>VOFC01001923.1_pt1 | contig 228000 bp, 203 predicted proteins | sample 5384161 | NCBI WGS metagenome assembly VOFC01 (sample SAMN12384722, study PRJNA508395) | human gut metagenome | isolation source: healthy gut B | host: Homo sapiens
GCGGCCGAGGAGTCCGTCTGACCGGACCCTGAAGGCTCCACGTTGCCAGTGACGACGAGGTGTGCGGGCCGTCATTGCGGCCGTGAACGAGGCGCGTCATCCTGGCGAGATCATCCTCGATGAACGACATTTTCATCCGGCCAGAATCGACAACTTTACCCGAAAGCCATGTCAAGATCAACCTACTCATCATCATCCAGCGAATTCAACGAACGCGTACGCAAAAAAAATCCTTTATCAGCACGTCCTCACGCCCGTCCTGATGATCGCCTGATGGCCGCCCCGGCCCTCATCATGGAGTTCTCGCGCGGCGAACATGAAGGCAATCGCCGTGTCGACGAGAGCGAACCAGCCCCGCGGCTCAGCGGCGAGGAACCTTGCTTGAAAAAAGCCTCCGACCTCTCGACCGACGAGGCCCGCAAGGAGTTGACCGACCGCTTCGGTGTGCTTTTCAGGCGGGACATTCTCATCGGGCGGGACATCTCCGTCGAAACATCACGAGCACGTTCAACCATTAAATATTTCGAATTATGTTCAAAATCGATTCTTACGATTTCAAAGGCAAGCGGGCGATTATCCGCGTGGACTTCAACGTCCCCCTCGACGACAAGGGCCAGGTAACGGACGACACCCGCATCCGGGCGGCGATCCCCACGATCCGCAAGGTACTCGACGCGGGCGGCTCGGTAATCCTGATGTCGCATCTGGGACGGCCCAAGAAGAACAACGATATGAAATATTCGCTCGGACAGATCGTCCCCGCGATCGAAAAGCTGCTGGGCAAACCCGTGATTTTCGCCGGCGACTGCATGGGAGAAAAAGCGGCCGAAACAGCCCGGAACCTCAAACCCGGCGAGGTGATGCTGCTCGAAAACCTGCGTTTCTACGCCGAGGAGGAGGGCAAGCCCCGCGGACTCGCCGAAGATGCTTCGGAAGAGGAGAAGGCCGCAGCCAAAAAAGCGGTCAAAGCCTCGCAGAAAGAGTTCGTCGAGCGGCTGGCCTCGTATGCCGACTGCTACATCAACGACGCTTTCGGCACCGCGCACCGCGCACACGCCTCGACAGCCCTGATCGCCGATAAATTCCCCCACGACAAGATGTTCGGCTACGTGATGGAGAACGAATTGCAGGCGGTCGATCGTCTGATGCTGAACCCCCGGCGCCCGTTCGCGGCGATCATCGGCGGGTCGAAAGTTTCGACCAAGATCTCGATCCTCGAAAACCTGATGGAGAAGGTCGATTCGATCGTCATCGGCGGCGGTATGTCCTACACCTTCGCAGCGGCGCAGGGCGGCAAAGTCGGCAACTCGCTCTGCGAGCCGGAGATGTTCCCCACGGCACTCGAAATCGTGAAGAAAGCCGAGGAGCGCGGCGTGAAGCTGGTATTCTCGCCCGATGCGCTGATCGCCGACAAATTCGCCGAGGATGCCGATACGCGCCAGGCTCCGGTGAACGATATCCCCGACGGCTGGATGGGCCTCGACATCGGCGAGGAGGGCAAGAAGATTTTCCGCGAACACATCCTGGGCTGCAAGACGATCCTGTGGAACGGCCCCGTAGGTGTTTTCGAGATGGACAAGTTCGCTACCGGCTCGAAAGCCGTGGCCGAAGCGATCGCCGAAGCCACTTCGAAAGGAGCCTTCTCGCTCATCGGCGGCGGCGATTCGGTGGCCTGCATCAACAAGTTCGGCCTGGCCGACAAGGTGAGCTACGTCTCTACGGGCGGCGGCGCACTGCTCGAATACATCGAAGGCAAGGAGCTGCCGGGTGTGGCGGCCATCCGCAAATAAGCCGGGCACGAACAGAGCGCGGTCCCATCGAACCGCTCTCCGTACTGAATCGAAAACAGACAGAAACCTTAAAATATTTAGAGTAAACAACCAATGAAAAAAATTCTTTTCGCTGCAACCGTTCTTTGTATGATGGGCTGCCAAAACAAACCGACCAACTCGACGCCGGCGCTCGATCCGTCCAACATGGACACCTCGGTCGCCCCCAACGAGAGTTTCTACCAGTACGCCACGGGCGGCTGGCAGGCTAAAAATCCGCTCAAACCTGAACATTCGAGCTACAACATGTTCAACGTGCTGAGCGACAACAACGAGATTCGCATCAACGAGCTCTTCACCCAGATGACCAAGGAGAACCCTGCGAAGGGCACGGTCAATCAGAAAATCGCCGACCTCTACAAGCTGGGCCTCGACTCGGTACGCCTGAACAAGGAGGGCGCCGCTCCCGTCAAGGCCGAGCTGAAAACCATCCTGTCCCTCGACAAGAAGGAACAACTCACTCCGATCCTGTCCGTGATGCAGCTGACTTCGAGCTCGCCCCTGTTCAGCTTCGGTCCCCAGGCCGATCTGAAGGACAGCAAAGTCAATGCCCTCTATATCGGACAGTCGGGTATCGGCATGGGTGACCGCGACTACTACCTCGACGCCGAGAACGAATCGATCCGCGAAGCCTACAAAACTTATCTGAACCGGCTCTTCACGCTGGCCGGACTCGAAGAGTCCGAGGCAGGCAAGGCGACCGACGCCGTTATGCGCATCGAAACCGAACTGGCCAAGAACATGCGTTCGAACGTCGAGCTGCGCGATATTCAGCGCATGTACAACCCGATGACGACCGCCGATCTGAAAAAGAACTACGACGCCATCGACTGGGCACAGCTCTTCGCATTCTCCGGAATCAATCCCGAGCGTGTGATCGTCTGCCAGCCCGAATACATGGAGGCGCTGAACAAGCTGATCGAAACCACTCCGATCGAAGACTTGCGCTACTACCTGGCATCGCAATACCTCAACGCCGCAGCACCCTACCTGGACGATAACTTCTACGCCGCATCGTTCGACTTCTACGGCCGCACGATGTCGGGCAAGCAGGAGCCCCGTCCCCGCTGGAAACGTGCCATGGCCATTCCCAACAGCGCCCTGGGCGAGGCCGTAGGCGAAATGTACGTCGAGAAGTTCTTCCCCGCCGAGGACAAGGCCCGCATGATGACCCTGGTGGAGAATCTCCGCACGGCCCTCGGCCAACACATCGACCAGCTCGACTGGATGAGCGACTCGACCAAGATGCGCGCCCGCGAGAAACTCGCCGCTTTCCGCGTAAAAATCGGCTACCCCGACAAGTGGAAGGACTACTCCACGCTCGAAATCGACCCGACCCTCTCCTACTGGGAGAATATCCAGCGTGCCAGCGAATGGGCGACCCGCGATGCGCTTGCCAAAACGGATAAACCCGTCGATCCCGAAGAGTGGCACATGACTCCGCAAACGGTCAATGCCTACTACAACCCGACCACCAATGAAATCTGCTTCCCGGCAGCAATCCTTCAGCCGCCGTTCTTCAACCCGGCAGCCGACGACGCGGTGAACTACGGCGCTATCGGCGTAGTGATCGGACACGAGATGACGCACGGATTCGACGATCAGGGCCGTCAGTTCGACAAGGACGGCAACATGAACAACTGGTGGACCGACGCCGATGCCGAAGCCTTCAAACAGAAGACCGACATTCTGGTCAAGCAATTCGATGCGATCGAGGTGCTGCCCGCACGCGGCGACCAGCCGGCCATCTTCGCCAACGGTTCGCTCTGTCTGGGCGAGAATATCGCCGATCAGGGCGGTCTGCGCGTGGCTTACACGGCACTCAAGAACTCGCTGAACGGCACCGAGCCCGAACCGATCGACGGCCTCACGCCGGCTCAGCGCTTCTACCTGAGCTACGCGACCGTCTGGGCACAGAACATCCGCGACGAGGAGATCGCCCGTCTGACCAAACTCGACGTACACTCGCTCGGTCAATGGCGCGTGGACGCTACGCTGCGCAACCTCCAGGATTTCTTCGATGCCTTCAACATCACCGACGGCAAGATGTATATGCCGGTCGAGGAGCGCGTGATTATCTGGTAACGGCACGCTCCGTTCAATAAGAAATCCCCTGCCGACGTTTCGGCAGGGGATTCTTTTATCCACAATAAAAAGGCTGTCACCGAGGGTGACAGCCTTTTATCAGTTCTTTCGTTCAGGTCTTATTTCCCGGAAACCTCGATCCGTTCGGTACTTTTGTACGTTCTTCCCAAAATGGTTTGCCGGTATTTCTCCACCTTGTCCTTTCCAATGGTCATCGTCGAGGCACCGGTCGCCTCCTTATATTGGCCGTCGGTAGTTGTATAGGAAACGCCCGAGCCGAGTCCCACGCGGTAGGCGGCTTGTTCCGCAACCTCTTCCTTAGCCGTCAGTACCAGTTCGACAGTCGCCTCGAAAGGAACCTTCGCTCCTTTGACAGAAATGCTCCAGGGCAGCGAAGCGACATCCGCCGTCACGGTCTTTCCGACGGCATCGGTGTACTTCGCCTGCATATCGAAGAGCTGCGGCATATCCTCTCCTCCGAAAACTTCATAATCTACATCGGCAGTCACCTCCGCAGGCGGTACGGCAGGGCCGTTTCCGCCGTTGCCATTCGTTTCGTCGTCGTTGCACGATGCCAGCAGAACCGCTGAACAAAGCAGCATCCATCCGATTTTTCTGTGTAACATAAGTCAATAAATTTATCGATTAATAATAAGGTGCGAAATGAATACCGAAGAACCGATAGCGGAAACCCGTCGCCCGCATCCGCACCGCAAACTCGCCACGAATACCGCGAATGTCGGCAAACGATCCTCCGCCCGTCAAATTCCCGGCAAAAATAAGGACTTCGGCCCGAAATCCGATGGAAACGGTTCTTTTGTTTCGAACCGGCAACAAGCGGCACCAGTCGATTCAACAGACTCCGGACAGGGATCACGAAAAGGTCCCGGCCGTCTTGCGACAACCGGGACCCGCGATCAAAAAATCTATTTATGAAAAAACCTTTCTGTATTTACCTCCTGCAAAAAGGGTGCCCGGAAAAATAAAATCCGGCCGGCCCCGCAGCGTGCCCGCTAATATTTGTAGCGGATCCACTTGTAAAGCTCCTTGAAGGTAGGTTTCTTGCCGTACATGAAGATACCCACGCGGTAGATCTTCGCCGCGAGCCATACCATAGCCATAAACGTAGCGTAGAGCACCGCGAGCGACACGACGATCTCCCAGGTCGGAATACCGCACGGGATGCGGGCCATCATCACCACGGGCGAGGTGAAAGGAATCATCGAACACCAGAAGACCAGCGGCGAATTGGGGTCCTTCATCACCACCATCATCACGAAGATACTCAGGATGATCGGCAGCATGATCGGGGTCTGCAACTGCTGTGCGTCCTGCACGTTATCGACAGCCGAACCGACGGCAGCGAACATCGCCGAATAGAGCAGGTAACCACCGATCACGTAGAGCAGCAGATAGGCGAAAATCTGGAAGACATATCCGAAATCGGTCGCCGTGGCGAGCGTCTGCACCATCTCCATATCGACGCCCGCCGCCGTCGGATCGAGCGTCCCGGCACGCATCGCCTCGACACTTCCCATCATCTCGGCAGGGATCAGGTGCGGCATGACGAGCGCACCCACGCCGCACACCAGCACGCCCCAGATGAGCACCTGCACCACCGCGACGGAAGCGATACCCAGGATCTTGCCCAGCATCAGCCGGAAGGGGCTGATCGAAGAGACGACCACTTCGAGCACCCGGTTGTTCTTCTCCTCGATGACCGACTGCATGACCATCGCGCCGTAAATCATCAGGAACATGTAGAGGATCATACCGAGCACCAGCCCCACGACGGTCGATACGGCCGACGAATTGGCCTGCTTGTCGCTGCCGTCGTCCTGCATCTGGTCGTTGCGGAAGACCTGCATATAGACCGTAGTCTTCACCTCGTCGAGAATCTGCGACAGATTTTCGATGTTATAGTCCTTGAGTTTCTCCTTCTCGATGATGTCGGCGATCTGCCCCGACACACTCTCCTCGACCAACATCGCCGAGGAGCCGTTGGTATAGAGTTTCACGTTGCCGGGATTGGTCATTATGTCCCCGCCGATCCAGAGTATGCCGAAACGGTCGGTATGCTCTCTGCGAGCCTCGTCGAGCGTCAGGTCGGTCGGCTCATAGACCACCTCCTCGCTGCTCTCGAGCCGGGGAGCGATCACACCGCTCTCGTCGATCACGGAAATATGCCGGGTTTCCCCCTGGGAATAGCGCATGATGAGCGCCGGGGCCACCATCAGGCCGATCATCAGCACCGGCATAAGAATCGTGGTCACGATGAACGACTTCTTGCGCACCCGTTCGTTGAATTCCCGGGTAATGATAATTCCTATCTTCGAATTTGCCATGGCTTTCTACTTTTACTTGTTCGTTTTCTTCCGATTACTCCGCGTTGAGGGTTCCCCCGACGGCCCGGATGAAGATGTCGTTCATCGACGGGATGATCTCCGTGAAGGAGCGCAGCTCCACCGCATCGTTGATCCGGGCGATCACCTCCCGCACGTCGGCATCCCGCTCCACATGCAGCTTGAGCGACGAATAGGCCGCCCCGAACTCCGGCTCGGGCTGTTCGAGCACCTCGCAGCGACCTTCGAGCACACCGCGCAGCGTTTCCGCATCGCCCCGATAGGCTACCTGGAAAATGTTGTTGCCGTGCCTGCGCCGGATCTCGTCCACACGACCCGTAAGAATGTTGCGCGACTTGTTGATAAGCGTGATATGGTCGCAGATCTCCTCGACGGACGACATGTTGTGGGTCGAAAAGATGACCGTCGAACCCTTGTCGCGCAAGCCGAGAATCTCCTCCTTCAAAAGGTTGGCGTTGATCGGATCGAAACCCGAAAAAGGCTCGTCGAAGATCAGCAGCTCAGGTTCGTGCAGCACCGTGACGATGAACTGTACTTTCTGGGCCATACCCTTCGAAAGTTCGTCCACCTTGCGGTCCCACCACGATTCGATGCCGAATTTGACGAACCACTTCTTGAGCCGCATCACCGCTTCGTGACGCGAAAGCCCCTTCAGGCGGGCGAAGAAGACGGCCTGCTCGCCCACTTTCATCTTTCGATAGAGTCCGCGCTCCTCGGGCAGATAGCCGATGCGATAGACATCCTGCGGCTGGATTTCGCGGCCGTCGAAGATGACTTTCCCCTCATCGGGCGCCGTGATGCGGTTGATGATACGGATCAGCGTGGTCTTGCCCGCACCGTTGGGTCCGAGCAGGCCGTAAACCGACCCCTTGGGAATCGTGAGCGACACATCGTCCAGAGCCGTATGTCTGGCGAAGCGCTTGGTAACGTGTTCTACTTTCAATATCTCCATAATCGATCGAAAACTTAAAGTGAGTCCGGGCATTCCGTCCGCGATTTCCTACATCTCCGGCTGTACCGCATAAGGACAATACATCACTACGCCCTGCTGTCCCACCGCCTCACGGATCTTGCGCCACTCGCCGGCCCAGGGTCCCAGTTCTCCGGCCACGATGTCGGCCTTTACTTTGGCCATGAACCCGGAGAAGAACGCCCCGAAGCCGGTCGGAGCCTCGGTCATCTCGACGATGCGGAACTTATCGCCCAACTCGGCCTTGTCGGCCGCAATGGCGATGGCCGTCTTCAGACCGCCGTTGGTATCCACCAGCCCGAGAGCGAGGGCATCCGTGCCGCTCCAAACCCGTCCGCCGGCAATGTCGAGCACCTTTTCCAGCGGCAGGTTACGGCCTTCGGCAACATAGGAGGTGAAAGTTTCGTACACCTCGTCCACCGAGCGCATGATCGCCGCCCGTTCGGTCGCCGTCGGAGGGGACGCATCACGCCCATATCGGCCGACGTGTTGGTTCTCACGGCATCGAACGTAATGCCCAGCTTGTTCTTCAGGGCATCCTCCAGGCGCAGGAACATTCCGAACACGCCGATCGACCCCGTGAGGGTCGTCTTGTCCGCCACGATAGCATCGGCACCGCACGAAATATAGTAACCGCCGCTGGCCGCATAGCTGCCCATCGATACGATCACCGGCTTCTTCTCCCGAAGCAACTCCATCTCGCGCCAGATCACATCCGAAGCCAGCGCGCTGCCGCCCGGCGAATTGACACGCAGCACCACGGCTTTGACATCGTCGTTGCGACGTACTTCGGCCAACTTCGCAGCCAGCGTATTGCCGTAAATATCGTCACCGTAGCCTTCGCCATCGACGATCGCACCGTCAGCATAGACGATCGCTATCTGCGACGAAGAGATATTCTTAAGATCCGCATTCAACTGCGACACGTATTGTCCCAATGTCACGAACTCGAACTGTCCGTCGCTCTTGGCCACGGCGCCGTGCTCCCGGAACACATCGTCCATCTGATCCTCGAACAGCAATCCGTCCACCATACCATGATCGAGCGCCTCCTGTGCCAGCGACACTTCGAGCCCGTCGGCCAGTCGGTTCAAGGTCGAAAGCTCGATGCCGCGCGACTCGGCGACGGCCTCCGCCATCACATTCCAATAGGAATCCACCAACAACTGCATCTGCTCGCGGTTGGCATTCGACATCTTCGAAAGGAAATAAGGCTCCACGGCACTCTTGTACCTGCAGGCCGTCGGACGGAAAATTTCGGCCTGAATATCGAGCTTGTCGAAAAGACCCTTGTAAAACATCAGCGTCGAAGAAACACCTGTCCACTGCATTCCTCCGTGAGGCTCCAGGTAGATCTTGTCGGCGACCGATGCCAGATAGTATCCCCCCTGACCGTAGGTTTCGTTATAGGCGATGATGAACTTGCCGCCCTGCCGGAAATCCTGAAGCGCCTCGCGCAGCTCCTCCAAAATGGCGTAAGTGGCAACTCCGCCTCCGTTCGGACGCAGGTAAATACCCTGGATGCGGGGATCGTTCTTGGCCGTTTCGATGGCCCGCAACGCATTGTAAAGAGTAACCTGGTGTCTGGCCGTCATCGTGGCGAAATCGATGCCGGCGAAAGGATCGCTGCTCGGCGACTCGATCAGGTCTTCCGAAAAATCCAGTTTCAAAATCGCGTGCTCTCCGACCGTCACCGGTTCCGAAGAGGTCATGGAACCTACGATTCCGAACAAAATCACCACGGAAAGAAAGAGCATCACCGCACTGCCCACGACAAAAGCGAGCAGACCGGCGAAAAACATTTTCAAAAATTTCATACCGATTTATTTAATATTCATTCGCTGCGAAACGGCGCATGAGGCGCGAACGGGGCGAAACTTTTCCGCATCGCCGAATCCCGGCCCCCCTCCGAATCGGAGTTAATATGCGGCAAATATAACCGTTAATTTTATGAAAAACAAATAATATTTATCGTTTATCGATAACATAATTTTCCATAAAGACTTATTATATCGGAAATAATAGTTATCTTTGTCCAGATAAGCCGCATCCGGACGAGCAGGAGCAGGCTCTTTGCCGCCCGGTTTGCATGATCGTTGCTACCAACTTAACTGAAAATATGGAAGAGAGAGTCAAGGAATTACTCAACCGTATCCTCCATCCGGAGACCCAGCACGGTCTTGTCGAGAGCGGATTCGTCGAACAGGTTTCGACTCCCGGCGACAAGATAACCGTCACCCTGAATTTCGCCAAAGTGCGCGATCCCTTCGCCCTGAAGATCAAACGGCAGGTTCAAGCGCTGCTGGAAGAGAATTTTCCCGCCCTGAAAGGATCCATCACCGTTATTATTAAGGAAGCCGCTCCCAAGAAACCGCAAGCCGCGGACAAACCGACCATGACGGGCGACATAGCCCACATCGTAGCGATCGCTTCGGGCAAGGGCGGTGTCGGAAAATCGACCGTCACGGCCAACCTTGCCGTCGCCCTGCGCAACCGGGGTTTCCGGGTCGGCATCCTCGACGCCGACATCTACGGCCCTTCGCAGCCCAAGATGTTCGGTCTGGAAGGTTACCTGCCCGAAGCCGAACAGGTGGACGGGCAGGACATCATCCTGCCGGCCGAAGCGATGGATATGAAAATCATGTCGATCGGCTTCTTCGTGAAACCTTCGGACGCCCTGCTGTGGCGCGGTGCGATGGCGGTGAACGCCTTGCGGCAGATGATCCACCAGACACGCTGGGGAGCGCTCGATTTCCTGCTCGTGGATCTTCCTCCCGGCACGGGAGATATTCACCTCTCGATCATTTCGGAGTTGAAAATCGACACGGCCGTGATCGTTTCCACCCCCCAGCAGATCGCCGTGGCCGACGTGCGGCGCGGCGTGGAGATGTTCCGCAATCCGCAGGTGAACATCCCCCTGGCCGGCATCGTCGAAAACATGGCCTGGTTCACCCCGGAAGAGTTGCCCGAAAACCGTTACTACCTCTTCGGAAAGGGAGGCGCCCGCCGCTTCGCCGAGGAAAACGGCATAGACCTGTTGGGAGAAATACCTATCATACAATCCATTATGGAAGGCGCCGACACGGGAACGCCGTCGGTGTCGATCGACGCCCGCGTCGAACCCTATTACCGGGAGATAGCCGACCGGATTGTTGATAAGGTGGTCAAATAACCCCACGAACGATGTTGATAAACCCGCAATAACTTTTGAAAAGAAAAACCCGGAACCGTTTGCAAAATCCATCTTTCGCCCGGTATAGACAAAACAAGAAAACGGCAAAAAAAAGTTTTCGCAAAGTATGATTCGGGATATGCACGGAAAAAGAGAAGCGAATGTTGACAATCCGGAGATGTCGAAATGTCGAAACCGGTTTTGAACATTTGTCGGTAACTTTCAAAAAACCGGGTTTCGACAACCTTCCGGACCTTATCGGCAGAACAGAATACGGAACTTCGAAAAGCTATGCTGTGGATAACCCGAAATACGGTATAATTATCAACACTATCAACAGGCATTATATTTACTTTTAATTATTCTTTTAATAAAATAAAAGTATAAAAAATAAAAAACGATGGTCGATAACTCATCGAAACTCAAAACGGAAATCGAGCGGCTCAAACACGAGAAGAACGCCGTTATCCTGGCGCACTACTACACGCTGCCCGAAGTGCAGGAGGTAGCCGATTTCCTGGGCGATTCGCTGGCGCTCTCCATCGAGGCGCAGAAGACCGACGCCCGGATCATCCTCTTCGCCGGCGTGCATTTCATGGCGGAGACGGCCAAGGTGCTCTCGCCTGAAAAGAAGGTGCTGCTCCCGAATCTCGAGGCGGGATGTTCGCTGGCAGAGTCGTGCGATGCGGCCGCTTTCGCGGCTTTCAAGGCGAAATATCCCGGCTACAAGGTGGTTTCGTACGTCAATACTTCGGTCGGGGTGAAAGCCTTGACGGATGTGTGCTGCACCTCGTCCAATGCCCTGAAGGTCGTAGAGTCGATTCCGGCCGACCAGCCGATCATCTTCGCACCCGACCGGAACCTGGGTTCCTATATCCAAAAGCTGACTGGACGCGAGAATATGGTGATCTGGGACGGCGCCTGCCATGTGCACGAGGAGTTTTCGTTGGAGAAAATCCTGGAACTGAAGCGGCAGCATCCCGCAGCGCAGGTGGTGGTGCATCCCGAATGCAGGGCCTATATCGTGCAGGTGGCCGATTTCGTCGGTTCGACGGCGGCTATTCTGGACTATTGCGGCAAAAGTTCCGCCAGGGAGTTCATCGTGGTGACCGAAGCGGGGATTCTGACCGAGATGAAGCGCCGCTATCCGGAGAAGACGTTTATCCCGGCCCCTCCCGACGACGAGGCGTGCGGATGCAACAATTGTAGGTATATGAAGATGATTACGCTGGAGAATATCTTCACCACGCTGCGCGACGAGCGGCCCGAAATATCGCTCGACGAGGAGGTACGCCGCCGTGCCGAGCGTTCGATCCTCAACATGATCGCCATCAAGTAGGTTTTTCGCTCGCCGGAGGGCGATCCTCCGGTCGCACGGCCTGTGCGGTTACGGAGGCGGAACGGCGGATTTCCGGTCGGCGGCCAAAGAGGAGAAACGAGGGAGAACCTGCCCGGCCGGTTGCGGCGAAGGACGAAAAAAGAGAACAGGGGAAGGAACGGAGAGAGTGCGGCATTCCGATCCGGTTGGGCGGATGCGGAGCCGGTCGTATGAAGTGCGAACAGAGAAATTCAACTATATATTTTTTATAAACCAAGTAAACAAACATTTTAAGGAGAGATGAAAAAACTGATTTTATGCCTGGCTGCGGCAGTCGTATCGCTGACTGCCGCTGCAGACGAGGGTATGTGGCTTCTGCCCTATCTTCAGAAGATGAACATCGGGGATATGAAAGCCAAGGGCTGCCAGCTCACGGCCGAAGATATCTATTCGGTGAATCACGGATCGCTCAAGGATGCGATCGTCATTTTCGGTAACGGTTGTACGGGCGAGGTCGTATCGCCCGAAGGACTCGTTTTCACCAACCACCATTGCGGTTACATGGTTCGATTCAGGCCCTCTCTTCGGTGGAGCACGACTACCTGAAGGACGGTTTCTGGGCCATGTCCAACGAGGAGGAGCTGCCGGCTCCGGGGCTGACGGTCACTTTCATCCGTCGAATCATCGACGTAACGCCCGAGGTGCTGGGCAACATCCCCTCGATCGCCAAGGGCGAGGAGCGTTCGGAAATGGAGGATAAGAACATCGAGGCGCTGTACGAGAAATTGCGGGCCGAGAATCCCGGCATGACGATCAACATCCAGCCGTTCTTCGGTGGCAACCAGTACTTCGCGTTCGTGATGGAGGTTTATCGAGACATCCGTCTGGTCGGTACTCCCCCGACGTCGATCGGCAAGTTCGGCGGCGAAACCGACAACTGGATGTGGCCGCGTCATACGGGCGACTTCTCGATCTTCCGCATCTATGCCGGCAAGGACAACCGTCCGGCGGAATATTCGGAAGAGAACGTACCCTACAAGGCCGAAGAGTTCCTCAAGGTGTCGCTCGACGGTTACAAGGCCGACGATTTCACGATGATCATGGGCTTCCCCGGTTCGACCGAGCGTTACATGACTTCGTACGAGATCGACGAGATGTTCCAGGTTTCGGGTCCGCAGCGCATCGACATTCGCGGCGCCCGTCAGGACATCCTGAAGGAGGACATGGCCGCCAGCGACAAGGTGCGTATCCAGTACGCTTCGAAATATGCCAATTCGTCGAACTATTGGAAGAATACGATCGGCATGCTGCGCGGTCTGAAAAAACTGGACGTGAAAGCCTTGAAGGAGGCGCAGGAAGCCGAATTCCAGGCTTGGGCCGAGCAGAATACGCTGCCTGAAGAGGGATTCGTCGATGCGCTCGGCATGATCCGCGAGGCGGTGAACGACAACATGGCCTACACCGGTCCGCTCCAGTATTTGAGCGAGGCGATGGTCCGTTCGGTCGAAATCATGACCCCGGCTCTGGTGGCTAACCGGATGCTGACGGCCGAGGAGGTAAGCGACGAAGCGAAAGCGCAGGCGAAGGACTATTACGCCAACTTCTACAAGGATTACAACCTGCCGACGGACCGCAAGGTAGCCCGGAAGATGCTTTCGATGGTCAAGGAGAACGTGAAGGATCTGCCGACCGTTTTCGCGGAGGTGATCGACGCGCAGTTCGGCGGCGACATCGACGCTTATGTGGATTACCTGTACGACAATTCGGTCTTCACGGACGAGGCCAAGGCATCGGCCGCTACGTCCGAGCAGATCAAGAACGATCCGGCGGTAGTGTTGGCTACGTCGGTTCTGAACAAGATGAAGGAGCTGCGCGAGAAGGCCGTACCCAACCTGCAGAAATATGCGGACGGACATCGTCTTTACGTAGCCGGTCTGATGCGCATGCAGCCCGACAAGGCCTGGTATTCGGATGCGAACTTCACCATTCGTCTGACTTACGGTCAGGTGTTGCCTTATGAACCTGCCGACGGCGTGGTATATGATTACTACACGACGCTCAAGGGCGTGATGGAGAAGGAGGATTCTTCGAATCCCGAATTCGTCGTTCCCGCCAAGCTCAAGGAGCTTTACGAGGCGAAGGATTTCGGTCCCTATGCCAACTGCAAGGGCGAACTTCCCGTAGCGTTCCTGGCCAACTGCGACATCACGGGCGGTAACTCGGGTTCGCCGATGATGAACAGCCGCGGCGAGCTGATCGGTCTGGCTTTCGACGGTAACTGGGAGGCTATGTCGGGCGATATCGCCTTCGAGCCGGATGTACAGCGTACTATCGGCGTGGACGTTCGCTATGTGCTCTTCGTGATCGACAAGTTCGCGGGTGCGGACTGGCTGCTCGACGAGATGACCCTCGTGAAGAGCGACTGCACCAAGGCATGCGATCAGAAGGATGTGAAGAAAAAGGAGACGAAGGCTTCGAAGAAAAACGCCAAGAAAGCGGACAAGAAGCGTAAGTAACTGGAAATACGGCGAATGTGCGTTTGCTTTGCAGGCGCATGTCCGCGAATCGAAAAGGGGAGAACGCTCGCAGCGTTCTCCCCTTTTCGATGTTGAAAAACGGTCGGATGAAATTTACGCATTGCGGGGTATGAAAACCGTCCTTCTTTTCGGATCGGTTTGCAGAAATAAAATAAATGACTATTTTTAGAATTTCATTCGTGCGGATAAGTGAGATAGAGATGAAGACGAAAAAAGGAAAGGATATGACCTGCGAAGAGGTCTTGGAGTGGCTTGCGGCCCATGCCAATCCGGAGTTCCGGGAGGGAATGGTGCGGTTCGGAATCGACGCCCGGCTGGCGGTCGGGGTGCGGGTGGTCGATCTGCGGCGTCTGGCGCTGAAGATCGGCCGGAATCATGCGCTGGCGCTGGAACTCTACCGCAGGCCGGTGCACGAAGGGCGGATCCTGGCGTCGATGATCGCCGATCCGGCGCTGTTCCGTCCGGAGGAGATGGATGCCTGGGTCGCCGAATTTCGGTCGTGGGACCTGTGCGACCAGTGTTGTATCAACCTGTTCCGCTATACGTCGTACGCTTACGGCAAGGTGCGCGAATACGCCGCTTCGGACGAGGAGTTTACCCGACGGGCGGGGTTCGCTCTGCTGGCTACGCTCGCCGTCGGGGATAAACGGGCTTCGGACGACGATTTCAGGGCCTTTCTGCCGCTGATCGAACGGGGTGCGGAGGATTCCCGCGTCCGGATCGGAAAAGCCGTGAATTGGGCCCTGCGGCAGATCGGCAAACGCAGCCGGGGGCTTTACCCCGATGCGCTGGCGCTGGCCCGCAGACTGGCGGCGAAGGAGGGGGCGGCAGCCCGCCGGATCGGACGCGATGCGGTGCGTGAGCTGACGCTGGAGAGGATCATCGCCCGGATCAAATAGGGTGCAGACCCCCTTGCGGAAAGGCTTTGGAAAGAAAAAGGCTTTCCGCAGCGAAAATCACCGAAACAGATGCTATCTTTGGGCGAAGGATAAGTCGATCCGCTATGATGAAAGAGTCTAAATTCGTACGCACCAAAATCGTCGTGGGTTACGTGCTGATTGCCCTGATCGGCCTGACGGCCATGATCTACGTCTGGCGCCAGACCGGAGCGCTCCTCGAACCGGACCACAGCCAGCAGGAGCTTCGGCGGCGGCGCGGACTGGTCAATCAGACTCTCTACCATCTCTATGAGGCCGAAACATACGGTCAGATGCTGGTGGCCGGTTATGCCAGCTACGAGAATCGTTACAAACGCGAACTCCGGCTGGTACGGGAGTGCATCGATTCGCTCCGTATGCGTGCGGACGACGAGTCGCAGCAGATGCGTCTGGACACGATCGTGCGGCTGATCGCCGGCAAGGAGCAGGGGATCAAGGCTCTGGACCGCAACCTGCGTTCGGCGGGCACGGCGACGTTGTTGAGCGAAAATATCCAGCGGATGATTCCCATGCTGGACTCCCTGTCGCAACCGACTATCGAACCCGATACGATCCTGGTCCGCGATACGGTGCGCGTGGCTCCGAAAAAGAAGCGCAATTTCTTCCGCCGGTTCGGCGACCTGTTCAGCCCGCCCAAGAACGATTCGCAGGTGGTGGTGAAGACCCGGGTGCGGATCGACGCTCCGCCTCGGCAGATGAGTCTGGGGGATACCATCGCCGTAGTGCTGCAAGATCTGGAGCAGCGGGTGACCAGCGAGCGGCTGGCCCTTTACGACAAGGCGTGGCGGGAGGGGTTGCGGCTGCAACGCAACAACCAGCAGATCAATCAGCGGATTTACCGCCTGATTATCGACTTCGAGGAGGAGGAGACGGCCTATCTCTGGGAGCGGATGCAGGCTCGTGAACAGGTGCGGCGCAGCTCGCTCGTCATACTGGGCTCGGTGGCTGCCGGATCGCTGCTGGTGATGCTGCTCTTCGTCGGAATCCTCTGGCGGGACGTGAACCGCAGCAACCGTTACAAACGCCAGCTCGAAGCGGCTAATCGCCACAACGAAGCCTTGCTGGAGGCCCGTGAGAAGCTGATGCTTACCATTACGCACGACATCAAGGCTCCGCTGGGTTCGATCATGGGCTATATCGATCTGCTTACGCGTCTGGACCTGGGCAAGCGGGGTGCGCTTTATCTGGATCATATGAAGAGCTCGGCCGATCATCTGTTGGAGTTGGTGACCGACCTGCTGGATTTCTATAAACTCGACTCCAACAAAGTCGCCGTCAATCGCATCGCCTTCTCTCCGGCCGATCTGTTTACGGCTGTCTGCACCGGGTTCGAGCCGGTGGCTGCGGCCAAAGGAATCGAATTGCGGTGTACGCTCGCCGCCGAACTTTCGGGACAGGTCGCGGGCGATCCCTCGCGTGTGCGGCAGATCGCCGAGAACCTGCTTTCCAACGCGATCAAGTTCACCGACCGGGGGTTCGTCGCGTTCGACGCCTGGTTGGAAGAGGGGCGGCTGCTGTTCCGTGTCAGCGATACGGGTCGGGGAATCGGCCCCGAGGAGCGGGAGCGCATCTTTCAGGAGTTCGTGCGCCTGCCGTCGGCGGGCGGCGTGAGCGGCGTAGGGCTGGGCCTCTCGATCGTCGATCGCCTCGTGAAGCTGCTCGGCGGTACGATCGAGCTGGAGAGCGAACCGGGTGCCGGAAGCCGATTCCTGGTCGCTGTCCCGGTTGGGGAGGCGGAGGACGACGCTTCCGAAAAGGAAGCCGCAGCGGGGATGTGTCCGGGCAGAGTGTGTATGGAGGGCGGACGACCCCTCCGCTGCCTGCTGGTGGATGACGACCCCCTGCAACTTGAGATGACCGCAGCTCTCTGCCGGGAGTTGGGAATCGAAACGGAGAGCTGTCCTTTTCCCGAATACGCTGAAAAACTGGTGCAGGAATCCTCTTTCGATCTGGTTTTTACCGATATACAGATGCCCGGAGTGGATGGGTTCGAGGTGTTGCGACGGATTCGGGCCGTTCGTGCGGAGCTGCCGGTGGTAGCCGTTTCAGCCCGTTCGGACGATGAGTCGGCCTATGTCGAACGGGGATTTGCAGCCATGCTGCGGAAACCTTTCGCGCGGGCGGAACTGGTGGCCGTGTTACGCCGTGTCGTGCCGGAGGCGGGGGTTGCCCCGGAGGAGTGTCTTCCGGAAGAGGATGCGGTTCGCGGGTTCGAAGCTCTGACGGCTTTCGCCCGCGACGACGCCGAAGCCGCGCGGGAGATCATCCGGACCTTTGTCGCCGAGAACGAGGCCCATGCCGAAACCTTGCGCCGGGCCGCGCTCGCCGGAGATGCGGTCGCTTTGCGTGCGATCGCTCACAAAATGGTGCCGATCTACACGTTGCTGGGCGAGGAGGAGCTCGCTGCGGCATTGCGCCGTCTGGAGCGTTCGGAAGGTTCTGCGGACGGGGCTTTGCGCAGCGCAGCGCTCGGTGTAGCGGAAAGGGTCGGCGAAATTGTCCGGGCGGCAAAAAAAGAGTATCTTTGCGACCGTTGATCCCCGCCGGGGGCGTATTCCGACAGGAGGCCGTCCGTTCGCATCATGCCCGGACGGGAAGTTGCAGAGGATCGGACGCTTCGGTGCCGGACGATGCCGGAGAAGGAGCCTCGCCGAAGAGGAGCGTTGCGGGAAGCCTCTGCGGGCGGCTTCGGTTTTTTTGAATGAAATTTCGGTATGGAAAAGATATTGATCATAGATGACGATGTAACCTTTTCGCTGATGCTGCGCACGTGGCTCGGCAAGAAGGGCTTCGGAGTCGATACGGCTGCCGATATCGCCGCCGGGCGCCGGCTTCTCGCGGAGGGGAGCTACGATCTGGTGCTTTCGGACATGCGTCTGCCCGACGGGGACGGGACCGATCTGTTGCAGTGGATCGCCGAACGGGGCGTGACGGTGCCCGTGATCGTGATGACCGGCTATGCCGAAATCCGCAATGCCGTGGTGAGTATGAAGCTCGGCGCGAGGGACTATGTTTCCAAACCCGTTCAGCCGGACGAGCTGCTCCGCAAGATCCGCGAGGCGTTGGATGCCCCGCACCCCGAAACAGCTGTGCCCGCATCCGCAGCGATGGTTCCGGCGCCCGCGAAACCGCGTCGGAAGGGGGACAGGGCCTTGAGCGAAGGCGAATTGAATTACATCGAAGGGCACAGCGACGCTTCGCGTAAACTGTACGAATACGTCCGTCTGGTGGCTCCTACCAATATGTCGGTGCTGCTCGAAGGGGCGAGCGGCACGGGCAAGGAGCACGTGGCCCGGTTGATCCATCTGCGCAGCAAACGGGCGGGCAAACCCTTCGTGGCGGTCGATTGCGGCGCTCTGTCGCGTGAACTGGCAGCTTCGGAGTTTTTCGGCCATATCAAAGGCTCCTTCACGGGAGCGCTGTCCGATAAGAAGGGCGCTTTCGAATCGGCGCAGGGCGGTACGCTTTTCCTGGACGAGGTGGGCAACTTGAGCTACGAAGTTCAGATCCAGTTGCTGCGAGCCCTTCAGGAGCGCAGGATAAAACCCGTCGGAGGGCTGCGCGAAATCCCGGTGGACGTGCGTCTGATCTGTGCCACGAACGAGGATCTGGAGGCGGCTATCGCGCGCGGATCGTTTCGTGCCGACCTCTACCACCGCATCGACGAATTCGTGCTCCATATGCCCGATCTCGCGGAGCGCAGGGAGGATATTATGCTCTATGCCGACTTTTTTCTGGACCAGGCCAACCGCGAACTCGACAAACGCGTGGTGGGTTTCGATCCGGAGGCTGAAAAACTGCTCGTGGCCTGCGATTGGCCCGGAAATCTGCGGCAACTGAAGAACGCCGTGACCCGGGCGGTTCTGCTGACGACGGGCGAGTACGTCACTCCGGCCGAGCTGCCCGCCGAATTGTCGGAGGCTGTTCCGGCGCCGATCGCTTTGCGCGATCCGGCGGGAGAGGAAGAGCGGATCCGGCGGGCGCTGGCGGCGGCCGGCGGCAACAAATCCCAGGCGGCCCGGCTGCTGGGGATCGATCGCAAGACGCTCTACAACAAACTGCATCTGTACGGCATCGAATAGTCGTCGGGTGTGGAAATATTCCACATCATTTTGGGGATTTCCACACCGTTCCACAGCCGCATATAAAATTATCAATTTCTTATATCTTTGATTACCAGCATAATGATTTATGCCGGCGGATTGGCATACACCTTGACGATGTAATGAATACAGAGGTTGGGGAACCGAAGGAAAAAAATTATTTTTTAGTTAAAAAACAATCGCAAAATGAAAAAGTTATTCATTGCAGCAGCTGTAATCGTAATGGCCGGAAGCATGGCTTCCTGCGGTCAGAAAACCCAGAAGGCCGCCCAGGATACGGCCGCGACGGAACCGGTAGCGACCGAACAGGTCGAGACTGTCGAGATCGAAGCCGTAACGCCGGAATCCGAGATTCCTGCCGCTGCAGAGAGTCAGAAAACACAACCGGAGCAGGCAAATAATAAGTAGTAATTTGGAGGGTTATTATTAGTTAAACAATTGTTGCTTGCCAGGGGGCGTACCGATAGCGGTGCGCCCCCGCCATTTTGTACCGGGACGGAATTCGAATTTTCGGGATGGGAACGATGCGGCAGGTTTCGGTATCAGTTGGGGAAATCCGACGATTATTTCGCCGGAAGTTGTTGAGTAAAAGTTTGTCCCGGTATTGGATGATTTGCATTCGATTTATTTGGATGTCGTGGATGTTTTGGTTATATTTACAATGTCGAAGATAGTCACCAATGGCCTGATTATAAACTATAAATTATTTTTGCTATGTATTTAGAATCGTAGAACAACCAAAAACAATCAGAAATATCCAAGCATAAATATTTAATTATCAATACATTCTAAAAATTAACACTTTTCGGCTGCTTTTTGATGTTTCCCAAATTTCCACATATTTTTGAGACGTATTTCTGACGTGGAGAATTTGCGGGGCTTGTTTTTTGTCACACCGTGCAGACAGTTGACAAGGGTTTACAACCGTTTACGACAAGCGACAATATCCGCCCCAACATTCAGTGACTGAAAATAATAATTCATTATTTTTTGTTGTTTGTCGCATTGGTTGCAACGACCGGATGCGATAAGGACGATAATTATTATCCCGCTCCGGAATTCGAGGGAGATCCGACGGCTGAATATATTGAAGCGAATGTCGATTTCGATACGCAGATTTCTCAGGAAAATTCCGATCCAGATACTTTTTACACCTATTTTTGTTTGTGCAATGCCAGTGACCACAAAATTTACTTCACTCTTACGTTTTGCCCGACAAAAAACGATGAATTTATAGACCATATGAATGGGCTTGTAGATCCCGGAAAAAAATATACAAACAGATTCGTAACATCTAATTGGTCTATGGATGTACCGGGTCTTATCACCACCTTTTCTCCTCTTATTACGGAGATGGAGGTCTATTACGATGTCGATGACAAATATGGGCCTGTTAGATTTCCATCGGGAATAGAGGAGAAGTATTCGGATTTTACGCAGCGTTTCAAGACCCGGCAGATTTGTGATCCGGGGCAGTGGATTTACGAAGAGTTTACGCCCCGCCGGGCGCGTTGGACGTATATTCTGACCAACGAAGATTATGAACGTGCCAAAATGATGTCGGGAAAATAGGACTGAAAATTCGCGGCGATCGGTTACGACTGATTTAGCCTGCATTATAAAAAAGAGGACTGCATTGCGCAGCCCTCTTTATTTTATGATTCGACTTGCATCATGCGGCAAGGCGGATTTTCTGTTTCCGGTTTGACCCGTTTGAATTTTTACCGGATGCTTTGCGTACGGCCTTTCGGGAACAGGGCGACTGGGAAATAATCAATAGAAATGCCCGCTGGGAGCGAAGATCGCGTAGCCGAAGTTGAAAGTGAGGTACATATTGTGCCAGCTCTTCAGGTCGTATTTGGTGAGCGACAGGCTGACCGGTCCGATGGGCGTGTGATAGACGAACGAGGCTTCGGTGATGTATTGCATCTTTTCGCCGGGCAGCCCCCGGTTGTCGCGGTACATGGCATAAAATCCCGTGCGCAGGAAGAAATTGGGCAGCAGATCGAAAGTGGGCATCAGACCGCCGGCCAGGAAGTTTTTCGCCCGGTAGTCGGGCATGAAAGCCATCTGGGAGTGTACGACGGGCTGATAGGCCGGCAGCGACATCAATGTAGCCGTTTCGGTCTGGAACCGGGGGTGCGTGGTCCAGACGGCGTCGATGTTGAATCCGAACGAGAACCATTTGCAGCCGGGCAGGTCGAAATAGCGGTTCCACTGGAATTTGGCGCCGAACCATTCGCGGTGGGCGTTGAAACTTCGCTTACGCCCGAATTCGGCGGGTTTGTGTCGTTCGCGCCCCGTGATGTAGATGCCCGAGAGGGATATTTCGGACCCCCGGCGCGGGTAGAGAATCTTGTCGAGCGTGTTGCGGGCGATCTCCAGCTTGGTGCCGAAGAAGGAGAAGCGCGTGAGGTCGGTGTTGGGATCCGTACCGGGAACGGCGGTGTCGTAGCGGTAGGCTTGTTGTCCTCCGTTGAACCGCAGCGATGCCAGGCTGTTGTGTGTCAGCGGCATGGTGAGTCCGATGGAGAGGAATCCCTGGTTGTTCTTGACCGATTTGGTGTTATCGATCGGCGTGAGGTTGCCGAAGTTGCCGTGCCGCAGGTTCAGGACTTCGAAATTGTAGGAATAGTCGAGCGAGAAGGGTTTCCAAAGGTAGAAGTCCGTGCGCCCGCCCAGCGAACCGGTCGCATAGGTCGGGCCGATGTAAATACCGGCGAAAGCCCATTGCGACACGCGGCGGATCGTGTGGTAGTCGAAACCGATGAATGCCTGGTTGAAAGCCGTCGAGGAGATGTTGCCGCCGATCAGGAACCGGAGGTTTTCGCGTGCGGACATCTTCAGCTTGACCGAATACCGTTCCCGCGGCGGGTCGTACCGGAATTCGGGGTATTCGACCGAAAATTCGTCGTTGCCTATGACGGAGAAGAAGTCGTCGCGGAATTCGGGGAAACTCATCTGCCGCTGCCGTCCGTCGTAGGTGTCGTCCAGCCGCATGACGTCACGTACATAGGCCGTTTGTGCATGGGTGAGTCCTTCGAACTCGTAGTCGTCGAAGATGATCGGGGGACATTTTTCGCGGAAAGCCGCCCGCTTGGTGCGGATCTCTTCGGGCGTGACGATGCGGTGGATTTTTTCCCGCAGGGCCGGAATCTGGGCCAGTGCGTCGCGGTAGCCCGCTTCGATGATCGAATCGGCGCTGTTGAAATCGAGCATGCTGACATTGACAGCCCGGTTGATCATCAGACTGCGTCCTTCGGGCATGTCGTAGTTGGTCTTGTTCATGGCCAGCGAGAAGGCTTGATCGACGAGCGAACTGTTCTCCGTGATGTCGTTGTTTCCCGACGTGCATTTGCTGCCGATCAGGAAATCGGGATGGAACTCCTTGTCGAGGGGTTCCCAGGGGAAGTTGTCGTAGATGCCGCCGTCGTAGAGTAGCATCGTGTCGATTTTCATGGGTTTGAACGCCAGCGGAATGGACATCGACGAACGGATCGCTTCGCCCATGTCGCCCTTGCGCAGCACCACCGGACGGCGGGTGTTCATATCGCTCGCCACGCAGAGGAACGGCACCATCAGGCTGTCGAAGTCCCGCCGGGAAGCTGTCGTGGCCGGGCCGAACAGGTCGGCGAGGGCCAGGTCGATCTGATTCGAGGAGATCAGGTACGAAGGCAGGCGGAAACGGCTCGCGTTGGGGTCGTCCGGGCGGTCCTTCATGTTGAGGCGGATCGAGAGGAAGATCGGGGTGCCGGTATTGCGGCGGTAGTAGGGCAGGTAGCTGGGGTCGATGCGCCCCGAAACCCACTGTTTGACCACACCCGAAGCGACGATCCGGCGCATCTCTTCGGGGGAGTATCCTGCGGCGTACATGCCCGCGATGATCGAACCCATCGAGGTTCCCGACACGTAGTCGATCGGAATGCCGCTCTCTTCGAGTGCCTGCAATACGCCGATATGGTAAAGTCCTTTGGCTCCGCCGCCGCTCATGACCACCCCGACGCTCTGGGCCGCTGCCGGAAGGGTGAAAAGCATTCCCGCCGCGAGAAAAGAGAGGAATTTCCGCTTCATATCCTGATATTTTTATTAACTTTGCCTATTAAACCGTGCGTAAAAGTACAAAATAAAGCGTAAACTTTAGGTTATGAACGATAAAATCAACGAGCTGCTCGAACGGGTGGAGGCATTCAAACCCAAAGCTGCGGCCGAGATCGAGGATTTCCGAATCCGGATGCTGGGGAAAAAAGGCGAGCTGACGGCCCTCATGGAGGAGTTCAAGAGCGTGGCGCCCGAGCTGAAACGGGAGTTCGGCCAAAAGCTCAACAACCTCAAGAACCGGACGCAGGAGCGGATCAACGCCCTGCGGGGGCAACTTGCGGACGCCGCCGGGGACTCTTCGCAGCGGATTCCCGACATGAGCCGTCCCGGTTCTGCGGAGGAGCTGGGTTCGCGCCATCCCATTTCGCTGGTGACCAACCAGATCGTCGAGGTATTCTCGCGGCTGGGCTATACGGTGGCCGAGGGTCCCGAGATCGAGGACGACTGGCATGTCTTCTCGGCGCTCAACTTCCCGCCCGAGCATCCGGCCCGCGACATGCAGGATACGTTCTTCATCGCCAAGAACCCCGACGTGCTGCTGCGGACCCACACCTCGTCGATTCAGGTGCGGACGATGGAGCGGCAGAAGCCGCCGATCCGGGTGATCTGCCCGGGCCGCGTCTTCCGCAACGAAGCGATTTCTTACCGCGCACACTGCATCTTCCACCAGATCGAGGGACTCTATATCGACGAGGGCGTGTCGTTCGCCGATCTGAAACAGTCGATCCTCTACTTCGCCAAGGAGGTTTTCGGCGAGAACGCCACGATCCGCATGCGCCCCTCGTACTTTCCCTTCACCGAACCGTCGGCCGAGGTCGATGTGTCGTGCAACCTCTGCGGCGGCAAGGGCTGCAACGTCTGCAAGGGCACGGGTTGGCTGGAGATCATGGGCTGCGGCATGGTCGATCCCAATGTGCTGGAGGCCAACGGAATCGATTCGAAGAGATATTCCGGGTTCGCGTTCGGCATGGGGGTAGAGCGTATCGCCATGCTCAAATACGGCGTGAAGGATCTGCGGCTCTATTTCGAGAACGACGTGCGGTTCCTGCATCAGTTCGATACGGTGCTTTAAGCGCTGCGGTACACTTCCCGGGTCGGGGAGCGGCGAATCGCCCGCCGGATGCCGGGATGTTCCGGGGATGAAGTGCCGTATCGTTCGCGGGAATACGAAAAGCGGTTCTCCGACGTTTTCCCGACAGACGAAGGGAGGGGCTGCGTCTTGTCCATTGCACTCTTCCGGCGAAGAACGAAGATACAAACTCAACGATTTCAATGAAGCGGATGCTTGCGATTCTGGTGCTCTGCACGGCTTTCTCCACGGGGTTCGTCCCGCAGGGAGAGGCGTTGCCCGCACCTGCGGCGGAGGCCTCGTGGCCCGACTCGCTGCGACCGACCGAATACTATACCGAGGGTGTGAAAAAACTCCTGATCGGAGAGGACACCCTGGCGGCCCGGGCACTGTTCCTGCAGGCCCTGGAGCTCGATTCCGCGTATGCTCCGGCCTGGTTCCGCCTCTCTTCGGTGACTCCCGACGGCGATCCGCAGGGTACGGCGTGGGCACGGCGTGCTTACCGGCTGGACTCGCTCAACAAGTGGTACGGGCAGCTTTACGGGCAAAAACTGCTTGCTGAGGGAGAACTCGACAAGGCGCGTCCGCTGTTCGTGCGGCTTTCGGCGCTCGACCCGACCAATCCCGACAACATTCGTATTCTGGCGATCCTGTACCAGCAGGCCGGGATGCCCTATTCGGCGATCGATATGCTCGATTCGGCCGAGATGCGTTTCGGTAAAATGCCTTTGTTGGGGGCGATGAAACGCCAGTTGCTGATTCGCACGGGGCAGTTGGACCGTGCGCTGGCCGAAGCCAGGGAGATGGCCGAGGCGATTCCCTACGAAGCGGAAAACCACGTGATTCTGGCCGACCTGTACGGTGCTGCCAAACAGGATTCGCTGGCCATAGCCGAGTATAACCGGGCGTTGGAGATCGACTCCATGAATGTCCCGGCGCTGGCTTCGCTCGCCGAATTCTACAACAAGCGCAACGATTCGCATGCTTATCTGGCCGTGTCGAAAAGGCTTTTCGAAATCGACGAGCTCCCCTTGTCGGAAAAGGTCCGCATTTTCCGGCAGCTGACGCTCGACGTCCGTTTTTACCGGGACAACTTCTTTCAGCTCAACGACTTGATTTCGACGCTTGCGATCCGCTATCCCGACGATAAGGACGTCGTCGAACTGTATGCGCAGCACCGATCAATGCCGGGGAGCTGGAGCAGGCGCTGACCCTCTACAAGCTGCATCTGGCCGACCAGCCTCCCCAGTTGGACTATTACCGTGCGGTGATCGACATCGAAACTTACCGCAAGCGGCTCGATTCGGTTTATCTGTATATCGACCGGGCGCTCGAGGTTTTCCCCGGAAATACCGAGCTGTATGCCCGCAAGGGACACGCCCAGGGGTATGCCGGAAAGTTGTCGCAATCGATCGGCAGCTATAAGAAAGCCCTCGAATACGCCGATACGGACTCCCTGCGCGGGGCCGTGTGGGGATATATCGGCGATGTTTATCACCAGATGGAGGAGGCCGGACGGAAGGACTCGGAACGGGACAAATACCGCCGCCGGTGTTTCGAGGCTTACGACCGTTCGCTACATTATTACTACGATAACCCGATGGTGCTCAATAACTACGCCTATTTTATAAGCGAATCGTCCCGGGATCCCCGTCAGCTCGACCGGGCCTTTGCCATGGCAGCCCGCGCGGTGGAGCTGGACGGCAACAACGCCACGCTGTTGGATACCTATGCCTGGGTGCTGTTCCGTCTTGGACGACTGCAGGAGGCTCGTCGAACGATGCAGCAGGCGATCTCTTTCGACCGCAGCGAGAATCCGGAACTCTACCTGCATTACGGGGACATCCTGGCGGCTCTCGGGGAGAAGTTCATGGCCGAAACCTACTGGCGCAAAGCGCTGGAGAAGGGATATGACGATCCCCGGGCGATCGAAGAGCGTATCCGGCAACTCAAATCCAAGCCCTGATTATGCGACAAGCCTTGAACCATTCGTATCGTTTCCCGCAGCGGGCGGAGTCGGTCCGCACGCTGTGTATCCGTTTGCCGAAGGTCGTTTTGTTTCTTTTCCTTCTACTTGGTGCAGGGTCGCTTGCGGCCCAGAATACCGACCAGCAGATCGCGGCGCAGAAACGGTTGATCGCCGACCTCGAAAAGCAGATCGCCCGGGAGGAACAGGAGATTTCGAAGCTCAAGAAGGGACGTGCCTCGGCCGAGGAGACGGTGCGCCGTCTGGCCCGTCAGATCGATTCGCGCAACCAGCTGCTCGACGTGACGGAGCGGGATGCCCGCAAGCTCGAGGTCGAGGTGGCCCGTACGGACAGCGTGGCCCGGGGGCTGTCGGCATCGCTCGACGCCCATAAACGGCGCTATGCCGAGATGGTGCGCGAGGCATACCGCAACTACAAACACAACAATTATCTGACCTACCTCTTCTCTTCGAGCGACTTCAATCAGGTGGCCCGCCGCATCACCAATCTGCGGGAGGTGGCGGCCATGCGGGAACGGCAGATGGAGCAGATCGTGACGCTTTCGGAGCAGGTGTCCGTCGAGCGGACCCGGCTGACCGGGCAGCAGCGGGCGCTGGATTCGGTGAAGCGCAGCCTGACCACGCAGCGGACCCGCCTGCAGAAAGATTCGCAGGCGGCGCGTGCCAACATCAAGCAGCTCTCCAAGAAGGAAAAAGCTGCCCTGCAACAGAAAATCGCCCGCGAGCAGCGGCTTGACGTGGCGATCGACGAGCTGCGCAAGCTGACCCGGGGCAACAAGGAGGGCAACACCTTTACGGCGAAGACTTCGAATCTGCGGCTGCCGGTGGTCGGCGGCGGGGTGAAGCGCTACAAGGGCAATATGGCCGAGATCGCGGGGCCGAAGGGGGCGCAGGTGATTTCGATCTACGAAGGCAAGGTCGTCGAGGTGAAGCGCAACCGGATCACCAATAAATACGACGTCTATATAGCCCACGGCGAATACATCTCTTCGTATGCCAACCTCAATTCCGTGACGGTGGGCAAGGACGACAAGGTGGCCCGCAACCAGCAGATCGGAACGATCGGGTCGGGGGTCGATGTGATGACCATGCAGCCCGAGTACAAGATGGTGTTCGGTATTTACGGACCGTCGCCCAAAGTACAGATGCGTGCTTCGGATTGCTTCAAAAAATAACCGTCTATGGCCGTACGCTATTATACCGATGACTGTACCTATCGCCTGCCGCAGAAACGGCTCACGGCCGCGTGGCTGGACCGCGTAGCCCGGGAAGAGGGGTATGAACTGGGGGATGTGACCTATATTTTTTGCTCGGCGGCCCGCCTGCTGGATATGAACCGGCAGTTCCTCGGGCACGACTACTATACCGACGTCATCACGTTCGATTACAGCGACCGCAAGGGCGCCCGGATCGTGTCGGGCGATATTTTCATCGATGTGGAAACCGTTGCGGACAATGCACGCGAATACGGCGCCGCGAAGCTGACCGAAATGCGCCGCGTGGTGGTGCACGGTTTGCTCCATCTGTGCGGACAGAAGGATAAGACACCCCGTGCGAACGCTCAAATGCACCGTAAGGAGGATCACTACCTCCGACAGTGGGATGAGCTGTCCAAAGGGCTGAAATAGGGCTTTGCGAGGGAATCCGGTCGCGGAGTTGCGGGTCCCTTTCCCGGTAGGGTTATTTTTAATGCCTGAAATATCCCGTAAAATCGTTCGAATATACCATAAGGGTCGATTCTTCCCGACGGCGGAATGGGCGGTTCAAGGTGCTGAAAAGACGGTTTGCAGAGGGATCCGGCCGCAGGGTTGCGAACTCTTTCACGAAAGGATGTATTTTTAACGCCTGAAATGCTCCTTAAAATCGTTCGAATATACCATAACGGTCGGTTCTGTTCCCGACGGCGGAATGGACCGTTAAAGACGCTGAAACGGCGGTTTATGGGCGGATTCGTCTTTTGTTTGGAACCGGTTCCCGAAAAAAGATGGATTTTCCCCGGCAATCGTATATTTCAATGTCCGTCATTCGACGGTCGTTCGTTCGCGGCCGGAGGCCGTGTCTGTAATGCCGACTCTCTCTTAAGTCCTTTCTTCGGAGGGGAATTCGGGTCGTTACGTTTCCAAAAAGAACGCTGTAATCGCGTTTTCCTTCGTTGGGACTGAAGCGGACGACTTCGCTTGCGGGACGTGTTTCGGAGGTTTCTGGCTGCGGTGGCTGCGGCAGCAGTTGTGGGGGCTGTCGATCGGGTCCGCCGTGCGGCGAATCGGTAGCCGGGAGAGGTGGACTGCGAAGATTCGGCTTTCGGAGGAGGCGTTTCCGCCGTGCGGGGACGGATCCGGCCGTTGGTTGTGTCCGCAACCCTTTAATCGTTTGTATTCTTCGGGAATGTGGCGGCAGGGATTGCCGGTTCCTTGCCGGAGAGAAGTTTATTTTTGCGGGAAAATGCTGACAAAGTTCGGGATTTTCCCGCGCGGGTCGCCGGAGTGTGCCGGAAGCGGGGAGAATCCGTTTTTGTTGGGGCAGCCCGTATTTGCTGATCTTTTCGGCGCTGCGGCGACGTTTTGCCGCGAGGTTGCCGTTTTCGATCCGACTTTCGCCGTCGGACGGCGGATAGCTGGGCGAAAGTTCCCGTTGCGTGCGGTTTCGGCTTTTTCGGATAAGCGACTTTGTTCGTATCTTTGCCGTGCGGCGGTCGGTCGTCGGATTGACGGCCGGCGGTGTTTTCCGCAATTCATGGAAAAGGAGATATGGTTTTACATTACGATATCATCGTGGTCGGCGGCGGTCATGCCGGCTGCGAGGCGGCTTCGGCGGCAGCGCGGCTCGGCTCCCGCACGCTGCTCGTGACGATGGACATGACCAAGTTGGCCGATATGTCTTGTAATCCGGCCGTAGGTGGTGTTGCTAAAGGACAGATAGTCAGAGAGATAGATGCTTTAGGAGGGCAGATGGGACGGATTACCGACCTTACGGCTGTCCAGTTCCGCATGCTCAACCGCTCGAAAGGGGCGGCGATGTGGAGTCCCCGGGCCCAGTGCGATAAGTCGCGTTTCTCGGCCGAATGGCGGCGTACGCTGGAGAATACCCCCAACCTCTATCTTTGGCAGGACACTGCGGTCGAACTGCTCTTCGGGCAGCGGCCTGCGGAGGAGGGTCGGCCGCAAGTGCGCGGGATTCGGACACAGATGGGGGTGGAGTTCTCGGCCGACTGTGTGATCCTGACTGCCGGGACGTTTCTGGCGGGGGTGATGTATTGCGGTCGTTCACACGCCGAGGGCGGCCGTGCGGGGGATTCGGCTTCGCACGGAGTGACCGAATCGCTCGTGGCGATGGGTTTCGAAGCCGGCCGGATGAAGACCGGGACCCCTGCACGACTCGATGCGCGGACGATCAATTTCGAAATTCTGGAACCGCAATACGGGGATGAAAATCCCTCGAAATTTTCCTTTTCCGCCGATACGCATCCGGTGCAGAATCAGCTTCCGTGCTTTTTGGTCTATACTTCGAAGAAGGTGCATGACATTCTGCGGAAGGGTTTCGGCGATTCGCCGCTTTTCAACGGTACGATCCGGGGGATCGGTCCCCGTTATTGCCCGAGTATCGAGGACAAGCTCAACACATTCGCCGATAAGGACCAGCACCAGCTTTTTCTCGAGCCGGAGGGTCGTTCGACCAACGAATATTATCTGAACGGGTTCTCCTCGTCGTTGCCCTGGGACATTCAGTGGGAGGCATTGCACGCCATCGAGGGGTTCGAAGATCTGCATATTTTCCGTCCGGGTTATGCGATCGAGTACGACTATTTCCTGCCGACGCAACTGCACCATTCGCTCGAAACCAAGCTGGTGGACGGACTCTATTTCGCCGGCCAGATCAACGGGACGACCGGCTATGAAGAGGCCGGGGCGCAGGGGGTGATGGCCGGTATCAATGCGCATCGCCGCAGGATGGGGGAGGAACCGCTGGTATTGGCACGCGACGAAGCCTACATCGGGGTATTGATCGACGACCTGGTGACCAAAGGGGTGGATGAGCCTTATCGTATGTTCACTTCGCGTGCCGAGTATCGGATTCTCTTGCGGCAGGATAATGCCGACATTCGATTGACTCCGATCGGATATAAAATCGGGCTGATTTCGCAAAAAAGGTACGATAGTTTCTGCAAAAAAAATCGACTCGTAGAATCGCTCGTAGCATTCGCTCGCGGACTGAGTGTCAAACCGGACGAAATTAACGACTGTTTGAAATCGCTCGGTTGCGACCCGATTTCGCAAGGTCGGAAACTGCACGACTTGTTGATGCGTAACAATGTGACCTTCGATCTGCTCTCGGGTGTTTTACCGAAGCTCGGCGATTTTCTGCGCGAGCAGGAGATGGATGCCGAGGTCGTCGAGGAAGCCGAGATCCAAATCAAGTACAAGGGGTATATCGAACGGGAGAAATTCATTGCCGACAAATTGCATCGCCTGGAGAATATCCGTATCCCGGCCGATTTCGATTTCCATTCGATGAATGCCCTGACGATCGAAGCCCGGCAGAAACTCACCCGAATCCGACCTGCGACGATAGGGCAGGCTTCCCGTATTCCCGGAGTTTCTCCGGCGGATGTGAATGTGTTGCTGGTGAAATTCGGTCGATAAAGTCTTTTATTGGGATTGAGCAATACGGTTTAACTGCTATGTTCCCGAATTTGACAATCGTTTTTGGATGTATTTGTCGTTTGTCGATGCGGATTAAGATCGGTCGATAAATTGTGCGATTGTATTTTTCTGTCTTATATTGTCGGGAGTGGCGGTGGCTATTCCCGATTTTTTACGACTGTTTGTAAGTGGTGACAAAGAAAACATGCAGTAAGAAAAAGGGATGTTCCACGTGGAACATCCCTTTTTCTTGAGTTTTGCGGGCGTCGATTACATGACGATCGTGCACCAGTTGTGTTTGTCTTCGGTGCGGCCGTACTGGATGTCCTGCAAAAGCGTATAGAGTTGCAGAGAAACCTTTCCTACTTCGTCGCCGTAGGTGTAGGTTTGCTTCGTATCCATGTCGTAAATGCTGCCGATCGGCGAGATGACAGCTGCCGTACCGCAAGCGCCGCACTCCTCGAAAGTCGGGAGTTCGTCTACCGGAATATGACGCTCCTCGACCTTCAGACCCAGGTCTTGAGCCAATTGACGGAGGCTCTTGTTGGTGATCGACGGAAGTACGGAGTTCGACTTCGGCGTGATATACGTGTTGTTCTTGATGCCGAAGAAGTTGGCTGCGCCGCACTCTTCGATGTATTTGTGCTCGGTTGCGTCGAGGTACATGATGCTCGCATAGCCGAGCTCGTGTCCGTGCTCGCCCGACATAAGGCTGGCTGCATAGTTACCGCCCACCTTCACGTCGCCTGTTCCACGTGGAGCAGCACGGTCCTGTTCGCGGTCGATTGCGACCTTCATCGGCTTGATGCCGCCTTTGAAGTAAGCGCCTACGGGCGAGCCGTAAACCACCAGCAAGGCATCCTTGGAGGGTTTTACGCCCAGTCCTGCCGTCGTGCCGAACATAACGGGACGCAGGTAGAACGATGCGCCGGTGCCGTAGGGCGGGATGAAACGCTCGTTGCGCTTAACCACTTCTACGCAGGCTTTGACGATCATATCGATCGTCGGTACGGGCAGGCAGAGGCGTTTTGCCGACGACTGCAAGCGTTTTGCATTCTCTTCGACGCGGAACAGACGTACTTTGCCGTCAGCGCCCCGGAAGGCTTTCAAGCCCTCGAAAAGAGCCGTGCCGTAGTGAAGGCAGGATGCCGACATGTGCATGTTGATGTACTCGTCGCTTGTAATTTCCATTTCGCTCCACTTGCCGTCCGTGCAAGTATAGCGGGCATTGAAATCGGTCTTCATGTAGTTGAAGCCGAGAGAGCCCCAATCGATGTTCTCCATTGTTTTTTAATATTAAAGGTTGTATCTTTTGTTCAAGAAATATCTTTATTATCCGACTGTCGCACCCGGATTTGTCTGATCGTCAGGTTGTAACAGCCTTAATTTGCCCGAAGCGTCCTGGGCCATCAGAATCATGCCACGAGAGAGGATGCCCTTCAGTTCGCGCGGTTCCAGATTCACCAGTACGAGTACCTGTTTCCCGACGAGTTCTTCGGGTGTGTAGTATTCGGCAATGCCCGAAACGATTTCGCGCTTGTCGATGCCCGTATCGACGGTCAGTTTCAACAGCTTTTTCGTCTTGGCGACTTTTTCAGCGGCGAGGATCGTCGAAACACGGATATCCATCTTTTGAAAATCGTCGAAAGTCGTCGTTTCCTTTTGATCTTCAACGTGTTGTGCTGCTTCGGCCGAAGCATTCGCCGCTTTGGTCGCCGCCAACTTGTCGAGCTGGCGTTGGATTACGTCGTCCTCGATCTTTTCGAAGAGAAGCACGGCTTCGCCGATCCGATGTCCGGCAGCGAGCAGGTCGGTGCTGCCCAGTTTCTCCCAGCCGAAGGGTCCTGCCTGCAACATCCCGACGATCTTCTTCGCCGAGAAGGGAATGAACGGTTCGATGGCGATCGAGAGGTTTGCGGTGATCTGCAAAGCGATGTTCAGGATCGTCTTGACCCGTTCGGGATCGGTTTTGATGAGTTTCCACGGTTCGGTGTCGGCCAGGTATTTATTGCCCAGACGTGCGATGTTCATCGCCTCCTTCAAGGCTTCGCGGAACCGGTAGTTTTCGATGTTGTTTTCGAGGGCTTCCTTCGCGCCGGAGAGTTCCCGAAGCGTTTCGCGGTCGTAGTCCGTCAGTGCGCCGCAGGCGGGCACTGTGCCGTCGAAGTATTTGTGTGTCAGGACTAAAGCCCGGTTTACGAAGTTGCCCAGCACGGCTACCAGCTCGTTGTTGTTGCGGGCCTGGAAGTCCTTCCAGGTGAAGTCGTTGTCCTTCGTTTCGGGGGCATTGGCGCAGAGCACGTAGCGCAGCACGTCCTCCTTGCCGGGGAAGTCGGCCAGGTATTCGTGCAGCCAGACGGCCCAGTTGCGCGAGGTCGAGATCTTTTCGCCCTCGAGGTTCAGAAATTCGTTGGCAGGGACGTTTTCAGGCAGGATGTAGCCGCCGTGGGCCTTGAGCATCGAGGGGAAGACGATGCAGTGGAAGACGATGTTGTCCTTGCCGATGAAGTGCACCATCTTGGTCTCCTCGCTCTTCCAGTACTTCTCCCAGTCGGGCGTGAGCTCCTTCGTCGCGGAGATGTAGCCGATCGGCGCGTCGAACCAGACGTAGAGCACCTTGCCCTCGGCCCCCTCGACCGGCACGGGAATGCCCCAGTCCAGGTCGCGGCTCACCGCACGCGGTTGCAGACCGCCGTCGAGCCAGCTCTTGCATTGCCCATAGACGTTGGTTTTCCACTCTTTGTGCCCTTCGAGGATCCATTCGCGCAGGAATCCCTCGTACTGATCCAACGGCAGGTACCAGTGCTTGGTGGCGCGTTTCACGGGTACGGAACCCGATACGGCGCTGTGCGGGCTGATCAGTTCGTCCGGCGAAAGGGTCGATCCGCATTTTTCGCATTGGTCGCCGTAGGCGCGGTCGTTGCCGCAGCGGGGGCAGGTGCCCACGATATAGCGGTCGGCGAGGAACGTCTGGGTTTCCTCGTCGTAGTATTGCTCCGAGGTCCGCTCGATGAATTTGCCTTCGTCGTAGAGCTTGCGGAAGAACTCCGACGCTGTCGCGGCGTGGGTCTTCGACGAGGTGCGCGAGTAGATGTCGAACGACATGCCGAGCCCTTCGAACGACGATTTAATCAACTGGTGATAGCGATCGACGATCTGCTGGGGCGTGACGCCCTCTTTGCGGGCCTTGATGGTGATGGGCACGCCGTGCTCGTCGCTGCCGCAGACCGAGATGACGTCGCAGCCCTTCAGGCGCAGGTAGCGCGTGTAGATGTCCGACGGGATATAGACGCCCGCCAGGTGGCCGATGTGTACCGGGCCGTTGGCGTAGGGCAGTGCCGAGGTGACGAGATAACGCTTGAAGGGTTTACTCATATTGGGTAGAAAAGGTCTAACAATTACTATTTTGTGTCAAATGTAGTGATTTTTCTAATAATTAGAAACTAAAACCCGACTTTGTTGTATCGGATTTTTTCGTTTCGGGAGCGGGAAGGAGTGGTTCGGACGGAATGCCGCCGCCGGTGTCGTCGGGCGGGATCCGTAAAAAACCGGAGCCTGAAAGCTCCGGTTTTTACGGATGTTGCCGGCCGTATTATTGCTTGCTCCGCAGGGGTTTGATGTCCTTGATGCGGAGCTGTACCGAAACCGAGCCCCGGTAGTGGTTCTCTACGATCTGATAGCAGACGTCGATCGGATGTCCCGCGCGGATCCACTCGTAGTGGGTCGGCTGCTGGAAGGCGATCGTCTGAATCGTCGTGTTGGGTTTCTGGCGCTGCATCAGGTCCATGCGCAGGTGCTCGCAGTCGGCGCCGACGAGCTTCGTTTCGCCGTGGCTGACCACGCCCCGCGTGACGAATACCGGTGCGGGGTTGCCGGGGCCGAACGGCTGGAAACGGTTCAGGTCGCGGCGGAACGCCGGGGTGATGTTCGAGAAGAAGAGTTCGCTGTCGATCTCCACCTGGGGTTGCAGCGTTATCGGGTCGATGTTCTCTTCGACGTAGGCATTGAAGCGGCGGGTGAACTCCTCGACCCGTTCGGGACGCATCGTGAGTCCTGCTGCGTACATGTGCCCGCCGAAGTTCTCCAGCAGGTCCGAACAGGATTCGATTGCCTGATAGAGGTCGAAGCCGGGCACCGAGCGGGCCGAACCCGTGACGAACCCGTTGCTCATCGTGAGCACCACCGTCGGGCGGTAGTAGGTTTCGATCAGGCGGGAGGCCACGATGCCCACGATGCCCTTCATCCAGCGGGGTTGTAGATCACCGTACTCTTGGCGGCCTTCAGCTCCGCGTGGGCCTCGATGAAGTCGTGGGCTTCCTGCGTGACGCGCGGTCGATGCACTTGCGGTCCTGGTTGAAGCCGTCGATCACCGAGCCGAACTCTTCGGCCAGGCTTTCGTTGCCTTCGATCAGCAGATTGACCGCCGCATAGCCGCCCGAAGGAGCGGCGTTTTCGTCGTTTTCGTCCATCCGCATACGGCCTGCGGCGTTGATGCGGGGTCCGATTTTGAAGACGATGTCGTCGATGGTGATGTTGTGTCGATCCAGGCCGCAGATCTTGATGATCGAGAGCAGCCCCTTCGAGGGGGAGGCGTTGAGCCGCAGAAGCCCGTAGTGGGCTAAAATCCGGTTTTCATCCACCAGAGGAACGATGTCCGAGGCGATGCTGACGGCCAGCAGGTCGAGCAACGGCTCGATTTGCTGGAACGGAATTCCGTTTTTCTGGCAGTAGGCCTGCACTAGCTTGAATCCCACGCCGCACCCCCCGACAGTTCGTCGAACGGATAGGAACAGTCGGCGCGTTTGGGGTCGAGAACGGCTACGGCGCGGGGAATTTCCTCGGCCGGGAGGTGATGGTCGCAGATGATGAAATCCACGCCCTTGCGTTTGGCATAGTCCACTTTCTCTATGGCTTTGATGCCACAGTCCAGGGCGATGATCAGCGTCGCACCCTTGCGTGCGGCGTGGTCGATGCCCTTGGTCGAGATACCGTAACCTTCGGTATAACGATCCGGGATGTAGAACAACAGGTCCTTGTGACCTATCTGGCGCAGAAATTTATAAACCAGCGCGACGGCGGTCGTGCCATCGACGTCGTAGTCGCCGTACACCATGATCTTCTCACGGTTGCGGACGGCCCGCTCCACCCGTTCGACCGCCTTGTCCATATCCTTCATCAGGAACGGGTCGTGCAGGTCCGAAAGCTGGGGGTTGAAAAATTTCTTAGCCTTCTCTAACGTGTCTATGCCTCTCTGTACGAGTAGATTGGCCAGGACTGGGGAGATGCCTGTCGCGGCAGCCATCGCGGCAACCGCCTTCGGATTCCCCTGAGGCTTCACTACCCATCGTTTTTCTATGGGCATATTTGTTATTATTTATATATTTTAACATTCAAATTCTCGCATAAATCTTCGACGAGGCGTCGTTTGACCTCCTCCATCGGAACCGGGCGACCGATCTCCTTTTCGATCGACGTGGCACCCCGGTCCGTAAACCCGCAGGGGTTGATATGGGTGAAATAACGCAAATCGGTTGCCACATTGAGTGCGAAGCCGTGCATGGTCACGTAACGCGACGCCCGCACACCGATCGCGCAGATCTTACGCGCCGGCTGCGCTCCTTCGATCCAGACGCCCGAGGCGCCGGCGATGCGTCCGGCCCGGATGCCGTAACGGGCTACCGTCCGGATGACTGCGCCCTCGAGCGCGTCGATGTAGTCGCGCAGCGAAAGTCCGATGCGCTCCAGGTCGAGGATCGGGTAGCCCACGATCTGTCCCGGCCCGTGGAAGGTGATGTCGCCGCCCCGGTCGATGTGGTAAAATTCAGCGCCGATGCCGCGCAGATACTCTTCGCCGACCAGCAGGTTCTCCGCATGGCCGCTCTTGCCGAGGGTATAGACCGCCGGATGCTCCACCAGGAGCAAATAGCCCGCGCCCTCCGCCGGGGTTCCCTTGGCCCGCAGGAGGGTGTCGAAAAGCCTCTGCTGGTACTCCCAGCAGGCTTTGTAGTCCATTTGTCCGAGGTCCCGGTATTCGACAAACATCGTAAATTACGTTACGACACCTCTCCGTCCGGCTCCGTACGGATACCGTAAATCCGGAAAGCGTCGGTTCAACACTTTCTTTGTCGCAGACCTTTTCCCGCGCGGCGGGAAGACTCAGGCTTTCGCGGAAACCTGTCGCTTCAGACGCACCGAGCCGAGCGCTTCGTCCGCCAGGTACGACGAACGCACCATCGGACCGCTCGCGCAGTAGCTGAAGCCCATGTCGAGCGCCTGCTGCCGGTACCAGTCGAATTTTTCGGGAGTAATGTACGCCGCAACGGGGTGATGCTCCAGAGTGGGACGAAGGTACTGGCCGAGGGTCACGATCTCCACGCCGGCGGCGTGCAGGTCGCGCAAGGTCTGTAAAACTTCTTCATCGCTCTCACCGAGTCCGACCATCAGGCCGCTCTTGGCGACGGCGCCCTTTTCGCTTAAATAGCGCAGCACGTCGAGGCTCGTACGGTAACGGGCCCGCGAACGCACCAGGGGGGTCAGCCGTTCGGTGGTTTCGATGTTGTGCCCGATGATATCGGGCCCGGAGGCGATCACCGTGTCCAGCAGGTCGGGTTTCGCATCCAGATCGGGAATAAGGAGCTCAATTGTGACGTCGGGATTTTCCGCCCGGATCGCGCGGACGCATTCGGCCCAGTGGGCCGCGCCGCCGTCGGGCAGGTCATCGCGTGTAACGGAGGTTACCACCACATGCCGCAATCCCATCAAACGGACGCTTTCGGCGAGTTTGGCGGGTTCTGAAGGATCGGGCGGCAGAGGCCGGCCCGAAAGGGTGGCGCAGAATCGACAGTTGCGCGTACAGATTTCACCCAGTATCATGAAGGTCGCTGTCCTGCGGCTCCAGCATTCGGCTTTGTTCGGGCATAGACCGCTGCTGCAGATCGTGTGCAGGGAGTGGTCCCTGACGATGCGTTGCACGTCCGCGTATTCTGCGGTGCGGTGAAGCCGGATTTTCAGCCATTCCGGTTTTTTCAGGACGTTTACCTTCTCTTCATGCAATTTCGGCATTTTAAGTTCATTATTTTCCCAATTGATGCAAAAATACAAAAAATATCAATCGCTTCTCCTTTCTGTTGCGAAAAAGATGAAAAAAGCCTTTGCAGGCGCAGGGGAGGCGGTCGGTCCGGTGCGAAGGACCAGCCGGGGCCGGATGTCGGAGCGGGAGGGAGGAGTATGCGGAGAGCGCATCCGGAGCCGTTCCGGATGCGCTCTCCGCAATATCTTCTGTTTCTGTCTGAGGGAAGGTTATCTCTGCCCGAGGTGCAGTTGCCATTGCCAGGCCGTGCGGAGCGTTTCTTCGAGCGGCCGCTCGGCACGCCAGCCCAGGAGGGTGTTCGCCAGCGTGGGATCGGCCCAGATCGCCGTGATGTCTCCGGCGCGGCGCGGCGCAAAGCGGTAGTTGAGTTTCAGTCCGTTGGCCCGTTCGAATCCGCGGACCAGCTCCAGCACCGAAACGCCCCGTCCGGTGCCGACGTTGAAGACCTCGTAAGGGGCGGCGCCGCGCTCTTCGATCAGGCGGTGCAGGGCAGCTACGTGGGCGCGGGCCAGATCGACGATGTCGATGTAGTCGCGGATGCAGGTGCCGTCGGGCGTCGGATAGTCGTTGCCGAAGATGCTCAGGCATTCGCGGATCCCGGCGGCGGTCTGCGTCACATAGGGGACCAGGTTCTGGGGTACGCCGCGCGGAAGCTCGCCGATCAGGGCCGAGGGATGCGAGCCGATCGGGTTGAAGTAGCGCAGGGCGATGCCCCGCAGACCGGGATGGGCGGCGACGGCGTCGCGCAGGATGTCTTCGGAGATCTGTTTGGTGTTGCCGTAAGGCGACGTGGCGGGCTTGCGGGGCGTCTGTTCGGTGACGGGCTGGGCGTCGGGTTCGCCATATACGGTGCAGGAGGAGGAAAAGAGGATGTTGGGCCGTCCGAAATCGCACATCAGCTCCACGACGTTCAGGAACGAAAGCAGGTTGTTGCGGTAGTATTTGAGCGGTTCGGCGACCGACTCCCCGACCGCTTTCGACGCGGCGAAGTGGATGACCGAACGGAATTCGTGGCGTTCGAACAGCCGTCGCATCGCCTGCAGGTCGCAGCAGTCGATCTGCTCGAAGGGCACTTCGGCGCTCGTGATGCGGCGGACGCCCTCCACGGCCTGAAGGTCGGAGTTCGAGAGGTTGTCGGCGATCACCACATCGAATCCGGCCTGGATCAGCTCGACGGCCGTGTGCGATCCGATGTATCCGGCGCCGCCCGTTACCAGTACTGTTTCTTTCATAAGGCTATGTCGTTTGAATTTCTGAATTTTTAGCATTGTTCTTCCTGCCTTCCCTGTTGCCGGATGGTTTTCCGCTGTCGGCTACTGCCGTTTCGCGGCATTCGGGTCGTTTGTTCCGGCTTCTCGCCCCTTCCCGGTGGTAGAGGCCTTGAGTTGCGATTCCGAAAAATCGGGACGGTACGATTTCATAATCGGGCCTGTCTTTCGTCTGCGGGGCCTTTTACAGTTCCTGCATGGCCAGGCAGTCGGAACGGTCGTCGGGTGAATCCCCGTTTATTTGGCGGCGTACACCACCTTTTTGGTTTCGAAGAACGCTTCGTCGAAGAATGCGGGGATCGGGTACTCCGTCCACTTCATACCGGTACGGCTCAACTCGTCCGCGAGGTCGCCGCCCTTGAGGTAGAGGATGCCGTTGGGCAGGGCGCCCTTTTGCCCCCGGTCGATCTTATCCCAGACCCAGCCGACGAAGGTCGGCATCTCCGTCACGGCGCGGGAAACCACATAGTCGTACCGTTCGGGAAGCGTTTCGGCCCGGGCGCAGAGGGGGGTGAGGTTGGCGAGGCCGAGTCCCTCCGCAACGCCCTGCACGACCTTGATTTTCTTGCCGATCGAGTCCACGGCCGTGAAATGCGCCTCGGGGAAGAGGATCGCCAGCGGAACGGACGGGAAGCCGCCGCCGCACCCCACGTCGAGCACCCGCGCTCCCGGGGCGAAGGGGCAGACCTTGGCGATGGCGAGCGAGTGCAGCACGTGCCGCAGGTAAAGTTGGTCGAAATCCTTGCGCGAGATCACGTTGATCTTGGCGTTCCAGTCGGCGTACAGTGCGTACAGCGCTTCGAATTGCTCGCGCTGCGGGCGGGTCAGGTCGGGGAAGTATTTGTCGATCAGGGCAATCATAAGGTTTGTGGGCGTTGAAATTTTTTTTTAGGGCAGGTCGGAGTGGTTCGTTCTGCGGCGTTCGCCGGTCGGAAACGTCAGGATTTTTCATCTGCGGCGATCAGGCGGCACATCTGCTCCCGGGCGCGGTGGATCTGGGTCTTGACGGTGCCCAGCGGGAGTTCGAGCTTCATGGCGATCTCTTCGTAGGAGTACTCTTCGAAGAAACGCATGACGATCAGTTGTCGGTAGCGTGGCGGCATGGCCTGGAGGTAGCGTTCGATCTGCGTGCGCTGCTGTTTGCGGATGATGTTCTCTTCGGGCGTGGGGTTGTTGGAGGGCGGTGCCGTGAATTTGTCGTCGATGGGCAGGTCCTCCTGGCGCCGCCGGATGAAATCGACGAAGGTGTTCCGGGCGATGGTGTAAACCCACTGTCCGAAGGTGTAGGCCGGGTTGTAGCGGTGGATGTTGATATAGACTTTGATGAAGGTTTCCTGCAGCAGGTCGTCGGCGTCCAGGGGTTGTTGGTGCGCTGTATGAAGAGCCGGTGTATAGCCTCCTTGTAACGCTCGAAAAGGTATTCGAAGGCGATGTTGTCGCCCTGCAATACCAGCTCTACGAGCGCCCGGTCGTCGGCTATGATATAGTCGGCTATCTCCATACCCGCTCGTCTTTGCGCAGCAGCAACAGCCCCAGTAGCAGGGCGAAAAACGGACTCAGCAGGTCGTACAGGAAGTAACGTCCGCAGATTTTCTCTTCACCCAGGCGGCGGCTGATGCGCCTCGCCTCGACGAGTACGATCGCAAAACGCGCGAGCAGCAGTACCCCTGCGGCGATCTTGAATTCCCAGGGCATCACCGCCAGGGCGACGATCGCTGCCAGCCAGAAGAGGATGCGGCTGCCCAGTTCCCACTGGATGAAGTTCTTGACCCACAAGGGATAAAAAGGAATGGCTCCCCCGAAGAAACGCTGGGTGCCGATCCACCACCTGAGTCCTCCCCAGCTCTTTTCACGCAGGGTAGCGCGGGGAGAGAGGACCACGCTGACATTGCCGGGTGCGATGATCCGCGACATGAACAGGTCGTCTTCGCCGATATTCATATTGAGGTGGCTGAAGCCGTTGGCGCCGAAATAGAGCCGCTTGGTGAATCCGTAGTTCTGACGCATGCCCCGGTAGGGTCTGCCGCAGACGGCGCTCGAGATCCAGTCCACCGAGTGCATCATCCGCCAGGTGCGGATCAGGTAGTTCGCAAACCCTTTCCCGCGCTCCATGCCGCAGTAGCCGAGCACGATTTCGCCGCGTCGGAAGCCGTTCGCCATGAGCGAGAGCCAGCGGTCCGAGGTGGGGTACACGTCCGGTGTGGTGAAGGGAAGGTGCTCGTAATGGGCCGATTTGATCCCGACGTTGAGCGCCATTTTGGGCGAGATCGGGAAGCGGGGATTCAGTTCGATCTTGGTGGCCGTGATCTGTGGGAACGACTGTTTGATGCGGACCAGGTCGTCGTAGAAGTCGGTGTCCCGGCCTACATAGACGATCACCACTTCGAAGTCGGGGTACTCCTGGGCGACGATGAGCGGCAGGATCTCCTCCACGAAGGCGTAATCTTCCGAGAAGAGGGGAATCACCACCGATACCGGAGGGGTTTCGGAGAGGATCTCCGGACGCCGGGTGTCCTTGTATTTGGGTATGCGCCCGTAAACGAACAGGTAGTAATATAACTGGATCCCGAACATGACCAGAAGGACGCCCGCGAGGGCCGTACCTTCCCAGCCGTAATGAGTGATGATGCGATTGAAAAATTCCATGGCGTATGCGTTATGGCGCGTCCGGGACGGTGAAGGTCGGACGCGGAGCCGAATTCGTTCGAATCGTGCCGAAATGCGGCCGGTCGATACGGAAAACGGATTCCACGCAAAGATAAGGATTTTATCCGAATCGGTGTCCTGCCGCCGGAAAATTCGCGGCGGTGGCCCGAAGCGAACCACGCCGTCCCCGAGGTGCGGGAGAGGACGGTTTGCAGAGGCGGAAGCATGCCTTTGCGGGTCGGGTCGGATGAGGTTACGCCGTTACCGAAACGGCTGTTTCCCGTACGGCGGCTTCGGCTTGCGGTGTCGGCTGCAACTCTTCGGGTCCGCGATGCCGGTTGCGGTAGGTCGCGGGTGTCATGCCGTATTGTTTGCGGAAGAGTTTGATGAAGTGCGAGGTGTTGGGAAAGGCGCATGCGGTGCCGATTTCGGCGATCGCCTTGTCGGTCGAGATCAGAAGCAACCGGGCATGGATCAGGCGTTGCCGGATGAGCCATTGGTGGGGCGAGGTCCCGTAGATGCGGAAAAATTCCTTTTTGAACGAAGTCAGGGAGCGGTTGCAGCGTTTTGCGATCTCCTCGACCGAAATATCGGAAAAGATGTTGGAATAGACGATTTGCTGGAGGTTGTCCCGGGCCGCATCGACGTTGCCCAGCAGCTTGCTTTTGATGCAACAATCCCCGTGCGAAACGATCAGGTAGAGCAGTTCGGTCATTTTGAGGTTTTCGGCGGTCGGGTCGTCCAGGAGCGATCCTTCCGTGAGGCAATCGTCGATGTGGCTGAAAAAACGCCGGATCGAACTCCAGCCCGGCATCGTGGCGTGGTTCAGGGTACGGCAGTCGTCGCACTGGTGGTTGTTGGTGATATTCAGCTTGTAGGCGATGTTGAGGTGCAGCAGGATGCGTTGCAGCTCTTCCGAGGTATAGCGAACGAGGATCTGTTCGTAGGGATGTCCCTGCGCGGGGATGTTTTTGGTATAGTGGCAACCCATACCGAGGAAGAAAAGATCTCCCTGGGAGAACTTGTAGCATTTATCGTCGTAATAGACGTATTTTTCTCCGTTGAGGATATATCCGATCACGCAGCGGGTGAACTTATGGGTTTCGATGCCGTTGTTGGAGGCCGATACATACTTTTCGATCGACGGATTAACGGTTTGGGTGTCGTAGGATTCGTTCATAATCGGAAGATTTTATGGCTCGATGAAGGCCGGTGTCCATAGCCTTTTATCGAAGATTATGAATCAAATATACAATCTAAGGTTGTATATTTCAAATTAAAATAGGAAAAAATTAGATCGAAAATGTTAAAATATATACTATTTCAACATTTTACGCGTTTTTTATTGCAATATATTTACAATGCAAGTGATGTACAAAATGAGATACAGCAGAGTTCCGACGGTACGTTGGATGCGGATGAAGGTCAGGGGCATGAGCAGTGCTGCGGGTACGGCTGCGACGGCCAGCAGTCCCGGCGTGACGCTCGGTACCGCTATCAGGCAGCCCGTCACCGTAAAGAGCAGGATGGTGTAGGTCAGCATGCCCCGGGCTTTGATGCTTACCGTGCGGAAACTGATGAGTCCGAAGAAGATGGCGCAGAGTACGATGAAAAGGACGATTCCGAGAAGTGCGGGGACGAGCGGAGGCGTATTGGCGAAAATCCGGTATCCGCTGTCGCTGACGAAGGAGTGCCATAATCCGACGGGGATATCCAGGGGATTGGCTCCCTGCCCCCAGGCGATGTAGCAGACAGCCAGAAAAGGGAGTACGACGCTGCACAGCGATACGAAGACTTCGCGCAAGGTCCGTCGGAAACAGAATGCTGCGGCCAGGACCAACAGCGGCAGGGGGAAGCAGCGGGGCATAGAGCAGTGGCAGCAGCCCCAGGAAAAACGAAGCCCGGAACACGGCTCCGATCGCGTAGCCGTTGCGGAAGCAGGCGAAGAAGTTCTGGGTCGATAACAGCAGGACGAACGCTGCGACGGATTCCGTCAGATACTCCTGCCCCAGGAGGATTCCGCAGGCGACCAGTCCGTACAGGGGGATGGTCAGCGTACTGCTGACGGGGTAGAGTCCGTAGCGGACCGCCAGCCTCCCGCAGAGAATGCCCGTCAGTAGGAGCAGGCCGCCGCAAAGGATGCGGGAGCAGCGGGGGAATCGTTCCTGGAACAAGCCGATCAGGTCACCCAGCGGGGTGGAAATCATCGTTTCCGGAGCCGGTGAAATAGTTGTCCCGGTCGTCATGGCGGCTGCGATGACGACCAGTATGGACGCGATGGCCAGCAGTAAGGGTTGGCGGATAATGTCCGGTTTCATGGTTCGACGATGGTTTTGTCCGAATGCGGGCTGCGGTTTCTGTTCCCGGCAAGGTGCCGAAAATTCAGCATTGCGTTCGCTTGTCGGAAACGGCCGCTACAAAGGCAATTATATCTTTCGATGCACACTCTTATCCGACGATTGCAGCGCCGAATCCGAGGGGCGCTTATTCGTGGTCCGAAGCCGCGCCTGTAAGGCTGCCCTCCCCTAAATTTCCTCCTCGGAGGGAACTCGGGGCGCAACACTCCCCCAAAGGTACATTGGAGTATATAATCCCGGCTACAAAATTAGGAAAAAAGCGGACGAAACCGTAATTATTTTGGAACCATATACGATTTTATTCCGGATCTGTTTCTGGTCCCGGGACTTTGCCTCGAACGGCCGTTGTCTGCCGCCTTGGGCGGTAGTTACGGTTCCGTACTGAAGCCTGCCTCCTGCCTTTCGGAGGAATTTCGGGGAGGCTCCGGCAAATCCGGGGCGATCGAAACGTCGGTGTAAAATTGGATATGATTGCCGATATTTTTAATTTTGCAAAAATGCGTGCGGTATTTCGGGGAGGTCCGAAGCGTTTCGGCGCATACCCCGGGTTCCCTTGTTTTTGCGGAGATCGGCGCTGGCTTGTCCGTTTTCGAAGGGGGCATCGAAATCGTGCGATAATAACTTTGTTTCGGATGTTGGAGAACTGCTACCAGAAAGAGCTGCCCGAAGCCGGGTGCGACGAGGCGGGGCGCGGGTGCCTCGCAGGGCCTGTTTTTGCCGCTGCGGTGATGCTGCCTCCGGACTTCAGCCATCCGTTGCTGAACGATTCGAAGCAGATGACCGCGCGTCAGCGCGATTTGTTGCGTGCGATCGTCGAGCGCGAGGCCCTTGCCTGGGTCGTGAAGGCCGTTTCTGCCGAGCGGATCGATCAGATCAACATCCTGAACGCTTCGTTCGAAGGGATGTCGCTGGCGGTCGCGGAGTTGCCGATCCGTCCGGGATTTCTGGCGATCGACGGCAACCGGTTCCGCACGACGCTCGATATTCCGTATCGCTGCATCGTCAAGGGGGACGGCAAATATGCGGATATTGCCGCCGCGTCGGTGCTGGCCAAGACCCACCGCGACGAATATATGGAGCGCCTCGCCGGAGATTTCCCCGAATACGGTTGGGAGCGCAACAAAGGTTATCCGACCCGCGAACATCGCCTGGCGATCCGTCGTTACGGGCTTACGCCCCACCACCGGCTGACGTTCAATGCCGGGATCGACCAGTTGGAGCTGTTCTGACGCCGCTTGTGAGGAATTCTGCCATACCTCCCCTCCGGGGCTGAAATAAAGGCAATCATATCTTTCGATGTACATTCTTATCCGACGATTGCAGCGCCGAATCCGGGGGCGCTTGTTCGCGGACCTGCGCCGCGTCTGTAATTCGGCTCATCCTTTAGGAGGGAACTCGGGGCGCTGTGCACCTAAAGAGGTCCGCTGAAGCAGTAAACGCAAAAATAAAAAACGCCCGAGAATCGGGCGTTTTTCTATCGGATTGCAGGCCGTCGCAAACGGGCGGCCGTCGTTATTTTACCGGTATTTGTTGCTAATCAGCGTCATGAACTCCTGGCGCGTAGGCGGGTGCGAGAGGAATACTCCGGTGAATGCCGAGGTAGTCGTGGCCGAACCCTGCTTTTCGACGCCCCGCATCTGCATACACATATGGCTGGCTTCGATCACGACGGCGACGCCCATCGGGTTGAGGGCTTCCTGGATGCAGTCGCGGATCTGTACCGTCAGGCGCTCCTGCACCTGCAGGCGGCGGGCGAAACTCTCCACCACGCGGGCGATTTTCGAGAGGCCCGTGATGTAGCCGTTGGGGATGTACGCCACGTGCGCCTTGCCGTAGAAAGGCAGCATGTGGTGCTCGCAGAGCGAGTATAATTCGATGTCCTTCACCAGCACCATCTGCCGGTACTCCTCCTTGAAGGTCGCCGAGCGGATGATCGACAGCGGATCGTCCTCGTAACCCTGCGTGAGGAACGACATGGCCTTGGCCACCCGTTCGGGGGTTTTGAGCAGTCCCTCGCGTGCCGGGTCTTCGCCCAGCAGTTCGAGAATCGCCTTATAGTGTTCGCGGAGTTTTGCGATCTTCTCGGGCGAGAAGTTCTCCTCCTTTTGGTATCGTTTCATTTCCATAAGCGGGGCAAAGGTAGCTTATTTCCCCCGGTTATGCAAAAATTCTGCTAATTTACGCACGGCGCGGCCCCGGTGCGAAAGAGCGTTTTTCTCGGCAGGGGTCATTTCTGCGTAGGTCTTGGTACTCCCTTCGGGAATGAAGAGCGGGTCGTAGCCGAAGCCTTCGGAACCGGAGGCGCATTGGGCGATGTGTCCCTCGACGATTCCTTCGAAAAGATGCTCCTCGCCGTCGAGAATCAGCGAGATCACGGTGCGGAACCGGGCCCGGCGGTCGCCGACGCCCTCCAGGTTGCGGAGCAGGAGTTCGTTGTTGGCGGCGAAGTCGTGCCCGTCGGTGGCGTAGCGGGCCGAGTGCACACCCGGTGCACCGCCCAATGCTTCGACTTCGAGTCCCGTGTCGTCGGCGAAGCAGTCGCAGCCCGTGCGGTCATGAACGTAGCGGGCTTTCTGCGAAGCGTTTCCCGCGATGGTGTCCTGTTGTTCGGGTATCTCCTCGGTGATGCCGACCGAACGGGGTGTGACGAGTTCGAAATCCGGGCCGAGAACGGCCTGCACTTCACTCAATTTGTGGGCGTTATTGGTTGCAAAGATGATTTTCATAGACGTATCGTATTGTTCGGTTTCGTCGAATTTCCGGATCATTTCGGATTGCTTGCGTGTGCTGTGTGTTTTGCGGAACCCGGGTGATGGCTTTCCGTCGAATCGCAACGGATTCCTTTGTGCTACGTGCGGGGAGTTTCGAGCAGCTCCAGCCGGTGATCCGCCTCGATCTTGTCGATGATCGTCTTGACGAGCGTATCCATTTCGGAACCTTCGGAGTAGTCGGCCGGGCAGACGTGGCTTACGCGATTGTCGCGGATCAGCCCGTTCAGTTCGCGCCGGGCGTTTCGGATCTCGGGGTTATAGACGGCGATCGAATGTCCGCCGGAGTTCTTCACCAGCCGCATGCAGGGGATGTCGGTCGTACCGTCGCCCACGTAGATCATGCGCCGGAAGGGTACCGGGCGCTTGTCCTCCTCGATGTACTGGTTCACGAGCTTGCTGTCGAAGACCGATTCGACGCCCTTGTTGATCTTGAAGATGAACTGGGTCTTGTTGGTGTAATTGACCGCTACGGCGGGCCAATAGGCGACTCCGTCGATGTCGTACAGGAACGAGCAGGCGTAGATCCGCCGGAATTCATGGGCGATCTCCGTGCCTTCGATGATCTCCTTCAGGCCCGAGGAGTTGATGTAGTGCAGGATGCGGATGCCCCGCGCCGCGCCGTAGGCGTTGATGCGTGCGAACCACTCCCGGACTCCTTTGTAGAGGGTCACGCGGCGGCCCGACTCCTGGAACGCTTCGCGTCGCAGGGACAGGCCTTTCGACCGCGCCTCCTGGATCATGCGGGCCATGTAGGTCAGCACCATGTCGGCGTCCTGCTCCTCGGCCAGTTGGTTGGCGTCGTGCCAGAACTCCTTGTTGCTCTTGCCGACGGCGGGGATGAAGTCGTACTCCTGCATGTTGCCGGGGGCGAGCGTGCCGTCGAAATCGTAGATCAGGGCGATGGTCAGCGGTTCTTTCATAATTGCGATTGCGGTTGAATGTGTCGTTGTCGGTTCGGCGGAGAGGGCGAATCCGCCCCGTCTTCGTTGCCGGGCACCGTCGGGCTGTTTTTTCGTTTTTTCCGACGCTCCGGGGCAGCCGTTTCGCTTCCGTTTGTCGGAAACACGGGATTTTCCGGTCGTTTTCCGTGTTCGGCGTGGCTTCGAAATCCGGGAACCCGCCTGCCGGTGAAAATGTCGGTTGAAAATCCAAAGTTAAGAAAAAATCCCTATTTTTGTTTTCGTAAGGAATTAAATCGTACCGAATACCTTAGATTTGCGCAGTAAACAGGAGATGAGATAGAGTTGGTAATTTTGTAGAGAAGAGGTTAGCTAAAAGAAAGGGAGGCAGGGAGTGAACCAGGTATCGATAAGAATTCAAGATTCATTTCCATATTAGGACTCTTTGTCTTTCTTGAACCGAGACCTGAATAAGAATTTAACCTTTCATTGTTAAGGTAGTTAGGATAGGTTCAAGTTCCTTTCTCTCAATTTGATGGTCAAAAACAAAAGTAATGGACAATTTTTATTTCATCGGGGTTGACGTCAGCAAAAAGAAACTGGACTTCTGCGTACTATTCGAGGGTAAGGTTCTGCGCGAAGAACAGGTAAGCAACCACCAGCAGGCTGTCGCCAGACTGATCGGCGAGTTGAAGAACGATTTGGAAATGGATAACGAACAGTTTTTAATCTGTGCCGAACATACGGGGCAATATACTTTCCCTCTGGTATGTGCTTGCAAGTCGGTCGAGTGCAAACTTTGGTTGGAGAACCCGTCCCAGATCAAATATTCATCCGGTATGCAGCGGGGCAAGAACGACAAGGTGGATGCAAAGCGCATAGCCATTTACGCTTCACGGTTCGGAGATAAGGTTAAGTATTACGACCGTCCCACCGAGGAGATAGAGAGGCTTAAACAGTTGGAGAGGGAGCGTGCGCTTTACGTTACCGACCTGGCTAAATACAAAGGCCAGATGTACGATCAGAAAGATTTTATGCCGGCGGCGCTTTATCGCAAGAAAACAAAGCGGATGAAAGGCTTAATACAGGAACTACAAGCGGCTATCGATGCGATCACTGCTGAAATGGAGAAGATCATAGGCTCAACGGAAGTGCTTGCGCGCCAGATGGAACTTTTTAATGTCGATAGACGGTGTAGGTAAAGTGGTAGCTCTGAATGTGATTATCGAAACAGAAGCGTTCTCCCGCTTCGACAATCCCAGAAAGTTCTGCTGTCACGCAGGTGTCGCTCCGTTCTCATACACATCCGGGAGCAGCCAGCACTCCAAAAACAAGGTCTCGCATAGGGCCAACAAGAACATAAAGAAACTGCTACATATGGCAGCCGTATCGGTAACTCATCGTAAAGAGGGTGAACTAAAGGCCTACTATATGCGGAAAGTAGAAGAAGGAAAGAACAAAATGTCGGTAATCAATGCGTTACGTGCTAAAATCGTGGCCCGTATGTTCGCCGTCATCAAAAGAAATGAAGTTTATACTCCTATTTACTCTTAAAAAACTTGCAAAAACCATAAGAATATGGAATTTAAGGAAATACTCCGGCGCCGGCGCAGCGTCCGCAAATATCTTTCCCGCCCGGTGGAGCGGGAGGTGCTCGATACCGTTCTTCGGGAGGCTCTCGCGGCCCCGTCGTCGCGCAATTCGCATTCGACGCACCTGCGCGTGCTCACCGATCCCGAAACGATCGCCCGCATCGCCCGGATGCGGGATTACGGTTCGGCATTTCTGGAGCATGCCCCTGCGGTCGTACTGGTCGAGGGCGATCGTACGGCGACCGACCTTTGGCGTGAGAACGCGGCGATCACGGCGACGGCCCTGTTGTTCGCGGCCACCGATGCGGGGCTGGCCTCCTGTTGGGTGCATGTGAACGGACGTCCCTGCCTGAAGGATCAGCCCGACGGAGCGCAGGCGGAAGATTATCTGCGGGAGTTCCTTCCCGTCCCGGCGGAGCACGGCATCCTGTGCGCCGTCGCCCTGGGTTACTCCGACTTCGAGCCTGCGGCCCTGCCCCCGTTCGATGCGGGAACGCATATCCACTGGCCGGAAAAGTAGCGGGGTCGAATCGAGTCCGGGGCGGGCGAGTGTCGGGAAGGACCTCGTTCGGTCGTTTTATGTCGTTTGCCGGTGCTTGTATCGGGAACCCGGCGATTCGACTTTCTTGGGTTGAATTTATCTTTTTCGCGGCGAAAATCCGGTTCGTCGAATAAAAAAACCGCAACCTCTCCGTTGCGGTTTTTCTGTTTCGGTACGCCTTGTCATTTCTTGTTGAAGAGATTCATCGTCCGTTCGGGGCCGATCGCGGCGAACGAGAGAATCGCGTCGCCGAAGTATTTGAGTCGTTCGGGCATCGCCTTGCGCTCTTCGTCGTTCCAGTGCCCCAGTACGTAGTCCACCTGGTGTCCGCGCGGGAAGTCGCCGCCGATGCCGAAGCGGATGCGGCTGTACTCCTCCGTGCCGAGCAGTTCGGTGATGTTCTTCAGTCCGTTATGTCCGCCGGCGCTCCCCTTCGTGCGCATCCGGAAGGTTCCGAACGGCAGGGCGATGTCATCGACGATGACCAGCAGGTTCTCCCGTGGAATCTTCTCCGCGTCGAGCCAGTAGCGGACGGCCTTGCCCGAAAGGTTCATGTAGGTCGAGGGCTTGAGCAGCACCAGCGTATGCCCTTTGCTGCGAAGCGTGGCCACGGCGCCGTAGCGGTCGGTGGTAAAAGAGGTGTTGGATGCTTCGGCTAAAGCATCCAACACGTCGAATCCAATGTTGTGCCGGGTATCGGCATATTCGGCGCCGATGTTTCCCAGACCAACGATCAGGTATTTCATAAGGGTAATCCGTTGAGATTACTTCGCAGCCGCAGCGTCGGCACCGCGCGAAGCACGGGTTACGCGCACGGCGCATACGGCCGTCGTTGCGGGGGTGAGGAATTTCACTCCGTCGAAGTTCAGGTCGCCCACGAAGATCGTCTTGCCTACGCCCAGCGGAGTTACGTCGATAACCAGTTCGTCGGGCAGCTTGTCGAGCTGTGCGCTCACGGTCAGCTTGCGGGCCGAGAGAACGAGCTTACCGCCGATCTTCACGCCTTCCGCATTACCGGTCAGACGTACGGGGATCGAAATGGCTACGGGTTTGCCCGGTTGTACGCGATAAAAGTCCATGTGGAGAATCTCCTCGCGGATGGGGTGGAACTGCACGTCGCGGAGTACGGCTTTTTCGGTTTTGCCGTCGATCTCCAGATCTACGATGTAGGAGTTGGGCGTGTAGATCAGGGGTTTGATCTCCCGGGGATCCACCGAGAACGAAACCGTTTCGCCGCCGCCGTAGAGAACGGCCGGAATCTGACCTTCGCGGCGTACCGCCTTTGCTGCTTTCTTGCCGTAGTTTTCACGCTTGACGGCCTTTACTTGGATTGTTTTCATTGTAATTTGTTTTTTGTATGTGTTACCTTGGGCGCTACTCAGTCCGCCTCTCGACGGGCGGACCCCCTAAACGCTTGCGGGGCCAAAGATAAGCATTTATTCCCGGAAAACAAAAAACGGCACCCTGCTTTGCGGGGATTCCGGATTCTGCGGGCGTCGCCGTCCGCGGCGGCGGAGAACGGCGGGCCGCTGCCGGAGTCCGGTTCGCTATGGCTTCAGGACGAGGCCGCCCGCGATCAGCACCCGGTGCAGGACGTTCTTTTCGGGAGCGTATTCCGGGTAATCGGACGGGTGTGCGTCGAGGTGATCCGAGAGGGCGTGCAACAGCGCCGAGAGCCGGTTCCGCAAGGCCCGGTGCGATGCGGCGAGCTGCTGTTGTCCGGCCGGCTGGCTGGCGGAGGATTTGGCGACGGTCGTGCCGCCCGCTCCGCCGTGCAGATCGAGCGCGGGTTGCATGGCGACGCGCACGGCGCAGGCGGCAGCCGGCGCTGCGAACTCTTCGCGCAGGGTCGGGTACTCCCCTTCGGCGAGTTTCTGCCAGAGTGCCGGTCCGGTCACGGGGAGGAGATAGCGGGCTTCCGCCGCCGCGATATCGGCGGTGCCGATCGCTTCGGGCGGCAGGTAGCCGCCGTCGGCGAAAGCGAGGTCGATGACCTCGCGCGGGGTTACGAGGGTGGTCATGGTCAGTCGATGCTTCGGAGGTTGTACTTGGTGATTTCGGCCAGGAAATGTTGCTGGCGTTCGTCTTCGGGGTCGTAGTCCAGGCCGTCGGCTTTGCGGGCCTCCCAGACTTTCATATAAAGGGGTTTGGAGCGGGTCGGCGGACGATTGATGATTTCGAGCGACGAGGGGTCGGCGCCGAGGATGCGTCCGATGATTTCGCGGATCGGCTCCAGCAGCTCGGCCTGTTCGCCCAGGATGACCGTGTTGAGGGCGATTTCGTATTCGTGCAGGATGCGTTCGGCGCTGAAGCCCGAGGCGTAGTCCAGTCCGCTCAGGGTCCGGAACCACGAATGGGCGACCACGATGTCCGAAGTGGCCTGTTCGTGCAGCGACCGCCAGTCGCCTTCGTTCTGCGAGGCGATGGGGATGAAGCGCGAGTGGTCCTCTGCAGCCCCTTCGCGCAGTACGAACATCACCTGCCCGGGGTTGCCGGCGAATTTCTCCTCGGCCGTGCGCATGATCCGTTCGGCCTGCGCCTCGTCGTCCATCGTGCTGTCGAGCATCATCACGCCCGAGAGTTGGAACGAGTTGTCGAGCCGCGAGATATTCCAGCGGTCGGTCTTGTAGGCGATGGCCGACACGCCGAACCCGGCGATGTAGGGCGGTACGCCGTAGTGCTCGAACATCGGTTCGTAGTCCTTGTAGTGGACGATCGCGCGGAGCGTGCCGTCGTCCTGCCGTTCGAAAAGCGGGTAGAGGGGCAGCGTGCGGGCGTCCGCAGCCGAGAAACGGGACCAGTCGTGGTGGAGCAGGATGTGCCGTGAGTCTTTGGCTACGTGGCAGCGCGAGGCGTCCTGATGGTAGAGGGCCAGGAACGAGTGCTTTTCGTCGGTGACGACTTCCAGGAAGGCGTTGCCGAAGAGCGACTTGTCGAAGGACAGCTTGCTGCATACCTGCCGCAGGGATTCGCCCGATCCATTGACTTGCGCGACGAAGGCGCCCAGCAGGGGGACTTCCGGATCGAACGTGAAGCCTTTGCCGGAGATGTAGTCGGCCTTGTCGTTGATGATGCGGCGGTGCGTGGTCGAGCGGCGCGACATAAGGGCCAGGGCTGTGGGGAAGAGGTTGTCGTCGCCCCAGCGCCAGAATTTGTCGCTTTCGACCCGTGCGGCGCCGAGCGTGAGGTAGGGGTCGTCGCGGCGGACGGCCTTCACCAGCGCCGTTTTCTTGAGTTTCTGTTTCGTGTTCATGGGTATTGGTTTGAAAAACAGAGGCTGCCGGACGGGTTGCCGGACAGCCTCTGTCGGTTATTGTTCCCGGATGGGCGGTGCCGGGGCCGTATCCTCGCCGGCCAGCGTCAGGACGAGGACGGGACGTGCGGCGAATTTCGTTTGGGATTCGTACCGGATCTCCGTGAGCCGCAGGGGTTGCTCGGCTCCGAATTTTTCCGACCTTCCCGCCAGCAGGAAGACGCCCGATGCGGTTTCGATGCGGGCGACCGTGCCTTCGGTCGCGAGCCGTGCGAGCTGTCGTTCGCCGAGGCGGTCCCGGATTTCTTCGGGATCGGCGACCAGCGTGAGCGTATGGCGGAAGCGCGGAGGTCCGTCCGGATTCAGGTTCTCTTCCCGGAACGACGAGGACTGTTCCAGGATCGGCCATTGATCGGCCGATGCCCCCGCTCGCAGCGTCAGCCCTGTGCAGCAGCCGTCGCCGTAGGTGGCCGATACGATGTCGGAGGCCGGGATCAGCCAGACGGCTTCGATGCCTCCCGCAGGCTTTAGGGGCCGGGCGTAGGGAGTGGTTCCGGACATGGTCAGATGCGCGATGCGAATGCGACCAGTCCTTCGTCGAGCACGTCGCAGCCGGCCATGAAGACGGCGCGCTGGCGGTTCTCCATTTCGTCGGGGTTGTACCACATGCGGATTTCGTTGCCGGGGAAGTCGGCCGTATTGACGGCCAGCACCAGGTTGCGGCGGTCGGTCAGGATGCAGAACGACTTGGGTACGGGCGACGAAGAACTCAGTTTGGCCAGGTAGGACGAGATGCGCAGATCCACGACGGGAATGCCGTGATACAGCAGGTTTTGACGGCCGTTGATATAGTCGGTGTAGGCGCCGTCCGTGCTCATGCTGTCGAGGTGCTTCTCGTAGGCGCTGTAAACGTCCGACGAAACGAAGAAGGCCAGTTGCCCCTCGGCTTTGAGGTCTTTCAGGCGTTCGTCCGCATTTTTCCAGAGATCGTCGAACATGGCGACCGAGTTGGCCGGTGTGTTCATGGCGTCCGTTTCGTAATTGTAGGTATAGACCTTGTTGTTGTTCGAGTAGGTGGCGATGGTTTTGAGAAATCCGTCGAAGGTGTTCGCGCCGCTTTCGGCCGACGTGTCGCCCACCCACATCGTCGAGCGGATGCTTTCGGCGATGGCCTGTTTGAAGAGCGTGGTTTCGGCCTCTTCGAGTTCGGTGCCCGTGAGATCCTCCATATTGACCTCGGGACGGTTGGTAATCAGCTCATAGACCAGCGAGAAGTAGTCTGCGGCCGAGTAGCCCAGTTCGGCTTTCACGCGGTTGAGAGGGATGGTTTTCTGGAGTTTTTTCGAGCCGGCGCCGCCGCTCCAGCCTGCCGCGGTGAATTTTTGCAGGATGTCGGTTTTGGGCTCCCACATCTGCACTGTCGTCGGTACGGGCATGTTGTAAAGGACGCGGACGCCCAGGTCGATGGCCGAAGGACCGCTCAGCATCGGGCGGAAAAAGATCGTTTCGAGGTTTTTGCCGGTGTAGGTTTTGGCATTTTCGAGTGCGCTCATGAGATAATTTGATTTTTGGTGATTGAATGGGTTGTTCGAACGAATGGAATCGGTTCGGGTGTAGCGGTTTTGCGGAGGGTGTCCGAAGGCGGGGCGCCGGATCCTCGGCGGGCGGGTTTTACCGGATCAGTTGCTTCGCATCTTCGGCATAGGCTCGCTGGTTGGCCGAGGGAGTCGTTTCTCCGATCGACGGATCTTCGCGGGGGAGCGTGCGGGTCGGAGCCGCGAATTGCTGGCCTTCGTGCAGGGCGAGTTCCGAAGTGCGGAGGCCGGACCCTTTTTCCGGGTCGCCGAAATGGAGGATGTTGCGGTCGGGGGGAAGGGCGTCTGCCGGACGGACGAGTCCCAGCTTGCCGAGCAGCTTGCGCCATTGTCCGGCCGGCGTCGCCTGTGCCGCAGGCGTTTTTTCCGTAGCGGCGGGTTCGATGATCCGATCGACGAGTCCGGCGGCGAGTGCCTCCTGCGGAGAGAGCCAGCGGCCGGAGCCGTTGTTTTCGGCCATCAGGAGGGTGAACTCCTCCGGAGTGCGGCCCGAACGGGCGGCATAGACCTCCGCCAGGCGTGCGTCGGTTTTGCGGAGCAGGTCGATGCGGGTCGCAAGTTCCTCGGCATTGCCTTCGGCGGTGCAGATCGAATTGTGGATCAGGTAGAGGGCGTGGGCCGATATTTCGCGGCATCCCTCCGATGCGGCCTGTGCGATGACTGTGGCAGCCGAAGCCGTATAGCCGTAGCAGCGGGTGACGATGTGTCCGTCGAGCGACGAGAGGGCCTCGTAGATCAGCAGGGCGTCGTTTACGTCGCCGCCCGTCGAGCGGATATTGACGACGATTTCCGGAGCGTCGATTTCGCGCAGCCGGTCGAGGCTGTCCCGGAATTTTTCGTAGGTGGCTACGCGCGACGAGGGTTGGTCGAACTGCCACTCCTCGGGGACGCCGATCACCCCTTCGATGTCCACGAAGCAGGTGTCGTTGCGGTTGGTGATTTGAATGTCGGATTGCATGGAAAGTTGTTTTTTTGCCGACTCGCTCGCCGGCGTTCGGAATGGGGTTGGCTGTGAGTGGGGGGTGTTGCGGTTTCGCGGCGTCCCTGCTCCAGCAGGAGGGTTGGGCGGATTTTCGAGGAGCGCATCCCGTGAGAGAGCGGGGAGTCGTACGGCTGCGGTCCGCGCGGATGAAGGACGGTCGAAGGGCTATCCGTTGGGCAGACGGGTGAAGGTGCAGCGGGTCGAGGCGGCCGAGGGGTCGTAACCCTCGATGCGGCGGAGCGTGCAGCGGACCTCTTCGCCGCCGATGCGGAACAGGAACGTCGAGGCGATGCAGGGGGCGAGGCGCTGTATCTGGAAGAGCCGTTCGATGTCGCACGGTTCGAGCCGCAGGTGGAGCGTGAGGTGCTGGCAGCGTTTCTCCTGTTCGGCTTGGGTGTCGTAGAAGCGGTGCAGTCCCTGTTGTCCGTCCCGGTCTTCGAAACAGAGCGTGAATCCGTTGTCGGGATCGTTGCGGTGGAATGCGGCCAGGGGGTAGCTGTCTCCGGTGGAAGGATAGCCCCAGCGCTCGCCGGCGGGCAGTGGCTGCATGCCGCAGTAGCGGACGATGCGGGGCGTGAAACTGCTCCGGTCGGCGGTGTCCGGGGCGTCGCGGTCGCCGACCCGCAGGACGAGGGCCGAAGGTGCATCCGCATAACATTCCGTTTCGCTGACCGTCGGCGAGAAGAAGGGGTTGGCGAGGTTTCTTTCCCGGTCGATCGCCGCCGCCGAGTCATTGACCAGACGCCACTGGCCGAAGGGCTCTTCCAGGGTCGCGTTCAGCCGGGTCACCGCACCGTCCGCCTCCCGGTACTTGTAGATGCGGACACGTTCCGCATCCTGTGCCGCATCGCCCAGCAGGATCGGCTGCGAGCGGTCGATCCGGGAGCTCCAGTCGAAGGTCTGGCCGAGGCGGTAGAAGTCGTCGGCCGGTTCGACGTAAACCGTGCGGGTTTCCTCGTCGGTGTAAAAGCGCAGATTGAACAGGTGCCGCAGGGCGTCGAGTACGACCCATTTGCGGACGCGGTGCCGGGCGACGTCCTCGAAAGAGATCGGGGTGTTCAGACCGGGTGCGCCGGTGAAGTCGGGGCGCAGGGTGCATTGGCGGCTCAGGGAGAATTTCATCCCCGGTTCCGCACCGTAGAAATAGATGGTCGAGAAGGTTTTGGGCGAGGTCGGCGTGACAGTTACCGGGTTGGTACGGACGGTCATTTCCACTTCGGTCTGTCCGGTTTCTCCGATGTAGCCGTCGTAGAGTGCCCAATCTCCGGTGTAGGTCGTGTAGGTCGTGCTTCCGGCGGCTTTGCAGAGCAGTACCGGGGCCGTGACGGTCGAGCCGGAAGGGGTCGTGACCAGAGCCGACCGCGAATCGAACTCTCCGATTGCGTGCCCGGCCGTGCCGTTGACGGTGCAGGTGAGGCGGTAGGAGTTTCCTTCGGTGTGGTTGAACACGATGGCACGGTACTGGAAGGCGGGTTTGGTCGAGTTTCTGCGGTCGGCGTAGCGGTTTGCGAGGGCGCCCTGTACCTCGGTGCCGTCGCCCAGGTAGAAGGAGTCGATTCCTTTGAGGCGGTTGCGGTCGAGGATGCGGTGGTCGGTGATGTAGCGGATGTGGTATTCGAAGGCTACCGTCACCGAGGTCATGGGCCTGAAGACGATCTCCCCGTCTTCGACGGTGAAGCAGTGGTTGTTCGAAAAGACATCGGTGAGGGTTTCTCCCAGATCGTTTTGGTCGTTCGGATTGACCGTTTCGACGAAATTGCCTACTGAGTTGATCGACTTGTAGGGGTTGGCGTACACACGGCCGTCGCTGTTCGCCGTCGTCGCCGCCGTCGTCGTACGCCGGGCCAGGAAATCCATGTGGTTCCGCAGGGCGTTCGTGTCGCGCGAGGAATAGGCGCCGCTCAGGTAGAGCGAGCGGAAAAATTCGCCGTTCAGAAAATCGCTTTCAAGGGTGTAGCCCGCTTCGGAAAAGAGTGTCTGCACGACGGTTGCAGCCGAAATGAACGGGTGGTAGTCGTCCACGGAGAGGAATCGTTCTACGGGAATCAGTTCGACCGACGACAGTTCGGGGGTGTATTCGTCGCGGCATACCGGGAAGAATTTGACCGGGGTGTTGTTGGTCCAGGTCTGGCGGATCATCGTGGGCGTGAGCCGTCCCGAGAAGGAGATGCCGAGGGTGTTGAACATCTCCGCAGCGGCTTGCCGGGCCCATTCGGAGGTGCCGCTGCGGATCTCTATCAGATACCCCTCCGGGTCGGAGTCGTACGCTGCCGAGAGCAGCCGGACGGAGCCTTGCAGCAGTTTGGCCTCTCCGTCGCTCAAAACGGCCGTGTGCTGCGCGGCATTGAAGCGCTGGCCCGTGTAAGGCTCGGCGGCGAATCCGAAAATGCGGTCGTTGGTCCGGGTTGCCGGCAGCCGCAGTCGGAGGGCGTGCCCTTTGTTTCCGCTTCGCACGTCGGCGAGATCCTGGGCATCGTAGTCGAGGGCGATGCGCTGCGACGGGTCGAGGTCGCAGGGAATTTGGTCGATAGTGAGTTTCATAGGCAGCGGGTTTCTTGTCGGGGACGCAGGCTGATTTCGATACAGCCCAGGGAGCCGTGCCGGCCGATCGTCTGCTCCCGGGTCAGGATGTCCACCTCTTCGTATTTGTCGCCGTCGATCTTCCAGACTTGGGGCGATGCGGCGATTTCGGCCAGCGCTTCGATAACGGCGGCGGGTTCGAAGGCCGAGGCGAGGGTCGTCGTCCGTTCGTCGCGGATACTGATATCTTCGTAGCCCGCGTCGTCGGTGAGTACCTGTTCCTTGCGGATTTTCTGGACGACGCTTTTCACCACCGGAAAAGTGTAGTGTTCGATCGAACCTGCACGGCTTCGCCAGGCGATACGGCATCCTTCGTCGCATTTCGGAACGACCGTGTAGCCGATTTCCGCTACGGTCTGTCCGGCGGTGGCGATCCGGACGGTGATCGTGCCGACCGAGGGCAGAAAACTTCGGGTGTTGAGCCGGAAGAGGGTCAGCTCCTCCCCTCCGATCGCATTGTACGTAAGAGCTTCTGCCGTAATGTCGCTCGTGACCGTTACGGTGTGCTGGCCCGGGATGCAGCAGGTGATTTCGTCGCTTTCGCCATAGGCGATGATGCGGTGCGAAGGCATCGTCGTCAGAATCCGGGACGGTTTCACGGAGTCGTGTGCCGCGACGAAGGTCCGGACTTCGGAGTAGGTCGTTCCGACGGCCAGTTGCACCGAAGCGCTCCGGCTTTCCGAATTGCAGAATCCGGTCATGCCGGACGAGGGGACGAAGCGAATGTTTTTCCGGATCATCGGGGCGATGTTCAGGGTGCCGGTCGGGGTGTTGTAAAACCGTTTGGAGCCGATCCTGGAGCCGTCCCTGGTGCTGAGTATTTCCAGAAACAGTTCCGTTTCCGCCGCGTTGGAGAACGTGTAGGCGAGCGGGCCGAATACGGAGGAAAACATCTCCGGCAGAGAGGTGAATGTCATGTGAAAACGGGTTTGGAAGTGGATGATTGTGTGCGGTCCGAGATACCGTGCGGTCGCCGGTGTCGGGGCTGTGGGCGGAGTCGTGCCCTTCGCTTTTTTTCGAAAGATGCGGAGGCGGCATCGGAAAGGCCGATGGCTGCTGTGCGGGGTGTCCGGGTGCCTAAAAACAGGTGATGACGTCGGCTTTGGCCGTTTGGGAGATTTCTCCGTGCGGGGTGTAGGCTCCCGATCCGGGTTGGACGGTGAGGTTTTCGACGGCTATGACCTTCGGGTCGGTGCTTAACTGGGTGAAGAGATCGAAGAGTTGCAGTTCCGTTTGGCTCCACACCTCGTTGCGCCGTTCGGACGAGAGCTTTGCCCCGGGGTGCAGCAGCCGCAGTTCGACGCTGTAGGTCGCACGTCCGTGCAGACGGCCTTCGACCTCCTTGAGCCGGATGGGTGGAAGCCAGGCTGCGGGCAGCAGGACGATCTCGCGCGGGGTGCGGTCGTCGGTATCGGTGTGGATCGTGTAGCCATACACGCCTGCGAGCTCCCGGATCGCACGGGTGAGATAGGTGCGGTTCATGTTGAAAAAGTTTTGATAAAATGTTTATAGATATTGAAAAGTCTGGATAATTTCCTGACAACAGAATTGTTGCGATTGTTGAAAAGGTCGGAAATATCCTGAGGCCGTCTGTTGAAAAGCGGATTTGTCGGGACAAATATAAACAATCCGAATACCCCTTGTCAAGAGATTCGACCCGGAATAATTTCGATCTGCGGCAAATAAAGTCGGCGGATAATTTGTTCGGACTGGGGTTCAATCTGTTGCGGTGACGGTCGCAGCGGTCTAATTTGGCCTTGAAAATTGGATATTTGAAATATAATAGCTACTTTTGCTCCGTAATATCTTCGTGAAGCCGGAGTCTTCCGGCCGAAAAGTGGAAAATATCCGTATCTTCCACGGCGGCGAAGAGCGAAGTTCAACGAAAAATTCAACGATATGGATGATGGTGTCGGTTCCAAGCATAGCGGCAGTGTCGTATCTCAATACGATACCATTCATCTACGGTATCCGTCACGAAGGTAACTTTCGTGCCGATCTGTTGTTGTCCCCTCCTTCCGAGTGTACGAAAAACTACGTCGAAGGGCGTGCCGATCTGGCGCTGCTTCCGGCTGCCGCCGTTCCCTCGCTCAAATCGACGGAGGTGATTACCGAGTATTGCATCGGAGCTGTCGGCCCCGTGCGAACCGTCGTGCTGTTGAGCGACGGCCCGGTTTCCGAGGTTCGGCGCGTCTTTCTCGATCCCCACTCCCAGACCTCCGTGCAACTGGTCGGTTATCTGGCCGCCCATCGTTGGAAAATCGCTCCCGAATGGTACTCTCTGGATGACTACGAACAGCTTCGTCATGCGCAGGAGGGGGACGCTTTCCTGTTGATCGGGGACAAGGTGTTCGATCACGAGGAGAAGTTCCGCTATAAATACGATTTGGCTGCCGAATGGCAGGCCGCGACCAAACTGCCCTTTGCCTTTGCCGTCTGGGTGGCTCGCAAGGGAACGCCCTACGAAGTCATCGAATCGCTGCAGCATGCCCTCACGTTCGGTTTGGAACATACCTACGAAGCGATCCTCGAAGCGGGATTCGACAAAAAGCCGTACGATGCCTATGAATATTTGACGCGTAATATCGACTATATCTTCGATAATCAGAAGCGCCGGGCCCTTCAGAAGTTCTGGGATTCGGGACTCAAGGTGTCGCCCCGTGTAAATCCCGGCTGAAGGGAGTAGGCAGGGCTCATGCCGCCGGGCGGCCCCCTGTCTTGACCAGTTCACGCAGAAAGCAACCCGGGGAACCGGATTAATACAGGGTGCTTTATGATTACGATTTACCTCAAGCAATACAACAAGATCATCCGAAACGCCGATACCGGGCTCTTCGAGGAGTTGGGTTACGACGATATCTTGTGGATCGATATGCTGCAACCCACGATCAAGGAGCAGAAAGCGGTCGAGAATTTCATGGAGATCAACCTCCAGACCAAGCAGCAGGTCGAAGAGATCGAATCGACCTCGAAATATTCCGAAACCGAGAATGCGATCATTTCGAACGCCAACTTTTTCGTGCCGACGGGCGAGAGTTTCGTCATCGAACCCGTGTCGTTCATCATTTCGAACGAAGGTGTGCTGGTTTCGGTGCGCCAGGCCGAGTCGCGGACGTTTCAGGAGACGGAGAAGCGGCTCCAGATCAACTACCGCAACTATCCAACGGGCTATCATATTTTTATCACGTTGCTCGAAGTGCGGATCGACTACGATGCCGACATGGTCGAGCTGATCGCCCGTCAGGTGTCGTCGTTGAGCCGCAATATCAATGGCGAGGATTCGATCGACAAGGAGGTGCTGCGTCGCATCAATACCTTGCAGGAGAGTACGATGTTGCTGCGGGAGAACATCTTCGACCGCCAGCGCGTGCTGTCGGGCATTCTGCGCAGCGAACGGTTCCCGAACGATATCTACCCGCGTTTGCAGTTGATGATCAAGGACGTGAATTCGCTCATCAACCATGCCGATTTCAGTTTTCAGCGTCTGGACTATATCCAGGATGCGGCACTGGGTCTTATCAATATCGAGCAGAACGAGATCGTAAAGATCTTCTCGGTGGCTGCTGTGGTTTTCATGCCCGCGACGTTGATCGCAAGTATTTATGGCATGAACTTTTCGATCATGCCCGAGCTGCACTGGAAATACGGCTACCTGTTTGCCATCGGCTTGATGTTGCTCTGTTCGGGGCTTACGATCTGGTTCTTCCGATTCAAGAAGTGGTTATAAAGACAGTCCGCTTCGACTTCGGCTTCATTTTCGTCGGTCGGGGTGTTTTTTACCTTTTCAGAAAGTCGTTCCCGAAACCGGGGAGAAATAAAGTACGGATATGACAAGACAAATAGCCGATCCACTGCGGATCGGCTATTTTACAATTACCCGAATTTGTGCTGCCGGCTATTGCAACGCAGGATCGACCTCCGGCGTGCAGGTTATCGAGGCGGTCTTGACCGTGCCATCCGAAGTGGTGAACTCCACCGTAAAAGTATGCACTTCGCCCGGATTGTCGGGAACCGACGTAAAATAAAGTATAAACGAGTAAATCGACAAGGAGGAAAGAGTGTATTCGACCACCCGCAGATCGTCGGGTTGCAAAGCCGACAACGGTTTGTTGTATAGAAATAGAATTTCTTTCCCAAGATCGGAATAAGAATGATAATCGTTCTCTATGTATTCGGCATAGCTTACATACCGAACTCCCATTTTATCGTTCAACGGCGATCCTGCCGGGTATTTGGCGCTCCAATCTTTGTCGCTGGTAACTTTTATGCCGGTGAAATTGTCTGCGAATGCGGTCAAATCCGACCATGGAAGCGACTTCAGATTGTTGTATTCCGTATCGTGATTGCGCTCTGCGATTCGAAGAAAATCGTCGGTATGCTGCGCCCCCTCCTGTTCCGGTGTCTGATAGTACACCGGATCCTCCAGAAGTACCTGAAATCCGGACATGGAATAGAGCGTCGATGGTTTTTCAGCCAGCATGCCGTATAAAACATAGCTCCCGTCCACATAATTTTGAACGAGATATTTCGAATAGCCGGATCCATTTCCAATCCACTCCTCCGGTTCGTTGCAACCAACCAGACTACTCAAAAAAATATAAATCAATAACTTTTTCATTTGCTCAAATTATAAGTGACGGCCGAAAAATCATGATCGTAATCTCTGTCTTCTATTGACTGCGGGCTGACAGGTCCCCTGTCTGTATAGAACGCATTGAATGTATAGTATCCGTCTTTTTGTCCTCCCCAGCCGAAATTGGCATGCACAAATTCTTTCGACTCTGTGTGGTATTGAGTAGGCAAAAAAGCATATCTGGTTATCACGCGTCTTTCACGGAGCAACCAACCGTCCAATACCCATGCGTGACTATTAGTACTGCTCTTCCCGGAATAATAAAATGGAAGTTTTTTCACGAAAATCATATCCCGAACTTTGTCGGTAGTTATAGGCGATAAAGCTATATTTGAATAGCCTAATCCTATGTCACCCAAATATTGGAGTAACTTCACTACGTTTTTCGTTGGGGCGGGAGAACCTCCGTCGTCACTGTGGTATTTCACACCAACTGCCTCTCCCATTTTATTGATGAAATAGGCTACAGCCCATGTTTGGGCATTCATGGATTCCCCACTTACAACAGGTTTCACTAACTGGGGATGTGTTACCGCTTCTTCGATATTAAGCCACATGGCTTCATTCAAAAGCTGATCTCCTATTTGATAAAATTTTTTATTATAATTTAAAGCGTTGAAAACTAAAATTTGTGCAACTGCTACCGGGACACATCCGGCAAAACAGTTTTTGCCATTTTCAATTGGGCATAAATAATTATATGGTTTGGTTTGGTTCCATCGGGTTTTGAGGAGAATGCCTGATTGTTCTTTGGTTTCCCAAGGTTCATAGTCAATACCGACAGGTTGTTGTCCTTCCGGCCACCAATGTTCTATATCGGTAATAGGGCCTCCGACGATGCCGTTTCCGCCACCGCCGGTATCGACACCTCCGATCGCGGCCTGTGCAACCATTTGCAGGGGGAATACCAACTCACCGTCCGCTTCGGCCTGTTCGGGAGTAACCGTTACGGCATACCGGAACTCTTCGGTCGTGAGGCTTCCTTCATCGACGACCGCATAGACCGGCTCCAACCGGTCGTCGGCCCCCAGAATGGCATAGCCCGCCTCGTTCTCGAAATTGACGATGTAGAGCAGATCCTCCACGTCGGCCGTGGCTTCGCTGCGGGTACCGCCGGGACTTAACGCTTCGGGAGAAACCGTCGTCACGTTTTTCACACGCCGTATGCCGCCGCTGCGGGTGACAGCGCCGTCTTCCGCCGGAGCGTCGATCGCCTCGAGAAGGCCTTGCAAATCCTCAAGGGCTTGTTCGACGGGGACGACGTGCGAGATTTTCTGCTCGGGGACGGACGGAGGTTGGGGGACTTCCTCTGTGGTCAAGTCACTGGTACAGCCGACAAGCAACCCTAAAATTGCCAGTAGCGACAAATACTTCATGTTTTTCATATCAAATTAGGGTTAAAGCGAATAAAATGACAAATTCAGAGATGTTTTTATTAAAAAAACAAAAATCGTGCAATTATTTTTGAATATTCAAACTTTTGCAATGTGAAATCGAGCGAAAAATCTTTTGTCGGTTTGGATATATACGACAAAACCGACCGGGCAAGGGCGTCCCGCCTTCCGTCGCATTTTCGCGCCGACTTTTCACCATCCTTCCCTCCCGCCGCACCGACCGGCCTCCGGTCCGTTGCGCAGATCGAAAGCTCCGTAGTAATAATACCCGTTGGCTGTCCCTCCCCATCCGAAATTGCAATGGATCAAACGTTTGTCTAGAGCGTCTTTCTTGCGAAACAGGACTGGAGCGGCAAGAATTTTAGCCCGTATTGAAGTTCGACCTTATATTATGCTGTTCCTGTCGGCTATTTATTGCAACGCAGGATCGACCTCCGGCGTGCAGGTGACCGAGGCAGTCTTGACATCGCCCTCGACGGTCGTCCAGCGAAGCGTCAGCGTATGCTCTTTTTCGAGCGTCGGGGCACTGGTGAAGACGATTACAGGGGATTTTGTCTGTGAACTGAAATCTGTCAATGAATAGTAAACCATTTTCATGTCGGCAGCAGTCAACTCCGACGGACGCTTTTCGATGGTTTTGAGATAATCGTAATTTTGCAGAAATTCATACTTATATTCTCCCATATCGTAACCGTCGTGTACGAAATCGGAGGAAGAGTTGATGCGCACCTGCAAAACATCGTCGAGCGATGTCCCGGCGGGATGTGCTTCATCCCAGTCGGCATTGCTTGTAACGACCATTTTACTGAAATTATCGGCAAAAGTGGCGACCATAGGTAAAGCACCGTTAGCTAATACCTGATTAAAATCAATATCGTTGTTTCTTGCAGCCCATCGGTTGAATTTTTCGATGTCTGGTCCGTAAAAAAAATACATTTTGGGAGATGGTATGCATATGACAAATCCCGCAATCTGTTTTTTCGATAACCTATGTGCATCCCCCGAACATTCGTTTTGAAATTCAGTCAACATGATCTGCCCATCGACATACAATTCGACAAAATTTTTATGGAACCCACCTAGTCCATCCTTTTCCGATTTTTCGCAGGCGACACATAATGTAACGATCGACAACAGCACGCCCAAATATTTGATTCGTTTCATAATAGGAGATTTTAAGGTATTTCCGTATAAGTAATCATTCGCAAATCGTCAGTGTAATTTCCATCTTGGGTACCTTCTACATTATCTATCCCACTTTCCTGATCAACAGGCTTTGTCGTCGTGTTAAAACTACCGCTAAAATAATAACCGTTACATAGTCCATTCCATCCGAAATTACAATGAATAAGCGTTTGTGGAACCTGCTCCTTTGAAGAGATTGATGTAGTACCGTTACGATAATAAGTTTTTATATAACGCATTCGATATAACCAACCATCTATATTCCACTGATGATTAAGTTTTCTGCCAGTACTAGAATGTCCTCTTACTATAGTTGTTTTTTTCGATCCAACATCATCGTACGTACATAACTATCACGGTAAGTGTGATCATTTACTCCCTTATAAAGGACATAAGTCAAACCATCTCGAGAATCTTTTAGACTCGCAGAACTTCCATCCAAACCATAATCCATATTCAGGACAACGCCGATTGCGTATATTAACATAGACACAGCTTTGGCTTCAGGAGTAAGAGTGGACGGTTTTCCTTCTGTGGCTATAAGAAGATTAGGATTCTGAATCGCACGTCTGATCAATGTCCAATCGATCGGAGTTCCTTTGATCGACCCGACTACAGAACCATAATGCCAATAATTTGATACTAAAACCTGTGCCACAGCAATAGCCGAACATCCTGCCCAACAACATTTTCCATTGATTTGTGTGACACTTGCATTAAAAGGATACCCTTGTCCCCATTTCACCGGGATCAGTGGTCCGACTTTTTCTTGAGTGACATAAACATATTCTCGTCTTAAAACATCGCCGCCTAAATCCCCCGTGTGACGTCCGTCGTCGCTCATAGGTGCGACTCCTCCATCAGCATCTGTATCGGCGTTTTCGATTCCGATGATCGCAGCCTGTGCAACCATTTGCAGGGGGAATACCAATTCACCGTCCGCTTCGGCCTGCTCGGGAGTAACCGTTACGGCATACCGGAAATCTTCGGTCGTGAGGCTTCCTTCATCGACAACCGCATAGACCGGCTCCAACCGGTCGTCGGCCCCCAGAATGGCATAGCCCGCCTCGTTCTCGAAATTGACGATGTAGAGCAGATCCTCCACGTCGGCCGTGGCTTCGCTGCGGGTGACAGCGCCATCTTCCGCGGGAGTATCGATCTCTTCGAGGACGGATTGCAACTCTTCGAGAGCCTGTTCGACAGGGACTGCATGCGGATTTTCAGCAGTCGGAGGGTTTTCACCGAAAGGCCCCGGCTCCGCGCCCGGATCGGCCGTACAGCCAGCCACAGTCAGAACCCGAAAAATAGCGAAAAAAGTCCGAAATGTTTCATAACGGATTAATTTCAGGGTTTTCGGTCGAACCCTGTTCCGAGAGTTCTGAAAATTCCCGGAACAGGGCCGGAAGAAGTTTTCCTCCTGATCCGAAATTAAACATTTCTTTGTTGATTACCAAATAAAATACAATTTTATTTGCAATCAAATAAAACAAACCGCATTCGGGCTTCGTCGCGCACGTCGCGGTGAAAGATGCCCTTGACGGTCGCCGCCGTATCTTCCCGGCCCCGTTATTTCGCACTGCCGTAATGCCAGGTGACCGCCTGCCGGATGTCGGGATGGAGCGATTTGCCGACGGGACAGGTTTCGGCCGCGCCTTGCAGGATTTTCTTGTCTTTGTCGCTGTAATCGCCCGGCAGGTAGAAATCGAGCCGGATCTCGGCGATGCGGCGCGGTTCGGCGGCCATGACTTTCTGGATCTCCACACGCGTTCCCTTCAGGTCGATTTCGAGCCGACGAGCGGCTATCCCCATCAGGGTCAGCATACAACTTCCCAGAGCTGCGGCAACCATGTCCGTTGGAGAGATGTATTCGCCTTTGCCGTTGTTGTCAGTCGGAGCGTCGGTGATAACCCGGTTACCGGACTGGACGTGCGTGATTTCGGTCCGCAGATCGCCCAGATACAAAGTTTGAATCGTAGCCATTTCCTAAAATTTTTAAGTGAATGTTTCCTGATAAAGATAGTGAAATGTGAGGGCAATCGTGCGGACTCGCACCCAAAAGATTGCCGAACCGAATCCTATCTTCTGCAAAGATAGGGAAAGCCGAGAGAAAAATGGAAACTTGGGCCCAGTTTTCCGAACCGCATCCTATCTAAGACTATGTCAAAGATAGGGAAAAGTGAGTGACAAGCCAAACTTGATTAGCATTTCTTCTCCTTGCGCGGCGAAGTCCACGAGAACCTTCTGCATCCGCTCCGATCGTCGGTCGGTCGAGCCAGCCCGAGCCGCATCTTGTAAAACCACCGTTTTTCGGAAAGTCCGGAAGACAGGTCCGCCATGCCCGAAATTCCGTTCCGCCCGTTCCGCGTCCTCTCCGATCCGAGCAGCGACGGAGGGCGGCACACCCGGACCGGATATTTGCCCGGACCGGGAGACCGAAAGCGAAATAAATTTCGTACATTTGTCCTCCATAAGGACTTATGCTCGAAAAACTCGCAAAACAGACCGCCATATACGGCATCAGTACGATCGTCGTACGATTCCTGAACTACCTGCTGACACCCTATTTCACCCGGGTGTTCGACCCGGGCGTTTACGGGATCACCGTGGACGTATATGCTCTGATTCCGTTCGCTCTCGTGATCCTGACGATGGGAATGGAGTCGGGATACTTCCGTTTTGCGGCCAAAGCCGACGAAGCGGGCGGCGACGTGACAGCCGCCAAACGGCGGTTGTTCGCTACCACATGGGGCATCACTTCCCTGGCGGCCTTGCTTTTTTCGGGCTGGTAACCCTCTTCCGCACGACGGTTTCCGAGTGGATGGGAGCGGATTACGCCGCAAACCCCGACTTCGTAGTATGGGTCGCGGCGATCATTTTCCTCGACGTTTGCACGGCGATTCCCTTTGCACGCCTGCGGGAACAGGGACGAGCGCTGACCTATGTCGGGTTCAAGGCCCTCAGCGTCGTAATTACGGTAGTTTTGGCAGTGGCTTTCGGTCTTGCCGGATTTTACGAAACATCGTTCGGCGTAGGCTGGGTCTTCGTGGGCAACCTGATCGCCAGCCTGCTCACCCTATTGGCAATTCTCACCACGACGAACCGCACTCTGCCCCGTATCGACGGCAAGTTGCTGCGGCGGGTGCTCGTCTATTCACTGCCGCTGATGGTCAGCGGCATCGCAGGCACGGCCAACGAATTCATATACCCCCAGATGATCAAGTACCTCGTACCGGAAGGTGCGATGGGCGAAGTGGGTATTTACGGAGCGATCGTTAAAATCGGTATGGTGCTCATGCTTTTCGTGCAGATGTACCGGTTGGCCGCCGAACCCTTCTTCCTGGCCGATTATAAAAAATCGGACTTCTTGCAGATGAATGCCGCAGCACTTAAATACTACGTGCTGGTGTCGATGTTCATATTCCTGGGAATCGCTTTTTTCCGGGATCTTTTCGGACTCATCGTCGGCAAGGATTTCCGCGAAGGAATCGGCATTTTACCGGTGGTGTTGGGTGCGAACGTCCTCAACGGCGTATGGCTCAATCTGTCGTTCTGGTACAAGCGGGAGGAGCGAACCTCGCTGGCTATCGTGGTTACCTTTGTGGGCCTGATATTTACGATCGGGTGCAGCCTTTCATTTATTCCCCGCTGGGGATACTACGGAGCAGCCTGGGCCCGTTTAGTCAGCGAAGCGGCGATGGTTGCGGTAAGTTTTTGGCTCAACCGCCGTTTTTATCCCATGCCTTACCAGACCGGACGGATTTTGGGATATGTGGCGTTGGCGCTGGTTCTATACGGCGTGAGTGTCGTCGTGGATGACCAAGTCGCTCCGGCTGTACCCAGATATGCTTGCTACGCGGCCTTGTTGCTGCTCTACTTTTACTATGCCGTGCGGCGGGAGAAGATCGACCTTCGGGCACTGGTCCGTTCCGCAATGCACCGGGGGCACAAATAGCAACGAAAGATGAGTGAAAAATTGATTATATTGCTGCTCAGCGGCACGCTGCTCATGACCGGAGTCATGGCCCTTTCGTGGGAACCCGGCCGCGATCGCACGCTGACGCTGGGACTGGTTCTGGTGGCGATGCTATGCATCGCGGTCCGGCAGCGGCTCCGGCGGATGCAGCGGAACAGGGAGTAAAATGCGGTTTTCGGAGGTCATCGGTCAGCGGGAGCTGAAACGTCATCTGGTGCGCGGGGTCGATGCCGGACGGGTGAGCCATGCCCAGCTCTTCACGGGACGTCCCGGAGCCGGGGCTCTTCCGCTGGCATTGGCTTATGTACAGTACCTCAACTGTACGAACCGCCGCGACGGTGATTCGTGCGGCGAATGTCCCAACTGCCGGCAGATCGCCGGTCTGGCGCACCCCGACCTGCACTTCGTCTTCCCGGTCAATAAACAGGGCAAAAAATCGGGAGAAGCGGTTTTGAGCGATGACTTCATGCCGCTCTGGCGGCAGGTCGTCAGCGAGCGAAACGGTTATTTCTCGCCGCAGGAGTGGTACGACCGCCTCGACCTGGGCCGGACTCTCAAAGGGGCGATTTCGGCCCGCGAAGCCGACGGTATCATCCGCAAGCTCTCGTTCAAGAGCTTTGCCGCCAAGTACAAGTGCGTGATCGTATGGCTTCCGGAAACGATGAACGAGGAGGCGGCCAACAAGATTCTGAAAATTCTCGAAGAGCCGTGGGAAAAGACGCTCTTCGTGCTGGTGAGCGAGCGTCCCGACTTGTTGCTGCCCACGATTCTGTCACGAACGCAGGAGGTGGTCGTACCCCGGCTGACCGATGAAGAGGTTCGTGCGGAGCTCGAACGCCGTGGGGAGCGCGATCCGGAGAAAATTCGTACCTTTACCCGGCTGGCTGCGGGCGACCTGATCGAACTGGAGCATCTGCTGCGCGGCGAAGGGGACGAACTCCGCAAAGACGATTTCGAATTTTTCTGTTCGCTCATGCGGTTGAGCTACAACGACAAGCACCTCGAACTGATGGCCTGGGCCGAAGAGGTCGCCCAACTTTCGCGGGAGCAGCAGCGGGCTTTCCCTGACCGATGCGGTGCGTCTTTTGCGGGAGAGTTACCTGCTCGCATGCGGGACTGGGCGAAATCTCCTGCCTGTGGGGTGAGGAGGCGAAGTTCTGCCGCAATTTCGCGCCGTTCATCGGAAACCAGAACATCGAATCGCTGGTCGCGGAGGCCGAATCGGCGATGGCCCAGATCCGGCAAAACGGGAACCCGACCATCGTGTTCACCCATTTCGCATTGAGCGTGAGTAAGATGATTAAAAAATTGTAGTTATGGCAAGAGCGATCATACTGACCGGAGGAAACGTGGGCGACGTAAAGACCCGCCTGCAAAACGCACAGCGGCTGATCAACCAGCACGCCGGACCCGTCATGCGCTGTTCGCACCGTTACAAGAGCCGGGCATGGGGTTTCGATGCCGAAGAGGAGTTTTCCAACCAGGTCCTCGAGGTGGATACCGACCTGACGCCCGAACAGTTGCTCGACGCTTTACAGGCGATCGAGCGGGAACTGGGGCGCGACCGCGAGGCAGAACAGTCGCTCAAACAAAGGACCGGTGCCCGATATACGTCGCGCCCGATCGACATCGACATACTCTTCTACGACGACCGCGTGATTCGCACCGAGCGGCTGACCGTTCCCCATCCGTTGATCCAGGAGCGCGAATTCGTGCTCGTCCCCCTGTGCGAATGGATGCGCGACTACCGCCATCCGGTGTTGGGGAAAACGGTCGGAGAGCTGCTCGAAGAGCTGAAAAATCGGAATGAAACCCATGAAAAAGCATAAGTTCAAGATACTGACTTTCGTCGCGGTGGCCGCAGCCCTGGCGGGGACGGGATGTTTCAAGTCGATCGGTTACGAAACATTCTACGTGCTCCGGCCCTGGGCGCAGGAAGGTACCGTCAAGACCCCCATCCCCCGGGAAGATATGCTGGCCTATGCCTTCGACGCGGACACAACCGAATGGAGCGTGCTCTCTTACGAGGACGCCGTGGCCGGAATAATCACCTCCCGGAGAACCGGCGAGAAGCTGCGGCCGATCGCCCAGGGCGAGCCATACGAGATCGACGGCAACGAAAACTGGCTGGCGATGCAGCTCAACGGCCCCCGGTTTCTCATCCTGGCCGTGGACCAGTCGAATCGGCTTTACGGATTCACCGAGCAGGCCATCGGGGAGAATCTTCCGCAGATGCACGTGAGCGTAACCTTTTACCCGAAAGAAAAAGGCAGACGTTTCCTGAAGGGCAAGTGGATCATGTGCAACGACTTTTTATACGGAACCCGAGCCGGAACCGGATCCTGATCCATGAAAATCCCGACACGCCCGACACGCCCGATAACCCGGACAATCCGGGAACGGAAGACCCGAATCCCGACGATCCCGGTACGCCTGACGACCCGGATACCCCTGAAAATCCGGATACCCCGGACACACCAGCTCCGGACGATCCCGATACGCCCGAAAATCCCGACACCCCGGAAAACCCGGATGTGCCCGATAATCCGAATCCGGACACTCCCGACGAACCGGCAGTTTCCGGCGCCCGCTCGTCCTTGTTTCGATAACAGAAAAACGATATGAAACGACAAAACCATAAAGCGATCGTCTGGCTTCGGGTCTGCGTCCTTGCGATGTTCTGCCCGGCGTTCCTGTGGCGCTGCGCGACCGTCATGAACCTCGAAGGCGGCCCGATCGACACCCTTCCCCCGGTGATCGTGTCGATGTTGCCGGACAACTTCACGACCAACTTCACCGCCAGCAAGATTTACGTTACTTTCGACGAATTCGTACAGCTCAAGGACCAGCAAAAAGAGTTTTTCACGTCGCCCCAAATGAAGAAAAAACCCCAGCTTTCGATCCGGGGCCGGGGCATCCTGATCCAGATCAAGGATACGCTCAAGGAGAACACGACCTACGCGCTGAATTTCGGCAGTGCCGTGCGCGACAACAACGAGGGTAATCCGCTCTACTCGATGCGTTACGTCTTCTCGACCGGCCCGGAGGTGGATTCAATGGTCGTTTCGGGATATACGGCCGACAGCTACACGGCCGACAGCGTAGCCAAGAGCTTCATTTATTTCTTTCCGGCCGATTCGGTGGAGGATATTCCCGAATACGACTCGACGATGTTCAAATACCAGCCTGCGGTGATCGCCCGTGCGGAAACCAACGGTATTTTCATCGCCCAGAACCTCAAGCCGATTCCCTACCGGGTCTATGCCTTCGAAGATAAGAACAACAACCAGATTTACGAACCTTCGGTCGATCAGGTAGGCTTTCTCACGGGAACATATAACCCCGCCGAGCTGCCCGACTTCGGCATCTGGTACGACTCGATCCGCCGCTACGTGACGGCCGACCCGCAGCTTTACTTCCGAATGTTTACCGACGAGGCTTTCGGTCGGCAATACCTGCGTGAATCGGAACGTCCGGTGCAGCACAAGGCGCTCCTCTATTTCAATGCGGGCCATCCCCGGATCGACAGCATCGTGTTCGACAGCATCCCTGCCGACCGCGTAATCATTGAGCCTCAATCACGCAACCGCGATACGATCGCGTTGTGGTTCGACGTTCCTTCGGCCAGTCTGCCCGATACCATCCGGGGAGAAATTACCTACATGAAGCACGACTCCCTCGACCGGCTGCTTCCCTCGACCGAGAAGTTGAAACTGGCCTGGCGGTATATCGAATCGAAAGAGGAGGCTAAAGAGCGCGAGCAGCTCGAAAAGGAGAAAGAGAAGACACTGGCTGCCGGCGAAGAGTGGGTCGAACCGGAGAAGCCGAGTACGTTTACCTACAAGTTTTCCACGACCGGTTCCGTTACCCCCGAAACCAAGCTGTACGTCGAATTCGACTATCCGCTGGTCCGGTTCGACTCGGCTGCCGTCGTGCTGACCGAACAGATGGACAAGGAGGAACCGCGTCCGATCCGGATCCGATGGCAGCAGGATACGGCCAACATGCGGCGCTGGTGGCTGGATGTTCCCTGGCAATTGAAAAACAATTATGCCCTGACCATCCCTAAAGGAGCGTTGGCGGATGTGGCGGAGCAGCAAAACGATTCGATCGCAGTCAATTACACGGGTGTCGATCCCGAGAAATTCGCTACGTTCATCGTCAATGTGGTCGGTAAAAGCGACGAGGCGAGCTACATCGTGCAGTTGCTGAACGAATCGGGAAAACTCCTTCAGGAAAAAACCGGCGTGCACAGCGGAGTATGCCGTTTCAATTACGTACCGGCCGGCAACGTGAAGTTCCGCATCATCGAGGACATGAACGATAACGGCCGCTGGGACACGGGCAATCTGGTGGAACGGCGGCAGCCCGAGCGGGCCGAATACTATATGGACGATAAAAATATCGATACCTTCGCGGCGAAGGAGAACTGGGAAGTGGAACTTACTATCGATATGAACAAGGTATTCGCGCCGGTAACGATGCAATCCCTCGCCGAGCTGCTCGAAAAACGCGAAGCCCTGCGCTTGCAAAAGGTGCTGGAAGAGCGGGCCAAGAATCCCAGGCGGAACACCAACAGCAATACCTCGAACACGACGAGCACCATGGGCGGAGGATTCAACAGCGGTATGAACACGATGATGAACGGATTGAGATGATGAGGCGTTTAGGAATGATATGCCTGTTCCTCGGAGCGGTGCTGTGCGGCGGCACAGCGGCGGCACAGCATACGCTGGGCGTAACGGGCGGTTACGGCTACGGCAATGCCCGGTTCTATCCCAAAGAGGAAACCCGGGTGGTCTGGGGATGCTACACGGCGGGCGTAACGTGGCGCTATTACGGACCCCAGCGTTTCGTAGGCGGTTTCGGCATCGATTTCGAATATCTGCAGCGGGGATTCTCGTTTCTTCAGAATCCGACCGAAGAGGACCCGGCCAAATACCAATGGTACACGCGTCGCGTCAAGTCGCTGATGCTGCCGATCGTCTGGCAGCCGCACATCTACCTGTTCAAAAACCGGATGCGCGTCTATCTCGATGCGGCAGCCTTCTTCTCCTACAACATCTCCTCGACATTCATCAACGAAGAGGCGGCAAATTCGTCTCGGGGACAGGACAAAGGTCCTTGGCGGGGAGAGTACGGATTCAAAGTGGCCCGCGACAACCGTTGGGGGTACGGTCTGGCGGGCGGCGGCGGTATCGCCGTACTGGTGAAGCAACTGGAATTCAGCGTTCGGGTGCGTTACTACTTCGGTTATTCGGACCTGCTGCGCAACCACAACAAATACGCGGGAAATTCGACGGACGGAAACGAGAATCCGTTTCCGCAGACGCCCCACCGATCCCCGCTCGATAACCTGACCTTCAGCATCGGCGTCAGCTACCGTTTCAACAAGTCCGGTTTCACGGAGTGGAATAACCGTCCGCCCAAGCGGGACAAGAACAAGGAGGTTTTCAACTACAAAGGAGTCAAAAAATAACCGAAATATGGAAACTACACGCCAGCAAAAGATCGCCAAACAGATTCAGCGCGACATGGCCGAAATCTTCCAGAAGGAGGGGGCCGAAATCGTACGGGGAGTGCTCGTGACGGTAACCGCCGTGCGGGTTTCGCCCGATTTTTCATACGCCAAGATCTACGTCAGCGTCTTTCCCTTCGAACAGAATGCCGCTGTCATGGCCACGCTGGAGCAGCACAATTGGTTCCTGCGCCGGGCATTGGGTCAGCGGATTCGGAACCAGCTCAAGACGGTCCCCGAAATCCAGTTCTTCCTGGACGATTCGCTGGAGTACATCGAGCAGATCGACCGGGCGATGCACCGCGAGGAGTAACCTGCGATCCGCCGAAGGCCGATGCTCACCCGATTCTTTGCCCGCCGCTATCTATTTTCACCGAAATCCCGTTCGGTGATCAACGTTATTGCGGGTGTGAGCGTTCTTTCGTTCGCCATGCCCGTTGCGGCGATGATCGTGCTGCTGTCCGTGCTGAACGGTTTCGGAGATTTCGCCAAGTCCATGTCTTCGGCCTTCGATGCCGATCTGACCGTTGCCCCCCGTGAAGGGCAGACCTTCGCATCTGCGGAAATCGACAGTCTGGCGCTGACCCGCGTGAAAGGGGTCGGGGTCGTTTCGTACCTGCTCGAACAGCAGGTTTTGCTCGAACGGGACGGTTTGCAGACGATGGCCACGTTGCGAGGCGTGGACGACCGTTATACAGAAGTGTTCCCGATCGAGGAAACGATCCCGCTGGGCAGTTGGAGCGTTCGCACGGGCGATCTCGACCGACTGGTGCTGGGACGCGACATGGCCCGCACGCTCGGAATCCGGTCTTTGGTCCGTGCCGAAGTCGCCGTCTATGCCCTGCGGCGCGGCAGTTTCTCGTCGTTGCTTCCCGTCGATGGATATTCGGTGCGGCGGCTCGACGTCGGAGGACTCTTCTTTCTCGATTTGGAAAGCGAGAATGAATACGCACTTACCTCCCTGCGTGCAGCCCAGGAACTTTTCGATCGTCCGGGACGCATATCGGCGATCTCGGTGCGCGTAGCCGACGGTGCGGACGCGGAAAAGGTCCGGCGTGAAATCGCCGGAATCGTCGGCGACGATTTCACGGTGCGCACCCGCGACGAGATGAACGCCCTCTTCTTCCGACTGGTTGCCTACGAGAAATGGGGCGTTTTCTTCATTTCGCTGCTGGTCCTGGTGCTCGCCTCGTTCTCGGTAGTCGGGACCCTCGTGATGCTGATGATCGAGAAACGGGACGATGTGGCCACGCTGCGTGCCCTGGGCGCCGATACGAAGCTCATTCGTTCGATCTTCGTCGGCGAAGGACTCCTGATCGGCGGTCTGGGGGCGTCGATAGGAGCCGTGCTGGGCGTAGGCTTCTGCCTGGCACAGCAACATTTCGGAATGATTCGCATCCCGGTCGATACGTTGTTGTTATACAGCTATCCCGTAGAGATGCGCTGGAGCGATTTGCTGATCGTTGCGGCGGCTTTTCGGGGCGGTAATTCTGGCGATTTCGGAGCTGACCGTGCGGAGTGTGATGAAAAACAATCCCTATGTTTACAATCAGGGTAAGCCGCGATGATAGCGGATAAATGAAAAAGCTATCGAGATTTTGGTTAGATTAAAGCTGCAAAACCTTTACTAACTAAAACGACGATAGCCATGAGAGAGCAAAGAAACAAAATTAGTTTCAGAGGACAAAAGATTTATGTAGGAATCGACGTCCATTTGAAGAGTTGGTCGGTTACGGTCTTGTCCGAAACCTCCGTATTGAAGAAGTTTAGCCAGCATCCGAGCCCAGAAGCGTTGTACGGATTTTTAACTCGGAGTTATCCGGGCGCCGAGTATCACTCGGTGTACGAAGCGGGCTTCTGCGGATTTTGGATACACGAGCGTCTGACGGCCTTAGGGATCGACAACATCGTGGTCAATCCGGCCGACGTGCCGACCAAGAGCAGCGAAAAGCTGCGTAAGACCGACACCGTGGACAGCGGTAAGCTGGCGCGGAGTTTAAGAGCCAACGAGCTGAAAGGCATTTATACGCCGGACAGCGTATCGTTGGAGATGCGTTCCTTGATAAGATTGAAGAACTCGATAACCAAAGACACGACCCGTCAGAAGAATCGGCTCAAGTCTCAACTTCGGTATTTAGGCATCGAGATTCCGCAGGAGTTTCTCACTCCGTTTTCCAACTGGTCGAAGCGCTTTTTCGCCTGGTTGAAGGAGATAGAGACGCTCACCCCGAGCGGCCGTCAGGCCCTCGACATTCATATCCGGCATCTGGAAGAGTTACGCCGTCAGAAACTGGAGATGACACGGGCTTTACGGACATTGGCCAAGACGGATCGATTCCGCGAACCGCGCGGTTGATTATGAGCGTTCCGGGGTTCGGGCAGGCTACGGGAATGGCGTTCCTCTCCGAGATATGCGACATAACCCGCTTCCGCAATGCCGAACAACTGGCTGCCTATATCGGAATGATCCCGATGTGCCACTCCAGCGGAGAGAAAGATGGGACGGGGGATATTACCATACGAAAACACGCCGTTATGCGCTGTAACCTGATAGAAGCGGCATGGGTGGCGGTACGTCAAGACCCTGCGATGAACCTGTTCTATACGGAACAATGCAAACGGATGCCCAAGAGCAAAGCTATCGTAAAGGTCGCCCGCAAACTGGTAAACCGTCTATTCTTTGTGCTGAAACATCAGACCGAATATGTCAATAGTATCGTGTCATAGAGAAACCCTTCCGGTAAACGGATTTTCCCAGAGAGAATACTACATAGTTGTTGCGGCGTTAACGTCCGCTTAAAATAATCTGCTCCTCTGGCCTTTGTAAACTAATAAAGGGATATGCGGCAGAGAGCTGACCGCTAAGGAAAATCTGTTTATCGAAGGATTTTTTCGGGTTCTGAAATCTCGGCTTTCGAGAGAGCCAAAGGTGTTAAGCACGATGTGCCTCCGCACCGGCTCGATCAAAGGCCGGCGGAGGCTCTCGTGCCTTGACCTTTGGCCGAGAAGTTCACCAAGAAATGCAATACGCTGTAAATAAGATAAAAACAAATTTAACCGAAAACTTTGATCCAATTTTATTTGGATTGTAACAGGAAAACAAACTATGATATGAAACGATTGATCCGTCTGTTTTGTCTGATCGCGGTGGCAACCGCCCTCGGTTCCTGCGCCCGGGACAAGGTGATCCCCCGACGAGGAGCTGGCCCGGATTTTCCGGGATGCCTACCTCATCAACGCCTACGTTTCGGACCGGGGAGTGAAGCTCGACTCGCTCGAACTTTACGAACCGGTTTTCAGCCGTTACGGTTACACGGCCGAAGATGTCCGCTATACTATCGGCAACTTCTCACGGCGCAAAAGCGCCAAGCTGAGCGACGTGGTCGAACAATCCATCCGGCTGCTCGAAGAGGAGAGCGCCTACTACAAGTACGAAGTCGGCGTACTCGATACGATCGACAACGTGGCCCGTCGCCGTTTCACCCGCACGGTCTATTCCGACTCGCTGATCCGGGTCACCCGGATCAAGGACACCGCACGGCTTCGGGTTCGGATTCCCGACACACGTCCCGGCGAATACCGTGTGTCGTTCGACTACCTGATCGACTCGCTCGATGAGAACCTCGCGCCCCGTATGCGGGTATGGCTGGTGGAGGCCGACAGTTCCCGCAAGGGCGAATCCTCCTCGATCCTGCGGAAGTCGAGCCGGGAGCGTGTTTCCCGGATACTCCAGGCGGACAGTTCGGCCCGTTCGCTCGTACTCTCCCTGTACGGGACCCGCGAAAAGTTCAGGCGTCCCGACGTGACGATATACGACCTGAAAGTATCCTATACGCCCGAAACCGCAGAGGCCGTGGACAGCCTCTACATCGACCAGTTGGGTCTTAAAATCTTCGCCGATGAATTCTTCTCCGTCTTTTCGCCGGATAGCCTCCAACTACCTCTTCACGGGGAGGCATCTCGTTAAACACCCGCTGGTGACGGTTCGGGCCGACGGACGCATCGAATCCGTCGAAACGTGCGCCGCGCCGGACGGCAGACCCGGTGTCGAATTTTACGCGGGAGTCTTGGTTCCGGGACTTATCAATGTCCATTGCCACCTGGAACTCTCCTACCTGCGGGGCGCTATTGCCCAGGACGGCGGCTTCGCCGCTTTCGCCCGGTCGATGGGCCGGGTGCGGGGACAGTTCAGCGAACAGGAGCGGGCTGCGGCCATCGCTGCGGCCGACGCCCGGATGTGGGCGGAGGGGATGCAGGCCGTAGGCGATGTAGCCAACGGAGATTCGGCCTTTGCCGTAAAAGCCCGCAGCCGCCTGTCGTACCGTACTTTCGCCGAAGTCTTCGGGCTGCATACTGACTCGACGGACGAACAGCGGCGTCTGCTCCGCTATCCCGAAACCTCGCTGACCCCTCACTCGATCTACTCCGTGCAGGATGCCCTTTTCCGGGAGATTTGCGCGGAGGGCGACGAACCGCTTTCGATCCATTTCATGGAAACGCCGGCTGAAGCCGAACTCTTCGAACAGCGCGGCGAGTTGTGGGAGTGGTACCGAAAGGCGGGTTTTACGTGCGATTTCCTGCATTACGGCTCTCCGGCAAGGCGGATCGTGGAGAGCGTTCCGGCCGACCGGAGCGTTATTCTGATTCACAACTGCTGCGTGAATCAGCAAGATATCGATTTGATAATGAATCATTTCACGGCTCCGGTCTGGTGGTGCCTGTGTCCCGGATCGAACCGTTACATTTCGCGGCTGGTTCCCCCGGTGGAACTGTTTCGCCGCAACGGGCTGAATATCTGCCTCGGAACCGATTCGCTGGCGTCCAATACAGCGCTTTCGCTGCTCGGCGAGATGCAGCATCTCGGGAAGATACCTCTTGCGGAACTCCTGACCTGGGCCGCACCGAACGGAGCGCGTGCACTGGGTTTTTCCGAGCTGGGCGAGGTCGCTGCGGGCAAACGGCCAGGGCTGGCGGTGCTGTCCGGACTGGATTACGACTCGATGACGCTCACGCCCGCATCGTGCATCGCACGGATTCTCTGATCGGGCGAATGCAGGCCTCTATTTCCGTCGGCAAACGCTCCGAATCAGACCGGGAAAAGGAGCGACTCCCGAAAAAAGACAATAACGATAAGGGACGGAATTCCTCCGTCCCTTATCGTTACTGTTCCCGTCGATTACAGCGGCAGGTACTTTTCGACCGTATCGCGCAGGTGATCGCCTTCGAGATGGGTGTAGATTTCGGTGGTCAGGATGCTCTCGTGCCCCAGCATCTCCTGCACCTGACGGATCGAAGCGCCCCCTTCGAGCAGATGCGTGGCGAACGAATGACGGAAGGTGTGAGGGCTGATGTGCTTGTCGATTCCGGCCCGGTGAACGGCTTCGCGCAGGATCGTAAAGACCATCACACGGGTAAGCTGCGTCCCGCGATTGTTGAGGAACACGACGTCCGATGCGGACATTTTAGTCGCCCGGTCGTCGAGGTAACGCTGAATCTTCACGAGCCGCCCCGCTGACCGGTACGAGGCGCTGTTTGTCGCCCTTGCCCGTCACGCGGATATAACCTTCTCCGAAAAAAAAAGGTCGCCCAACCGCAGCGAGGTGAGCTCCGAAACGCGCAGCCCGCACGAATAGAGGACTTCAAGCATCGCGCTGTCCCGCCGCCCCTTGACCGTAGAGGTATCTACGGCGGCAATGATGCGATCGATCTCTTCGACCGTAAGAATGTCCGGGAGGTGACGGCCGAATTTGGGCGTATCGATGAACTGGGTCGGGGTAGAATCGACCACGTCGGTCAGCATCAGGTAGTTGTAAAAGCTGCGGATACCGCTCAAAGCCCGTGCCTGCGAGGTTTTCTCCCGTCCTTGATCGTACAAGAGGGCCAGGTAGCGCTCGATCATCGGAGCTTCGACCTTGCGGGGCGGCACGTCGTAGAACCGGAGGATGAAGTGGGCGAACTGACGCAGATCGCGCATGTAGGATTCGACGGTATTCTCCGAAAGCCGTTTTTCCAGTTTGATATAAACGCGGTAACTGCGGCCGATTTCTTCCCATTTTTTGAGAGTTTCTGCCATTTTTATTTAACTTTGTAGAAGATAGGATACGCCTCGGAAAACTGCGAGCAAGCTCCCGTTTTCTTCTCGGCTTTCAAAGATAAGACGCGGCTCGGACAAGCTCGAACGACCGACGCTCGAAGCATACGCAGAGGACACTTGTGAACTCTGCCTGCAAGGAGGAGGAAAACAGAAAGTTAAGTTTGGCTTGCCGCTTGCCTATCATTATCTTTGCAGAAGATAAACTTCGCCCCGGCAAAGTCCGCATAAATTCGGCACTGCGCCCGGCCCGATTGTCTTCTCAGAGGCGAAGATACAAAAAAATTTTACATAATATTATTTCGAAAGACTTTTTGCCGGTTCTTTCGACCGAAAAACGATATACCGATATGGATTATGTGGAGTTGAACGTCCGGGTCACGGATCCCGAGTTGGCCGAAATTCTGACGGCCGAATTAGCCGAGCTGCCCTATGAGAGCTTCCAGACGGAGGGCGAGGTGCTGAAAGCCTACATCCCCCGCGAGCGGCTGGCGGACTGCATGCAGCAAACCGACGACCTGCTGGCTCGCTACGGCATCGCCGACCGGCGTTATATCGCCATCGAGTCCCAGAACTGGAACGCCTTGTGGGAACAGAATTTCACGCCGGTCGATGTCGATGGACGCATCCTGATCCGGGCACCGTTCCACGCGCCGCAGCAGGGCTACGAACTGGAGGTGGTGGTAATGCCCCGCATGGCTTTCGGCTCGGGACACCACGCCACGACCTGCCTGGTCGCGTCGGCGCTGTGCGACCTGCCGCTGGAGGGGAAACGCGGACTCGACATGGGCTGCGGTACGGGCGTGCTGGCCATCGTAGCGGCCAAACGGGGTGCCGCGACGGTCGATGCCGTCGATATCGACGAGTGGGCCGAGGCCAACTGCCGCGAAAACGCGGCGGCGAATGGGTTGGCGGAGCGGATCGTCCCGATGCTGGGCGACGCAGGCCGCATCGCGGGCCGGAAATACGATTTCATCGCGGCCAACATCAACCGCAATATCCTCACGATGGACATGCCGGCCTATGCCGAGGCGCTCGATACGGGCGGTGATCTGCTGATGAGCGGATTCCTGGAGGAGGATGTACCGGTCATCGAAGCACGGGCTCGGGCCTGCGGCCTGGATCCGATCGAAGTGCGTATGCGCGATGGCTGGGCGATGGTGCACGTAAAGAAAGCGTGAGGTGCCGGGAACGCTCAAGACATACAAGGCGCGGGGAATCGTGCTCAATTCGCTCAAGTACGGCGACAGCGCGATGGTCGTGCACCTGCTGACCGACGCGTTGGGGCGTCAGAGTTACATGGTGCAGGGTGTCCGCAGCAGTCGGGGACGGGGTTCGAAACTGGCGTTGTTCCAGCCGATGTTCGCCCTCGAATTCGAAGGGCTGACCTCTTCGCGGCAGCAGATGCACCGTTTTCGGGAGGTGCAGAGCGGAATCGTCCTGCAACGAATGCCTTTCGACGTGAGGCGCTCGACGATCGCCCTGTTCATGGCAGAGGTTTTGTGCCGTCTTGTCAAGGAGAGCGAGCCTGACAGCCAGTTGTTCGATTTCGTGTGGGAGAGTATCGGGGCGCTGGACAGTATGGAAGAGGGCGTGGCCAATTTCCACCTCTGGTTTCTGGTGAATCTGAGCCGTTTCCTGGGATTTTATCCGGGAAACGAATATATGCCCGGCGCCTGGTTCGATGCCTGCGAAGGATCGTACACCGTGCAAAAGCCGCCGCATGCGACGGTAATGACCCCGGAGAACGCTCGTCTAATGAACGACTTCGTGGAGTGCGACGTACGTTGCCTGGCCGAAATAGGACTCAACCGTACACAGCGGAGCGCTTTTCTGGAGGCTTTGCTGGCCTACTACGGTTACCACCTGGACGCGATCCACGCCGTGCAGTCGGTCCGTATTCTGCAAGAGGTGTTCTGACCGGGAAACCGACATCAGAGGACAACGGACTTTTCCGGCAGGCGACGACGCAGAGCGCTTCTCCGGTGTACCGGGTGCGGAAGCAAAGGCGAACCGGAAGTTTTGCCGGGTACTGAAAAACGAAAGAAAACAGTTCAATGTTATGAAACGAATTTTCTACAGCCTGCTTTTCGCAGGCACCGTATGGACGGCCGCAGGCCAGAATCCGCCCGAAATCAAAACTCCGGACCGGAAAACGGCCGAGCGGATCGAAGAGTATTATCTGTCGAAGATGCTCCCGGATTCGGTGCAGATCAAAGCACCCTCCCTCTATCCGGCGGACTATTTCAGTCCTTCGACCACCATGACGCCGGTGATTTCGATGAGTTCGCTCATGGAGATCCGAACCAAATACGCACTGCGCCGCATAGATATCGTTCCCTACAAAATACGCAGCGGCTGGTTCTCGATTTCCAACGGCCAGGCCCAGAACTGGAGTCCCTATCCGGACGGGCATCTCGACGCCCGGACCCTCTCGTTTCCCGTACCGCGGTAACGACCCCGATCTTGCGTTGTGCGGCTGGTCATCGAGGACGACCGTACCGTTTTTCAAACCGACATTCCGTTTCCCGGAGCGAATTTGCTCCGGGAAATTTTCGTTTCCGACTCCCGCATCCGCAAATTTGGGTATTTATGCGTAACGGATTCCGGCAAAAAAATCGCTTCTTTGCACACTTGTTAATGTGTAGTTTATGAAGAAAAGTTTGATTCGACAACTTAAAAGCGAAGACTGGGTGATCGTCGGGGCCGGCGCAGCGATTCTCCTGCTCGCCCTGCTGTTCCCCCGTTGGATGCCTGCGATGCCCAAAGACCTCTCCTCCGCCGGAAATTGGATGAGCGCCGGAGCGATGTTCCTCTTCCTGCTGGTTTTGACGGGTGTCTGTCAGCGGATATTGGGCCGCCCGCTGCGTCGTTTCGCCGTTTCGCTGCTCGCCATTTTCGGTGTGGCTCTGCTGTCGCAAGCCGTGGCTTCGATCCCCGCAATTAAACGACTGGGCTTCGAGGCGGTTTTCTTTTCGGTGATCTTCGGCCTGGTCATCAGTAACTTTTTCCGGGTGCCCGAGTGGTTGAAACCGGCGATCCAGAGCGAGTTTTACATCAAGATCGGTATCGTCTGTCTGGGTGCGACGATCCTCTTCGGCGAAGTGCTCCAATCGGGCGTTTACGCACTGATCCAGGCTTTCATCGTCGTCTTTACGGTGTGGTACTTCGCCTTCTGGCTGGCCCGGCGGATGCGTGTGGACGAGGAAACCTCGACGATGCTCGCCAGCTCGGTCAGCATTTGCGGCGTTTCGGCCGCTATCGCCACCTGCGGCGTGATCCGGGGCGACAACAAGAAACTCTCCTACATCATTTCGCTGGTGCTGGTCTGCGCCGTACCGATGATGTACCTGATGCCCTGGCTGGCCGGTCTGCTGCTGCCGACGGTGCTTTCGAATCCCGAAACCGTGCAGGAGGTCGCCGGAGCCTGGATGGGCGGAACGATCGATACGACGGGTGCGGTCGTAGCGTCGGGTGCTCTGCTGGGTGAAACGGCCGAACAGACGGCCATCATCGTCAAGTCGTCGCAGAACGTCCTGCTGGGTATCGCGGCGTTCGTCATTTCGCTGTATTGGTCCTACAAGGGCCAGAATAAGCGCCAGCGTCCCAGCGTACGGGTGATCTGGGAGCGTTTCCCGAAATTCGTCGTGGGTTTCGTCGCCGTATCGCTCCTCTTCAGCCTGTTCTTCGCCGGCAGCGAAGCCGCGCCGGCCCGCACTTCGGCCAAGATGTTCAGCAATACGCTCTTCAGTATCGCGTTCGTCTGCATCGGCCTCGAAACCCGTTTCCGGGATATTTTCTCGAAGGAAAACCGCCGCACGTTCTGGGCTTTCATGACGGCCCAGATGTTCAACATCGTAGTCACGCTGATCGTGGCCTACCTGCTGTTCGGCGTACTGAAACCCTATCTGAATTAGGATCGGGGAATCCGAAAGGTACAGCAATCGGCACTCTTTTGGGAGTGCCGATTTCGTTGCCGGGCTATCGTTTGCGGCGGAAGAAGTAGCTTTTCTGCCTGCGTTTCTCCTCCTGCGAGCGGGCGACATAGACCTTTTCGCCCGTATAGGGGTTTTCGCCCGTGTAGAACATCACCGACGAAAAGGTCATCGGTGTAGGGGTCAGATCCTGCACCTGCTCCAGGTCGAAGTGGAGTTTGCCCAACACCTTGTCCGCCAGCGAGCGCATGTCGCGCTCCGTGCATCCCGGGTGCGAGGAGATGAAATAGGGAATCAGCTGGTACGGCAGCCCTTCGCGGCGGCAGATCCGGTTGAAGTCGGCGTTGAGCCGTTCGAACATCGCGAACGGCGGCTTGCGCATCAGTTTCAGCACAGTATCCTCGGTATGTTCCGGCGCCACTTTGAGGCGGCCCGAGGTATGGTGGCGGATGACCGTATCGAGGTAATCGCTGCCGTCGAACAGGTCGTAGCGGATACCGCTGCCGATAAAAGCCTTCTTGACCCCCTTGACCGCCCGCACTTTGGCATAGAGATCGAGCAACGGACGATGGTCGTTATCGAGGTTGGGGCACATCTTCGGATGCAGGCACGACGGACGGCGGCATTTGCTGCACAGCTCCCGGTCGCGGCCGCCCATGCGGTACATGTTGGCCGAAGGCGCTCCGATGTCCGAAAGGTAACCCCGGAAATCGGGCATGCGGGTCACCCGCTCTACTTCGCGAAGGATGGATTTTTCGCTGCGCGAAGTGATGAACTTGCCCTGGTGGGCCGATATGGTGCAGAAGGAGCAGCCGCCGAAACAACCCCGGTGGATATTGACCGAGTGCTTGATCATCTCCCAGGCCGGAATGTCGCCACGACCCCGGTAGCGGGGGTGCGGCGCCCGCTCGTACGGCAGATCGAACGAATGATCCAGCTCCTCGGTCGTAAGCGTCGCGTTGGGCGGCGTGATGACCGCATAGCGGTCGCCGACACCTTCGACGAGCGTTTCGTCCGGTTCCATCAGGTTGCTCAAGGTTTCGATGCGGGTGAAGTTCTTCCCAAAGGCCCGCTTGTCGGCCACGCACTCCTCGTAGGAGTGCAGGCGGATCGTTCGGGTGGGATCGAGCCGCTCCACATAGCTGCGGTCGGCCATGAATCCCACCTGTCGGATATTTCGCAACAACTTGGCGTTGAATCCGTTGTTCATCGCCCGCGCCACCTGTTGAATCACCCGCTCGCCCATGCCGTAGATCAAAAGGTCGGCCCCGCTGTCGGCGAGGATCGAGGGATGGAGCGAATCGCTCCAGTAGTCGTAGTGGGTCAGGCGGCGCAATGAAGCCTCGATACCGCCGATGACCACCGGCGTACGCGGAAAGAGCCGCTTGAGAATCTGCGTATAGGTTTTGACCGCATAGTCGGGGCGGAATCCTGCTTTCCCGCCGGGCGTGTAGGCATCGTTACTCCGCAACCGGATGTTGGCGGTATAGTGGTTCACCATCGAATCCATCGCCCCGGCCGTCACGCCGAAGAAGAGGCGCGGAGTGCCGAGCTTGGTGAAATCCCGCAGGTCGTCCCGCCAGTTGGGCTGGGGCACAATCGCCACACGATACCCTTCGGCTTCGAGCAGACGGCCCACGACGGCCGCGCCGAACGACGGGTGGTCGATGTAGGCATCGCCCGTGAAGAGGATCACGTCGAGTTGATCCCAGCCGCGTGCGCGGACTTCCTTGAGGGTAGTGGGCAGAAACATTTCAATCTCGATTTTTTATTCTTCCGCAAGCCCCGCAGCGGCATAGGCGTCCCACTTAGCCAACACGGTACGGAAATCTTCCGGCAGTTCGCTTTCGAAATAGACCTGTTCGCCCGTAGTGGGATGCTGGAAGCCGAGGCTTTTGGCATGGAGTGCCTGCCGGGGCATCGCGGCGAAACAATTTTCGATAAACTGTTTGTATTTGTTGAAGGTCGTACCTTTGAGGATACGGTCGCCGCCGTACCGTTCGTCGCCGAACAGGGGGTGTCCCTTCCACTGCATGTGGACGCGGATCTGGTGGGTGCGTCCCGTCTCGAGCCGGCACTCCACGAGCGTTACGTAACCGTAGCGCTTCAGCACCCGGTAGTGGGTCACGGCGTGCTTGCCGTCCGAGCCGTCTTCGAAGACCCACATTTTCTGCCGGTCTTTGGGGCTGCGGCCGATATTGCCGGTAATGGTGCCTTCGTCCTCCTCGAAATTACCCCACACCAGCGCTACGTACCGCCGCGTGATCGTGTGGTCGAAGAACTGTTTGGCGAGCCGGGCGTGCGCCCGCTCGTTTTTGGCGATGACCAGCAGTCCCGAGGTGTTCTTGTCGATGCGGTGCACCAATCCGGCCCGCATATCGCCCTCCTGGAACAGCGGAAGGTTCTGAAGATGGTATGTCAGTGCGTTCACGAGCGTTGCGGAGTAGTTGCCGTGACCGGGATGGACGACCATGCCCGCAGGTTTGTTGACCAGCAGCAGGTCGTCGTCTTCGTAGGGAATTTCGAGCGGGATGTTTTCGGGAATGATCTCGATTTCGCGCTTGGGATAGGGCATCACCAGCGAAATGCGATCGCCGGGTTTGACCTTGTAGCTCGACTTCGCAGGTTTGCCGTTGACCAGGATATTGCCTGCGTCGGCAGCCGTCTGGATGCGGTTGCGCGAGCAGCGCCCATGTGGATCGTCAGGAACTTATCCAGCCGCAGCGGGCTTTGGCCCCGGTCGGCCGTGATGCTGTAATGTTCGTACAGCTCGTCCTGCTCGCCGGCAGCGTCGTCCTCGAGTTCGTCGGGATCGGGTATGTATTGCGGTTCGCTCATCGGGCGGGTTCGTTATTGGAAAAATTCGTCTTCCGTAGTCTCTTCGTCCGGAAAAAGCCCGTCGTCGATGACCGGCTCCGCTTCGAGGGGACGGTTGGCCAGACTGTCCAGCCGGACACGGGCCAGCGAATCGGCCGCCGCCTGATCGAGACGGCGCAGCTCTTCGGCGGCTTTGAGCATATTTTTATCGGCCGCAGCGCTCTGGGCGGTGACTTTGGCAGCATCGAGGGTCAGCTTCAGGTCGATCTTGGTACCGAGTCGAACCCGGCTGCCGGCCGAAGGAGTCTGCAAATAAACCCGCGCCTCGCGCTGGTTCAGCAGGTTGATTCCTTCGTCGAAAGAGATCTTGCCGATGTTGAGTCCCAGCTCCCACAGGCGGCTTTTGGCCTGCTGAAGATGGAGACCGACGGTTTTGGGCACGATGGTCGAAACATATCCGCTCTCGCCGACATGGAGAGTCACCCCGCTGCCCACTTCGAGCTGAATGCGGCTTTTATTCGAAATCCGCTTCCCGTCGGCATACTCCTCCAGCACGTAGTTGGTCGCCATGTCGGGACGGTAGATGAGTTCTTTGATTCCCAGACCCGCCACTTCGAGCATGTTCTTGGCCTGACGCAGCGAACGTCCGGCAACGTAGGGCACCTCCACCATTTTCTGCTTGTAGGAGTTGATCGTGACATAGACCTTGCGTCCGGGTTTCACCCCGACCCCTTTTTCCGGAAGCTGATCCAGCACCACACCTCCGTCGTAGGCCGGTACATACAGCGAGTCGTTGACGATGATTTCCAACCCCTGACGGCGGGCCTCCCCGAGAGCCTCCTCGAGCGAAATGCCGGTCAAGTCGGGCACCGTGCGCTGTGCGCTGTGGCGCGTGCCCAGCAGCAGCGCAGCAGGTGGGCCGAAATTCCCAGCACGAGCAGTACGACGACGATGATGAGAAAATGTTTCAGCAGGGGGCGCTCACAAATTTTCGCCCAATATTTTTTCAGTTGTTCCAACATAGTTTTACGGTCGTTTATTCTAAGAATCCGTTTCTTTTTCATTCTGTACGCGGCATAGCTCGAACAAGTTCGGTTCTGCCCTTCGCTGATCGAGCCGGTCGTTTATTCCGGCATTCCGGCGGAGCCGTTCTTTTTCAGTTTCATCTTTTCTCCCTCGGGATTGCCGGACTTTCTTCAACCTATTTCGTGGTAGAAAGTATCTCGTTCGACGGCGCGGTAACCCGCCGCCGCGACGATGCGGCGCATCTCTTCCGTAGTCATCGCCGGGCGCTGGTCGTCGGCTCCGGCCATCGAGTAGATTTTGGTCGTATCGTCGATCGTACCGTCGATGTCGTCCGCACCGAAAGCCAGAGCCAGCTCCGTAGTCGCTTTGCCGTACATCACCCAGTAAGCCTTGATGTGGGGAATATTGTCCAGGTAGATGCGGCTCATGGCCAGCATCCGCAGGTCTTCGGTCACGGAAACCTCGCCGATTTCGGACATACGATTGCCGAAGTTGCGGTATTTGAGCGGGATGAAGGCGTTGAAGCCGCCCGTCTGATCTTGCTGACGACGCAACCGGTCGAGGTGGTTGATGCGGTGTTCGACGCTCTCGACGTGGCCGTAGAGAATCGTAGCGTTGGTCGCAATGCCCAACCGATGCGCGGCGGCATGCACCTCGAACCACTCGGCAGTCGAACCTTTGTCGGGACAGATGCGTGCGCGCAACTCCTCGTCGAAGATTTCGGCACCCCCGCCCGGTATCGCCTCCATCCCGGCGCTGTGAAGCAGACGCAACCCTTCGTCGATGGTCAGCCCCGCCTTGCGGATCATGTAGGAGAGTTCGATGGCGGTAAAGGCCTTGACGGTCGCCTCCGGCAGAATCGCCTTCACGCGGCGGATCATGTCGATGTAGTAATACAAGTCGTGTTCGGGGTGTACGCCTCCGACGATATGAACTTCGGTCACGCCCTGCCCGACGCGGCTGCGGGCGATCTGCTCGATCTCCTCCATAGAGTAGTCCCACGCCTCGGGACTTCCCTTCGGGCGGCGGTAGGAGCAGAAATTGCAATTGAACACGCACAGATTCGTGGGTTCGATGTGGAAATTACGGTTGAAATAGACCTTGTCGCCGCTCACGCGCTCCTTGCGCCCGGCGGCCAGTTCGCCCAACTGCCAGAGCGGAGCTTCGTGCCAGAGCACGAGGGCTTCGGCAAGGGTGATCCGCTCGTCGGAGCGGACTTTGCGAACGATATCTGCGAGTTGCGGAGTCATTATTTCGGGGCTTTGCGATAAAGATAAACAGCGATACAGAGGTAAAGTATGTTCGGTATCCAGACAGCGATCCAGGGCGGCAGCGTACCGCTCTTGGCAAACTCCTCGAAGAAGCGGATGAAGAGGATATACGAGAAGCAAAGGGCAATGCCGATGCCGATGTGGAGTCCCGTGCCGCCCCGCACCTTGCGCGAGGAGAGCGAAACACCGATGAGTGTCAGAATGAACGTACCGACAGGATAGGCGTAACGGGCGTGTTGTTCGACCTGAATGATGTTGATCGAGTCGGAACCCTTGCTTCGCTGCTGTTCGAGGAACTGGTTCAGTTCCACTATATTCATTGTTTTTATCAACTGGTCAGTGCGCCCCAATTCATTGACATCCAGATTAATGAGTGTGTCCAGATTACGGTGTTGCGTAAAAGTTTCCACGCCGAGCGAATCGAACGTGCGGGTGGTATATCGTCGGGCCGACCACCGCTTGGTTTCGGGATTGAACCTCACCTCTGCAGCTTCGAGCGATGCGGTCATCGCTCCCGATTCGTACTCTTCCAGGCTGAAGAACGAAGCCTGGTTCGATTCCTTGGAGTAGTTGCGGATATAGGCGAACGTACCGGGTTCGATCTGACGGTAGATATTTTTATCGTATTGGAAACGCGCCTTGCGCGGGATGTATTGGTTCTCGAAAGCCACGCAGGCGCAATTTTGCGACACCGGAATCAACCAGAGGTTCAACCCCAGAGAGAGCGAAGCGATGATGAGCGCCCCCAGGAAATAGGGCCACATCAGCCGCCGGAAACTCATGCCGCCCGAAAGCATAGCCACGATCTCGGTCTGATAGGCCATTTTCGAGGTGAAGAAAATGACGGCGATGAAGGTGAACAGTCCGCTGAACTGATTGATGAAGAACGGGATGAAATTCAGGTAGTAGTCGAAAATGATCGCCTTGAGCGGCGCTTTCGTTTCCGTAAAGTTGTCGATCTTCTCCACGTAGTCGAAGATCACCACGACCACGATGATCATCGCGATAGCGAAGAAGTAGGTGCTCAAGAACTTGCCGAGGATATACCGGTCGAGGATCTTGAATCCGGGGAAGCGGAAATACGGGAGCTTTCGTTTCATCGTGGTTCGAGTGTTACAGCCTGCGGCCGAGTTTGGCGACCATCTGCTCCTTCCAGGGTGTGAAATCCCCGGCCCCGATGTGTCGGCGGGCCTCAGTGACCAGCCGCAGGTAGAATGCGATGTTGTGCAGCGAAGCGATCTGCGCCCCGAGCATCTCCTGGCAAATCGTCAGATGATGCAGGTAGGCTTTCGTATAGACGTGATCGACGAAGGCGGTGCCTTCGGGATCGATCGGGGAGAAGTCGTCCTCCCATTTCTTGTTGCGGATATTGATCGTGCCTTCCGAAGTGAAAATCTGTCCGTTGCGTCCGTTGCGCGTGGGCATCACGCAGTCGAACATATCGACACCCCGGGCGATGCCTTCGAGGATGTTGATCGGCGTGCCGACCCCCATCAGGTAGCGGGGGCGGTCTTCGGGTAGGATGGCATTCACCACCTCGATCATCTCGTACATCACGTCGGTCGGCTCGCCTACGGCAAGACCGCCGATGGCATAGCCGTCCGCGTCATACTGTTTGACATTTTCGGCTGCCCGCGCCCGCAGGTCGGGATAGGTACAGCCCTGTACGATGGGGAACAGCGCCTGGTAATGGCCGTATTTGGGCGAGGTCTGGCGGTAACGGTTGAAACAACGGTCGAGCCAGCGCTCGGTCAGAGCGAGCGACTTGGCGGCATAATCGCGCGGCGAGTCGCCCGGCGGGCACTCGTCGAAGGCCATCATGATATCGGCGCCGATCGTACGCTCCGTGTCGATCACGCTTTCGGGCGTGAACAGATGGCGCGAACCGTCGATGTGCGACCGGAAATGGCATCCCTCCTCTTTCAGCTTGCGGCACGCCGCCAGCGAGAAGACCTGAAAGCCGCCGCTGTCGGTGAGCATCGGCCCGTCCCAGGTCGAGAAGCGGTGCACGCCGCCCGCCCGCTCGAGAATATCCATACCGGGACGCAGATAAAGGTGATAGGTGTTGGCCAGGATGATCTGGGCCCGGGCTTCGTCGCGCACGTCGCGGTGAAAGATGCCCTTGACGGTCGCCGCCGTACCTACGGGCATAAAGATCGGGGTCTTCACCACGCCGTGATCGGTCTGCAATTCGCCCGCTCGCGCCTGCGAAGAGGGGTCTTTATGTTGGAGCGTAAATTTCATAGATGTCTATATAACGTACAAAAGTACGTAAAACTATTTATAATTCATAAAAAATGGTCGCAACAGTGTGCATCGCGGTCATGTCGCGGCCGGTCGGTGCGGCGGGAGGGAAGGATGGTGAAAAGTCGGCGCGAAATAACGGGGCCGGGAATATACGGCGGCGACTGTCAAGGGCATCTTTCACCGCGACGTGCGCGACGAAGCCCGAATGCGGTTTGTTTTATTTGATTGCAAATAAAATTGTATTTTATTTGGTAATCAACAAAGAAATGTTTAATTTCGGATCAGGAGGAAAACTTCTTCCGGCCCTGTTCCGGGAATTTTCAGCAACTCTCGGAACAGGGTTCGACCGAAAACCCTGAAATTAATCCGTTATAAAACATTTCAGACTTTTTTCGCTATTTTTCGGGTTTTGGCTGTTGGCCGGCTGTACGGCTGATCCGGGCGCGGAGTCGGGGCCTCCCGGTGAAAACCCTCCGGCTGCTGAAAATCCGCATGCGGTCCCTGTCGAACAGGCTCTCGAAGAGTTGCAATCCGTCCTCGAAGAGATCGACGCTCCGGCGGAAGATGGCGCCGCCACCCGCAGCGGCGGCGTGCGGCGTGTGAAGAGCGTGACGACGGTTTCTCCCGAAGCGTTAAGTCCCGGCGGTACCCGCAGCGAAGCCACGGCCGACGTGGAGGATCTGCTCTACATCGTCAATTTCGAGAACGAGGCGGGCTATGCCATTCTGGGGGCCGACGACCGGTTGGAGCCGGTCTATGCGGTCGTCGATGAAGGAAGCCTCACGACCGAAGAGTTCCGGTATGCCGTAACGGTCACTCCCGAGCAGGCCGAAGCGGACGGTGAGTTGGTATTTCCCCTGCAAATGGTCGCCAGGCAGCACTCGGAGGCATCGGCACCGGAGGGACCGGAGGTGGCGGCATCGGTGGTCCTATTACCGATATAGGACATTTGGGACCCACTGGTGGCCCGACTTTGATCGGAACCGAGCCGGGCCCCTGGACGAATGAAGAATATGTTCCCAATATGTTAAAAACAAAATGGGGACAATCTAATCCGTATAACATTCGGGTTCCCAATGGTACTGATCCAACTGGTTGCACGCCGGTAGCCATTGCGCAATTGCTGACTTATAATAAATTTTACTATAACCGGGCCCCGGACGTAATCTCTTCTGCGACAATTCAATGGGATTTGATCAAACAGGCGGTACAGACACCTTCCCTGCTTAAAGCGACTCCGTACAACGATCCGACGATTTCCGTCGCATGGCTGATCCGATTGATCGGCCGCGCGGGCGGCACCGATTATGGGGCTAGCGGAAGTAGTACCAAAAGATACAAAGCTGTCAATCTCATGGAACAGTGGTATCGAAATGTTTACAGAGAAGATGTATCTGAAACCTATGTCCGCCGGATGATCTTTGAAAGACGCCTGCCTGCGATTATTATGGGCAGAAATACGAATGGGGATGGCCACTCCTGGGTTGCGGACGGTTGGCTGTACCGTACGAGAATCGTATATTCGATATATAACGACGGCAGCAAAAAGAAATATATGACTCAGGGCCAGAGATTGGTTCATTGTAATTTCGGATGGGAAGGAAGTCATGACGGGTATTATTATGTCGGAGCATTCAATACGGCGAAAAGCCCGGTTACTCTCGGGGTTTCGAGTACAGGTCCAAATGATTTTAGCAACGATAACGAGATAATGATGTATATGTTATGAGAAAAACGGGTTTATTAGCCGGATTTATCGCATTGACGCTTATAGTCGGTTGTGAATCGGATGGTTGCAAATTTACCTATTCAAAATATTATATCGAAAACTATGTGGACGGGGATTTGGTTTTGTTGCCGTATTACGCTGTCCGGTCTTCGGCATCGGATCTGCCTGCACCCGTTTCGGAAGGATTCGGAGTTTCCATATATGAAGGGGTTTACTATCAAAGTCCGGAATTGAAAGGTGCGCAGCATCCCGATGAGTTCCTGCGAATTGCTGAGCGCAACGGAGATACTGAATTCAATGACTTGAAAAGTCCCCCTGAACAGGGTATAATAGCATTTGCAGACAATTTCACCGGCATAAAAGTTACCAGCGACAAAGATTGGAGCGCCGAATACCCGGCGGGAACATCGCTGAACGACAAAATGGGGGTTCGGTATGTAAGCTATGCCGAATACATAGAGAGCGGTTATCCGCCCGGGTTCGATCTTGGGAAAGATATTCTATACGACAAACCGTTGTCGGCCTTGCAACCCGACGATCTGCGGGTGGTCGAATACACTCCTTCCTCCTTGTCGATTTACTCGTTTATACTTTATTTTACGTCGGTTCCCGACAATCCGGGCGAGGTGCACACTTTTACGGTGGAATTCACCACTTCGGACGGTATGGTCAAGACTGCCTCGATAACCTGCACGCCGGAGGTCGATCCTGCGTTGCAATAAATAGCCGACAGGAACAGCATAATATAAGGTCGAACTTCAATACGGGCTAAAATTCTTGCCGCTCCAGTCCTGTTTCGCAAGAAAGACGCTCTAGACAAACGTTTGATCCATTGCAATTTCGGATGGGGAGGGACAGCCAACGGGTATTATTACTACGGAGCTTTCGATCTGCGCAACGGACCGGAGGCCGGTTATGACGGTGAGGACACGAGCTCGTCCAGCGACAAGTATTACGATATGGAATTGATAGTCACTTACACCAATTGTCCTTAAAAAAACGTATGATTATGACACGAAAAAACTTGATATTATTGTTGTTCTCACTCCTGACACTGAACTCCTGCAACAAACATGAAGGTCCGGAGTTGAGGTTTTGCGAGAACTACATCCAAAACTATTGTCAGGGGGATTTGGTATTGCTGTCCCGAAGTCCGGACCGCCCCCCGCAAATCCCGGCAGACCCGCAAACCCCCATACGCAATTTTTGGATAGAATTGACCGATTGCGAGTGGATTTCCCCGAAAGCGACCCTCAGGAGTTCGAACGCCTGGCGATTCGCAACGGGGACGTCGGTTATAACCGCTGGCTCGAGTTTTGGGAGTACCCCTCTGCTTTTGCCGATAATTTTCAGACAATGCATATTACCAGCAATGCCGACTGGGATGAAGAGCATCCGGCGGGGACATTGCTGGACGATATCCTGTGGGCCGAATTTTGGTCCTACGCCGATTATATCCGTAGCGGATACGAAACAGGGGGCGGCAACAATGTACAGATGCTCGTCGAGGATTTGAAAGCCGACGATATGCAGATGATACGTGACTATGTGATTATCTATTTCACAAAGACCCCGACCATTGATCCCATTCACACGCTCACTGTCGAATGGACCACCGTTGAGGGGGAGGTCAAGACCGCCTCGCTCACTTGCCGGCCGCAGGTCAATGCGAAAGAATAACCTGCGTGCAGTCACGTACGATTTAACAAGATAGAAGAGCCATGAAAAAGAGTTTATTGCTATTGTTGCTGCCGTTTTTATGCGGATGCTCGGAAAAGGAAGAGCCGATCGGAGGACCTGTCATCGGACCTACTTATTTGATAGCCCGTTACGTGGAAGGAGATATGAAGCTGGACTATATTCCCCGGACCGCTGCGACGGACGGCAAATCGAATACATTTTACATAGACTGGGCCGACACCGAAGAGTATTATAATCCGGATATGGAGAAATACAATCTTGGCCGGCAAGAGTTCTGGACTCCCGAAAACAAAGCGAAATATCTTGAAATCGCAAAAAGAAACGGGGATGAAATCGGTGCGTACGAGGGCGGGACGCCTCCCGGTCTGTATTTCGGCGATCAGATTGCCCTTGCCGATAATTTCACTTCGATGCATATCACGAGCGATGCCGACTGGGACGAGGAGCATCCGGCCGGCAAACCGCTCGACGACCTGTTCCGGGTGTCGGTGCGGAGTTGGAAACAGAGGGACGAATACGGGGCCCCGCTTCTTTGCCGCGAGAGGATGGATCGGATCGGGCCGGAACATTTGCAGATGATCCCTTTCAATCCGAAGAATCCGTGGAACGGCCGGAAGAATTTGCGGCCGATCGAAATCGAACCGCTTGCCGAGCCTGCGTCGGAGCAACATCACCGATTGACGCTCACGATGACCACTGCCGATGGACGTACAAAATCGGCTTCGATCGACTATCCGCCGAAAACGGGACTATAGCCGACCTTATACTGTAGCCCGATCAATCGGACAGACGGGAACAGGTAACTTCAGGTAATTTTAATTGCTGCCGGGGGTTGTCTGTATGGGGAAATTATCTCCGAGGAAACTTGACTGTACCTGTCGCCGGGAACAGCGGCGCAACGTCCGTTGCAAGCAAAATTTCGGGACATGAAACAGAATAATCTGATGTCAAGTCGTATTCAGAGCACGACGGAAAAGGAGAACGGAAACGATCCTCATGCAGGAATCGTTTCCGTTCTTTATTACATCCGCCGGTCGCTATTTCTTCCCGGTTTCAGCGATGATCTTCCGAAGGGTGGCGGTAAACTCTTCGGCCGGCATGGAGCCTGTTATCTTGCCCAGCAGGTCGCCCTCGGTATTGAATACGAGGTAGGTCGGGATCGACCGTATGCCGTGTTTGCCTGCCAGTGCTTTTCCGGTCGGTTTGTCGATGTCGTACTTGGCCGCGACGAAATATTCGTCCATAAAATCACCCACCTCCTTTTTCGAGAAGACGTCGCGCTCCATCGCCTTGCAGGGGCCGCACCAGGTGGCGTATAAATCGATGAAAACCAATTTGTCTTGAGCGATGGCCTCTTTGCGGACCGCATCGGTCGAAGAGTCCAGGAACCGTACCTGCGCGTCGGCTGCGGCGCTGATGCCCAGCACGAGTAAAAGGGTAAAAAGAATCTTTTTCATTTTCGTATTTTATTAAGAATAACGAAACGGGTGCTGCTAAAATTGTGCCGCCTCGTTCTGCGCCGTACTCAACAGGCCGCAGGCCGCCTGGATATCTTCGCCGCGAGAGGTGCGGATGGTCGTGTGTATGCCTTTGGCGGTCAGAGCATCACGGAACGCGATCATGGCCCGGTCGTCGGGGGAGAAATAGGGCGATCCGGGAATTTTATGGAAACGGATCAGGTTGATCCGGCACTTGATGCCGTCCAGCAGGCGGCATAGCTCGCGGATGTGACGCGGAGAGTCGTTCAGGCCGCTCATGACGATGTATTCGAACGATACCCGCCGCTGGTGCGTGAAATCGTATCGGCGCAGGATTTCCACGACTTCGCGGATCGGCCATACCTTCTCTACGGGCATGATTTCGGCCCGTTCGTGCGGAAAGGGGTTGTGCAGGCTCACGGCCAGATGCACCTGGGTCGCCTCCAGAAATCGTTCGAGCCGGGAGGCTACACCGGCGGTCGAAACTGTGATTCGTGTGGGCGACCAGCCGAATCCCCACGCCGAAGTGAGGACTTCGAGCGCCGGCAGCAGACTGTCCAGGTTGTCGAGCGGTTCGCCCATGCCCATGAAAACGACGTTGGTGAGCCGTTCCCGTTCGGGCAGCGACCCGATCTGGTTGAGGATTTCGTTCGTCGAAAGGGAGTGCTGGAGCCCCTGTCGTCCGGTTGCGCAGAAACGGCAGCCCATACGGCAGCCCGCCTGCGACGAGATGCAGAGCGTCGCCCGGTCACCGTCGGGGATGTAGGCCGATTCGATGAAATGGTTCTGCGAGGTACGATAGAGGTATTTTTTCGTGCCGTCGGTCGAAATGCTGACTTTTTCGGGAGCGGTGAGTCCGACTTCGTACGTTTCGGCGAGCAGGGCCCGATGACGGGCGGATAGATCGCTCATCGCCTCGATCGTCGTCGCGTGCTTGTCGTAAAGCCAGCGTGCGATCTGTTTCGCCGCGAAACGGGGCATCTCCAACCGGTTGCAGAGAGCTTCCAATTGGGGCAGGGTTTGTCCGTAAAGATATTCGTGTCGGGGCATGGAAAGCGGTCGTGAGGGAGTTTTCGGGAACAAAATTAGTCAAAAATAAAGATTTTTCAGACCGAAAGCGCTGTTTTTGATTTTTTATCCCTATATTTGTCGGTAGTTAGTGTGCCTTCGGGTCACTTGAAAGGATAACAATAAACAGGAACAATAATGGAAATTAAGAAATCACCGAAAGCCGACCTGGAGAACAAACGAGGTCTTTTCCTTGAAATCGGTTTGGTCGTGGCGTTGGTACTTGTTATTGGTGCATTCGCCGTGACTCCGAAGGAACATCGTATCGAGAAAGTCGATCTTGGCTATGCTCCCGTCGAAGTGGAAATTGTCGAGGTTACCCGCGAGGACCAGAAGCCGCCCGAAGCTCCCAAGAAAGTCGATATGGCCGTCGTGAGCGACATGCTGGAAGTCGTAACCAACGATACCAAGATCGAAACGGAGATCGATTTTGCGGAGTTTGATATGAACCAGGCGATCGAAGTGGCTCCCGTCCAGACCGAGGAGGTCTTCGAAGAGGATATTTTCATCGTCGTGGAGGAGAAAGCGTCTTTCATGGGCGGCGACGAAGGTACTTTCCGCAACTGGGTGCAGCAGCGTGTGAAATACCCCGCGATCGCTCAGGAAAACGGTATCCAGGGGAAGGTAATCATCTCGTTCGTGGTGAATACGGACGGTTCCGTATCCAATATCGAGGTGTTGAGAACCCCCGACAGTACCTTGTCGGACGAGGCGGTACGTATTATCAAATCTTCTCCGAAATGGACCGCCGCCAAGCAGCGTAACAAGTCGGTTCGTCAGAAGTTCGTCATTCCGATCGATTTCCGTATTTCGGATTAAGGTTTGTTTGAAACATTTGATAAGGGTATCCTGCGTGAAGCCGGGATACCCTTATTTTCACCGTGCAGGAAGATGTGTCTTTCCGAAGGCGCATAGTCGTGCAGAAATCGTATGGCAGATTGGAACAGAATAAGAATAAAGAGATTGTAACGAAGAACGATCAACCCGCTTCCGGGGCCGGGTTCGAACGGGCCGTACTGGTCGCGGTCATCCGGGATCAACAGGATCCGCGTCAGGCGGAAGAGTACCTCGCCGAATTGGAATTTTTGGCTGAAACGGCCGGTATCGTAGGTGTCCGTCGTTTTACGCAGCGCCTTCCACAGCCGTCGGCCCGTATTTATGTCGGTCCGGGGAAATTGGAGGAGATCGCTGCCTATTGCAAGGAAGAGGAGATCGACGTGGCGATTTTCGACGACGAACTCTCTCCGTCGCAGACGCGTAACATCGAGGCGGCCATGCCCTGCCGGATTCTCGACCGCACGCGTCTGATTCTCGATATTTTCATGTCGCGGGCACAGACGGCCTATGCCAAGACCCAGGTGCAGTTGGCCAATTACCAGTATATGCTCCCGCGTCTGTCGGGTATGTGGACGCACCTGGAGCGGCAGCGGGGCGGTACGGGAACGCGCGGCGGTGCCGGCGAGCGCGAGATCGAAACCGACCGTCGAATCATCCGCAACCGGATCAGCAAACTCAAGGAGGATCTGCAAAAGATCGACCGTCAGATGGCTGTCCAGCGATCGAATCGGGGTTCGATGGTCCGTGTGGCGCTGGTGGGTTATACCAACGTCGGCAAATCGACCCTGATGAACCTGATTTCGAAAAGCGAGGTGTTCGCCGAGAACAAACTCTTCGCCACGCTCGATACGACGGTGCGAAAGGTGGTTTTCGATAACCTGCCTTTCTTGCTGTCGGATACCGTGGGTTTCATCCGCAAACTGCCGACCGAACTGATCGAGTCGTTCAAATCGACCCTCGACGAGGTGCGTGAAGCCGACCTGTTGCTGCACGTGGTCGATATTTCGCATCCGCAGTTCGAGGACCAGATCGCCGTGGTGAAGCAGACGTTACAGGATATCGGTGCCGGGGATAAACCGGTTTATCTGGTTTTCAACAAGGTGGACGCCTATACTTATGTAGAGAAGGAGCCTGACGATCTGACGCCTTCCACGCGTGAAAATCGTTCGCTCGAAGACCTGAAACAGAGCTGGATCGCCCGGGCCAATACGCCCTGCATCTTTATTTCGGCGGTCGAAAAAATCAACATCGAGAAGCTGCGTTCGGATCTGTACGGCATGGTCCGTGAAATCCATTCGGGCCGCTATCCGTTCAACAACTTCCTCTATTGACCTGAAATGAAAGTTAAATAAATACAACCTTATGTTGCACATTCTCAACAGTCAGAACACCGTTCTCAACAAGTTTGTCGCCGAAATCCGCGACAAGTCGATCCAGAAGGATTCGATGCGTTTCCGCCGTAATCTGGAGCGTATCGGAGAGGTCATGGCCTATGAAATATCGAAAACGTTCGAGTATGCGGTGAAGGTGGTCGAAACTCCGCTGGGCGAGGCTTCGGTAGCGATGATCTCCGACCAGGTCGTGATCGCTACGATCCTCCGGGCGGGACTTCCCTTTCATCAGGGATTCCTGAACTACTTCGACGATGCGCAGAACGCTTTCGTTTCGGCTTATCGCAAGAGTACCAAGGACGGTAAGTTTACCGTCAAGGTCGAATACATCTCGTGTGGCGAGCTGGAGGGAAAGACTTTGCTGCTGGTCGATCCCATGCTGGCTACCGGTTCTTCCCTCGTGCTGGCTTACAATGCTTTGTGCGAACGGGGCGGGCAGCCCGCGCATACCCATGTCGCGGCGGTTATCGCCAGCGAACAGGGGGTCGAATATGTGGAGAAGAATATGCCCAAGCGTACGACCACGATCTGGTGTGCTGCGGTGGACGAGGAATTGACTTCGCGGGCTTATATCGTGCCGGGTATCGGCGATGCGGGCGATCTGGCTTATGGTGAGAAGATCTGACGTGCGACGCCTGTTGTTTCTGGGGGCCGTTTTCTGTACGACAGTAGGTTGGATGCTGTTGCAGAAGCCGGCTTTCCTGCTTTTCTACCATGCCCGGGCAGCAGAGGCCTCTTTCGGGGAGTGGCTCGGAGTTCTTTGGCATGGACTCTCACTCGATTGCACGGTGGCGGGTTACGTCACCGCTTTTCCGGTACTTGTCGTGCTGGCATCGTTCTGGATTCCCCTTTCGCAGCGGGTGTGGCGGATCGTTCTGACGGTCTATTTTTCGCTGATCGCACTGGTGACGGCCGCGATCTTCGCCGTCGATCTCAACCTGTACGGCTATTGGGGCTTTCGGCTCGACGGTTCGGTGCTGATCTACCTTTCCGATCCTGGGGAGGCGCTTGCGAGTGCCAGTTGGGGCGAAGTTCTGCGGCAGATTTTAATCATGCTGGTCTATGCCGGGGCGATGATCTGGAGTTACCGGTGGATTTTACGGCTTTTCCGGGTCGAACCCGTTCCCCTGCGGGGCCGGGTCGTCCCAACGGTTGCGGCGCTGCTGATCGGCGGCTTGACTTTTCTGGCGATCCGGGGTGGCGTGACGGTCGCCACGGCGAATGTCAGCAAGGTCTATTTCAGCTCGAACATGTTCCTGAACCACGCTGCGACGAACCCCGTTTTTTCGTTTCTCTCCTCGGTCGGGGACAATGAGAACTATGCCGAGGCTTATCCGTTCTTCGAAGAGGAGCGGCGGAAGACTCTTTTCGAAGAGTTGCGGGGCAACCGTCCCGGGGCCGATGCCGGTACGCCCCGACTACTGCGCAGCGACCGGCCGAACGTCGTACTGATCCTGCTGGAGAGCTTCGGCCGAACGATCATGGACGAAACGGTGAACGGCGAGCCTGTGATGCCCAACATGCAGCGTTTCAAGCGGGAGGGTGTCTGGTTCGAAAACTTCTTCGCCAATTCGTTTCGTACCGACCGGGGACAGGTGGCCGTCCTGTGCGGATTTCCGGCCCAAACGACCATGTCGATCATGAAGCTGCCGCGAAAAAGCGCCACGCTGCCTTCGCTGGCCCGTTCTCTCGGCCGGGAAGGTTATCGTTCGGCATTCATGTACGGCGGCGACCTGAACTTCACCAACCAGGCTTCGTTCATGTATTCGACCGGCTGGGAGAAGCTGATCTGGCAGAAGGATATGCAGCTCGATGCCCCGACTTCGAAATGGGGCTATGCCGACGACGTGGTGGTCGATCTTTTCGGGGACGAGGTGGAAGCGCTGGGCAGAGAGGAACAACCGTTTCTGGCGGGTCTGCTGACCCTTTCGAGCCATGAGCCGTTCGAGGTGCCGTTCGCAAAATTCGATGACAAGCTGTTGAATGCCATGGCCTTCTCCGATGCACAGATCGGACGTCTGATCGACCGGCTGCGGGAGTCGCCCGTGTGGGACAATTTATTAGTGGTGCTGGTCGCCGATCACGGCTACCCCTATCCGTACGATCTGGCCTACAACGCTCCGCTGCGACACCGGATTCCGATGATTTGGCTCGGAGGCGCACTTGCGACCGCCTCCCGAACAGTAGATACGTATGCCTCGCAAATCGACATTTGCGCTACGCTTCTGGCGCAGATGGGCCTTCCGCACGACGAATTCGATTACAGCAAGAATATTTTCGGAGCGACTCCGCCCCATAAGTTTGGTTACTACTGTTTCAGCGACGGGTTCGGCGTGATCGACGCCGACGGCGAAACGGTCTATGACAATACGGGCGAAACGGTGCTTTCTCAAACCGGCCCGCAGTCCGAAAGGTTGGAGTGGGGCAAGGCGATGTTGCAGACCACTTACGAAGATATCGGGCGGCGCTGATCCGAAGGGATCGGTACGGAAAAGGTCATCGCGGAAACGATGACCTTTTTTCGTGGGTGGAGGTAGGCTTATTTATCGCTTTTGGGCATTAGGGAGCGGGCTTCCAGAAATGCGTAAAAAGTCTCCTTGTAGCCGTCTGAAACGGGGATGTATGTTTTGCCGAAGACGATCCGGCCCCGCTCGATGATTCGGATTTTGGAGGGTTGGACGATGTAGGAGCGGTGTACCCGGACGAAACGTTCGGCGGGGAGCTGTTCTTCCAGCGATTTGAGGCTTGCGAGCGACAGCATGGGGCGGGGTTCGTCCTCGACGTAAATCTTTACGTAGTCCTTGAGTCCTTCGATGTAGAGGATTTTATCCAGTTCGATCTGCCGAAGCCGGTATTCGGTCTTGACGAAGATGCTTTCGGGGCCGGCTCCTGCAGGCGATGGTTTGCCGACGCTGCGGCGCTTGAGTTCGAACCATTCGAAAGCTTTGTTGGCGGCCGTCAGGAAGTCGGCATAGCTGATCGGCTTGAGCAGGTAGTCCACCGCACCCACGCGGAATCCTTCGACGGCGTATCGGTCGAAAGCCGTCGTGAAGACGACCCGGGTCCGGGTCGGGAGCATCCGCGAGAGCTCCATGCCGCTGAGTTCCGGCATCTGGATATCGCAGAAAAGCAGGTCCACCGGTTCGGTTTTCAGGGCCTCGAGTGCCGTGATGCCTCCGTTGTAAGCTCCCTTCAATTCCAGAAAGGGGGTTTTCCGCACGTAGCTTTCGAGCAGTTCGACCGCCAGCGGCTCGTCGTCGATAATGGCGCAGGTCAGTTTCATCGGTCGGTCAGGTTAATGCGGAGCAGGGTTTCGTACGTGTCGCCGTGTTGTCCGTATTTCATTTCGTAACGCCCGGGATAGATCATTTCGAGCCGCCGGCAAAGGTTCGCAAGCCCGATGCCCGAGCCGCTGCGGTCGGCCTCCGATTTGGGGAAGAAGCTGTTCTCGATCCGGCAGGCGAGTACTCCTTCCTCTTCCCGGATGTCGATGTCGATGAACGAAGGGCGGTCGTTGCTTACGCCGTGCTTGAAAGCGTTTTCGACCAGCGAGATGAAGAGCAGCGGCGCCACGAGGGTATGCGACGGATTTTCGGGCAGCGAAACATCGAGCCGCACGTGGCGCGGCAGGCGGATGCGCATCAGTTCGATGTAATTGCCCAGGAAGTCCATTTCGGCCTTGAGAGGTACCGTCGGTTGGCTGCTGTCGTAGAGTACGTACCGCAGCAGGCGGCTCAGGTCGTGCACCGTTTGCTGGGCCCGGTTGGGATCGAGCTGGATGAGCGAATAGATGTTGTTGAGCGTGTTGAACAGGAAATGGGGATTGAGTTGGCTCTTGAGGTTTTGCAGTTCCGCTTCGGAGCGGCTCCGCTCCAAGTCCTTGCGGATGTTTTCGGCTCGGTACCACTGTCCCGTCATCCGGATGGCGACGCTTACTCCGACTACCAGCAGGTAGAGCATGGCATTGCGCAGGAAGAAGAACATCGTATCCTGCCACGGACGCTCCATCGGCGGATGGTGGGGCCGCGGCGGTATCCCGAAGCGGAAGAAAAGGTGTACGAGCAGCATGACCCCGGCCACGAGCAGCGCATTGGCGAGCAGGAATCGCCCCACGTGCCGCGTGAAAAGGTAGCGGTCGATCAGCAGGAGATAGTTCACGTAAAATACCGCCATGAAGGAGAGGGGAACCACCAGAAACCGCACGTATTCCTGCATGTTCATAACGGGCTCGCGGCCGCCCGGTACGAAAAGCGGAAGGCCGAAAACCACGCTCCAGGCCGCCAGGTGGAGCCAGAAGCCCGTATGTCTGGATTGCAGGGATGTCATCCTGTTGCAAATATAGGAATTATCCGGGTATTTCATGCTTCTTTTTCTGTCTGGCGACGGCTGTTTCGGATTCGGCCGGTTTTCCGAAAAATAGGGTCGGCACCTTATCCCCCAAAGCGGTTATTCGTAGCGCAGTGCGTCGATGGGGTTGAGCATCGCGGCTTTCTGGGCCGGATACCATCCGAAAAAGATGCCCGTAAGGGTGCAGACGGCGAACGAAAGGAAAACGCTCCAGGGCTGGATATAGATCGGGAATGCCGCGAAGATATTGACGAGTACGGCGGCGCCCACGCCGACGAGGATGCCGATCACGCCGCCCGTGACGCTGATCAGGATCGATTCGATCAGGAACTGCGCCAGAATGTCGCGCCCTTTGGCTCCGATACTCATGCGCAGGCCGATTTCCCGGGTGCGTTCGGTCACCGAAACGTACATGATGTTCATGATGCCGATGCCGCCTACGAGCAGCGAAATGCCCGCTACGGCCGCCAGCAGCAGGGTCATCATGTCGGTCGTCGAAGTGAGCATCGACGAAAGCTCCTGCTGGGAGCGGATCGTGAAGTCGTCTTCGTCGGTCGCCTTGAGCTTGTGGTTGGTCCGCAGGATTTGCGTGATCTCCTCGATGGCCTGGTCGGTATATTCTTCGCTCAATGCCGAGCAGGTGATCGATTGCAGGTGGGTGATGGCGAGGATTCGCTTCTGAACCGTGGTGTAGGGGGCCAGAATCAGGTCGTCCTGGTCCATACCCATACTGTTATAACCTTTGCTCTCGAGTACGCCGACGATACGCAGCGGAATCTTTCCGAAGCGGATCACTTTGCCCACGGGACTTTCTCCGTCCGGAAAAAGCTCGTCCACGACCGATTTGCCCACCAGACATACCTTGGCGGCGGTCTTGATGTCCTGTTCCGAGAAGATATCCCCCTCCTCGACCTTGTAGCGCCGGATGTCCAGGTATTCCGGGCTGATGCCGTAAACGGTCGTCGGCGTGTTGTTGGCGCCGAAGATGGCCTGTCCGGAGCTATTGACCGAAGGCGAAATGTAGCTGATATAGCGTGCTTGCGTCTGAATGGCTTCCAAGTCCTTGAGTTTGAGCGACTCCATATCCGCCGCGTCGAGCCGCACGCCGCCCCGCCGGTCGCCGCCGGGATGGATCATGATCATATTCGATCCCATTTCGCTGATCTGGGCCTGAATGCTCCGCTTGGACCCCTGCCCGATTGCCAGCATCGTGATTACCGATCCTACGCCGATAATGATGCCCAGCATGGTGAGAAATCCGCGCAGCTTGTTGTTGCTGAGTGCTTTGAAGGCTATTTTGAAAAGGTTCGTGAGGTTCATGGTCTGCTCGTGTTTCCGTGCTCGGGTTCGGATGGATGGTTTGTTTTAGTCGTCGGTTGCGGGCAGTTTCGCCAGGGCTTCGGCGGCGCTCAGGATCTGTTCGTTGCGGACGTCGCTTATGATGTGTCCGTCGCGCAGGGTTACGTTGCGGCTGCTGTAACGGGCGATTTCGGGGTTGTGCGTCACGAAGATAATCGTGCGTCCCTGGGCGTGGAGCTGCTGGAAGAGTACCAGTACCTCGAAACTCGTCCGGGTGTCGAGGTTCCCCGTCGCTTCGTCCGCGAGGATGACGGCCGGATCGTTGACCAGCGCCCGCGCGATCGCCACGCGTTGCATCTGCCCGCCCGACATCTGGTTGCTCTTATGCAGCATGCGGTCGCCGAGACCGACGTTGCGGAGCGCTTGTTCGGCCCGTTCCCGTCGCTGTGCGGCCGAGTAGGTCGAGTTGTACATCAGCGGCAGTTCGACGTTCTCCACGCTCGTGGTCTTGGCCAGCAGGTTGTAGTTCTGAAAGATGAAGCCGATCTTGCGGTTGCGCAGCGTGGCACGGGCGTTCTTGTCCATCGAGCGCACGGCGATTCCGTCGAGGTAGTATTCGCCCGAGGTAGGCGTGTCGAGGCAGCCGAGCGTGTTCAGCAGCGTCGATTTCCCCGATCCCGACGTGCCCATGATCGTCACGAACTCTCCTTCGGTGATCGTCAGCGAAATTCCGCGCAGTGCGTGCACCACCTCGTCGCCGACGACGAAATCCCGTCGTATGCGGTCCAGTCGGATGACCTCTTTCATCATCGCTCGCTATTTTTTCTTGTTGTTGCTTCCCGGAGGTCCCGGCATGAAGGGGCTGCGCTCGATGGCGGCAGCTTCCTCGCGGGGTTTGGCCGTTACCAGTCCGGTAACGATCTCCTCGCTGCCCGTGAGCCCTTCGGTGATTTCGGTCATATCGCCGCTGGCTGCTCCTGCATATACCCGGCGAGGGCGGAGCGTCGTTCCCTCTTTCACCCACAGTTCCCTGCTTCCCGGGGCCGCCTGTTGCTCCGTTTGATCGATAGTCAGCCCGAGTTCTCCCAGCAATTCCGCATTGGGAACGAAGCGCAGGGCTTTGGTCGGGACGGCTGTTGCGTCGTCTTTTTCGAGCGTGAAGATCGTCACGTTGGCCGTAAGTCCCGGTTTGAGTTTCAGGTCGGGATTCGGAGCGTCGATGACCACTTCGTAGGTGACCACGTTCGATTCGGTCGTGGCTTCGAGCCGTACCTGGAGGACCGTCCCCTCGAACGTGTCGTCCGGATAGGCATCTACGGAGAACTGTACCCGCTGGCCGTCGGCGACCTGGCCGATGTCGGCTTCGTCCACATCGGCCACGACCTGCATCTGTGTCAAGTCGTTGGCGATGGTGAAGAGCGTCGGGGTTTCGAATCCGGCAGCCACCGTCTGGCCCTCTTCGACGGCACGGCTGATGACCACGCCGTCGATCGGCGAGGTGATGGTCGCATAACCCAGGTTGCGCTTTACCTTGACCATTGCCGCCTGGCTCTGCTCGTAGGCGTTGCGGGCCGTTTCGTAGAGGTAAAAAGCCTGGTCGTACTCTGCATCGCTCACCAGTTGTTTTTCATGCAGGGTCTTGGTGCGGGCGTAGTTCTTGGTCTGGTATTCGTATTCGGTTTTGCTGCTGGCGAGTTGTGCCTGAGCCGATTCGAGTTCGGCCTGGAGGGTCACCTTGTCCATTTCGGCGATCAGTTGTCCGGCTTTCACCTGGTCGTTGTAGTCGGCATAGAGCTTGTCGATGATGCCCGATACCTGCGTGCCGACCTCGACCTGCGTAACCGGCTCGACCGTTCCGGTCGCCGTCACCGAGTTGCGGATGGTGATATGGCTTATGGGGGCGGTTTCGAGCAGGACTTTCGGCCCTTTCGAGGGGCGTGCGATCAGCCAGATGCAGACGCCTGCGGCTACTACGCCCGCCGCTATGAGCAGATTCCGTTTTTTCATATCTTCGATTATCGATTTATCCGGTGCGGCCCCGCTTGGCGGAACCCGCTTGTGCGGATTAGTAAATGTCGCTCGCAGGAAGCCCCTGATAGATGTTGAGCAGTTCGATACTCAGCAGGGTGAGATATTTGGCTTGCAGGACCTGTTGCTGTGCTGCCGAATATTCGTTTTGGGCCGTGATCAGCTCGACGGTGTTTTTCACTCCGACGCGGAACTGTTCGCTGGTCAGCTCGTAACTCTCCCGGGCGTATTTCTCCTTTTCGCGGGCCGAGAGATACTGGGCCTGGGCCGATACGGCGTCCAGGTAGGCCGATTCCACGTTCCGTAACAGCTCTTTTTGCAGCGATGTCCACTCCAGATAGCTGTCGTTGAGGGCGATTTTCGCCTTATTGACGGCCGTGCGGTTCTTACGGTTCGAGAAAATCGGGATGTTGAGCGTGAGCCCTACGTTTTCGTTGAAGCGGTTCCATATCTGGCTGCCGCTTTCGAAGTCGTTGTTCGACATATGTCCCGTTCCCACGCTGGCGGATAGGGATATGGAAGGGAAGAATCCGGCACGTGCGCTTTTTTCTTCCAGCTTCGCCGCCTCGATGCCCAACTCTCCCCTACGGATCTGAGGCATGACTTTCAGAGCCGTTTCATACACTTCGTTTTTGGGCGGCAAAGCCTTCAGCACGTTCTCTTCTTTAACCCCCGGCACGGCCGGATTCATCTCTTCCATAATATCTAATTCAAGCAGTTGCTTGAGTTGCAGTTTATAGTTGTCCAGTGTCGAGCCGGCTACGACTATCTGGTATTCGTCGCTCGAATATTGGCTTTGGAGCTGGGCGAAATCCACGCGGCTGATCGAGCCCGTGCGCAGCATCTCTTCGGCCCGGTCGCGCTGGGCCTTCGAGGCTTCGGCCGTGCTGCGGTTGATTCGCACGGCGTCGGCGGCGTAAAGGCACTGCATGTAAGCCTGTACGATGGCGATGCGGATGTCGTTCACGGATTCCTCGACCGAGAGAGCATCCATTTGATTCTGGACTTTCTGCCTCTTGACTTCCGTACGGAGCTTGCCACCTTCGAAGATCGTCATTCCCGCCGTTATGCCGTAGGTCCCCGTATAACTGTTGTTGTCCGTGACTTCGGACGAAGGGTAGTTCGTGTAACTTTGCGTGGTCGATGCCACCAGCGACGGAAAGAGGGCGGCTTTCGCCTGTTTGGTATCCTCGATGCCCGAAAGTTGGTTGTTGCGGCTTTGCCGTACCTGGATGTTGTTCTGGTAAGCGTAGTCCAGACACTCCTGCAAGGTCCATGTTTTGGACGCTTCCTGTGCGGTTGCATTCCGTAGCCCCGACAGAAGAAGGGAGCAAAGCAGTATCGGCAGGAGTCGTTTCATGGTTTTGGTTTTGACGCAAAACTAACGACGGCTTTCCGTGCGTGCAATTGAAATAGACGAAGAGGGGAATTTTATCGACGAACGGCCGGTTTCGGGAAATAACCGGAATAACGAACCCTGCGATCCGCTCGGATTTCGGGATGCAGGGTCGGATACGAAAAAGTCCGCCGACCTTTATTAGGGTACGGGGTCGTATCCGCTGCCGCCCCAGGGATGACAGCGCGAGAGTCTTTTGAGCGTAAGCCACGTTCCTTTCAGGGGACCGTACTTGCGCAGCGCTTCGAGCGCGTATTGGGAACAGGTCGGCGTGTAGCGGCACGAAGCGGGAGTGAAGGGCGATATGCAGCGTTGATAGAACTTTACCAGCACGATCAGCGGCAGCGTGCAGACCCGCCTAAAGCCTCGCCATAATTTGTTCCATGATTTTCTGTACGGCATGTTCTATGACCCGGTAGGGGGTGAGCTCTTTGGATGAATAGATCAGGGCGAGATCCAGTGCGACGGGATTTCCCTCCCGGTCGAAGATCTCTTTGTTGAGCCGGTAAGCCTCCTTCATACGACGACGCTGCAGATTGCGCTTGTTGGCCCGTTTCTGAAACTTCTTGGGAACCGAAAAGAGTACTTCGACCGAAGGAATTTCGTCCGCTTCGGCGATCCAGACGTAGCGCAGCGGATAGACGAATCCGCTCTCCCCGCTTTCGAACAGGCGGCGGATGGCCCCGAACGAACGAAGCCTTTCCTGACGGGGAAGCGAACGGTCTGTCATAGCTGAAACAGGTAACTGTATGCGGTTTTAATGCCGTTTTCGGTCGGTGTCGGCGAAATCGCGACGGAAATAGCGTCGTCCGCTTCTTGTTTGCCGGATGGAATCCTTCGGAATCGCACTTTGAACCGGTGATGGTCGCACGGAGCCGTTCCGTTATTTCTTCTCCGCCGGAGTCGTGCGCCGGGTACGGCTTTTCTTGGCTAACTTATGCTGTTGGGTTCGGATGAACTCCTCTTTGTCGGCGTCGTGCGTGACGGCGACATCTTCGATCTGTTCGCCTTTCGCCAGTTTCGTGAGGTAAATATCGACGGCTTTGGCCATCGAAGGGACCGTCGGGGTCGGAGCCATGGCTTTGACCTTGATACCGGCATCGACCGCTGCACGCAACGTGCCTTCGCCGAAGGTGGCGACTGCGGGTAACTCTTCGGCGGGAAAGCGTTCGAGAATGGCCTTGACGTCCGACGGAGAGTAGAGGGCCAGCAGATCGAATTTCTTGATGTCCAACTCGTTCAGGTCGGCAGCGACCGTGCGGGCCAGAATCGCCGGAGAAAACTGTAATTTCAGCTTGGCGAGCGTTTCCGGCAGTTCGGGTTTGTGGGGTTCGCTCAGTGCCAGCATGAATTTTTCTTCCTTGTGCTTTATTATCAGTTCGATGAAGTTGGTAAAACTGCCGTCGGCGAAAGAAATTTTGCGTTTGCGATATACGATGTATTTTTGCAGGTAGAGTGCTACGGCTTCCGTCTGGCAGATGTATTTCATGGTTTCGGGAACCGTAATCCGGGCCTCTTCGCAAATGTGGAAAAAGCTGTCAACCGTCGTGCGGGAAGTGAAGATGACGGCCGTATGAGCCAGTATTTCAACGCGCTGGCTTCGGAATTCCTTGAGCGATACCCCTACTACGCGGATGAACGGCATATATTCGATTTCAGCCTTGTGTTTCTGGGATAATTCGTAGAAAGGAGATTTTTCGACCACGGCCGGACGGGGCTGTGAAACCAATACTCTATGGGCTTTCAAATTCAGAACGGTTTTATCGGGTTATCAAATTCTTGTCAGCGAGAGCCACACGAAGCTCACGGGAAAAATTTCGACGGCACAAAGGTACAAAAACCAATGCAAAATCGAAATTTTTTTCGAGAGAAAGAGCATGAGCGACTCTTTCAGGTAGAGCAGCAGCAGTGCTCCGCCGAGGATGAAGATGCCGAAAGAGAGGATATGTCCGGTGTCGGGCGAGGCCAGCAGGAAGAGCAGGATCAACGGGCACAAAAAGACGACTGAAAGGGCGAAATAGTTGAATTTTAGTGCTATGAGCTGATCTGTAATCGGTCGGGAGAGGGTGACGTAACCCGTGATCCGGAGCAGTCCTACCTGGAAAAGCAGGAGAACGGCCAGGCCGACCGTAGCGAGCAGTCCCAGTACCGGGATCCAGGCTTCGGGGACGACCTCAGGGATGGGATACCAACGGTCCGCCAGCCGCAGGGTCAATAGAGCCAGCATGGGAAGTCCGATTCCGATGGCCGCCCACAGGAACCGGGCGTAGGTGCTGCCCTGCGTGTCGGTCATGCGTCCCGGCTTCGACCGGTCGAGACTCAACTTCCGGCAGAGGACATAAACTTCCCGCAGGTTGTGGTAGATGATGACCAGATAGGCGAAAACCAGGACCAGTACGATTCCCTGGAAGGGGGCCGATTCGTATATGGGACGGGCGGATTGCGCCGGAAACGGTTCGATTACGAGTGTCGAACCGGCTCCGAACAGCTCTTCGGCTGTGACGGGGGGTGCCGACGGCAAGGTATCGGGGGGAATCGTCGCCAGCGAATCTCGCAGCCGGAAGATGGACTCCCGAAGGGCCGCTTCGGTTGCCGGCAGGCTGTCCGGCAACTGCCCTTCCAGCGAATCCGTGCGTATTTCGGGTTGCAGGGCCATCAGTCGAAGTAGCGTTTAAGGGTAATGCGGATATCGGTGCCTTTGCCCAGTTCGGAGTAAACGACGCCGATCCGGCCCTGGTGATACTCTTCGATCACGCGGCGGGAAAGGGAGAGTCCGAGGCCCCATCCCCGGGTTTTGGTCGTGAAACCCGGTTCGAAGATTCGTTTCCAGTTGCTTTTGGGAATCCCCTTGCCGGTATCCTTGATGTCGATCATCACGTATTTTTCGTCCGAGGAGATCTCCACATCGATCCGTCCGTGCCCCTGGAGGGCGTCGAGCGAATTTTTGATCAGGTTCTCCACGACCCATTCGAACAGGGCGGCGTTGATCTGGGCCTTGACCGGAGCGATGGCCAGGCCGTTGTAGTCGATGGTGACGTTGCGGGGTGCCCGGGTCCGGAAGTACATGACCGATCCGCTTACCACTTCGTTGATGTTCTCCGGGGTGAGCGGGGTTTCCGATCCGATTTTCGAGAAGCGGTCCACGATCTTCATCAGGTGGCTCAAGTCCTTGTTCATCTCTTCGACGGCACCCTGATCGACGGGCTGCGTGCGCAGGTATTCGATCCATCCCAGCAGCGAGGAGGTGGGGGTACCCAGTTGGTGCGCCGTTTCTTTGGCCAGTCCGATCCATACGCGGTTCTGCTCGTCCTGCTTGGTCGAGCGGAAAGCGATGAAACCCAGCAGGATGAAGATCGCAATGACGGAGAGCTGGATGTAGGGGAACCAGTAGAGGGTCTTGAGCAGCCGGGACTGGCCGAAGAATATGATGTGTTTGTGGTCTTTGCCCCAGTAGTATTGGATCGTGATCGGGGTATTCTCTTCGGTGAGCTGGTTGATCTTCTTGCGCAGGCGGTCGGGATGGTTGATGATCTCTTCGGGAATGAGATGCGAGTGCAATACCTTCAGGTTCTGATTGGTGATGATGAAGGGGATGTTGTTGCGCTGACTCAGGATGTCTTGGACGAAGGGGTCGTTGCTCGAGTCGCTCATCACGCGCTCCATGGCGTGTACCCAGAGGGCCACTTCGTGCTGTTCCTTCTCCCGCAGGCGGCGGGCCATGTCGTTGGTGAACAGCAGGGACAGCGTCACCATCGTCACTCCGACGACGATGGCTACGATCCGCTTGCGGAACGAGAGTATTTTGCGCCCCAGTTTGAGCATAAGCCGGTTATTTCTTTTCGGACGTCTGCACGGTCGTGATTTCTTGGTATTCCGTCGGATTTTCCAACACCTCGGTAGCCCGGAGAACCTCGGTGTCGTCACCCAGGTTATGTTCGATCACGCCGGCCTGATAGCTGTGACGCAGAACGATGTCGTTGTTGATCGTTTCGGCGATCTCTTTCCGATAGGTATGCAGATTGGTCTGCGTGTCGTCTTTCAGGTCGCCCTCAATCGCTGTGATTTCCTGGGCCAGGTCGCTGTAAAGGTCGTTTTCGGCCGCTTCCTTCAGGACCTTGAGCACCCGGCGGGTTTCCGATTCGTAGGGGACTTCCTTGCCTTCCATAAATTTGACGAAGGCGTCGTAGTCCGCATCGGTGATCGAGAACGTGCGGTTGTCGATCGTGTCGGTGTGGTGTTCCTGCATGTATTCGTCCACGAAATCCTCGATGAATCCCATAGCCAGCAGAGTAACGGCGAAACGGCTGATGTACTGAGGCTCGGTGGCTATGTCGGGCGAAATGCCGCCGCCGTCATAGACTTTGCGGCCGCCGCGGGTGGTAAATTCCCGTACGAGCGAATCGGCTACCTTGCCGACCGTGCCGTCCTGCTTGCGCGAGGAGTAGTCGATGGCCTGGATACAGCGCCCCGAGGGAATGTAGTATTTGGCGGTCGTGAGTTTCAGCAGGGTATTGTATCCCAGCGGACGGGTCGTCTGCACGAGGCCCTTTCCGAAGCTCTTCTGTCCGATCAGTACGGCCCGGTCGAGATCCTGGAGCGAGCCGGCGACGATCTCGGCCGCCGAAGCCGAATTGCCGTTGATCAGCACGGCCAACGGCAGATCGGGCAGGATCGGATCGTTCGCGGTGCGGAAGACATTCTCCTGCGTAGCGGCCCGTCCTTTGGTGCGGACCACCTCCGTACCTTTGGGAACGAACATAGAAACGATCTTGACGGCTTCCTGCAGAATGCCGCCTCCGTTGCCCCGGTAGTCGAGGATCAATCCCCGCAGGGTATCCTGTGTGCGGAGTTTCTCGATCGCGGTGCGCATCTCTTCGTACGATCCTTCGGTGAAGTCGCTGTGCTGGATATATCCGATCCCTTTTGCGACGAACCCGGCGTAGGGGACGCTGGGAATGGCTACCCGTTCGCGCGTCAGAGTGAGAGTGTCGTGCCCGCCGCCGATCAACCGTTCGATGACGATTCGGACGGTGGTGTTGGGCGTGCCTTTCAGGGCGGAACTTATCTGTGCGGGGTCCCAACCCTTGGTGTCCTCGCCTTCGATCGAGAGGATCTTGTCGCCGATGCGGATGCCGGCTCGGTCGGCCGGGGAGCCTTCGTAGGGCTGTGCGAAAATTACGTAATCGCCTTTCTTGCGGATCATCGAACCGATGCCTCCGTACTTGCCCGTGGTGAGCAGGTCGAAGTTCGACATCTGCTCTTCGGGCAGAAATTCGGTGTAGGGGTCGAGGTTGCGAGTCATGCCTTCGGCGGCATCCTGCATCAGTTGGTCGGGATCGACTTCATCGACGTAGAAGAGCGAAAGCTCCCGCATCATATTGACCAGTAGCTCCATGTTTCGGCCCAGCCCGAAATCGTTGGGCTTGCCGAACCAGAAGAGCGTGCAAAGCAGGGCGAGGACCGCAGGAATCGCCGCGCGGCGAAGTATGGGACGTTTCTTATTCATTTTCATTGCGTGTTCTTTCGAGATAGGACTGCAGGCGGTAATAAACCCGGGCTACGCCCCGGCGAATACCTTCGATCGTGATCCATTCCCCGGTCTGGGTGACTCGGATTTCATCTTCGAAAAGGAGCGTGAGCCGCTTGAAGAGAGAGTCTGCCCGGAACACCATTTCGTGTTCGGATTCCCGGACCGGCTTAAAGCCCTCCGAAACGAAGGCATTGAGAATCTGTTCGCGGTTCTTGCGCAGGCTGCCGATCTCCTGCCGGCGGATGAAGCCGAACTTGGGGTACAGGGCCGAGAGGAGCACCACCGCGACGATCAGCACCTGCCCGCGTGTGGAGCGGACGAGAGCCGAGAAGGTTTCCGAAGGGGTCAGCACCGAGGTATTCGTGAGCAGCATCAGCGCCATGATAATCAGATATAGAACGCAGAGCGCGATAAAATATTTTACGGAACGGATCAGGTACTTCATGGTCGTTATCGTTTTTATAAGGTTGAATTTCTTGTCTGTTTCCGATACGGAGGCACGTGCCGGCGTTTTGCGTCCGTATTTCGGATTTTTTGTTTCACGGCTTCTGCCCGGCGACCGCATCGGCCACCTCCTGCATCAGCCACTTGGGGGTGGACGTAGCACCGCAGATACCGACGGATTCGGCTCCTTCGAACCATTCGGGACGCAGCTCCGAAGCCTCTTCGACGTTATAGCTGCGGGGATTGGCCCGGCGACACACTTCGAAAAGGACCCTGCCGTTGCTCGACTTGCGGCCGCAGACGAAGATAATTACGTCGAATCGCCCTGCGAACTCCTCGAGGTGACTTTCGCGATTGGATACCTGGCGGCAGATCGTGTCGTGGGCGAAGACCTGCGCAGGGTCGGTGGCCCGGCTGCGCATCCGGTCGCACAGGTGCTGGAACAGGGAGATGCTTTGCGTGGTCTGCGAAAGGAAATAGATCGGACGTGTGAAGTCGATCTGGTCAAGGTCTTCCTCTGTTTCGACGACCAGCGTGGGGGCTTCGACCTGCCCGGTGAGCCCGATCACTTCGGCATGTCCCCGCTTGCCGAGTATTACTACCTGTCCTCCGACCTGCCGCATCTTTTCGTGTGCTTCGACGACGCGCCGCTGGAGTTTGGCCACGACCGGGCAGGTCGCGTCGATCAGCTCGATGCCCAGCTCTTCCGCCAGCCGGTAGGTCGAAGGAGGTTCGCCGTGCGCCCGGATGAAGAGGCTCCGCCCTTTCAGTCCCGGCATCTGATCGTGGGTCACCGTGTGCATGCCGAGCCGTTCGAGCCGCTGCACTTCGACGCGGTTGTGTACGATGTCCCCCAGCGAGAAGACCTCGCTCTGCTCCTGCAGAGCCTCTTCCGCCCGGGAGATCGCTCTCACGACTCCGAAGCAAAAACCGGAATGGCTGTCGATTTCGACTCTCATCGCCGAGGTTGTTCGTTATTGTATTTTATGCGGTGCGGTCATCGGCCGCAAGCTATCCTATCGAAACGCTCCATGAACCAGGTCATTTGCTCTTCGACGGTCATGTGGCTGTTGTCCAGCACTACGGCGTCGTCGGCCTGGCGCAGCGGCGAGATCGCGCGTGTCATGTCGGCCTTGTCGCGTGCGACGATGTTGGCCCGGATCTCCTCGAGCGATACGGAGTCGCCTTTGGCCAGCAGTTCGTCGTAGCGGCGCCGGGCCCTGACTTCGGGATCGGCCGTCATGAAGATTTTCATTTCGGCATTGGGGAATACCACCGTGCCGATGTCGCGGCCGTCCATCACCACGCCCCGCTGCCGGCCCATCGCCTGCTGCATGGCCACGAGTTTTTCGCGTACCTGGCGGATCGAGCTGACGCGGCTCACGCAGTTGCTCACTTCGATCGTGCGGATGCGTCCTTCCGCCCGGTCGCCATTGACGTATATGTCGCTCGCACCCCGCTCGGGGTTGAAGCGGAAGTCGATCGAAATGTCGTCGAGCAGGGCGATCACCTTCTCTTCGTCCACGATGCCCGAAACGATGGCGCCGTGTTCGAGCGCGTAGAGCGTTACGGCGCGGTACATGGCTCCCGTGTCGATGAAGATATATCCCAGCTTGGCTGCGATGGTTTTGGCGAAGGTGCTTTTGCCGCACGAGGAGAATCCGTCGATGGCTATGATGATCTTTTTAAGCTTGGAGCATTCCATGGGGGATGAGGTTGAAGAAGGTGGATAAAATCGTATAGACGCCGAGCACTCCGATGATAATGCCGGCCACATGGTTGATCGTGAGCATGTGGCGGGGCCGGAACCGGCGTCGGAAAAGGTTGATCAGGAAGGCCAGCGACGTCCACCAGAGAACGGCGCCGCCGAGGAATCCCAGGATAACGAGGAATCCCCGTCCCAGACCGGCTATGTCGAAGGTTTCGATCGTCGAAATTTTGAAAATGGCGAAAAAAGTTAGGATGTAGGGAATGACCAGCACGAAATTGGCGATCGTAAGGCCGAAAATCGAGGCGAAGTCCTGCGTAAGGCTGGTCTTGCCGGCCCGGTTGCGGCGGATCTGCGGTACCGGGTTTTGAAAGAAGATATAGACGCCTACGATGACTACGAAGATGCCGGCGATTACGCGCAGCAACTGGTTGTATTGGTCGATCTGGGCCTGAAGCATCGAGTAGCAGAAATAGGCGATCATCGCCATCGTCGTATCGGCGGCGGCTACGCCGAGCCCCGACACGATACCCGAGCGGCGGCTTTTGCTGAGGGTCCGCTGGATGCATAGAACGGCCACCGGTCCTACCGTGATCGACGCGGCGACGCCGACGCAGAATCCGCGCAGCAAAATCTCGATGATTTCCAGATACATGCTCTTTCTTGCAGGTTTTCTTCGCAAAGATACGAAAACTAACTTAAAATTCGGCCCGGTTTCGGAAAAAGGGATGAAAAGAGAGTTGCAGGGGATTTGTCCCGGTATAATGTTGATAAGTTCTCTATAACTTTGTTTTTTAAGGACAAGAGTGGGCTCGAAAAATGGATATATTTGTCCGTGTACCTAAAAAAGACAATGCTATGGCAGAGAACCAAAAAATGGAGATAGATCTGGGCGAGGACGTAGCCCAGGGCAATTACATCAATCTGGCGATCATCGCACATTCGGTTTCGGAATTCATCATCGACTTTGCGACGGTCCTTCCCGGTGTGCCGAAAGCCAAAGTCAAGAGTCGTGTGATCCTGACCCCGGAACATGCCAAGCGCCTGCTGCTCTCCCTGCAGGAGAACATTACCCGCTATGAAAGCAATGTGGGAAAAATCGAAATACCGGCTCCGCAGCGCCATTCTCCCGGCGATTTTCCGCTGGGCGGAGGTCCCAAGATCGGTGAGGCTTAAAGTCCGGTATTTCCGGTCGGCTGGTGCGGGACGGGCGGTTGTTTTGCCGAAGCCGTGAAACAAGAGAAGGCCGGCCGGGAAGAGGCGGACGAAGGCGCGACAGCTATGCCGCGAGAGTTTTTGCAGCCGGGTCGGCAGTGCCGGCCACGATTGAAAAGCCGGAAGGAAATGTTTCCTTCCAGCTTTTAGGTAATGGCTTTCGCCAAAGGTAACTTAGGGTTTATTCGAGCACTTCGGCGACGACGAAATTGCTGCCTCCGATGAAGATCATGTCCTCCTCCGAGGCCATCTCCCGCGCCCGGGCCAATGCCCCGCTCACCGTGTCGGCCACTTCGCCCCGAAGACCGTATGCAGCCGCTTTTTCAGCCAGCTTGCCGGCCGGAAGCGCCCGTTCGTTGCCGGGCTGCGTGAAGATATAACGGGCCTCTTTGGGAAACAGAGGCAGTACGCTCGATAGGTCTTTGTCATTGACGAATCCCAGTACGCAGTAGAGGTCGCGGTGGGGGGTTGCGGCCAACTGTTCCGCAACGTAGCGGATGCCGTGGGCGTTGTGTCCCGTATCGCAGATCGTGAGAGGTTTGTCGCCGAGCTTCTGCCACCGGCCTTGCAGGGCCGTGCCCGAAGCGACGGTGCGCATGCCTTCCGTGAGCGCGCGCAGGCTGATCGTCAGCGGGGTTTCCTGGTGCAGCAGGTCGATGACGGCGATTGCCGTCAGTATGTTGTGTACCTGGTAATTGCCCGTAAGGTCCAGTTCCAGGTTGAAAACTTTGTTGTCGCGGTGGCGCTGGATGCTGAATTTCTGGAAATCCCCTTCCGTCGAATGGTTGATGCACGCGAAATCGTTTTCGGCATAGACGATTTTGGACATCATGGCCGTTGCCGCCTGGTCGAAGACGTGGTTGTATTCGTCGCTCTTCTCGCCGATCACGACCGGGATGCTTTTTTTGATGATTCCCGCTTTCTCGGCTGCGATTTTGGGAAGCGTGTCGCCCAGCAGGGCCATGTGGTCGAGTCCGATGTTGGTGATGACGCTCACGATCGGGATGATGAGGTTGGTGGCGTCCAACCGTCCGCCCAGTCCCGTTTCGATGACGGCGACCTCGACGTCGCTCTGGTCAAAGTAGTCGAAGGCGAGGGCCGTGGACATCTCGAAGAACGAGAGTCCGAGCTCCTTCATGCAGTCGTAGTGTTTGTCCACGAAGTTCACGACTTTCTGCTTGGGGATCATCTCTCCGTCCACGAGGATCCGTTCGCGGAAATCGCGCAGGTGAGGCGAGGTGTAGAGCCCCGTGCGGTAGCCCGCCTGTTGGAGTACCGAGGCGAGCATGTGCGACACGGAGCCTTTGCCGTTGGTGCCGGCCACGTGGATCGTGAAATAGTTGCGCTGGGGATTGCCCAGGTGCTTGCAGAATGCGGTGATGCGTTCCAGTCCGGGTTTATAGGCTTCGGGCCCCTTCTCCTGGTACGAAACGAGCGATGAAAATAGGAATTCGAGCGTTTGGTTGTAATTCATAATGCAAAAGTTCCGGCCCCCTCCGGATTTATGCGGGTCTTGTTAGCGGTCGTATGTCTGTTCCGGTTACTTCACCAGATGGTTTTTCTTCTTGATCCGATAGGCGATGTAATAGAGGATACAGAGTCCCATGAGGAGCTCCGAAATTCGTCCCAGGTAGTCGCCGTATCGGGTGTAAAAAGTCAGTTCGCTGTTGAGTTCGACCTCTCCGGTGAGGATGCCGCGACGGTCCCAGCCCAGCTTTTGCTGCACGTCCCCGCGCGTGTCGATGAATCCCGAAGTGCCGGTGTTGGCGCTGCGGGCGATGGCCCGGCGGTGTTCGACGGCCCGCAGGCGGGCCATCGAGAAGAGGTGTTTGTGACCGGGTGTGTCGCCCCACCAGCCGTCGTTCGACGAGATCAGCAGGGCTCTGGCTCCCTCGCGTACGAATCCGCCGTAGAAGTTGCCGTAGAGCCCTTCGTAGCAGATCGGGGTTCCCACGCTCACGCCGTTATGAACGAATGCCGGACCCGGTTCCCCCACGCCGAGTTGCCCCACCGTGCCGCCCAGGTCGATCACCAGGAATTTGAGGGCCTTGAAGATCCAGGTCGGAGTGCTTTCGACGCCGATTACCAGCCGGCCCTTGTGGTGGATCGGGAGGCAGGCGGTCGTGTCGATGCCGAGCGTCGAGTTGAATTTGTCGTAAAAAGCTCCCCGTTCGTTTTGACGGGCGGTTTCCGTCCGTTCCTCCGGCGGATAATAGACGATGGTTTCGGCTCCTGTGACGATCATCGCACCGGAAGATTTTTCGCGCAGGATCTCTCTTATTTTCGTAACGACCGGAGCCTGCGGCAGATAGCGCTCGTCGTAGGCGTAGGGCCAGACCGTTTCGGGCAGTACGATGAAGTCGGAGCCTGCGGGAGCCTCTTCGATCATCGAGAGCAGCAGTCTTTCCTGCATCTGCTCCGTTCCCGCAGCGAATTTGTCGTAACAGTCGATGTTGGGCTGCACTACGGATACCGTGACCGAGCCTTCATCGGGTGCTTCGTAACTCCAGAAAATGCCCAGCGAAACGAGAATCGGAAGGAGTACGACCGCTCCGGCCCAGGTCCAGGCTTTTGCGTCGCGCCGACGGCGCCAGGCCTCGTAAAGCAGGATATTCGAGAGAAGCACCCAGAGCGTACCGCCGAAGATGCCTGTGTATTCGTACCATTGCACGGCCCACACTTCGTGCGAGAATCCGTTGCCCAGCAGCAGCCAGGGCCAGGAGAAGTCGCCGGTCGTGTACCAGTACTCCGTGGCGATCCAGCCTGAAACGAGCAGCGTGTAGGCCAATGCCTTCGGTCCCTTTTTTCGAAACCGTATGGAAGAGCATGAAGGCGACCATGTTCAGGAAAGACGAGGCGATCGTCGCGGCGAAAGGGCCTACGGGAGTGGCCAGCCAGATCCACCAGATCGTAGAAACATTCCAGAGTACGAAGGTGAGGAGCGCCCAGCCGAAAACTTTCCACCACGAGCGGCGGGAAGCGTCGTACGAATCGCTGATCCAGAGCAGCGGCACCAATCCGAACAGGAGGGTGAATCCCGTTCCTCCGAGCCATCCCGGCGAGAGCAGGAGGGTCGAGCAAAGTACCGCAGCGAATTTGCGCCCCATAGAAGTCATTAATTTCTGGCGACAAAAGTAACGAAAGCCCTGCATATTTCAAAAAATATAGAATATGAATTCCTTCTTTGCGGAATATGCCGCTGATTCTCGAAACAGCCGACGAATCGCGTTGGGCGGAGGAGATCGCGGAATTAAAACGGTTTTCGGAAGAATAGTCGAACGGTTGCGATTCGCTTCCCGTCGAAACGGCTGTTTCGGCGGGAATTTTTATGCGGATTTCCATTCGCAAGTTTGTAAATCGGAAGCGTATTCAGTATCTTTGGATAGGAGTGTGAGTGCTTCCCGTTCCTTCGAACTTATAAATCCGCCTGCCATAAATATTTCAGCGGTCTTTTTACGGTATTTTCCGGCATTCGAAGAGGGGGGAGGCGTTCCGGAACAGTATTCCGTCTGTGCGGGAGATTCAGGAAATAGCTTTCGGGTCGAAAAACAGCCGGGAAGCGGGTGGCTGGATCATTCAATATGCGGGGCGTCACGGTTACAACGCAGAAACGATCGATCGTTTTTGGAGGGTGTACAGTATGGTTGCTAACGGGGATTCTTACTAACTAATAATTAAAAAAGTTCCGATAATGAAACGATTGTTTTTTCTGATAGCGATAGCTTTTTTGATGACTGGTTGCAGTGACAAGGATGATGAAAATGTTGATATGGCGAGTGTCGGACATTATGTTTGGCAAAACGAAAGCGATCACCGCATAACATTGACCGTAATAGGCAGGTTTGAAAATGAAGTTTTGCTCCCGAAAGAGCATATTTCGAAAACGATGATCGGATTTATTTTTCCGCCATCACCACGTTCTTATACGATAGAGGGGATGAAAATTTCTTTCGATGACGGGCCTTATGGCGGTGTTTTCTCCATCCCGACGGAGTATCCGATTGCGCCGTACAATCCGTGTGACGAATATAATTATGAGATGGGAGAGGAATATAAGGAGAGCGGAATGCTTCAGCGACAATGGACTTATACGTTTACTAACGCCGATTACGATGCGGCCGTAGCTCGCGGGCCGATGAAGGAGTAGTAGCGTTTTACTGAAACAGCGAATCCTTCGAGTCGAAATCCCCGGCGCAGCCAATCTGCGCCGGGGATTTCGACTCGGGATTCGACCGGAGCTCCTTTCGCGTGGAACGTGCGGAAATCGGATCGCATGTCCGGACCCGCGCGTTCGGCCGTTGCCGCCGAACGGGAATATTCCGATCGTAAGATTGTTTTCGATTACTGTTCCGGCCCTGCATGGCCGCCCGTTTGCCGTACCGTGTCGGGTTTGGCCGCAGTGAGCGAATCGGGCCGCAGAGGTTCCGGCGCCGGTTTTTTTTGCCCCGTTTTTTCGGGTGCGGGCATTTCGGTTGCAGCCGGTTCGATCATCGAAGTATAGGTGTTGTGGCGGATGGCGGCGATGACGATTACCGCGATAGCGGCGATGGCCAGGATCAGTCCGATGATTCGTTTAGTCATGGTCGTTCTGGGTTTTAAGCACTTCGACCGCCCGCAGCATGACGGGGTCGATCGGGTAGATATTCACGTAAAATCCCGCTTCGTTCAGGGGGGTGTTCCGTCCGATGTAGGCCCGTAACTGGGCTTCGATCAGCTTGCGCGAGCGGGCGATGTCCCTGTAGTCGGGCTGTACGCCGTTGCGGGCCGCGTATCGGATGAAGTCGTTCATCAGCTCCTTGTCGGCATCGAGCAGGGCCTGGAGTTCCGGAATGGTCTTCACGGCGTTCAGAGCGTCGCGGTGACGGTCGGCGTATTCGAGCGTATAGCGGAAGAGGATGTTGCGTCCCGACACCTCGAGGAAATAGCGGGTCACGTCGGTCGTATCGACCGGTACGAACAGGTCGGGCATGATGCCGCCTCCGCCGTAAACCACCTTGCCGCCGGGCGTTACCTTGCGCAGCGAATCGTCGAAGTGGATGCTGTCTGCCGAGAAAAACTCGTTGTGCCGGTAACGGTTCCACAGATCTTCTTCATACCCCAGCGCATCGCCGTTGGTGTAGGGTTTCTGGATCGAGCGACCCGTGGGGGTATAGTAGCGTGCGACGGTGAGCCGCAGGGCCGAGCCGTCGGGATAGGGTATCTGCCGCTGTACGAGTCCTTTGCCGAACGAGCGGCGTCCGATGATCGTACCCCGGTCGTTGTCTTGCAGCGCTCCGGCCAGAATTTCGCTGGAGGAGGCGCTGAATTCGTCGATCAGCACCGCCAGGGGCAGCTCTTGGATCGTGCCGTTTCCGTCGCTCATTTCGTCCGTGCGGTTGTGGCGCCGGTCTTCGGTATAGACGATCAGCTTGTCGGCCGGCAGGAATTCGTTGGCGATGCGGATCGCCTGGTCGAGAAAACCGCCGGGATTGCCCCGCAGGTCGAAGATCAATCGCTTCATACCTTGTGCCTTGAGGTTGTTAAAGGCGGTGATGAGCTCGTTGTGCGAGGTGATGGCGAACTGGGAGAGTTTGATGTAGCCGATGCTGTCGGGCAGCATGAAGGCCGCTTCGAGGCTTTTGATCGGAATGGCGCCGCGTGTCACTTCGACTTCGACCGGTTCTGCGATTCCCTGCCGTTCGAGCGATAACTTGACCTGTGTGCCGCGTTTGCCCCGCAGCCGTTTGACAATCTCGTTGTTGGGGATCTTCTGCCCTGCCACCAGCGAATCGTTGATCCGGATAATGCGGTCGCCGGCCTTCACTCCGGCCTTGTCGCTCGGTCCCGAAGGGATGACATTGAGCACGATGACCGTGTCGGGCGCCATGTTGAAGACTACGCCGATGCCGTCGAACTCACCCTGCAACGGCTCGTTCACCGCCTCCATTTCCGATTTGGGGATATAGACCGAGTGGGGGTCGAGCTCCTCCATCAGCAGGGGGATCACCTGCTCGGAGAGCGAATCCATCGACACCGAATCGACGTATTCCGTTTCGATCAGCGAGAGCGTATAGGCCAGTTTGTTGGTCGGATGGGTCAGTTGTTCGACCAGATTTCGCAGTTGGGCTTCGGGAGTGCTGCGACCCAGATAGCGTCCCAACAACAGCCCCAGCACAACGGCTGTGGCGAGCAGGATCGGGAGCAGGATCGCAAGACGGGAGTTTCGGTACATCGTGTTTTCGTCGGTTTTATGGGGCGTTCATGATGATCGCCGCCGCTTATTTGTTCTTGAACGTATAGGTCAGTCCCACGCTCAACAGCAACTGGGTCTGGATGTCGTAGTTTTGCGCCCGGTTGTAGTAAAGCTGGAAATTGAACGTCGTGGTGAGGTATTTTGTTGCCTTGATGTCGATGGTATTTTCCCAGCGTACCGTCGGATGGATTTGCAGCATCGGTTTGTCGCCGACTCCCTGCGCGTCATTCCAGGCTTGGAGGGCTTTTTCGTAGGCGCTGACGCTGGTATATCTGTTTTTCATGTTCAAATTCGACATCCAGCCCATGAAGGAGAAGAGCGTGGTGCGGTAGCGGAAGATGCCCTTCCTGCCGAACGTCCGGTCGAAGTCGATCTGGATCGAAGAACCTCCCTCGTATTTCGAGGTTTTGTTCGCATTCGAAAGGCCGTAAGCCTGCCACCCCGGTTTGTCGTCCCATTCGTTTTTGCGGACTTTGGCGCTTTCGACGAATACGGCGCTCAGGGCGATCGGCGAGAGGTTGATCTTGATCGGAAAACGTTCGAGGGGACAGGTGTAGGTGAAACCGCCCGATATGTCGAGGTAACCCGGCGACATAAAGGTACTTTTCCGATCGTCGGCCGTCTGCTGCGAGCGCGACACGTAACCGTTGGCGAACTGGGCTGCGGAATTTGATGATCGAGCCGACCTGCCAACTCTTGTTGATGATGTAGGCGGGATTGGTCGAAATCTGAAATTCGTCCTGGTTCTTGTACCAGGTGGCCTCGCTGGTCGTAGAGCCTCCGTCGCCGGCGACTTCGATATTCATCCGGTTGTAGCCGAACTTGGCATCGAACTTGGTTTCGATGGTAAAGCGCTGTTTGGTAAAGGTGTGATGCAGGAAAAGCGTGGCGGCCAGACCGATCGAGTTATCGCCGCCCGAAGTTTCGATCCACGAATCGCTGTACGAGGCGACAGATCCGAGTATGCCGCCGCCGAATTCGAGGGTATTGCGCTCCTTGCGGATCGCGGCACGCTCGGCACGGTAGCGGGCGCAGCTGAAATAACTCTGTGCATCGACCGTCGTGGGGCGGACTTCGTTTTTGAGGATTCTTTCCGAGGGGTCGGTCTTGATTTCGTCGATCGTGATCTGTGCAGACACGGGATTGCTTATCGCCAGGGCGTAGAGGAGGGTTGAAAGCAGGTAAAATTGTTTCATAAGCAACTAATTGATACAACAAATTTAGGGATTTCTCTACAAAAATCGCTACATTTGTTAGCAAAACGATAAATAATAAGATAAAGCGAACAGTATGAAATATTTCGGAGCACACGTAAGTGCTTTGCGGGCGGTCCCTGAAAACGCCCCTTTGAATGCACATAAAATAGGAGCTACGGGCTTCGCCCTTTTTACCAAAAACCAGCGTCAGTGGAGCGCACCGCCCCTGACGCCGGCCCAGATCGCGGCTTTCGGAGAGAATTGCCGGGCCGGGGGTTACGTGCCCCGGAGCATCCTGCCGCACGACAGTTACCTGATCAACCTGGGGCATCCCGAGCGCGAAGGGCTCGAGAAGTCCCGGACGGCCTTCATCGACGAAATGAGCCGCTGCCAGGCCCTCGGCCTCGACCGTCTTAATTTCCATCCGGGCAGCCACCTGAACCGAATTTCGACGGAGGAGTGCCTGGACCGCATCGCCGAGTCGATCAATATCGCCCTCGACCGCACGCAGGGCGTCACGGCCGTCATCGAGAACACGGCCGGACAAGGTTCCAACCTGGGATTCAGGTTCGAACACCTGGCGTATATCATCGACAAGGTCGAGGACAAGTCGCGCGTGGGTATCTGCATTGATACCTGTCATGCGTTTACGGCCGGATACGACCTGCGTACCGCTGCGGCTTGCGATGCGACATTCTCCGAGCTGGATCGGATCGTCGGACTGAAATACCTGCGGGGGATGCACCTGAACGATACGTTGAAGACGCTCGGCAGCCATGTCGATCGTCATGCTCCGCTGGGCGAGGGTGTGTTGGGGATCGAGTGTTTCCGGTACATCGCCCGCGACTCCCGCTTCGACGACATGCCGCTGATTCTCGAAACCCCCGACGAATCGCGTTGGGCGGAGGAGATCGCGGAATTAAAACGGTTTTCGGAAGAATAGTCGAACGGTTGCGATTCGCTTTCCGCCGAAACGGCTGTTTCGGCGGAAATTTTTGTGCGAATTTCCATCCGTAAGTTTGTAAATCAGAAGCGTATTCAGTATCTTTGGATAGGAGTGTGAGTGTTTCCCGTTCCTTCGAACTTATAAATCCGCCTGCCATAAATATTTTAGCGGTCTTTTTACGGTATTTCCCGGCATTCGAAGAGGGGGAGGCGTTCCGGAGTTGTATTCCGTCTGTGCGGGAGATTCAGGAAATAGCTTTCGGGTCGAAAAACAGCCGGGAAGCGGGTGGCTGGATCATTCAATATGCGGGGCGTCACGGTTACAACGCAGAAACGATCAATCGTTTTTGGAATATATACACTATGATCGATAACGAAGATACTTATTAAAAACGAGGCCATATTATGAAAAAGCGACTGTTATTATTTGCGATCCTGTTTTTCGGGTTGTGTGGTTGTGATAAGGACAACGGAGAGGATGTGGATCCGCCCGGAATCGGCCACTTTGTCTGGGTGAATGCCAGCGATCATCGGATTACGATGACTGTGAACGGTCAGTTCGAAGATGAGATCATGTTGCCCGGAGAGCGTATTTCGAAAACGATGATCGGATTTATTGCTCTTCCACCATCACCTGATTTGTATGTAATGCATGGGATTGAAATTGTATTTGACGACGGGCCTTACGGCGGTGTTTTCACAAGACCGAAGGAGTATCCGGCGGCTCCTTACAATCCGTGTAATGAGAAGGAGTATGTATGGGAGGATATGCCGGTGGAAAACGATTTGTCCCATTGGGTTTGGACCTACACTTTCACCAATGCCGACTACGATGCGGCCGTAGCTCGCGGGCCGATGACGGAGCAGTAGCGTTTTGCTGAAACAGCGAAATCCTTCGAGTCGAAATCCCCGGCGCAGATTCGCTGCGCCGGGGATTTCTGTTGAATATTGCTTGTTTCGTTGGAGCGCTGCCGATAATTCGCCGTCAGATTCGGTCGAGGCATTCGCGGATCAGGCGGGCGCTGTCGCGCACTTCCTCCTCGGTGATCGTGAGCGGCGGCGAGATGCGGAACGCCGTATCGCAGTAGAGGAACCAGTCGCTCAGGATGCCCGCCTCCTTGAAGAGCTCCATCATACGGAACATCTTGGCCGACGAGCCCAGTTCGACGGCCAGCAGCAGGCCGCTGCGCCGGATTTCCACGACCTGCGGATGATCCGCCAGCAGCGATTCGTAGAGGACGCCTCTGCCTTCGACGTGTTCCACCGTGCCGGTTTCCAACAGATATTCGAGGGCCGCCAGTCCCGCTGCGCAGCAGACCGGATGTCCGCCGAAGGTGGTGATGTGCCCCAGGGTAGGGGCGGTTTGCAGCGTGTCCATGATCTCTTTGCGCGATACGAAGGCTCCGAGAGGCATCCCGCCGCCGAAGGCTTTGGCCAGGCAGACGATGTCGGGTGTGACGCCGTACTTGCACATGGCGAACATTTCGCCCGTGCGTCCCATCCCGGTTTGAATTTCGTCGAAGACGAGCAGCGCACCCACCTCGTCGCAGCGTCGCCGCAGGGCTTCGAGCCATCCGGGAACCGGGGGCCGTACGCCCGCTTCGCCCTGCACGGGTTCGACCACGACGCAGGCCGTGCGGCGGGTGATGAGTCGCAGTTGGTCGAAATCGTTGAAGTCGATCGCCCGCACATCGGGCAGCAACGGCCGGAATGCGCCCTTCCACTCCTCGCCTTCGGGCTCACCCATCAGGCTCATGGCTCCCTGCGTCGAACCGTGATAGGCCCGGCGCATCGAGACCAGCTCCGTGCGGTGCGTGTATCGCTTGGCGAGCTTCAGGGCCCCTTCGATCGCTTCGGCGCCCGAATTGACGAAATAGACGCTCGAAAGTTCTCCCGGCAGCAGCTCGGCGATGCGTGCGGCGTACCGCACCTGCGGCCGCTCGATCATCTCGCCATAGACCATGATGTGCATGTAGTCGGCCGCCTGCCGCTGCACGGCTTCTACCACGCGGGGATTGGCATGGCCGACGTTGCTGACCGAAACGCCCGCCACCAGATCGTAGTAGTGTTTGCCTTCAGGGGTATAGAAGAAAACTCCCTCGGCCCGGGCCACCTCGATCATCATGGGTTCGGGCGAGGTTTGGCCGACGTGGGCCAGGAACTGTTTGCGTAGTATCGTATTCATCGTTTTCCTTATTCTTCGGGATATTTGCGTCGGAGAATCGCTTCGGCGTCTCTCACCGAGGCGAAGGTCCAGCGATAGAGGATTTCGGCCCGTTCTCCGGCAGTCAGACGCCAGTCGGGAACCGTTTCCCGCATCCGGGACGAGAGCATGTAGATCAGAATGGCCGCCGAAGCCGATACATTGAGACTCTCGACCATGCCGCACATCGGGATGCGGAGAAATTCGTCGGCCGCAGCGACGATCTCGTCCGAGATGCCGGCGTGCTCGGTGCCGAAGACCAGCACGAAGGGGGAAGCCGCGACATCGAACGTTTCGGGAGTCTTGTCTTCGCGGTGAGGCGTGGTCGCCACGATGCGATAACCCCGCCCCTTCAGGTCGGCGATCGCTTCGGCCGTAGTGCGGTGGCGGTGCAGGTCGATCCATTTGTCCGTGCCCCGCACGATATTGACGTTGGGGTTGAACTTGCAGCGGGTTTCTACGGTGTGGATGTCCTGTATGCCGAAGGCTTCGCAGTGGCGCACCAGCGCACTGGCGTTCTGGGCATGGTAGGTGTTTTCGGTGAGGATCGTCATGTAGCGCGTGCGGCTGTCGAGGGTGCGTTGCAACACCTGCCGCCGCTCTTCGGACATGAATTCCGTGAGGTAAGCCGTACGTTCCGCGTACCAGTCGAGGGGTTTATTTGCGGTATTTGTCATCGTCGTCGAGCATTTTCAGGTAACTTTCGTAGCGCTGCCAAGATATTTCGCCCCGTTCTACGGCCTCGCGCACGGCGCAGCCCGGTTCGTGGACATGGGTGCAGTTGTAGAAGCGGCATTGGGGGGCCAGGCGCATCATTTCGGGGAAGTAGTGCCACAACTCGGCATCGGCGATGTCGATCAGTCCGAAGCCCTTGATGCCGGGCGTGTCGATCAGGTAGCCTCCCGACGAAAGGGGGTACATCGTCGAGAAGGTCGTGGTGTGGCGGCCCTTGCGATGGCTTTCGGAGATATCGCCCGTGCGGATGTCGAGCCCCGGCTCGACGGTTCCGGCCAGGGTCGATTTCCCCACTCCGGAGTTGCCGGCCAGCAGGGTCGTGTGTCCCTTCAGCAGTTCCCGCACGGCCTCGATGCCGGTGCCGTCGAACGCCGAAAACTCGAGGACGGAGTACCCGGCGCTTTCATAGGTGGCTTTGAATGCGGCTACGGCTTCGGGATCCTGTGCCGCCAGGTCGGCTTTGGCCAGCAGAATCGTGACGGGTACGCGGTAGGCCTCGCAGGTTACCAGGAAGCGGTCGATGAACTCCGGAGCCGTCACGGGAGAGAACAGCGTCACGACCAGCAGCGCCCGGTCGAGGTTGGCGGCGATGATGTGCGACTCTTTGGAGAGGTTCGAGGCCCTGCGAATGATGTAGTTGCGGCGCGGCACTACTTCGCAGATGACTCCGGCGTCCTCTTCGTCCCGTTCGCAGACGACCCGGTCGCCCACGACTACGGGGTTGGTCGAACGTACGCCTTTCAGACGCAGGCGTCCCCGGATACGGCACTTGACCGTTTCCCCGGCGTCCGTGCGGACGTCGTACCAGCTGCCCGTCGTGCGGATTACCGTTCCGGTGAATTGTCGCTCCATAATTCTTGTTCATCGATTGATACCTGCTCTTTGGCCCATTCGAGCAGCGGGAAGAGCGAATCCGCCAGACGGATCATCGGACGGTAGCATACCGACCGGTCGAGCGTCTTTTCCTCGGCCAGCGTATGGTCCTTGTTCAGAGATTCGAAAGCCGAGAAGAGCAGCCCGAGGACCAGCAGCGTCTTGGCTGCGGATACCGCGACACCCAGCAGATGGTCCGGGATGCCGAAGCCTGCGAAATGAAACACCTTGCGCAACAGCCGTCCCACGATCGCCACCGCGATCAGTACGACCACGAAGACCGCCAGGAAACCGCCTGCCGCCGCGAACTCTTCGTCCAGATGCAGCAATGCGCCCGCTTCGGTACCGAAGCGGATGCCGAGCCACGCCCCCAGGACAATGCCTGCGAGCGAGCAAAGTTGCAGAATAAGCCCCTGCCGCCAGCCGTTGAATACGGCCCACAGCATCAGGAGTCCGACGATCAGGTCTATTACGCTCATTTGGCTTGTGTCGTTTCGTTTATGTCGGTCGCATGCCTTCGCCGATATTGTTTTTGTCCGGTGAAAGATCCGGTATTCTTTTCGGAAGTACCTTGATCCGTTTTCAGACAACTTTCGCGAGTCGGTCCGAGCCGCGTTTTTCTTCTACAAAGATACGAAAAGTCGAGAGAAAACGGGAACTTGTTCCCGTTTTTCCGAGGCGCATCCTATCTAAAACTATGTCAAAGATAGCGAAAGGTAAGCGCAGCGCCAAAACTTAATTTCCGGTTTTTCTGTTTCTTGCGGGACCGGGATTGCAAGTGTTCCCATTATCCGCTCCAACCATCGGTTTTCGGCGTTTGTTCGAACGGTATTTCCCGCAAAGATACGGACGAAATACGTACAATCGAAAATACCGATTTTTCGATAGGAGCGCCGGAATCATGAAAGATATGGTATTTGGTGAAAGATTTTAAGAAACAGCGCCGTTCTCTGGCGGTCGGCTGGTCGGATCGGGTTTAATATAATATAGGTATTTATTCGCTTTAACGGATGATGTCACGAAGATTGACGTTCAGTGCATTGCATATGATACACATGGTCTTTACCGTAAGGTTGGTGCGTCCGGATTCGATGCGGCTCATATTGGATCTTTCCATGTCGCAGCGGTATGCGAGTTCTTGTACAGTCATTTGTTTTTCCTTCCTTAACTCTCTGATTTTATTCGAGATAAATTTTATCTCTTCCTGGTAGTTGATTGTCATTTTAACTTTTTCAATGAAAATTTTTGTCGTACAAATATTTATATATATATTTGCACCGTGCGTATCATATATGATACGCTTTCGGAGAGTTAATACGCTCATAATAAAATATATATAGTATATGAACTCATTTCAAAACACTTATCAATTATGAAAAAAACACTATTTGTGAAGTTTCTGTTCTTACTTCTGTGCGGGAGCGTGCTGACTACCGCAGGTTGTAAGGATTACGATGACGACATCGACGCCTTGCGTAATGATGTCGAAGATCTGAAGGGGGCGGTTGTCGAGCTCAACGGTTTCGAGAATCGTATTGCGGCGTTGGAACGGACCCAGGCCGCTTTCGAAGCGATCGATTTTTCCGGGTTTGCGAAAAAGAGCGATATTTCTTCGTTGCAAACCCAGATCGAAGGATGTGTCAAAGACAGCGATCTGGCTGCGAAGATCGTCGCAGCGATCGAATCTTCACTCGCCGACGGGGCCTTGCAGGAGAACCTGAACAGTCTGAAATCGGGTATTCTGGAAGAAATAGCGGGTATTTACGCTACCCAGGAAACACTGGAGAGCGTTCAGGAAACGCTGGAAAATATGATTGAACTCAAAAAGGATGCCGCAGGTTTTTCGCTCGAAGTGACGCAGCTCATCGAATCTTACCTGTCGGACAATGGTTTCGAGGCTGCCGGTGGAGAGCTGACCGACAGTCAGGTGAGCCAGATCGAAACCGCCGCCTCGCAGTGGATCGCCGATGCTATCAAGGCCGAACTCGAGACGGCCGGCAGCTCGATCAATAAATGGCTGGGCGATGAACTGGCAGTTTATATGGACCAGATGACATTGGGCGACAACCTGTTGGGGCAGGTTTCCACGCAGGCGATCGCATCGGTTATGGAGGAACTGGACAAGGAGGCCAGTGCGCTGACTGAAAAGATCCAGGGACTGATCCGGGAAAACAACGGTTCGCTCGTGATTTCCAAAGACCAGCTCGACCAGGAATTTCAGAATTACCTGGCGACGTTGGAGGCCAATGTCGGTTTGCTCGGTAGTCGTATCCAGTCGATCGTTTACCTGCCGGATTATGTGGACGGTCTGATCTATTTCGGCAACGGGGAGCAGTATATCGTGTTGTCCCGTGAGAACGAAGTTACGCACGAAACCGAGTACCGGAATCTTTATTTGCGTCCCAGTGAGGAAGGCGAGCAGATCGCGACTCTGCGATTCCGTATGACGCCGGCCCGTGCTGTGAAAAAATATGCCAATACGGAGGCCATGTCGCTCATAACCGAAGAGGTCGGAACGCGTGCGGCGGCCGGTTTTACGATCGAAGAGATCAAGGACATCGATGAAACGACCGGCGAATTTACCATTGTCGCTACGACGGATTACGATTATGTTTCCGCAGAAAAGGCCGGCAAGACGCAAATGGTCGCTCTCCATGTCGATGGTTCGGCGTTGAGCGAAGGCGAATCGAACGATTTCGAAACGGACTTTACGTCGGCTTTTATCGGAACCGCCTATGCCAAAGCGGGTATTCAGATCCCTGTGACGAATTTCGTGTTGGCCCGGGCCGATGCCGAGAATGAGGGCGAATACGTCGAATATACCGACGAGGTGACTACCGAAGTAAAATATACGGACAAAGAGGTTCATGGCGTGTTGGCCGGATATACGGTCATGTATAAGGACGGTGAAACGATCCTGCCGCTCGCAGAGGCTGCCGAAGCTAATAATTGGACCGTGGATCTGGCGGCGCTGGTATCGGCGTCGGCGGAATTTACCTTCAGTGATCCGGGTAGCGAGGAGTTGTATGCCGTCGATGGAAAGGCGCTTACATTCGCTGTTGCCGAGTCGGAAACTGCGTTGATCGGACAGACAGTAACCGCTGCTGCGACTTATGCATTGCTCGACGAAGAGGGATTTTCGCTCGAAGTGAAAGCCGGTGCCGTGAATAAATTCTCCATCGCACCCGACGGTGTCGAACTTTCCACGCCGAAATCCGAAGTGATGTGGACGTATGCTGCCGCTACCTCCGACGATACGTATGAGGCGAAAGGACTTGTGCTGACTCCGGATAAGGGTATGCTTTCTGCCGTTCAGTATAATGCGCTCAAGGATAATGAGAATCTGGTTGTCGAACTTTACCGGGGTACGGAGCTTGTATCGGAGATCGTCCCGTCGATCGAATTGCCGGCTACTCCGACCTATGATACGGATGTGCAAACGGTCGATTTGAAATTGGTCGGCGATCTGGCACAGAGTGCTGAATATGTCGTAAAAGCCGTTTATACCAACGACGATAAGACCGTCGTAACGATTACGATCCCCGTATCCGTAACGGGTATTCCTGAAATTCCAATGCTGGAGCAAACGCTCGAATTGCCGTATAATGCGGCATCCTCGACGGGCCATCACATCGCCGTCGAAGAATTCCGTGCGCTCCTTTGGGAGAGTCTGGATCAGACGGCCCGGGCGCAATTCGGAGAGGAAACGTTCATGCAGCTCTCCTGGACGAGCGACATGGTGAAGGATGAAGCCGGCAACTATGCGACGGTCGGAGCGAGCGGTAAGAACATCAACTTTGTCTTCGGCAAAGCTGCGGCTCTGAATGTTTCCTACACCGTGAAGAACCTCTTTACGACTGCCGATCCCGTACTTACGTTCGAAGCTGTCCTGCACGTGACTGTTACGGCTCCCGAAATCGAGTTGCTGCGCGGATCGTCGCTTTCGGACGACGATCGTGCCCAGGCCGTAATGAAGATCGAAGGCAGCACGCTGCAGATCGATGCATTCGACCTGTCGAAAACCTGGTACATCGCAAAAGATGCTCCGGCAGAAGCAAAGGTCGTTTATGCGACCCAGGCAGAAGGGGCTGTCATCACGGATGCGACACTCGATTGGGGTACCTGCGACGAATTGTCGATCGTGGTTACCGCCCAGGTGATGTATGGTGGCAAGGCGTTGGGCGAGCCGAAGACCTTTACCGTATCGATCGCTGATCCGATCGCTGACGCGACGATTGCGGTCGAAACCGGAAAACTCGTCGCCAAAGTCGATGAAGATGTAACGCTGGATGTCGCTACGTTGCTTACATTGAAGGCGGTCAATGACGTGAATGTATTCGATGGTTCGACAAATGCGCAGAATACCAATACGGCGGTAGCCGCAACCATCGAATATGGCGAGGCGGTGGTTTCCATCCCCGACGGCCGTGTGAAGTTCGATGCGGAGAGTCATGTTCTTACGGTAGTCGAAGGCGGTGATCTGGAACTGATGAAGGAGATTACCGTAACGATTCCGGTGAAATATGTCTATACGTTCGGCGAACGTACGGCGCAGATCGTTGTGAATGTGACGAAATAACCGCATCGTGGACGGCGATTGTTTCAGGTTTTCTTCCTGCGGGGGAAGGAGCGGAAGAAGATAACCGGAAAATCGCCGGGTGAAAAGGCTCCGAATCTTTATTGAATGGCGGGACCGGCTCTATTCAGAGCCGGTCCCTTTTTGATATGTTTTTGCGGAGGATATGACGGCAATACGAGTGTAGGCGACACTGCGGCGAAGGCTGTGGGTATGCGGCGGTCGGATGCGAAAATCGTGAATTTTCCGGTATATTCGGGCGTATAACCTGCCGATCGGGTTATGCACTGTCGGCTGATGTTGAGTATATTCTGCGCCTCGTGCGAAGTATTCTCTGTTTTTTCTGTCGCTTGGAAATTCCGGATATTGATTTTTCGGTTGCGTTTATCCGAAGAACAATCCCCTCTTGCGGAGGGGATTGACGTATCGAGTTGTATGCTTCGGAAGCGTACGGTCCGGAAAAGGTCCGGATTTTTAACGGGCAGATGCCTTTTATTCCCGCTCTTTTTTCCGCAGTTCGGCGAAACAGTGGCGGCAGATCGGTTCGTAGGAGTCCTGCGCACCGAGCATCACCTGTTTTTCGTCGTTGGTCAGGCGGTGCGAATGGTGCGCCAGGTTGCCGCACCGTACGCAGATGGCGTGTACTTTGGTTACGTACTCCGCCGTAGCCATCAGCGCCGGCATCGGTCCGAAGGGCTTGCCCGTGAAGTCCATGTCGAGGCCCGCCACGATTACCCGCACCCCGCTGTCGGCCAGTTGCCGGCAGACCTCCACCAGTCCCTGGTCGAAGAACTGCGCCTCGTCGATGCCCACGACATCGACGTCCGAGGTCATCAGCAGGATATTCTGTGCCGAATCTACCGGCGTGGAGCGGATCGCGCTGGCATCGTGCGAAACGACCTCCTCTTCGGAGTATCGCACGTCGATGCGGGGTTTGAAGATTTCGACCCGCAGGCGGGCGAATTCGGCCCGCTTCAGGCGGCGGATCAGCTCCTCGGTTTTGCCCGAGAACATCGAGCCGCATATCACTTCGATCCAACCTTTCTGGCTGGCATTTTCCAAAAACATATTATTACAACTTTGCTTCGTTTCCTTATTCCGGACACCGGCCGGTCGTTACTCTTCGACCCGGGTGATCCGGGCTCCGAGGGCGTTGAGGCGTCCGTCGATGTCCTTGTAACCGCGGTCGATCTGTTCGATGTTCTGGATCGTGCTCGTACCTTCGGCGCTCATCGCCGCGATCAGCAGCGCCACACCCGCACGGATGTCGGGCGAAGTCATGCGCGTAGCCCGCAGCCGCATCTGGTGGTCATGTCCGATCACCGTCGCGCGATGGGGGTCGCAGAGGATGATTTGGGCCCCCATGTCGATCAGCTTATCGACGAAAAACAGGCGGCTTTCGAACATCTTCTGGTGAATCAACACCGTGCCTTTGGCTTGGGTGGCCACCACGAGGAATACCGACAGCAGGTCGGGCGTGAGGCCCGGCCAGGGTGCGTCGGCGATGGTCATGATCGAGCCGTCCATGAAGTTCTCGATGCGGTAGTGCTCCTGTTGGGGAATGTAGATGTCGTCGCCGTGCTGTTCGAAGCGGATGCCCAGGCGGGCGAACTGGGCGGGGATGATGCCCAGGTTCTCGAACGAAACGTTGCGGATCGTCAGCTCCGAACGGGTCATGGCTGCCAGGCCGATGAAGCTGCCGACCTCGATCATGTCGGGCAGCAGCGTGTGTTCGGTGCCGTGCAGCTCCCGGACACCCTCGATGGTGAGCAGGTTCGAGGCGATGCCCGAGATGCGTGCGCCCATGCGGTTGAGCATCAGGCACAGTTGCTGGATGTAAGGTTCGCACGCGGCGTTGTAGATGGTCGTGAAACCCTTGGCCATCACAGCCGCCATGATGATATTGGCCGTGCCGGTCACCGAAGCCTCGTCGAGCAGCATGTAGCACCCCTTGAGTTCCTTGCAGCGGACTTCGGAGCAGGCGGCCGCAGTGTCGAAATCGAGCGTGGCGCCCAGCTTCTGAAAGCCGATGAAGTGGGTGTCGAGCCTGCGGCGGCCGATCTTGTCGCCGCCCGGCTTGGGCATGTAGCCCACGCCGAAACGCGCCAGCATCGGACCCAGCAGCATCACCGAACCCCTGAGGCGGCTGGCCCGGCGGCAGTAGTCGTCCGAGCGTAGGTAGTCCGGGTCGATGTCGGCAGCTCGGAACGAATAGCTCTCTTCGGACAGGCGCTCCACTTCGACGCCCATCGCCTGCAGTAATTCGATGAGTTGTATCATGTCCAGGATCTGCGGGACGTTGTGTACGATTACCTTTTCCTGCGTGAGCAGCGTGGCGCAGAGGATCTGAAGCGCCTCGTTTTTGGCGCCCTGGGGCGTGATTTCACCGCGCAGCCGGCGGCCGCCTTCGACTTTGAATATTGCCATGTTCGATCTGTTTTGAGCGAATGGGGGAGGCGAACCTTGCGGCAAACGCCGCTCCGGATTTCCCGGAATATCTCCCATTATTTTACAAATATAGTGAAAACCGTGCGGCGGGCCAAATTTGTCCGGGCCGTCGGGGTGTATTTTCTATTCCATAACGAGGGGCGTAAAAGGAAGCGGCAGTCGCATTTATGCGAACTTGCCCGAATCGCATTCTGTCTTTTCCTACAAATATACGGAATAGGTCGGAAATCGAAAAGGGGAAAACTGAAAATTAGAATCGGATTGATAAATATCATCGGCCGGATTCATTGCCCGTGTTTTTAGTCTGTCATATGCCCTCTTTCGCTGCCGGATTAACCGCTGCCACAGGTACAGGAGATGTGTCCCGTAACGGGATTCGAGGCGGGTGATTCGTTGTCACAGGCAGTGCGGATTGTGTGTTTGCGGAAAATCGGTGGCGTACTTACCTCCGGGGTACTCGGAGCGGAAGGACGCAAAGTCTTCGAGTGCGTTGCGTTCGCCCGGCGAGGCGGTAAACCAGGATCGGATGCGGCTCTTTTGCCCTTTTCTGCGAAAGAAAAGGCGTGTGAACTATGCTGGGAACCGGTAATTTTTGCCTTGCAGCTTTTACGGCCTTCTTGAAAAAAGGCTGTGGGCACTTTCACTTTGTCGCCGGAAAAAAGTAGGGACGCACCGCTTAAAAGATTGGGTCGGAAAGAAGCGTTTCTACCGACTGAACAGCAAGGGCGGTGCATCAATGCACCGCCCTTGCTATGGCTTGAATCCCGAAGGAATTAAGCGTACTTGAACGTCGATTCGTCCGATACGGTCAACTTCTTGCGACCTTTCGCACGACGCGCAGCCAAAACCTTGCGTCCGTTGGCCGTAGCCATTCTCTGACGGAATCCGTGCTTGTTGATTCTCTTCCGGCGCGAAGGCTGGAATGTTCTTTTCATTGCCATAGATCTATCGTGTTTTTATTGTTTTAGCGTACAATGCGGAGTGCAAATGTATAATCTTTTTCTTGATCTGCCAAAAATATCGTAAATTTTTCTTCTTCTTCGTTCCGGGTGCGACTCCGCACAATCCGCTTTCGTCCCGTGTCTTACGATCGGTTACCGTTCCGGTGCGGTGTCTTTGAAGAGGTCCGCCTCGCCCCGTTCGACCTTGCCGTACATGTCGGCCAGTTCGGCGATGACGGGAGAAACGTATTCGATGGTGTCGCTCACGGCGCTCTTGCCTCCTTCGCCCTTGATGCGGTAGAGCATCGCGGCGTAAAGCGCCCGGAAGCAGAGTTCGATGTCGCTCATTTCGCGCCCCAGCACGGCCCGCAGACGCGGCAGCTCGGGTTCGAGTTTGGCGAAAGTCTGACGGTAGTGCTCCCCGATCGGCAGCTTCATCAGTTGCAGGTGCAGGTCGTTCAGGTCCCCTATCAGATGCAGCGTATGCTCCAGGTGCCCCTTTTCCTCTTTGCCCTCTTCGCGCAGCAGGTTGGCGATGTCCATGTACCAGATCAGGTAGTTGTGGCGTTGTCCCTCTTCGATTCCGCGCGGAGCGATGAGCTGGGAGTAGATGGCCTCGGGGCTGAATTGCAGTGCCCGGAGCAGGTCCTCGATCTGCCAGAGGTAGAGAATGTATTCGGCGATGTTTTCCCGCCGTTTGGCCAGTGCGATGTCCATGGTGAATTTCGTTTTGCTTCCCGGCGGGAGGCGGAGTTACTTGATTTTGTTGAGCCACTGCAGCGGCCCGTCCTTGTGTTCGAGGAAGTAGCGCTGCGATTTGAGCAGGTTGCGCGACTGAAGCACCATGCTCTTGGTTTCGTTCAGGATCGTCAGGTAGAGGATGCTGGCCTTGGTGTTGGAGCGGTTCTCGTTGATACGCGTCACCTCCGACTTGATGGCGTCGGCGATCGCCTCGAAAAGCCGGTCGCGCATTTCGAGCACCATGTCCAGGTCGGAGAAGTCGCCCGTGCGCAGCATGTTGTTGATGTGGCGGTAGATCGACTCCACTTCGTCGTTGATGTGCATCAGGTCCTCGGTCTGCTCTTTCGAGAGTCCCTCGTGGTTGTTGTCGATATGTTCGAACGCCGGACGGGTGATGTGCGCCAGCGCCTTGGTCATTTCGTTCAGATAGTCCACCACCTGCACGTAGTAGTGAGCCGTATCGATGTCGCCTTTCTGCAGTTTGCGCAGGGTGGGCAGCAGGGAGTACTTGCGTTCGCGCGACTGGTAGAAGAGTTCGTTGGATTCGCGCACCATTTCGCGCAGCACCTTGCGGTTCTCTTTGAAGACGGCGATCAGCGTGCGGTCGTAGATGCGGGTCGTGCGCTCCATCGTGGCGCACACCTCCTGCGTGATGTTATAGATGATGTCGGAGCCGGTTTCGGCAGCTTTCACGGCGGCGGTTTCGGCAGCTTTGTTCTTCTTGAAGAAGTTGCTCTTGACGAGCATGTAGCCGCACAGCAGCGTGGTGACGACGAAAGCGGCGATGCCGCCGTAGATCAGTATGAGCCCCATCGCCAGGGCGATCAGGAAGCCGCCGACGGCCGTGATGAACCACCCGGCCACGACGGTCATGACGCCCGAGATGCGATACACGGCGCTTTCGCGTCCCCAGGCCTTGTCTGCGAGCGACGATCCCATCGCTACCATGAAGCAGACGTAGGTGGTCGAAAGCGGCAGTTTGAGCGACGTGGCCACCGAAATAAGCATGGCGGAGGTCGTGAGGTTCACCGTGGCGCGGATCATGTCGTAGGGGGGCGCCGCTGTGCTCGATGTCTTCGTACTGGAAGCGGCTGCTGATCTTGTCCCGGATTCTTTTGGGGATCGTGCGGTCGATCGCGTTGCTTGCATTCAGGGCGGCCCGTACGATGGTGCGCGAGAAGAGCGACGAGCCGTACTGCGTCTCGCTCTCGCCCTGCGTCGAAAGCGAAATTTCGGTTTCGGTGACGTGCATCGCCTTTTTCGAGGTCCAGAGCGTGACGATCATGATGACGCCTGCCGTCATCAGCACCAGGAAATTGGCCGGAACGCTGGCGTTCAGCCCTTCCATCAGAATCGTGCTGTCGCCGGCATGACGGGCGATGCTGTATGCGTCGAATCCGGCTACCGGGACGCCGATGAAGTTCACCAGGTCGTTGCCTGCGAATGCCAGAGCCAGAGCGAAGGTGCCCGAGAGGATCGTAAGTCGCAGAATGTTGATTTTCAGCCGTTGCAGGAAGAAGAGCAGCAGGCTGCCGACGGCCCAGCACAAAAAGAGGGAGAGCAGGATATGCTGGTCGATCCATTCGATCGCGGCGCTTCCGGCGAGCGGGGTTTTGAGTCCTTTGAAGACGGCGAAGTAGAGGATCGCCGTGAAGGAGGCTCCGCACCAGAAGGCACCGAAGCGGCGGAACATCGCCGTATAGCGGAACGAGAAGATCAGACGGGAGATATACATGATTAGGGTGCCGAACGTGAAAGCGATCACTACGGAGAGCAGAATCGCCGAAACGATACCCATCGCGCGGCCCGTGTTGATGAAATGGTTCAGGTCGCCCATGCCGAGGGCCCCGTCGTTGGAGATCTTGTAGATCGAAACGGCGACGGCGGCACCCAACAGGCAGAAGATCAGCGATACGGTCGTCGAAGTCGGGAGCCCCATCGAGTTGTAGAGGTCCAGCAGGATGACGTTGGCGAACATCACGCCCATATAGAGCATCATCACTTCGTGGAAGGAGAAAAGCCCCGGGTTGAACATACCGTTGCGGGCCACTTCCATCATGCCGCTCGAGGTGACCGTACCCAACAGGATGCCGATCGAGGCGACCAGCAGAATGGTCTTCATGGGGGCGGCTTTCGAACCGATGGCCGAGTTGAGGAAATTGACGGCGTCGTTGGAAACGCCCACGAAAAGGCCCGAAACGGCCAGGATTCCCAGAATAACGACGATAACGGTGTAGATTTCGCTCATGTTCGGGATTTTTTACACAAAATTTCAGACAAATTTACATTAAAAATCCGGATGGACCGGTTGTGGCGGTCATTGTTAACATTAAATTAACATGGAGTCTTTTTTACGTGCTTTCGGTTTCGGAGTTTATTATCCGGACGATCCGCACACCCGCACGCCGGGTGTGCGGATCGATATACCGGTACATGCCACGGTCGAAGGTCTGCATACCGGATGCGATGAAATTCTGGAAAAAGCCCTGGAGATGGTCCGTACGGGCGAATACGACCCGGCAGCCAAAAAGTGATTCGCATGCGATGAAGATGAAAAAGAGGGGCCGTCGGCGGCCGAACCGGAAATCGGAGCGGTAAGGTACCCCAAAAAGTGCCGTTCGATCCGTCTTTTGCATTTCCGAAATGCGGTTTTAGTAGCCCTCTTTGGGTGTGTAGCGGCCCGAAGCTCCCTTCGTGGAGGGGAGCCAGGGAAAGGGTAGAATTTACAAATGCGGCCTGAGCCGCGAATAGGCGACCGTCGGATAATGGTATCTTGGGACATATGATTACCTTTCGAAACTATGATTCTTGGCAATTTCGGCGTACACAGCGACATAAAAAAGGGTTGTCTAATGCACATAGACAACCCTTTTTTGTAAAAATCCGCCGATTTACTCCTCGTCGGTGTCGGTATAGGCCTTCAGCAGCTTGTCCTGCACGTCCGCCGGAACCTGTTCGTAGGAGGCGAATTTCATCGTGTAGGTCGCGGCACCCGAACTGAGCGAAGAGAGCGTCGTCGAGTAACGGTACAGTTCGGCCAGCGGTACGCGGGCGTTCAGGCGGTCGAAGCCCTTGTCGGACTCCATGCCCATAATCATCGCCCGGCGGTTTTGCAGGTCGCTCATGACGGCGCCCATGTAGTCGCTCGGCGTGAGGACTTCGACGTCGTAGATCGGCTCCATGATCTTCGGTCCCGCGTTGCGGAACGCCTCTTTGAAAGCGTTGCGGGCTGCCAGCTTGAACGAGATCTCGTTCGAATCGACCGGGTGCATCTTGCCGTCATAGACGATGACGCGGATGTCGCGGGCGTAGGAACCCGTCAGCGGACCTTCGTCCATCTTCTCCATGATGCCTTTCAGGATGGCCGGCATGAAGCGGGCGTCGATCGCGCCTCCGACGATCGCCGTATAGAACTGCAGCTTGCCGCCCCAGGGCAGGTCGTACTCTTCCTTGCCCTTGATGTTTACCGCCAGTTCTCCCTTGCCGGGGATCTTGTAGCTCTTGGGTTCGGGCATGCCTTCGGTGTAAGGCTCGATCAACAGGTGCACCTCGCCGAACTGACCCGCGCCTCCCGACTGTTTCTTGTGGCGGTAGTCCGCCTGGGCTACCTTGGTGATGGTTTCGCGGTAGGGGATCTTCGGTGCGATGTAATCGTACTGGAGCTTGTTCTCCGAGGCGATGCGCGAGCGCAGGATGTTCAGGTGATGTTCGCCCTGGCCCTGGATGATGGTCTGTTTGAGCTCCTTGGAGTAGTCCACCAGGATAGTCGGATCTTCGTATTTGGCGTCGTTCGAGGAGCTTGCCCAGTTTTTCGTCGTCGGCCTGGTCCTTGGTCTTGATCGCCGCACGGTAGCGGGGTTCGGGGAAGACGATCGGGTCGATCGTGACGGGCGTTCCGGGCGCCGAGAGCGTGTCGTTGGTGCGCGTGCCCTTGAGCTTCACCGTGCAGCCGATGTCGCCGGCGGCCAGTTCGGTGACCTTGATGCGATTCTTGCCCGCGACGGCGAAGAGCTGCGAGAGCTTCTCCTTGTTGCCCGTGCGGGTATTCAGGAGTTCCATGCCTTCGGTGATTTTGCCCCGGATGACGCGCAGGTAGGATATTTCGCCGATGTGCTGTTCGATCTGGCTTTTGAAGATGAACGCTACGGCCGGAGCCGCTTCGTCGGCCCGGATCTCCTCTCCTTCGGTCGAGAGGAAGGCGGGGGCCTTCAGCGGGCCGGGCGCTACGTTGATGATGAACTCCATCAGGCGCTTGGTGCCGATGTCGCGCTTGGCACTGCCGCAGAATACGGGCATGACCGCCCGACGGGATACGCCGATTTTCAGGCCCGAACGGATGTCGTCCTGCGTCAGTGTGCCCTTCTCGAAATAGAGTTCCATCAGGGCGTCGTCGTATTCGGCGGCTGCCTCGACCAGCTCCTTGTTCAGAGCCTGGGCCTTCTCCGCTTCTTCGGCCGGGATGTCGAGCTCTTCGCGGGTGCCGTTCTCATCCTTGAAGCGGTACATTTTCATCAGCAAAGCACGTCGATGAAAGCATCGAATCCCGGGCCCGGATTGACCGGATACTGGACTACGACGGGCTTCACGCGCGAGGCCGCACGGATGGATTCGAGCGTAGCGTCGAACGACGCCTTGTCCGAATCGAGCTGATTGACGAAAGCGATGAGCGGCTTGTTCAGCACACGGGCGTAACGGGCCTGGATCTCGCTGCCTACTTCCCAGCCGTTCTGGGCGTTGAAGACCATGACGCCCACGTCCGCCACCTTGAAGGCCGAGAAGAGGCTTCCGCAGAAATCGTCCGATCCCGGACAGTCTATGATGTTGAGCTTGCGCTCCATGAATTCGGTGAAGAGGATGGTCGAATAGATCGAGCGCTTGTACTCGTGCTCGATATCCGTGTTGTCCGAGAGCGTGTTGTTCGCCTCTATGCTACCCCTGCGGTCGATGACCTTACCCTCAAAAGCCATCGCTTCGGCAAGGGTAGTTTTTCCCGTGCCGGGAGCGCCGATAAGAACGATGTTCTTGATTTCTTTCGCTGAATAGTTTTTCATATTCGTTATCTTTTTATAAGGTTTTTGCGATACCGATTCGTCCTGGCGGAAAATCCGCCGGTGATTTTCAAACTTCGCCTTATAAATATACGAAAAAAATCGATCGGCCAAATTTCCGGGCATAAAAAATCGCCCGAAGAGGGGCGATTTTTTTAATTTTTCAAAAATGTCGAACCTGAATCCCCCGGCGGGCGTTTGTCCGGGTGTTCCGGTCGGCGGCGGATCATACTTCGACGCCGGTCAGTTCGCGGACGGCCCGGCGCCCCTCGTCGCCCAGGGAGAGCGAATACGAATTGACGAAGAAGTCGATGTGGTGGTCGATCACCCGGTCGTCGAGCTCCCGGGCGTGCTCCTTAATATAGGTGCGGGATTCCTCCCGGTGTGCGAAAGCATATTCGATGCTCGTGCGGAGCAACCGTTCTATTTCGCAGCGAAGCTCTTCCGGCAGTGTCCGTCGGGCGACGATGGCTCCCAGCGGAAGCGGCAATCCGGTGCGGGATTCCCACAACTCTCCCAAGTCGGCGACCAGCTCCAGGCCCAGTTTCCGATAGACGAAGCGGCCTTCGTGGATCAACACCCCGGCGTCGTACTCCCCGCGTGCCACGGCGGGTGCGATTTCCGAGAAGAGCACCGGCTCTTTTTGCGTGATCGACGGGTAGAGGCGGCTCATCAGGGCGTTGGCCGTAGTGTGCAGTCCCGGTACCGCGACCCGGCGGATCGAATCGGGAGGTGTTCCCTGCCGTGCGACGAAGACCGGTCCGTTGCCGCGTCCCAAAGCCGAACCGCTGTCCAGCAGGGTGTAGCGGGACTGTATTTCCGGCAGCAGGGCGTAGCTGATTTTGCTTACGTCGGTTTCGCCTGCTTCGGCACGGCGGTTCAGTTCTTCGATGTCGTAGTAGGCGACTTCGAAGGTTAGCTCCCCGCAGTCGATGCGTCCGTTCACGAGTGCGTCGAACATGAAGGTATCGTTCGGGCACGGAGAAATATGTAGGCGGATCGTGCGTTTCACAACTTCGAATCGCTTAATTGCCGTTGCCTTGCTGCGTCCCGTTTTTCTTGCCTCCGAAGCGTCCCAGCAGCCAGCCGCCGCCGAAAACGGCCGCGAGGAGCAGAATCTTCCACAGCTGGTTCGAGAGCCAGAAATAGATGTTTTTCGAGAAGACGACGATCAGCACGAAGGCCACGACGATCAGAACGATGTAAATAATCCACTTTTTATTCATAATCCGGAAGTATTCGAATGATTGTTTTTGCTAATTTTTCTGCACTTTCCTCGATGCGCCAGGCCGAACGCGGGTCGTCGGTATAGTTCGACACGGCCCGCACCTCGGCGCCGGGCACTCCGAATGCCCGGCAGACGGCCAGGAAAGCGGCTCCTTCCATATTTTCAATTTGCGTGCCGGACGCTGCGACTCCCGTGCGATTGGTCGTATTGCTTTCGACGGTCCGCAATCCTGCCGGAATGAAGTCGGCCGCATAGCGGACGGCGTATTTCCCGGGCAGTTCGGCGATTCGCTCCCCTGCGACCGCGACGACTTCGCATACGGCTACCGAACGGTCGGAAGCTCCGGCGATGCCGGCCAGGATCAGCCGGTCGGGGTGTTCCTCCGCGATGATCCGGGCCGTCGCTGCGGCTGCGGCCGCCATGCCGACTCCCGCGATGCGGACCGGCGCATCGGGACATGCGGCCCGCAGCAGGGCCGCCTCCGTTTCGGTCGGGATGAGGATCAGCGTTCGCATTTTATTAGGAGGATTAGCGACCGACGACGGCTTCCAGCTCATCGACCGTGATGGGGATGCGCTTGTCGCCTCCGATCATGCGGCTGCCCGTTTCGGTGACGATGACGTCGTCCTCGATGCGGATGCCGCCGAAATCGCGGTAGGCGTCCAGCGCTTCGTAATCGACGATTCCCTTGTATTTGCCCTCGGCCCTGCATTTGTCGATCAGCGCCGGGATGAAGTAGATGCCCGGTTCGTCGGTCATCACCGTACCCGGCTCGATGCGCCAGGTCGAACGCTGGATGCAGGTGCCCGACTTGGCGGCCTGCTCCGCGATTTCGGAGAAGTCGAAGCTGCGTTCTCCGATGGCTTCGCAGTCGTGCACGTCCAGGCCCATGCCGTGTCCCAGTCCGTGAGGCATGAAGAGGGTCATGGCGCCGGCAGCGACGGCATCTTCCGCCGTGCCCCGCATCAGTCCCAGCGAAATGAGTCCTTCGGCTTCGATGCGGAGTGCCGTGTTGTGAATATCCATGTAGGGCATGTGGGGGGCGATCATGGCGGCCACCCGGTCGTGCGCCGCCAGCACGATGTTGTAAATGTCTTTTTGTTTCTGGGAGAACTTGCCGCTTACGGGATAAGTACGGGTGTGGTCGGAACAGTAGTAGCTCAATCCCTCGGCTCCGGCGTCGCACAGCAGCAGGCGGCCGTTTTGCAGTACGCCGTCGCTGTGCAGGTTATGCAGCGTTTCGCCGTGCTGCGACACGATCGGCGGGAACGACACGCCCCGTCCGAATGCTTTGGAAATGCCTTCGATCGTGCCGGCGATTTCGCGCTCGACGATGCCGGGACGGCACATCTTCATTGCCGTAGTGTGCATGGCGTAGCCGATGTGGAACGATTTTTCGAGCTCCTCGATCTCCTCGGGACCTTTCTTTTCCCGCATCTCGGCTACGGCCATCATCAACTCGACCGACTTGTGATCGTGGAGTGCGCCGGGTTTGAGGCCCAGCAGGTCGGCGAGCAGCAGCTTGGTTTCGCCTCGGTAAGGGGGCAGGTAGTGGATGCGGCGTCCCTGGACGATGGCTTTGGTCAGGTGCGTTTTCATGTCGGCCAGCGGGAAGGTGTTCGAAACGCCTGCTTCGGCCCCTTGTTCGCACAGCGAAGGCTGCGGCCCCGTCCAGATGATGTCTTCGACCGTGAAGTCGTCGCCGTACAGCGCAACCTCTCCGGAGTCGGCATCGATCAGGCCGACCAGCGCCGGGGTGTTGAGTCCGAAGTAGTAGAGGAACGAGGAGTCCTGGCGGAAATAATAGGCGTTGTTGAGGTAGTTGTTGGGTGTGAGCATATTGCCCGGAATGAGGATCAGGCCGCTGCCCATCTTGCCGCACAAGGCGCTGCGGCGTCGGATGTAGATTTCTTTTGCAAACATAGTCGTATATTTTTATAATTTTCCGGCGAAACGGTTCGTTCTTCGAGAGGACGGGCCCGGCTTCTGTCCATCCGCGATGCCGGAGCGCACGCCGTCCGAACCTAATTTTGGTAAAGGTAGTGAAAAAAATCGGTAATTCGTGTCATAAAACGACTCCTTGTGACGTTTTATTAAAAACAGTGTGTCGAAACGGCTTCGGGAGTCTATGCCGGTTTTCGCAAATCGCTTCCGATTCCGCCGGACCGAATGGGCGACGGGACGCAGGGAACGGGTTCTGCGGCCGGATCGTCAGTAAAAATGGAGCGGATTTTAGATGACCTATTAAAAAAAAAATACTATATTTGTCCCATTGGTCTGTTGTCACGAAGAAAATACCCGTTCGTGGCATTTTAATGTAAATTTCAAAATTATTGAACTATGAAAAAAATCTTTTGTCTGACGATTTTGGCTGTCCTGTGCACTTTCGGCGTTGCATCGGCACAGCAGTTTCCCAGTGTGCAGATCGAAACCCAGGATGGCAAGACGATCGACACCAAAACCCTGATCGACGGCAAGACCCCGGTCATCATCTCTTTCTGGTCCACCACCTGCAAGCCCTGCATCAAGGAGTTAGACGCCATCAGCGAGCAGATGATCGACTGGCTGGACGAAGCAGACTTCCGGGTTGTGGCTGTTTCTGTCGATGATTCCCGGTCTATTTCCCGAGCCAAGGCTCTGGCGGCCAGCCGCGGTTGGACTACCGATTTGATGGTGGCCTACGATAAGAACCAGGACTTCAAGCGTGCATTGAACGTGAATGTAACTCCCCACGTGTTCATCTTCGACAAGGACGGAAAGATGGTGTATTCGCACACGAGCTATCTGCCCGGCGGTGAGATGGAGCTGATTCAGAAGATCAAGACCCTGCAGTAGTCCTGTAATTCCAAATTGAGCGACGAATGAAGCGACTTTTACGAATCACGGTCCTGTTCTCCGTAACCTTGTTGTGGTGGGGCGAAAAGGGGTATGCTGCAACTCCGGCGACGGACGCAGCAGAGAAAGAAACGGTTTCCGCAACTGTTGAAGCGGAGGCGGATAAGAAGGACCCGAAATCGGATAAAAAATCCGACGAGCCCAAACGCAAGCGGAATTTGGGTCATTTGAGCGGCAGTTTCGAAACCAATACGATCTACTATGTGGAGGACAGCAAGACCGGTGCGGTCGTTCCTCACAACAGTTACGGTTCGAACAACTTCCTGAAGCTCGACTACCAGTTGGGGCGTTTTTCGGCCGGCGTGCAGCTCGAGTATTATCCCCATCCGCTGGTCGGGACTCCGATGCAGGGTTATGAATATGTGATGGAAGGTTTCTCGATCAATAACCTGACTGAGAAGTATATCTCGTGGACGGACCGCAACTACTCGGTGACCGTCGGCGACTTTTACGAACAGTTCGGCAGCGGGTTGATCCTCCGTGCTTGGGAAGACCGGGCTTTGGGCTTCAACAATTCGCTGGGCGGTGCACGGGTCACGTTCAATATCAAGGACATCGTGGAAGGTAAGGTGCTGTATGCCTTCCCGCGTTTCAACCTGGGATACCTTTCGACCCAGATTGCTGGCGGCGACCTTTCATTCTCGCTTTCGAATGCCATCGGCTTGCTGGATCACCGGCTTTCGCTCGAGGGCAGCATCGTCAACCGGCATTTCAAGAACCTGCCTTCGTGGTACACCGAGTATCGGGACGATTATGATTTCGACCTTTCGAAGAACGTAATCAGTTATTCGGGGCGTGTCAATTACGAGTACAGGGGACTGTCGGCCAAATTCGAGTATGTAGGCAAAAGCAAGGATGTCTATCTGGACAATATGACCGGTGAAGAGGTGTTCAAGCGCGGTGACGCACAGTTGTTCGAAATCGGTTACACCGGCAGCAATTATGCTGTGATGGCGCAGTTCCGCCGCCTGAACTACATGCAGAGCCAGCTTTACCGGCCCGACGGCGGAAGCGGCAGTTTGGGCCTCCTGCCGGGCAATACGATCAATTACATTCCGGCCCTGAGTCCGCAACATACCTATATGCTGGCCGGATTGGATCCTAACAGTCCCCAGCAAAACGGAGAGATCGGCGGTCAGATCGACGCGTTTTACACGTTCAGGCGCGGTACGGCCATCGGTGGCAAGCGCGGATTGAAGATCCATGCGAATTATGCCCGCTATTATTCCATCAACGGGACGATGAGTAAACCCGGAACCAATTTCTACTACCGGGATTTCTCGTTCGACATCGATAAGAGTTGGAACAGCAAACTGCGCACGGTTCTTTTCGTGTCGTTGCAGAAGAATGCGATGCACGGTGGGGAAGACGTCATCCGCCAGAATGTTTTCGTTGCGGACGTGACCTATAAGTTTACGCCGAAATTCTCGTTGCGGGCCGAGCTTCAATATCTCTATGCGCCTCATGCGGAGGGTTCCAAAGAGGTGGATGGTGACTGGGTGGCCGGATTGCTGGAAGCCAGCTTCGCCCCCAAGTGGAGTATCTTCGTACAGGATATGTACAACCACGGCGGTTCGGAGATCAACTACTACTCGGCGGGCGCCAGCTTCACCCACTCGTTCATTCGCATCGCATTGAGTTACGGACGTAACCGCGCAGGGTATATCTGCTCGGGCGGTGTTTGCCGCGAGATGCCGGCTTATACGGGCGGTAATCTGGCGATGACGCTGACTTTCTGATCGTGAAGATTCTGATCGTCGAAAATTCCCGTATGTTTGAAAATCTAAGAAAGAGAAAAATCAACCAAAATTACTGAAATTATGAAAGGACGAACTAAATTTTTCAACTATTTCATCGCCTGCATTGCGACGCTCTCTCTGGCGACTTTCGCAGCGTGCAGCGACGATGATCCGGAGACTCCGTCCGGCAAATTGGTGCTGACGGCGAGCGCTTCTTCTTTTGTCGCCGGTGAAGGCAACGTGACTTTCATGGTGACGTATGACGGGGAGGATGTGACCTCGCAAGCAGCGATTACCAATGTGACGACCGGTGAACCGGTGGAAAACGCTGCGTGGACCACGACGGAGATTGGCGAGTACAAGTTCCAGGCTGTTTACGACAGCTATACTTCGGATCCCGTTACGGTAAGCGCCATAGACAAAAACAAAGACAAAGACAAAGAGTTCTATCGCTACGTACTGCTGCTCAAGTTTACGTATATGACGTGCGGGAATTGTGTTACGGCACAAGGATATTTCGATGCGCTGGATGAAGCGGACCGTGACCATTTTCTGGTCGTTGCCGCCCACCAGCCTGAAGGAATGCCAATGGATCCTTATTGGTGTTCGGAGGGGATTAGTTTGAAGAGTAAGATGAAAGTAGGTGTGTATCCTACTTGGTCTTATAATTTCGAGGATTTGGTTGTCGGTATCGGAGCGGGTGCCATTTCCAAAACTTCGATCCGGCAGCAGATCAGTCATGCGGAGAAAACCTATCCGGCCGTTTGCGGTGTGAAAGCGACCTCCACGCTCGAAGGTTCGACGGCTAAGATCGAGGCGACCGTTCAGTTCCAGCAGGCCGGTAATTACAAGATCGCTTGCGTGCTGGTTGAGAATAATATTGAAAACAAGGAGACGTACAATACTTTCAACCATGTTTTGCGTGCGGCCCAGACCGATATGGAGGGCGATGCCGTTACGCCGGCCGTAACTGCTCCGGAGGAGCGCACGTTCAATTTCGAGGCGACGATCGGGGAGGACTGGAATGCCGAGAACTGCGCCTTCGTGGTTTATGTATTCAAAGAGGAGGCCAATGGCAAGTATATTGTCAATAACGGTGCTGAATGTACTGTTGATGGTTCTGTGGATTACAGATATGAGTTGTAGGATATAATTTGTATAAAAAAATCCTTTGCTAGCAACAGTAAAGGATTTTTTTTATATCTTGCAATGTGTTAAAACTTTAATTATTGTTAGAAGTTTTTTTGAAAATGTTGAATTGTAAGAGAATATTATCTTTCAATAGATAATGAGTAACTTATACATTTTTACTTTTGATTTTTTCATCCAATTTTAACCTTTAATCAATAATAACTATGAAATGGCATTTTAATTTCTTTAGATTTGCTGTCATGTGTGCGGCTTTTGTTGCCCTTGCCGGTTTTATGGCTTGTAGCGACGACGATTCCGAATCCGGCTCGGAACTTGTCTTGTCGGCGAGTACCTCTTCGTTAGCGGGGGGGGGCAGCGTGACATTTACGGTGGCTTTTGAGGACAGGGATGTAACCGCCGAGGCCGTGATTAAGAATGTAACCTCTGGCTCTGAAGTTCAGAATGCCACTTGGACGACGAATGTGGCAGGTACCTATGAGTTCCAGGCCGCATACGATGGCATGTTGTCGAACGTCGTTTCGGTGAAGGTAGAATCTGACTCGAAATCCGATGCTTTTTACCGACATGTGTTGTTGACGAAGTTCACGGCGACATGGTGCGGGCCTTGTGCGCAGGCGCAACGGTATTTCGAGCAATTGAAACCGGAAGAATCCGAACGTTTCCTGGTTGTCGCCGCACACCAAGGGGACCGATTGACTGTCCCGGTAGGGAGCGCACTCGGTGCGAAGTTGGGGTATCAGTATGTGCCGACTTGGAATTATGATTTTAGAACAGTCTTTGAAAGTGTAGGTACGGGAGGTATTACGGCGACGTCGATCCGTAACCAGATCAAGAGTGCTATGGAGGAGTATCCGGCCGTTTGCGGTGTGAAGGCCGAGTCGGAACTTGACGGGCAGACAGCAAAGGTTCGGGCGACGGTAAGGTTCCAACAGGCCGGTAATTATAAGATCGCCTGTGTGCTTACCGAAAATGATATTCAGAAAACTAACAATGAAACGCTACCCGTTTTCAACCATGTTCTGCGGGCGGCACTTACGAATATGGAAGGTGATCCGATCGCTCCTGCCGTTGCGGAAGCCGGTGAGCGCAGTTTCGATTTCGAGGTCTCCCTGAATAACGGCTGGGATTCTCAGAATTGCGAATTTGTTATCTACGTGTTCAAGGAAGAGGAGGACGCTGCCTTTGTCGTCAATAACGGGGCCGTATGTCCCGTCGGCGGGAAAGTCGATTATAAATATGAGTCCGTCAAATAGTTTCGGTTGTATATGGGAAGAAAACAGAAAAGCCGGGGTGTTCTCGGCTTTTCTGTTGCGGATGCTCTGTCGCATTCCGAATATATGTAAAAAATCCTCGACCGTGTGGCCGAGGATATAATCGCTGCTTTAGTGTAAGCGGTGTTATTTGAGGTCCTTGGCTTTGAGGCGGACGATTTTTCCATCCCGGACAACGACCAATTCGCCATCTTCTTTTTTGACTTTTTCAATCAAACGCTTACGGGCAAGCAAAATTCCGGCGTTGATTTTCTCCTGCATCTGCTTGATCTCAATTTCGCTCATAATCTGCAATCGTTTTATAGGATAACGTATCTTCGATATGGGTTGTTATGTCTTTTCCTCCCAATGCGATGATTCTGATCTGTTCGTCTGCCGAACTGTTGTCGTAGATCGCCCAATAGTTGCAAAGGGGAATATAGAGAGCGGTCAAATTCTTTATCCCATTGGCATAGCGGCGACGAATCACATCCGAAGGAATATTGTGGCCTCCCTCTCGCACACGGGTCGCGACGCGTTCGATAGCCTGTTCGGGGGTCGGCAACCAAAAATAGAGCAGCGTCACGAAGTAACCTTTTGCTTGCGCCCGTTCTATGAACTTTACATAAGAACGCGTGGACAATGTCGTTTCAAAAGCAAAATCCGACCCTTCGGACAGCAGGTCGTCCATTCGTTGAAGCATCAATCGTCCTGCTTCGATCGCCACGCTTTCCGGGTTGAACGGCGACAGGCCTTTCGCTATTTCATCCGCATTGACGAACTCCTTGCAGCCGAGCATTTCGGGCAGTACGGCATAGGATGCAGTCGTCTTTCCCGCACCGTTGCAGCCCGCTATGATATATAGTTTTGGCATATCGTACGGACAAAGATAGCTAATTTTACGATTACAGGCTGTTTTACTGTGATAAAATGAGACGAATCAGCCCCCCAAAGGTCAATTTAGGCCTTCTGTCAAAGTTTGTTCGTTGGTCGTTCTATGAATTGTTTCGGATATTGCTCGTTGGAGCCAGTCAACGGGAAATGAAACTCTTTTTGTTTGTCTTCTAACGATGTATCGCCGAATATAACTGTATCGCTTTTGATATGAGCTTCGAAAAGATTGAGGTATGGTTCATCTGTGAATCCAGGCCATTTTTGTAGGTCCTGTCAGCTTTTTTGAATGGCTTTGATTTTCATTTATTTGCGTATTGCGCAAGCAATCGAGGGTAGCAGATTCGGGGTACAATAATATAGCACAAACAGCTTTTCAACCCCTTTTCGCTGTGCAGAAACAAAAAAAGCCAGCAGTTACATTTCTGTAAATTGCTGACTTTTCGAGCCGAAACCGAGATTTGAACTCGGGACCCCTTCATTACGAGTGAAGTGCTCTACCGCTGAGCTATTTCGGCAATAGGGAGTTTTGTGAAACCCTTTCGGGATGCAAATATCGGAAAATTTTTTGAATAAAATCAAATGGTAAGGACTATTTCTTGGAAAAAGTGCGATTTTTTCTCTCATTCTTGCTATCTTCGCCCCGAAAATTTCATATCTCCAGGGTTTCGGAGGTCGTACGGACCGGAATCCGAATCCTCGGGAAGATAAAAAATTACGAGGAGTTAATCCGCTAATAAACAAAACCGTCATGCAAGATAAGGCTACGCTCAATCCTACTCCGGATCAGACATTCGAGATCGTTGGTCAGGGGGCGTATGATTTTGTCCGGGTTCTGACCCATTCCAAACAGTTGCAGCGCCAGGGCCGGGTCGAAGAGGCCTGCAACGAACGCTTTCACGCCTTTCAGCGCATTTCCGAATTATTGCCCGAAGACGAGGAGGTGATTCTCGAATGGGAGGATCCCAATACGCGTGCGGCGCTCGAGGTGATTCACGCTTCGGCGATCGACCATTTCCTGATCAACGATTTCGAAATGTCCACCGCCATGCTCGAATTGCTTCTCGAACTGGATCCCGAAGACCATCTGGAGGCGATTATCCTATTGGCGTTCAATTACCTGGCAATGGAGGAGTATGAACTTTTCGACGAGGTGAGCAACGATATTTCCGATAAATACGCCTGCAAGGAGGTATTGACCATGTGGGCGGCTTTTCGGCGCAGCGGCCGTATTCCCGAGGGCGATGCGATCCGTTTCAGGACCCGATTCGCACCCTATTTTGCCGAATTTACCTCCGACGAACATCCTGCCGACGGGCAGTACCTGGAGGATATCGAGAGCGAGCGCCCTTCGGTGCAGGCCCAGGCTCGTGAGCTGTGGCTCCGCACCGAAAATCTCTGGACGCTTTTTCCCGATTTTATCGCGGCGCTTCGAAGGTAGCCCCTCCCGATTTTCTTCGGGGCGAAGTTGCCGGCAAGGGCGCATATGCCGTCTATCGTGCGAGTTGTTATGAGAGGAGGGCGATTTGTGAGGGGATTTCCCCGATTTTACGAATCCGACCGGCGTAGTTCGTCACTCCTTTATCCGGTGTGTGCGAGCCTTCCGGATCTTTTTGCAAGAGATCGAATCGAAGTTTTCGCCCGATCGGAAGCCGATGAATATCGGGGTAATTAAAATGTGTATTTGTAAAAAAGAAACACCGGACTTCATAGTCCGGTGCCTTGTTTCTTATCCGATCGTATCGACCAGTTTGTAGAGCTTGTCGCCCCGGCGGATGAGTTGGACGGTTTTGACCGAGCAGGTCGTTCCCTGGAGTACTGTTTGCACGGGGTGCTCGTCCACGAAGATTTCGTCCCCGTGCTGCTCGACCACTCCGGTCGTTTCGCCCATCCAGAGCAGTTCGTCCCCTTCGTGTAGAGGAGCCGCTTCGACGAGCACCTCGGCCACCGATATTTTTTTGAAGAAGTTGGTCACCTTGCCCACATAGACTTTGCGTTTGGTGGCGGCCGATCCGTGGTGGCGGCTGTGCTCCACGATCGGGCGTCCTGCGTAGTATCCCTCCCAGAATCCGCGATTGAATACCGTTGCCAGCCGCTCTTTCAGTGCGGCGGCCAGTTCCGGCGTGTAGTCGCCGTCTTCCATGGCCCGGAGCGCCCGGTCGTAACATTCGACCACGCGTTTGACGTATTCCGCACCCCGCGCACGCCCTTCGATCTTGAGGACCCGCACGCCCGATTCGATGAAGTAGTCGAGAAAGTCGATCGTGCAGAGGTCTTTGGGCGAGAGGATATAGTTGCCCTCGACGTCGAGTGTTTCGCCCGTTTCGGGGTCCGTAACCAGATATTTGCGACGGCAGATCTGCCGGCAGGCTCCCCGGTTGGCCGAGAATCCGTCGCTGGTGTGGAGCGACAGGTAGCATTTGCCCGATATGGCCATGCAGAGGGCGCCGTGGGCGAACATTTCGATCCGTACCAGCTCTCCGCCGGGGCCCGTGATCCGCTGCCGTTCGATTTCCCGGCTGATACGGGCGACCTGCACCAGGTCGAGTTCCCGGGCCAGGACCACTACGTCCGCCCATTGGGCGAAGAACCGGACGGCTTCGATGTTGGAGATGTTGCTTTGCGTGGAGATATGTACGGCCATGCCGACGCTGCGGGCATATTGGATGGCGGCCATATCGGTGGCGATGATGGCGTCCACGCCCACCTCGCAGGCACGGTCGATGGTCGCGTGCAGGGTTTCGATCTCTTCGTCGTAAATCACCGTATTGACCGTCAGATAGCTTTTCACGCCGTGTTCACGGGCGATCGAAACGATCTGCCCCATATCTTCCAGGGTGAAGTTGGCGGCGGATTGGGCCCGCATATTGAGCCTTCCCACTCCGAAATAAACGGAGTTGGCTCCGGCGTCGATCGCTGCATGCAGGGATTCGTAACTTCCTGCAGGAGCCATGATCTCTATGTCGCTGCGTTTCATTGGGCCGAGGATTTATTTGTTGCGTCCGATCAGGCTGCCGGCGTACTCCCGCAGGCGGGCCGTGCCTTCCGATTGTACGGATAACGTATCGAGAATGTTCAACGCCCGTTCGAAGCGGTGGTTGATCTGCTGTTCGGTCAGACGGGCGACGCCCAGTTTGTCGAAAACCTCCCGCACGCGCGCGATCTTCTGCTGATCGGAAAGAGTCGGATCGGAATAGGTCGAAGCGAGGATTCGATGCTCGGCGGCCGACGCCTTGCTGAGGGCCATGACCATCAGGTAGGTCTTTTTGCCTTCGAGGATGTCGCCTCCGATCGCCTTGCCCAGCCGTTCGTCGCCGTAACTGTCCAGCAGGTCATCCTGCAACTGGAACGCCAGTCCCAGTTCGGTGGCGAAACGATAGAGGCGTTGACAGTCTTCTTCGCCCGCCCCGCCGATGATCGCTCCGATGACGGTCGCACCCGACAGTAGGGCCGAAGTTTTGAGTTCGATCATGTGGAGATACTCTTCGACCGAAACCGACTCCCGGGTTTCGAAATCCATATCGTACTGTTGGCCTTCGCAGACTTCGATGGCCATCGTATTGAAGCGGGCGAGAATCTGCGGCAGCACTTGGGGCGGGTATTCGCTCAACAGGCGGTAGGCGCTGATGAGCATCGCATCGCCCGACAGGATGGCGACGTTCTGTCCCCATTTGGCGAAGACGGAAGGGTTACCCCGGCGCATCGCCGCGTTGTCCATGATGTCGTCGTGCAGCAACGTGAAATTATGGAAAACCTCGACGGCTGCCGCTGCCGGCATGGCCGCCTGGGGCTGGTCGGAGAAGATTCCGCAGGTAAGCATCAGCAACATGGGACGCAACCGTTTCCCGCTCATCGTGAGGGAATAGCTGATCGGTGCGTACAACCTGCCGGGTTCTTCGGGATATCCGATTTGTCCCAGATAATGTTCGATGGCTTCCAGAATTTGGTCGTTGTTTTGCATGCTGAAACTCGCTGGATAAGAATCGTTGAACTTCGTCGTCGTTTTCTTCGCTCGGCATAATTCGGGAAATTCGTTTTGCCTGCTCTTGTCGAAAACATTCCCCCAAAAGTAGGAAAAAAAGTCGATAGCGTGCAATTATTTTCTAACTTTGGGCTGATAAACCTGTAAAATTTATCTTTTTTATGAAAAAATTGGTCATCGGCATTGACATCGGAGGGATCAATACGGTTCTCGGTTTGGTCGATCGCACGGGTGAAGTCTATGCGCGATCTTCTTTTCGTACAGCGGAGTACCCTTTTTTCGACGACTATCCGGCTTATGTCGAAATGCTCGTACGGACGCTGCGGGAGCTTTGTGCGGCGATGCCTGCCGGGGCTGTACTGTCGGGTATCGGGATCGGTGCTCCGAATGCCAACTATCATACGGGCCGGATCGAGCGTCCGGTCAATCTCTGGAAGTTTCGATCCGGAGAGCCGAATCCGGAGGAAGGGCGGCGGTTTTTCTCGCTTTGCAAGGAGGTCGGCAACTCTTTTCCCGGGATTCCCGTCCGTATCACCAACGACGCCAATGCCGCCGCTCTCGGGGAGATCGCTTACGGCAATGCCGGGGGAATGCGGGATTTCATCATGGTAACGCTTGGAACCGGGTTGGGATCGGGATTCGTTGCCGGCGGTCGGATGATCTACGGGCACGATGGCATGGCCGGAGAGCTGGGGCATGTCGTCGTCGAACCCGGAGGACGGCAATGCGGCTGCGGACGCCGTGGCTGTCTGGAAACCTATGTTTCTGCGACGGGTGCCAAACGGACGGCCTTCGAGTTGATGGCCCGGGAAACGGTGCCGAGCGTTTTACGCGATGTACCTTACGACAAGTTCGACGCCCGGATAATTACCGAAGCGGCGCAAAAGGGTGATTCGCTGGCGCTCGAGGTTTTTCGCTGTACGGCGGAGAGGCTGGGAAGGGCCCTTGCGAATGCCGTAGCGATCACCTCGCCCGAAGCCGTGTTCTTCTTCGGCGGCCTGGCCCAAGCCGGGGAGCTCCTGTTGGAACCGACGCGCCGTTACCTGGAGGAGAATTTGCTGCCCGTTTACCGGGGCAACGTGAAGGTGCTGCCCAGCGGCATTCCGGCCCAAAATGCCGCGATCCTCGGCGCTTCCGCTCTGATCTGGAACGAATGATTCTTGCAGGGATCGTTGCGGATTCCAGGTGTAAATATCGTCGCAAACCACTCTGTGACAGAAAGCGTCCGGCCTTGCAAGGCCGGACGCTTTCTGTTGTCTGGGTCGGACGAAGCCTTATTTATCGCATCGGCAGCTCGATCGAGCCGATCAGGAACCCGTCGCAATAGATCTGTACCTGGTAGGTACCGGCGGTGAAGCCGCTGCCGGTGTAGAAGATACCGATGTTGAGGTCTTCGTTCTGGTAATCCACGTCACGCGATGCGGAGTAAGAGAGGCGTTCGCCCTCGAATTCGAACGTCGGAACGCTTTCGCTCGACAGCACGTATCCGTCGGGCGACAGGATGCGGACGTAGATCGTCTTTTCGCCCGGAGTCGCCAGGGCGTTGGCCGTGAGGGTGAAATCCACGCGCAGACGCTCGGCGTTCTTGATGCGCGACACCTCCTTGCTGCGGGCGTTGAGCGCTACCATGCGGATACCCCGGGCGTTGATAACCGATCCCTGGCGTACTTTGTTGTTGAGCTCCTGGGCCTTCTCTTCGGCCATCTCGGCACGCATCTGGGCCGTGGTGATCTCCTTGCGGTAGGATACGTTTTCGTCGATCAGCTTTTTGTTGAGCGTGTTGAGCGAGTCGATCTGGTGAAGATAACCCCGCATGATGGTACGCGCGTGCCGACCTCTTTTTCATATTGCTTGATTTTGGCCAGACTCCACGAACGCTCCTGTTTGAGCCGCTGCATCAGCGAGTCGGCCCGCTGGCGTTCGATGCCCATCTGGAGCGAAAGGGTGTCGTTGGATAGTTGCAGGTCGTCGAAATCCTGCATCAGGTCGCTCAGGTTGTTCTGGATCGAATCGCGGTCGATGACCAACAGGTCGTAATCGGCCTGCTGCTGGCGATGGATGTTGTAATAGAGGACCGTGATGGCAGCCAGGATCACCGCCAGGATAATGATGACGATGCGGTAGCCGAGGATCGACTTGTTCGCGCCCTTGCGGGGATCGTCGTTTTCGTATTCGGGTTGGTTGTAACCTTGATAGTTCTCTTCCATGGTGCGAATATTTTATACAAATATAATAAAAGACGGGGCAATCGCTGCCGGTTTGTGTCCGAAAATCGCAGAACCTCACCCCATGTTCTGCAAATATAATGGATTTTTATTTGATTTTACTGCTCAACGGATATTTCAGTCCGTGATATCCCGAAATATAGGCTCTGAACGCTGCCGATGCGGACCGGCGATTCGATGTAGAGAGGAATGAGGTTTTTGTCGTCCGAAATCCAGACCGTGAACTCCGTTCCGTCCGTAAACGAGTACCCTTCGGAGGTGCCGATCTGACAGGCGAACTTCGAGGGTGCGGAACGTACCCATACTGCGGATTTTCTTGGTTTCACGCCCCAGAAAGCGGTACCGCAGATGGCGGATCGTATCTTCGAGGAGCATTTCGAGCACCTCCGTTTTTCCTTCCTGGAGCGTTGCCGGGTCGATGCTCCGCAGGTGGAAATAGAGCGACACGGGGTCCATGCTGCGCGGGGTGAGCGACATCGTTTTGGTTGTATCGCGCACCATGCGGCGTCCCTGCCACCGGGTGTGTACCGTCATTTCGGGCCAGTCGTACACGTAGTTGCTCCAGAACCGGTAGTTGCCTTCGCGGATATCGCTTTCGAAACGGCGTGTCTTCAACTCCTCGCGATCGACCAGAATCGTATATTTGTCGTCCACGTTCATTACCCAGCGGAAGGCGGGGAGCGTTTTGCCGTGTGCCACGATGCGGTACATCGGCTCTCCTTCATATTCTTCTTCGACGGTGGTCACGCGTACGCTTCCCACTTCGGTATTGGGAAAGAATTTGGCCTTGTAGCTGGCCCGGTAATCGAGTACTTCGCCCGGCTGGTAGAGCTGGGCGCCAGCAGGCAGGGCTGCCAGGAAAAACAGGACGGTGAAAAAAATCTGTTTTTTCATTGAAAAGTTGCAAAAAAGTAATTTACTCTGTTTTTTACGGCTGTTTTATCTGTTTCTGCCGACGTGTTTGCGGATGAATTGCGGAAAGTTTTCGATTCGGGCTTTACAATCCGCCGGTTCGGGTCGTCGTTCCGGGGCGGATAAGGTTTGCCTTGTGCGGAACTTCTTCCGGAGTGGTTCAAATACCCTGCCGTGCGAAAAGCTGCGGAATCGTTAAAATGCAGGAAAGCGGTGTGTTTCATCGTGCCGAGGTGAATGAATCAGGATATTTGGGAAAAATCGATCTCTTCACGGCCGGAGTAGCGCTTGCGGAGTTCCCGAAGCCCCTCGTGGCCGTTTTGGGTCAGTGTCGGGTCGGCCGTCAGCACTTCGGCGGCCGCTTCCCGGGTGACGGTCAGGATCTGGCTGTCGAGCGTCGGGTTGGCGATCTTCAGGTCGAAGGCCATGCCGCTCTGGAGCGTACCGTTCACGTCGCCCGCACCCCGCAGCTTGAGGTCCAGCTCCGCCAGGCGGAATCCGTCGTTGGTTTCGCACATCGCTTCGAGCCGCAGGCGGGCCTCCTTCGAGAGCTTCTCGCCCGACATGAGGATACAATAGGACTGCTGGCTGCCCCGTCCAACGCGGCCGCGCAACTGGTGAAGCTGCGAGAGGCCGAATCGTTCGGCCGACTCGATCACCATGACCGTAGCATTGGGAACATCGACGCCGACCTCGATGACCGAAGTGGCGACCATGATATTCGCCTCGCCGCTCTTGAACTGGCGCATCGACTCCTCCTTGTCTTCGGGTTTCATCTTGCCGTGGCAGATCGTCGTGACGTATTCCGGCAGCGGGAAGTCGCGCGAGATGGCTTCGTAGCCGTCCTGCAAATCTTTGTAGTCCATCGTTTCGGACTCCTTGATAAGCGGATAGACGACATAAATCTGTCTTCCCTTCTTGATCTCCTGCCGCATGAAACCGAAGAGCCGCAGGCGGGCCGCGTCGGTGTAGTGCACCGTGCGGATCGGCTGACGTCCCGGCGGCAGCTCGTCGATCACAGAAACGTCCAGGTCGCCGTAGAGGGTCATCGCCAACGTGCGGGGAATGGGCGTGGCGGTCATCACCAGGATATGGGGCGGTTGCTCGTTCTTGGTCCAGAGCCGTGCCCGCTGTTCGACGCCGAAGCGATGCTGTTCGTCGATCACCACGAATCCCAGGTTCGAAAACTGTACCCGGTCTTCGATCAGGGCGTGCGTGCCGATCAGCAGGTCGATCGAGCCGTCGGCAATTCCGGCGAGGGCTTCCCGCCGTTCGCGTGCTTTGGATGCTCCGGTAAGGATCGCCACCCGCACGTCCATTCCTTCGAGCATCCTCTGGAAGGTGGCGTAGTGCTGGCGCGCGAGGATTTCGGTCGGAGCCATCATGCAGGCCTGGAAGCCGTTATCGACGGCCAGCAGCATGGACATCAACGCCACGAGGGTCTTGCCGCTGCCCACGTCGCCTTGCAGCAGGCGGTTCATCTGGTAGCCGGAGATCGTGTCCTGCCGGATCTCCTTGACCACGCGCTTCTGCGCCCCGGTCAGCGGGAACGGCAGCCTGGTGTTGAAGAAGGTATTGAATACGCCTCCCACTTTGGGGAAGAGGAATCCGTTGTTTTTCGACAGGCGGGCCGTGCGGCGTGACTGGATACCCAGTTGAATGCCGAGTAGCTCTTCGAACTTCAGCCGGTATTGCGCCTGCCGCAGCAGTTCGGGCGATTGCGGGAAATGGATGTTGTAGAGCGCATCGCGCAGCGACAGCAGGCCGTACCGGGTCCGCATTCGGTCGGGCAGCGTTTCGCGGATATGATCCCGCACCATCGGCCATAGGTTGCAGACGATCGTGTAGATGCCTTTGGTGCCGAGGACGCTCGAAAGCCGCTCGGTCGAGGAGTAAATGCCTTGCAGACCGCTTTCGGCCTTGCGGGAAAAGGCTTTCTCGATGGTTTCGATTTCGGGATGTACCACCGACAGTTCGCCCTTGAAGAAGGATGGGCGGCCGAAAATCAGGTATTCGCGCCCCACTTCGATCCGTTTTTCGATCCATTTGATTCCCTGGAACCAGACCAGTTCGGCCACGCCGCTGCCGTCGTTCACGACGGCCGTGAAACGTCGTTTGCGCCCCGCTCCGGCATAGCTGACGCCTGTGATGCGCCCCCGGAACTGGATGAGTGCGGAATCCCCTTCCGCGATCTGGTCGATGCGGTAGATCCTCGTACGGTCGATGTAGCGGAACGGATAGTGGCAGAGCATATCGCCCAGCGTGCGGATGCCCAGCTCCTTTTCCAGCAGCCGGGCCCGCGCCTCGCCTACGCCCGCGACGAATTTGATGTCGTTGTCGAGATAGTTCGCCATATCCGTCCCAAATATAGGAATTATCGGTCAAATACGTTCTTTGTCTTTGTTCTCTATTTGCCGATTTTTTCATCCGTATGCTTTGTGAGGGGTAGAATATCTCAAATATATCCTCTCAACAAGTGTTTTGAATGTTGATATAATTTTTATATCTTTGAAATGCTTGTTAATTTATAATAATTATGAGAAATCTATTGGTGTTTTTTGTGTGTTTGGCAGGAATTTATAGCAGTTATGCCCAACAGAGAATAGATGCCCTGGAGTTTGTAAAGAATGCGCCTTGGGACTTGACGGAGTCCGAAATAGACGAGAAATATAAGGAAAACAGTTTCGAACTTGCGGATTCATTAAAAGTATCGCTTGCTGCATCTTCGGGTGGTAATTTGAATTTTGCGAATAAATTTCTTGATGAATTTTGCATCGGGAAATATAATGGATTTACATTGTACACCATAAACGAAGAGACAAGGAAACCGGATATGTTTTTTACATATATTCATCCAGAACAGATAGCGAATACCGATGAAACGGAACTGCTGCGATATATGGATTCGTTATTGTATGTAAGATTGGGGGAACCGGATCATAAACAGGACGACTATTCTGATGATAATGGGAATTTTGTGATGAGGCTTTGGGCAAAAGGCACGGATTTGACAGTAGTGATTACTGCCTCTCTGATGAAAAAATTGTGGAGTCACCAGAAACTCCATTGATGTATTTTGTTTCTGTTGCTAAAGCAGACGATGGATCAAACGATTTTAGAAATGCAAGATGGGGCGACTCTATGTCGCAAATTGTAGAAAAGGAGGGACGTAAAAATGAATGGACGGGACAGATACTTAATCCGAATGTTTATTCGTTCAGTTCGAGTGTGGCGAATAAGTTATGTGATGTCCTCTATTTTTTCACTTCAGATGACAAATTGGTTCGTGCCAAATATTATTTTACGAATATTTCGGTAGATGGTTGCATAAGTGATTACAAAGAACTGGTATCACTGCTTTCTGAAAAATATGGGGTTCCGGGAGAATCAGTGCATTGGAGTGATCCCTCCTATGCACGGTATCGCACAGAAGAGGGTTATGAGGTGTATTCGGGACATTTAAGTTATTGGGCATATTGGTCTCCGAGTTTTCGTACGGAGATTGTCATTTCTTTAAGAGGAGAAGACGGTTTAATCAATTTGGCCATTGAATATTCGAGTTGTATGCACGAACAAGAGGCGAAAGAAGATCGATTGAGAGGTTTGTAACGGTATGAGCTATCAGTATTCTTGATGCAGAATTTCTTATTACAGGTTTTGCGTTTAAGGTTAATGGTATGTGGGATATATATAATTATTATGGAAGATTACATCCTGCGGGAGATCGACAAGATCGGCAAACTCATCGAAGCCCTTTTGCAGAAGGCGGGCATCCTGCGGAGAAGCGGGGCGGGAGAGGCCGTTTGCGAAACCGCCTGGACGGAGTTGGCGGAGGCGCTCGATCTGGATATCGACACTCTGCTGGCCCGGGAGGACTTTATCGGCGTGCTGATCCGCGAGTATGGCTTCAGCGACGAGAACCTGGAAAAATTCGCCGAGCTGCTGTTCGATTTCGCGGCCGCTTCGCCCGATCGGGACGCGACGGTCCGGCTCGCCTGCGGCATTACGGCCATTTACCGCTATCTGGACGAAAAGAAGGCTCCGGTTTCCCTGAACCGCTACTACATCCTCAAGGAGTTGGAGAATATGACTGCCCGATAGCACGGCGCCGCCGAACGGTCGCCATTCCGGTTTGTGCAGGATAAAACGCGAATGTCTGTTTTATCCTGCCTTCATTTTCACTACCTTTGTGGTAATAAATTCTGGCAGGACATGAATTTGACCAAGTATGAGCGCCGCCCGAGCCGTGAAGTCCGCATCGGACGGGTTGTGATCGGAGGGAATCGTCCGATCGCCGTGCAGTCGATGACCAATACCGACACCAAGGATACCGAAGCCTGCGTCCGGCAGATCGAACGCATTTTCCGGGCCGGGGGGCCGATCGTCCGGCTGACGGCCCAGGGGCGTCGGGAGGGAGAGAATTTGCAGCGGATCGTCCGCCGTTTGCGGGAGGAGGGGTGCGATGCCGCCGTCGTTGCGGACATCCATTTCGTGCCCGAAGTGGCTGCGATCGCTGCGAAATACGTGGATAAGGTGCGCATCAATCCCGGAAACTATAACTCGTCGCACGGGGAGTTTGAAGCCCTCATCGACCAATGCCGGGAGCGCGGCGTGGCGATCCGCATCGGCGTGAATCACGGTTCGCTTTCGAAGCGCGTTTTCGACGAGTGGGGCGATACTCCCGAAGGGATGGTAGCCTCGGCGATGGAGTTCCTGCGCGTCTGCCGCGAGAAGGCGTTCGATCAGGTCGTGGTGTCGATGAAGTCGAGCAATACGCGGGTGATGGTGGCCGCCTACCGGCTTCTGGTGGAAGCGATGGAGCGGGAAGGGATGGATTATCCGCTCCACCTGGGCGTCACCGAAGCGGGGAACGGGATCGAGGGGCGCATCAAGAGCGCTGTCGGTATCGGAGCGCTTTTGGCGGACGGTATCGGCGATACGATCCGCGTTTCGCTGACCGAAGCGCCCGAGAACGAGATCCCTGTGGCGCAGCTTTTGGTCGATCATTTTGCCCGCCGCAGCGGGGAGTTCGCCGTCAAATATTCGGAGCGTTATACGCCGACGCGATATTGTCGGCGGAGCGATATACAAACTCCCTTGATTCACTCCGAGTTGCCTGCCGACTGGCGGGTGATCGAAGCCCTGACCGAGAATCCTACGGCCGAGCTGCGGGCCGCGATCCTGAGCCTCGACCGGGCCGACGAACCCGTTGCGGTGTGCTGCCGTTACGAGGATCCGACGGTCGAAGCCGTCGCCGTCAAAGCCGCCGCCGATCTGGGGCCGCTCTTTCTGGACGGGTTGGCGGACGGCATTCGGATCGACGCGCCGCACCTTTCGGAAAAGGAGATCGCGGAGATCGAGCTGATGATCCTGCAGGCGGCCCGCGTGCGGATGTCCCGCACCGAATACATCGCCTGCCCGAGCTGCGGTCGTACGCTTTACGATATAGAGGGAACGCTCACGGCGATCCGTGCCCGAACCTCGCATCTTAAAAACTTGAAAATCGGCGTGATGGGGTGTATCGTAAACGGACCCGGCGAGATGGCCGACGCCGATTACGGCTACGTGGGCGCCGCTCCGGGGCGTATCACCCTTTACAAGGGGCGCACGGTGGTGGAGAAGAACATCCCTCAGGAGGAGGCGCTCGATCGGCTCGTGGCGCTCATCAAGGCCAACGGCGATTGGGCCGATCCTGAAAATCAACCGGAACGACCATGACGATTCTGCCTGCAGCCTATCTGGGGTCGGTCGAATATTTCGCACACCTGCTGTGCGACGATTGCGTCATCGACCTCGGGGAACATTTTGTCAAGCGTTCGGAGCGCAATCGGGCGCAAATTATCGCTTCGGGCGGCGTGATGGACCTCACGGTGCACGTGCAGCGTGCCAACCGTCCCCGTACGCCGATGCGGGATGTGCGGCTCGACTATTCGAAGCGGTGGCAGCACCAGCATTGGATTTCGTTGGTGTCGGCTTACCGGGGATCGCCCTATTTCGATCACTACCGCTCCTCGTTCGAGCCTTTCTATCGGCGGGAATACGATTTTCTGGTCGATTACGACCTCGAACTGACGGAAGTGCTGCTTCAAAAACTGAATGTGCAGAACCGCCCCCGTATTTCGGAGCAATACGTCGAAGCCGCTCCCGGCGACCTCGATCTGAGGCCCAAACAAAAAGAGGACCCGGCGTTTCATGCCGAGTCCTATTTCCAGGTCTTTTCCGACCGGCTGCCTTTCGCGCCTAATTTGTCAGTCGCAGACCTGCTGTTTGCTGAGGGTCCCGACGCGGCGGAGCTACTAAGGCGCAGTTTCCGGTAAGGAACGTTTCGTCGTATAAATCCCCGGCTTTCGCTTCTATCTTCATCCGGCCGTTGAGCCGTACCGAGTCGCAGCGGTAGATGCACGGTGCGTATTGCTCGACCGCGAGCGTGTCGCCCGAGAGGGTTACGACCGGCTCTCCGGCCGAAGAATAGACGGTTACGGTCTGCAAGTCGCCGTTACGCTCATCCTCCCGGCGTCCGGTGATGTGGAGCGTCGGTTCCGTGTTGTTCCACAAAGCCTTGTAAAGATGGAAAGCGTCCTTGCGGCGGCGTCGGTCCAGCGTGACGAGCCCCGTAGCCTCCACGCCCTGCGGACGGCGGGCCGAGCCGTAGTCGAACAGGGTGTTGATCCAGGTTCCCCACAGCAGCGTGTCTTGTGCCAGGTATTTCGTGTAATCTTCATGAAAACGAGTCTGCCGTCCTTCCGGCTGCCAGAGCAGGCTGTTCGAGCGGCGTCGGCGAGCCGGATCGCCTTGTTGTTCGATCTGCCCCGCTTCACCGTAGCAGATGCCCGAACGGAGCTGGTTCCACCCCGACCGAAGCTGGCCGAGCCAGATTTCGAGGTCTTCCGTGCGGCCTTTGTCCCAGCCGATGTTCTGCGCCCATACGATCAGGTCGGTGATCTGGTTCAGTTCTCCGTCCTGGTTGCTGGTGGCCGCCGTCGGGCGGCTGCGGTCCATTTTTTTTGCCAGTTCGTTCAGTGTCCGCACATAGGGCACGGGGTTTTCGCCCCGTTGCCAGAGGCAGTCGAAGAGTCCCCAGATGACCACTGACGGCCGGTTGATATGCTGGGCGATGATTTCGCGCAGTTGCTGGCGACCGTTCGCCTCGAGTTGCGGGTTCGGATAATAGGAAACGTCGCTGAGGAAAGGTGCCCGGATCAGCGGCAAGTCGATCCAGACCAGTACGCCTGTGCGGTCGCAGAGGTCGTACAGACAGGGGGCGTGCGGTCCTGCGGGCGAGCGCAGGGCATTGGCTCCCAACTCGCGTATGAAAGCGAAATCTTCGGCATAGTCCTCCGCCTCCATAGCGCTACCCGTGCCCGGACGGTCGTAGTAGAGCGTTACGCCGTGAACCCGAACGAGCGAGTCGTTGAGGCGGAAACCCTCTTCGGGTGTGACGCGGATGTTGCGGAAGCCCGTGGCAATTTCGATCTCATCGCGCGAGGTGTCGCTCTCGACGGATACCCGCATTCGATAGAGGTTGGGGTGATCGAGGTCCCACAGTCGGGGATTTTCGACCGTGAAGGGGATGACGACGGGTTTGCCGTCGAGTTTGGCCTTTATCGTTTTGGCTGCGGCCTGAATTCCGTCCGGATCGAACGCTTCGAGGGTCACGCGGCAGAAGTTGTCGCCTTTCGAGATGAGGTGGATTTCGGCCTCGGCTTCGGCCCGTTCGGTCGATACGGCCCGAGGGTGGATCAGGACTCCCGACGAGCCCAGATACAGAGGCGATACGGCGGTGGAGTCGGTGACGATGAGTTCTACCTCCCGGCTGATGCCGCCGTAGATGTTGTGGATGGACGAGAGCGGCAGCACGTCGCCCGTAATGGCGTTGCTCACGGCTACGCGAAGCAGGTTTTCGCTGCCGTATTTCACCCGGTCGGTGATTTCGAAGACGAAAGCGGTCGTTCCGCCCCGGTGCTCGCCGACGTAAGTTCCGTTTACGAAGAGGTGGGCGACGCTCTCCACGCCGTAGAATTTCAGGAAGAGCCGCTTTCCGGTCCAGGTCTGCGGTACGTAGAGTTTGCGCTGATAGTCGGCGGTCGTGCGCAGGTATGGGATCGTCCCGGCCAGTGCATCGAGGTTCCAGGTGTGCGGCAGCGTGACACAGCGGGCGTTGTCGCTGCTGTTTTCGTAGCGGAACGAGAAGAGCCAGTCGTCGCAGAGCGGATATACTTCGCGGGCCTGCACACTCCAGGCGGCGATCAGCAGAAAGATCAGAAGTAACTTTTTCATTTCGATATGTATTTGGCCCCGAAAGGCATTTTCCGTAAAACCGTATTGTTCCGGATCGCTCCGAAGGAACCGGGCGGTTCCGGAGGGTTATCGGAAACAGTGGCACAAAGATACGAAACCCGGCCGATATTTTAACCTTTCCGGACGAATTACCGCATCTCGTTCCCTTTTCCGAGGTCGATTTATAAGCGCTATCTTTACCGAACGGCCGAATTATTTCGTATTTTTGCGGCCGGTTGAAATTGTCGATCCATGAGCGAGAAATCGAAAGGAACCCTTTGCGGCATCGTTGCCGCCGTGAGTTACGGGATGAATCCCCTCGGTGCTTTGTCACTCTACCGGGCGGGAATAAACACCAATTCCGTGCTGTTTTACCGCTATGCGCTTGCCGCCGTACTGCTGGCAGCCCTGTTGTTGGTGCAGAAAACTTCGCTGCGCATTACGCGCCGGGAGTTCTCCGTGCTGGGATTGCTGGGAGTGATGTTCGCCGTATCGTCGCTCACGTTGTTCATGAGTTTTCACTATATGGATGCGGGGATCGCCTCCACCCTTCTTTTTCGTCTATCCGGTCATGGTGGCCGTCATCATGGCGATTTTCTTCAGGGAGCGAATTTCGCTGGTCACGGTCCTCTCCATTTCCCTGGCTCTGTGCGGAATCGCGTTGCTGTACCGGGGTGAGGGCGGTGCGGTGCTCAATACTGCGGGCGTTGTGCTGGTCATGGCTTCGTCGCTCTCGTATGCGCTCTATATCGTGGTGGTCAACCGTGCTTCGTTGAATATGTCGTCGGTGAAGCTTACGTTTTACGTGCTGTTGTTCGGCGTGGCTGCGATCGTGTTGTATTCGCTGTGTTGTCCCGACCAGCCTTTGCAGCTTCTCTCGACACCCTCGATGTGGGGGTGGGCGGCGATGCTGGCTCTGATTCCTACGGTCGTTTCGCTGGTGTTGATGACCGTTGCCGTGCATGCCATCGGTTCTACTCCGACCGCTGTTATGGGGGCTTTGGAGCCGCTGACGGCAGTGGTGATCGGCGTGACGATCTTCGGTGAATTGTTCACTGCGCGGCTTGCTACGGGTATCGGCTTGATCCTGTTGGCCGTCACCCTTATCGTTGCGGGCAAATCCCTGCATCCGGGGCGGCTGGCGGCGATTATCGGGCACCGGGGGTTTTTACGCCACAGCCGGTAGGCTCCGGTGTGGAATAATTCTACATTTTGTAGATTCACGCCACAGGATCGGCCTCGTCTGTTGCAGGCGTATTATATTGTGTATGATTCTCTTATCCGGATAGAACAGGATTGGCGCAGGGTTTGGGTAAAGTCCTTTAACCCTTTTATGGATAAAAACTACTTATGAAATGAAACCGAATCTGAAAGAGTTGAATTTGGAGAAACTGAAAAAAATAGCGGCCAAAACACCTCGTATTCGGGTGAAACTGACTCGTAAGCACTGGATCTTCATCGGCTGTGCCGTCGTGGTGCTGGTCGTTCTGCTCGTCGTGTTGCTGCGTCCCCGGCCGCAGGCCGCCGCACTGCCGGTGGTGGCCGTCGAACCGGTGCAGGTCGAAGATGTCAGCATCTATGGCGAGTACGTGGGCCGTATCCGGGCCCAGCAATTCGTCGAGATCCGGGCCCGCGTCGAAGGTTATCTGGAGAAGATGCTCTTTGCCGAGGGAACCTATATTAAGAAGGGCCAGACGCTTTTCATCATCGACCCGACGGTCTATCGCGCCCGTGCGAACAAGGCCAAGGCGCAGTTGAACAAAGCCCGGGCCCAGGCTCTGAAGGCCGAGCGCGACCTGAACCGTATTCGTCCGCTGTATGAGCAGAATGCCGCCAGTCAGCTCGACCTGGATAACGCCATCGCCTCCTACGAGAGCGCTGTGGCGGACGTGGTGGTGAGCGAAGCCGACCTTACGCAGGCTGAAATGATACTCGGCTACACGACCGTGCAGTCGCCCATTTCGGGTTACATTTCCGAGCGGAACGCCGATATCGGTACGCTCGTCGGTCCTGGCGGCAAGTCGCTGCTGGCCACCGTGGTAAAGAGCGATACGGTGCGGGTCGATTTCAGTATGACCGCGCTGGATTACCTGCGTAGCAAGGCCCGTAACGTCAATCTGGGCCATAAGGATTCGACCCGCAAGTGGGACCCCTATATTACGGTCACGTTGGCCGACGGGGCGCAGTATCCCTATCGGGGACTGGTCGATTTCGCCGATCCGCAGGTCGATCCCCAGACGGGTACCTTCTCCGTGCGGGCCGAGATGCCCAATCCCGACCATATCCTGCTCCCCGGACAGTTCACTAAGGTCAAACTGCTGCTCGACGTGCTCGAACGGGCGGTCGTGGTTCCCAAGAAGGCCCTGATTATCGAGAAGGGCGGCGCCTATGTCTTCGTCGTGCGCCGGGACAGCATCGTGGAGAAGCGTTTCGTGGAAACGGGTCCGGAAACGGGCAATAACTTCATCGTCGAACGAGGACTTGCCTCGTATGAAAATATCGTCGTCGAAGGCTATCACAAGCTGACGCACGGCATGAAGGTCGAACCCGTGGCTCCTCGTGAAGAGGAGGCGAATCCAGAGGAGGAGTAGCCCATGAAAGCCGACTTTTTCATCGACCGGCCGGTCTTTTCCACGGTACTTTCCATCATCATCGTCATCGTCGGCGCCATCGGCCTCGCGCTGCTGCCCGTCGATCAGTATCCGCAGATCGTACCGCCTGTGGTGCGTGTTTCGGCGTCCTATCCCGGTGCCGACGCGCAGACCGTGACACAGGCCGTTGCTACCCCCATCGAGCAGGAGCTGAACGGTACGCCCGGCATGATCTATATGGAGTCGTCGAGCTCCAACTCGGGCGGTTTCTCCGCGACCGTCACCTTCGATATTTCGGTCGATCCCGATCTGGCGGCCGTGGATGTCCAGAACCGCCTGAAGAAGGCCGAGGCACGCCTGCCGGCCGAGGTGGTGCAGAACGGTATTTCGGTCGAGAAACAGGCCGCCAGCAAACTGATGACCATCACGCTGCTCTCGTCCGACCCCAAGTTCGACGAAATATATTTGAGTAATTACGCCACGCTCAACGTGCTGGACCTGCTGCGCCGTATTCCCGGCGTGGGCAGTATTTCGAACGTCGGCAGCCGCTACTACGCCATGCAGATCTGGGTGCAGCCCGACAAGCTGGCCGACCTGGGGCTGACGGTCAAGGATCTGCAATCCGCGTTGAAGGATCAGAACCGCGAGTCGGCGGCCGGCGTGCTGGGGCAGGCTCCGATGACGGGCCTCGACGTGACGATCCCCATTACGGCGCAGGGACGTTTGTCGTCGGTCAGCCAGTTCGAAGATATCGTCATCCGGGCCAATCCCGACGGTTCGATCATCCGCCTGAAAGACGTGGCGCGCATTTCGCTCGAAGCATCGTCCTACAATACCGAAAGCGGTATCAACGGCGGTAATGCCGCCGTGCTGGAGATCAAGATGCTTCCGGGAGCCAATGCAATGGAGGTGGCCGAGGCGGTGAAGGCCCAGATGGAGGAGATCAGCCGCAATTTTCCGGAGGGTATTTCTTACGAGATTCCTTTCGATATGACTACCTACATTTCCGAATCAATCCATCACGTCTATCAGACGCTTTTCGAAGCGTTGTTGCTGGTGATTCTGGTGGTATTCCTTTCGTTGCAGAGCTGGCGGGCGACGCTCATTCCGATCGTGGCCGTGCCGATCTCGCTCATCGGTACCTTCGGCGTGATGCTCGTGTTCGGCTTCTCGCTCAATATGCTGACCCTGCTGGGTCTGATTCTTGCCATCGGTATCGTGGTCGATGACGCGATCGTCGTGGTCGAAAACGTCGATCGCATCATGAACGAGGAGGGGCTTTCGCCCTACGAAGCGACCAAGAAGGCGATGCGGAGCCTGAGCGGAGCGTTGATCGCCATGTCGCTGGTGCTGTGCGCCGTGTTCGTCCCGGTGAGCTTCCTTTCGGGCATTACGGGGCAGCTCTATCGCCAGTTTACCATTACGATCGCCGTATCGGTAATCATCTCTACGGTCGTGGCGCTGACGCTCAGCCCCGTGATGTGCGCCTACCTGTTGAAGCCCGACAGAGGCGGCCGGAAGAAACGGTTTTTCCGGTATATCAATTTCGGTCTTGCGAAAGGCAATAAGCTCTACGGCCGTATGATCGGCCGGGCGCTCGCCCATTCGCGCCGTATGTTCGCCGCCTTCGGCGTGGTACTCATCGGTATCTGGTTGATGAATAAACTCGTGCCCGAAAGTTTCATGCCGCAGGAGGATCAGGGGTATTTCACCGTCGAACTGGAACTTCCGGAAGGGGCGACCATCGAGCGTACGCGTACGGTGACCGACCGGGCGATGGCCTTTCTGATGCAGGATCCCGATGTGGAGTATGTACTCAACGTGACGGGTTCGAGTCCTCGTGTGGGCAGCAACCAGGCCCGCAGCCAACTGACAGTGATCCTCAAGTCCTGGAAGGAGCGGGAATCGGAGGATATCAGCGAAGTGATGAAACGTGTGCGTGACGAGTTGTCGCGTTATCCCGAAAGCAAGGTCTATCTTTCGACGCCTGCCGTCATTCCCGGTCTGGGAACCTCGGGCGGTTTCGAAATGGTGCTCGAAGCTCGCGGGGATGCCGGCTATGCCGATCTGCAGCGGGCGGTGGATACGTTGATGCACTATGCCGAGCAGCGGCCCGAGTTTACGGGGCTGGCCTCTTCGATGCAAGCCGACATTCCGCAGCTTTATTTCGACGTGGATCGCGACAAAGCGCAGTTGGTCGGGGTTTCGATGTCCGACATCTTCTCTACGATGAAAGCGTTCACGGGTTCGATCTACGTCAATGACTTCAATATGTTCAACCGTATATACCGTGTATATATTCAGGCCGACGCGCCTTATCGGGCTTACCGCGACAACCTGAACCTCTTCTTCGTACGGGGTGCCGACGGGGCGATGATTCCCGTCACGTCGCTCGGTACAACGCACTATACGACGGGTGCCGGTACGATCAAGCGTTTCAATATGTTCAACGCTGCGACCATCACGGGCGAAGCGGCTCACGGATACAGTTCGGGACAGGCGATGGACGAGCTGGAAAATATCGTGCGTGAGAAATTGCCTGCGTCGGTGGGCGTCGAGTGGAGCGGCCTTTCTTACCAGGAGAAGCATGTGAGTGGACAGACGGGTCTTGTGCTGGCGCTGGCTTTCCTGTTCGTCTTCCTCTTCCTCGCCGCCCAGTACGAGAGCTGGTCGGTGCCCGTCGCGGTCATTCTCTCGCTGCCCGTAGCCGGAATCGGTGCCTATCTGGGTATCTGGGTTTGCGGTTTGGAAAACAACATCTATTTTCAGATCGGCCTGGTGATGCTCGTAGGTCTGGTGGCCAAGAATGCCATTTTGATCGTAGAGTTTGCCAAGGAGGAGGTGGAAAAAGGCCGCGACGTGGTGTCGGCGGCACTCAAGGCCGCACACCTGCGTTTCCGCCCGATCGTGATGACCTCGCTGGCGTTCATCCTCGGCCTGCTGCCGCTGGTGTTCGCATCGGGTCCGGGGTCGGCGAGCCGTCAGGGTATCGGTACGGGCGTCTTTTTCGGTATGCTGGTAGCTATCTCTGTCGGCATCGTCTTCGTGCCCTTCTTCTTCGTGTGGATTTACCGGATTAAAGCAAAACTGAAGAAACGATGAAACGAGTTGCGATATTTGTCATTTTGGCTGCACTGACCGTCGGATTCTCTTCCTGTTCGGCTGTGCGGCACTGTCAGGCCCCCGAGGTGGAGATGCCCGGGCAGATCGCTTCGGGCTATACCGATTCGCTGACCATCGCCGATCTGAGCTGGTGGCAGTTTTACGGGGATTCGACGTTGCGCCGGGTCATCGAGCTGACCTTGGAAAATAACAAGGATATGCTTGCGGCGGCGGCTCGTGTGGAGCAGATGCGGCAGTTGTATCGGATAAGCAAGGCCGAGCGTTTGCCGAATTTTTCGGCCAAAGGGCTGGCTGATTACGAAACGAACGATTATGCCGACGAGGAGTCGAGCCGTGATCCGGAGTTCAGTGCCAAGCTCTCCGTCAGTTGGGAGCTGGACCTTTGGGGAAACCTGCGCTGGGCCAAGCGCAAGGGCGGGGCGGAGTATCTCTCTTCGGTCGAGGATTGGCGTGCGATGCGTATGACTCTCGTCGCGGAAGTTGCGACGGCCTATTTTCAGTTGATGGCTTTGGATAACGAGCTTTCCATCGTGCGTCGTACGCTCCGAACGCGCAGCGAGGGTGTGCAGCAGGCGCAGTTGCGGTTCGAGGGCGGTCTTACCTCCGAAACCGTTTACCAGCAGGCCAAAGTGGAATACGCTTCGACGGCGACCCTGATTCCGGATCTGGAGAGCAGGATCGAAATTATGGAAAACAGTATTGCATTGCTTATGGGAAAATCTCCTGACTGGGAGGTGTTGCGCGGTCAAATGAATATCGAAGCCGAGTTTCCGGACAGTCTGCCTGTCGGTCTGCCTTCGGGACTGTTGCAGCGGCGTCCCGACGTACGGGCTTCCGAACAACAGTTGCGTTCGGCGATGGCTTCGGCGGGGATGGCCTATGCAGATCGTTTTCCCCGGCTGACCTTCAATCTGGTAGGCGGTTGGGAGAACGATGCGTTGCAGGGTTTCTTTCGCTCCCCGTTCTCGTATGTGGCCGCTGCGATCGCCGCTCCGGTCTTCGGCTTCGGACGCAAGCAGGCCAAATATCGTGCGGCATTGGCGGCATACGACGTAGCCCGGCTGGGGTACGAGAAGAAGGTGCTGGAGGTTTTCAAGGAAGCCAACGATGCGGTAGTCACTTACCGTAACGTCCGCAAAATGGCCGCGTTGAAGGTCGCTCTGCGCGATGCTGCCCGCAAATACGTCGAACTGGCCAATTTGCAGTACCGGGGCGGCAGTATCAATTATATCGACGTGCTGGATGCCCAGCGCCGGTATTTCGATGCCCAGATCGGTTTGAGCAACGCCGTACGGGACGAACACCTCGCTTTGGTGCAGCTCTATAAGGCGTTAGGCGGCGGGTGGGAACTGGAGGAGGAATAGTTTTCTGCCGTCGGATAGCCTGATCTGGTATTAAAAATCCGGTTCTGAAGGTTTGTATGACAGTTTTTTGATTTTTGTCCTGTAAATTTCCGGGTGAAAATTTTGAGGAATAAAAAAAACCGTTTATATTTGCACTCCGAAATACCACTAATGCGGAAATAGCTCAGTTGGTAGAGCACAACCTTGCCAAGGTTGGGGTCGCGAGTTCGAGTCTCGTTTTCCGCTCCAAGCAAAAAGCTGATAATCAAACGATTATCAGCTTTTTCATTTCTGCTGACTGATGTTACAGAGGCCCTTTCTGTGACACAAAATACCCTGAAATCGTGGTTTGTGATACAGAGTGTGATACATAAAATCGTGTAACACACGAATCGCATTTTGTTGCTTGCGTAATCCGTAAAGATTATGACAATCAACGTTGTATGTCGCAAAGACGCTATCAACAGAAACCATTTAGCCCCTCTTGCTCTTGTTTTTACCCATGACCGCCGCCGTAAGTTCGTAGGATTGGGCATATCCGTTGCGCTGGAGCATTGGGATTTCGAGAAACAACAACCTACCGCCGACTGCCCCTGATAGAGCAGAAATACAGTTTCAAATAACCTCCAAAATCCGTGAATACGAAAAGAAAATCAAAAAAAGTTGGAGGTGCTGGAAATTCCCGTTACATTCGATACGCTGTTTGAACAGAACGGCAAACGAATCAACTGCACCGTAGGGGACTTTTTCAAACAGGTTATCGAACGCTTGGAAAAAGTTGAAAAGTACGGTTCCGCCAGCAAACATAAGGTAACACTTGCCCTTATGTCGCAATTCCGCTCGGTCAATATGCACTTTGAGGAATTGGATTTGACTTATTTAAGGGAATTTGAAATCTTCCTGCGTCAAAGGGGTAATGTCAATAACAGCCTTGCTACCAAGTTCAGCGTACTGAAAGCAGTCTATAACAAGGCGGTTTCAGAGGGCGTATTCGTGCCTAAATCGAATCCTTTCCAGCAATTCAAAGTGGGTAGCCTATGGACGAATACCCGCAAGCGGGCCATCACGAAAGAGGACATCCACAAACTGATTGAGTTGGATTTATCGGACAGGGACTTTTACACCCAACTTGCCAAAGACATCTTTATGTTCTCTTATTTCATGGCTGGAATCAATTTCAAAGACATTGCCCTGCTGACTTATGGAGACATCGACAATGGACGCATCTACTATGCAAGACGCAAGACGGGTAAGATGATGAACTGCTGTCTTACGGAACAGGCACAGGAAATCATCGACAAGTACCACACCGACCAAATGGAGGAGGACTATATCTTTCCAATCCTCGACCGCAACGTACACACGACCGAGAAGCAAATCTTAGAACGTGTTAAGAAAACGTTGAAGCACATCAATAAACGCCTGCACGAATTGAGTGAGAAAATAGGACTGCATACGCCATTAACAACCTATGTAGCCCGCCATACTTACGCAACCGTACTCAAACGGTCAGGAGTAAGCGTAGCCTTGATTTCCGAATCGCTGGGGCACTCCGATTTATCCACCACTCAAATCTATTTGGATTCGTTTGAGAACAGCCAAATAGACGCAGCGATGCAAAGCACTTGTTATAGGAGTTTAGAGGTCGGCGGCCAATATGGTAACCGACCTCCTTTTTCCTATTATTCGTATATCGTGGCATCATCGACCGAGGTATTCGACAAGATTATCTATAATTAATTGCTCGCGTGTTACCAATCCTTTGGGAGGATTCATAATAAGTTTAGCCTGTTCGTCTGTTAATTGCTCGATCCTTTCCTCTATTTGAGCGTAAAATGCCGTGGGGTCTTTCGCTTCATGACCTTGGTCTATAATGTACCCTATCAGGTATTTTTTTGCCAAGAAGGTTTCACTGAATTTCTCTTGTGCTACCCGATACCAGTTGATGCTCCGTTGATACCATGCGCTATTCTCGAATGCTTTGGGTAATTTTTTCTCTTTTATGGCATTTACGAAATCGCGTGGTTTCAGTGTGTTCTTTCCAAGACACCACTGCGAGATAGTCGAGAGAGGATAATTCTTACGTCGTAATTCCAACGCAAATTCGAATACCTCGTTCTCTTTCATTTCAAGTGCCATGCAGGGTGCGGCCATATAGTCCGTGCCTTTCCATGCGGTGGTACAGATATTCATTTCTGCAATCAATGCCACGATGGACATCTCTACATTCAACGGCTCTGCAATCACGAGGTTGTCCAAATTCATCCCCAGTTTCAAGCAGGCCATCAAACGGTGCTGACCGTCCAGCACGGCAAAATAATTTTCGGTCTGTTCGTCTGGAATATCATTTCCATCCAGATCTACCAAGTGCCCTCCTGAGAGGTAAACATCTTCTCCTTTAACTACGGTGATGGGCGACAATTGCCCATATTCTCGGATGGATTTCACTTTGGCAGCAACAGCCTTTGCGTTGATTTGACGGTTGCCTTTGACAAAGGCGAAATTACGGTTGAGTTCTACGGAAGAAATAACTAACTGCTTCATATTAATCGGTGTGGGTTTACCTCCACCCACGAGGTCAAAATGGTTATTTATATAAGTATTAAGTATTTGGTATTAGTTATGCTTGTTTCTCAGCGTTAGGTCTGGCTGGTGAGCTCTTGCCAGCTCTCTGGCGGCGGTCGGATGTTGGCTTGGGCAAACTCCCATCATCGTTGCGTCGTTCGATTCGACCCTCGGCCTTTCGGTTCGGATGCTCCCTCCCAACCGAGAAGAGGGGTGTATGTCAAGGAGCGTTCGTTTGCGTTTCTGCCGTTAATACAATCGAAAATCATACATAACACATTGTGGCACACAATTATTGTCGGATAGCAGAAAAGTGTATTATTTCTGTTACCCCTTAATTTACAGCATAAAAAAGGACGGCTTATCGCCGTCCCGTTCCATCTAAACTTAGAGATTATCAATATAAACCGCTCCCTATGGTATGCCATTCTTCATCCTTGTATCGTTGCCAGATAGCTTTTATATTTTCATCATTATCAAGATATTTCTTATTCTCTGTATAGCCGAACATATAGACGATACGAGAGATTAAGAGCATAAGATTATATGAAACTTGGGTAGGATTTGTACTGCGTTTATCCTCGGCCTTGAATTGCTCCAGAAATGGCAGCAGACACGCAACAACAAAGGTAATTTTGTAGCAATCTTTCAAATTGATCGAGAAATCGCCCAAGCCAAACTCCACATTGCGTGACAGATTGGCATAGAGTGTGGCGGAGTTTTCTGCCAAAAGAGCACCCAACATCTGTATTGCCTCTTGTGATTCGATGGTTACACCGTGTTCACGCCCCCGCCAGATACGAATTTTGGCATCGGGATTGGCATGGAGATACTTGGCGAACGCTCGGAACTGGTCGAAAGCAGGTGCAGGAATCGCCATTACGTTCTCTGTTTTTCTTTTGTGTAAGGTAATAAACAAAGAGCAATGCCACCCAGAATTTTTCGATGTCGATGCCCAATGCCTGTAACGAACGAATTACTGACGTGTTCTCCAAGAACTGCTCTTTGGTAAAAGGGAATTTCGACATATCCAGTTTTCCGTCCTTGTGTGGTACGATAAAATCCCCTGTACAAGCGGTATCGACTTGGTATTCCTTTCCATCCTCCTCAATTTCGTATGTAGGGAACATTCGATTGCCGATGCTATGCACATATTCATAAATTTCCATAAAACAGATAGTTTAAGGTTATTTTCAAAGGTAGCGAATTTTCCTGCAAAATTTCCTAAAAAATAATGTTAAAATATTTGATTATCGATTAAATTATTTACATATTTGCATATCAATTCACAGACAAGGGTAATTCTTGTTTCTTCCATAGAGAATATGTTATTAGGACTGATAAGGACGGCAGATATGCTGTCCTTGTCTTTGGGCGATAGTCGCATATTTTTTGTGTGGGAAATGAAATTCCCTTATAAAAGATATTTCACACACAGAAAAAATGCGGTGAAATCCTTTACCACATTTTTTGAGTACGAATCAAGTATTCTCTATAAAAAGAGTATTTCAGAATCAGAAAATGTGGAAGATTCCAATTAAAGAGATAGTAGGTTTTTGAATGACGGGATAGAGAGTTGCTCAAAACTGTCCTGTGCAAACTGCTCAAAAGTGTCCTATATATACAATACCTACTTATACACTACCTATTAAAGTCGTACCGACCATGTACTACCACATCAAAGACCGCAGGTGATTCGAGAACCGCAAACAGGCCAAAGAACATTACGGCGTAGCCTGCTTCCGAAAACTGCTACACTTAAAAGAAATCATATTTACGAACAATCAAAATTCCATTGCTAACGATGAATTATACAGTAATCCCCAAATCAATCGTGAACTTTCAGACGGGCAACAGTAAGCCTATTGATATTTACGTGTGAGCAACCATTAAATATTGCTCCAATCACAAGACCAACATATCCCATATAACAGAGGAAAAACTATCCTTACTGACGGAATTGGATGAACGGACCATACGACGGAGCATTAAACGGCTGAAAGACGCAGGTTATCTAACTGTGCATACCACCATTAAAGAAGATGCAGACAGAGGTTTTATAAAGCGCAATTCCTACTATATAAAGCCAGCAAACAAAGACTATTTCTTCCTCGATAATAGTTTCTTTAAGAGGAACTATCCCGCCAAGATTGCAGGGTTTCTGCTATTATTAAAGTCGGTATGCCTTAATAATACGGATACCATCCAATGACGCAACAGCCAAATTGCAAAGAGTATCGGTTTATCAAGAAATACGACAACAGCCCTCATTAAAGAGTGTCTGCAATTAGGGCTTATAAAGCAGATTGCAAAGGGCTATGAACTAACGGTAGACTGTTTTATCAATTCCTCTGTTAAAAAGACCAATGCAGGGATTTATAAGGAGATATGCGATTTCTGCAAGGTGAAAGGCATAACCGCTCCCAAGTGGGATAAACGGGCTATGTCCGTACTGCTTACAAAGTATAATGCAATAGGCTTATCGAGAACAGAGCCAATAAGCATAACCTACCAACTCGATAAACGATGCAAGAACCTACCCGAAAAGGTATCATTGCCATACTTTATTAAGATTCTGGATATGCAGGAGCAATATAATGCAGTTATAGAACAGGTAGAGCAAAACAAACTCGATAAGGAAGAATTCAGAGGGTTTGCATTTTAGATATACAGCCCTCATGCGCAAGCATGAGGGTTTTCCCTTTTAATAGGAGAATGACATATTTTGCAGATTATTTCATTTATAGGGACTTATAAAATTATGTCATTCAATTTTCTGTTTTCTTTTTCTCTTTAGATGGCGTGCCGCAGGCACTCAATCAATAAATAAGAGTAACATATTTCCTTTGTTCAAGATAATATTATAATTTTGCAGATATAACATACTGAGCATTATGGAGAAGCCAGATTACAGAGCATGGTTTGAAAGTACACGCGAAAGCAACCAAGCAACCATAGACCAGACAGAAACAATTTTTGAGGGATTAGTTCTTAAAATAGCATCTGGAGCAATGGCTATTTCATTCAGTTTCATTACAGCACTAGCACCTAAAATAGAATATCGATTTTGGTGGATTCTTGCTGTTGGATGGATTGCTCTTGCCGTGTGTATTATTCTGAATATCCTATCATATTTAAAAGCAAAAAGAAATTGCCGCACAAATATTCAGAATATTGACAACTATTTATGGGGGAAGTACAACACAGATAATGACCAAGAAAGATATGATGAAACACAGCGAAGAAGCAGGGAAATATATGATAAAAATAGAAAATTAGATAATCGTTATAATCGGCCAACTGCATGGCTGATGATTGGAGGTATTACGTTTATTTTGGGATTTGTGTTTGTAAATCTCGTTTTTAACAGTCCAAAACAACATCAATTGCGAGAAAAAACTACGACTCACGCGATCTCATCTATTGAGAAAACATCGAATGGACTAAAAGTTATACAGCAAGATACATTAAGCAGTCACCAGATTAAGGAAACTTTATAAATGACATATATGGCAAATACAATTTTAACAGAAGGTAAAACGCCGTCTATTCCAACTCCGCCATCACCTCCAACCAAGCCTATAGGAGATGTAAAAGTAAAACTTGGTTTAACCCCTACTAATGCAGTCCCTCCACCTCCACCTAAAACTATTATAAAGAAATAAGAGGCTTATGATACGAAATGATAAGTTAGATGCTGTTCCTCCAAAACCAACAGGAACAAGCAAGCCCAAGAGAATACAAGACGGGAAAACAACAAATACAGCAACCCCGCCCCTTCCGCCTAAACCCAGAATAAAATAGTACAGCATGATAATCAATGAGAAAGAATATGATTCGCCAGAAAGTGTGCAAATCAGAGGGCTGACATCAAAAAATGCTCCACCGCCTCTACCTCCACCGCCACCACCAACAAATTCCAAATAGCTCCGACAATAGTCGGAGTTTTTTGTCTATATACTGCCCACGAACAGATAGATAAATCAAAGCCCCCGCCCTTTATTGAATGTAAAATCTAAAAATATGGACAGACAGTCAAGGGCAAAACGCATAGCGGATTTGCATGTGTTTTACGGACAGAACGAGGTGGTGGAAGAACTCATCCGTGCAGGTAAAATCGACGAGGAATACATGTATCCCTTTGTCGATATGGACGGGGAGGTTTTCGAGTGGTGGCTGGTATCGCCTTACTTGGCACAGGAACTCAAAGGACGGGGAGAGGTCGTAATCGACGCGCTCGATTGTCATTGGTGGGGACGAACAACCAGCGGACAGGCAATCTACATGGACGGCGTGATACAGAAGATTGCAGGAGAGTAAAACTCGGTCTGCATATCGACATAGTAAAACTGCAAATTACAGAGATTAGGGGCATTGCAATTCCGAGAAGATTTTGCAACCTCTAATTTCTGTTTTTGTGTTGGCGTAAGGTCGAGAAATGCAGAATCAAACGACCTGCAAACCACGATTAAAGAGTTTATGCAGGCGTAACGACAAAATCCTCTACTCCAATTTATAAAGAACAAAGTTTTGAATCCATAAGCCGTGCTATTGCATGGAAACTTTGTTTTAGAGAACTTTGCAACTACAATACTCCAAGAGTGTTGCGTATTGAGAAACATTTTCTAACTTTGTGGTGCTGTCCCAAATGGGCGGTAACATATTAGTTTAGTGAAAGTGTTTCGCTAATCCTTAACAGGAAATCTGGAAAATTTTCGAGTGCATTAAGGATAACGCAACGCTCGTCACCGTGTATAGGCATATATCATTCTCGATATATTCTATTCGGTGTGGGGTATTGTTTATTTAATGCACGGGTATTCCAGAACCTCCTGTTAGATAAACGAACAACTCCACACTTTCTTTTTGCATATATCCCACCGCAGCGGAGTTGATACGGTACATTGCAGGCTAACTATGACCGTAAAAGAACAAGTCTTTACAACAAGCGATAGAAATCGCTGTATCTCACTATGACTGCTTTTATGAACATGGCGGAGGGAAATTAGATGTTCTATCTATTTCCAACATTCAGCTATTCGATTGCAAATTATATCCGTCTGACGGTATGGATGGCAGTAATTTGGAAAAATGCACAGGAGGGCGGGGCAATGTGTCATTTAGAATCGCTTATAATTCCCCCTTTACAAAACGGCCTTAAGATAAGTGATAATTTCAGATGTGAAAATGTTGATTTTGAGGTTATAAGCTATAAAGAAGAAAAATTCACAGTCAAAATAACTAATAAAAGATTAACCTTATGAAAAAACTACTATCTCTTGTGTTTTGCGGCTTATTGCTATTCGGTTGTAGCGATAAGTACGACGACAGCGCATTGCGCAATGATCTGAACGACCTCGAAAATCGCGTAACAAAATTAGAGGAACTCTGCACGCAGATGAACACCAATATTTCATCGTTGCAGAAGATTGTAGACGCATTACAGGATAATCTGTCTATTTCCAAAGTTGAACAAATATCGGATGGTTACATTATCCACTTTTCAGATGGTTCTACCGCCACAATTAAAAATGGCAAAAATAGCGGAGATGCTCCTATTATCGGTGTAAAGAAAGACACGGACGGAATCTATTACTGGACGCTTAACGGCGAGTGGCTGACCGACGATGCAGGCGATAAGATAAAAGCAGAAGGCATGGACGGCGAAAACGGCAACGATGGCACGGATGGCGAGAATGGCCAAGACGGCATTACACCGCAACTGAAAATAGAGAATGGCCGATGGATGCTTTCAATGGATAATGGTAAAACTTGGACAGACATAGGACAAGCAACGGGTGCAGACGGTCAGGACGGTGCCGATGGCACGAATGGCAAAGACGGCGACAGCTTCTTTCAGAGTGTTACCGAGGACGATAACAATGTCTATTTTACCCTTATAGATGGTACTGTTATCACTATTCCCAAAGGAGATAATTCACAGTTCGCAATTGCATTCGATACAACGGATATAGCCATTCTCAACGGTGGAGAGAGCAAAACAATCTCCTACACGATTACGGATGCAACGGAAAATACGGTTGTCAAAGCCATTGCACAGGATGGATGGAAAGTCAAAGTAAATGCTACCTCCACGGATAAGGGAACGATTACGATTACAGCCCCCGATCCGATTGTAGAAAGCGAAATCCTTGTCTTTGCCAACGACGGTTCCTATCGTACTGTTATGGCATCATTTTATTGCCACGAAAAACAGGTCTTGGATATAAACATTGCCGATAATTCTATCAATGTATTACCAGCAGGAGGAACGCAAGAAATTAAATTGACAACGAATTTGGATTATACCGTTGAGATTCCTGACAATGCCCGATCGTGGTTGTCGCTGGCTCCTGAAACACGAGCTTTGCGGGAAGATACGATTGTCTTTGAAGTAGCTGCCAACGAGGGGATTCAACGCCATGCGACGGTTACTTTGAAGGGCGAACAAGACAATATTTTACAAACGATTATTTTTCGCCAACTGGGAACGTGTACCGAGATTCATGTCGAAACGAAAGGCGAACTGGAAAATGTGTTGGCGGGTTATGATTATGCCAATATCGAATCGTTGAAGATTACAGGTGTGCTGAACGATGTCGATTTTCTGTTTATCTATCGCATGATGCCCAAGTTGAAGAACCTCGATATTGCAGAGGTGAATATTACGGCATTGCCGACACAGGCATTTTATAAATCTACAAATGTCGAGCATCTGATTCTCCCCAAGACCCTGACAACGATTGGAAAGGAGATGTTTTATCGAAGCAAGCTAAAGTCGGTTGTAATTCCTGCAAGTGTAGAGACGATCGAGGCCGCCGCATTCATGGGTTGCTCTTCATTGGCAACCGTAACTTTTGAGAAAGGTTCGCAGCTGAAAACTATCGGTGGCGGTTATTCTTCTTATTATCCTAATTATTATGGTGCTTTCGCGGACTGCACGGCATTAACCTCGATTGAAATCCCTGCAAGTGTAGAGACGATCGAAGCAGCGGCATTCATGCGTTGTTCTAAATTGGCAACAGTAACTTTTGAGAAAGGTTCTCAACTGAAAACTATCGGTGGAGATTATTCTTCTTATTATTATGGTGTTTTCTCGGATTGTACTGCATTGAAATCTATTGAAATCCCTGCAAGTGTAGAGACGATCGAGGCCGCCGCATTCATGGGTTGCTCTTCATTGGCAACCGTAACTTTTGAGAAAGGTTCGCAGCTGAAAACTATCGGTGGCGGTTATTCTTCTTATTATCCTAATTATTATGGTGCTTTCGCGGACTGCACGGCATTAACCTCGATTGAAATCCCTGCAAGTGTAGAGACGATCGAAGCAGCGGCATTCATGCGTTGTTCTAAATTGGCAACAGTAACTTTTGAGAAAGGTTCTCAACTGAAAACTATCGGTGGAGATTATTCTTCTTCTTATTATTATGGTGTTTTCTCGGATTGTACTGCATTGAAATCTATTGAAATCCCTGCAAGTGTAGAGACGATCGAGGCCGCCGCATTCAAGGGTTGTTCCTCTTTGGCAACAGTAACTTTTGAGAAAGGCTCTCAACTGAAAACTATCGGTGGAGGTTATTATTCTTCTTCTTATTCTTATTATTATGGTGCTTTCTTGGACTGCACGGCATTAACCTCGATTGAAATCCCTGCAAGTGTAGAGACGATCGAAGCAACGGCATTCAAGGGGTGTTCTTCATTGGCAACAGTAACTTTTGAGAAAGGTTCGCAGCTGAAAACTATCGGTGGAGGTTATTATTATCATTATTATTATGGTGTTTTTTCTCGGATTGTACTGCATTGAAATCTATTGAAATCCCTGCAAGTGTAGAGACGATCGAAGCGACAGCATTCAAAGGCTGTTCTTCATTGGCAACAGTAACTTTTGAGAAAGGCTCTCAACTGAAAACTATCGGTGGTGGTTATTATTCTTATTCTTCTTCTTATTATTATGGCGCTTTCTGCCAATTAAAGAATCTAATGACCGTCGATATGTCTGCCTGCACGCAGATTGAGACGATCGGTGAATGCGCCTTTTATGGGGATTTCGAACTGCGATTATTCAAGATCGGCACAGAAATACCACCGACTTGTGAAAACTATGCTTTTAGCGGCATAAATCCTTATTCGGTACTGAAAGTGCCTTCGGGTTGTGCCGATGCCTATAAAGCCGCAACAGAATGGAAGCGGTTTGCAAGCACTACAGGATTAGATGAATAAATGTTAAACATTAGTCTGCGATACTTCGGTATTGCAAAGGTGTATTATTCAATTTGATATGATTCAGTCATTTAAGATGGTCTTTGATGCCAACCGTATTTCAACTCAAAAAAATTAGAGAAATCATTGAAGAATTAACAGAATTGGGAGTATATGATTCTAAAACAGGTATGGTTTCGTATGACAATGATGATAAAGTTTTAGAGCAAAAGATAATTGCAATTCTTGACAATATAGTTCAAAACCATTGATTGGTATTTTTAGGACAGACTTGTGCAAAAGGGTTAATATATAGACCCTCTGCCCAAGTTTGTCCTTTTTATATTACTTGCATATTTCATAAATTTTTTGTATATTTACATCATTATCAAAGATTTAATCACAACATAAATTTTAGCTAAAATGAAAAGAAAAACACCAAGTATTAATTGAAAAACGGGCACAGAGACTATCGACGATGTTCAAATATCGTATGTCTCCAAAGGGGTATCTTATGATAATATTTACGGCGTCTGTCTGTTCGTAGGACGTAGAACTGATGACCCTACACCGCGAGAGTTTCACTATATCTTTGAACTCGACATCGACCCTGCAAAAGATATGACCATCTGTTTTCAAAAACGAGGTCGTTATATGGCAGGATTCTCCTATCTGCTAAATCCAAAAGCCGTAGAGGAGGGTTGTCTCGCCATTGTATTGCCCAACATGGTAGATATTCCCAAGTCCAATTGTATGCTCAATCTTTTGAAGCCCATATAAAGAGCGATACGGTCATATTCGACTATACGACAAAGGAGGGCAAACAGAACGTATTCAAATTTCCACTCACGGGTTTTAACGAGAAATATTTAGAGCAGTTTATATAGATATAATTAAGAAATATGGGATTAGTATATAAAGACCTCATGGGTAAAATGGGGATAGATGATGAGGGTTTATTTGAACTTGCCTATTGCGAATTAGATTATATCTCTAATGAATTGCAAAAGATATATAAGTCTCCGTATATAAGTGATCTGAATAGCTACATATTATTCGCTATTAGGAAAATGTTGGATTCTTGGCAGTCAATTCATCTACTATGTGAAGATAGGATAGATGTTTCATCTTTGGTTACACTTAGTCGAATGATTGTCGATAACTATACTATATTACATTTCATCCATATTAACTCTAAAACGATAGAAGAAAGAGAATTAAGACATTACTTGTATGTTTTAGATGGGGTTGAAAATAGAATAAAGGAACTACGCAAATTTCCATCCTTGACTTTTGATCTCAATTATATTGAACAAACTGAAATAGATCAACTGGCCCAACAAATTGAAACAACTATGCAGAGTGATCTAAAGGCAAAAGATCAATTATTGAAAAAGATTAGAAATAATCCATTATGTAATGTTGATATGGAAAATATCATCCAAAGGCGTAATTGGAAATACAAAAAGTTAAATAATACGATAAAGGGAAATAGATTTTCATGGCTGGAATTATATCAACAAGCAGGAATTAAAAATAGTGTATCTCAATTCATATCTGGCTATATGTCTGAATTTGTCCACGGACTTTGTATGTCTAATATTGCATATAATACTCCTCCTTTTGAAAAAGGCCAAATCTTGAATATTAACACTGTATTTATCAATAAAACAACAGATATTATCAAAAAGTTATTCCAAAACGACCTTGCTAAAAACGATATTGATATTCGAAAATCAGATATAGCGACCTCATTGCTTTTAATGGTTACTCCTGAATATATTTCAGAAAAACTATTACAAATTGCAGATAAAACAAAAGCAACACAACATTCTTAAAAGGAGAGAGGAAAGAAATTTCCTCTTTTTTTCTGAACCGAGGTTGGGGTCGGTTGCAGAGAAATCCAATAAATGAATACGCTTAATTCTCTATCAACTAATAACATAATTGCTTATGAATGACACGTGTTAAATGCTTTATGTAGCACAAGGAATGAAATTTTACCTAACAAATTAAGAATCTGCAAATTACAAACAATTTGCAAGCAAGAAAATGTGATACAGAGTGTGTTACAGACCGATTTTTAAGGTATAAAACAGCTATTTTAACGCTTGTAAATAACTGATTATTTGCAATTTGCGGAAATAGCTCAGTTGGTAGAGCACAACCTTGCCAAGGTTGGGGTCGCGAGTTCGAGTCTCGTTTTCCGCTCTGAAACGCAGAGGACAATCGAAAGGTTGTCCTCTGCGTTTTTCAGTGTATTGAGGTCCGGACGAATGATCCTGTATCTCGTCTTTCGAGGTGCGGGAGTATCAATAAAAGTTTGCGAAATTACCTGTCGAAGCGCTGGTTCGAATTCTATTTCCTTCTTCATAAAAAGATGGTTTATTATTCGGGAGAAGAGTTGATGCTCCTGCGTGATTCCAAATATATTATCAGGCGGGATACGGATAAGTTCAGAGAATTTTTGAGGAAATGGAGAGTCCGTTGTTCCTGTTTGACAAGGCAATGGAAAGATTTTTGGCAATAAAAGAAAAACTCCTGCTTGTCACCGACAGGCAGGATATAATTGATCCGGGGAAATATTTTGAGGGACCGAAGCCAAAAGCCTTTTATTTTCCGGCAGATAACGGCGTCTGTTTCATTCTCTTTCGGGAATTATCGCTCTAAAACCGACTGTTGGCTTTGGCCGACCAATTTCCCGTTTCGGTATTCGGTCGGAGAAATCCCGACATACTGCTTGAAATATTTGCCGAAGAAGGATTGGGTCGAGAAGTTCAGTTCGGAAGCTATCTCCTTGATACTTAAGTCTGAGGAACGAAGCATCTGTTTGGCGTCGGCAATGACCATGCGAATGATCCACTGCAGGGCCGAGATGCCCGATTTCTCTTTGATGATCGCCGAAAAATAGCGGGGTGTCAGATATTGTTCCTGGGCGTAGTAGGTTACCTCCCGTTCCGTGCGGTGATTCTGGTAGAGTGAAACCATGAAATTCTGAAGTACATGGTTTTTCCGATCTTTGTGCTGCGGTTGCTGGGGATGGCGTGCAAAATAGATACTCAGTATCTCGTAGCAGAGTACCTCGCCCATCGCGGTCACCAATTCGCGGTTGATGATCTTTTGTTGTGTATTGGTGGCTGCAGAGCTCATTGTCGCAATTCGCCTCCGCAGTGCATCGATCAGTTGGTCGATATACATGTATTGTTCTTTCGACAACGACAGGCAGGGGTTTTCATAGATGAAAAAACTCCAGGTCGGATCGAATGTCTTTTTCGTATTGGTCAGGATGTAATCTATATCGACCGTAAGCACGACTCCTTTCAAATCCTTGCTTCGATGTTTTATCTGAATGGACATGAGAAGCGGAGAGATATATATGTCGCCTTGACGGATATGGTATGTTTTATCTTCCAGAATGATGTCGAGTTCACCGCCCTGGCAGAGGAAAAGGCTGCACTTATCCGTTTGCGAGAAAGTATAATCTTCTTCCTTGTCGGAAGCGAGCGGAGGAACAGTAGAAAATTTTACTGGAATTGTCATGGTTACGGTTTTTTATAATTTGGCCGAAAAATAGGGAAAAGGGATATAAAGTACAAATATTCGAGGAGGAATCCGTTCGATAATTCTACAAATAGGATAGTGGACAAATGGAATGAATAGTTCGATTCATCGCCCTTGAACGGAGTTGTAGCCGTGTTTCGAGCCGGAAAGAGTGTTTTTTCGATAATCGTCCGTGTCAAAGGATTTTCGGTTTTCACTTCGTTCGACGGATGGAGTGCAAGCGGAACGACCGGAGGCAGCCCATACAGAAGGGCTGCCTCCGGTCGTCGGAAGGAGATGTTACGGGAGGAGGTTTTTCAGAAAGCGACGGATGGCCGCCCATACTCCTGTTTTGCGGAACACTACGGTCAGGAGTATTCCGAGTGCGATGCCGGTAAAGAGCGTGCGAAACAGATTGCCGGAAGATTTTTTTCGGGTCGTCGAGGCGTGTGTTTCACGCAGGAGGGTCGTATCGCGGGCGAAGGAGGAAAGGTTTCGCAGACCGGTATGGCTTGCGAGGCTGTCCGATTGCCGCTGCCGCCGGAAAGTCTGGTTTGTCAGCAGCCATGTACGCCGTTCCGCTCGGTCGCTTATACCGGTGACGATGAGCGAATCGTCCTGTTTTTCGGCTCGGATCGCGGCCCGTCCGCTGCGGGCGGTGTAGGCCGCACCCGGGGGAAGATGGTCGAGGTCTTTAAGCGGGATCGCCAGCCGGGTCCGGTCCGTCGGCAGGGATTCGGTCGCAATCAGCAGGGTTCGTGATGTCGAGTCGGACTCCTGTTGCCGTTGCCGTAGTTGTCGTGCGAGGCTGTCGCGTTGCGATTTTTCGACGCTTCGTTCCGAATGTATTCGGGTCTGTATGTCCGAGGTCTGCGTCGTGGTGCGGGTCGTCGCACATCCGGCTGCCGTCAGGAGTAGCAGCGGCAGCAGCACGGGCCGGTTTTTTCGTCGGGGAGGTTTCATCGGTTTTTTTGGGGGTTTTGCGGTTGAAGTTTTTGCGGAGCCCTTCGACTTCGCGGGTGAGTTTGTCGATTTTGCGGAGCAGTTCCTGTTGGGCGACCAGCCAGTCGGCCTTTTCCCGGCGCAGGGTGACGTTCTCCTGCAGTACGTCGTTGTACTTTTCGCACAACAGGTCGATCGAGCGCTGCATGTCGGCCAGCATGTCGTTGCGGCGCTTGCGGCGGCTGACCAGCCAGGTGACGGCTCCGGCCAGGAAGCCGCTCGGCAGGGCATAGGTCAGCAGGTCGGTGATAAGTGTCGGGTTCATTTCGGTAGTTCGTGTCGAATGGGGTTAGAGAATGCCGGTTTCCCGGAGCCATGCCTGCACGTCGAACGACGGGCAGGCTTTGGCTGCCAGTTCGTTATGCCCTACGACGGCTGCGCCGGGAAACCGGGCGACGAAATCCCGGACGTAGTGTTCGAGGGCGCTTTTCTGCTGCGGAGTGCGGGTGTCGCAGGGGGTCGTGCCGTCGGCGGCGACTCCTCCGGCGTATGCGATGTGACGGCTGGTGGCGTTGTAACCACGGGCGCCGTTGGTGATCTCCCAGGGATCGACCGTGCGGTCTTCGTTGTTGGGGACGAGCCGTTCGACGCTGCCGTCCAGGTGGATGAGGTCGGTATAACCCACCTGGCGCCAGCCTCGGCCGCCCTGGGAAACGGGGGCGGTGTGCCACCTGCGGATATCGGCGGCACTCACTTCGCGGCCGGGCGGCGTGGCCGTGCAGTGGATGACGAGTCTTTCGAGTTTTGCCATAATAAAAAAGTGTGGAAGAGGTTGGAATCGGGGCGACGACCGGATTCGGACGGGGTGGATAAGCTCCGGCCGAGGGTGCGGGAGAAGGTAGGCCGTTTCGGATTGGGTCGGCGAAGCGCAGGACTTCGGGGCGGGATGCCGGTTTCCGCTTTTCCGGGAAAAGCGGGGAGGGGGCCGATGGATGCCTGCAAAGATAACGGATGCCGTCCCGGAATACAAATCGGAGGGACATCCTGCGGTTTTTCGGCGGCATGATGTCGGTTTATTCCGTTGCGATGCGGCGGATTTCCGGTTTTTCGGATTATCTTTGAAACGGTTCGGGCTATGAAACTTCCGCAATGCACGTTTGTTGTTCGATATGAAACGTAAAATAATTCGCAGTATGATCGTTTTCCTTGCAGTTGCGGCCCTGCTGGTCGCGGCGATCGCCCTTTTTATGAATCGGCCCGAATTCGGGCGTGCTCCGCGCGGGGAGCGGCTGGAACGGATCCGGCGTTCGCCCAATTACCGCGACGGCGCTTTCCGCAACCGGCATGCGACGCCGCAGCTCACATCGGGAAAGGGCTGGTGGGCTACGATGTACGACTTCCTTTTCGAGCGTCAGGAGCGCAACCGTCCCGATCATGCGCTGCCTGCAGTGAAGACCGACCTGAAAGCGCTCGATCCGAAAGAGAACCTGCTGGTCTGGTTCGGCCACTCCTCCTACCTGATTCAGGCAGACGGGCTGCGTATTCTGGTCGATCCCGTTTTCGAAACGGCTTCGCCCTTGCCGTTTTTCAACAGACCTTTCGAGGGGACCGATCTCTATAAACCCGAGGATATGCCTGGGATCGACCTGCTGGTCATCACACACGACCATTGGGACCATCTCGACTACGGCACGGTAACGAAGCTGCGCGACCGCACGGGCCGCGTCGTCTGCCCGCTGGGTGTGGGCGAGTATTTCGAATATTGGAGTTTCGATCCGCAGCGGATCACGGAGCTTGACTGGGGCGAACAGGTTGCGCTCGGCGGCGGTTTTACGGTATATTGCCGTCCCGCGAGGCACTTTTTCCGGACGTACGTTTCGGGCGAACCGGACGCTGTGGGCTTCGTTCGTCGTCGAAACTCCGTCGCAGCGGATTTTCCTCGGCGGCGACGGCGGGTACGATACCCATTTCGCCGACGTCGCACGCGAGTTTCCGAATCTGGATGTCGCCGTGCTCGAAGACGGCCAGTACAGCGAGGATTGGCGCTATATCCACATGCTTCCGGCCGATCTGAAGCGGGCCGTAGAGGACCTCGGCGCCCGGCGGGTTTTTCCGGTGCACAATTCCAAATACGCTCTGGCGCGGCATCCCTGGGACGAGCCGCTGAACAATGCGGCTGCACTCGCGGCGGAGAATCCCGAGGCGGGGATCGTGCTGCCGCGAATCGGCGAGCCGGTACGTTTGGATCGGTCCGACACGCTGCCGGGCAGGTGGTGGACAGCTCCCGAAAATTGAAAGAGAGCGAAGGCTAATCTTCGCTCTCTTTTTTTATCTTTCTCCGGTATTCCCGGCGCTATTTTTTGCCCTGATTGGCTACGGCTTCCATCAGCTTGCGGATCTGTTCGGGATCGCCCAGAAAGTAATCTTTCACCAGACGTAACTTGTCGTCGAATTCGAAGACGTATGGCACGGCCGTCGGGAGGTTGAGTTCCGAGATCGCCGCGTCGGAGATGCCTTTCAGGTGTTTGATGATACCCCGCAGGCTGTTGCCGTGCGCTACCACCAGGATTGCGTCGTGAACGGACAGTTCGGGGAAAATCACGCATTGCCAGTAGGGCAGCGCCCGTTCGATGGTTTGCTTGAGCGATTCGGTGCGGGGCAGCTCCTCGTCCGGGATCCCGGCGTAGCGGGGATCGAAGCGCGGATTGCGGGGATCGTCTTCGGCCAGCGGATCGGGTGCGACGTCGTAGCTGCGCCGCCAGATGTGCACCTGCTCTTCGCCGAAGCGGGCCGCCGTTTCGCTCTTGTTGAGCCCTTGCAGTACGCCGTAATGTTTTTCGTTGAGGCGCCAGTTTTTCTCGACGGGGATCCATTCCTGGTCGAGCCGGTCGAGAACACAGTTCAGGGTCCGGACGGCCCTTTTCAGGTAGGAGGTGTAGGCTTTGCCGAAACGGAATCTTTCGGCTTTGAGCAATTCTCCGGCTTTGAGGGCCTCTTCGACGCCTTTGTCCGTGAGATCGACGTCCGTCCATCCCGTGAAGCGGTTTTCGCGGTTCCACGCGCTTTCGCCGTGCCGCAGCAGTACGATTTTTTTCATGGTATGATCTGTTTTTATTTGTATTTCACTTCGTTGAGACACTCTCCGCGTGAGAATGCCTGGATGTTTTCGAGGGTCGTGCGGGCGATGTTGTCCAGCGCCTCGCGGGTGAAGAATCCCTGGTGGGAGGTGAGGATCACGTTGTTGAAGGAGAGCAGGCGTGCCAGCATGTCGTCGTCCATGATCCGGTCGGAGGTGTCCTGATAGAAGTAATCCGCCTCTTCCTCATAGACATCCAGCCCCGCCGCTCCGATCTTTTTCTCCTTGAGTCCTTCGATCAGGTCGCTCGTGCGGATCAGTTGCCCGCGTCCCGTGTTGATGATGATGACCCCGTCTTTCATTTGACCGATGGCTTCGGCGTCGATCATGTGGAGGGTTCGGTCCGTGAGGGGACAGTGCAGCGAGATGATGTCCGAGCGGCGGTAGAGTTCGGTCAGCGGAACGTAGGTCATACCCGATTCCCGGGCGAACGCCTCGTCGGGGCAGGGGTCGTAGCCGAGAACCTCCATCCCGAATCCCCACAGGATGCGGATGAGGGCACGGGCGATTTTTCCCGTGCCGACGATGCCGGCCGTTTTGCCGTGCATGTCGAATCCGAGGAGGCCGTGCAGGGCGAAATTTCCGTCCCGGGTACGCCAGTAGGCGCGGTGTACCTTGCGGTTGAGCGAGAGCATCAGTGCCACGGCGTGTTCGGCCACGGCATAGGGCGAATAGGCCGGTACCCGGACTACCGTGATGCCGTGCTCGGCGGCGGCTTTCAGATCGACATTGTTGAAACCCGCGCAGCGCAGGGCGATCAACCGTACGCCCATGCGGGCCAGTTCCCCGACGGTTGGGGCATCCGCCGAGTCATTGACGAAGATGCAGACCGCATCGGCGCCTTGTGCCAGGGGTACGTTGTCGATGTTCAGGTGGCTGCGGTGGTATTTGATCCGTATCCCGTAGTCGGCGTTGATCCGGTCGAACGATTCGCGGTCGTAGGGCTGTGTCCCGAAAAAAATGGTTTTCATGGCGTATATTTCATTTAATTATAACGTTTTTGTCGAGGCGGTATTATCCGTTCCGTTCACGGATTGTGCCAAGAGCGGGAGATTTGCCGCACAAACCGTATCGAAAGCAATACGTCCTTCGTTCGGTTCGGATTTCGAAGCACTCTGTCTCATGGCACTTTTTTTGTCCCGTTTGTTTCCTGAATAAACATGCAATGAGGAATCCGAGAGAACGCATACGCAACAGTAGGGGGTATAAATGGTGGATTTTGAGCCTCGTGATGCTCGGGACTTTCATGGCCGTGATGGACGTGACGGTCGTGAACGTCGGCCTGCCGACCATTATGTCGGTATTTCACATCCCCATTTCGACCGCCGAATGGGTCATTACGGCCTATAATGATTACCATGACGCTCATGCTGCCTTCGGCGGGTTGGATTGCCGACCGCATCGGCAACAAACGGATGTATATTCTGGGGTTGGTGCTCTTCACCTTCGGATCGTGGCTCTGCGGCCGCGCCGGGAGCGATATGTTCCTGATTTCGGCCCGTGCCCTGCAAGGCTTCGGCAGCGGCATCATCCAATCGCTCGGCCTGGCGATCGTTACCCGGGAGTTTCCTCCGCAACAGCGGGGGCTGGCCCTGGGGTTGTGGTCGGTGGCGGCCGCCGCTTCGATCTCGTTCGGTCCTCTGATCGGCGGTTATCTGGTGGACGATTACAGTTGGCACCTGATCTTCGATGTCAATGTTCCTGTGGGACTGGCGGCCATTCTGTTTGCAATTTTTATCCAGAAGGAGTGGCGCGGTGCCCGTGCGGGCAGTTTCGATTGGCCGGGTTTCCTGTGCGTGGTCTGTTTCATGCCCCTTTTGATCTTCGCACTGGCCCGAGGCAATTCGCCTTCGAATCCCGAGGGGTGGAGTTCGCCGGAGGTGATCGGATGTTTTGCGGTTGCGGCTGCGGCACTCATTGTCTTTATCGTCCGGGAGCTGCGGTGCGAAAATCCGCTGTTGAATCTGAAACTGCTCGGCGAACGTAATTTCGGCGTTTCGATGGCCGTGCTGGCGATCTTCGGTATCGGCATGCTGGGCGGTACCTACCTGCTGCCGCTTTACATGCAGAAGGGGCTGGGCTATACGGCGATCATGGCCGGCAGCGTTTTCCTGCCCGTCGGCCTGATCCAGGGCGTGCTTTCGACCTGCTCGGGATTCCTGACCCGCTATATCAAGCCGCTCTTTATCGCCGTGACCGGCATCCTGGTCATGACGTTGAGTTTCTATTTCGCCAGCCGGTTTACTCTTCATACTACGCATGCACAAATCATGTTGGTACTCTATCTGCGCGGTTTCGGCATGGGACTGACCTTTGCCCCGCTGAACGATTTCTCGCTCATGAATTTGAGCCAGCGCGATATGGCTTCGGCGGCCGGCATCTCCAACAGCATCAAACAACTCTCGGGCAGCGTCAGCATCGCCCTGCTTACCGTTATTCTGACCGGCCGTACGGCGTTCCATTCGGCGCAGGGCGGACTCTCTTCGGCGGAAAGCTACGTGGCCGGTATCTCCGATGATTTCCTTTTCGTCACATTCGTTTCGTTGGCCTCGGCACTGCCCTTCCTGTGGCTGTTGCGCCCGCGCCGCAAGGCGGCTTCGTTTAAGAGCGAAGGAACGGGCACCTGACGGGTTTGCTTTTATCGCCTTGAATCCCTATTTTTGTCCGGGGGAATCGTCTTTTCCCGGAGGATTTTGAAAAACGATCAGCAGACATACGTCCCCGATCCCGAGGTCGCTTCGCGGCTCCTGGAGTGGTACGGCCGCGAGGGGCGCGACCTTCCCTGGCGTCGCACACGGGACCCTTACCGGATCTGGATTTCGGAAGTGATCCTGCAACAGACCCGCGTGGCGCAGGGTATGTCCTATTATCATCGTTTCCTCGAACTGTTCCTTGACGTCGCGGCTCTCGCTTCGGCTCCCGAAGATCTGGTTCTCAAGTGCTGGCAGGGACTCGGCTACTACTCCCGCGCCCGGAATCTGCTGGCCGCAGCCCGGCGGATCGTGGAAACGCACGGCGGTGTTTTCCCGACGGACTATGCCGACGTGCGGGCATTGCCCGGCGTGGGCGACTATACGGCTGCGGCGATCTGTTCGATCGCCTACGACGAACCCTGTGCCGCACTCGACGGCAATGTCTTTCGGGTGCTTTCCCGCCTTTACGACCTCGATACGCCCATCGATACGACTTTCGGAAGGCGGACGTTCGCTGCGTTGGCCGATTCGCTGATCGACCGGCAGCGGCCGGGACTTTACAACCAGGCCATTATGGATTTCGGGGCTCTTTGCTGTCTTCCGGCACAGCCTTGCTGTACGGAGTGCCCTTTGCGCGACCGTTGTCTGGCTTTTGCCGCCCGTACGGTCGATGTCCGTCCCGTCAAACAGGGGCGTACGGCTGTCGAACCCCGCTATTTCAACTACCTGCACGTCGAATGCGGCGATGAATTGGTATTGCGCCGACGGGGTGCCGGCGACATTTGGCAGGGGTTGTACGAATTTCCGCTCATCGAAACTCCCGAACCTGTGGAATATACGGTGTTGGCCGCGATGCCGGAGTTTTGCGCTCTCTTCAAAGATGCCGGGGCGGTATGCCTTGCCGGGACCGTCACGATGCCCGTGCATCAGCTTTCGCACCGGGCGATCCACGCTGTTTTCTACCGGATCGTCGTGGAGCGCTGGACGCCCTCCTTGCGCGAAATGCTCGTTATTCCGCGTGAAATCCTCGGCGATTACGCCGTTTCCCGTCTTACGGAGCGTTATTTATCCCGCTGATTCTTCGTTTGTGCGTTTGCGGCACACGGTTTGCCGTTTGAATCAGAGTAAAACCTATACGAAGAAGTAAATCCGGATAAATTATGTTTACAGGTGTACAGTTCACGCACTTCATCCAGGCGAACCCGGCGCTGGCCGTCTTTCTGACCGTTGCGCTGGGGTTTTTGCTGGGTAAGCTGCGCATCCGCAGCTTTTCGCTCGGAACGGTAACCAGCGTGCTGCTGGTGGGCGTAGTCGTCGGGCAGCTTCGTATCGAGATTCCCGAACCGGCCAAAACCCTTTTCTTCCTGATGTTTCTTTTCGCCGTGGGGTATGCGGTCGGCCCGCAGTTCTTCCGGGGGTTGAAGAAGGACGGATTGCCTCAGGTGGCCTTCGCCGTGGTGGTCTGTTTGCTGTGTTTGGGGTCGGTATGGCTCTTCTCCTGGCTGATGGGCTATACGCTTTCGCAGGCTGCGGGGCTGCTGGCCGGGTCGCAGACGATGTCGGCCGTGCTGGGCGTGGCGACCGATACGATTCGCGAGCTGCCGGGCGGAGCGGAAACCGATCTCAGCTCGATGCCTGTTTGCTATGCGGTGACTTACATCTTCGGTACGGCGGGTTCCGCCTGGGTGCTGAGTTCGATCGGACCCCGGTTGCTGGGCGGCGTGGCGAAGGTGAAGCAGTCGGCGCGTGATCTGGAGCAGAAGATGGGCGAAGACCTCAGCCTGAAGGCCGGCTTCGACCCGGCGGCCCGGGAGATCGTTTTCCGGGTTTTCAGCGCCGATAACGAATGGTTCGAGGGCGGGCGTACCGTCCACGAATTCGAAACCGTCATGCAGCGCGACGGAAAGCGTATTTTCGTCGAACGGCTCTGTCAGCAGGGGAAGATTGTCGATGAGGTGACACCCCGGACGGTGATCCGCCCGGGCGATCAACTGGTCGTCAGCGGCCGCCGCGAATACGTCATCAGCGAAGAGAAGTGGATCGGTGCCGAAGTGTCCGATACGACACTGACGAATTTTGCCGTTCAGGTCCTTCCTGTCGTGGTCAATCGCAAGGGGGCTGCCGGGGAGAGGATCGGAAAGGTCTTGTCTGCTAAATTCATGCACGGGGTCAATATCCGGTCCATCGTGCGGGCGGGTGTGAAGATCCCCGTGCGGAGCGGTGCGAAACTGGATGCCGGCGACCGGATCGAATTGGTCGGGCTGCCGCAGGACGTGCGACGTGCCGCCGCACAGTTGGGTTTCAGCGATCCGGTGAAGACCGAGAGCAGCGTTCCGTTGCTGGGGCTGGGTATCTGTCTGGGCGGTCTGATCTTCGGATGGATGCTGGTGGCCAAGATAGGGGCGATTCCCCTGAGTCTGACCGTGAGCGGCGGCGTGCTGCTCGCAGGTCTTTTCTGCGGCTGGGCCCGTTCGCGGCGCCCGACTTTGGGAGGCATTCCCGAACAGACCGTGTGGTTCATGAACAATATGGGACTGAATACTTTCATTGCGATCGTCGGCATTTCGACCGGACCGTCGTTCGTCGCCGGTTTTCAGCAGGTGGGCTGGAGCCTTTTCCTGGTGGGGGCCGGTGCCACGACTCTTCCTCTGGTGCTGGGCGTGTTGATCGGCCGTTACCTGTTCCGTTTCAACGATGCCCTGACGCTCGGATGCGTCGCCGGAGCGCGAACGACTACGGCGGCTCTCGGTGCTGTCGAGGATACGATCGGCAGCAATGTCCCCTCGCTGGGATATACCATCACTTATGCCATCGGCAATACGCTGCTCATCATCTGGGGCGTGGTGCTCGTGTTGCTGTTGGCCTGACGGAGCCGGTCGATGATTCGGGCGGGTCTATGGTTTTCCATAGATCCGCTTTTTCGTGGTGCGAATCGCTAAAAGCGGATGAATCCGGCGGATTTTTGAAAAAAAATTGATTACTTAGCATTCTCTTTTAACGATTGCGACGATGAGTGCGAAACTGGCGAAGTACGACCGGTTGTACGAACAGATCAAGGGCTATGTACAGACGACCGACGACATTTGGGCACGGCTGGCCACGATGGAGGCCGTGCTGCATCATAAGATGCAGACTTTTTTCTGGACAGGGGTGTATGCCCTTATCGACGACGAACTGATTGTCCGCTCGTACCAGGGGCCCGTTGCCTGTCAGAAGCTGCGGCATCATACGGGAGTTTGCTGGGCGGCGGTCAGCACGGGAGAAACCGTAATCGTGCCCGATGTGGAGCGGTTTCCGGGACATATCGCCTGTAATTCGAAATCCCGCAGCGAGATCGTCCTGCCGATTCGGGACCGGGAAGGGCGTGTGTTCGCCTGTCTGGATGTGGACAGCGACCGGTTGGATGCGTTCGACCGGGAGGATGAAGAGGGGCTGAAAAAGATTCTCTCCCTGCTTTTTGATTAGGCGGCGCTCCTGCGTGGGCGGCGTATCGTATCTTCATCATCCGCGAAATCCGGTGCGTTTTTCAGCGATTGCCGTATAAAATAAACTCCGCCGAAGCGGAGTCCGAGCAGATTCGGCGCTGCGTCGGCTCGATTATTTTTGTACCGGACAGGAGGCGGTTCGGCGATCTTTATGTGCGAGTCCGTACGATTGAATTGTTCGCCTTTTTCTGATCCTTGTACAAAAAAATCCCGCTGTAAAATACAGCGGGATTTTTTTGTATTTGGCATTTAGCGGATTACCGTTACGCGGTTCTCCTGTTCGGTCTTGAACGGAGATTTGGTGTCGCTGTAACCCTTGTACTGCAGGTTCTCGGCTTTTACGCCTTTCGAGATCAGGTAGTCGTAAACCTTCTTCGCACGCTGCTCGGCCAGGCGGGTATTCACGGCTTTCGAACCGGTTTGGGGATCGGCATGGCCTTCGATCACGTAAATCTTGTTTTTCGGCGCATTCTTGATTTGGGTAGCGATGATGTCCAGGCGGAGTTTCTCTTTCGGACTCAGCTCGGTCTGGCCGATGTTGAAGAAGGTGATGCCTTTGCTGGTCAGATAGATGTCATCGGTGTAGGCATTGCCGTCGAGCTGGTCGGCCGGAATAGGATTGGGACCCCACTTCGCCATTTCGGCAGCTTTCTTTGCGGCAGCAGCCTCGGCAGCGGCTTTTTTCGCAGCTTTGTTTGCTGCAGCCAGGTCATTGGCTAATTCGGCATTGTCGGCCTGTACTGCGGCCAAAGCCAGATCACGGTCAGCCACGGCAGCCTGGTAAGCCATCACATCCGCTGCGGTGTAGGGCGAAGCCTGTTTGAAGCCACGGCGGTTGAAACGGTACGTAAGACCGATCGTGGCACTGTAAGCTGCGGCCACTTTCTGTGTTCCCGAATTCAGGATTGAGGGCATGTTGCTGCTGGGCAGCATCCAAGCCTTGAGTTCCAGTTCGATGTCCAGGGCCGGGCATACGCGGAACTTGTTGAGCAAACCGGCTGTGAAAGCGAACGAATGGTCCGTCCCGTAGCCCCAGTCGCGCTGGAATTTGTCGGTGAAACCCGATACGTGGTAACCGAAGCCGGCGAAGGGCACTGCGTAATAGACGCGGTCGTCACGCTCGCCGCCGATCCAGTTCGACAGATTCACCATGAAGTCCATGTGCGTGAAGATGTACGGGTCTTTCATGTATTGGTTGCCGAATGCCGTGTCGTTCTGGTACTGGCCGCCCTGAATTTGCAGGCGGGCACCCATTACGGGGTGGAACCATTTGGTCAGCGAGAAGTCGGCCTGCCAGTTGATGTGGTTGAAGCGCGACGATCCGAAATCGTCTTTTCCCAGCGTGCCGTTGAAGACCATAATTTGGGCGCCTCCGGCGACGGTGATTTCCCAGTTGTCGAAGAAACGGTTGGTTTCGTAACCGGCCCAGCCTCGTCTCTTGGGCTGTTGCTCTTCTACGACGACTTCTTCTGCGACAGCGACAACCTGGGCTGAAGCGGCTGCGGCACAAAGAACGAGTGCCATCGTAATGAATAATTTTTTCATGTAGTTCGAATTTAATGTGTAATAATTTTTTGTTTTCGTGTATGTAAACCCTTACACGGGAGCTTGATTCATCTCTATATATCCTTTTGTAGAAGCTAAAAGCAAAGTCCGGGCCAAAAGCCCGGACCTCGTTTGACGTTTTGTATATTTTATTGTCTGTCGGCAGACAATCAACCGCATTTCGAGTACCCGCAGGACATGCACGTAAGACACCCGTTCTGATAGGCCATCGTTTCCTGTCCGCAGCTCGGGCACTTGTCCTTGGTTTTGGTGCCGTCCGAGATATATTGCTTCAGTGCTCGTTCCACACCCAGCTTCCAGGTATTGATGGTTTCGCTGTTCAGGTGGAGCGATTCGATGAGCGATACGACGTTGGTGATCGGCATGCCGTGGCGCAGGACGCCCGAAATCAGCTTGGCGTAGTTCCAGAACTCTTCGTTGAACAGGCGCGAAATGCCGCCGATGGTGTTGGTGTAGCCGTATCGGTCGATATACTGGAAGTCGTACCGTTTCGAACCGTTCTCCTCGCGTACCTTTATAATAAAGCCCTTGTTGATTTTGGGCGGAATATACATGGCATCCTCTTCGATTTTACCCGTGAAGATTTCGTAAGGGCGTCCGTCCTGCAGGCCGACGAAGGCGATCCAGTTTTCGTTGCCGTTTTTGAAACGCACGATGTCCGCCGGGATCGATTTGGGGCGTTTGAGAATGGTCTGTCCGTTCTCCTCTTTTGCCGCTTTTTTCTTCTTATCGATCAGTACACCTTCGCGGCAGCCGTCGCGGTAAACCGTTACCCCTTTGCAGCCGCACTCCCAGGCCGTGCGATATACGTCCGCTACGAGTGCCTCGGAAACGTCGTTCGGCAGATTGACCGTCACCGAAATCGAGTGATCGACCCACTTCTGAATTTCGCCCTGCATCTTGACTTTGGCCACCCAGTCGATGTCGTTGGCCGTCGCGCCGTGATAGGGCGATGCGGCTACCCACCGGTTGAGCTCATCGTCCGATATGTCTTGCAGTTTCGAGGTGTCGTATCCGTTGGCTTCGAGCCATTTGACGAAGTTGTGGTGATAGACGTTGTACTCTTCGAACTTTTCGCCCATATCGTCCACGAAAGCCACTTTGGCATCCTGGTCCGAAGGGTTGATCTTGCGGCGACGCTTATAGACGGGACGGAAAACCGGTTCGATGCCCGACGTGGTTTGCGACATGAGCGAGGTGGTTCCCGTAGGGGCGATGGTCAGCATGGCGATATTGCGTCGTCCGTGTTTTACCATTTCGGCGTAGAGCTCCGGATCGGCCTCCCGGATGCGGCCGATCATCGGGTTCTTCTCCTCCTTGCGTGCATCGAAAATTTCGAACGCTCCGCGCTCTGCGGCCATCTTTACCGAGGCGCGGTAGGCTTCCAGTGCGAGGGTCTTCTGTACCTTCACGGCGAAAGCCGTCGCTTCGGGCGTACCGTAACGGAGCCCCAATGCTGCGAGCATGTCGCCTTCGGCCGTGATGCCCAGTCCCGTACGACGTCCTTTGCGGGCCATCGTGCGGATCTTTTTCCAGAGTTCGAGTTCCACGCGGCGAATGTCTTCGTCTTCGGGATCGGCGGCGATCTTGTTGATGATGAGTTCGACTTTTTCGAGCTCCAGGTCGATGATGTCGTCCATCATACGCATCGCCTTCTCGACGTGTTGCTTGAATTTCTCGAAGTTGAACGACGCTTCTTTGGTGAAAGGTTTGTCCACGTAACTCAACAGGTTGATCGCCAGCAGGCGGCACGAGTCGTAGGGGCAAAGCGGAATTTCGCCGCAGGGGTTGGTCGACACGGTCGTAAATCCTTCGTCGGCATAGCAGTCGGGAATACTTTCACGGATGATCGTGTCCCAGAACATTACGCCCGGTTCGGCCGATTTCCAGGCGTTGTGGATGATCTTGTCCCAAAGTTTCTTGGCGTCGATATCCTGCTGGTAGAGCGGTTTGTCCGAGTGAATCGGGAACTGTTGGTAGTATTTCTTCCCGGCGAGTGCCGCACGCATGAATTCGTCGTCGATTTTGACTGAAACATTGGCGCCGGTCACCTTGCTCGTATCGACTTTGGCATCGATGAAACGCTCTGCATCGGGATGTTTGATCGAAAGGGTGAGCATCAGGGCGCCCCGGCGACCGTCCTGAGCCACTTCGCGCGTTGAGTTCGAGTAACGCTCCATGAAGGGGACGATACCGGTCGAGGTGAGCGCCGAGTTGAGCACCGGACTACCTGTGGGGCGGATGTGCGAAAGGTCGTGCCCCACGCCGCCGCGCCGCTTCATGAGTTGCACCTGCTCCTCGTCCATGCGGAAGATGCCGCCGTAGGAGTCGGCCGGGTTCTTGTGGCCGATGACGAAGCAGTTCGAGAGCGAAGCCACCTGGAAGTTGTTGCCGATACCGGTCATGGGACCGCCTTGCGGGATGATGTAGCGGAAGTGGTCGAGCAGTTCGAACACCTCCTGCCGGTTCATAGGATTGGGGTACTTCTTTTCGATCCGTTCGATCTCGGCGGCGATGCGCTCGTGCATATCGCGCGGAGTTTTTTCGTAAATATGGCCGTACGAATCTTTCAGGGCATATTTGCTTACCCAAACCGTAGCGGCCAGGTCGTCTCCGTCGAAATATTTTTTCGACGCTTCGACCGCTTCGTTGTAGGACACTTCGGTCGGGAGGCCCGGTTGTTTGTTGCTTGACATGATATCTTGAGTTTTATTTCTTTATGTCTTTACAGGAATCGGGACCGATGCAGGCTTGTTCCGTTCGGTCCCAACTATACAAATTTCCTGCTTTTCTTCGGGATTTTCGAATCTTCCCGCGACAAATTATTCCAAAGTTATCAACAATGGATAAAACGTGCGTCCCAGTGATCCGGGACGCACGATTTGGGATATGGCGGAGTCGTCTGTCTTCGTTTTTTTGTCCGCCAAGTCGGTTCGCCCGTCGTGTGCCTGTATAGTGAAACGTTGGGCTTACTGCCTATGTAACACGATTATATAGCTTTATTGCGCCTGTGCTCGATACTCCCTGCCGGAAATCCTTTCCCGCTCTGGAGTTCGGTTTTCCTCCGACCGGAGAGAAGAGGGCGGATCGGATTCGCGCATACGCACGCCGATCGCAGACGGTTGCGAACAAGCCCGAAAAACAACGCGGAATCTCGCGTCGTTCCGGTATATAATCGTTTTTTATGGGCGGCGAAGTCAGGTCCTTCCGTCCATGCTTTCCGCCGGATGCGTTTTACTTGACGGCGACAGCGTCGATCTCGACCTTCGCACCCATCGGCAGCTTGGATACCTGATAGCAGATGCGTGCGGGCATATCTTTCGTAAAGAATGTGGCATAGACGGCGTTCATCGCCGCGAAGTCGGCGATATCGGTGAGCAGAACCGTCGTTTTCACGATGTCGGCATGCGAGTAACCCGCCTCTTCGAGAATATGTCCCAGGTTGGTGAGCGACTGGCGCGTCTGATCTTCGATGCTTTCGGGCATCGCGCCGGTGGCGCCGTCGATCGGGAGCTGCCCCGAAATGTAGAGCGTGTCGCCGCACTTTACGGCCTGCGAATAGGGGCCCACCGCTTTGGGGGCTTTGGGAGATGCGATAATGGTTTTCATAGTGTCGTATTTTCCTGTTACAATCCAAATAAAATTGGATCAAAGTTTTCGGTTAAATTTGTTTTTATCTTATTTACAGCGTATTGCATTTCTTGGTGAACTTCTCGGCCAAAGGTCAAGGCACGAGAGCCTCCGCCGGCCTTTGATCGAGCCGGTGCGGAGGCACATCGTGCTTAACACCTTTGGCTCTCTCTCGAAAGCCGAGATTTCAGAACCCGAAAAAATCCTTCGATAAACAGATTTTCCTTAGCGGTCAGCTCTCTGCCGCATATCCCTTATTAGTTTACAAAGGCCAGAGGAGCAGATTATTTTAAGCGGACGTTAACGCCGCAACAACTATGTAGTATTCTCTCTGGGAAAATCCGTTTACCGGAAGGGTTTCTCTATGACACGATACTATTGACATATTCGGTCTGATGTTTCAGCACAAAGAATAGACGGTTTACCAGTTTGCGGGCGACCTTTACGATAGCTTTGCTCTTGGGCATCCGTTTGCATTGTTCCGTATAGAACAGGTTCATCGCAGGGTCTTGACGTACCGCCACCCATGCCGCTTCTATCAGGTTACAGCGCATAACGGCGTGTTTTCGTATGGTAATATCCCCCGTCCCATCTTTCTCTCCGCTGGAGTGGCACATCGGGATCATTCCGATATAGGCAGCCAGTTGTTCGGCATTGCGGAAGCGGGTTATGTCGCATATCTCGGAGAGGAACGCCATTCCCGTAGCCTGCCCGAACCCCGGAACGCTCATAATCAACCGCGCGGTTCGCGGAATCGATCCGTCTTGGCCAATGTCCGTAAAGCCCGTGTCATCTCCAGTTTCTGACGGCGTAACTCTTCCAGATGCCGGATATGAATGTCGAGGGCCTGACGGCCGCTCGGGGTGAGCGTCTCTATCTCCTTCAACCAGGCGAAAAAGCGCTTCGACCAGTTGGAAAACGGAGTGAGAAACTCCTGCGGAATCTCGATGCCTAAATACCGAAGTTGAGACTTGAGCCGATTCTTCTGACGGGTCGTGTCTTTGGTTATCGAGTTCTTCAATCTTATCAAGGAACGCATCTCCAACGATACGCTGTCCGGCGTATAAATGCCTTTCAGCTCGTTGGCTCTTAAACTCCGCGCCAGCTTACCGCTGTCCACGGTGTCGGTCTTACGCAGCTTTTCGCTGCTCTTGGTCGGCACGTCGGCCGGATTGACCACGATGTTGTCGATCCCTAAGGCCGTCAGACGCTCGTGTATCCAAAATCCGCAGAAGCCCGCTTCGTACACCGAGTGATACTCGGCGCCCGGATAACTCCGAGTTAAAAATCCGTACAACGCTTCTGGGCTCGGATGCTGGCTAAACTTCTTCAATACGGAGGTTTCGGACAAGACCGTAACCGACCAACTCTTCAAATGGACGTCGATTCCTACATAAATCTTTTGTCCTCTGAAACTAATTTTGTTTCTTTGCTCTCTCATGGCTATCGTCGTTTTAGTTAGTAAAGGTTTTGCAGCTTTAATCTAACCAAAATCTCGATAGCTTTTTCATTTATCCGCTATCATCGCGGCTTACCCTGATTGTAAACATAGGGATTATTTTGATTCGTTAAAATTTATGGTTGAATTTTCTTTTTCGTTGCATTCGGTTCCCGTTTGATCGTAAAATAGGGTGCGTGCTTTTTCGGTTGCCGGGTATGTCGGCAGCCCCGTTTTCGCTCCGTTTCGCATGAATGTTCGATTTTGAGTTCTATTTTCCTGCGACCGGGCCGTTTTTGTCTTCGGGAACCGTGACGGAGTACAAAGTTACGATTATTTTGGTTATGTTTGCACATATTTTGCTGGATAAAGATTCAAAACCGATAGCTTATGACACGTTTTATGAAACTGGCGGCATTCGCCGCCCTCGTGATGCTCGTAGCCTCCTGCTGTCCCTGCCGTAAACACCGGAAAGGCGACAGCAAACCTTTTGTCGGCACCGAATGGCAGCTGGTGCAGCTCAACGGCCGTGCCGTACCGGTCGAAGGCGACCTTTTTACCGTCGTTTTCGGTGAGGACGGACGCCTTTCGGGGCTTGGAGCCTGCAACCGGCTTATGGGTTCGTATGAAACCACGGAAACGGGCGGACTGACCGTCGGCCAGATGGCTTCGACCCGGATGTTTTGTCCCGGTTTGGACCAGGAGCAGGCTTTCAGCGACGTTTTGTCCGGAGCGACCCACTACGAAGTGGACGGCGATATGCTGATGCTTCTTACCGACGGCGAACTGCGGGCTGTTTTGCAGGCCAGATAGCCGGATTATGCGGATTTTGCGACGGAGGAACCTTTCGGGGCTCCTCCGTCTGCATTTATGGAAGTTGCATTTCCTTTTTTGTTCGCAACCCTGCAGACCGGATCGGTTCGTTTCGGATTTTTCCGTGTTGTGAATTTTCTGTTACAAGCAGATAATGCGCGTTATATTTTTCTATATTTGTAACAATATAGGATGCGTTCGGGCGTCGTTGAGGTAGATTCGGCCCGGCGTTCGCTTTTCACTCGTTGCCACATGGCCGGACTTTATTTCCATATCCCTTTTTGCCGCAGGATTTGCGCCTATTGCGACTTTTTCAAAAGCGCCGAGGTGGGACGTGTCGATTCCGTACTGGAGGCGATGGAGCGCGAATTGGACGGAGCCGTCGATTGGCTCTCCGACCGTCGGATCCGTACTGTCTATTTCGGCGGCGGAACCCCGTCGCTCTGCGATCCCGCCCGGTTGCAGGGATTGGCGGACCGGGCGGCGGCGCTGCTGGATTGCAGCGGTGTGGAGGAGTTTACCGTCGAGGCCAATCCCGACGATATGACCGGAGAGTGGCTGGAGGCGCTGGCCCGTACGGGTGCGAACCGGTTGAGCGTGGGCGTGCAGTCTTTCGACGATGACGAGTTGCGGCTGATGAACCGGCGTCATACGGGGATGCAGGCCGTCGAAGCTGTCCGCCGGGCGCAGGCTGCGGGTTTTGCGAATCTGACGATCGACCTGATCTTTGGCGTGCCGGGTTTCGGCGGCGAAGTACTGCGCCGTAACCTCGACCGGGCTTTGGCGCTCGGTGTACAGCATATTTCGGCATACCATTTGACGATAGAGAAAAATACGGCCTTCGGGCGTCGCCTGGAGCGCGGGCAGTTCTCCGAGGTGGACGAGCAGGTGAGCGAACGCGAATACCTGGAGGTGCACCGAACGCTGACCGAGGCCGGGTTCGAGCATTACGAAGTGTCGAATTATGCGCTGCCCGGTTGCCGGGCCCGTCACAATGCCGCCTACTGGTCGGGCGACGAGTATTTGGGCATCGGGCCTGCGGCCCACTCCTTCAATGGGAAGTCGCGCCGCTGGGCCGCTGCGTCGATCGACGGTTACCTGGCCGGTGCCGGAACGGAGGCGATTTACGAACAGGAGCGGCTTACGGAGCGGGATCGCTACAACGAGTATCTGATGACCCGCCTGCGCACGGCCGAGGGACTTGAGCTGGCTGCGGTCGAAACTCGTTTCGGAAAAGAGCGGGCGGAGCGGCTGCTGCGGCAGGCAGAGCCTTTCATGGGGATCGGAGAGCTGTGTTTCGCGGCCGGCCGACTGGCGATTCCGGCGGAGAAGTTCCTGGTGTCGGATGCCGTGATCGGCGCGTTGTTCGAAGCGGACGACTGATTGTTGAATAATCAAATCATTGAAATATGAACGATATGAAACTGAAACCCGACTTTCTCTTCGAGATCAGTTGGGAAGTGTGCAATAAGGTGGGCGGTATCAATACCGTGATAGCGACCAAGGCCCGGACCGTGTGCGGAAAGTACGGCGACCGCTATTTTACGATCGGTCCCGATCTGGGGCAGGGGGCTGACCGGGAGTTCGAGGAGGATCCGACGCTGCTCAAGGGGTGGCGGCAGACCCTGTATGAGAAGGGGATCCGTGTCCGTGTAGGACATTGGCGCATCGTCGGGCGGCCGCAGGTGATTCTGGTCGATTTCTCCTCGCTGATTCCCCGCAAGGACGACATCTTGAAGTTCCTTTGGGAGAGCTACCGTGTGGATTCGATTTCGGGCCAGTGGGATTACATCGAGCCGGTGTTGTTCGGCTATGCCGCCGGACTGGTCGTAGCTTCCTACGTCGAAACTTTCTGTAAGTCCGCAAACCGGGTCGCGGCTCATTTCCACGAGTGGATGACCGCCGCCGGAGGACTTTATCTGCGTCGGGAGTCGCCTTACGTGGCCACGTTGTTCACTACGCACGCTACCGTGCTGGGACGCAGCATCGCCGGAAACGGAATGCCGCTTTATAGGGATCTGACTACGTACAATGCGGACGACCTGGCCCGTCGTTTCGGCGTGACGGCCAAGCATTCGATCGAGAAGAAGGCGGCGGCCAACAGCGACGCTTTCCTGACCGTGAGCGGAATTACGGCTACCGAATGTCGCTATTTGCTGGGGCACGAGGTAGATGTCGTGACGCCCAACGGTTTCGAGGACGATTTCGTTTGGCAGGACGACGACTATCGGATCAAACGTGAAGAGGCTCGTGCGGCTCTGATCGCCGTGGCGGAGGCTTGCCTGGGCCGCAAGTTGCAGGACAATCCGCTGATCGTCGGCACGAGCGGCCGATACGAATTCCGCAACAAGGGGCTGGATGTGCTGCTGGAGGGTATGAAGCGGCTGGCCGGGCTGGAACGCCTGGATCGGGAGGTCGTGTTGTATGTCATGGTGCCTGCCGCCAACCGGGGAGCCCGTGCCGACTTGCAGAAGCACCTGCAGGATCCCTCGCAGCCGATCGACGGCTCGCAATGGCCTTGGGCGACCCATTATCTGGAGAATATGCAGTGGGATCCGATCGTGCGGGCGATCGACGGCAGTCCGCTGGCCGATCCTGCATCCAAAGTGCATGTGATTTTCGTGCCTTCGTATTTGGATGACCGGGACGGTATTTTCGACAAGAGCTATTACGAGTTGCTCGTGGGCATGGATCTGACCCTGTTTCCGTCGTATTATGAACCCTGGGGCTATACACCGCTCGAGTCGATCGCCTTTTCCGTGCCGACCGTCACCACGACCCTCGCCGGATTCGGTCTTTGGATCGACCGGCGGGAGGAGCATCCCGGTGTAGCGGTACTTTGCCGCGAGGATGGCAACGACGACGAAGTGGCCTCTGCGCTGGCCGATGCCGTGCTGCGGTTTTCGCAGTTGGATGCCGCTCGTGTGGAGGAGATGCGTCGTGCTGCGGGCGTGCTGTCGAAAGAGGCGCTCTGGAGCCGGCTTTTCGAGGCGTACGAAGAGGCTTACGCGCTGGCGCTCGACAATGCCGACGTGCGGATGAACCATGTGGCTTCGAATGCGACGCCGCTGCCCGAGCAGCAGGTCAAGCTCGTGCATCAGGCGCTTCGTCCGGAGCGTCCGGAGTGGAACCGGATGATGGTGGAGAAGAACCTTCCCGAACGGCTCCGTCCGCTCGAGGAGCTGGCCCACAACCTTTGGTGGTGCTGGAATCCCGGCGCCCGGGATCTGTTCGAGGAGATCGATCCCGACCTTTGGAACCGAAGCGAACGTAATCCGATTGCTTTTCTCGATCTGCTGACCATAAACCGGCTGAAAGAGTTGGAGCGGGACGAGTCGTTCCTGGCTTCGCTCGATGCGGTATATGCGCAGTTCAAGAGCTACATGTCCGAAAAACCCGATCCGGCGACACCGAAGATCGCCTATTTCTCGATGGAATACGGCCTGCATGCTTCGCTGAAGATCTATTCGGGCGGTTTGGGCATCCTGGCCGGCGACTATCTGAAGGAGGCGTCCGACAAGAACGTGCCGATGGTCGCGGTCGGATTGCTGTACCGGTACGGTTATTTTACTCAAAAACTCTCCGCTCAGGGGGCTCAGCAGGCGACTTACGAAGCACAGAACTTCTCGAAGCTGCCGATCCAGCCCGTGCGCGATGCGGTGGGCAACTGGGCGACCGTGTCGATTCCCCTGCCGGGGCGTACGCTCACGGCCCGCATCTGGCTTTGCCGGGTGGGACGTACCGACTTGTACCTGCTCGACGCCGATTACGAGGCCAATCTCGAGGAGGATCGCCGGGTGACGCATTACCTGTACGGCGGCGATTGGGAGAACCGGCTCAAACAGGAGATTCTGCTGGGTATCGGCGGTGTGCGGGCGCTCCAGTCGCTGCATATCGCGCAAGACGTTTCCCATTGCAACGAGGGTCATGCGGCATTTCTCGGGCTGGAGCGCATCCGCAACCTGGTGCTGCGCCGCCGCCTGACTTTCGCCGAAGCGCTGGAAGTGGTCCGCTCCTCCTCGCTGTTTACGACTCATACGCCCGTTCCGGCGGGACACGATGCGTTTCCCGAAGCGATGGTTCGGCAGTACCTGTCGCACTATCCCGGGGAACTGGGGATCGACTGGGCGCAGTTCATCGGTCTGGGACGTGTCGATCCGGAGGATCCGAACGAGAAATTCTCGATGTCGGTGCTCGCCTGCAACCTTTCGCAGGAGGTCAATGGGGTGTCGTGGCTGCACGGCGAGGTTTCCAAAGAGATTTTGGGGAATTTATGGCCGGGCTACTTCAAAAACGAGCTGCATATCGGTTACGTGACCAACGGTGTGCACTTCCCGACCTGGACGGCGACGCGCCTGCGTCGTCTGTATGCCCGCTATTTTCCCGAAGGGTTCGAGGGGCACGAATATCGTATTTCCGAGTGGAAGAAGGTGTACGACATCCCGGACGAAGACCTGTGGCGGGAACGTCTGGTGCTCAAGGAGAAACTCGTCCGCATGATCCGCCGTCGCTATTGCGATCCCGGCCATGTGCGCATGGATTCGCCCCATCAGGTCATGCAGGTACTCGAAGGGATCAAGCCCGACGTGCTGAAGATCGGTTTCGCACGCCGGTTCGCCACTTACAAACGAGCGTTGCTGCTCTTCACCGATTTGGATCGCCTGGCGGCAATTGTCAATAACAAGGAGCGTCCCGTGCAGTTTATCTTCGCGGGCAAGGCGCATCCCAATGACAAGCCGGGGCAGGATCTGATCAAGCGAATCATCGAAGTCGCAGCCATGCCGCAGTTCTCCGGCAAGATCATCTTCCTGCAGAATTACGATATGGAGCTGGCGCGTCGTCTGGTGCAGGGGGTGGACGTGTGGCTCAATACCCCGACTCGTCCGCTCGAGGCGTCGGGTACGTCGGGTGAAAAGTGCGTGATGAACGGCGTGCTGCAGTTTTCGGTGCTCGACGGCTGGTGGGTCGAGGGGTATAAAGAGGGTGCCGGTTGGGCACTGCCGATGGAAACGGTCTTTTCCGATCCGCAGTATCAGAACGAACTCGACGCCGAGATGATTTACAATACGATCGAAGAGGAGATCGTGCCGAAATACTACGACCGGGATGCCGACGGTATTCCCCGTGCGTGGATGGCTTCGGTGAAAAAATGTATTGCCGAAATCGCTTCGAACTTCACGACCAACCGGATGCTGCGCGACTACGAGGTGCGTTTCTACAACCGGCTGGCGGCCCGCAAGCGGGAACTGTCGGAGAACGACTTCGCCGTTGCGCGCGAGATCGTCGCCTGGAAGCACAAGGTGCTGGCTGCGTGGCCTGCCGTGAAGATCGTGGACGTGCAGCGTGCCCGGGTCGGCGACAAGCCGATCTTCATAGGACGCAGTTACCATTTCGAGCTTACGCTCGACCTGGCCGGACTCGCTCCGGAGGACGTGGGGGCTGAACTGGTCGTGGCCCGTCCCGTGGAGCCGGACCGAGTCGTGGAGGTCATCCGTACCGTGCCGCTCAGCCAGGTGCAGGTTTCGGGCAGCCAGGTGACTTTCGCCTTGGACTATGTTCCCGAACAGGCCGGGATGTTCGATATGGCGCTGCGCATTTTCCCGCAGAATCCGATGTTGCCGCATCGTATGGATTTCGCACTGGTCAAGTGGGCGTGAAATAGTTGTTGCAAAAAGGTTATTTTTTGATAAATTCCGGATTTTCGCCGAGCTTGGACTTGACGGTCTGCGAAAAAAACGGTATCTTTCAGAAAAGATAGCGGCAGGCGGAAACAATCGTGCGGGCTTACGGAGAGGCATTGCCGAGCCTTCCGCTCTCTTACGCCAAGATCGTTCGAAAGGACCGGACTTTTTACGATCCGGCCGACCGGAAAAAGAAACAGACGATTCGACGGGTCCGGCAGGAGTACGGGCTGATTTTGCCGTTCCGCTCTGTCGGAAATGAACATAAAGAACAAACAGTTATGTCGGTACTTACATTTGATAAGAAGGAACTGGGAAATCTGGAGTATTCGTTGCAGCGCGAAATGCTGGCTACGGATCGCAGAGGCGGCTATATGAGCACGACCATCGTTTGCTGCAACACGCGCAAGTATCATGGCCTGATGGTGGCACCCATCGACGACAGCGACCGCGCTTACGTGCTGCTCTCGTCGGTGGATGAAACCGTCGTGCACGACGGGCAATCCTTCAACCTGGCGCTACACCGTTTCCCGGGAACCTATGAACCTCGGGGGCATAAGTACATCACCGATTTCGAATATACGCCGACACCGACGATCACCTACCGCGTGGGAAGCATCGTGTTGCGGAAAGAGCTGCTCTGGATACACAACCGCACGCAGTTGATGATCCGCTATACGCTGCTGGAGGCGCCGTCCGATGTCCGGCTTAGGCTCCGGCCTTTCTTCGCCTTCCGGGACAAACATGCGCTCACGCATGCCAATATGGAGGCCGACGGACGTTCCCGGCCGATTCCGGGCGGGGTGAAGTGTCGGTTGTATTCCGATTTTCCCTGGCTGTACCTGCAAACCGATTGTCGGGATGCGGAGTTCGTGCCGGCTCCCGACTGGTACTATAATTTCGAATACGCCAGAGAGATCGAGCGAGGATACGAGGGAGATGAGGATCTGCTTACGACGGGTTATTTCGAACTCAGTCTCGGTCGGCGGCAAAGCGTGATTTTCTCTGCGTCCGTCGAAGCCATTCCCGATCCTGCGGCCATCGGCGGAATGTTTGCGGAGGCTCTGAGCGCCCGCAGCCGCAAGGTCGATTTTCTGAGCTGCCTGCGCCACTCTGCCCGGCAGTTCGTCGTCCGCCGCCGGGACGGGCGGGCCGAGGTGCTGGCCGGGTATCCCTGGTATGGGCAGATCGGACGTCAGACGCTCGTAGCGCTGCCCGGCATCGCGCTGGAGCAGGGACGCACGGAGGATTGCCTGGATGTGCTCGATACGGTCGTGCGCGGACGCCGGGACGGTATGTTTACGGGTTCTTTCTCGGCTGCCGAGGCTGCGGATGCTCCGCTTTGGTTTTTCTGGGTGCTTCAGCAGTTGCAGCGGACGCTGGGTGAGGAGGAGATATGGAAGCGCTACGGTATCGTGATGAAAGAGCTGCTGGCGGCTTATCGCCGGGGCGTCGGCGGCGTGGCCGTGCACGATAACGGTTTGGTGTGGGCCTCGGCGCCCGACAAAGCCCTCACCTGGATGAATGCGCTGGCGGGTGGTGTCCCCGTCGTGTCGCGGGACGGGTATCCGGTCGAAATCAACGCACTTTGGTACAACGCCGTGTGTTATGCCCTTGAGCTGGCTTCCCGTTTCGGCGAGGAGGAGTTCGTCGGCGAGTGGAAAGCGTGGCCCGAGCGGATTCGGAACGCTTTTCGGGAGATGTTCTGGAGCGGCGACGACGGGTATCTGGCCGATTTCGTAGGTCTGAAGGGGCCGAATCGGTGGATTCGTCCGAATATGGTGGTGGCGTGCGGTTTGGATTACAAGATGCTCGATGAGGAGCAGCAGGCTTCGGTGCTTCGGATCGTGGGGCAGCATTTGCTGACACCCAAAGGGCTGCGTTCGCTTTCGCCCCGCAATCCTCGCTATAAGAACCGCTGCGAGGGCGATGAAGCCGTTCGTGCGGAGGCTTCGATGAACGGCTCCGTATGGGTTTGGCCGCTTTGGTTTTATGTCAAGGCTTCGTTCGACCTCGGTGGCCGTGAGTTTCTGCCTCGGGCGGAGGAGCTGCTCGCCCGTTTCGGCGAGGAGATTCAGAGTTACGGTATCGGATCGATCAACGAGCTGTTCGACGGCGATCCTCCGCATGCGCCTTGGGGCGCCGTGTCGCAGGCGTGGAGTGTCGGGGCGGTGTTGATGATCCGTGAAACGACCGAACGCTGGCGTCGTCGCCGGGGACACGGGTTGTTGCCGGGTCTTCGGAAAAAGCGCTAAAGGATGCGAAGGAAAAGAACTTGCCGCCGCGTAAGGTGTCCGAAATTTTTTCTGTCGGCCCGGGCAGGCCGGGATGGAGGTTGCCGGGAGGGGCGACCGGTGTTTCGCGAAGTCGAATAAGTTACGAAATGAAACGTGATTATATACTTTGAGTGTACCTTTTCGGGGGCGCAGTGTCCCAAATTCCCTCCGAGAAGCGGATTTAGGGGAAGGGTGCATGGCGGACACGGTTTCGGGCCGCGAATAAGCACTCCTTGGATTCGATGCTGCGACCGTCGGATAAGGGTACATGGAAAGATATAATTGTTAGAATAAAAAAATAGAATACAAATGAGAGTGTTGATGTTCGGCTGGGAGTTTCCTCCCCATATCGCCGGCGGGCTGGGTACGGCCTGCTACGGTATGACGCGCGGTCTTGCACGCAACGGCGTGGAGGTCGTTTTCGTCATGCCGCGTGCCTATGGCGACGAGGACCAGCGCTTCGTCCGCGTGGTGAATGCGAGCGACGTGGAAACGATCGGTACGCGCGATCATGAGTTTTCCGAAGAGCTGCTCGAGAAGGTTTCGTTCATCCACATTGATTCGAACATGTTGCCCTACATCTCTCCGGAGGAGTATGCCGCCTACCACGATGAGTTCGTTCGCAGCGGCCGGACACACGAGTGGACCGATGTATGGAAACAGCGCTACACCTTCTCCGGAAAATACGGCGCCAACCTGATGGAGGAGGTCGCCCGGTATGCGATGGTGGCGGCGCAGGTGGCCAAAGACCTCGAAGGGCAGTTCGACGTGATCCATGCCCACGACTGGCTGACTTATTTCGCCGGAATCGCGGCCAAGCGGGTTTCGGGCAAGCCGCTGGTGGTGCACATGCACGCCACGGAGTTCGACCGCAGCGGCGAGAATATCAACCGTCGGGTCTATGCCATCGAAAAGGCGGGTATGCAGGCTGCCGATCGGGTGATCGCGGTGTCGGAGCTGACGCGCCGCATCGTCATCGGCAAGTACGGCATTCCGGCCGAGAAGGTCGTGACAGTGCATAACGCCGTGCGTTTCGGCGAGTCGGAGGATGCTGTGCCGGAGCGGGCCGTCAAGGATAAGGTCGTCACCTTTCTGGGACGCATCACCTACCAGAAAGGTCCCGATTATTTCGTCGAGGCTGCGGCCAAGGTGCTGCAGCGGGTTCCGGACGTGCGTTTCGTCATGGCCGGCTCGGGCGATCTGATGAACCATGTGGTGCGGCGCGTGGCCCAGTTGGGGATCGCCGACCGCTTCCATTTCACGGGGTTCCTCAAGGGCGGGGAGGTGCAGCGGATGTTCCGTCTGTCGGATGTCTATGTCATGCCTTCGGTGTCGGAGCCGTTCGGTATTTCGCCGCTCGAGGCCATGCGTTCGGGCGTTCCCGTGATTATCTCGCGGCAAAGCGGTGTGGCGGAGGTGCTGGATTACGCCATTAAAGTGAATTACTGGGACGTGGATGCTCTGGCCGATGCCATTTACGGGCTTCTTACTTATCCGGCTCTGGGCAGGATGTTCGCTTCGAAAGGGCTGGAAGAGGTGACCGGACTCAAATGGACCAATGCCGCAGCGAAGATCAAGACGGTTTACGAAACTGTCGTCGCGGAGGCGAACAATTAAAATATTTGCGGAGTATGAAAACGATTTGTTTCTATTTTCAGGTACACCAGCCCTGGCGGCTGAAGCGTTACCGTTTCTTCGATATGGGCCGTGACCACAACTACCTGGACGACCTGACCAATCGCTCGATCATGCAGAAGGTCGCGCGTGAGTGCTATCTGCCGATGAATGCCTTGCTGTTCAATCTGATCCGGCAGAGCGAGGGGCGTTTCCGCTGTACCTTTTTCGCTGACGGGGCTGGCCGTCGAACAGATGCGGGCGTATGCGCCCGAGGTGCTCGATTCGTTCCGCCGCCTGGCCCGGACGGGCTGCGTGGAGTTCCTGGCCGAAACTTACTCCCATTCGCTGGCTTCGCTTTCGTCGAAGGAGGATTTCATGCAGCAGGTTGCGCTCCATACCGAACTGATGAAAAAGGAGTTCGGCGTTGCGCCGACCGCCTTTCGCAATACCGAACTGATCTATTCCGACCGGATCGGCTCCGATGTGGCCGAGATGGGTTTCAAGACCATGTTGGCCGAGGGAGCCCGACACGTACTGGGATGGAAGTCGCCCGGCTATGTTTATGCCAATGCGCTCGACCAGCGCTTGAGGCTGTTGCTGCGCAATTACAAGCTCTCGGACGACATCGCGTTCCGTTTCTCCAACCGAGGGTGGGACCAATGGCCTCTCACGGCGGAAAAATACACGGGGTGGCTCGCTTCGGACGAGCTGGAGGGGGATGTGGTCAATCTCTTCATGGATTACGAAACCTTCGGCGAGCACCAGCGTGCCGATACGGGTATTTTCGACTTTATGAAGGCGCTCGTTCCGGCTGTTCTGAAGCGGGAGGGGTTGGAGTTCGCTACGGTGAGCGAAGCCGCTGCGAAATACCAGCCCGTCGCCGTACTCCATTGTCCGCACGTGATGTCTTGGGCGGACGAGGAACGTGACATCACGGCGTGGCTGGGCAACGAATTGCAGAACGAAGCTTTCGGAAAACTGTATGCCCTGCGGGATAAGATCGCCCGGCTGAAGGATCCCGATTTCGACCACGTGTGGAACTTCATGCAGGCTTCGGATCATTTCTATTATATGGCGACCAAGTGGTTGTCGGACGGGGACGTACATGCCTATTTCAATCCTTACGAATCGTCCTACGATGCCTTTATCAACTATATGAACGTGCTTTCGGATTTCGAGATCGAAGTGGAGAAGGCGTTCGACCGGAAGCCGCCGGTCCGCAAGACCAAACCGTCGCCGAGGAAAAAGGGTTCCGATCGGGAGAAAGCCGGGGTGCGATAACCTTTCGGTCGAAAAAGGCGGTGCGTCACAAGTTGGCACACCCTTTTTTCGGACACAACTTTTGTGATTAGGAAAAATAGTTGATTGATAACGAGTTAGTAAATGACACAAGTACGGATTTATCCGTATAAACATTATTTCGCTAAGGAAACTACTCTTTTCATGTAGGTTTCTATGTAGGTTAATTAATACCAATTGATTCCTACTAATGCGAATTAATAATAAGTCATTAACTAACTCGTTATCAGTCTATGTACACGATTAACATCAGGGGTAAGCAGAACCCGAAAGACACCAAGATGGTCAAGCTGGAGATAATTTTCTTCAAGACCGGTTACGCCCGTGTGCCGAAGGTTATAAACATCACAGGGCTATTAAAAGACTGGGATGTCAAGTCTCAGAGTTTCCGTGTAGGGAGTGCGGAGGCCACTACCAAGAACAAACTGCTTTTCGATTTGCGAACCAAATATCTGCATGTCGCCGATACCTGGGAGATGGAAGGCAGGAACTGGTCGCCCGTCCAGCTATCACATTGCTTCGATGAAATCAAGGCGGCCAAACCCGAGGTCAAAGTAAAGAGTGTCCAGCAGATGATCGATTATCTTGAAGAGACATTCAAAAACAAGAAACGCATCAAGAACGGTCAGATTGTCGACAGCACGACCAATGCTAAACGGTATGTCTATCTCAAGCGTGAACTGCAGGCGTTTACAAAGGAAAAATATGAAAAAGCCTTTTCCTCTTATTTCTTTACGGATATTACAGAAGAGTTTCTTCTTGACTTTGCGTTTTGGCTTAAAGAAAGAGGTATCAGAAATGGCAACAAGGCCGGACTTACACACAAACTAAGGTTGCTCCGTGCCGTATGCAGGCAGGCAGAAAAGAAAGAGATGTACGGGGTGAATATGGATAACTTCCTCTGTCTCGGTGATGATATTAATTGGCCGGAAACCACTTCAAGAGCAGTTCCGGAAACAGTCATAGCTAAAATCGCAAATGTTGACCGTACCTTGTTTACGAAAAAAGAGCAGTTGCATCTTGATTTGTTCCTGTTCAGCTACTATACCGGAGGTATGGCGAATGTCGATGTATGTAACCTGACATGGGATTTGGTCCAGGAAGACCTCGTCTATGAACGTATCAAGTTTCCCAAAACAGCCAAACCGGAATTACTCAGTAAAGCAAAAGCCATCATGAATAAATACCGTGGGCAAAGTTATGGAAATTATGTATTTCCTGTTTTTACTCATAAACACACGACCACTTCCAAGAAGACTACACGTGTCAAGCAAATTTCCACACGCCTTTCACAAACCTTGACGAAAGCATGCAAGATGCTGCGCATTAAAGAAAACATCACATGGTATTCCGCCCGTGGCTCTTTCATATCGAAGATGGTAGATGCCGGTAATAATCCGTATGTGGTTGCAGAGATGGCTGGTAACAGCCCATTGACCATCTATAAGCATTACTACAAGAATACAAAGCGGGAAGAAATCAAGCGGCAGATGGAAGAAATGTTCTGACCAGACATATCCATAAAGTTGTAAACACCTTGACAATTTCTCTGATGGATAAATCATACGGTGTAATGGCTGTTAAAAGTCATTGATTACCAATGTGATATTTGCAATATTGACAAAATCGCTCTTATTCTCGATTATTTTCATTACCTTTGTGGTCAATAACTTAAATAGAATTTATATGAAAGAATTGGTTTCAAAAATACAGGAAGTATATGCTACATTCTCCACGGATGCGGCACTTCAGATTGAAAAAGGCAACAAGGCCGCAGGGACCCGTGCCCGTAAGACCTCGTTGGAACTGGAAAAACTGATGAAAGAGTTTCGTAAGCTTTCCTTGGAAGAGTCTAAAAAATAACCTTTACACGTCCGGTCGTTATCACATAATGGCCGGTTCTTCTGCAGATGCGGCATAAAAACCATATTGGCAGAACGACATAATAAAATACGGAAAGCGTTAGCTTTTGTCATGCACCGAAATCTGGTAAATTTCACTTATCCGCAGGACAAACAGTTTTCGCCTATGCTTTTGCGTGGGCTTAACTTGTTTGCGGATAGGTTTACCAGAACCTCGGTGCTACGGGTTATGTCCCACGCTTTTGGTCTTGGTACATTGAATGCTTGACGGGACTCAAGCCAAATACGGAGATATTATGAACGACATGAATCTGATGGATGAACTTTTGAAAATTCCTGCTGATGCAACTGCCGCCACCGTACAAGGCATAGAAATGCTGCTTATCGATGAAAACAAGGCGGGGGCTTTATTGGAGTCGGATCCTAATGACAACACCATCCACGAATGCCTTTTAAGCAACGGCCGTTTCCTGTTCCAATCGGACAATACCAACCTCGTTGCCCTGTATAAAGTAACAGGAGCATCTGAATAACGCTCCTGTTGCATATAATCACCTTATTTGTCTGATTTCATCCTTCCTGCAAAGGCTTTTGACGGTTTGAATGCCGGGATATTGTGGGCAGGCACTATTATCGTGGTATTCCTGCTTATGTTGCGTGCTGTCTTTTCCGCACGGTGTTTGATGATAAAAGAACCGAAGCCGCGAAGATAAACCTCCTCGCCGTTTATCATGGAAGACTTTACGCTATCCATGAATCCTTCGACAACTTGTAACACGACCTGCTTCTCCAGACCGGTCTGCGTTGCTATTTCCCTGACGATATCCGCTTTTGTCATATTAACTCTTGATTAAATACTGTGTAATAGTCAAGACTTAATCTGACAGTTACGTATAAAAAAGAATAAATTTGTAACAGAAAACAGATTGAGTTATGACCACATCAGAAAAAGTCATCAAGAACAAACTGGGATTGCTTGAACTCTCCCAACAGTTGAAACGTATCACGTGCTTGCAAGATTATGGGTTATAGCCGTGACAGTTTTTATCGTTTTAAGGAGCTGTATGAACAAGGAGGTGAAATCGCCTTGCAGGAGAGGAGCCTGTCACGCCGTAAGCCTGTTTAAAGAACCGTGTTCGATGAGCAGGCAGGCTCATGGAGAGTGGTAGGGATGGCCAATCCCTAACGCATGGCTGAAAAGTCCTCTTGCCGGTGTTCTTCTTCATACAGCCTCATGCGTTCTTGTAATGCTTCTTTTAAATTGTCGCTATTGAGCAACTTTTTTTCAGTCCGAGTTTGGCACGTATGTTCGCTCGTTGGCTGGTTATGTTTCCGCTACTCCGATGTAATAATTCGCATATTTGGCTGACGGTCTTGTCTTGCAGTATTAAACGGCAGATGTTTAATTCGGACGGGGATAAATAGGGATATATTCTCCTGATCGTATCAAGTTTACTTTTTTCCTTTTTCTGGTGTGCGGCAAGGGCTGTAAAAAGATTTTCTTTGGATTGTTCCCCTATTATGCTTAACAGGGAGCTTGTCTTTTCTTCCGGGTTATTCTCGCTTAACAACTCGGCGAACGCGAATAGTTCTTCCCTTTTCATTTGGAGACGTTTCAAAAGCATTTTCTCTTCCTCTTTTAGCAAGTTGCTACTTTTTAGCAAGCTGCTGATATTACTGTGTAAGGATCTTCCTAATAAGGGGATCATGGTGTATATGATGATGACCAAAGGCAGATAACTGTATAGGAACGGTTCGTCGGTGATAAGTGTGCAGATTGTATAGGAAGCTATGATAAGGGAGGACAATAGGATGGAGATATTACTCATATAGGCACAGATGGAAAGCATGGTAAATAAGAGAGAGATAGTAATGTTACTCATTATCAATGCTCTTTGATAACTATATTCATATCCGCTACATATTGAGCAATAAATTATCTCGATAAAAATCTCGATATGTATGGCTATCAGTATAATGGAAAAGGTCGTGGTCAGATTTACTCTCTTTTTAAAATAAGCGAGAGTGCACATAATGATAAACAGGAATAATACGCTGTTAATATAATAAAACTGTTCATTGGGAAATGGAACTGAATATATGTATATGGGTGCGCATAAGGCCAGCATGAGCAGGGATAGATGAAAGACACGTTTTTGTTGATACGTTATTATCATTTCGCTTTCTTTTTTGTCGTAAGTTTGAGTTTTTATTGAACTTAGAAAAGTAGCGGCTTTTGTGCTGAATATCATGCGTTTTATTGTTTTAAGTGTTATTAAGTATAATGTTTCTTGCAAAGATAACTGTTTTTTGTATGTTAAAGTACTTTTCTTTATGATGTTAAGTATTTTTAGTTGTTGTGTAAGCATGATTGGCTGCTGTGGTAAGTGTTGTAGCTGTTGTGTGGTTGTCTTTTTAAGTATTTATAAGTTTAAAATACTTGTTTTTTGCTTTGGAGGTTGGTTTATAGGTATGTATTTTTGCGGTTGAAATTCAGGGGGGTGTAAAAGCCTGGGTTTGGATTGTCATATTAACAAATGATTAAATGACGAAAAGATGTTTTTTTTATATTAAATGTGTATTGTTCGTGCTCGTGTTGAGTATAAGCGGAGAAATATCCGCTCAGGAGAAGCGTGATTCGGTAAGGATCTATTTTCATCAAGGAAAGGTAAATATAGATACATGTTTACTTGACAATGGGAACGAGATGGAGCGGTTTGCTAAAATCTGTTCCGCATTGAACGACTCCGTCCGTCTTATCAGGAAAATTCAAATAATAGGAGGAGCTTCCCCGGAAGGAGGGGGAGCTATTGAATGGAAGGCTGTCTGAAAAACGAGCAGAGGTTTTGTGGCGGTATATATCACCTTATATAAAGATTCCGGTATTGGAGAAGGATTTTCATTTTTCGGGAAGTGACTGGAACGGACTTATAACGATGGTGAGAGCGGATGTGAATGTTCCGGAGAGGGAGGATGTCCTTCGTTTGTTGGAGAAGATCGTCCGTTTGGAAAACCAGGACAGCCCTTATTGGGGGGAGAACTGAAAAGACTGAAAGGGGGGAGGCCATACTCATATTTGTATAAATTCCATTTTCCGAAACTTCGTTCGTCGATGGTGAAAATATGCTATGATAGTGATCCGATAAATCCCGTCAGAGATACGGTATATATACATACACGTGATACGTTGTGCATCCGTGATACCGTTACCGTCATAGCTCCGGTAAAGAAACGGCCGTTTTGCATGGCGGTGAAAACAAACTTGCTTTATGACGCTGTTTTGATACCTGACATCGGGGTTGAGTTCTGTTTGGGGAAGAACTGGTCCTTGGCCGGGAATTGGATGTATGCCTGGTGGAAAAGTGATCGGAAGCATAATTATTGGCGTATCTATGGGGGAGATGTGGAGTTACGCCGCTGGTTCGGTCGGAGAGCGGTGGAAAAACCGTTTTCCGGGCATCATGTCGGATTGTACGGGCAGATCGTCACCTATGATTTCGAATTGGGTGGGAAAGGTTACTTGGGGGATAAATGGAGTTACGGGGGAGGCGTGGCTTACGGCTACTCGTTACCTGTGGGACATCGGTTCAATGTGGATTTCACGTTGGGAATCGGCTACCTTGGAGGATCGTACAAGGAGTACATCCCTTTGGACGGTCACTATGTATGGCAGACCACTAAAAAACCGCCGCTGGTTCGGCCCGACCAAGGCGGGTATCTCTTTGGTGTGGTTGATCGGGCGGGGGGAATTATAGCCGGAAGAAAGGAGGCAGGCAGTGATACGGATACGCTTTAGTCTGGTGTTCATATTTTTATGGATGGGACTGACGGCTTGTGAGCATAAGGATTTATGTTACGATCATCCGCACTTTGCCACGGTGCGGGTAGTATTCGACTGGACCAAGATTTCCAATCATGACAAGCCTGAAGGCATGAGGGTCGTATTTTATCCGACCGATGATGAAAGCAACACGTGGATATTTGATTTCCCCGGAGGAGAGGGGGGGGAAGTGGAGCTCCCCGAGAATGATTACCGGGTAATTTGCTTCAACTACGATACCGACGGGATGGTTTGGAAAGAAAACGGCAGTTACACGCTTTTTACTGCCGATACGCGTGATGTTCGGTCGCCGGATAACCAGACAATGGCCGTCACCCCACCCTGGCTGTGTGGCGACCATATAGACGGAGTTATCCTCAAGGACATTCCGGAAGGAAGCACGAAGATAATACGGCTAACTCCCGTAAACATGGTATGTCACTACACGTATGAGGTGAACGGAATTCGGGGACTGGACAGGGTGGCGGATTTGCGGGCCGCTCTTTCCGGCATGTCCGGCTCGCTTAACATGTCCGGCGACAGTTTGCCCGCCGGTCTTTCGGAGAGCCTGCTCTTTGATGGAATGGTTTCACGGAATCAGATTATAGGCGGATTCTATACGTTTGGACATTCCGCACTTGAAGGAGAGCCCAATGTTTTCCGGCTGTATCTCAAGAACCGTTCAGGCAGCATGTCTGTATTGGAACAGGACGTGAGCGACCAAGTGCATGATGTCCCGGTAGCGGGGCATATCGGTGATGTGCATCTGGTGTTGAATTTTGATTATGAGGTACCATCCGAGCCGGGAAGTGACGGTGCGGGATTTGATGTGGACGTTGATGATTGGGATGATGTGAATGTGGATATAGTGTTATAAACGGATATTTGAGTTTTCAGTGCGGATTGGATATTTATGTCAACAGTTTATTAATTTATATCATTTGTTTTTATTTATGAAAAAAAAAGTACAGTAATGTTTTGGGCAATCTTTGGAGTACTACTGATGAGTTGCTCAGAAGAGGAGATTGCGAATGTGGAAACCTCCTCACGAAATGCGATTGGTTTTAACGTGTTAAGTAATGCGGCGGAAACGAGGGCTACCCCTACTACCAACACCAACTTGAAGAACACCGATTTCGACGTGTTCGCTTTTACGGCGGATGGTACTGCCTTCATGGGAAAGAACGACACGGAATTTGAACATGACGGAGTGAATATCGTGTACAAAAATGGTAAGTGGGATTATGACAATGCGAGCGACCTTCGTTATTGGCCTACCGAGGCTTTGGACTTTTACGCGTTCAATCCCGGAACGGTTAGTGAAGACATGATGGTGTTTTATAGTTGGAAAGCCACCAAGGATGTCCAAAAGATAAGTTATACCTGCATGGATGAGTATGGAGCCGGTACTCATGCAAACTACGACGTGATGTATGCCATGGCCAAAGGCCAGACAAAAGACATGAACAACGGAATAGTGAAATTTAACTTCAAACATATTCTGTCACAGGTCGTATTCAAAGCAAAGACCCAATACGATAACATGCAGGTGGACATCGACGTGATCAAGATTCATAATTTCAAATTTGCCGGCGCCTTCACATTGCCTGCGGCAGCCGATGGAACGGGAAGTTGGAGTTCGTCTGATTTAGCAGGTCAGAACGCATTTACCGTAGTGAAAAACGCAAACATCACGGTCAATAGCAATACCGCAGCTATTGATATTTCCACAAATACTCCTATGCTGAATATACCACAGACGCTGACTGCTTGGACTGTTTCCGCACCCAACAAAAGCAAGTTGGAGGCCGATAATGCGAAGCAATGTTACCTGGAGATCTCCTGCAAAATCCGGCAGTCCGGAGTTTATCTGTTGGGTTCAGCAAGCGAATACAAAACAATTTATGTTCCGTTCGGAGATACATGGGTAGCGGGCAAGCGTCATATCTACACGTTGATTTTCGGTGGTGGTTATACTGATCAGGGAGAGGCTGTGTTGAATCCGATCCGGTTTGATGCAGAGACAACAGGCTGGGTTGATGCAGATAATAAAGACGTAAACGTCCAACCTTAATCCAAACGTTTATTAATATCGTACCCGTTGGCAGGTTAAACATACGCAAGATTAACCCTGCCAACGGGTTTTTTATAGGGAATCGCATTTTCAATATACTTTTTTGATGTGTAGGGGTGCTTTTTGCGTACCTTTTTCCTGGAGAAATCGCCTTTGCGGATCGCGATCAGCTTTAAGTTCTGGTGATAGGTTTCGTCCATGACAAAATTACAATGCACGGTTTTCGCTTTCTTCGGCTTTTGAGCCTCTTTTTTGCCCGGCCGTGGATTGGATCAGGCTGTCTAATCCCCGGTCAGCCCGGCCGACATACTGTTTTTTTAAATCGTTCTTCTTTGCCATATGGTTACTTTATTTCTGTTAGCAGTTCGTTACATACCTTTCGTAGTCCTCTGCCCCGGCAGATTTGGGGGCATAGTGAAAAATATCCTGCCCTTGTGTCGGGGCTTCGGCCAGCGTAATGGCGTTGCGTATATGGGTGCTGAACACTTTGCCCTGGAATGTTTCCTGTACCAGTTCCGAAACGCTCTTGTTCAGGTTCTTTCTTCCGTCGTACTGGGTTATCAGGACCCCGGCGATCGAAAGATCCGAGTTCAAACGTTGCTGCACCTTGTGGACGACCTGCATAAGTTTGGCCATTCCACGCATTGCCAGGAATTGAGCCTGAACCGGGATAATCAACCGATCCGAGGCCGTCAGTGCGTTAAGCGTGAGCAGCGACAGCGAGGGGGGGCAGTCGATCAGGATATAATCGAATTTTTCCTTTTGGCCCTTGATAAGGTGGGCTAAGATAAGTTCCCGCCCGGCCTCGTTGATTAACTCCGTTTCAACGGCCGAGAGATCCAGGCAGGAGGGAACGACTCTAAGACCGTCCTTA
>VOFC01006128.1_pt1 | contig 226880 bp, 245 predicted proteins | sample 5384161 | NCBI WGS metagenome assembly VOFC01 (sample SAMN12384722, study PRJNA508395) | human gut metagenome | isolation source: healthy gut B | host: Homo sapiens
AAACAGTCCTTCGGGCTTTATTTTTTCCCAGGAAAGGGGGTGCGCGTGATGGCCTGCAAGTACCTGGATTTCCAGGACAGAAAGAAAATCGCAAAGATGTACCAGGAGGAAGCCCGCGTGCTGGACATCGCTTACAAAATCGGATGCCACCCCGCAACGATCTATGAGGAGCTGCGACGAGGCGACACGGGCAAGCTGGACAAGAACCAGCGCCCGGAGTATGACCCCCGCCTGGCTCAAAGGACGTTTCAAGAGGCAATCCGCCGCCGGGGCAACCGGCGGACCACCACGACCGCCGAGAGCGGCCAGTAAACCAAAGAGGAGGACAAGGACATGAAAATGAAGGACCTGGCCCTGGCACAGGTACGTCGGGGCGAACACTTCACCCTCGACGGTGTGGAGTTTGTGAAGCTGGAGGACGACCTGGACGCCGCCTTTGCGGTGGCCGCCGACACGCTGCCGGAGTGCTGCCAGTTCGAGGATGACGACGCCGAGCGGGAGCAAGCCCCTGGCCGTCGTGCGGGCGCTGACCATTGACGAGTACCGCAAGCACCGCAGCATCCTGCCGCTGACCTCCAAACCCTATTGGCTGGCAACGGCCTGGACCACCAACAGCTCCCCGTACTCGAATGACGACGTCGCGTACCGCATCAACACCGGCGGCACCGTGGACTACGACAACGTGTACTACGCCTACTTCGCGCCGCGTCCCGCTTTGTATCTGAAATCCTCTATCCTTGTATCGGTTGAGACCGATGACGAGGGCAAGGCGCTGGCCGATTACAGCGACACGGACCTTATCGACGAGCTGTACCGCCGCAGGAGAAGCACCTATGACCCGGACTGAACGGCGGAGGCGGCAGCAGCGCCGCCGCAGGGCCGCGATGCAGAGAGCCGCCTGCCTGGCGCTGGCCCTTCTGGCCGTGGCTGCTGCGTTCGCCTGGAGCGGGCGTCCACAAGAGCCGGAGACACCAGAGGCCACCGTGCCGGTGACGGCAACGGCGCTCCCGGCGGAGACACCCGCGCTGGAACCCATCACGCTGGAGTTTGAGGACCGGGAGGCCATCGACCCGATGGAGGCGTCCAAGGTAGCCCTGGCAAAGATGGTGTGGGGCGAGGCGCGGGGCTGCTCCACCACGGAACAGGCGGCCACGATCTGGTGCGTGCTGAACCGCTACGACAGCGGGGACCGCTTCTGGGCCGACACGGTGGAGGGCATCACGACCCAGCCCTGCCAGTTCTACGGCTACGACCCCAGCAACCCGGTGGACCCGGACATCCTGGCCCTGGTGGAGGATGTGCTGGCCCGCTGGATGGCCGAGAAGGAGTGCGTGGGCAGCGTGGGCCGGGTGCTGCCGAAGGAGTACCTGTACTTCACCGGAGACGGCGCACACAACTACTTCACCACGGAATGGCAAGGCGGGCAGACCTGGGACTGGTCCCTGGAAAGCCCGTATGAGGGATAGCTGATATGGAGTTGACCCACCTTTCCCTGTTTTCCGGCATCGGTGGCCTGGACCTGGCCGCCGAGTGGGCAGGCTTCCACACCGTGGGACAATGCGAGTGGGCCGACTACCCCACCAGGGTCCTGGAGAAACATTGGCCGGACGTTCCACGCTGGCGGGACATTCGGACTTTGACAAAGGAGAGTTTCTGTGAACGGACCGGACTACGAACAGTTGACATTATTTCCGGCGGCTTCCCGTGCCAACCCTTCTCCAAAGCCGGACAGCGCAGAGGCAAGAGCGATGACCGCTACCTCTGGCCGGAGATGCTTAGAGTTATCGACGAGCTGCGGCCTGCTTGGGTCATTGGAGAGAATGTTGCTAACATCCTCAATCTGGCACTCGACGATGTGCTTTCTGACCTGGAAAGTAAAGGCTACACCGCACGGGCGTTTATGGTTCCAGCTCGCGGCGTCGGCGCTCCGCACCAAAGATACCGATTTGCAATCGTGGCCCACGCCGACGGCGATGGACGCGGCGGGGCTGGCCCGGCACCTGCGGAAGGACGCGACATCCACCAGGTCATTGCTTCTATGCCAGAAAGTGGCTTACCTGGCGGGGGGGGTACTGGAAATCTGAACCTGGAATGGACCGAATGGTTGATGGGCTTCCCAACTGGATGGACAGAGTTAGATGCCTCGGAAACGCGGTGTGCCCGCCCCAGTTCTTCCCCTTCTTCCAACAAATCAGACTGATAGAGGAGGCAGAGCATGAACCGACTACAAGAGCGGCGGATGGTGCTGGGTCTGACCCAGCCGCAGGTGTCCGCCAGACTGAAAGAAACGGAACCCAGGGCTGACGTGGGCATGGTGAGCCGGTATGAGAAGGGCGTATGCCTGCCGACGCCGGACCAGCTCAAGACCCTGGAGGATGTCCTGGGAGCGTCCAGGACGGAACTCTACGACGCGGAGGACCTGGACCTGCTGGGGGCGCTGCCGACAGCAGAGAGCCGCAGCGAGGCCAGCGAGACGGAGACCGCGCCGCCCACCGCACCCACCGGGCGCTTCCGCAAGTGTTACCGCATCAGCCGCGAGTTCGCGGCAAGCCTGCCGGACGACCTGCTCCAGGTGTGCGGGTATTCGTCCTGGCAAAGCTGGCATGACGCAGCCCTCAAGCGGCTGTTAGGAGAATATGCGGCCCGGAAACGGGCCACCAAAAAGGAGGATAAAACCGCATGAGTGACCAGTTGAACAAGAAAAGCATCCTTGAGATGTCAATGGGTGCAATCCTGGAGCGCGTGGACTATGAGATGGGCAAGGTGATGGACAACATCCTGGACCCCAACACCAAGGCCACCGCAAAGCGCAAAATCTCCGTGACCCTGGAGCTTATCCCCAGCGCTGACCGCCGGACCATCACGGTGCAGAGCACGGCCAAGTGCTCCCTGACCCCGACGGACCCCGTGACCACGAGCCTCTACATCACCAACGCACCCAGCACCGGCGAGCTGCTGGTGGCCGAAATGGTGCCCCAGGTCCCCGGCCAGTTAGCCCTCGACGGTGAGGAGCAGGACCACCCCAAAATTTTGAAGTTCAAACGCCAGGCATAACGCCACGATCTGAAAGGAGTATTCATCATGCTGAAAGAATTTGCCCAGTACCTCGTGTCCCTCAAGGACAACAAGACCTACAACATCCACGGCGACACCTACTCTGACCACGACCTGGTCCGTATCAAGCCCCACATTGACCGCCCTGCCAACCTCTCCGTCTCCGGCCTGGACAGCATCGTGAAGCTGGTCCGCAACGAGCTGGATATGTTCGAGAACCTGCCCGTGTTCATCCGCGTGGACGATGCCCGCACGGTCTCCGTGTTCACCACCTACGACGACATGATGTGCCGCGACAGCCTCTATACCGCGAAATGCGACGTTCCGGGCTTCCGTGACGGCTTCCGGGAGTATGAGCAGGCCATCATTGAGCTGCGGAGCAAGTTCTCCCCCGGCCCCGGCGTGGACTACCTGCTGGACCTGCTCTCCCGCATGAGCAAGGACAGCGGTGTGACCACCCGCGACAACGGCGTGAGCCAGGAAGTGGAGGCCCGCCAGGGCGTCTCCCTCAAGGCGCTGGTGCAGGTCAAGCCCCGCGTGGCCCTGCGCCCCTTCCGCACCTTCCTGGAGGTGGAACAGCCGGAGAGCGAGTTCCTGCTGCGCCTGGACGATGACGGCAACGTGGGCCTGTTCGAGGCTGACGGCGGGATGTGGCAGCAGACGGCCAAGGCCAGCATCGCGGCCTACTTCGAGGACGAGCTGGCCCAGGAGGTTAAGGACGGCAAAATCGTCGTGATGATGTGATGCAGCCGCAGGTCATCATCTGCAAGGACCGGGCGGAATGGCTGGAGGCCCGCAAGGATGGGCTGGGGGCGTCTGACGCCGCCGCCCTCCTGGGCCTCTCCCCCTGGAAAACCAACGTGCAGCTCTGGGAGGAGAAGTGCGGGCTGGTCATCCCGGAGGACATCGGGGACAAGCCCTATGTGCGCTACGGCAACGATGCGGAGCCGCTGCTGCGCTCCTTCTTTGCCCTGGACCACCCGGAATACCGGGTGAGCTTCACCCCCTACAAGATCATCAAACACCAGGACCTGCCCTTCATCACCTGCACCCCGGACGGGGAGCTGGAGGAAACCGCCACCGGGCGGCTGGGCGGCCTGGAGATCAAAACCACGGAAATCCTCTCCTCCACCGGCTGGACCCATTGGAAGGGGCGCATCCCCACGGAGTATTACGCCCAGGTGTGCCAGCAGATGCTTGCCGCCGGGTGGCAGTTTGTGGAACTGCTGGCCCAGATCAAATATACCACGGCGGAGGGCGAGGACCGGAAAGAGACCCGGCACTACAAAATCGAACGGGCGGATGCCGAGGACGACATCGCCATCATCCGGCGGGAGGCGGTCCCCTTCTGGCGCTGCGTGGAGCAGCGGCAGAAACCAAACCTCAAGCTCCCGCCTATCTGAACAGGAGGACAACATGAGCATGGAATTTGTGATGGGCAACAGCCTGGAGACTTTGCCCAAGACGATAGACTTCAACTTTGAGGAGCTGAAAGGCCAGCTTGCGGAGAGCCTGGCGCTGTACACCGGCCTGGTGGTAACAGAGGACGGCATCAAAGGGTGCCAAGGAGGACCGCGCCAAGCTGAACAAGCTGCGGGAGGCCCTGGAGAACAAGCGCAAGGAGGTCAAGCGCGAGTGCATGGCCCCGTACACCGACTTCGAGGCCAAGGTGAAGGAGCTGGTGGGCCTTATTGACCAGCCCATCGCCGCCATCGACGCGCAGCTCAAGGAGTACGAGGAGAAGCGCCGGGCAGACAAGCGGGCCGCTATCCTGGAAATTTACGAGGAGACCGTGGGCGAGCTGCGGGCGCTGCTCCCCTTTGAGAAGCTGTGGCAGGACACCTGGTACAACACCAGCGTGACCATGAAGAAGGTCCGGGAGGCCATCGTCGCGGCGGAGGACAAGGCCGCGTCCGATCTGGAGGTCCTGGCTACCGTGGAGAGCGAGTTTGCCGAGGCCGTCAAGATCAAGTACCTGGAGCACCTGGACCTGAACGAGGCCCTGATGGAGCGCTCCCGCCTCCAGGAGCGGGCCAAGCGCCTGCGGGAATACGAGGCCCAGCGGGCCGCCCAGGCCGCCAACCTGGCAGAGGAACAGCGCGAGGCAGAGGCGACGCGGGGCGCAGAGCAGACCCCGGACCCCGCTGCCAATGCGGCCCAGGCCGGGACCTGGGAACCCGGCGGCGGTGAGGCTGTTGAGGAGACCATCTACCTGCTGCGCTTTGAGTGCCAGGTGACAAGGGACCAGGCGGCGGAGCTTTCCCGCTGGCTGAAAGAACGGAACATTTCGTATAGGAGGATTTAATCATGGCCGTGAACAATTCTTTGCAGAGCCGCAGCGGCGGCAAGCCCAAGTTCAGCGTGGCTATCCAGACGCCGATGTACCAGAAGCTCGTGAACGACACCCTGGGAGACCCGGACCGCGCCCGGCGCTTCGTGGCTGCCATCAGCTCCGCCGTGGCCGTAAACCCGTCCCTCCAGGAGTGCGACGCCGGGACGGTGCTGACCGCCGCCCTGCTGGGTGAGAGCCTGAACCTGTCCCCCTCCCCGCAGCTCGGCCAGTATTACATGGTCCCCTACAAGGACAAGAAGCGCGGCACCGTGGCCCAGTTCCAGCTCGGCTACAAGGGCTACATCCAGCTTGCGGAGCGCAGCGGCCAATACCTGGACATCGACGCGTTCCCCGTGGTGGAGGGCGAGTACAGAGGCCGGGACCGCTTCACCCGCCGCCCCATCCTGGAGTTCCTGGAGGACGACGGAGACCGGGAGAGCCGCCCCGTGGTGGGCTACTACGCCTACTTCGAGCTGAACAACGGCTTCCGCAAGGTGCTGTACTGGAGCAAGGACAAGATGCTGGCCCACGCGGACCGCTACTCCCAGGCGTTCCACCTGGAGGCCCGCGAGGCCCAGGACCCCCGGTACAGCCGCGTGTCCTACGCCGACTTCGTGGCGGGCAATTACCCCAAGGGCGACGAGTGGAAGTATTCCTCCTTCTGGTACAAGGACTTCGACGGGATGGCCTGCAAGACGATGCTGCGCCAGCTTATCAGCAAGTGGGGCATCATGTCCATTGACCTCCAGAAAGCCCTTGCAAGCGACGAGGCGGCCATCGGAACCGACGGGAGCAAGAATTACCTGGATGCACCCGAAAACGCGCCAGAGGCCCTTCCAGAGGCCAACCCGGAGACCGGGGAGGTCATTGAACCCAGCAGCAATACCGCGCCGGAGCTGCCCGACGGCATCTTCGAGGATGCAACGGGGCAGCAGGCGCTTGCGTAAGGAGGCATCCGTATGCCCAAGACCAACGAGAAAGACGCCTATTTCTTCTCCCACGACTGCAACGCCCGCAACGACCCCAAAATCCTGGCCCTCCGCTCCGTCTACGGGGCGGAGGGGTACGGGGTGTACTTCATGCTGGTGGAGATACTCCGGGAGCAGCCGGAGTACCGGCTGTCCGTGAACAAGTACATTTGGAATACGCTTGCTATGCAAATGCAGGTGGAAGCATCCCGCCTGGAGCAGATCATCACAGACTGCTGCACAGAGTTTGCAGAAAACGGCAGCACGCTTTTGGTGAACGACGGCGAATATCTTTACTCCGCTTCCCTTCTCCGACGCATGGGGAAGGTGGACGACATCTCCAACCTCCGCCGGGAGGCGGCGCAAAAACGCTGGAAAAATCAGCCTTGCAAGGCCGACGACGGCAGCGGAGCATCCACAAGTAATGCAAATGCAGAGCAAACCGATGCAAATAAAAGAAAAGCAAAGCAGAGTAAAGAAAAGCAAAGCAAAGCAGAGGAAAAGAAAGCAAAGGAAACTATCTTTGCGGACTTCGCCTCCGGCGACGCTGACCTGCTTTCCGCTCTGCAAGGCTTCGAGGCGATGCGGAACAAGATCAAAAAGCCGATGACGGACCAGGCCAAGAAGCGCCTGGTCACGGAACTGGAGAAGCTGGCCCCCGGAGACCGGGATGCCCAGATCGCCATTCTGCACCAGAGCGAGGACCACTGCTGGGCAGGCGTGTTCGCCCTCAAGGACGACAGGTCCTACCAGCCCAGCCGCAGCGGCAGACCCCAGCAGGCCAGCACGGGCGAGAAGATGGACGCCCTGCGAGACCTGCACGACGAGTTCAGCGGCCTATGACCAGGGCGGAAGTGACGGAAATCTTCGCGGTGCTGATGATGGCCTATCCCAACGCGGAGATGTTCAAGGCCCCGGACAAGGACAGCCTAAAGGCAAAGCTGGCCCCGACCATCACGCTCTGGACCACCTGCCTGCGGGACATCGACTTCTGGGCGGCCCAGCAGGCAGTCATCCGGGTGTGCCAGACCTGCAAATTCCCTCCGACCATCGCGGAGATGCGGGAGGCGGCGGAGGCTGTTCTGCACGAGGTCAGGTCGGAAATCAGCAACGCCTACCTGATGGCCCGCAGCGAGCTGCAACTGGCCCGGCTGGCTGGCCGGACGAAAGAGCAGGCGCTGGAGGGGATGCCCACCAGGACCCAGAAGGTCATCGAGGCCATGGGCGGCATCGACGCGTTCATGCCGCCGGACAAGAAATACTTCGAGATGGAGCGCTTCGAGCAAACCTACGAGACGATGCTGCGGAAGAACCCCATCGGCCTGCCGGGCAGCACGGCAGGACAGCGACAGATCACGGAATGAGCAAGGGGGCGGACAAATGGCTGGCTACTCACACAAGACCTGGGCGTGCCCGTTCTTTCGCTGGGACGAGCGGCTGTGCGTCCGCTGCGAGGGCGGCTGCATGAGCTTCCCGGACCGGGAGGCTCTGGCCGAGTACGCGGACCGCTACTGCGCCAACCTCCAGGACTGGAAAAGCTGCACGGTGGCCGCCAACCTGCTGAAATACTACGAGAGGACGGAGTGACATGGAAAGAAACGTCGATAAGATCAAGCGCCTGGAGCATGAACTGGGGCGCTGGCGCAAGAAGGTGGCCGACACGGCCAAGGAGAACGAGAAGCTGCGGGAGGCCCTGGCCCAGGCGGATGTCGGAAACCAGGAGACCCAGGCCCTTGTGGACGCTGTGCTCACCGCTGTGGTGCTGGAGCACGGGGAGCGGGCCATGGACCCGGACGCCCCGGAGACGGCCCTGGGCTGGCGGCTGGCCGTCCCGTTCTTCTCCGTCAAGGAGATGCGGGAGAAGTACGAGATACACGCCCGGCGCGGCGAGGACGGCAAGTACATCCTGGGCGTGATGGAGCGGAGGTCCGACTTATGAGCGTGCGCCGACAGACAGCCAACCGGCTGACCCTGTTTCGCACCTGCGGCACCTGCGGAAAGCAGATCGTGACCACGGCGGACACCCCCTGGGTGCGCCAGGTGGAGCGGGACGGCAAGCGGCAGGCCACGACGTACTTCTGCTCCGAGGGCTGCTTTGCTGCCAGCTATAAGCACATCGGCTGGTTTGACGGCAAGGCCGAGGAGCGCCGGAAGCTGAAAGACCGGAACCGGGACCCGGAGAAGGAGCGGGCACGGCACCAGGCGTACCAGCAGGCCCACCGGGAGGAGCTGCGGGAAAAGGCCCGGCTGCGCCGCCTCACGAACCCCGGCCTGTCCGCCGCCGACAGCACCTACGCCCGGCGCAAGCGCAAGCTGATAGCGGAGGAGGCGCAGGCAAATGCTGGATAAGACCCCGCTGGAGATGGCCCTGGAGCGGGAGGGCCAGATTGAATACTGCGACGAGTGCGAGTATGTGCGCGTCGTGGACAACACAGTTTTCTGCGGCCTGTCCGGGAAGCTGCTGCACCCCATGATGTTTCTGCGGGGGCAGGGCTTCGGCCCGGCCCGCCGCTGCACCAAACGGAAGGAGGCACGAGAGATGGGACTGACCGCCGCAGACCTGCAACGCATGGGGCCGGAGGCCCAGCGCCAGGTCATGGAGAAGCTGGGCATCGTGGGCAAGACCAAGGCCCCCAAGTACCACAACCAGCCGGACAGCCGGGGCAACCTCCGCTTCGACAGCAAGAAGGAGGCCCGCCGCTACGACGAGTTGATGCTGATGCTCAAGGCCGGGCAGATACGCAACCTGCGCCTCCAGCAGCAGTACACCCTCCAGGAAAGCTACATCACGGAGACCGGCGAGCGGGTCCGGGCCATCCACTATGTGGCCGACTTCGCCTACGAGCGCCCCACCGCGCCGGACAAGTACGGCACCGTGTTCTGGCTGCCGGTGGTGGAGGATGTCAAGAGCCGGGCCACCAAGACGGCCCAGTACGAGATGAAAAAGAAGCTCCTGCGGGAACGCTTCAATCTGACTATCACGGAGGTTTGATTATGGCAAAGAAAGGCACATTCCCTGCCAACGCTATGCGGCGCGGGGAGATTTACTGGGTAGATATACCGAACGCCATCGGCCACGAGCTGATGAAGGACCGGCCCGCCATCATCGTGAGCTGCGACGCTCTGAACGACAACAGCCCCGTGGTCCAGGTGGTCTACTGCTCCGCCTCCCCCAAGAAGGAGCTGCCGGAGCACATCACCATCCGCTCCACCGAACAAATCAGCACGGCCCTGTGCGAGAACGTGTACACCGTGGACAAGAGCCGCGTGGGACGCTTCGTTGGCCGCTGCACCCGGCGGGAGATGGAGCAGGTGGACCTCGGCCTCCTCTCCGGCCTGGGGCTGGCCCAGTACGGCCTTGCAAGCCCCCAGGAGGACGAGGAGGAGCCGGAGCCGGTACGCGTGGACACCGAGGACGGCACGGCCTCCATGGCCCTGGTAATCGCCCAGACGGAGCGGGACACCTACAAGCGGATGTATGAGAGCCTGCTGGCCCGCATGACGATGGAACGGGAGGAAACGGCATGAAGCAGAATTGCGGGAGCTGCGCCTGGTACGAGGACTTCCAGGGCGTATGCTTCAACGGAGACAGCCCACGTTGCGCGGACTTCACGGAGCCGGACACCACATGCCCGGCATGGGAGGGCAAGGCATGACCGTGGAATTTGAGCTGAACGGCGGTCACGTCCGGGAGAGCTTCAAGGGGGTGAGCGACTGATGACCGAACCGAAGGACCTTTGCGGCAGGTGCGCCGCGATGCTCCAGGAGGGCTACGACCTCAAACGCGTGGGCGGCGGCGTAGATCACAAAGTGACCTGCTCCCATTGTGGGCGGCGGCGCTATGGGGCCACCTACACGATAGAAAAGCACAGCAAAAGCAAAGCATAAGCATACCAGAGAGACCCTGGGCCTATGGCCTGGGGTCTCTTATCTTTTTCGTTAGGCCACGAAAATGGTCTACCCCGCTCCAGGGAGAGAGGGAGAGGAAGGGGGGTATGGGGGGATGGTGAGGGTGAGAGGGTCCCCACACGCGTGAACACCAGAATGAAAAACATCCTCCCTTCGGGGCGAAAAAAAGAAGCTGCCTTTGCTACGATGAAAGAGAAGCCAATTTTTCAGAAAGGCAGGCGGGAGCGAATGGCAAAAAGTAAATACGAGACCCATGTCCTCCCCAACCTGGACAAGATCATCAAGTGGGCCAAAGCCGGGGCCACGGCAAAGGAGATTGCTGCCAACCTCCATATCGCCTACTCTACCTTCCGCAAATACCTGGACGAGGGCCAGGAGGGGGACGAGCGCTACGCGGCACTTTCGGCTGCTTTCGCGCAGGCGTGTGAAGTGCCGGACGAGCAGGCGGAAAACGCCCTGTTCAAGAGCTGCCTGGGCTACAATGCCCAGATCGTGAAGCACTACAAGCTCAAGACCGTAGAATATGACCCGGAAACGGGCAAGCGCATCCGCGAGGTCGAGACCCTTGTGGAGGCCCGCGATGAAGTCCATGTAGCTGCCAATACAGCGGCGCAAATGTTCTGGCTGACCAACCGGAAGCCGGAGACGTGGAAGTACAAGCCGGAGGCCCAGGACGGCGACGAGGACGAGGGCAGCGGCGTGGTGCTCCTCTCCCCCGTGATGGACAACCCAGGCCCACCGACGGAGGGAGGCGCAAACGATGGCTAATGTCATCTGGACCCCGCAGCCGCGCCAGGCGGCACTTATGGCCCGCTTTGAGGACGAGGCGCTGTACGGCGGTGCAGCGGGCGGCGGTAAATCGGACTGCGCCCTGGCCGAGGCCCTGCGCCAGGTTGAGATACCGCACTACCGGGGGCTTATCCTCCGCAAGACCTTCCCGCAGCTCACGGAGCTGATGGACCGCAGCACGGAGATTTACAGACGGGCCTACAAAAAGGCCAGGTTTAACGAGAGCAAGCACGTCTGGACCTTCCCCTCCGGGGCCAAGATTTTCTTCGGCTCTATGCAGTACACCAAGGACCGGACCAACTACCAGGGCAAGCGCTATGACTTCATCGACTTTGACGAGCTGACGCAATTTCTCTGGGAGGAGTACAGCTACCTGTTCTCCCGGAACCGCCCCAACGGGCCGGGGACCCGCTGCTACATCCGGGCGCAGGCCAACCCCGGCGGCGTGGGCCACGGCTGGGTGAAGGAGCGCTTCATCACGGCGGCCCAGCCCATGCAAACGATCTGGGAGCAGTTCAAGGTCCGCTTCCCTGACGGCCACGAGGAGACGCGCTGGAAGTCCCGCATCTTCGTGCCGTCCTCCGTGTTTGACAACAAGATACTGCTTGCAAACAACCCGGACTACCTCACCAGCCTGGCCTCCATGCCGGAGCAGGAGCGCAAGGCGCTGCTGTACGGCGACTGGGACACCTTCGCAGGCCAGGTATTCACGGAGTGGCGCAACGACAGCGACCACTACACGGACCGCATCAACACCCACGTCATCTCCCCCTTCAAGGTCCCGCAGGACTGGGCCATCTGGTGCGGCCTGGACTGGGGCTACTCCAGGCCCTTCTCCGTGGGCTGGTACGCCGTGGACCGGGACCGGCGGCTCTACCGCATCCGGGAGTATTACGGCTGCACCGGCACCCCCAACACCGGCGTGAAGATGGAACCGTCCGAGGTGGCGCGGGAGATACGGCGCATCGAGGCCGAGGACCCCAACCTCAAGGACCGGCGCATCAACCGCGTGGGAGACCCGGCCATCTGGGGCAGCGACGGCACGGAGAGCATCGGCGCTCTGATGGAGCGTCAGCGGGTGTACTTCGAGCGCGGCGACCACGCCCGCATCGACGGCAAGATGCAAGTGCATCACCGCCTCGCCTTTGACGAGGAGGGCATCCCCATGCTGTATGTGTTCAACACCTGCAAGCACTTCATCCGCACGGTCCCCAACCTGGTCTACGACGAGAAGAACGTGGAGGACATCAACACCGATGGCGAGGACCACATCTACGACGAGCTGCGCTACGTCTGTATGAAGAACCCGATAGCACCCAGGCGGAACAAGCCCCCCGCCCTGGTGGTATATGACCCGCTGGACCTGGGACAGGACCAGCAGTATGACCGTTACGATTTTTACAGGAGGTATTGATTTATGGCACTTTTCGGACGGAAGAACGAGCAGGACGCGACCCTGGGTAAGCCCCCGATGGGCTGGGGCGTCCCCGGCGTACAGAAGGACGAGAGCGTGGACCCGGAGATGGAGGCCATGCTGCTGACGGCCCCCGCCGGGCAGCGGCGCATCGGCAGAGCGGAGATCGCGGAGGCAATCAGCATCTTGAGCGACTACAAGAAAGGCAAGGCCAGCCTGGAGGAGCGCGTGGTCCAGGATGAGCTATGGTGGGAGCTGCGCCATTGGGAGGCCATCCGCAAGGGCAAGCAGCGCACGGACAACCCGGAGTACAGAGGGCCGGAGCCGTCCTCTGCCTGGCTGTTCAACGCTATTCTCAATAAGCACGCGGACGCTATGGACAACTACCCGGAGCCGGTGGTCCTCCCCCGCGAGCGCAGCGACGAGGAGAGCGCCAAGGTGCTGTCCTCCGTGCTTCCGGTCATCCTGGAGTACAACGACTACGAGCAGACCTACTCTGACAACTGGTGGGAGAAGCTGAAACACGGCACGGCGGCCTACGGTGTGTTCTGGAACAGCGCCAAGGAGAACGGCCTGGGCGACGTGGACATCCGGGAGATCGACCTGCTCAAGCTGTTTTGGGAGCCGGGCGTGACCGACATCCAGAAGTCCCGCAACCTGTTCATCGTGGACCTGGTGGACGAGGACCTGCTGGAGCAGCAGTACCCGGAGCACAAGGGCCATTTGAGCGGCGGGGCCGTGGATGTGAAGCAGTATATCTACGATGACACCATCGACACCAGCAACAAGAGCGTGGTGGTGGACTGGTACTACAAGACGACCTCTGCCAGCGGCAAGACGCTGCTGCACTACGCCAAGTTCGTGGGCGAGACCCTGCTGTTCGCCAGCGAGAACGACCCCAACTACCGGGACACGGGCTGGTACGACCACGGCCTCTACCCCGTCGTGCTGGATGTGATGTTCCCGGAAAAAGGCACGCCGGTGGGCTTCGGCTATGTCGCCATCTGCAAGGACCCGCAGCTCTACATCGACAAGCTGTCCTCCAACATCCTGGAAAACAGCATGATGACCACCAAGAAGCGTTTCTTCGTCAGCGACAGCACGGGCATCAACGAGGAGGAGTTCCTGGACTGGAGCAAGCCCCTGGTCCACGTCCAGGGCGAGCTTGACGACAGGCGCATCAAGGAGATTGTCACCAACCCGCTGGACGACATCTATGTGACCGTGGCGCAAATGAAAATCGAGGAGATGAAGGACACGGCGGCCAACCGCGACGTGAACAGCGGCAGCGCCGGGTCCGGCGTCACCGCCGCCGCTGCCATCGCCGCCCTCCAGGAGGCGGGCAACAAGGCCAGCCGGGACATGATCTCTGCCAGCTACCGCACCCACGTCAAAATCAATTCGATGTGCATTGAGCTTATCCGGCAGTTCTACGACGAGACCCGCTCGTTCCGCATCACGGGCCAGACGCCTGGCAGCTACCAGTTCATCGACATGAACAACGCGGGCATCAAGGAGCAGGAAGTGGGCCAGACCTCCGACGGCCTCCCCCTCTACCGCAAGCCCATCTTCGACCTGAAAATCAAGGCCCAGAAGAAAAACCCCTTCTCCCGCATGGAGCAGAACGAGCGGGCCAAGGAGCTGTACGGCCTGGGCTTCTTCAACCCGGAGCGGGCGCAGGAGGCGCTGGGTGCTCTGGAAATGATGGAGTTTGAGGGCATCGACAAGGTGAAGGAGCAGGTGCAGAACGGCCAGACCCTTCTCAATATCTGCCAGCAGATGTCCCAGCAGCTCGACCAGATGGCCCTTATCATCCAGACCCTCACGGGCAAGGACATGGGCATCGGAGCGGCGCAGCCTACCGGCGGCGGCCAGCGAGGCCAGGCGGCAGGCCCCGCGCCCTCCAGCGAGAAGGACAGCCTTGCAAGCGGCATCATGGAGGCCCAGCATCCCATGACCGGCTACGGGGAGCGGCTGGCAAAGCGCAGCACCCCCAGCATGGGCAACGAATGACGGGAGGCGACGTGTTATGACCCAGGTTTATGCCGAACGGGACGGCCAGCGCTGCATCCTCTCTGCCCAGGGCCACGCCACCGGCAGCGTGGAGGCGTGCGCGGCGGTGTCCGGCATCCTTTACGCCCTGGCCGGATATGTGACCAACGCCATGCGGGAACGCTATGTGGAGGTCTACACCTGGCGGATGGAGAGCGGCGATGTGCAGCTCGACTTCGACGGGGACGACGGCACGGCGGCGGCCTTTGAGATGGCCGTCATCGGCCTTGCCCAGGTGGCCCAGGCCCACCCGGAGCAGGTCCAGGTGGAGTGCCGGGAAGAAAAATAAAAATTTTTTCCGAGTTCGGGGCGAAAAGCGGAAAAGCATTTGATACGCTTATACTGTCCTCCTGCTTCACACCATGCGGGGCGGCGGTCACGGTGGGGACCGGGCCGCTGCCCTGGTGAAGTCAGGGACCGATGCACGGGGGCGATACACCCGCGACGAAAAAGGAGGCAATCCTATGAACTTCAAGCATTTGCTGGACATCCGGCTGAACCTGTTCGACGGCGGCGGTGCCGCAGGCGGAGCAGGCGCAGGGGCGGCGGCCTCTGGCGACGGAGCACCCGGCACACAGGGCGAGACCCAGGCATCCCCCGCATCCACCCGGCGGGGAAAATCGGGCGAATACCAGAATGTCATCTTCGGGAAGCAGGCCAAACCGGCGGAGGCTGGCGAGGGCGGAGACCCGGAGGGACAGCAGCGGTCCTCCGACGCCGGGAGCGACAACAAACCGGACGCGAGCACCACGTCCAATACACTATGGCTGCCAAGAAAGAAGCTGCTGCCAATGAGCAGCAGGCCACCACGCAGGCTACCCCCGCCGCCGAGGCGGAGGACATCATCGCCAAGGCCAAGGCGGAAGCTGCTGCCATTGTGGCAGAGGCCCAGGCCAAAGCCAAGGAGACCCTGGAGGCGGCAAAAGAGACCGCCCCCGCCGCGCCCAAGCCGAACGACCTTGTGCCCATCCGTCTGTTCAAGGACAACGACAAGTACAAGGATGACGTTTTTGTGGCCGTCAATGGCCGCAGCTTCCAGATCAAGCGCGGCGAGACCGTGCAGGTGCCCGCCTATGTGGCGGAGGTCCTGGAGCAGAGCATGGCCCAGGACAACGCCACCGCAAACCTCATTGAGCGCGAGAGCAGCGCCTACGCTGCCGAGGCCAAGGCCCGCAACATCTAACTGAACAGGCACACCGCGAGACCCTAAAAGCGGCTGCGACACGGCGCGGCGAGGTATGGAGGGACCGACCCTTCCGCCCCGCCGCGCCTTTTATCATACAGAAAGGAGGTAGACCCCCTATGGACAGGACCATCAATGTGACCGTGACCGGCGAATTTGTCCGCAAGGACAGCAAGAACGCGGGCGTGCAGGGCGAGGCCAATGTGACCGGCCTGCACATCGTTATGAGCGATGACTGGGAGGCGTTCTCCAAGCGCATCATCTGGCGCAATGCCCTGGGCGAAAGCCCCGTGGCGGTGCTGCTGTACAACAGCGTGGAGGACCTGGTGGCAAAGAAGGACCCGCTGACCTTAGACACGGCCATTCCGGCGGAGCCGCTGGCCCTGGAGGGCTGGTGCAGCTTTACCATTGAGGGCTTCCGGGAGAGCGACCCCACCGCCGTTGCCATCACGGTGACGGACCATCTGCTGGTGAAGCCGAACGACGCCTACACCACGCCGAAAGAGCCGACGCCCACCCAGGCACAGCAGCTCCAGACCCATATCGACGGCATTGTACCCCAGGTGAGCACCCTGGTGGGAAACGCCATCGAGGCGCTGGAGCAGGCCGAGGAGGCCGTGAAGGTGTGGGAAGCCTATGACAGCGCAAAGACCTATCTGCCCCTCCAGAAGGTGAGCAGGCTGGGCAGCTCCTACATCTGCAAGGCAGCGTGCAAGGGCGTGGCCCCGGAGCTGGACGTGGCCGGAGGCGTGGAGGGTGCCCACTGGCTGCTTATCGCCTCCAAGGGCGACCAGGGAGAACAGGGCGCAGAGGGACCCCAGGGAAAGACCGGCAAGCAGGGCATCCAGGGCGAGCGCGGACTGACCGGCGAGCGCGGCATCCAGGGCATCCAAGGCATCCAGGGACCCCAGGGCGTTCAAGGCGCTGCTGGCCCGGTTGGACCCACGGGACCGGAAGGACCCCAGGGCGTGCAGGGGCCGCAAGGACCGCGCGGCATCGACGGCGTGTCCGTGCAGACGGCTGGCATGGTCAATTTCAGCGTGACCGACGAGGGGCATCTGCTGTGTACCTACACCGGCAACGAGGCCCCGGACTATTACATCAACGATGCAGGGCATCTATGCCTAAACATCTGACGGAAGGAGGAACCATCTATGCCTACCATTGATCTGGGCAAGGTTGTGGGTCCGCAGGGACCCCAGGGCGTACAGGGCGCAAGAGGCCCGCAGGGTGCGACCGGTGCTCAAGGCCCGAAGGGAGAGCAGGGCATCCAGGGACCCCAGGGTGCGACCGGTGCCAAGGGCGCGACCGGCGCGACCGGCGCACAGGGACCCGCCGGTGCCGACGGCTCTACCCCTAACATCCAGGTGGGGACGACCACCACGCTGGCCGCCGGAAGTGCGGCCACGGTGAAGCGGCGGGCCGGAAGCCCGGACGCTGCCCCTATCTTCGACTTCGGCATCCCCAAGGGCGCGGACGCCGTAAACCCCGGCGACATGACCAAGGCGGTCTATGACCCCAAGGGCAAAGCCCAGGACATTTTCGCCTATGCAGACCAGAAAATGCCCAAGACGGGCGGCGCGTTCACCGGCGGCGTGTCCGGCGTGTCGCCCACCAGCGGCAGCACCAAGGGCTTCCGCAACATCTACTTCGGCAACGGCGCTCCCGCCTCCAGCCTGGGGGCCAACGGCGACGTTTACATCAACATCGGATAAGAGGAGGACACGAACATGATTAAAGCAGGCAATCACACCGTCAGCGACAAGGGCTTCACGGTGGTGATGGAGAACATCGGCGGGGTCCCCCGCCAGGCCGTGGTGGCAGAGCTGCCCGGCGGCATCAGCGACGAGGCCCTGGCCGCGTTCTGTGCCGGTCCCATTGAGGTGCTGGCCGAGGACGGCAGCACCACGGCGACCTACACCGGCCCCTTCCGCGTGGTCTCCCACGGGCTGAAACTGACCCGCACCAGCGAGGACAGCGACGTGGCCGCCCTGACGGCCCAAGTGGCGGAGCTGGAGGCCAAGCTGTCCCACGAGCAGAGCGAGAAGGAAAGCGCCCAGAGCGCCCTTGCACGCCTCAACGAACAGCTTACCACCCTCAAGATGACCCTGGAGGCCAACAGCGCGGACAAGGCCGTGGTTGACAAAGTTCCCGTGGAGGCCATGGATGCGGCGGGCAGCGTGTAAGGACTGGGCGGAGGCTTCCTGCCTGATCTCCAACCTCCTGGCGGAGCTGGAGCAGCCCTGCCGGATATGCCGGGAGGACAGCCTGGTGCTGACCGGGCGCTCCCCCACCGGCGCGACCGTGACCATCCGGCTGGGACCGGACCTGGTGCTGGAGGCAGAGGGCTGCGACGAGTTGCTGGATGCAGCGCGAAAGCGAGGGTGCCCCGATGGCTGACAGACAGACCGATGACTTCAAGCTGGGCAACAAGGCGGCTGATATGTGGCTTTACACGGCAGACGCCTGCGCCAATGAGAAGGTCATCCCCAAGAAATACCGCTACACCACCGGAACGGCCCTGATGAACGGTGCAGAGGCCATCTGCTCGTGCATTGAGGGCGCAAACCTCATTGACCTGCGGGAGAGACCGGCGGAGCGGCTGGCGATGCAGCGGGAGGCCCTTTGCGCGTGCAAGAAGCTGGAGCGGAAGATACTGCGGATGGCAGAAAGCAAGCAATACCCCGGCGTGAGCGGCCAAAAGGCCGCGACCTGGAGCAAGGCGGTGATGACGGTGCGCTATATGTGCGCCGCCTGGTACGAGAAGGACCGGAGCCGCGCTGCCCAGGCGAGAGAGGATGTTCGGCGGCGATAGCTGCCTTTCATTGGGGTATAGCCTGTTCGCGCCGTCAACTGGGGCCTGCGCTCCCCGAACTCGAATGACAACAACGCGTACAACATCAACACCGACGGCACCGTGAACAACAACAACGTGTACAACGCCAACTTCGCGCCGCGTCCCGCTCTGATGGAATTACCGTGTACAAGTAGCCCTTGCGGCGAAAGCAGAGGCCCATCATCAAAGGAGGCTATATCCCGTCGTCCGTGGACATGAACACGGGGGATAAACACATGGCACCGACGCTGCCAGGCTCGCTACCGGGGAAAGCCCCGGACACCTCCGGCGGAGGGAGATACTGGCCGCTATCAGCGATGCCGGACCTGCGCTCCACCATCCGAAAACCAAGCAAGGATGTGTGATATGACCTATCAGGAACTATGCTCCTTTGACACCCTATGGACGGCCTACCACCGGGCCAGACGGTGCAAGAGGGGCAAAAAGAGTACGGCACCCTTTGAATACAGCGCAATCGAGGAGCTGCTGATACTCTCAAAATCGCTTTTGCAAGGGACGCACCAGCCGGACCCGCTGGACGCGTTCTATATCTACGAACCCAAGAAGCGGCTTATCCAGGCCCCGACGTTCCGGGACAAGGTGGTGCAGCACGCGCTCACGGATTACATCGTCTACGACGAGCTGGCCCGGAGCTTCACACTGAACACCTACGCGGCCCAGTACGGCAAGGGGACCCACTACGGGCTGGAGATGCTGAAACGGCACATGAGGACCTATTTTCTGCGGCGGAAGGGCGCGGACGAGGCGGCACGCAAGGCCGCCGGTCTGCCCCACCGGCCCATGGAGGAATGGGACTACGCCGAGGGCTGGGTCATCAAGGGCGACATCCGCCACTTCTTCCAGAGCATCGACCACCGGCGGCTCAAGGCCGCGCTGGAACCCCGGTTTCCCGACCCGGACATCCGAGCGCTGATGTGGCGATACATCGACGCCGTGGACGAGGGCCTGGCCCTTGGACACCAGACGAGCCACATCTACGCGGTGTTCTACGTCAGCTCCTTCATGCACTATGTGGGCGAGAAGCTGCACCTGCCGCTGGCAGGGATGTATATGGACGACTGGTATGTGATCTGCCCGGATAAGGCGACAGCGGTTGAGGCTCTGCGCCTTGCAAGGCTTGAATTTGCCAAGCTGGGCCTGGAGCTGAACGACAAGACCAACATCTTCCCCTTGCAAAACGGCATCGACTTCTGCGGCTTCCACACCTATCTGACCCGGACGGGCCAGGTGGTCAGCAAGCTGCGCTACTCCTCCATCAAGCGGATGAAGCGACGCATCCGGCTGTGGGAGAAGCAGTACGCAGCGGGCGAGGTGCCGCGGGAGAAAATCATGGAGAGCTTTACCGCCTGGGAGGCACACGCCAAGCACGGCGACACAAAGCAGCTCCGCAGAGAAATGCGGTCCAGGTTGTTGATGGCTCTGGACCGCGCAGACGAGGCCAGGCGGGCGGCGGGCATCCCCGCTGCCCGGCCCGGACCTGACGAAAGGAGAACAAAACGATATGGGACAGTTACTTTCCAATCTGGCAAACGGCAGCCTGGTGAAGCTGGCGGAAAACAGCAAGCCCACCAAGTTCATCAAGCTGGACAATGACCACTACGGCACCGGCACGGGCGTGACCCTTATCCGCAAGGATGCTTTCAGTGAGATCGCATGGAACGCATCCGACGGCAACGGCTACAAAAACCGTTACAACCGGGCGCTGGCAAAGGCCCAGACCCTCGCGGCGGGCGGCGACTTCTCCGGCTACAAGGCCCTGGGGTACACGGACCAGGAGATTGCGGGCCTCAAGAGCGCATACAACAAGGCGCAGGCATCCGCCCGCTCCGGCGGGAGCAAGAGAGGCGGCTCAAGCGCCAGCGAGGACGTGTACGCAGGAATGTACAAGGCGGGCATCCGCAGCGAGGGCGACGCATACGCCTGGCTGCTGTCCGCTGGGTACAATAAGGCCGCCCATCCGACCCTGTTTGCCCTGGACGCCGACGAGGCGGACACCCGCAACCCGACACAGATTTCCGGCACGGTCAAGAGCTACCGCAAAATTTACGACGCCCTCCAGGCGGAGAACTTCGACGGGACCATCCTGGATGCAAGCTCCGGCCTGGGCTACGGGACCAGAGCCGGGCGCGAGGAGTACGGCTTTGACGTGGACGACATCGAGCCGTTCCCGGATGCCAAGTACCAGCCGAACTACACCGATTACTCCGCCCTGGACAAGACCTACGATGTCATCATCAGCAACGCGGTCCTTAACGTCATGCCCCAGGACCTCCGCGACGCTATGGTGGTGAAAATCGGTGAAATGCTGAACCCCGGCGGGCGGGCGTTTATCAACGTGCGCGGCACGGATGTGAAGAACGCCGGGAGCAAGGTTGCCATCAACGACGATCTGATGGAGTATTTCATCTCCAACACCGGCAGCTATCAAAAGGGCTTCACGTCCAAGGAGCTGGTCTCCTACCTCAAGGACGCCCTGGGCGACGGCTTTACCGTGGAACCGACCCGGAAATTCGGCGCTGTCAGCGCCATCGTGACCCGCGACGGAGACAGGCTGTCCCTCAAGGGAAGGGACATTCTCCAGGAGAACGCCGCCTTGCAGGAGGAAAACCGGCTGCTGCGGGAGCAGATGAAGGACTATATCGCCATCCAGCGCCGAAACGGGAAGCTCCAGGAGAGCCGGGACTACTGGCAGGGCCAGACCCGGCGGACCCAGCGCGTGACCACGGACAAAAAGGCCGTGACCGCCGCCGCGAAACAGCTTATCCAGAACTACGGGGCCGACATCGCGGTGAAGGACATCCAGGGAGACCTCCAGAGCCTCTATGACTACATCGCCAGCGGCTACGACGGCAAGGACGAGCTGACCTACACCGAGGCCCGCCGCCGGGCGGAGGACATCGCGGAAACCCTGGTGAGCAACGCGGTGGCCGTGGACAGCGATATGTACGATGCGTACAGCGACCTGCGGGACTACCTGCGGACGACCAAGATCATCTACGGCAAGGAATACCACGGGGACATCGCGGACTATGGCGATTTCCGCAAGCGGCAGTTCGGACGGCTGAACCTGGGCAGCGAGGGCCACACCAACATCGACCAGGTGTACCAGGAGCTTTCCTCCCGCTGGCCGGAGTTTTTCAGCGAGCAGGAGCAGACCCATCCGACGGACCAGCTCCTCCACATCGTGGAAGTGCTGGACGGCATCAGCGAGATCAACGAGTACAACCCCTTCTCCCGCTACATGGACCAGGCCGTGACCGGCGCGGCGAACGAGATCATGGAGACCTTCTTCGACCTGCCCCAGACGCGAAAGACCTTTGCGGACCGGCAGGCATTGAAGCTGGAGAACGCCAAGGCCAAGGGCCGGGAGCAGGTCCAGAAGGTGCGGGAGCAGTACACTACCCGCCTGGCGGAACTGCGGGAGCAAAACCGGCAGCGGGTACAGAACGCCATTGCCAAGGAGCGGGAGGCCCGCGAGCGGCAGATGGGTGCTCTGAAAGACCGCTATGCGGCCAAGGACGCAGCGGGCCGGGAACGCCGGGCGGCCCGTGAGCTGCGGGCCAAAATCACCCGCCATGCAAGCGCTCTGTCCCAGAAGCTCCTCCGCCCCAGCGACCAGCACCACATCCCGGAGGCCATGCGCGGAAGCGTGGCCGCTATGCTGGAGAGCATCAACCAGGAGAGCCAGTACACCCTCGACGAGAACGGCAAGCGGTTGAAGGATGGCAGCGGCACCCCCACCAAGCGAACCGAGGCGTTCCGCGCCCTCAAGGAGCAGTACGCCAAGATCGTGGCCGAGGGCGGGGATATGGTCATCGACCCCTCCCTGCTGGGCAGCGACGCCGACGGCATCAAGGGCGGCTTTGATGCGGTCATCGCCATGAAGGACACCAAGCTGGCCGACATGAGCGTGGCGCAGCTTCAAACCGTGTGGCAGGTGGTCAAGGCCGTGGAGCACAGCGTGAACACGGCGGGGAAAGTCCTGTCCAAGGCCAAGTACGCCAGGACGGCGGACTGGGCGCAGGCTCTCTCCATCGGGACCAGCAGCCGCCGGGCCAAGAACAGCCTGACCCGCAACCACGCCCTCATTGACCTGGAGACCCCGTACACCTTCTTCTCCCATTACGGAGAGGCGGGCAAGGCGGTCTACCGGATGCTGCGGGACGCGCAGGACCAGCAGCAGCTCATGGTGGACCATGTGGCCGAGGAGGTCCGCAAGATCGTGGACCCCAAGACGGTGAAGAAGCTGGAGGCGACCACGCATACCTTCACCACGGAGCGAGGCGAGAAGCTGACCCTTTCCACGGCCCAGGTGATGGAGCTGTACGAGCTGGTGAAGCGCAAACAGGCCCACGACCACCTGCTCAAGGGCGGCGTGGTCCAGCCAGAGATCAAAACCTCGCAAATCCGGCGCGGCACGGACAGCATCCGCCTGACGGAGGGCGACCTGGTGAACATCACCGGGACGCTGACACCGGAGCAGGTGAAGATCGCGGACGGCCTGCAAGGACTGACCCGTGGCGTGCTGGCCGACTACGGCAACAAGGCCAGCATGGAAGCCTACGGTTACAAGAAGTTCACCGAGAGCGACTACTGGCCCATCAAATCGGCCAAGGAGGGCCTGCACAGCAACATCGAAAAGGGCGGAAACAACACCCGCTCCATTAAGAACATCGGCATGGCAAAGACCACGATGCCCCACGCGAGCAACGCCCTGGACCTGGCGGGTATCTTCACCACCTTTGCCAACCACGCCTCCGACATGACGGACTATGCCTCCTGGCTCTGCACGATGGAGGACATCAACCGCCTGTTCAACTACCAGTTCCGGGACGAGGAGGGCAACCCAACCGGCAAGACCATCAAGGGCCTGCTGGACCGCGTGGGCGGCCCCGGCAGTCAAAAATACTGGCACAACCTGATGGAGGACATCCAGAACGGCATCAACGCCCCCGGCGACAGCCCCATGTGGGACATCGCCGGAAAGACCATCGGCGGCTTCAAGGGCGCAGCCGTGGGCGCGAACATCCGCGTGGTCATCCAGCAGCCCACGGCGTTCTTCCGGGCGGCGGCGGTACTGGACCCCCAGGACATGGCGCGTGGCCTTGCAAGAGGCGTTACGCGGGGCAGCGGATGGAAGAAAGCCCTGCAATACTCCCCCATCGCCATGCGGAAGGATGCGGGCGGCTTCGACATCTCCAGCCCCTACAAGATGACCGAGACGCTGTTCGACAACCGGACGAACGTGCGGAAGCTGAACGACGCCCTTTCCGCCCCTGCGGGCGCGGCAGACGCCGTGACCTGGGGTAAGCTGTGGAACGCCTGCGAGTGGGCCACGGCGCGGGAACACCAGGGCCTCACCAAGGGCAGCGAGGCGTTCTACCGGCAGACGGCAAAGCTGTTCGCGGAAGTCATCGACCAGACCCAGGTGGTAGACGGCGTTCTCCAGCGGTCCAACATCATGCGCTCCAGCAACGCGGTGGTGAAGCAGGCGACCAGTTTCATGGGCGAGCCGATTATGAGCCTCAACCTGCTGATGCGGGCCTATGACCAGGTGCGCTACGAACAGAACAGCCAGAAGCGCGGCAAGGCCATCAAGACGATGGGCCGGGCGGCCACGGCCCTGGTGGTGACGAACGTGGTCAACGCTCTGGCCCAGAGCCTTATCGACGCCATGCGCGACGATGACGAAGATAAAAAATACTGGGAGCGCTTCCGGGCTGCGTTCACCGGCATCTCCGGTGACGAGGAGACCCCCTGGGAGAAAGCCTGGAACGCCATCATGGAGGGCAACGTCGGCAGCAACATGAACCCCCTGGGGCAAATCCCCTTCGTGAAGGACGCGCTGTCCATCATCCAGGGCTACGACGTGTCCCGCACGGAAATGGAGATCGTGTCCGACCTTATCCAGGCCGGACAGACGGCCATCCAGAGCGCCGACGGCCAGGGCAAGCGGACCAGGGCCTACGCTCTCAAGGGACTGCTGGCCGCCGGTGCAAAGATGTTCGGCATCCCGGCCTCCAACCTGACGCGGGATATGTGGGGCCTGGCCCGGAGCGCGGCGGTGGAGACCGGCAACATCCCGCTCCAGTATGAGATGGAAAAGGCTATCTACAACATCTCCAATACCGGCAACAAGAACCGCTATTACGCCATTCTGTACCGGGCACTGGAGCAGGGCGACATGGACACCTACCAGCACATCAGGGACGACCTGATGAACAGCATGGGCGTGGACGGCGCAAGCATCGACAGCGCCATGCGGAGCCGCTACAACAAGGCCGTTGAGAAGGACCCGGACTACACCCTGCCCCAGAGGGCGCGGGACCTTATCGGCAGCAGGGACAAATACGCCCCTGTCAAGGAGAAGGAGGAGACCTTCGGCGCGGACGACCTGGCGAGCAGCGCCTACCGGGCATACTCCGACCAGCGGGCCAACGACTACCGCAGCATGGCCGACGACCTGGCGAGCAGCCCCATCTTCCGGGGAATGGACGACGAGACCCGCGACAAGGTGCTCAAGGCGGCCTATGATCTGGCCGACAAGAGCGCCCTGGCGGACCATTCCGACGGACAGTACGAGGTCAGCACCAAGTGGATGGCCCAGGCCGACGACGCAGAGGCCCAGGGCATCGAACCCTGGGAGTACGTTCTGTTCCACACCGCCTACAACGAGATGGAAGGGACCAAGGACGCAGACGGTAAGACCGTGAAGGGCGAGGCCAAGAGCGACCATGTGCGGGAATGGCTGGAGGACTCCTCCGGTCTGACCGACGAGCAGCGGGCTTTCCTCTGGGGGACCGTCTACACCAGCGAATGGTAAAGAAAGAAGGGCTGGGAGTTAATCCCAGCCCTTCTTATTTTCTTCAAACGCTGCCGCCGTAGCTGCACGCTCTACAAAATCGGCCTTGTCTGCATCCGTGTCTATCCCGTGCGAGCGGAAATATTTGTCCAGTTCCCCGTCTCTTTTGAGTGGAATTTCCAAGGACGGGTGCCGCTTTCGCTCTCCGCTCTCGCGCAAGTCCCAGAACGAACGGAGAACGAAATAGACAATCAATGCAAGAAATATTACTTTGCCCATGCTCTCCCCTCCTCACGGTCTGCATACGGAGCAGGCGTATTTGCCGTCCCGCTCCGCATCTGCGGGCGATTTATAATAGACCCGGTTTTCCTCCAGGATGTTGTCCACATAATCGCAGGTGAGCCGGTGGTACTTATCGCTGTTGGCGCTTGCCACCACTTCCTCCACCCGCTGGGCGCTCGCCACCGCCGCCTTTGCCGCCGGAGCTGCCGAGGCGGGCCGCGTCGCAAAGAGCAGCGCTATGGCAAAGAAAACAGTGCAGAGAACCAGGGCGATATTGCGCTGCTTTTTATATGCACGGGCTTCCTGTTCTGCCTTTCCGGCCTTTGCATTTGCATAGTTCAGGCTATCCCGCAGGGAGTAGGCCCGCTCGCTCAACCAAGCCTCGAAACAATCCGGGCCAGATGAAGGGAAGTTCCCGTCTTTATACCGCTGCGCCATTGTTTTCTCCCATTCCTGCTTATAACTGGGGAGCAACATGGGTCCCATTTTCAAGCTCATTCAGTTTTCCTCTCTTTCAAATTTTTATCCGCTTCGGGGCGAAAAGGACGCGGGGCTTTGATATGCTCAATGGGAAAGGCAGGTGATACCAATGGAGTGGAACATCATCGTGGGACTGGTATGCACGGTGCTGGGTGCTGTCATCAGTTATGCCACCTTCTCCCGCAACAAGGGAAAAGACGACAGGAGCAACGGCCAACAGCTCGGCACCGTTTTGACAGAGCTGGGGTACATCAAGTCCAACACGGACGAGATCAAGACGGAACAGCGAGAGCAGCGCAAGACCAACACAGCGGTGGAGGGCCGTCTGGCTGCCGTGGAGGCCAGCGCCAAGTCCGCACACCACCGCATTGACCATCTGGAGGCGGTACGAGATGAAGAACATTAAGACGACCACGCGGCGACTGTTCGTGACAACGCAGATCGCCGCGCTGGGGTGGGTCACGATGTCCTACCTCATCGCCCTGTACGCCACGGTGCGCCTGGGCCAAGTGTTCCCGGTGGTGGACCTGTCCGAGCAGGCCATCGAGACCATCCTGGGCGTGAACGTCCTCAAGGTGGTGGAGAACATCTTTGAGCACAACGACGGGGTGGTGTTCGGCAAGAGCAACGCACCGGAGAAGAAAATCAAACGAGATTGCTAAAGGAGGAAATCGAAATGAAAACCTATATCGGCACGAAAATCATTGAGGCGGTCCCCGCTATTCGCAAGGGCTGCAAAGTCTATGAGAAGGACCAGCCCATCGCCATGGGCATGGTCCCCGATGAGGAGGGCTATAAGGTCTGCTACCCGGACGGCTACGAGAGCTTTAGCCCCAAGGCCGTGTTTGAGGAAGCGTACCGCCCCATCGACAGTATGAACTTCGGGCTGGCTATCGAGGCCATGAAGAAGGGGAAGAAGTGCAGACGGGCGGGCTGGAACGGAAAGAACCAGCACATTGAGCTGGCCTCTGCCATCAGTTACACGTCCCCGGCTGGCACAATCGTCAATGCCGAGCACGCGGCCATTGGGAACAAGGCTATCGCATTCTGCGGCACTTCCGGCGTGCAAATGGGATGGCTTGCAAGCCAGGCGGATATGCTGGCCGACGACTGGGAAATCGTGGAGTAAAGGAAGGAGCACATCATGGATATTACGACCATCATTGAAGCGGCGGCTGCCCTTGTGGCTGCCGTCATCACCGCCGTGGTCATTCCCTATATCAAGAGCCGGACCACGGCCCAGCAGCAGGCGGAGATCAATGCCTGGGTGAAAATCGCCGTGACGGCTGCGGAGCAAATCTACCGTGGCAGCGGGCGCGGCGAGGAGAAGAAAGCCTATGTCCTCAACTGGCTGGCGGAGCACGGCATCACCCTGGACGAGGACCGCATCGACGCGCTCATTGAGGCCGCCGTCTACGAACTCAACCACGGCGTTCTGAAAGAAGGTGCGGGCAATGAGTAACAGCCCGCTGGTCAGCTACACCAAGCTGTCCCCCAACCATTCCGGCAAGCGCAAGCACGCCATCGACACCATCTCCATCCACTGTATGGCCGGGAACCTGTCCGTGGAGCGCTGCGGCGAACTGTTCCAGAACAAGGAACGCCAGGCCAGCAGCAACTACGGCATCGGCAGCGATGGGCGCATTGGCCTGTATGTGGACGAGGCCAACCGTTCGTGGTGTACCTCCTCCGCCAGCAACGACAACCGGGCCGTCACCATTGAGGTGGCGAACACCGTTGCCAAGGACCCGTGGCCGGTCTCCGACGCGGCCTACAAGTCCCTCATTGACCTGCTGGTGGACATCTGCCAACGCAACGGCATCCCCAGGCTGCTTTGGAAGGGAGATAAAAACCTCGTAGGTCAGGTAGACCGGCAGAACATGACCGTCCACCGCTGGTTTGCGGCGAAAGCCTGCCCTGGTGACTGGCTTTACAGCCGCCACGGCCAGATCGCCGCAGAAGTCAACAAAAGACTGGAGGCCGCAAAGGCCGGAAAGGATGAAGAAACTATGGACACCAAACAGCTCACGAGCTGCGCCGACACCGGGGACAACCCCTCCGCCTGGGCCAAGGAGGCTACCGACTACTGCAAGCGCAAGTGCATCTTCGCCGGAGACGGCGCGGGCAACTATGGATGGCAGAAGCCCATCACCCGCGAGGCCACGGCCCAGATCATCTACAATCTGCTGGAGGCCGCCGGTATGCTGGAGAAGCTGCCGGACGTGAAGTGAGATATTCCCACTTTTTGTACCAAAACGATAAAGGTTGTAAATCTTTATTACAAAGATAGCCCTTTTCCGTGGTACTGTCAAGGTGCCAAGGAGGGGCTGCGTGTGAAGATTTACGATTTTGAGGGACAAAAGAATATCTCCGGCGACCGCATCCACCAGGTGCGGGCGACCAAACGCATCTCCCAGGCGGACCTCGCTGCGAGGATGCAGGTCAAGGGCGTGTTCATCGAGCGGGAGGCCATCAGCAAGATAGAGACCGGGGACCGCTTCGTGACGGACTACGAGCTGATGATCTTTGCCGAGGTCCTGGGCGTGACGATGGACTGGCTGACCGGAAAAGAATAAAAAATTTTGAAATCCCCCTACGGATAGTAGGGGGATTTTTGCATCTTCCGGGGCTATTGACATGGCCGAAAAAAGTGTGCTAAAGATATACAAATGCTATGCAAAAGTATTGCAAATGGAGGTTTTCCTATGCCGAGATATAAGGGCGCACACTTGACCTGGAACGACAGATTGACCATTGAAAAAATGCTCCGCGAGGGGTACAGCAAGCCGCAGATCGCCCGCTATCTGGGCGTGCATCACAGCACGGTCTACGACGAGTGCCGGAGGGGCGCGGTGGAGCTGAAACGCAGCGACCTGACCACCTATATCTCCTACTCCGCCGATGTCGCCAAGGACTACCACCTGGACCGCAAGAAGAACATGGAAAAGCCTCTGAAAATAGGCAAAGACCACCGGCTGGCCCGGTGGCTGGTCAAAACCATCTCCGAGGGGTATTCCCCGTCCGCTGCCTGCTCCATGCTGGGCAAAACGCCGGAGACCACCTTCTCCTGCACATTATGTCGTCAGACTGTGTATAAGTACATCGAGAACGGGGACTTGTGGCCCCTGACCAACAAGGAGCTGCGCTACAAGAGCGACCAGAAGCGGACCTACAACCGCGTGAAAGCAGCGAAAGCCCCCAGAGGGGACAGCATCGAGCATCGCCCGGAGCACATCAATAACCGGGAGGAACCGGGCCATTGGGAGATGGACAGCGTAGTGGGTAAGAAGGGCACCAAGGCCGCCCTGTGCGTCCTCACCGGACGCGTGACGCGGGACGAGATCATCCGCAAGATGCACGACGACACCGCCGCCAGCGTCGTGGGCGTTCTGGACCGGCTGGAGCGGCGCATGGGGACCGCTATGTTCCGCCAGGTGTTCAAGAGCATCACCGTGGACAACGGGAGCGAATTTGCAGATTGCAAGGGCATGGAGCGCTCCTGTCTGCTGCCCGGAGAGAAGCGCACCCACGTCTACTACTGCCACCCCAGGTCACCCGGAGAGCGCGGCAGCAACGAGAAACAGAACCAGCTTATCCGGTGGTTTTTCCCCAAGGGCACGGACTTCCGCAAGGTAACACAAAAAGAGGTGCGCCGGGTCCAGGACTGGATAAATAATTACCCACGGTTAATCCTGGACTGGCACACCTCTGCGGAACTTTTCAACGTGTTTCTTGCAAGCCTATAAAGCCTATAAAAAATTTTTCAAAGAAATTCGGGTTTTACTATTGACATTTGGCCGAACGGCGAAAACCTTTCAGGCACTGTAAGTGGATTTTGCGCGCCGGGTGTTGTACCATGGCAGCAGAATCCAAAGGAGGTATGTGCAATGGACCCAATTCTCGAAATTGCAGCCCTGAAGAAATATTATGGCAAGGAGCCGAATCTGACACGCGCGCTCGACGGCATCTCGTTTCAGGTCATGCCGGGCGAGTTTCTCGGCATCATGGGCAGCAGCGGCTCGGGCAAATCGACGCTGCTCAACTGCATCGCGACCGTCATCGCGCCGACCGCCGGCGCCGTCGCGCTGCATGGCAAATGTGTCACGACGCTACACGGAAAAGCGCTGGCCGACTACCGCGGCAAGGAGATCGGCTACCTGTTTCAGAACTTTGAGCTGATCGATAACCTCACCGGGCGGGAGAACATCCTCCTGCCGCTGTCGCTGCACGGCGTGCCTGAGACCGAGAGCCGTGCCCGGCTGCAGAAGCTCGCCGATTACCTCGAAGTGACGGATGTGCTCGACAAGTTCCCGGCGCAGATGTCCGGCGGGCAAAAGCAGCGCATCGCGGCGGCGCGCGCGCTCATCCTCGACCCCGAGATCGTGCTGGCCGACGAGCCGACCGGCGCGCTCGACTCGAAAAACGCCCGCGCGCTCATGGAAAAGCTCTCCGGCCTGAACGCGGACGCCGGCACGACCATCCTCATGGTGACGCACGACTGCAACGCCGCAAGCTACTGCAAGCGCATCCTCTTCATTCAGGACGGCGTGCTCTTTCACGAGCTGCGGCGCGACGTGCCGGACGAGACGCAGCAGGCATTTTACGGGCGCATCCTGTCCGTGATGGCGCAGCTGGGAGGGGGCAGTGCCAATGTTCTCTGAACTTGTCAAGCGCAACAGCCGCCGCAGCCGCCGGGAAAACGGGCTGTTTTTCACGTCCCTGCTCATCTCGATCATCGCGTTTTACATCATCCTCTCCCTGTCGCATCAGGATGTGATGGTGTTCCTGCAGCGCATGGAGAGCGACGCCGTGAACCGGCTGCTGACGCTCGTCCCGGTGCTGTACGGGCTGACGCTGTTCATTTTGTTCTTTCTCGTATACTACGCCAACCGCTTTCAGCTCGCGCGGCGGCGGCACGAATTCGGCGTGTACCTCATGCTGGGCATGCAGCGGCGCAAGCTCTTCGGCATGCTGCTGGCGGAGGATCTGCGCTCGAGTCTCATCGCACTGGCCATCGGGCTGCCGGCGGCGGTGCTCATTTCGGAGGTCATCAGCCTCGTCACGGCGCGGCTCGTCGGGCTCGGCATCGTGGGGCACCGCTTCGCGCTGTCGCTGTCCGCCATCGGCTGGACGGCCGTGGGCTTTCTTGCGATCAAGCTGCTGGCCTCACTCATCCTCAGCGGGAAGATCGTGCGTCAGGAGATCGGCGCGCTGCTCACCGAGACGCCGGAGGGCACAAAACGGCAGCGCCCCGCCGCCGTCTACGCTGCGGCGCTCGTGCTGGGCGCGGCGCTGCTCGCCGGTGCGTATACGTTTGCCATCCTCGGGTATGCGTGGAGCGGCCTGCGCTATATGGCGGGCACGCTCGCGCTCGGCGTGGCGGGCACACTGCTGCTGTTTTACGGGCTGCGCGTCATCATCGACCGGCTGGCCCGGCGCGGTGGCGCAGGCCGGCTGCGGGTGTTTAACTTCCGGCAGGTCGAGGAAACGGTCATCCACCGCTCCGGCGCGCTGGCAATCTGTTCGCTGCTGATTTTGGCTGCGCTGTGCTGCTTCGGCGCGGGCGTTGCGACCGCGCGCTCCTCCAGAGCCGAGACGCACACGCTCGACTATACCTTCCCCACCGACAGCAAAAGCGCCGACGCCGTGCGCGAAACGCTGACGGCGCACGGGCTCGACAGCGCTTTTTCCGACATCTTTGAGATGCGCATCGGCCGCGTGCGCACGAGCACGGACTACCAAAACACCGTGAAATTCCCAGCCTTGCAGCGCACCATCGATGCCATGCCCGTCTCCGACGAGCAGCAGCAGCTGCAATACCTGCTCGAGGCCGTGGGCTATCCGCACCTCATCGCGCTCAGCAGCTACAACCGCCTGCTGACGGCTGCCGGCCTGCCGGAGCTGACGCTTGCGCCCGACGAAGCCGCCGTCTACTGCGACAGCGATGTGTCGTCGGCAGAAAACACGGCGCTGCTTGACTGCCTGATCACGGACGGCGCTGCCGTCACGATCGACGGTGCGCCGTTCACGCTCACGGGGCAGGTGCAGTCGGTGAGCGTCGTGACCGACCGCTCGATCACGATATCGTTTGCGCTCATCGTGCCGGATGCGGTGTTTGACCATTACACGCAGGGCGACTATGACATCTACCTCGACGCTGTGCTCGCCCCGTCCGTGACGGAGGGCAAGAGTCTCATGCGCGCCATTGCGGACATGAACGAGCAGCTTGACCCGCTCGGGCTGGAATACGAAAGTTATCTGCAGAACCTCGGCCGGGAGCTGTTTTACATCGTCGCGGCGAGCTACCTAACGATTTATCTCGCCATCATCTTCCTCGTCGTGGCCAACACCATCATCGGCGTGCAGTTTCTCATGGGCCAGCAGAAGGCCGCGCGCCGCTACCGGACACTCGTGCGCCTCGGCGCAGAGCACGACACACTCTGCCGCGCAGCAAAGGCGCAGATCAACTGGTACTTCGGGCTGCCGGTCGGCGTGGCGGCGGTCAGCAGCCTGTTTGGCGTGCGCGCGCTCTTTTCCGGCATCCTCTCTGCCAGCGCACAGAGCGGCATGACGGAAATGATGATCACCGCCGGCGCTATGATTTTGCTGCTGTGTGTGGTAGAATGGATCTACATGGCGGCCGTCAAGCGCTCCAGCAGCAAATACCTGCTGACCCTGATGGCGCCGGAACGCGAAGAATAACGCAGAAAGGGGGCGGCGCGATGAAGCACATCGCCGTCGTGGAAGATGAGGCGCTCATGCGCGAGGAACTTGCGGATATGCTGCGCCGCGCAGACTACGCCGTCACGGAGATCACGGACTTTGCGGACGTGACCGGGCAGCTGCTCGCGCTCGCCCCCGATCTGGTGCTGCTGGACCTGAATCTACCGGAGGTGAGCGGATTTCAGATCTGCCGCGACATCAAGCGGCGCAGCGCCCTGCCGGTGCTGGTGCTGACATCACGCGACCAGCTGCGTGACGAGGTGCACGCGCTCGAACTCGGCGCGGACGAATACCTCACCAAGCCCTACCGCAGAGAGCGGCTGCTGGCGCGCATCGGAAACGTCCTCAAGCGCTATGAGGGGCGGCCGAATCTGCTCGAGGGCGCGGATTTCCTGCTCGACCGGCAGACCTACACGCTCTTCATCCACAATCAGTCCGTCGTCCTGCCGCCGAATCAGGGTAAGCTGCTTGAAGCGCTGCTGACGCACGGCGGGCAGACCGTCACAAAGGACGACCTGAGCCGCGCCCTCTGGGGCACGACGGAGTTCATCGATGAAAACGCGCTGCAGGTCAACCTCACGCGGCTGAAAAAGACGATGGCGTCCCTCGGTATGCGCCAGCAGCTCGTGTCCGTGCGCGGCGTCGGCTACCGGCTGGAGGTGGCGCATGAAGCATAACGGAAGCTATCTGCGGCAGTACCTGCCGTGGCTGGGGCTGCTGCTGGGCGTGGACGCGCTCGCGGCACTGCTGCTCTGGCTGGCGGACGCGCGGGCCTTCGCCGCCATGGCGGCCGTGATCGTGCTGGCGACGGTGTTTCTGTTCGCCGGTGTGTGCGCTGTGCTCTGCGCGCGGGCAAAACGGCGGGAGCAAGCCTTCACGGCCTTTCTGGCCACACCGGACGCGGCACACGAACAGGCACTGTGCCGCCTGCTCTCCCCGTGCGAGGCGCAGAGTGCACACCTGCTCGGCGAAACGCTGCGCGCGCAGCAGCAGACCATCGCACAATTGCAGACGCAGATGGACGACTATGAGGACTACGTGGAGCTCTGGGCGCACGAAGTGAAAACGCCGCTGGCGCTGCTGACGCTCGTGCTCGACAATCGGCGCGACACGCTGCCGGAGGCGGTCGGCTTCAAGCTCGACTACGCACGCAACCGGATGCAGGCGTTCATCGACCAGATGCTCTACTATGCGCGCCTGCGCGGCGCACGGCGCGACTATCGGTTCGAGCGCCTGACGCTGCGCAGCTGCATCGACGAGGTGCTCGACGATTACCGCCCGCTGCTGGAGGAAAAGCACATTCGTATCGAGCGGCAGCTTGCGGACGAGACCGTATTCACCGACCGGCGCGGGCTGTGTTTCCTGCTCGGACAACTCGTAAGCAACAGCGTGAAATACACAAGCGATGCGCCGGTACTCACGTTTTCGCTCACGTGCAGCACAGCCGAGACCGTCCTCACCGTCCGTGACAACGGGCCGGGCGTGCACGCGTGCGACCTGCCGTATGTATTTGAAAAGGGCTTCACCGGTGACTCCGGTCACGAAAAGAGCAAGGCCACCGGCATGGGCCTCTACCTCGCACGCGAGATCGCAAAGGAGCTCGGGCTCACGCTCAGCACCGCGTCCGACTGGGGCGCAGGCTTTGAAATTCGGGTCACATTCCCGGTCGTAGAAGAATGAATATTGAAGATCCGGCGCCGCTGTTCGCGGCGCCGGATTTTTTCTGCCATGCCTTGCACCCTCGGGCTCCCCGCTGCTCAGTCGCCGCGCACTGCAGCCACACACCCCACTGCGCAAGATGCCCCGGCAGCTTTCGCTGCCGGGCAAGCCCGATCAATCGAGCTTTCGTGTGATCTCATTCGAGGCGGGTCTTGCCCCTCGAGCTCCCCCGCTGCTCAGCCGCGGCACACTGCAGCCGCACACCTGCTACGCAAGATGCCCCGGCAGCCGAGGCTGCCGGGGCAAAGGGGGATGCGACATCTAACGGGTGGTACGTCAGACGATGTTATACTTCTTGAGCAGATCCACCACGACGTTGTTGACCAGCGGCTCCTTGACGAGGTCGAGCAGCGGCAGCACCGACGGGAGCAGGAACTCCAGCGGCTTCTTGCCGTCGAGCAGCTTGCTGGTGGCGTAGAGCAGGTCGCGGATATCATACACGCTGCCCCAGACCTCGGGCACGCCGCGGTCGACGTTGCAGAGCGTATAGACCGCTTCCATCGCGGTGCGGATGGAGTACTCGGTGGTGAACACGGTGTCGCGCGGGGTATCGGCGAACTGGCCGACGAACGCGAGGTTGACCGAACCGTCGGGCACGACCTTCGGGCGGTCGCCTTCGGCTCTGGGCTCAAAGAACGTGGTGACGTAAGGCATCATGCACGGCGTGGTGTTGCATTCGTTCGTGGCCAGATCCATGATCTGATCCTCGGGGATGCCGATGTGGTACAGCCACTCTGCTGCCAGCTCGATGCCGGTGCAGTCGCACATGTTCTTCTTGATGAAGTCGCCCTTGTCGTCCCAGCAGTTGAGGCCGTAGACCCAGATCAGGCAGTGATCCTTCGGCTGCTCCTGGAACTGACCCTGACGGTTGATGGTCCAGCTGATGAGCCAGCTCGAGTCGCGGCAGGTGACGATGCCGCCGGTGACGACCTTGCCGGAGAGCGGGTCGCGCTTGCAGATCTTCTGGATCGCATCGAGGATCTGCTTGTTGGCCGTGTCGACCGTCCAGGACTCCCAGCTGGTCTCCTTGATGTCCTTGAAGAACTTCTCGGGACGGCCGAAGGCCGGATCCTGCGCGGCGAGCTTCTTCCACATCTCGACGGACGGGCCTTCGCCGTTCTTGACCTTCACGACCGGCGCGTGGGTGTTGTCGCCGTAAGCGGACGCGTCGCCCTGGCAGCCGTTGGTGCAGATGACGAGATCGTTCTCGGTCAGCTCGATGACCTTTTCCACACCGCCCTGGGTGTACTCGATCTTCTTGGCGACCTTCTTGTCCTCGGTGCAGTCGCAGACGATGTTCGTGACCGTGGTGTCGAAGAGCACCTTTCCGCCGTGGTCGGTGATGTATTTGCACATTGGGAGGATCATCGACTCATACTGGTTGTAGCGGGTGAAACGCAGCGCGCTCAGGTCGGGCAGACCGTCAATGTGGTGGATGTAGCGCTGCAGGTAGAGCTTCATCTCAAGGGCGCTGTGCCACTTCTCGAACGCGAACATGGTCTGCCAGTAGGTCCAGAAGTTCGTGGCGTAGAACTCATCGTCAAACACGTCATCGATCTTCTTGTCCTCGAGGGACTTGTTGGTCGCCATGAACAGCTTGAGCAGCTGCGTGGCGGCGCCCGGCGTCAGGCCGTACTTGCGGTCGGTATGGGCGTCCTGGCCCTGCTTCTCGGTGACGCGGCACAGGGAGAAGTTCGGGTCTTCCTTGTTGAGGTAGTAGTACTCGGAGAAGATCGTCTCGCCCGGGTTCACGATCGACGGGATGGACTTGAACAGATCCCACATGCACTCGAAGTGGTTATCCATCTCACGGCCGCCGCGCATGATGAAGCCCTTGGTCGCATCGTAGATGCCGTCGCAGGAGCCGCCGGCTACGGGCAGGTGCTCAAAGAGCGTGATGTGCTCGCCGGGCATCTGTGCATCGCGGATCAAAAAGCAGGCCGCTGCCAGACCGGCCAGACCGGTGCCGACGACGTAAGCCGACTTGCCATCGATGCCTTCGGGTTTTTTCGGCGTTGCAAACGCCTCATAGTTACCGCTGCTGTAATACATTCTGTGTACCTCCCATTCATGATGTGTTTTCCGTATTTTTTGTGCAGTCCGTCTGCACGACTTCTTCTGTTACTGTCACTAACACTTGCTTCGAAAAAAAAGAAGCTTTTCGCTTGACAATTATCAATATAGCGCATTTTGCCGTCTTTACTGCACCATTTGTTACACAAATGGCCGTAATTAAACATGACCGTGCGGTTTTGTTGAATGTCACAAGTTTGACGACTTTCCATTGTGCATTTTGACCGTTTTTTACCGCGCGTCCGATTTAAATGTGTCGTTTAGCACAAAAAAGAGGCTGCTCGGAAGCGAAATCACGCTTCCAAGCAGCCTTGCCATCTATGAAATCAGAGAAAAAACTGCCTATAAATTGGCCATACTCTCGAGTGCGGAGCGGTCGAGCACGTAGATCCTCCCGCGGCCGGTCTGCAGCAGCCCCATCTGGCGCATGCCCTCAAGCTCTCTGCTGATGACCTCTCTGGTCGTGCCGAGGTGGTGCGAGATCTCCTCGTGCGTGATGCGCGCGAAGCCGTCCTCGGGGTGTGCATCGGCTTTTTCAAGCACGACGCGCGCGATGCAGCTGCGCAGCGGGTGGAAGAAATAATACTCAATGTTATTGAGCACCTTCTGTACATTGCGCGCCGCAGTGCTGCGCAGAAACTGCTCCACGACCGGGGCCTCGGCACAAAGCGGACGCAGCGCAACGATGTTGATATAGGCAAACACGGCATCACTGCTCGCCTGCAGGATGGGCATTGTGTCGCCCGGCTCTGCGCTGTCGAGCGTGTTGAGCACGCAGCAGCCGCCGCTGACGACCGACAGCAGCGTGATCTCGCGGCCGGTATCCGTCGCGATAAACACACGCAGCCCGCCGGAGAGCACGAGGAAAAGTCCGTTTCGCTCCGGCATGGAAAATACCACATTGTCCCCCCCGCGCGGTATGAGCGGACGATGGTGTTCAGGCGCAGCATCTGCTGCTGGGAGCTTGTGAGCGCATCCCAAAACGGCAGACACGGCGTGAAATCGTAGGAACGCTTGGTTCTATTCTTCTCCGTACTACTCACCTCCGCGGTATTTGTCCATATGTTACTGCCACTAACACATCTGTGTAAAAAAAAGAAAACCAGATGATATTATCTTATCAAACCGGTGTGTCCGCTCTGTATCTTTTGTTACACATCTTGCGTTTTTTCAGTTTTGTTACACAACGCGGGTGTACTCGGCTCATTTTTGATGTAGTTGACGAGCAGCTCGCCGGTGAATTGCACGACCGCGACCGGCGAGACGCCGAAGGACAGGTTCTCATAGATCGTCGTGCCGGTATATGCGTTGAGCAGGCACTGGTACACGGCGTAGATGTTCACATCCGGCCGGATCGATCCGTCGGCCACACCCTCGCGCAGCGCCTTGAGCGCCGGGACAGGAATCTCGCGGTCGTAATACTTCCAGAAGACATTGTTGACGTCGTTGCCCGTCCCCTTCTCCGAGTAGGCGGAGAACATCTCACGCGTGTAGTCATACCACTCCGGCCGGCGGTCATAAGTGCGAAAATAGATATGCATGCAGACGACGAACTTCTCATACCCGTTCTTGCAGGACGCGGCCTCGCGGGTATACTGCGCCATGAAATCCGAGAAAAACGTCGCCAATGCATCGCGCCACGCGGCAAAGACAAGCGCGTCCTTGTTGCGGAAATAGCGATACAGCGACGTCGGTGTCAGGCCGGCGGCCTCGGCGATGCGGCTGATGGGCGTCGCGGCGATGCCGTCGGCGTCTGTTCGCGTTGCTCGCTGCGTTTCATGGCTGCACCTCCCGTGCAAAAAAATGTATGCCCCGCAAATGTTCTGTTGTTCTGTTCGCGTTGCTCGCTGCGTTTCATGGCTGCACCTCCCGTGCAAAAAAGTTGCTTACAGTATGCCATGTTTCCCCGTCGTTTGCAACAGAAAATGATGCGTGCCCGCTGAAACCTGCCCCGGAAAGCGCAAAAAGAGCACTCTGCCGAGGCAGAGTGCTCTTCGTTTGGGTTGTTCTGTTTTGGCTGGTTGGTGCCGAATCAGGCAGCCTTCTTCGCCTTGGCCTGCGCTGCGAGCGCCTTGCCGCCCTCGATGACGAGGTCGATGGCAAGGATGACAAGCAGGATGGCCAGGATCGCGCGGATGTAGCACCAGGCAAGGCCGGTGCCGCCGGCGATGATGGCAGTGATCTGGGACTTGATGGTGAACACCAGAGACGTCAGCGTCACGAGGATCATGAAGATCATCGGGAAGTAGAACATCTTGTTGTTTCTGCCCATCTTGCCGAGCCATGCGGCGACGGCCAGCAGGCCGAGGCCGGCCAGGAGCTGGTTGGCAGCGCCGAACAGGGGCCAGATCTTTGCATAACCGGTCATGCCGAGGGCAATGCCGAGCACGACGGTGATCGCGGTGGAGACGTACGGATTGCAGAGAACCTTGCGCGCGCCGGTAACGGTCGCATCGCCGGCCTTCTCACCGGGCTTGAGCCAGAACTCCTGGAACATGTAGCGAGCCAGACGGGTCGCGGTGTCCAGAGAGGTCAGGCAGAACACGGACACGGCCAGGACCATCAGCGTGTAGGTGACGGACACAGCGCCGGAGCCGAAGATCTTGCCGAGCATCTGGGACAGGCCGGTCGCGAACACGACGGTCGGGGTGACGGTCGTACCAGCCTGGTAATCTTTCCAGATGTACGCAACAGCGCACAGGGAAACGATCGCGAGCACGCACTCAATGAGCATGCCGCCGTAGGCGATGGGCTGCGCGTCCTTCTCATTGTTGAGCTGCTTGGCCGTCGTGCCGGAACCAACGAGGGAGTGGAAGCCGGAGATGGCGCCGCAGGCAATGGTAACGAACAGAGCCGGGAACATATAGCCAAGGGAGCTGCCCGTCGGGGCGATGGTGTCTTTGAAGCCGGTGAACGCAGGCATATCCAGCGTCGGATGGCAGCCGATGACACCGATGATCGCGAGGATCATCATCGCGTACAGCAGGAACGAGCTGAGGTAGTCACGCGGCTGGAGCAGGATCCACACAGGCGTGACGGAAGCGACCAGAATGTAGATGCCGCAGATGATCATCCAGGTCTGGTAGCTCAGGTAGATCGGATGCCACTTGATGCCAAGCCACATCACCAAGGCAATGGCCACAACACCGATGACCGTGGACACGCCGATCGGCGCATTTCTGCGGTACACAAAGAAACCGAAGAAGATGGCCAGGACGATGAACAGCAGCGAGATGATCGCCGTCGTGGCGTTGGCCGCGGAAGCAGCCACATCCACGACCCCATCCACATAGGTGGCCTTGAACGTATTGGCAACGATGGACGCGAACGCGGCCACGACCAGGATCAGGGTCAGGTAAGAGAAGATGAGGAACAGGCGCTTGGCCTTCTTGCTGATGCTGGTCTCGACAACGGTGCCGATGGACTGGCCGTTATTGCGGACAGAGGCAAACAGCGCGCCGTAGTCATGCACACCACCGAAGAAGATGCCGCCGATGAGCACCCACAGCAGCACCGGAACCCAGCCGAAAACAGCGGCCTGGATCGGGCCGTTGATCGGGCCGGCGCCCGCGATGGAGGAGAAGTGGTGGCCCATAAGGACAGGGGCCTTTGCGGGGCAGTAGTCCATGCCGTCTTCCAGCTCGTGAGCCGGGGTCGGGCGGGACGGGTCGATGCCCCACTGTTTGGACAGCCATCCGCCGTAGAAAACATAGCCCAGGGCGAGAATGACAATGCCAACAATTAGAATTACAGCAGCATTCATTGAATTAACTCCCTTCTTTCATATTCTTAAACAGTGTTGTCTTCAACAACTGTGCTGTACTGCGTCCGCTGCCATTGGCAGCCGTTTTGCCGGTGCTGAGCTCCACGACGCCGGTGTGGTAATCCATCCAGCCGTGGAACGCAAGCTTGAAGCTCTTATAAATACGCGTGCGGCGCAGGGCGCGCAGCGCATCCGGCTCACAGGTGTCACACAAAAAGACCGCTGTGATATAAGAGCACATATGATTCGGGCCCGGCTCGATCCGCTGCATGCCGTCGGCACGCGCCTGCTCGCGGCACTGCTCGAAAATTTCTTTCGTGAGCACGGGGACCGAGAAAATATAGACATATTCGTTATTATCCGCTTCCCAGAGCTTGGCGGCCTTGACCAGCACATACTTCTCGGAGTGAATGTGCAGCCCGGCCTCTGCGACGAGATAACCCTTCGGTTCCTCGTAGCGCACAACATCAAAATATCCCGAATAACTGTGACACAGTTTGTCGAGCGCTTCCTCGCGGGTCATACGCCGTCCTCCCTGTTCGATGCAAAATTTTCATAGTATGTTTTCATGGAGTCCATGAACAAACTAAGAACAAAGTGTAAACGTATTGCTAAGGTTATGATAGCGCGCACACCAGAATCTTTCAAGTGAAAAGAATGACAAATATCCGCTTTCTTTTTTGTCGACTTTTCATAAGCATTGCACAAAAAGCGCCGAAAGATCAGCAGTTATGTAAACTGATTTCGTTTAAATCATACAAGTCCGGTGGGAAACGCAATCTCCTGATTTTTTTCAGCAAAAACATTTGTGGGTCACGAAATTGACGAACTTCTCTTCTGTTTTGCTCATCATTATGTAAACCATGCACAAAGCATGAATTTTTGCCGTGCTGAGAGGCAAGAATTTAGTCGAAAAATGATTGACAGACGGAATGATTCCTGATAAAATAAGGCGTCTCAATTGGAATGATGTACAGAGTCTTTCCGAAGCAAGATGCGACCGCCGCCGTGCCCCGCACGCCGGCCAAGGCCATACGGACAGCCGGGTCGAATGCCGCAAACCGCACCGCGTGCGGTGGCAACTTCTGTTGCCTTATTGATTGAGTTAAAAGCTCAAGTTTTATAAGTTGGTCACTTAAAACCAGGCTGCTTTCAGCATCCAAACTTGTGAAATGGTCAATAAGAGTAGTAAAAGTAATCTTTGCTATATAGACTCTCAAGACACGACATTCTGTTGGGAACGGTGCGCATGGGCCGCGGACGGCTGCTGCGCGCCCAATGGCATATGTTTGCTCACAAGCGCCGCTGCTGATGCAGCGGCGTTTTTTCGTGCACGAAGGGGGAAACACAGCCATGAAAAAAGTCATTGAGCTCCGGAACGTCACCAAGCAATTTGATGGCGAGACCGTTCTCGACAGCATCAACCTCGACATTTACGACAATGAATTTCTGACGCTGCTCGGCCCGTCCGGCTGCGGCAAGACCACGACCCTGCGCATGATCGGCGGCTTCGAAACGCCGGATCAGGGCGACATTCTCTTCCTCGGCGAGCGCATCAACGACATCCCGCCGCACAAGCGCAACATCAACACCGTCTTTCAGCGCTACGCTCTCTTCCCCCACCTGAACGTGTTTGAAAACGTGGCGTTCCCGCTGCGCGAGCAGAAGCTGCCGCGCGACGAGATCGAGCAGAAGGTCAACGAAATGCTCGCGCTCGTCAAGCTCACGGGCTTTGAGCGCCGCAACGTCACGCGCCTGTCCGGCGGACAGCAGCAGCGCGTCGCCATCGCGCGCGCACTCGTGAGCCGTCCGCGCGTGCTGCTGCTCGACGAGCCGCTCGCCGCGCTCGACCTGAAGCTGCGCAAGGACATGCAGCAGGAGCTCAAGAACATCCAGAAGGCCACCGGCATCACGTTCGTGTTCGTCACGCACGATCAGGAGGAGGCACTGAGCATGTCCGACACGATCGTCGTCATGTCCGAGGGCCGGATCCAGCAGATCGGCACGCCGATCGATATCTATAATGAGCCGGAAAACGCCTTCGTTGCCGACTTCATCGGTGAGAGCAACATCGTCGACGGCATTATGCGGCAGGACTTCAGCGTGACGTTCTCCGGCCACACGTTCACGTGCGTGGACAAGGGCTTTGCCAAAAACGAGAATGTGGACGTCGTCATCCGTCCGGAGGACGTGGACATCGTGCCCATCGAGAAGGGCATGCTGCGCGGCACAGTCACGTCCATCACGTTCATGGGCGTGCACTATGAGATCATCATCGATATCAACGGCTTCAAGTGGATGATCCAGACGACGGACTACGTCGACGAAGGCGCGGAGGTCGGCCTGTATATTGAGCCTGACGCCATCCATATCATGAAAAAGTCTGAGTATTCGGGCATGTACGGCGACTACTCCTCGTTCAGCAACGAGCTGGACGAGCTCTCGGACGCGGAAAGTGAGCCGGACGAATGAGCAGCCGCATCCGTACCGAAAACCGCCGCGCCTCACTGGCGCAGCGCCTGGCGCTCGCACCGTATTCCGTGTGGGCGGTCATCTTCGTGGCCGTGCCGCTCGTGTTCGTTGCCTACTATGCGTTCACGGACGAGAGCTTCCGGTTCACGACCGAAAACCTGACAAAATTTTTCACCGCCGTGAGCACGATCACCGACGACAGCGGCGCTACGCGCGAGGTGCACACGTACCTGCTCATCTTCTGGCGCTCGGTGAAGCTGGCCGTCATCTCCACGGCGATCTGTCTGCTCATGGGCTACCCCATCGCGTATATCATCGCCCGTGCAGCCCCGCGCACGCAGAAGACGATCATCACGCTCATCATGATCCCGATGTGGATGAACTTCCTCATCCGCACCTATGCGTGGATGACCATCCTGCAGGACACTGGCCTGCTCAACATGCTCTTTTCCGCGCTGCACCTCGGTCAGGCGCACATCATCGGCACCGAGGGCGCCGTCGTCGTCGGCATGGTGTACGACTACTTCCCGTATATGATCCTGCCAATCTACTCGGTCATGGCCAAGATGGACACGCGCCTGATCGAGGCCGCGCGCGACCTCGGCTGCAACAACCTCAGCGTGCTGCGGCGGGTCATCTTCCCGCTGAGCCTGCCGGGTGTCGTGTCCGGCATCACGATGGTGCTCATCCCGTCGATCAGCACCTTTTATATCTCGCAGAAGCTCGGCAACGGCAAGTTCTTCCTCATCGGTGACGCGATCGAGGGGCAGTACGTAGCCAACAACCTGCACTTTGCCGCCGCCATCGCCTTCATCCTCATGCTGATCCTGCTGGCCGCCATGGCCCTGATGAAGCGCGGCACGAACAAGCGCGTCTACGGAGGTGTGTAACATGAAACGAGCTGCAAAAATCTACACCGCCCTCATCTTCGTGTTCCTGTTCGCGCCGATCGTGATCCTGCTGGTGTTCTCGTTCAACGAGGCAAAGAGCCTGTCGGTGTTCTCCGGCTTCTCATTGAAATGGTATCAGGAGCTGTTTCGCGACGGGGAGACGCTCAACGCGCTCAAAAACACGCTCATCCTCGCCGTGATCGCCTCGATCGTCTCGACCGCGATGGGCACGGCCGCCGCCGTGGGCATGAACAAGCTGCGCAGCAAATATCTGCGCGCCGCGCTCGACACGGCGACCGACATCCCTATGATGAATCCGGATATCATCACCGGCATTTCGCTGATGCTCATGTTCGTGTTCTTCGGCCGGCTGCTCGGCGCGTCCACGAGTCTCGGCTTCTGGTCGATGCTCGCGGCGCACATCACGTTCTGCCTGCCGTATGTCATCATGCAGGTACTGCCGAAGCTGCAGCAGATGGACCGCGCGCTGCCCGAGGCCGCGATGGATCTCGGCTGCACGCCGGTGCGCGCGTTCTTCCGCGTGGAGGTGCCGGAGATCCTGCCCGGCATCATCACCGGCATGATCATGGCCTTCACGCTCTCACTCGACGACTTCGTCATCAGCTACTTCACGCAGGGCAGCGGCTTCCAGACGCTCCCGATCCGCATCTACAACATGACGAAAAAAACCGTCACGCCGAAGATGTACGCGCTGGCAACGATCATTTTCTTTGTCATTCTGGCGCTGCTGCTGCTGACAAACCTCGTCGACGAGGACGACACGCAGCGCATCCGCGACGCCCGCCGCGCCAAGCGCGAGGGCAGGCCCGCACGTGCGGCCCGCAGCGGCAAGAGCCGCCGCCCCCGTGCGCGCCGCCGTGGGCATCCTCACTGCTGCCGCGCTGCTCATTGCCGGCATCAGCATCTACAGCAGCCGGCAGGAGACGCGCGTGCTCAATGTCTACAACTGGGGTGAGTATATCTCCGACGGTTCGGACGATTCGCTTGACACCATCGCTGCGTTCGAGGACTGGTACAAGGCGACCTACGGTGTGCCCGTCAAGGTCAACTACGACACCTACGCCAGCAACGAGGACATGTACGCCAAGCTCAAGAGCGGCGCCGTGAACTACGACGTGGTCATCCCGTCGGACTACATGATCGCGCGCATGGAAGCTGAGGATATGCTCCTGCCGCTCAATTACGACAACATCCCGAACTATCAGTATATTTCCGAGGATTTCCGCGGCCTGTACTACGACCCGGACGACACCTACACTGTGCCGTACACCTACGGCATCGTGGGCGTGATCTACAACGCCAACGTGGTGGATGAGGCCGACACCGGCAGCTGGGATCTCATGTGGAACCCGAAATACGCTGGCAACATCCTGCAGTTCAACAACGCGCGCGACGCGCTCGGCACGGCCATGTACCGCGCCAACATCGACGTCAACACCACCGACCGCAATGACTGGCAGCGGGCGCTGCAGGCGCTCATCGACCAGCGCCCGATCGTCAAGAGTTACGTCATGGACGAGATCTATAACATGATGGAGTCCGGTGAGGCCGCCGTGGCCGCCTACTACGCGGGCGATTACTTCACGATGTGCGATGCACAGGCCGACAGCGTGGATCTGCAGTTCTACTACCCCGAGAACACGAACTATTTCATCGACGCCATGTGCATCCCGACAGGCTGCCGGGATCAGGAGCTGGCCGAGTGCTTCATCAACTTCATGCTCAGCCGCGAGGCCGCCGTGGCCAACGCCGAGTATATCTACTACGCCTCGCCGAACCGGCTCGTGTACGACGACCCGGAGTATATCGACGACATGGGCGAGGACACGATGGCCATCCTCTACCCCAACATCGGCTCGTTCCGCGACGCGTACAACCGCAGCGCCTACCGCAACCTCGATCAGGACACGCTGACCTATGTTAACAGTCTCTGGGAGACGCTCAAGATCAATTAAACACCGCGTTCAACCCCGCTCCGATACCCGGAGCGGGGTTCGGACTATCAAAAGGGTCTTCCTTTTTGCCGGGAGAACACGCTTTTGCAGCTGCGCGCGCAAATGCAATGAGGTTTTCTGCAAACTGATAGGAAATTATACAAATTTGGCCTTGATTCCCGGCTGTGCTTCACTTATGATATGTCTTTGGATTTTTACGCATTTCGAACAAAAGGTGAGGAAATTATGCAGGCAATGACCAAACAGCAGCATATGGACATGCTCAACGGGCCGCTCTGGAATAAACTCCCGCGCTATGCCCTGCCCGTCGCCGCGACCGGCATTCTCGGCCAGCTGTTCAACGCGGCCGACATCGCCGTCGTCGGCAACTTCACGGGCGACATGCGCACGGCCGCCGTGGCCGCTGTCGGCGCCAACAGCCCGGTCATCAGCCTGATTCTGAATCTGTTCATCGGCATCGCGCTCGGCGCGAACGTCGTCATCGCCAACGCCATCGGCCGCGGCGACCGTGAGACCGTGCACCGTGCCGTGCACACCTCCATCGTCACGGCGCTCATCGGCGGCGTGCTCGTGGCGGTCTTCGGCCAGCTCATCGCGGCCGGGCTCATGGGCCTGCTCAACGTGCCGGACGATGTGTACCCGCTCGCGCTTGCGTACCTGCGCATCTACCTGCTGGGCATGCCGGTCATCTTGCTGTATAACTTCGAGGCCGCCATTTTCCGCAGCGTCGGCGACACGAAGGTGCCGCTCATCGCGCTGACGGTCTCCGGCGTTCTGAACGTGATCCTGAACCTGTTTTTCGTCATCGTGCTCAAGATGAACGTCAACGGCGTCGCCATCGCGACGGTCCTCTCGAACGCAGTCAGCTCCGTGCTGCTGCTGCGCCGCCTGCTGCACGGCGATCTGGTGCGCGTGGAGATCCGTCAGCTGCGCATCGACCCCGCCGTCTTCCGCAAGATCATGCGCATCGGCCTGCCGGCCGGCATTCAGGGCGCGATCTTCTCGGTGTCGAACATCATCATCCAGTCGGCCATCAACAGCCTCGGCACCATCGTCATGGCCGCCTCGAGTGCCGCGTTCAACATTGAGATCATTGCCTACGACGTGCTCAATTCCTTCAGTCAGGCGTGCACGACCTTCGTCGGCCAGAACTACGGTGCCGGAAAGATCGACCGCTGCAAGAAGACCATGTTTCTGTGCCTTGGCGAGGACATCATTGCCTCGGCCATCGCCATCGTGCTCGTTCTGCTGACAGGCAAATACCTGCTGGCCATCTTCAACAACGACCCGCAGGTCATCGAGATCGGCTACAGCCGCCTGCTCATTCTCTTCGGGTCGTACATTTTCAGCCTGACGTATGAGATTCTGTCCGGCTATCTGCGCGGATTCGGCATCTCGCTCGTGCCGGCGATTTTGACGCTCTTCGGCGTGTGCGGCGTGCGCATCATCTGGATCAACACCGTGTTCCCGCTGCACCACACGTTCCGGTCAATCATGCTCGTGTATCCGATCAGCCTCGCGACCACGGCCGTGCTCATCTTCATTGCGCTGCTCATCTACCGGCCGTCGCGCCGGTTTGCAGCCCGCAGCGGCGAACAGACGCAGGCGTGACGCCTGCAAACGCAAGCACCCCTCGGGCTCTGCCCGAGGGGGTGCTTGCGTTTTCCGCTTCTGACAGAGACGGGTAATCTCCCATCCTCGGCTCCGGCGTAAAGCGCACACACCCGCGGGTGTGTGCGCTTTTTCTGTCTGTATTCACGCGCCAAGATAGGCCTTCCGGATCATCATCGTGCAGCAGATCGCGTGCGCTGCCGGACATGGTGATGCGTCCGTTTTCGAGCACATAGGCACGGTCGGCGATGGCGAGCGCCATCTTCGCGTTCTGCTCCACGAGCAGGATCGTGATGCCCAGCTCATGCATCGTGCCGATGATGGAAAACACCTCCTGCACGAGCACGGGCGACAGGCCCATGGACGGCTCGTCCATGACGATGAGCTTCGGTGCGCTCATGATGGCGCGCCCCATGGCCAGCATCTGCTGCTCGCCGCCGGAGAGCGTGCCCGCGAGCTGCTTTGCGCGCTCCTTCAGACGCGGGAAGCGGGCATAGACCCGCTCGAGATCGCCCGCGATCGCCTTTTTGTCCTTGCGGAAATACGCACCCATGGCAAGGTTCTCCGCAACGGTCATGCGCGTGAACACCTGCCGTCCCTCCGGCACGTGCGCAAGACCCATGGTGACGATACGGCTGGGGTCTGTCTTGCGCAGGTCGTGCCCGTCGTAGATCACGGAGCCGCTCTTGATGGGCACGAGCCCGGTGATGGCGTGCAGCGTGGTGGTCTTGCCGGCGCCGTTGGCGCCGATGAGCGAGACGATCTCGCCGTCATTGACCTCCATACTGATGCCGCGCAGCGCCTGCACAGCGCCGTAGGACACCTCCAGATCTTCAATCTTCAGCATCGTCGTCCGCCTCCTCTTCGCCGAGATACGCCTCGATGACCTCCTGGTTGCTCGCGATCTCCTCCGGGAGCCCGGCGGCGATCGTCTGGCCGAAGTTGATGACCTGAATGCGCTCACAGACGCGCATGACCAGGCTCATATCGTGCTCAATGAGCAGAATGGCCACATGGAACGTATCGCGGATGGTGTTGATGCACGAGAGCAGCTCCGCCGTCTCGGTCGGGTTCATGCCAGCTGCCGGCTCGTCGAGCAGCAGCAGCTTCATGTTCGTTGCCAGCGCGCGGGCGATCTCCAGCTTGCGCTGCTGGCCGTAGGGCAGGCTGGACGCAAGCTGTCCGGCCTTGTCGTCCAGATGGACGATGCGCAGGTATTCCATCGCCTTGTCGGTCAGCTCCTGCTCCGTGTTCCAGTACTTTTTCGTGCGCAGGAGACTGTCGGCGAGGTTGTAGTGAATGTCCTTCGTGAAAGCGATCTTCACGTTATCAAGCACCGTCATGGCCTTGAACAGGCGGATGTTCTGGAACGTGCGGGCAATGCCGGCCTCCACGACCTGATAGGTCTGCTTGCCGTTGAGCTTCTGCCCGCAGAGATAAAACGCGCCCTCCGTCGGCACATACACGCCGGTGAGCAGGTTGAAGACCGTGGTCTTGCCGGCGCCGTTCGGGCCGATGAGGCCCATGAGCTCGCCCTCATGGATCTCCATGTTGAAGTCCGACACGGCCTTCAGGCCGCCGAACGTAATGCCGAGGTGCTCCGCTTTGAGCACAACGGGTCTGGTATCGGTCATGCGTCGGCGCCTCCCTTCCTGGCCTTGGCCTTTCTCTTCCCGGCCAGACGGCCGTCGAATAGCAGCCGGTCGAGCGAAAACTCGTAGGTGCCCAGAATGCCTCTTGGACGGAAAATGATGACGACCAGCAGCACGAGTGCATAGATCAGCATCGGGAACTGGAACAGCGTCTGCACGAAGCCCGGCAGCGCCGATACCCATGCGCCGTTTTTGATCTCGTAGTTGAGCAGGTACATGGCGATGGCCGCCAGCACCGAGCCGGTCATGGAGCCCATGCCGCCGAGAACCACGATGACGACGATGAAGGTCGAGTTCCAGATCGAAGCGCTGGTGAACGTGAAGCTCGCCGTCGTGAGCGAGGAAAAGCACGTGGCATACAGTCCGCCGGCAAGGCCCGCAAAGAACGCCGAGATGACGAACGTGAGGATCTTGTAATACGTCGTGTTCACGCCGGAAGCGGACGCGGCGATCTCATCGTCGCGGATGGCCTCGATGGCGCGGCCGTATTTTGAGCGGATGAACATGCACATGATCGCAATGCACAAAATGGTGATGCCCAGCACGAGCCACACATACTTTGCCTGCAGCGAGGTCGACAGGCCGAGCCCGTTGGCATAGAGCGAGGAGCTCGCCGTGCCGTTTGCAAGGCCCTCGCCTCCGGCGAAGGGCAGGTTTGCAATGACATTTTCAACAATGAGGCCGAAGCCGAGCGTCACGATGGCCAGATAGTCACCGTGCAGCCGCAGCGCCGGGATGCCCACGAGCAGGCCGAGCAGCCCTGCGAAGATGGCACCGAGCAGACAGCAGCCGAGAATGGCCAGAATGAGCTGACCGGGGGCTGCTTTGGATGCCTCGAACAGGCCCGCGCGCTCGAGCGCAAGCGAGGTCAGCGCAGCGGTGTAGGCGCCGACGCCGGCAAAACCCATGTGGCCGAGCGTGAGCTGGCCCAGGTAGCCAAGCGTGAGATTGAGCGACGTGCCGAGCAGGATGAAAATGCACATCTGCCAGATGATCGGCACCAGCACGCGGCGGTAAGTATTCTGCGGGAGCACCTGACCGAGCAGCAGCACCACGGCAAAGAGCAGCACGATCAGGCCGCAGTTGATGCCGGTACCGCGCAGTTTCGTTTTTTGCAGCGTATTCATACCTTCTCACCTACATTCTTTCCGAGGATGCCGGCCGGCTTGACCAGCAGCATCACGATCAGGATCAGAAACACAACGGCGTTGGCGAGCGACGAGCTGATGTAGGCCGTCACGAGCGCTTCAATGATGCCGACGACGATGCCGCCGAGCATGGCGCCCGGGATCAGGCCGATGCCGCCCATGACCGCCGCCACGAACGCCTTGAGGCCCAGCATGGAGCCCATCGTCGTCGTCACGGTGTGGTACTGCGCGCAGTACATCAGCGCTGCGATGGCCGCGAGGCCCGAGCCAATGGCGAACGTCGTCACGATCGTGCGGTTGACGTTGATGCCCACGAGCGTGGACGCCTCCTTATTCTCGGACACGGCGCGCATGGCGCGGCCGAGCTTCGTCTTCTGCACGAAGATCTGCAGCACCGCCATGACAACGGCTGCGATGACGATCGTGATCACGGCCGCCATGTTCACGGACACGCCGCCGAGGGACATCGGCGCCGTGCTGAAGATCTCATCGGAGATCACGCGCGGGTTCGGGCCCATGGCCGGAATGGCCTGCGCGAGGTTTTCCAGCAGCAGGCTCATGGCGATGGCCGTGATGAGGGCCGACATGCTCGTGCCCTTGCGGCGCACGGGCCGGTAGGCCACCAGCTCGACCAAAACACCCACGAGCGCGCAGATCACGATGGCCGCGATCACGCCCGTCCACGCCGGCAGACCCATGCTGTGCAGCAGGATCGGCACGGTGAAATACAGCGTATAGCCGCCGACCATGATGAAGTCGCCGTGTGCAAAGTTGATAAGTCGGATGATACCGTAAACCATCGTGTAGCCCAGCGCCACAAGCGCATAGACGCTGCCGAGGCGGAGCCCGATGATCAGTTGCTGTAAAAAGTCAGTCATATTCTCTCCCTGCCTTTCCGGTTTTTGCGCAGGTCAGCCGCGCCGGAATATTTGTGCGCGAAAGCGCCGGCCGGCACTTTCGCGCAAAGGTCATTGCTCTGGAGCGCGTCCGGTTCCGGCTGTATCGCCGGGAACGTGTCAGCTCTGCGTCTTGACGAACTTCTGTACGAGCTTGCCGTCAGAAGGCGTAAAGGTCAGGATGGCCACGCTCTTTTCCGGGGTGCCGGTCTCGTCGAGGGTCATGTCGCCGGTGACGCCGACATAGTGCATGCCGCTCATCGCGTCGCGGATGGCATCGTGGTCGATGCTGCCGGCCTTCTCAATGGCCTGCTTGACCATGTACATGGCGTCATAGGCCAGCGCGCCGAGGGCGTTCATGGATTCGGAGCCGTACTTGGCGGTATAGTTCTTAACGTAGTTCTGGACGATCTCGGAGCTGTCCTCCGGGGAGTAGTGGTTGGTGAAGTAGACGTTCTCGTAAGCGCTCAGGTCGCCGGTGGTGTAGTCCTGCGTACCGTCAAAGCCGTCGCAGCCCATGATCGCGCCCTTGAAGCCGGCCTCACGTGCCTGCGGGATGATTTTCGGGCCGACTGCATCGTAGTAGTACGGAGCGAAGAGCATGTCCGCGCCGGAGGCGGCGATGGTCGCCAGCTGCGAGGAGAAGTCCACGGCGCCGGTATCGGACGAGGACTGCTCGCAGACGATCTCGATGCCGTATTTCTCGGCCGCCTTCACAAACGAATCGTGCAGGCCGGAGGAGTAGGTGTCGCCGGTCGCATACAGCACAGCGGCTTTCGTCCAGCCCTGATCCTTGGCGTAGGCCGCGACCATCTCGCCCTGGAAGCTGTCCTTGAAGCAGGAACGGAAAACGTAGTCATCCTTGGTGGTGATGGAGTCCGCCGTGGAGCTCGGCGTCACGAGCACGATGCCCTCATCGTCGGCCAGGCTCGTGATCGCAGACGTGCAGCTCGAGAGCGTTGCGCCGATAATGGCCGACGCACCCTCACTGAGCAGCGAGTTGAAGCCGGAAACCGCTTCTGCCGGCGTGCCCTGATCGTCCTTGGTGGAGAGCTTCACGGTCGCGCCGAGGATACCGCCGGCAGCGTTGATCTCATCGATCGCCAGCTGGATGGAGTTCGTGATAGCCAGGCCGTAGGCCGCCTGCGCACCGGTCACCGGGGTAATGTTGCCGATAATGATCGTCTTGCCCGACAGGTCGCCAGACGCCGAATCATCTTTTGTATCACCGCCGCCTCCGCACGCGGCCAGAGAAAGCACCATCATCACAGAAAGCAGCAGTGCCGTCAGTCGTTTCAGTTTCATGTTCATATCCTCCTGTTCTTGATTTTTTCGCCCGCGCCGGTGGGTCCGTTTACCGGTTTTTGTGTTTTTTCCGTTTTTTGTGGGCGAAGGAAATAAAAAAAGACAAGAGAGCGCACCTTCGCTTTTCGAAGATGTGCTCCCTTGCACGCTTTTATTATAGCGGAAATCGCAAACGGAAATCAACGGCGATAACCGCCAAACTATTTATTTTTTTGATAGATATCTTTAGCGAAATTCATAAACCGTTCGCTTTCGACCCCGCCTCCGGCTCGAAGGCGTCCGTCTGCCCCGCTTCCGCCAGACTGTGCCGCAGACATGTCCGGCAGGGCTCAGCGTCCCAGTCGCAGTACATATACTTACAGGCAAAGCACAGCGTTTTGGCCGACGGATGTGCCCTGCGCGTCTCCGGGACAGGCGCCCCGGTCTTCGGCTCCGCCGCCTTCTGATACCGGTCGACGCCCCGCTGCGCCAGCTGCGTGGCTCGCAGGCAGTCCGCGCACGGCTGCAGATCCCGGTCGTGGAATTTATACTTGCAGGCAATGCATAATGTCTTGTTTTCCGCCACAGAAATCACTCCCATTCTCAGTTGCCGGTTTCGGACCCAATTCCGGTAAATTCAGTATAAGCCGCCGCTTTGCGAATGTAAAGTGTGAGATGCACCCGAATTTTTCAGTTTCTTTTCGTCTTTTTGTGTTTAAATGGCGAAATATTCTTGCGTGTGGCCGCCCGCGTTTGTGAAAAGCGGAAAAAGTGCATTTGCCCGCTTGACAAATGGCCCGTCGGGGGCGTATGCTTGCGCCAAGTTCAAAGCAGCAAACCACAGATGCAGAGGAGTAAGCGAGGGTTTGCGTCTTTCCCAGAGAGCTGCCGGTTGGTGTGATGGCAGCAGAGACGGTCTCGCTGAATGGACTGCGGAGGGCGGACGAGACGCCGTGAGGCGGTAAAGTCCGACGGGCTTTTCCCCCGTTACCAGGGAAAGACGTGTGATGGCACGTCGCTGAGCGGGCGCACTTGCGCCAATTTGGGTGGCACCGCAGAAGTTTTCCGGCTTTTGTCCCAAAGATCAATTTCGTATTGGTCTTTCCGTGGACAAGGGTCGTTTTTTCTTGCCCGGAAAGGCCCCGGTCGAAAGGAGCTAACACCATGGCAAACGAAAACATTCCCTACAAGATCTACCTGTCCGAGGACGAAATGCCGCGCACGTGGTACAATGTCCGTGCCGACATGAAGGTCAAGCCCGCCCCGCTGCGCAATCCCGCCACCGGCGCGCCGATGTCGTTCGACGATCTGCGCCCCGTGTTCTGCGACGAGCTGATCCGTCAGGAGCTCGACAACGACGACCGCGAGATCCCCATCCCGGACGAGATCCGCGATTTTTACAAGATGTACCGTCCCTCGCCGCTCGTGCGCGCCTACTGCCTGGAAAAGCAGCTGCAGACCCCGGCGAAGATCTATTACAAGTTTGAGGGCAACAACACCTCCGGCTCGCACAAGCTCAACAGCGCCATCGCGCAGGCGTACTACGCCAAGCAGCAGGGGCTGCGCGGCGTCACGACCGAGACCGGTGCCGGCCAGTGGGGCACGGCTCTGTCGATGGCCTGTGCCTACCTCGGGCTCGACTGCAAGGTCTACATGGTCAAGTGCTCGTATGAGCAAAAGCCCTTCCGCCGCGAGGTCATGCGCACCTACGGCGCGTCCGTGACGCCGAGCCCGTCCACGGAGACGGAGATCGGCCGTCGCATCCTCGCCGAGCATCCCGGCACGACCGGCTCGCTCGGCTGCGCGATCAGCGAGGCCGTCGAGGCCGCCACCTCGACCCCCGGCTACCGCTACGTGCTCGGCAGCGTGCTCAATCAGGTGCTGCTGCACCAGTCGGTCATCGGTCTGGAGACAAAAACGGCCCTCGACAAATACGGCGTCGTGCCGGATATCATCATCGGCTGCGCCGGCGGCGGCAGCAACCTCGGCGGCCTCATCTCCCCGTTCATGGGCGAGAAGCTGCGCGGTGAGCACGACTATCGGTTCATCGCCGTCGAGCCCGCCTCCTGCCCGAGCCTCACGCGCGGCAGGTTCGCCTACGACTTCTGCGACACCGGCAAGGTCTGCCCGCTGGCCAAGATGTACACGCTCGGCAGCGGCTTCATACCCTCGCCGAACCACGCCGGCGGCCTGCGCTACCACGGCATGAGCTCCATCGTCTCGCAGCTGTATCACGATGGCCACATGGAAGCCCGCGCCGTCGAGCAGACGAAGGTGTTCGAGGCGGCCGAGCAGTTCGCGCGCATCGAGGGCATCCTGCCCGCGCCGGAGTCCAGCCACGCCATCCGCGTCGCCATCGACGAGGCCGTCAAATGCCGCGAGACCGGCGAGGCCAAGACCATCGTCTTCGGTCTGACCGGCACCGGCTACTTCGACATGGTCGCCTACGAGAAGTTCCACAACGGCGAGATGCGTGACTTCATCCCCACCGACGCGCAGCTCGCCGAGAGCTTTGCGACCCTGCCGCAGGTGCCGGGCCTCGACGACTGAACGAACGTATACGACCGCCGCACGGCGGGTAAAATTTCAACAGTCAAGAACAAAGGAGATCGGATCATGGGTCTGAAAAACATCGAAAAAGCACAGGTGCTGCGCCTCGGTGACGAGGTCGAATACCAGCAGGGGCAGATCGTGAGCAAGACGCTCGCGCAAAACCGCGCCCTGAGCATGACGCTCTTCGCCTTCGAGCAGGATGAGGAGATCAGCACGCACACCGCCGACGGCGACGCGCTCGTCACCGTGCTCGACGGCACGGGCCGCTTCACCATCGACGGCGAGGCGCACCTCGTCTCCGCCGGGGAGAGCATCATCATGCCGGCGCACGTGCCGCACGCGGTCTATGGGCAGACACGCTTCAAGATGCTGCTGACCGTGATCGTATAACGCTGGATATATCCAAAACAAGAATCCCCTCGCACCGTTCGGGCTTCCGAACGGTGCGAGGGGATTCTTGTTAATCGAGATAAAAGTCAAAGCTGACCGTTGCTCCCACGGACGCCCAAAAGGCGACGCTGCTGTCCGGGAGGACCAGCTCCGGTAAATCGTTGGACGCCGCAAACACCCGCACGCTCAGATCAGCATATAGATTGTATTCCTCACATAAGCGGCGGACTTCCGCCTCTTTCCCGCGCAGCATCTTCTCAAACTGCTGCAGCGGCTCATCCAAGGCCCGGCAGTCCATTTTCGGCAGTTCCGCGCTCCAGTATGCGTGCCGCAGCGTTGGGTAAGGCGGCGCTTCCGCCGGGAGGACCGTAAAACCGGGCAGCACCTGCTCATCCGGCTCATGGATCTCCCTGCCGTAGTGCTGCACCTTCCCTTTTCCGGGCGTCGGCGGGCATGACCTCGTAGGCGAAATGCCAAGGCCGCGCGTGACCGCATCCCGGTCAAAATCTGCACGGTCGCGCCTTGTGAGCGTAAAAACCAGCCGGATCTGTGGTGTTTGTTTCATGTCAACCTCCGTACATACGCTTTATACGCTTTGCGTGCGTTTCGCAGCATAAGAACGCTCACAAGATAATACAGCGCAGCCGCAAGGAAAACAGACGTGAGGAATACAAACATCGCCGTGTCAACAGCTTCAAGCACAAAATAGAGCAGAAATTCGGCCGCTGCAAGAAGCAGTGCCGCGATCAACAGCTGCACATGGAAGTGCTGGAAGTAGGCATTGCGCGCATCCTTTGCGCGCGCATATGTGGCATCCATTTTCGCAGGGGCAGCTTCAAAGACCGAAATGCTCTTTGACACGATCTTCGAGCCTGGCTTGCGATATTGCTGCTCTGCGTGGAAATAATCAGTGAAGGCATAGTCGCGGCGGCGTGCGTCTACACTCCAAAACAGGAAGAATTCCTTGCACGCGGGAGCTGATTTTCGAAAAACGAACTGCCACCGCCGCAGCTCACAAAGCGTCCACCCCCGCTCCGCCATGGCAGAAAGCCAGCGCTCGACCTGATTGACCGTGGCCTTCGTATATGGATGAAAGCATGTCTTTTTCGTCACCGGCATATCCGCCACCCCCTGCTGCGCAATTGATCATGCTGCGTGCAATCAGCTCAAAATCATTATACGCAGCCGCACAGGGGCTGTCAAACAGGCCGCCTGCTCACGCTCTTTCCAGCACGATGATCTTGCCCAGCACCTTGTAGACCGGGGCAAACACCGCCATGCCTTCGGTCAGGCTGTGCTGCTCGACAAACCGAAAGTCCGGCAGCAGCGCGGCCAGGGCCGCGCCGCCCTTTACGCCCCAGGTGAATTTCGCATGGCTGCCCTCGATGGACTTTTCCCGGAAACGCCTGACGACCATGGGGCTCATGGCCTCGACGAACACCGCCGCCTCCGGGAATCGCCCGGCGATCACCGCGAAGATGCGCTGCACGTCCGCCTGCGTCAGGTACATGGTCAGGCCCTCGATGATGACGAGCACCGAAGCGCCCTGCTCCGTGATCTCGCCGCCCCAGTCGTCCATGGCGGACATGGCGAGCTGCGAGATCGCGCCGTGCTCCGGCAGGAGCCGCTCGCGCACGGCGATGGTCTCGGGCAGGTCGAGATTATACCAGTGGGCGTACCCGTCCACCCGGCAGTACCGGGTGTCCAGGCCGCAGGCGAAGTTGACAACGACAGCGCCGGACGCTGCGCGAGCCAACTGCGCGCCAGCCGGTCAAGCACGAGCGTGCAGGCGATGACGCCGCTGCGCATGGCGGCGTCCCTGTCCGCGAGGGAAAAATCGTAGTCCAGCCTGCGGATGATCTCCTCCGCTTTCGGGTCATGGATCGTACCGCGCCCGGCGCTCTCCCTGGCGCAGGCATAAACGATCTGCGGCATCGTCTCCGGCACGCCGGAGAGCGTGATCTTTTCGGTCATGAAATATGTCTCTCTTTTCTACGCCTAAAGGCACCAATGAAACGGAGCCCAGCACACTTCTGTGCTGGGCTCCGCCCGGTACTATCGGTTGCCACTTATCCGGCGCACGTCCCAATATTTTGTAGGCCTTCCGACGGTCAGACCTTGGCAAGAAAGCACGCCTGACTCCCGACCTCGGAGTAGAGGATCGCCTGATCCCGCCCGAGATCATAGACGCGGATGACATCCGCCATCCCGTCCTCCGTGTCGGATGGCATGAGCTGCGCGTACACATTCTCGCAGTCTGCAAACAGCGCATCCTGAAATACGCAGCCGTCCTCACCCGGGTAGAGTGCGACATAAAATGACCCGGCCTCCACGAGATCCTGGAAGAAGTGACTGCCATAGCTCAGCTCCGGGCGCAGGCCGTGTGAGCTGTAGGCAAGCTCGGCAATACAGTCAAAGCGGTTGATCTCCATAAAATGCACCGGCACGCCGAGACTGGGAATGGTCGTCCCCCAGCGCCCCGGACCGAGCAGGATCGTGCCCTCATCGCGCAGGAGGTTGTTGAGTTCCCCGAGCTTACGCGCGACCTGATACTTGCGCTGCTCCGGCAGATCCAGATACGGCTCGACCTGAACCATGACGGCATAGCGGATGGGCAGGCAGACGTTCCCGCCCATGAAGTTGCCACTCGTGCGGAAATAGAATTCCTTTACATTCGGCATGACGCCCGCCGCGCCGACGCCGCGCGTCTGAAGCGGCCGGCACTGCAGAAGATTGACGCGGTAATTGCCGTCCTGGTCGAAGTTGCAGGCATACTCAATATCGACCGGGTAGCTGTACTTCTCCTCGAGCACGCGCATGACCTCCGTCATAACATCGGTGAAATCCGTGCTGCGCAGGAGCTTTCGGAAATTCAGAATATTGGGAGCGTCCGCCGTACTCAGCCCCATTTCACGCAGGCGTGAGACGGTGGGATAGTCCGGCTCCATGAACAGCGACGGGTCGGCCTTGAGGTCACGCTTGTCAATGCCGTCCACGCGGATCGTTTCAAATTCGTTATCCTTCAGGCCGATTGCATCCATTTTGTGCTGAGAATACTTATACTCATCACCGTATGCGACCATCGGCGGGGCAGTCGGGTTGTCCATGTTCAGCAGCCGGGCATAATCGTCGGCCTCACGGTCGACCGCGCGCGTGCCCATGCCGAACACCAGCCGCAGCATGCCCTTGTTTTCCGCCGAAGCGTTCTGCTTGTTCAGGTACAGGTTCTTGGAATGGCCGACGCCGGCAATATGTGGATAGTAATAGTTGCCATGCACATCACCGCAGACACGCATGACCAGCAGCGCCATCTGCTCATCGCGGTCAAGGAGCTTGCGCTCTGCGCGGTATTTGATCGCATCTGGGTTGACGGTGCTTGCATAGACCTGCTTGACGGCGCGCTCAAAGACATCATAGCGTTCCTTCAGGCTGCCCTGATTCGGGCAGAAAACACTCTCATATTTGCCGGCAAAGGCATTGCCGAAGCCATCCTCCAGGATGGAGCTGGAGCGCACAATGATCGGCGACTGGCCAAAATATTCGAGCATGGACAGAAACTGTTCCTTGATGCTTGGCATGAAGATCCCGTTGAGCAGCAGCTCGCGGATCGGTTCCGCGTATTCGAGGTAATCCGCCGCCTCGACCATCCGGATGCGGGAGGACCACAGCCCGTTTTGAACGCCGTATGTATAAAAGACGTCGGCGCCGATGTAATAGGAATCATGCGGCTCGATGCGCGTCCGATACAGCTCCGGTGCTTCATCGCGCAGGATGTTGCGCGCCAGCAGCATGCCGGCCGCCTTGCCGCCTACGCAGCCCGTGCCGATCTCGCGGTTCTTGATGTACAGCAGGTCGCGCATGGAGAAATATTTCCGGCACAGCGCAAGACGCGTCGGCTCATTACCGAGCAGGCAACGCAGGATATTCTCCTTGAGCCGCTGTCCATCCTCGTCTGTCGGCTCCCTGCCGTCAGAGACAGAATCAAACATGCTGTCCCAGCAGTCGCGCCGCTCGCCGGTCTGGGTAAAGCGTTCAAAAATCGCATAAGTATCTGCGCTGGATGTCAACGTGCGCCACCTGGTTCCGGTGATTTTCAGCGGGAAGTACGTCATTGGCGTGCTGCGGCCACGTACTTTGACCGCATGGATATAAACACTGCCGTCAAGCGTGCGGATATTGGCAAGCAGCGGCGTCTCTTTCCGGATGCGCGAAATGGTCTCATAGGTGTGCTTTTCATAATCGATCGGCTGATATGCGACCGCCTGACGCCGGATCAGGAAGGGATTGATGAGCAGAAAAAAGTTCGAGATCATCAAATCGGAAAACCAGTATTTCTGCAGATCCGACAGACAGTCGAACACAAAAAACGTGCCAAGCGGCTCCTTGTCAATGATGCGGTGCACCTGCACGGCAAAGGTCTCAAAGCCCACACGCGGATCAAGCTCGTATTTTTCAACGTTGGCGCCACGCTCACGCAGCGCCGCTGTGTCCATGATCTCCTCATGATCGGCAAAGCGTATATAGACGATGCGGTTGCCCTGCCGGGCAACATTGGTCACAAATCGCGTTGCGACATACATATAGTCGCTGATATGCTCGCACTGCCAGACGACCGTATCGCCCGGACGAAGAAAATCGATCGCCTTGTCAAGACCGTCAATGCCGGTACTGATGCGGCGTTCATTGTCCATCGTTTCCATACTTCTGCTCCTCTCTTCCATAAAAAAATCGGGTGTGCGTGAGCCGTCAAAAGCCACATGATCACGTCACTTTCTTCAAGCACCGGGATGCAGCATTGCGCTCCCCGTTCCTGAAAGTGTAGACAACTCCATTTTTATGCAGCGTATTATATCATATCTTCCGAGCATTTTCTACCATAACATTGACACGCAGACCACTTTCGCACTATAGGATCACAATACACCTTGGGTAAGAGAATTTGATATGATATATTTATATTGAAAAAAATATTTTAGTTTGATAATATTTATATTAAATGAAAGAAAAAATTATAATTAGACGAGAATGAGGTTATACGCTTGGATTTTATGTGGATGGGGCGGTACAGAGCTCTTGTTTCTGAACTGATGAGATTTTCAAATGTTGCCGTAAAGGATAGCACGGGAAAGCATGATATTGGTGATGGAATTTTAATTAACAATGTCGAATGGCAGATACTGGAATACATTGTTGAACACAATTCAGATGAAGAGAAAATGATTTTAATTTCTGATAAACTTGGAATTCCACAGGCGTCTTTCTCAAAAGCAGCAAAAAAACTTACCGATTTTGGATTGCTTGAAAGATTCCAGAGATCAGATAACAAGAAGGACATTATACTAAAGCCTACGGACAGGGCAAGGTCAATTTATATTGAAAATATAGAAAATGTTGTCAGTGAAAGATTTGTTGGTTTTTTTTCTGCATTGGATAGTATAGACGATGCTGACATAAATACGATAATAGATGCTTTTGTTGTACTTAATAATGATATTGAAAAAGGAATTGCCAAGGAAAAAACAACTAAAAAAAGTATACTTATAAAAAAAGATAAGAACGGATGCTCCTGATATGAAGCATCCGTTCTATTATTTTGCATTTTTAAACATTAAACAAAACTGAAATTAGATTTTGTCCATAGTACTCGTCTGCAATGCCTGCTGAGCATACCAAAGACCAAGCAAGGAGCATAGAGTTGATAATTGCACCTATCCACACATTGTTTGTTGTTTTGTACATCTTACGTGTGATAAATGTCGTAACCGGTACAAAAAGAAGCATGGAGTAAGAAAGTGTGAAGTCACTTATTGCAGCGCCTTTCCAATTTACAAACCACATGATGAAGCAGAATAAGCATAGACCCCAAACTCCGATGGAATTGACAAAAATGGTCTTTGCCATATCTTTACGTGGATTTAAACTGTTACCCGCGGAGTAATTGATTGCACAGCCCATGCACAGATAGCAAGGCAGGAACAAGATTACATATGGTAAAGCGACCAACCAATGTTCGGCTTTCATTTCACTGAACATCATTTGCCAGAAACGGAAGTCCTGGTTGAACAGATACATAATAATTATAAGCTGTAAGTATGCAAATGCAATTACGATTGCACCAAGCAACAATGACTTTAAAATACCGGAAATTTTTATACCAAAGCAATCTTTGAACAAGGTGATTTTTCCGCTTTTTTTCTTTTCTAAAACAACTTTAATTGCAACTATTATGAGAGATGCAACTGCAAGCCAAATTACAAACCATACCGCAATTGCACTTGTTGTAACGAGTCTGAGAACATTTGGCAATATTCTCGTTCCGAACGGGTTTGCCCATACCGGTCCGCCGCTGTTTGCTTTGTAAAGAGCGAGGACGGTAAGTATGACACATAGTATTGAAAGAATGGTTTCCTCCGGCTTTTTAAGGAATGTCTCCGTAGTAGTTTTTTCAGCTATGCATGAAGAGAAGAATGGCTTCTTAAGAAGCAAATGAGTCAGGACAACAATACTCATTAACATCGCAAGCATAGCTACACAGTTAAAACATGCACGAATAAGCCAAGTAGAATTTCCTGATGTGCTATCGGGAGTGTTTAATGTTTCTTTCAATATTGCAGCGGTATCCGCATTTGTTGCATTCGAAAAGTAATTTTTAGAATGTGATTCATTGTTATAGCATACAATACGTGCAGTGCGATTGGAAATAGCTTCTTTAAGCTCGTTTGAATTTTCAAGTGTTGTTTCTCCGAGCTTGCCTATTTCATGGTATGATGCGCCGTTGTTTTCAGAACTAAACCACATATCTATGGGCTTGGGGTCTCCGAGGATTGTTTGAGTTCCGTCTTTGCTCCACATAGCCCCCGCTCCAAGAGAATCGTATCTACCGTTTACATATGTTACATTCACCTGACATTCTCTGGTTACATCATGTCCGCCGACGGTTACTGTTGCCGGAGCGGGACCTCCTGTTGCACCTGTGAGAACAAGCGTATTTATACGTGTGGAGCTTTCTTTTTCTGCTTGATCAGCAAGTGATAAATAGTATTTGAACTGCTCGTCGTCAAGGCGCTCCTCTGCAAGCTTGTCTGCGCTTTGAGAGATTTCATCTTCTGTAAATTTTAGTCCGAAAATATCTGATAAAATATTTATTTTCTTGTCGTTCAGAGTAAAGTATCCGCAGTCCATTGTAGCCGCAACGGAAATTCGTGCACTACCATATGAATGTCCGAACATGGCAATTCTTGTCTGATCAACATACTTTAAAGTTCTGACAAAGTTCAATGCATCTATCATGCCAAATGGACTGTCTCCAAAATTAAAGTGGTCGGCTCCGTTTCCGGTTTCATCACTTACCGGCTGCTCACTCATTCCCATACCGTACGCATTGACATTCAGTACAACGTATCCACGCTTGGCAAGATCTTCGGCAAGGCCTCTTACCACATTTTTTGTTGCTCCTCGTCCGTGTGCTAATAGCACGCAGGGTAATTTGTCGGAATCTGAAACGTTTCTTTTTACATAAAGATCTATGTCAAGTTCAGCACCGCGTGAGTCAATAGTTAACGTGCTTATCTTGACTGATCCAAAGTTTGTCGAAATCAGTTGTGCAAACAAACTTGCCAATAATACAATGCAAAGTAGTATTGCAAGAGTTTTGCGACAGCCTTTTTCAGTGGATAGATTTAATTTTTTGCCCATTTACCTTTCTCCTTATAATGTATTTACATTCCAGCGGAATGTAAATACATTATAACAAAATTAATTTTCTGTTCAATATTAAATCCTGCCAAATATAATGCTCCGGTTTTGTATATTTCATATATACCGAGGGACGGCATACAATCTATCAGCACATAGTCGTACCTGTCCTTCACTTGGCTGAGATAGTTTTTCATCACGCTCTCTCTGCTCATTGCAGTCACAAGGCTCATCTCCAACGCTGAAAGGTCAAGGTTTGACGGAACAAGGTCAACCTTTTCTTCGTGGCCGAGAATGCCGGAGAACGGGTCTTGCTGTTCTTCCCGCATTACCGCTGATAGCTTATTGGAAAGGGTCTGCGGCAAGCTGTCCGTGTCCTGCCAACCGAGGCAGGTAGTAAGGTCGCCCTGCGGGTCAGCATCCACGAGAAGTACCTTTTTGCCCTGCATAGCCAATCCAATGCCGAGGTTTACTGCCGTGGTGGTTTTCCCCACGCCGCCTTTTTGGCTGCATATCGCTATGGTTTTACAGTTTGGCATTTCGCTTTTCCTCCTTCTTATTAGATTTGGATCGCTCGATCCACCAAAACACAGGAAGCGAATCCTGTGCTTTGGTGGTCGCATTTAACTCGATCTCATCCCCCAAATGCGTAAAAGGAAATCAACAGGCGTTCGGCTGCTGACCGAACTCATAGGAATCCCACCTCTGCCGGGTACTCCGCCAGCCCCATAGGGAAGTATCATTGTCCCTGAATCGTTTCATCGCCTTATCCGTAGCAAGCGGATATTTCAGAATGGTTCGGAATCGCTACCAACCTTGCTTTCCGTGATAACCCTTGTGGGCAGGAAGTTCGTGGCGCACCTTCATCCGGCTGTGGCTTTCGCCCCCGATCAGGAAAGTACCTGTTGAATGTGTATTCTGTTTTCAAGGTTCACGAGGGCGTTTGTTTTATCCCTCAATAGGTAGCCAGCGAGAAGGCCCATTTTTTAACCCCCTGAGCGAAAAAATTCAAAAAATTTTTGAGCACGAAAAAAAACCAGCGGCGTTCAGCTGAAAAAAATGGGCGGCTTGATTTGCGGTGTATTCAAAAATAACGGTCACACAATCCAAAGGGACTGTGTGACCGTATTTATATCAGTTGTTTTGCCTACGCTGCTGCGTCAACTTTTTATTGGCGCTGTTCGCGGATGGCAGCCTGTGCTGCCATCGGTACATAGCGCCAATCATTTCATATCCACACGCTCACATTCAAGTCCGCCCACTTGTAGACTCTCCTGCGGGTCGAAAAGCTGTAGATATACTTCTTTGCATCGTCGATCGTCAGCGTAAAAGCGCCGATTTTGATGTGGTCATCAGGGTCAAATTCGCCCTCTGCATTGTTTCCGGTTCTCAGATACCAACGGAACTCATCCTTTGACACCCAAATGCGCTCAATGAATGCCTCCACAATGCTTTCTGGGATAACCGAGTAATCAAATCCGGTGTACTCCTTCAAACGCTCTCGCAGTTCCAAGAGCTTGACGGAATAGTCCTCGTTGCTTGTCTGCTCCTTCTCAGGCTGCAAGCCTTTGATTTCCTCCGTGAGTTTTGCAACACGATCCTCGATTTCCTGCTTCTTTGAGCGAAACATTTCCTTATCAATGTCGCCCTCGGCTCTCATCTCGATCAGGTTTGTCCGCTTATTCATCAGCTTCTCGATTTCGCCTTGCTTGCGCTGGATAACATCTGTGTTGTCCGGCAATTCCTCCTGATCCGCAATGTGCTTTTCGAGCATCGCATAGGACAAGTCCATTACTTTGTCTGCATTTTCGATGTACCGGTCAAAGACTTGCTCTGCCATCATTTCCAGCTTCCAACCCTGAATATAGGGTGATTCACACGAATGCTCAATGGAGATGCCTTTGTTCAGGCGTTTGGCGACGCTGCCCCGGTTTACCGATGTGTAGCATTGGTAATCAACTCCGTCTGTCCGTCCGTCACGGGAATGAAACCGCAAGTTGAATTTGTTTCCGCACTGGCAAATCATCAACCGTCCGTAGACAGTGGTATGTTGCATTCTTCCTGTTCTGCGTTTTCCTTTGTTATGGTTTTTCAGAACCGCCGACTTAGCATCCATCAGTTTTTGTACTTGCTCATACTCCTCGACGGTTACGATTGGCTCGTGTGTGCCTTGAACCTGAACATACTCCAAATCACCGTAATTCTTGATTTTCTTCTGCTTTAGGAAATCAGGCGTATATTCCTTGTGGTAGGTTATGATGCCGCAGTAAAAGGAATTGCGAAGCATTTTCGAAATGTACGATGCAAACCACCGTTCCTTTCCCAGTGCCGTCAGCCGTCCAGCTTTCTCAAGCTCGTACTGGATGGTTGTTACTCCCATTCCACTCAGGTACATATCATAAATCATTCGCACCGTCTTTGCCTGTTCGGGGTTGATGACCATCTCCTTGCCGACGCGGTCGTATCCGAGGATATTCCCATTGCCGTAGAACACACCGTTTTGCATAGAGGTCTCCTGTCCGGCTTTTACACGGATGGATGTCTTGCGGCTCTCGTCCTGTGCAAGCGTTGCCATGATCGTAAGCCGCAGTTCACCGTCGCCGTCAAAGGTTTTGATGTTATCGTTGAGGAAAAACACCTCAACACCGTATTCCTTCAACAGCCGAGTGTACTGAAGGGTATCCACCGTGTTTCTCGCAAAACGGGAAACCTCACGGGTAATAATCATGTTGAACTTCTTCTGCCGTGCATCCTCAACCATTTTCATAAACTGCGGACGCTTCTCAGCCGATGTTCCCGTAATACCTTCATCAATATACTGTGCGGTCAGAGTCCAGTCAGGTCTTGCCGCCAAAATTGGCTTATACCAGTCAAGCTGGTTACCGAGAGCTGAAAGCTGTGCTTCGTGCTCCGTCGATACACGAGCGTATATAGCAACATCTCTCTTTTGAAAATCGGAATTTAATCCATACATTACTTACCCTCACCTTCCTGCTTTTCCTTTTTGTAACAGGTGAAATCGGCAATGCAGACATCATCCTTGTATTCCTGAAGGATGTTCCTAAATACATAGCCGGGGATTTCGCCGTCAAGATAAAGCTGCTCAATGAGTTTCAGTGCACCGAAAATATTGTTTTCTTTATCTGCCTTAATCATATTCATTTTCGGACACCTCCTCAACGATGCGATTTTGGCAATCGCACATTTGAGGGCTTCTTCCAAATTGAATAGTCAAAGCCACGGTATTGGCTGCACACATCACAAAGCTCCCGCACCGTTTGAATGGGATTTGAGCGTTCGACCCAATAAGCAGGATCATTGAAGTAGACATCCGCACATCTGCGGCACAGGCACAGCTCCATATACGGAGGGCGATTTTTGAAATCAGTCATTTCCCAGCCCTCCATTCTCCGCAACAAATTGGCGGATTCGCTTTTGTATGCGGGAGAGCCTGAGCGAAACAGCCGCAACGGAGGTGTGATATATCCGGTCTGCGACTTCTGAAAGTGTGTATCCATCCCGATACAGCAGAGTCAGAAGCTCCTTCTGATTTGTGTTGAGCTTGCAAATCGCACAATATAGAGCATTGTTTTCGATTTCGTCGATCCAGCCATATCGACCGCACTCGCTCATATCCATCGTGCAGGTCATTGAAAGCAGGAACTTTTTGTGCAGTGCGTTTCTGCTTTCCTCACCGTCACTTTCAAGCTCCTCAATGGATTGAATGTGAATGGCGTAAATGCGGTTATTTCGGTATTCCTGCAAATCTTGCAGGTACATCGCCTGTATCTGTTCCTCGTTCATCCCACATTTCCGGTATTCCTTTGCCTGCGCTTTTTGCACCTGCTCAAACTTTCTTCTTTCGTAGCCGTTATTCCAGCTCATAGTAAAATCTCCTTTGAATTTTGAATTTGGTTTTCGGGTTCAAAATTCGGAGATCACGGATATTCAGCGATATAGCAGAGCCACTTGTTCAACATAGAAAAAGGCTTCCTTTCAGAGATTTCTCTGCCGGAAGCCCTTGGTCGGTTGTTCTTGCCGAAAAAAGAAGCCACCGGCAAGACAGGGTAAGCCTATGGCTTACTGTCTTGTCGGTGGCCTCTCATATCTGCATAGCAAGTTTGGTTTAACCAACCGAAGTGTTCAAAGCAAGTGACCTGGAGATGGAATTACGCAGTCTGTTTCACCTCAACCATTCCGTCGTTTTGCCGTATTCAGTTTTTAGCCGATCAATAGTACCGGATTTGCCCTTCCGGGGCATAAAGGTCAATCTTGTCGTGTCGGCGTCCTTTTTGGACTCGAACCGCTACGGTTCCGCACCTTTTGCACTCATACTTGATTTTCCCCTCATCATTTCTATATCCGTAAAGCAATGCTCCGCAGTTAGAGCAATACATCGGTATAGGTGTCCAATTATCTTTTGTCACGCACATCACCTCATTAAGTTCCTTGACGCTCTCAGGGCTGATGAATGGTGGCATCCTTAGAGAACTGCTCTTTTCTTGCCTTCTACAAACCACTTTCCGTTTTCTTCATCGAAAAGGAAGGTTTCCGTACCGCATATCATCACCGTGTAACGAAGCCCTGTTCCACCGACCTTGGTCGATGCCGCACGACAGCAGTGCCTTACACGGTCGATCTCGTAGACCTCACCATCTTCAAATTTGATTTTTCGGGGTCGAGCCGTTCCATCCGTCTTATGGGTAACATCGACTTCCACATATACCTTGCGCCGTTCTTCTTCCATCCTTACACCTCATAATTCTTCATACTGGCAACCAACCTACCCAAATGACGATAGCCATCCAATGGCTTGTCAGAAACTTTGAACTTAGGACGATCATCGCCGGAATTGTTCAGATAGCAGGAAAGGCGTCCGTCCTTGAAGTCTTTGCTGACATCAAAGATAAGAAACATTCCCTCATAAATACCGTAGTGAGTGAAATGGTTTCCTCCATCTGCACGGAAAATAATCAGATCATTGCTGCACCCCTGCAACAAACAGGACGGCATCGAAACATAGGTTTCAATCTCATCAGGCACAACAATTTCATCAATCTTGTTACTGCTTGTACTAATCATACTGACCTCCTTAACAAAGCACCCCGGTCGGCATAGTAATCTCAGGCTTTTCACTCGGCATCCGGAGATTTTGAAAAAGAATGCCGTTGCGGATGCTGTTCTTGCCGAACCGCTGGCGAATGGTTTCAATGCACTGGTCGAGCCTTTCTGCTTTCTCAATCTTTTCGATATTCATAAACAAATCGACTTGTCGGGGCGTGTCCTGTGGCACCAAGTTGATTGCCTGAATCGTGACTGAGCGAATCGGGTTCCTCCAGTCGTATCTTTTTTCAAAGAGGGCAAAAGCCGCTTTTGCGATCAGCATTGGGGATTGTGTAGGCATATCCAATGCCGTTTGCCATTGCTTTGAAAAAAGTGTGTTGTCCCGTATGTGAATGGCGACTCCATCCGCACACTTTTTGTGGACACGGAGTTTATGTCCGATGTCCTGCGTCAATTCGAGAAAGACGGTCCACACCTGCTCGTCGTTCTCCAAATCTTCGATGGTAGTAATTCCGTGTCCCACGCTCTTAACCGGAGAAACAAAGTCGGCGTTCATAACACGGGATCGGTCATTACCGTTTGCATACTGCCAAAGGGCAATTCCGTTTTTACCGAGCCGTCGGTTCAGAAAGTCAGGATCGGTCTTAGCTAAATCGCCAATGGTTCTAATGCAATAGCTATCTAATACACGCTGCGTTGCCCGTCCCACACCGAGCAAGTCCGCTGCGGGGAGTCCCCATATTTGTCCCTGAAAGCTATCCTTCGGTATGACCGTCACAGCATCCGGCTTTTTCATATCCGAGCCGAGCTTGGCAAATATCTTATTGAAAGACACGCCGACTGAGATGGTCAACCCCAGCTCAAACTTGATAGTTTCTCTTATGTCATTTGCCACCTTTTCAGGGGAACCAAAGGTGTGGTCTGTTCCGCTGATGTCAAGCCAGCACTCATCCATTCCATACGGCTCAACTTGATCTGTGTAGCGCTGGTAGACATTTCTTGCAAGTTTAGAGTATTTGATGTACTCCTCAAAGTGCGGAGGCACTACAACAAGGTTTCTGCACTTCTGCTTCGCTTGCCACACTGCATCGCCTGTTTTTACACCAAATGCTTTGGCGGCATAGTTTTTGGCGAGGACTATACCGTGCCTTTCTTCCACCGAGCCGCAGACAGCGACCGGATACTTTCTCAAAGTTGGGTCGAGCATACATTCAACGCTGGCATAGAAGTTATTCATATCACAATGCAGTATTGATCTGCTCAACTAAATCACCTTATTTCTTGAAAATTCTGCGAAACCTCTTGACAAACCAAAGTGTCGTGTTGTATCATATGAACACGACATAAGTGTCGTTGTTGTGATTCAGATTATAGCACGACACCAATGTCGTGTCAATAAGAAGTGACGAAAAAAGTGTCGTGCTGCTAAAAATAGAAATCTTATGGAGGGAATTGATAATGAAGTTCAGCGACAGATTAAAAGAGCTGAGAGAAAAAAATGATATGACGCAGGAGCAGCTTGCAAAGGTTTCCGGTGTTTCCCCCCGTACCATACAGAGATACGAATGCGGAACCTCTCGTCCTCGCTTGGATGCAGCGGAGAAGCTGGCAAAGGCACTTAATATTTCTGTGGATCAGCTTCTCGGTACGGATGGTATGCTCGTTGCTCAGGCTGCGGAGCAGTACGGCGCACGAGGTGCCAAACAAGCGCAACAGCTCACAGATGAAGTAACCGGTTTGTTTACCGGCGGTGAGTTGGCACAGGATGATATGGATGTTATGATGCAAGCCATTATGGATGCCTATTGGCTTGCGAAAGAGAAAAACAAAAAGTACACCCCAAAGAAGTACCGTTCTAAGGGCAAGCAGGACTGAGTCCCGTTTATGGGACACATTGTGTGTTAGAATGGAAACAGGAACAAACTGAAAAGGGGTGAAGCCGATGTATGTAAGCACTTCGGAAATTGTACAAAAAGCAAACTCCATCGTTGCTCAATGCGGAACCCGTGATCCTCTCAGAATAGCAAGGGAATTAGGAATCGAGGTAATGTATTATCCGTTCAATGAACAGCGTGGAGCATATAAAGTCTTGATGCGTAATCGCTTCATCTTTATCAAAAATGATCTGCATCCGGTTATGGAGAACATCGTGCTACTTCACGAATTAGGGCACGATGCTTTACACCGGGAGGAAGCCACGAAAGTCGGGGGCTTCAAAGAGTTTGAGATCTTCAATATGCGGGACAACCGTATGGAGTACGAAGCCAATCTCTTTGCCGCACAGATTTCCCTATCAGATGAGGACTTCCTTGAACTTGCAGAAAGAGGATACGACACGCAGCAGATCGCACGGACATTGAACTCAGATATTAACCTTGTCGCTCTAAAAGCCGATACGCTGATTTCTCAGGGCTACCGTTTGCGCCAGCAGGAACATTGTAACGATTTTCTAAGATACGACAAATAACTAAGATGCCACCCTTTAGGATGGCATCTTTTTTATCACCTTTAATCAGCGCAAGCCGGTTTAGTTTTTTAGCTCAAACCCGAAAGAGAGCGCATCACCAAGTCGATGTCTTTGTTTTCAAGTTCCTGAATGATGTGCAGATAGGTTTTTTGCGAGGCAGCGAAAAAGTGCGGTGTTCATAGAAAAGACAATGGACGGTAAGATAATTATGCTTGACAAGTTTACTTGGCATTGATATAATAATGACAAGAAAACTTGGAAAGGAGCGATTCTGTTCAATGAATAAAGAGAAGATTTTGGAAAGCAGCCGCAGAGAGAACAAAAACAGGGATTTGGCGGAGATGGAAGTAACCGCGCAGGCAGGAAATATTGCCGGTCGTGTTGGTGCTGCGGTCTGCGTTGTTCTCACGCTTATCTTTCGTATCTTTACAAAAACATACTTTCTGAGTCCGTGGGTTGTTTATTTTAGCATCCTTACCACCCACACTCTTGTAAAGTATGCAAGGCTAAAGAGAAAAACCGACTTGATCCTCGGTATTCTCTATTTGGCGATGTGCCTCACGTTTCTTGCCTTTTTTGTCCTGCGGCTTGTGGAGGTCAAGGGATGAATGACGAGCTGAAATTGAAAAACAACCTCAAGGAAGCACGCGCAGAGAAAAAGCTATCCCAAACACAACTGGCGGAAATGATCGGTGTATCGAGAAACACAATCAGTTCCATTGAAACAGGGCAATTCAATCCGACCGCAAAGCTGGCATTGATCCTCTGCATTGCTCTGGACAAGAAATTTGAAGAACTGTTTTATTTTTAAGGAGGAAGCGAATGGATAATATCATCCTGTTGATCTTAGGCATATTCATCTCCGTTATTGGAATCGTGAATATGACTGGAAATATCAGCACAATACATTCCTACAACCGAAGAAAGGTCAAGGAAGAAGATGTACCGAAGTATGGGAGAGCCGTCGGCACAGGTACGCTTATCATCGGTGTATCTTTGATAGCGGCATTTGTCACAACTTTCTGGAGTGAAAAGGCAATGTCTTTCATTGTTATCCCGGCACTCGTCATCGGCTTGGGCTTTATCTTGTATGCACAGTTCAAGTACAATAAGGGAATATTCTAACTCATTTTTTGAAAAACCTATTGACTGGCACCTTGGGGGATAGCTTATCCTGTTTGTGGAAGCGAAACGGGAAGTATCAAGTAAATGTCCGGGCGGTAGGAAGCCCACACCCGCGCCGCTTTGCAATCTAAAATCAAAAGAACAAACGATGTTAAAATTGAGCCGGGATTAAACGGGCGTTGCTGTAATCAGTACCGCCCGTTTGTCATTTACAACAGAACAGACAGGACAAGCTATTTCCAAAAGCGAATACGCACATAGGCGGCGTTTCTCAATCCCACACAGGGAGAACAGAAACGCCGCTTTTTTCATGCCCTCATGTTACGCAGTAGAGCCGGAAAAACCTTGCAGCAAGCGGCTTTTGGGGCGCGGTTTTGACGAGGTAAGGTGTTTATGCCTTTTCCCTTAAAAACGTGCTTCTACTGCGTAACAAAGCCACAGCAAAGGAGTGATGAACAATGGCAGTTTTCCGTGTGGAACGAAACCGCGGCTATACCGTAATGAGCAACCACCATCTACGCAACAGGGACTTGACCTTGAAAGCAAAGGGGCTGCTTTCGCAAATGCTGTCCCTGCCGGACAACTGGGACTATAGTTTTGGGAATGATGTGGAAGAACATACACCTATATTTTATTGTTTCGAGTATTGTCTCTTAGAAATCTCTCCATCTTGACAAACACCTTCAAATCAGTTAAAATATCATTTAGATATAATTCGAAATGATATATGCAGGTGATACTGTGAGTCTACCAGATGTGTTTAAGGCGTTGAGCGACCCTGTTCGACGGGACATATTGCTGTTACTAAAGCAGCGGAGGAAAATGTCCGCTGGAGAAATTGTTGCAGAATTTGAATTGTCAAACGCTACGATTTCTTACCACCTTTCTATCTTAAAAAAGGCTGATTTAGTTTTTGAAACGCGATACCAAAAATACATCTACTATGAAATAAATACTTCGGTGTTCGAGGACGCTATGATGTGGCTCATGCAGTTTCGGGGGAGTAACGATGAAGATGAATAGGAGCGCAAGAATAACACTGATAATAACAACAGCAGTCTGTTTAGCTATCTTAGCTACCGCTGTGATTATCAATACTATTCATAGGAATGAAAACCAAGCCCTTGTTATTCAATGCATAATCTTTGCGGTTTATAACATTGCACTGAACTTTGCGTTGAACAACATCCGCATAGTGAAACAAAGTGCAGCAAGAAAATTGGTGCTTATCGGTAAATGGAGTATGCCCCTCGCAAGTGTCGTGTGCCTTATCCTGCAAGCGGACTCTTTTCTACCTATTCAGATTAACACGGAAACTTTTATCTGCTTTTTTGTAGGGATCATTTTGATTATTGTTGGCAACTACTTTCCCAAAAATCATATTAACTACTTTGTTGGATTAAAGTTTCCATGGCTCTTTAAGGACGAGGAAGGATGGTACAAAACCCATAAACTTGGCAGTTATACATGGATATTTGCCGGACTGGTACTGCTTATTCATCCTCTACATCATATTACAAAAATAACCACTCCGCTGGTCATCATATTAGTGGCTGCTGTTCCGTTGGTATACTCGTTGGCTCTGTACGTTCAAAGACAAAATAGAGTATAAGGAGGTAATGAACCATGAGATCTACGACAAAGCACATCATCCTAAGCACACTTTTGTGCATACTTACGCTTGCGGTGTTCCTCGTCTTTTATTCTAAACTTCCGCAATCAGTCCCCGTTCATTTCGATAGCGCTGGAAACCCTAATTCATTTTGGCCCCGAAATGCGCTTGTATTTGGCGGCCCGGCTGCTTTTAGCGTGATTAACCTGATCGTAGCTTTTAGGCTAAAGGCTCAGGAAGGAAAATCCTTTTTATACTACATTACGCCTGTGCTTGCCTTTGTTATCACAGGTATGCTTATCTACATGGGGATGAAATGAAAATTGATTGCGGAGTGGTTATTTTTTGATTTTCATTTCGATTTTATTCTAAATGATAGCAGGTGCTTATTATGCTTGAAATCAAAAACTTTTCAAAGAAATATGGGGATAAAGAGGCTGTCAGCCATTTGAGCTTTGTCGTGAATGATGGCGACATCATGGGGTTTGTCGGAAAAAACGGGGCAGGAAAGACTACTACACTAAAAGCATGTATGGGGATTATCACGATTACCGAGGGAGATATTCTTTTGGACGGCATCTCGGTTGTCAAAGAGCCAATAGTTTGTAAAAGAAAGATGGCGTATGTTCCGGATACCCCGCGATTAGAGGAATATATGACAGGGATGCAATATCTTAATTTCGTTTGCGACATATATCAGATTTCGGCAAAAGAGAGAAAGCAAAACATAGAGCGGCTAATTCATGCCTTTCAAATGGAGCCGCATATTTCTGGCTTGATTTCATCGTATTCGCATGGCATGAAGCAAAAAGTGGCTTTAATTGCGGCCTTTTCTCACAATCCCAAACTACTCGTCTTGGATGAGCCTTTCGTTGGATTAGACCCGGAAGCCTTTATTGCTCTGAAAGAGCAAATGAAAATGCTCTGTCGGAAAGGAAGCTCTATACTGTTTTCAAGTCATATTCTCGATGTAGTTGAAAAACTGTGCAATAAAATCTCTATCATAAAGGATGGAAGGCTTTTATACTCCGGTTCAACAGAAGAACTTATCGGCGTTGAGGGATTGGAAGATGCATTTATGGAGCTGAACAGCAATGAAAGTTTTGATCCGTCTATTGAAAAATGACCTTGCTCGGATTTTTTAGAATAAACCAAATGCGCTATGGCGATCCCTCGCAGCGTAGCAAGGTTATTTCTTTGTATATTCTGTTTTTCGCTGTTGTGATCGGGATAATCATTTACTGGGTGAACTCTCTACACACAGTGTTCTCTTACTCATGGACACGTGAAGAAGTAATTGCATACTTTGTAGGGCCAATGCTGAAAGTCTGTATTATCCTCGATCTTTTCATGGGTGTTTTTTGGGGCAGCGGACTTCTTTTGTCAGACAAAAATGTTGAAGCGAAGCTCGCGTTGCCTATTCCAATGCTTTTCATTTCACTTTCAAAGCTCTGTACTCTCTATATTCTCCAACTGCTTCTTAACGGCTTCTTGCTGTTCCCGATGGTGCATTTGTACCGTATAGTAGCTGAGACATCACCTTTGTATTATTGCATGATGGCTGTTGCCATTCTGCTTCTGCCGATCATTCCAAGCCTTTTGGGGACAATTATAGGTACAGGCATCTACTACATTATGCACAAGCCCTCCGTTCTGCTGGCCCGATTGAAAACAGTTGCGGCTGTGATTATTCTATTTACGTATTTGACGTATATCTTTTTACATTTTTCCGCTGCCCCAGAAGGTTCAACGACCACGCTGTTTTCCCTGTTCTCAGGGGAAGGGCCACTCGATAAAGCAATACAGTCCATTATGAGCTTACAAGGTTTTGCCTTTATCCTGTACCTTTCAGGGGTTTTGCTTTTAGGATACTTAATGTCTCGTCTTATTTGTAGCATATTTCGGCATTGGTACTGCGATCTCTCGCGTAATACAAAATCTACCTCCCTGCAAGGTGCTTACTCTTTTAAGCATAAAGGTATAGTTGGAGCCTTGGTTGCACGAGAACGGCATCGGTATTTTTCAATTCCTGTCTATGTAATCAATACCGCGTCCGGCTATATGATGGCAACTGTTTTTGTTGTTTTTGCCGTTGTTATAAAGGGGGACGTTGCTTCACAAATAGACCAATTTGGCAAACTGTTTCAAGTCCCTTCTGCATCCGTAGAAGTGCTGTATACCTATGTGCTCACAATTCTGTTATCTCTCTCCTGTACGACATTTCCAAGCATTTCTATGGAAGGAAAAAACATGGAACTTGTAAAATCCATGCCAATAACTGCATTTGAATTTATCAAGGCAAAGATCTTGTTTCATCTTTCGCTGTCTATTCCAATAACACTCGTCCTCAATACGGCTTTAGCATTTGGCTTACACCTTCAATGGACAGCTATCCTTTCTGGCTACTTGCTACCACTTGTTTTTTCCGCGTTTATTGGGGTAGCAGGGTGTATTGCGAACTTGCTATTTCCCAATTTTGATTGGGAGAACGCTACATATATTGTTAAGCGCAGTATACCTGCAATTCTAAATGCACTGATAAGCATGGCTTTGTCTTGCGGTGGATTCTATATTCTTATAAAGCATTTTCCCAAACATCTTTTCATCGGGAATGCCGTTATTATCCTTATTGTAGTGGGTTTAACAGCAGCAGCTATTCTTTGGCTAAAAGAAAAGGGTGAGATTCTTTATCGTAAGTTGTGAGAAATGATAGTCGTATCATCCATTACTGGCTTATACTAAGGAGCCCTGATTATGAGTATTCACACGAAAGAAGAATCGGGAACGCCGCAAGACGGTAAGCGAAGCGGCGAAAAAGTACGGCGTTCATAGAAAAGTTGCACATTTGTATGGAGACAGGAATTGAAAAGTTCGTGCTTTGCATGGTATAATCATATTGGATAGTTATAAGTGATTTGAACAATCCTTCTGCCCGCCGACAAAGCAAAAGAAACCGACCTGATTTTGGAGGTGAACAATATGACGAAAAAGAAGTTATGGATTGCGATCCTCGTGGCTTTTGTAGTGCTTGCATCATCCGTTGTTTATTTGAACCGGGCTGTAATTTTTCAGCGCGGCAATCCTATTCCTTATCTTACAGCGGCTGCCCGGATTTCTGAAAAGAACCCCTATGTGGCGGTGGATGAAGCAAAGGGCATCTATATCTCCAAGCGTGGCGAATGCCCGGAGCTGCTTGAGTATTATCAGGAAAAAACAGGGATGGAATTTGTCGAACAGGCTGGGAGCAGCTATCTGTTTACTGATGGGAGCCGAAATGAAGTAGCCTCGTCTGAAGTTTATTGGGGGCGTTATACGGTCTGGGTGTTGCCCGCTATGGAAGCTGCCGAGAACTCCGATGCTGAGCAATACGACGCGAAGCCTGTCATTTATCTTTACCCGGAGAAGGAAACTGAGGTCACTGTGAAATTGAACTATGCCGGAGAACTGACCTGCACATATCCTGCCTACAATGACGGCTGGAAGGTTTCTGCCAGTCCTGACGGCACATTGACAGACGCCGACGGGCAAACGTACAACTATCTTTATTGGGAGGGCGTAAACAGCGTTGCTTATGATTTTTCCGAGGGCTTCTGCGTAGCCGGAAGCGACACCGCCGCTTTTCTGGAGAACGCCTTGAACCAGTTGGGACTTACCCGGAAGGAAGCAAATGAGTTTATCGTTTACTGGCTGCCGCTAATGAAAGAGAATCCTTACAATCTCATTGCATTTCAGTCCGACAGCTATACGCAAGCGGCGCAGCTATCCATCGAGCCAGCACCCGATACGCTGCTGCGGGTATTTATGGCGTGGAAGCCGCTTGAGAGCGCCGTGGATATTTCCGCTCAGAATCTCACCGCCCCGGTACGCACCGGCTTCACGGCAGTGGAGTGGGGCGGCTGTCAAGTTAAGTAATCGTTGGAGTTAAAGAACGTCAAACTTCATTCGCAGGAGGACTGTTATGAACAGAAAAACAAAGCAAGGCGGGCTTGGCATCGTATCCATCCTGACGATGGTATTCATTGTTCTGAAACTGTCAGGCGTGATTAAGTGGCACTGGATATGGGTGCTTTCGCCAATCTGGATTTCCGCATTGACTGCCGTCATTCTTTTTGCCGGTATTCTGATTGGCGGAAGGCTGAAAAAGGGCAAGTGGTAATATGCTGTCAGGAATTTCAAAATCCCTTTAGGAACTAAAGGACGCACGTCGGCACTCTCCCATCGGGAGTATCGTGCGTCCTGCGGAGCTTCATTCCCGGTAAGCAGAAGAAAACTGCCAGACCGAGAATGCTTCGTCACTTCGTTCCGTTAAGTGAGGAGAATGACAATGAAAATTAAATGGATTGGAAAGTATGACGGGAAAAATCTTCCTATTGTTGATGTTGAAGTTGGTGCAAAAGAACTGCCGGAAGTAACAAGCAAGTCTGCAATCATACTTATTCCGATTGTTCTTTTGTTTGCTTGTTGTGTTTATATCAAAAAAACTTATCTTGGAGGGGTCGCATTTTCAAGAGTTGATTGGATGATAGGTCTTGTGATTGCGTTACTTTTCTTCCCGGTTCATGAACTCATCCATGCCGTAAGTTTTCCAGCGGGTAGTGAAGTCATTATGTTCTACACGACGCAGGGACTTGGAACGACATGTACATCACCGATGACAAGAAATAGGTTTATCGTGGTTAATATGCTTCCATCGCTAATTTTAGGTGTTGTTCCGCTAATTGCATATATGATTGTTCCAAGCACTTATGCTTTTGTAAGCACCGTTCTCTGTGTTTTCAGCCTTGTTCATGTGGGGACTGGGTATGTTGACTATCTGAATATTGTACACTTGTTAAGACTTCCTGCTGATTCAAAAGTTCAAATTTCTGGAGCAAAAATATACTGGATGTAAGTTAAGATACTGACATTCTGAAATTGTAAACCACCTATTGAGGGCGGCTGTTTTCAATCATTGAAACGGCTGCTCTTTTCTTTTTGCCATAAGCAGAAAGGAGCGCCCAACCATGACAAAGCCAAGAGAGAAAACCCGCGAGGAGTTGCAAGCCGAGATTGAGGACGGAAAGAAGAAAATCCGGCAGTTTGAGAACCGAGAAAAGATGTTACGTCAGAAGTTATCCAAAGAGGAACGCAGAACGCGCAGCCACCGCCTTATTGTCCGGGGCGCGGTCTTTGAAAGCATTGTGCCGGAAGCAAAGAACATGACTGACGAGGAAGCTGCCGCGCTTCTTTTATCGCTTGCCCGAACGCTGCAAAGTCGTATAGTGGTACTGGTCTTTTAGCCATTTTTATTCACCCATTTATATTGTTATAGTTCCTATTGTTTGTTGGATATGCCTACACAAATCACATGGTTAGCTTAAATAATTCACAATTAGACGCTTGCCATTATTCGGCTGTCCGTATAGAATTATACTTGTAGAATTATGTGAAAGGGTGTATGAAACATGGAATATATGTCTTGTCCGCAAGCGGCAAAGAAATGGAGCATATCAGAGCGGCGCGTACAGAAGCTGTGCGAGGAAAACCGCATACCCGGCGTTTCAAAAATCGGCTATATGTGGCTCATTCCAAAAGACGCGGAAAAACCGATTGACGGGAGAAGAAAAATCTTGTAACGAATATGATTTTCATTAGTCTTATGGGTGAACGGTGGTGAGAAAGTGATAGAGTTTGAGGAGATTTATAAAAAACATTTTAGAGATGTTTATAGATATATTTTGTCATTAACACATGATGAGCATTTAGCCGAAGAAATAACGCAAGAAACATTTTTGAAAGCGTTAAAATCCATTGAACGGTTCGATGGACGATGTCAATTATATGTGTGGCTTTGCCAAATCGCAAAAAATACGTACTTTACAAGCAGAAAGCGAACAATTAAGGAAAATACGCTTGTTGAGGAAGATTACCCGGATTATTCCATTGAAGAAAAGGTATTGAGTAAAGAAACTCTTTTTGAAGTTCACAAGGTATTACACGAATTAGATGAACCATATAAGGAAGTGTTTTCTTTACGAGTATTTGGTGAATTATCATTCCGGCAGATAGGTGAACTGTTCGGAAAAACGGAAAGTTGGGCTCGTGTCACTTATCACCGAGCAAAAATAAAAATCAAGGAGGGGTTACAGTGAGCAAACAATGCAAGATCATTGAAGATCTGCTTCCGCTATATCACGATGGAGTGTGTTCCGAAGAAAGCAGACAGTTGGTTGAAGCACATCTTTCAGAGTGTGAAGAATGTCGTAAATTGCTTGCGCAAATAGATGACGATATTATTTTTCCTGCAAAAGATGAAGATGTGGAAGTGTTGAAAGGCATAAGTAAAGCAGTTCGCAGAGGAAAAAATAAAGCATTATTAGCAGGCATTTTAATTTCTTTAGCAGTTATCCTTGTATCATTTGCTGGGATTAGTGCTTGGTGGTACTCCCACGAGTATAACTATTATCTTGCATTTGCTGACGGTCAAACGCTTTCTTCCGAGGCAAATATAAAAAATGAGATTAACCCAACGCAAACATATACTTGGTGCGATGACACTTATCAATATACCGTTTCTGTTCCGGATTTCTTGGATACAGGCGGCTTTGCAGGTATGTCCCGATTGGATAATAATGAAGCACGAACAGTAGAGTTAGCAATCACAAGATGGGAAAACGAAAAATATATTTTTCATGTTTTTGTGAACGACGCAGAAACAGTGCGTTATTTCATCGTTGACGGCGATCTTAACTTGTATGGCAACTATACTGAAGAAGAAATGGCTAACCGAAAAATGGAGTTGGACGAATGTAAAGATGAAGTTCAAAAAATCATTAACGACGCGATTGAAATGTGGGATTTTATTGCCTAACTAATATTTGAGGAAAGCGGTTATGAAGTGTGTAAAGTTTGTTATTACAGCGTTACTTGCCCTATTTTGCTTTGTAATGAGTAGCGAGCTTTATCAGCTGCACCTACAAATGTTTTCAAATCAATATTTCTATATTGACATTGAAAATGAAGATAGGAGCCAGGTATGCTCTATCGTTGCTTCTGCGGCGAAAAAGTATAGTGAATATGTATTTGCGATTGAACGGCAGAATGTAGATACTTTCCATTCAAGAATAACAATTTACGCCGATGCGGATACACGAAATATTCTTTCTCGCGAACAGAATATTGCGGAGGGGGAAGCCAGCAGTTTCTTTTCCGGTTCTACGGAAGTCGTCCTTTTGCCCTTTTCCGATGTTGTGAATGATGAAAGTGTGGTTCGATATTTTTTTACCGGCTCGAAAGATACCGTAAGCTCTATTCGGCAAAACATTTATTCGCAGGTAGCAACCTCATATATTCATAAGGACAGCGTTTCCGTAGCTGATAAACTAATATATGGAATATGGATTATTCTTTTCGGACTTATTTTGCTATTAACTTGGGCAGATATGCAATTCAGTAAAAAGTCTGATTTCCTTAAAATATCTATGGGAAGTTCTGTTGGCAAAATGATTTTTGGAAAGATATTGGTTGATATAGTTTTTAATGTCGCGATATTTGGAGCAGTATATGCCATTTTGCAAAGTAGATTGTTTCTTTCGTATAAATTGAATTTTGCATTATATGCGCTGCTGATCTTTTTTGTGCTTAATTCGTTGCTATACCTCACACTTCTTAAAGTTGACTACAAGGAAGTTATCTATGGTGCAAACATAAACGGCAAATTATTGGCAAATGCTTATTTGCTGCAAGCGATTGTGGTTATTCTGATGGTTGTTTCTTTGTCATCTAACTTGGTAGCTATTAGAGAAAACGAAAAAGAGTTGGCACCTTATAATACGATAGAACAGTTGGACGGGTACACCTCTTTATCTATTACACCTATCGAGGGGGGGCAGAGTTCAGAAAGTGTGGTGGAGTTGGAGGCAAGTATTTATTTGGAAGCATATCTCCAAGATAAAGTTTTACTTTCTACATTTTGCGCAGCCCTTGACGATGAACCGATTGTTGTGCTAAATGAAGCGGCGTTGAATACAGTCGTTTCAAGCGCGGGAGTATTTCAAGAAGATTTGAAATCTGATTTTGTGGTGTATATCCCGGAAAACAGATACTCCGAAATTGACAGTTACGATATTGAGTTTGCTGCTGCTACAACTGCTTCTACTTTCTTCGGCTTGGAAAGTTATAGCTTTGAAGCGAGAGAATATTCCCATGTCGATGTGGTCTATTTTGACCTAAGAAATGAATCTGAACTGACTTTTGGTTCTGATCTTATTTCTGACCCGATTGTAGTGTATTGTAATTTATCCAAAGCACGAATCAATGAATTGCTGATGAATAATACAGCGATTGATTTTGGAGATAGATGGACGAACATCATATTTGATATAAACGACACGTCGTTTTTTTCCAAAAGCATAAAAGACAGATTAGCCGACGTGCAATTTAGAAGTGTGATTGAGTTATGCAATCAATATAAAAGCAATTTAGTTCGGGGGGTACTTCTCAATTCAGTTCTTAGTGCATTTCTGCTTGTTCTAAATGTTATGCTGATTTCTGTCATTGTAAAAATTGAGTATTTAGTACATTCAAAAGAGATCGCCCTAAAAAAAATACTCGGATATTCTGTTTTGCAGCGTAATATAGCAATTCTATCCATTAATGTTTTTTCGGTATTTATCGCTTTTATCACAGGTACTATTCTATCAAAAATGTATGGCATTTTTGATATCGGCGCTCTATGTATTGTAAGTTTGACCATACTTTTTGTTAATTCAATTTTGATACTGACAAATATGACTGCTGCTAAAAGCATAATACAGCACATATTCTCAAGGGAGGAAGCCTATGATAACAATTCAAAACTTATGTAAAAAATTTGAAGATAAAGTGTTGTTCGACAATTTTAATTGCTCTATTCCTGACAGTGGATTTGTTGTGTTTTGTGGCGAAAGCGGATGTGGAAAAACAACTTTGCTTAATATGATTGGTTGCTTGGAAAAGCCGGATAGCGGAACCATTATCATTGATGGGATTGATATATGGGGAAACAAGAATAAAAGGGAATTGTTTTCCGATAAATTAGGCTTTCTATTTCAAAACTTTGCGCTGCTTGAAGGACGAACGGTTGTTCAAAATCTTCAAATTATACAAAAGAAATCTCGTACAGAAACAAGTATAGAGGAAGCATTAACAGCAGTCGGGCTTACAAAGAAGATGAACACAAAAGTCTACAAACTTTCCGGTGGTGAACAGCAACGAGTGGCGTTGGCAAGACTTATGCTAAAAAAATGTGATGTCATTTTGGCTGATGAACCAACAGGTTCTTTAGATGAAGAAAATGCAGATATGGTTATGAATATTTTGCATTTATTAAATCAAACGGGTAAAACGGTTGTATTAGTAACGCATAGCGAGAAAATTATCAAAAGCGAAAGTAGGGTGATTAAGTTATGAGTTTTTTTAAGGACGAAAGTAGAACTGCTATCACAAAAAGATTGTTAATTCTCCTTGCTATAATTATGCTTGTTTTCGCTATTATCAATGCCGTATGGTATTTTGGCTATCAGCAACGATATAATGCTATCGCAAAAAATCTGGAAGCTACATATTTCGACGGAGATAATGACGACGATATGTTGCGATATACAAAAAGAGGTCGGGGATTATACGATTTCCCTAAAAAATGCCTGAATATTTAGGCAGCGGTGGCTTTGTATCAATCGCTAAAACATCAGGTTATGTTGTGTCATTAGATGGCAAAGAAAACATTATTGAATCAAGTGAAATGTATATAACGCTTTACATTTGGCCCAAGTATTTTAGCGATTACAAAATAGGGTTGGATTTTTATGATGAAGCCAACTCTATTTGGGAGCAAGTAGAACTGACTTCCGATATGGAACTGATGAACACAGATGATTTGGACGATGCGTTTGTTGAATATATATTGCAGCTTATTTCAGATTATCAAAATGAAATCAATAAGCTGATAGATATAGCCGAGGAAAACTTAGACATCGAGATTGCGCAAAGCTAAAGTCGGGGCAGCAATACTTGTTTTACTAATATGGAGGTGGCGCATTGGAAGCAGACCCTCTTGCAACTGCATAATCAACTTTTGAAAATCAGGTGATTTGAACCAGTGCCATAAGAGCCTATCGTCCACATCTTCAGAAGCCTTGAAAACCTCGTAAAGAGAGCTAACTATCACATTTCCCGACATTTTGGTATCCGATTGAACGAACATTTATTCTTTGCAACATTGATTGATAAAGATAATGGAGATATAATGTTTTTGGGTAATTTCATATACACTCCACAAGTTAAGGGTAGACTACACAAGGAGGTGTTTTTATGGCAACGATAATGATTGTGGAAGATGATAGACAAACAAATGACGCCGTTTCCGAATATCTAAAATCTTTTGGACACCGAATGCTTTCGGTCTATGATGGTGATGAAGCATTACAACTTTTTGAGCGCAGTAGTATTGATCTGATTATTTTGGATATTATGATTCCTCAAAAGACGGGACTTGCTGTGTTGCATACGATTAGACAAAAAAGCTCTGTGCCAATCCTCATGCTCACCGCAATCGGTGATGAATATACTCAAGTTACAAGTTTCGATGAACAGGCTGATGACTACATTACAAAACCTTTCTCAATGGTTCTTCTCGGACGGCGAGTTACTGCCCTCCTACGGCGAAGCGGGCAAACGGTTTCACCTGATATTATGACTTTTGGGGATGTAACAGTTGATTTTTCTGGATACACAGCTAAAGGCCCCGAGGGGAAAATTGACATTACCCCAAAAGAAATTGATTTGCTAAAGCTCTTGGTTGAACACAAAGGTTTAGTGCTTACTCGATCTCAAATGCTGGATAACCTATGGGGAGCCGATTACCCTATTATTGATCGTACCATTGATACATATATTAAGAACTTGCGTAAAAAACTTCGCCTTGATTGTATTGTTACGGTGAAAGGGATCGGGTACAAATTTGAGGTAGAAACATGAAAAAGTTAAAGCTCTTTCCCAAAATATTTATTTATACCTTGGCGCTATTATTGCTCATAACAATGCTTGCCAGCGGAACGATTTATCTTCTCGCCCCGATGATGGGGGAAAATTCGGTCTTATCAGAGGGAACTCATGTCGATGGGATGTCATCAGCAATTAAGACTGCTGCCATTCCAAGAAATACAGAAATAGCCCACACAATATTGCGCTCATTACCCTATACCGTAGTAATTTGTATTGTAGTTTCACTTTTATGTGCCTACTTTTTCTCAAAAGCAATAACAAATCCCATCAAGGGTATTTTAGATGCAACTAATCACATGGCTGTTTTGGATCGCAAAGCAGCGTGTAAGACTGCAACCAATGACGAGATTGGAATATTAGCCAATCAAATCAACCAACTATATCAAAATTTATTGAGCACAATTGAACATCTGCAAGAGGAAAAAGATAAGGTTAGTGAAGCCGAAAAGCAAAAAATTGACTTTCTACGTTCGGCATCCCATGAGCTAAAAACTCCGGTTACAGCATTGAATGCCATGTTAGAAAATATGATCTTAAAGGTTGGTAAATACAGCGATTATGAAGAATATCTGCCACTGTGCAAAGAACGAACAGAACAACTCAGTAAAATGATTTCAGAGGTATTGGACGCATCCAAACTTGGCACAACGGCGGCGGAGGAACCACAAGCATTAGCCGTAGACTGCTATTTATCAGAGTTGTGTAAACAATATCGCTTGATTGCTCAGGCAAATGGAATTTCCTTTCAAGAGGCTTTCCCTGAAACCCTTACAATTACCTTGCCCCCAAAAACATTTGCAAGAGCATTTTCAAATATTCTCTCCAATGCTGTTGCTTATACCTTGCCTGGTCACTCTATTTTTGTCCGCATTGATGGCCGTAAATTGATAGTCGAAAATGAATGTGAGCCAATTTCAGCAGAGCATCTAAAACATATATTTGAACCATTTTATCGCCCCGACTATGCCCGCAACCAGAATGATGGTGGTAATGGTCTTGGGTTATACATAGTGGCCTCGATTTTAGATTCTTTGAAACTTTCCTACTCATTGGAACCCATGCAAAAACCATTGGGAATGCGGTTTACCATTACTTTTTGATGATCTTGATGCCATCCCTATGCTATGCGAAAATAAAATATACTTCCATATTGGTTTCATATATGTTCCATACACAGATGGTAGATTATCATTGCACAGAAGAATATGTGCAATCACCAATTATGGAGGTAATACTATGAAAATACCACTGAAAAAAAGTATGGTTATAGCCATATCACTTGTTCTGCTTACCTGCCTGATGTTATCCGCGTGTACTGCAAACGTCACTTCCGCACCAGAAATACCGCGTAATTCGGGAGAGGATCAAGCTGCTCCTATGAACACCAGCACCCAGGTTTCATCTGATGTGATAGCAGATGAAACCTGCTTGTCAGGAGGCCCATCCGATACCCAACTGGAGTATTGGGAAATTGATGAATTTGAAGATTGGATGGAGCAGCAGCGTGACCAAATTCAAAAGCTGGCGGACAATAAGGACAAATCCTTCTATTACAAAGATGACAACGGCAGCTATGTGTGTCGCGAATGGACACAGGAAGATGTAGATAGTCTGTATGAAAGCTGGCAGGATCAGCTTGCGCTTATGAAAGAGGGGTATCACTTTACTAAATCTATGGAATTGTCCAACGGTGGTATCATTTCTGGCGCATTTGACCCTGAAACATGGAACGCTGAACCAGCGTCTGCCCTCGGATCGACAATCATTACTTTACCTGACGGTTCGACAGTTGATTTGGGCCATTTTGATACCGCAGACGCTGCTACCAAAGCTGTGCAGGAATGCTTGGAGCAGCAAGTCTTATTGGGAAATATATCACAGGAAGAAGCGGATAATTTGCTCAACAATGGTTCCGTTGAATAATAAGTTTCTCACTTTGGCCGGTTCTCGTTGAGAGAACCGGCCATTTCATATACACTCCATATTGGTTTTATTTTACTTACACTTTGCAACGGTAGGTTTGATGCAAGTTCAAATCTGCCGCCATATTGACTGCATGGCGGTATATCGGAGGTACCGTCATGCAATCTTTGCTGGGTTATATGCAAAGGAGTTTGGAGAAACGATATAATACATTCTTTTATCTGCTTCTCACCTCGTTCCACCATACTCAACCTTGCTCGTCAGTCAAGCAAATAAGTGATAAAAATAAGCAGACTTATACCGGGAGCAGAGATGATCTGATTTCGCAAGGTTATGCCCCCCGCAAGAAATGCAACCTGTAAACAAAAAAGAGCCACCGACCCACATCAAAAGTGAGTCGGTGGCATTTGTGTTAGTAGTTCGGAACTCCGTATCCGAGGATTTCGTAGTGACCTACGCTGTACTGGTTTACCCGGCAGCTATCACCGGAGTTTCCCTCAACGGTATAAACGATACCGTTTTCGACTTTTTGGACAATGCCGGTGTGGTCGGATTGTCCATCCTGCGGACCCGACGAACCCTTGTTATCCCAATCAAAGAAAATAATCATTCCGGGGACAGGCTCGGCAGAACCGTCGATCCACTGTCCACGATCTTTGAACCACTGGACGCCGTTCACGCAGCCTGCATATTTGGGTACAACCCCGGTGTCGATATAGCCGCACTGATCGGCACACCAGCTTACAAAACAAGCGCACCATTCCACACGGCTTCCGAAGCCATACCAAGACCAGTAGGGTTCGCCACCAACATTGCCGACCTGCGAAAGCGCCACGGTGACGATCTGATCGTCGCTGTATCGGATGCCGTAAAGGACTGCCGCCCAAAGGGAATTGTTTTTGTCCTTGAGAAGCTCGGCAAGGTATTCCCGCTGTTCTGCGTCAAAGCCATATAGGTCAGCCATTTCATCCACTGTCAAATGAGAAACGGTGATATAAAGCGTTGTTTTTGTGACTGTTGTTTCCGTCTGAACGATGTTGCCGTTTCCGTCGTCCGTTTCGGTAATTTCCGTTTCCGAGTGGCTTTCACTGCGGGAGGATATTGAGTTCATCTCCCAAAAGATGTCCGAGAGGATCTGCTTCTTGCTCTCGTCCATCGTGGCAACCTCCTGCGGGTTGTCCTTGTCGGTATTCGTTTTGACTGCATAGACCGCAAGCACATCCTTCCACACGGCTCGACCGCCGCTGATCTCCATATTATCATAGGCTACCGAGTTTTTCTCCGCTTCCATCTTGGCATTGTAATCAGTGTTGATTTCCTGCACGGCAGTCTGCATCGACACTCCCGTTCCGGAATCCTCGCCGGAAAAGAATATCCCGAAAACCGAGCCGCAGATCAGAGCAATCAGGCAAATTACGACAATGACCGCAACGGCAACCCAGCCGCCTGCGGCGATAGCAGCAACCAGTGCTTTGGTCGCCGCTATGATCGCTTTGACTGCGGCAATCGTTGCTTTTACGGCAGCTTTTACACCGGCAACCGCTGCCTTGGCTGTGGCTTTGGCGGCTTGTGCCGCTTTCTGCGATGCTTTCACCGTAGCCTGTGCGGTTTTCTGCGCCGTCTTTGCCGCCTGCTGTGTGGTTTTGATTGCCGTTTTCGTGGTCTTGACCGACCTCTGTGCGGCTTTGGCTGTGCCTTTCCCGGCAGTCTTGATGGTTTTCTTACCGGCAGAACCGGCAGACTGTTTGATCGTCTTTTCCGTTTGCTCGACCGCCTTGATGGTCTTATTCCCGGAGGTGCGGACAGTCTGCCTTTTCATTGACTCAGCCGCCCGCTTTTCCCGGAACCTCTGAACACCGTCCTTTGCTTTGGACACATTCCGTTTCGTATCTTCCAGTCCCTTGCGCCCCTGCTTATCAAACTGGTGCACCGCTTCGTGCGTGATACGGTCAACGCCGCCTTCCACTCGGTCGGAGGCGTACTCCTCGGCATTATGCTCATCCGGGTGCGTTGTGTGTTCTGCCTTTTCCTTCGTCTGCACATAGGCGGAGCGCATACGGTCTGCGGCGATTGCCGCTTTGTCGATCTTCTTGATTGTGCCTTTCACGACATCTCTCGTTTTAATATCAGCCATTGAACCCTCCTTTCCGGGGCATACCCAAACGCCCCTAAATTAAAAACGAGGGGTAAAGGTATAAACACCTTACCCCTCAAAGTGCGGGAGCTGAAAAGTCTTGATATTGCTGGCTTTTTCAGCGCCTATTTTTCGACTCTGCCCGTTTTCTTCTTGCGTACTCTGCCTGCTGAGCTTTGTAAGCTCTTTGAGCGCACTTCTCGCAATATTTCTTTCGGTTGCCCTTCTTGATAATCGGCGCACCGCAGGACACGCACTTTTCAAAGCGTGTGCCAAGAATATCCGCTTCCAGCAAAGGCTCTGCCGGCAAAACAGCTTTGCGGAAATACTTGCAGAGAAGTGAGTATGAGATGCTCTGCACACAGGCGCAGGGTTCTCCGTCATCCAGCGCAAGGCAGTTGCCGTTGTCATAATTGGCACAAAGGCGCTTAATTAGGGCGTTCGCCCTCTGCCGTTGCTTCGGCGTGAGTCTTGGCAGCATCCGCACCACCGTCCTCCGTTATGCGCTTCGCCACGACCACAAGACGGCTGTTGTTGCGGCTGTACTCACAGGTAGACAGCGTAATGAGCTTATCGCCGTATTCGGCGGTCACGCCGGTATCATAGAAAGACAGCTCCTTGCACTTGGCAATGAAGTCGTCAAACTCATTGGCACTCTCTGCGTCTATAAAGCGATAAAACTTGAATGCTTCGGGACTGTCGGTGTAGACCACCGTGCGGAATACGGCAACGATCTCATACTCCTGCTTATCCGTCAGTGTGTTAAAGGTGATCATCCGATGCTCGCTCCAAAAGTCTTTGCTCTTGAACTTTTCAAGGTGGGCAAACATCGAACCGTTGGACATATGGTGTCCATAGATGACAAGATTGTCGGACGGCTCCTGCACATCGCAATCCTCCTGCACATAGGGACAGCCATAGTCGGAGTATTCCTTATCAAAGCCGTGCTTTAGATAGAAATTCGGCTCATTCACCGACTGCATCACGGGATAATTGATGTTGGTACCTGCAATACTGATCCAGCCCACCAAATCGCCGTTCTGTTGATAAAGCTCTGCAAGCTCCGGCAGAAGCATCTTTTCCTCGGAATATGGAATCTGCTCCGCCGGTTCCGCTACAGCATCCGTCTTTGCCGCAGCATTCACAAGGTCAGCCAGCTCGCCATAAAGCTCAGCTTGCTTATTCGTCTCCTTGTAGTGATCGATAATAAAATAGGTGCTTGTGCCGAGAACGGCTACAAACACCGCAATAAGAATCATACAGATTTTCTTTTTCATTGAACTTCCTTTCCGAAAAGCAAAATGCCCGCCTGTTTCCAAGCGAGCATTTCACGATTCTGTCGTTTAATATTCAGAGCTTAACAGGAAGTCCGCTATGTGCATCGTCTTGATGCCCTCGTAGTTTCCTCCCGAGAACTCATCCGTTGTGAGAACATATTTGGGGTAGTTGTCGTGGATTTCCAACAAACGCTCATACTCCCGTTTTTCCGTTTTCGGAGAACGAAGCTCCTGTGTGACCTGCACATAGAGCTTTTCATTTTGCCGAACTGCGACAAAGTCGATCTCGCTGCTGCCGGATTTGCCGACATTGACGGTATAGCCTCTGCGGCAAAGCTCCAAGTACACGACATTCTCTACTGGATGCCACGCTGTCAGCGTTATAGCCGAGAACGCTGTACCGCAGGCGGTATCGGCAAGATAGAATTTCTCCTGTGTTTTCAGGATCTCCTTGCCCTGTAAATCAAAGCGGGAGCATCGATGAAGCAGGTACGCCTTCTCCAGCTTCTCCAAATAACTGTAAACTGTTTCGTTGTCCAATGCACGGTGTTCCGCTTTCAGGTAATCCGAAATGGACTTTGCCGAGAAGGTATTTCCCACATTGTTGAAGGTGTACTTGACCACTCGTTCCAACTGGTCGATCTTCCGCACCTGATTGCGCTTGACAATATCCGAGAAGATCGTGGAGTTGTAAATATCCCGCACGATGGTGTAGACCTCGTCCTGAGAGAACTCCTGCAAATGCGTTGCCGGGAAACCGCCCAAGCGTACATAGTCGGCAAGCTCCGCCTTCGGCTCTCCAACCTCGGTATATTGGCTTTTGAACATCAGGTACTCGCCAAAGGACAAAGTGAAGATGCGGAAAGATACATATCGTCCCGTCAGATAGGTTGAGATCTCAGAGGACATCATGCGAGAGTTGGAGCCTGTCACATACAGGTCAACATCAAAGTCCGATGCCAGCGAATTGACGACCTTTTCCCAGCCCTTGATTTCCTGAACCTCATCGAGAAACAGATAGGTTTTTCCATCGGGCGAAAGACGCTCTTTAAGCTGTGCGTACATCTGCTTTGCCGTCATATCCTCATATTCCATTGAGTCATAGCGGCAACTGACAATGCGCTCCTTTGGAATGTTATGCTGCGTTTCCAATCTCTCCATAATCATTTTCAGGATCGTTGACTTTCCGCAACGGCGCACTCCCGTAAGGATTTTTACAAATGGCGTATCCACATAAGCCATGATCTTATCTACATACAAAGGTCTGTAAATCATCGTGACCACCTCCGTTTGTAGATAGTATACCGCAATTCGTTCAAAAGGCAATTTGTTTTGCGATTATAAACCGCAAAACTTTTCGACAATTTATTTAACTGCGGATTGCCTGCTATATGGCGAGGGTTAAGCACCCTCGCCCGGTTTGGTGGTCATCAGCTTGTAGAGCTTCGCGTTTTTGGGGAATTTATTGGCAAACGGCACGAGGCTGGAGCCGACCTTGATTAGTCCGTGACCGGCATCCACATTGGTGATATAGGAAAGCTGGGTGTCCGAAATGTTCAGCAGCTTCGCAAGCTCCAATCTGTCCGTAGATGCCTGATTGAGCATAACAATGAACTCGGAGTTTGCCAGCATCGTTCTTGCCGTGTGGGACTGAAGCAGGTCGTCCACATTCTGCGTGATGCCCGTGGCATAAGCGCCGTACTTTCGTACACGCTTCCAAAGGGTGAACAGGAAGTTTGCACTGTACTCGTGCTGGAACAGAAGGTAGATTTCATCGATGAAGATGAAGGTGTTCTTGCCCTTAGCTCGGTTCTGCGTAATACGGTTCAGGATAGAGTCGAGGACGACAAGCATACCGATAGGCATAAGCTGCTTGCCGAGGTCGAGAATGTCATAGCAGATCAGGCGATTGTCCGTATTCACATTCGTATGCTTGGCAAAGGTGTTTAAGCTGCCGTTTGTGAAAAGCTCAATGGCAAGAGCGATTTCCTGCGCTTCGGGTTCGGATTGCTTGAGAAGCTCCGCCCGGAAGTTCTGCAAGGTCGGCACCTCGCCGGTGTAGTTGTTCTGCTGATAGGTGCGGTAGACGCTTGCCGTACAGCGGTCAATGATGGACTTCTGCACTGCGCCGAGGTTGTTGCCGCCGATAAGCTGTTCGCACAGGGACATAATGAACTCGGATTTCAGGATAACGGGGTTTGCACCGTCTCCGTATTCCCGGTTCATATCCATCGCATTGATATGGGTGGGAGAAGTGGCAGAGATGTTGATGATCTCGCCGCCCAGCGCCCGCACAAGGGGCGAATACTCTCGCTCCGGGTCAATGATAATAATGTCTGCGTTGCCGGCAAGCACCTGATTGATGACCTCGCCTTTTGCGGTAAAGGACTTACCACCGCCCGAAACACCGAGAATAAACTCGTTGCCGTTGAGGAGCTGTCTGCGGTCTGCGATAATCATATTTTTGGAAATGACATTCTGACCGTAGTAAACGCCGTTGGTGTGGCAAATGTCCTGCACCCGGAACGGGATAAAGACCGCAAGGCTCTCTGTGGTCAGAGTACGGAACGACTCGATCTTGCGGACACCGAAGGGCATCGCCGTATTCAGTCCGTCAAGCTGCTGGAACTTGAGAACACCGAACTGGCAAAGGTGCTTTCTTGCTGTGGTAAGCAGAGCTTCGGTGTCATTGTCAAGCTGCTCCTTGGTGTCCGCCGTGTGAACCATCGTCAGAACGGCAAACATCATTCGCTGGTCACGGGTCGTCAGGTCGTCAAGGAACTCCTTCATTTCCTTGCGCTGTTGTTCAATGTCGTAGGGAAGCTGGGCAGAAAAGTTGTTGTTGGCATTCTGCCTACGCTGCCAGTTGGTCGCATTGGTTTCAACGCCGAGCAAACGGCTTTCGGCTTCTCGCACGGCTTCATCCGTGGGTACGGGGATAACATCAATGGACATCATCAGATTGCGGTTGAGGTCGGTCATTTCCGCAACCATACTGTCCTTGATATAAGAAGCATACTCTCGCAGGAACAGCACTCTGCCGTAACGCTCACCGATCTTGAAATAGTCGCCCGTGAACTCCATCGAATCAGGGCAGATGAAATCCTTGAAGTCGTGACCCTTTCTGCGGGTTTCCTTGATGTCGAAGCGGAACTCCGTTTCTTCACCGGCACGGTAAAAGTCGTGGAAAATGCGGAGTCGTTCATCCGGCTCCAGCTCCACGCACTTACTGCCCAGCCGCCCAAAATGAGCGATCAGGTCTGCGCCCACACGGGCAAAGTAATTTCTCGCTTCCTCCACATTCTTCTTGCACACCGAAATGGTGATGTACTTCTCCTGAATGATAGCGTTTGCACCGGTTGCTTTATCAAGGAGCATCCGATTGTACTCCTCACGGTACTCGTCAAGAGCATCGCCCTTCAGGGGGAGAAGAATGGTTTTCTCAAAGTTTGCACGGTTCAAACGGCGGTTGTTAATGGTGATCTTGGTGGTTGCACCGCTGTCAAGGCTGTTGAGTAGCTCCGAATACTCAAGGAACATAGCTTCCTTATCCTCACGACTGGCGACAGCATAGTTGATGTCGCTGAACATATAGGTCTTGGAGAACTTATCTCTACCCACCTGAAAAATACCGTCATCGTAAATCGCCTTGATGGGGATCACATCCTGGACGCCCCTCGGCACAACAAATCGTTCTTTATCCTGCTTGAGCAGGTTGCGAAGCGTTTTAATCATTGGCTTTCGATACCTCCTTCTGCTTGTGTTCCATTTCCGGCTTCATCATTTCCAAGTAGGTGTTGGTGGAACGGAAGGTCAGCTTCTTGGGCATCAGAAACTCGGATTTGAACCAAGCCCATACGAACTTTTCCGCCGTCATTCCGTTGTATTTAATAAAGCCGAGAGCCGCAAAGGGTGCGGCTCCCAAAATGCACATCCACGATACGGTTTCCGTGCCGACATAGGGCTTGAGCAGGAAATAGATGCCCACCGCCACCACGCAGGCACAGGCAGAAAAAATGAACTGTCGCATAGACAGTCCAAAGAACATTGCCTCCGTATAGTTGCGGATTTCTCGGTTGATCTTAACTTCCATTGAAGCTCCTTTCTCTGCGATAGCTTTCCTTTGCCTGACGGATTTCCTCGGCACAGACGCATTCATCCGCAAGGCAGTTCACCTTGCCTTTGCGTCTGCCACCATAGTACAGACAATATCGACAATCGCAGTCCTCAAGGGTAAATCCCTTGAAGCGGTTATAGATTTTGGTGTTGTTTTTCATAGTGCGCTCCTTACAGTCCCATCATCTCTCGGATAATGCGGTCGCTCATCTTGACCGAGCCAACGAGAACGAGCATATTAAAGAGCAGCTCGCCGATATAACTCCACACCTGCGTGACCGCCGCCGCATCGGGATTGACCACGGGTGGTGAGGACGCAAAAAGCGAGAAGATAATGCAGGACAGCACGATCACTGCCCCCTCCAAGCAAACGGCGCAGTAGCTTTTGATGAAGGACTTGCCCACATTCTGACTCGGTTCACCGGCGAAGGTGGAAAGCGGAATGGGGGCAAGTGCCGTATACATATAGAGCTTAAAAAATCTCCCGTACACGGTCATTATCAGGATGAAAGACATTACGGTGATGAACAGCCCTCCGATGAGCGTGACAGCCCATAGCGGTATGCTTTCAAAGAATCCGCATTCCTCAACGCTGGTAATCAATTCAGGCGGCAAGACTGTTTGCTGTGGTGTTGAGAAACCCGCCGAACCCATTATCGTCGAGATCGTGCCTTGGACGATATTAAACAGGGCAAGCATCAGTTCCATACCGTAGGTGATGGCTCCTTTGGCAATGGCAAAGCGAATAAACAGCTTCAGAGCGTGTTCCGGCTTCTTGACTTCTGTAAATGAACCGCAGGTTTTGACCATACCGGCGACGAAGAACAGCACAAGGAGTGCAAGTCCGATAGACTGCACTGCGCCGTTGATGTTGACGATCACACCCCATATTCCTCCGCCTTTGAAGTCCTGCGGCGTTGTCGTAACGAGCTGCCAAATCTCAGCCAGCTTTTCGTTCCAAGTTTCCAGTGCGTTTTCAAGGTTTTGTACGACCCAGTTGTCGCTCACGAAAAGCACCTCCTTTTCATAGAGTTAAGGGGTGCTCCCGATTTTTCGGGAACACCCCTCGGTGTGAAATTTCTTAGCCGACAATCAGGTCGAGGATTTCCTTGGCAAAGGTGATGATGACGCCGCCGGCAAGGGTCAGGAAACCGTTCGCTCGCTGAGAAGGGTCGTGGGACTTCAGGGACAGACCGATCTGCACAACGCCGAAGCCCAACAGGATAAGACCAATGGCACGGATCAGCCCGAAGATAAAGGTAGACAGGTTGTTGATAACGGTAATGGGGTCGTTGGCGGCAAACGCCGTAACCGAAGTGCCGAGGACGAGTGCTGCACCCATAATGGCGGTGCAGTAAATACGGAAGCCCTTCTTGACCTTGCCGGTCATAGGCAGCTTTTCGGTATGCTTCTCGGTGTTCTTCTTAAAAATGTTCATATTAGTTACCTCCGTAGTTTTGTTGTTGTATTGTTGTTGGTTTCCGAGTTGAAATCCTCATCGGACAGCAGCTCATAGGTGGTTTCCGATACCTCTGTATCCAGCAGAGTATCGGGGTCGAGGTACTGCACCTCAATGGTCGCAACATTACTTGTGACCTTGCCGTGCTGATAGACGCCGCCTTTTCCGTCGGCAGTCAGGTCAACGGCGGGGTGCTTGAGAATGTCGTATTTTAAGTCCATCACGGGGAGTTCCCCTCGGATGAACAGAATAGCGTAGCGGTTATCAAGCATACGAACCTCATCCGGGGTCAGAAGCTCTCGACCGCTGATCTGATAGTTGGTGGAATAGTTTCCGCTTCGCCCGGAACTCTTTCCGTAAGTGTTCGTGTCGATGGTTTCCTTGCCCAGCAATTCGCTCACATATTTGTGGGTGGACTGCTCATTGCCGCCCAAGTAGAGGAACTCATCGCAGTTGCCGACGATGGATTCCCACTGCTTTTCAAACAGTGCCTTGAGCTGTGCCAAGTTCTGAAGAATGATGGACACAAACACACCACGGGAACGCATAACGGAAAGGATCTTATCGAAGTCGTCCGGCAGGCTGACATTGGCGAACTCGTCCATCAGGAAGTGAACGGGAATTGGCAATGCGCCGCCGTGAATATGGTCAGCGGAAAAGAAAAGCTGCTGAAATAGCTGGGTATAAAGGATGCTGACCAAGAAATTGAAGCTCGAATCGTTGTCCGGGATAATAGCGAACAGTGCCACTTTCTTTTCGCCCATAGAAGCAAGGTCAAGCTCATCGGTACAGGTCAGTGCCGCCAAGCTCTCCAAGTTGAACTTTTCAAGCCTTGCGGCAAGGGTGATCTGAATGGATTTCAGAGTCTTTGCCGAACCGGTGTGGTAAGACCGATAGTATTTCAGAGCGATGTGGTCGGGTCTGTCCAACTCCAAATCGGCAAACAGGCAGTCCAGCGGCGAGGGTCGTGGATCTTCCTCATTGTCGATGGCAGCCGCTTGTAGCATCTCCATTACCATTGCAAAGTTCTGCTCGTCCTCCGGCGCTTCGTAGTGAAGATAATAGACGAGAGCAGACAGCAGCATTGAAGCTGAGGTATCCCAAAAAGGGTCGTTACTTTGTGACCCCTTTGGCGTTGTGCTCTTGAACAGATTTGTAACAAGCCGTTGCACATCGTTGTCTGAATGAAGATAGACAAACGGGTTGTAGCAGTGGCTCTTTTCCATTGAAATCAGGTCGAGAACTCTGATCTCATAGCCCTTTTTCTCCAGCAAATTTCCCACATCCCGGACGATCTCGCCCTTCGGATCGAGAATCACGAAACTGGTGTTTGCCTGCATCAGATTTGGTTTGCAGTAAAAGCGGGTCTTGCCCGCACCGGAACCGCCGCAGACAAGGGTGTTCAGATTGCGGCGGTGTTTCTTGCCGTTGAGTCCGATACGGACTGCCTGCGTCATCAGCTTGTTTTCGGACGGTGGGTTCTGCCGGTATTTCTTGTCCACGGCTTTGGCATTGCCCCATTTTGCGCTGCCGTGTTCCTCCCGGCGTCGGTAGTTCCTGCGTGTAGAGAAGTAGATGCCGATGCCCATTCCATAGCAGAGAAGCAAAACGAGGACAGTTTTTACACTGTCCTCGCAAAGCTCTATATGAAACGGGTCGCTCATCACATTCATCAAGCTCGGCAGTATCTCCGGCAAGCCACCCTTAACGGATGGTGCAATGAGAAGTCCGAGCCACACAATCGGCAGGATGCCGAGTACGGCGAGAATGATGGAGGTCTGTCTGTCGTTATCTCGATTCACGACAGGAGCAGTCCTTTCTTTCCACTACCTTGAACTTTTTCTTTGGGGCATACCCGACCTTGATGATAAGATCGTCCACGGCATCGGTGGATTTACCCTCATTCATCAGTTCGGTTTTGGTATCGTTCAAAGCTCGAATCACTACGCCGTGTTCATAATCGTCCAAGGCGATGTGATAGCGTTCCTCTTTCATCGCTCACACCTCATCTTTCCTGATCTTTGCTTCGGTCTGCTCGGCGACGGTAGATTTCCTCCGACACACGGGAGCCGATCTCGCTCATCGCAGAACGGGTCTTGGAAAGCTCCGCACGGATTTCCTTGGGGGACTTGCCCGCCAGCTCCTCCGGGATACGGTCAATGGCGAAGTTCTTCACATCCACGCCGAACTTACGGCAGAGCATATAGCCGACGCAAACGGCAGAGAAGCCCATATCCCTGCGGCTGTATGCTTCGCAGTTCATTGCAAGCTGAGCGTGACCAAGTTCCTGTGCCACGCACTGGCAGAGAGCAACGCTGTCCCCAATGTCCCGCTTGATATAAAGGGTCTGATCCTCGTTCTTATAGAACGCCCCCATATTGGAAGATCGGAGGCAGCTCCTCCACAGTGCTCACATCAATGGGAGCCGTGTCGAGCATAATGGCAACGAGCTTTCGGGGGTCACGGTCAAGGGTAGGTGCAGCAGGCTTCTTGCCGCTGGTCTGCGCCACATCGAATACCTTCTTGACATTGTAGGCAATGCCGGTAGAGCCGTCATTCTTGGTGTATTCAACAGGTTCAAGAATGGACAGGCTCTTAGCACCCTTGTTGACCTTCACGCCGTCCTCCTGCCAGTCACGAAAATCCTTGAGCTGAGTCGCCTGCGGCTGCTGCTTATAAATGAGCAGAGCGTTGGCGGCAGAGTAGCGATCCATTCGTGCCTGCGTATCGAGATATGCCCTGAACTTTTCGGGGTCACTGACGATCTCGGTAGCGGTATCGTCGATCATCTGATACACGGCATCCTTCTCCGCCTTTTTCTTGGCGGCGTATTCCTCCGGGGAGAGCTGCGGACGAGCCGCAGTCCCGGACTTCTTAGGAGTGAAATTGTTGGTCATAGCTGATTACCTCTCTTTCGATTTCTTATGCTTTTTCGGCTGGGTGTGAACCGTCTGACGGGTCGGTTCGGGAGTCTTGCTTTTCTCCTTGGAAAGCGCAGGCTCGGCACGGTCTGCTTCCTTGTCAGCTTTTGCAGCAGTCTTGTAGCGCTCCAGCTTTTCTCTCACGGAAGGCTTCTTATCTGCCTGCTTTGCTGTACCCCGGTCAGTAACCGTACCGCTGATCTCGGAGCTTCGCTCGGACGGAGGGCTTTTTTCCGTCTTTGCGACCGTAGGGTTTTCGTGGGACTGACCTTCTTTCTGCATGGGCTTTCCCATTGCTTCCTCCACGATGATCTCGCCCTTGGTTTTGGTCGGCACTTCCTGTGCCACCGCTTCACGGTCAGCCTTGTCCTGCTCCGCCTGCGTAATAACGCCTGCCTTATCGACCTTGCCGATCTCGAAGCGTTCCACAATGCGCTGAATTTTGGAAGCGTCCTCTGCACGGGCGATAATATCCACGGGTACATCATCCCCCTTGGCGCTCTTATCTCTCAGGACACAATAGAGAACGCCATAGCGCTTTGCCTGTTTGGTGAACTGTGCCAAGTCCTTGTTCGGGATAGAAAAGACTTTCAGTTCCTTGCCGGACTTGATCATATTGGTGAGCCGTGCCTTGCCTTTGGTCTGCTGTTCCTGCTTCAGCACGGACACGAGAAGCAGGGCGACATTCTTTGCCGCCGAGCCTGTAAGTTTTGCGGCAACTTCAAAGCCTTCAAGCGAGAGCCTGACGACCTGCTCAGCCGCATCACCGCCGTTGTTCATAGTTGCGGTTCTCCTTTCGTTTTGATTTTTCTTCCTCTGCTCGGACTGCATCCACCTTTTCCTCGATAACCTTGGAACGGACAGCAATGTCCTCACAGAGTTTGACCTCCTTGCGGAGTTCTTTCAGCTTCTCGCTGAGAAGTGAGATACTTGCCTTTGCCTGTGACAGCTCTGCATCTGTGATGTTCACTTTTCGTATTTCATTTCGGAGATGTGTTCTGTCGGCAGTAAGGGTCTTGATTTGGTCCTCAACCGAGCGCTTATATGAAAAAAGCTGCTCGTCCGTACCGATCTGGTGCTTGCCGAGCAGCGTTACCTGTTTGGTGAGTTCATCCATCTTCATCAGATCGTCTTTGAGAAGATAGTGAACTCGTGCGTGATTCTGTTGTCCTGCCTTGTACTTCGGCAGATAGCCGAGCCGGTAGCAGTAATAGAGGTACAGCCCATACAGACCGCCGACTTTTCCAATTCTGTCACTCCGTGTTCTGAGCCGGTATTGCTTCGGTCGGTAGGTTTTAGGCTGGAACGGCTCAAAGTCGATGTTATCACGGTTTTCAATGAGCCGCTGTGTAATGCGCTCTTTGGTGTATTCCTCACCGAGCCTGTGCAATCGGATCGGGCGTTCATCACCCTTGCCCCTAATTGTCCAATACTTCCGCTTGGGATTGGAGCCGAGGGTGTATCCCATCTCAGACAGATGATATTCAAGCTGCCGAAGATTGTGGCTCATTGCAATGGCTTCATCCAAGGCGGCACGGGCGAGGTTATAGCGTGTAGGCATACCAGCTTTGTCCTTTTGCGTCAGGATGCGGGGCGATTGATAGGCTTCCGGGTTCTGTACCACGGACAGTCCGTGCTCCAAGCAGACCTCATCGGCAATATGGCGGAAGTACCACCACGCTTTCTCTTTGTTCTGCAATCGCTTGCCGTCCCTGAACGAAACGGAGTTCACAACGAAGTGGCAGTGAAGATGCTCCGTATTCAGGTGAGTGGTCACAAGGACTTGAAAACGGTCGCCCCACATTCTTTCTGCGAATGCCATACCGACCTGCTGTGCAAGCTCCGGTGTGATGTCGGTTTCCTCAAAGCTGAGATAACCGTGATAGGCTTGGATGCCATCCGGCTTGTCGAATTGCTCTTTCACCGTGATGAACTGCTCACGAGCAGTTTGCGGGTTACAGTGGATGCCCTCACAGAACAACTCCCGTTCTGTTTTCTCTCCGTCCTTTGCATAGGCGACAACATCACGGAGTGCCTGATAATCGGCATCGCTGTACTTGGATTTTGCCTTTGTGGTTTTCTCAGGATTGGAAGCGTAGTCGAGAACGGTCGCAAGGCGAACCGTGACCGGCCACAGCTTACTTACTGCCATTTCAGGTTGCTCTCACCGGGACGAAGAAACTGACGCTCCATATCTGCCTGAAACTTGTGCAGGCGATCCAACTCACTGTTCAGCTTCTGCGTGTCGATAAAGCCGAGGGCATTTGCCTTAACGGAGATCTGATGGATGTTATTGCCGATGGCGGAGAACTCCCGCATCGCATCGTAGAAACGGTCATCGGGCTTCTCCTTCGGCTCATATCCACGGAGAAGCAGACGGACGAGTGCCGCTTCAGACAGGCAGGTTTTCTTTGCTTTTTTCTGCAAGTCCTGCGCTTCGTCACGGGAAAACCAAAACTGCTTCTTGATCGTTCTTTTCATAAATGGATTTCATCCTTTCTCTTGAAATGTGTGGTGCTTCTTGCACGGGGTATTAGGGGGTTCCCCTAACGAGCGATTTACTGTTTTTGACCGGTAGGAGTAAAAACAGTCTGCTCGTTAAGATAATACAGAGCGTTCGGGGGAACCCCGTTCTCATTGAGATCAGCGTTCTTTGTCCGCCCTGACGGGCTTGAAAGGTACTGCCACGATCTCATTGTTGACTCTCATAAAGCGTTCGGGATACTTAAATTTCTCACGGTATTTCTCCGCAAGGTCAGGCGGGAGGGACTGGAACCTCTCTGCATCGAAAGGTGCGTAAGTAATGAAAAACTTCCCGCAGATAATGTCCAGCATCTCACGGGAAGGCTCAATCATATAGCACTTTTCAATTTTCCAAGCGTTCTCGCCAAACATATAACCGTCCAGTCTGACGCACGGGTCAGTTCCGTCAAGGTACGACCCGAAGATGGAATAGCCACCCATTCCAGCCTGAAACGCCTTGTTGTTGGAGCTGACGCCATAGGTTCTTGACCTTTCATCGTATGGCTTGTCAAAGCTGTCCTGCGTGAAAACGATATAGCCGGAAAGGTGTTCTTTGCCCTCATTTTCCGCTTCACAAAAGCGGCTACGCATCTCGGCAAAGGTCATTTCAACCGACTGTGGCTCTCCATAAACCGCCCGATTCGGGGTCAGCCCATTGACCTTGCCCTCCTCATTGCAGATGATGGCGACCTCATCTTCAAAAGGCATATATTCCTCAATATCGCCGCCGACCACCTCCTGCATCGCTTCCAAGGTATCGTCGATCTCGATCATCTTGGGATACTTGTTCGGCTCCACAAGCAGGACGGAAATCTTTCCGCTACTTGCTTCTACCGGCTCCTTGCAAAGCGATTTGTCGAAAGAAATCGACTTGAACCCGATACTGTCTACAAAGTAGAAACCGGGGTTTAGGGTGTCACTCTCCCTGATTTCGACTACATCCGATACGGAAAGAGAGCGTCCCTTGTAGTCGGCAGGATGGTCAACATTGAACTTCTGATAGATGTTTTCGAGGGAGATGCAGTCCATTTTGCCGTCATAAACTCTGTCGTAAGCGGCTGCGTTGACTTCCTTAGTGCCTTTGATTTTTTCGAGGGATTCCATTCCGATGAAGCACACATTGGCGGTATCCCTGTCCACATTGATCTGATAAATGCTAAACTCAGTCATCGTTCATTCGTCCTTTCTTTGGTTTTGTTGCGGTGAATGCCGAGCTGAAAACAAAGAAAGTCATTGTAGTCCTTGCCGCAGGGCGGAGGACTGTCAATGACTTCATACTTGCTCGGCAATATGGTTTTCAGCGCAAGGCTGGCTTTTCTTCCGGCATTATCGTTATCGAAGTGCAGGAAGATTTTCTTAATCTGCGGCTTTTCATTGAGGTACTTCACAAGAGCCGCAGGGGTAGTGCTGTCCTCGATTTTCTCCTTGGGCAGATACACACCGGCGAGGGAAACAAGGTTGTCTTTCCGCCAATCTCTGCCCGCCATCTTTTCAAGCGTCGCATAGGAAAGCAGGTCAATGGCACACTCAAAGAGATGCACCGTGCCGCTGTCGCTGTCTGCGATCCGAAAAGAATAGTGCTTGTCGCTGCCGGAGCAGTCACCCAAAACACGGCGGTCATTGGTCGCTCGGTAGGACGCATAGCGAGGGGTATTCTTCTCATCAAAGCCCACGCACACAAGGTTGTGATACGGCAGGCTCTCGAAAATCAGCCCCTTGTCAATGCAGTATTGGATGATGGAATAGTCGATGCCCCTGCCGAAAAGATACTCTGTAATCTTATCTGTGGAAGCACTTTTATCCGGCAGAAGCAAGATCTTCGGCTCCGTTTTCTGCTTGGGCTTGACCGTCACTGACGGCATCACCGCCGCCTTTCCCATCAGTGTTTCGACCGCTTCTACAAAAGAACAGCCCTTGACTTTCACAAGATAGTCAAGGGCATTGTAGCCGCCGATGCGCTGTGACCACCACATCCACTTGCCGTTAGAAATCTTCAGGCTGTCGTGGGTGCGGGTGGTATAATTGTTGCCGGAAATGCGGACAAGCTCCTGCGGCTCACAGCTTTGCAGATAGGTCAGCAGGTCGATTTGCCGTGCCTGTTCCACCACCTCCGGGGGGATATACGGCATAAAATCACCTGCTTTCCCGTTGCTGTTTCTTCTCCTGCCGTTGCAGGCTCTTATCCGCTTCCGTTTCGATGGAGTCCCGGATGGTATCCATATGCTCGGTTTCTCTGTCCCGGAACTCCTTATACACATCACTCAGAGGACAAGGGGAACGAAGCAAAGCCCTTGCCTTTTCCGGCTCAAGCTCCAGCTCCTCCATACACATTACGATGTCCTCCCGCATCGTGTATTCGTAGGTATGATTGAGGATTTCGGACGGCTCCTGATGCAGTAGCCAGTCCCGGTATTTGTCCTGCTCGGCTTTCATTTTCTCATAAAGTCGAGCGTTGTAATCTGTTTCGTTCATAGCGAACACCTCCTTCAAAATAGAAATAGCCGCCTGATTTCTTTTGAAAACCAAACGGCTATGTACGCTATATTCAGTTGACAAACTGGAATTTATTAGGCAAACAGAATAAGTGCAACACCTGTGATAAGCAGAACTATACCAACAACAAACTCTATCATTCCCACTTTCTTTGCGTATTCTTCTTTCTTCCGACCAGCTTTGAAATCCGCCTCAAAACCGTTGATAAGATTGTATTTCTTTTTAAAGTAAATGAAGTATCCAAACAGAAGGAATGCCAATCCCAGAACTACAGCCAATACCTTTAGGAATATCATATAAACACCTCCACAAAAAATTCCGATTTGTCATTCTGATTTAAGCATATTATACGACGATATTGTGACTTTTCTACCGTCAAGTTCCCAGTATGTATCTGCGGTATGGGGATGCTCCCATACCGCAGACGGATCATCCTTCCGGCTCATTTTTGCGCTTTGCGCTTCTCTGAACCGGAATGGAGAGCAGCTCTCTTGTACGCTCTCCAAGTTGTTTTTCAATGGCTGTCAGCCGTTGCTCCGGCAAATTGAGGGACGGATGACGGGTGAACTTGAAGTCCACCATTCGCCGCAGCTGCGCTTTCTGCTTTGCACCCATTACCTCTTTACACACATCCTCATAGGAAATGCGGTAGGGATTGGAACGGGTCTTTGCATACGCACTCAGGTTCTTGAAATCATCCGGCATTGCGTAGTTGAACAGCGACAAGCCGTTATCAAAGATGGGGGCAGGGGCGATAATTTCGCCCGTGTGATTGTTCCGCAGTAAGCCGAAGTTGCCGAAGTGTCTGTCCTCGTTGTAAATCAGGGCATCGAAAACCAGCATACTGCAAAGCTGCTCGTAGAACTCGTCGCCCAAGGTCTTGTAATAATCAAGGCAGGCTTTCAGCGTCGTCTTGCGGAGAATACGCCCGATGGGGACAAAAGAGGTATCAATATCTGTGAACAGCCGGCATTTGGAAGCAAGAATACCTTTCCAGTTTTCCAAGTCGTACTGTACGCAGCCGATGCCCATTTTGTCTGCGATCTGACAGGCATAATACTCGCTGTACGGCTCGTTTCCGGTGTTCGCAGCGCCCTCCGTGCCGCCCTTATACAGATAGATGCCGTCACCCTCCACGAACCTCCAAGCCTTCCGCAGCATACCGTTGGTAGTCAGCTCCGGTGATGTGGAGAACGCCTCCCGACTGCCGCCCACGCCGGTATAAGCCACCAGCGACAGTGCTTCGGAGAAGCGGTTTTCATAGAGGTTATAATCGGCATACTTGCCGTCAAAGTCGGCGGGGACGACCCAATAGCTGTCGTTGAGGGACAGCCCCATACAGACATCCATGATGCCCTTCGTGTTGTTTACGCTCAGCCCCAGCGTCTTGAAGATCTCGTCTACAAACTGCCGGTTCTTCGGGATCACCCGCCGTTCCAGCCACTTCACAACGCCCTCGTTTGTCAGCTCCAAGTCGAGGGGAAACAGCTTTTGCTTTGCCGTTTCGGTGTGAAGAATTGTCGCCTGCAAGCCCTCCAAGCCTCTTTCCCCCATCATGAAGGTCAGCAGTGTTTCATCATAAAGGCGCAGGCTATATTCTTTTCCCATTGTGCTGCTCCTTTCCTCAAGCATTACGGACACATCCTTGTCAAGCGCCTCTGCGATCTTGAGCATTAGGTCAAGGGAGAGGTTTTGCGTTCCTTTTTCGATGCGGCAGATGTTGGAACGCTGGGTTCCGATCCGCTTTGCAAGCTGCTCCTGCGACAATCCTTTTTCCAGTCTTGCCTGCGTCAGCTTCTGCACGATGCTCTGCCTTGCCGTCAACAGTTCCTTTTCGGTCATACAAAACCCTCCCTTCCGATCCACTATAATGTTATCATATATGATAACGATTGTCAAGAGGTTCGGCTATCTTTCCAAGTCCCTCGGTTTCTTTTCGGGCGGTTTTTCACCCTCATCGGGTTCACCGCCGACGATCTCGTTCTCACGCTTATCCACATTGAGCAGGGCGTTGAGTTCATTCAGCCGGTCGGTCTTGGCTTTCAATTCTTCCTCCTGCGGGAACGGTCTTTCCACATCGACCTTTGCAGTTTCAAACTGCTTTTTGATGTTGTCAAGCTCCATTTCGTTCATCTCCAAACGCTTTGGAAGCCCCTCCAGCGCATTATCCAAGCGGGTGATATTACCGAAGGTGTCCGTGCCGAGAGTTACGGGATAACCAAGCTCGCCCTTGAGCCGCACTTTGTATTCTCTTGCTTCAAAGTACAGCTCCATCGTAAAGCCACGGTACTCACCGAGGGGAATGGGTTCGGGATTCGTCATTGCCTTACACGCCTCCAAGATGGCGTTGCCGGCATCCGCTTTCTCTGAATAGAAAGCACCCTTGACCGTCATACCCACAAAGGTTTCATCAGACGGCTTCGGGTGCTCTGCCACTCTTTCAATATCGGATTTTAGTCCCGCAATTACATCAGAGCGCCGTGCGATCTCCTGCGGATAGAACTTGATGATCTTGTCCTCCAAAGCATATTTTTCGGAAAGGAAGCTGGACTTTAAGAGCCGCAACTTCTGAACCTGAATGTCCAAGTCCATCTTCTCTTTGATGTGGGGATTGCCGGTCGCCAGCATTTTGATTTCAGCATAAGACAGTGCGGTTTCGTCAATATCCTCGCAGGAGCGCACCGGCGATTTGCTGGTCATTATCTGCGAAGCGAACTTCTGCTTGCCTTCCACGAGCTGATACAAGTAGGCATCAAAGGTTTCTTCCGTTACAAAACGGTAGATGTGAACCTCTGCATTTTCGTTGCCTTGCCGGATGCTTCTGCCGAGCCGCTGTTCCAAGTCAGACGGTCGCCACGGGCAATCGAGATCGGAGGATGCGGCAAGTTTGTTCTGCACATTCGTACCGGCTCCCATCTTCTGCGTACTGCCCATCAGGATGCGGACATCCCCTCGGCGTACCTTCTTGAACAGCTCCAGCTTCTTTGCTTCGGTATCTGCTTCGTGGATGAACTTTATCTCATCGGCGGGTACGCCACGGGCAATCAGCTTCTGTCGAATGTCGTCATAGACATTGAAGGAGCCGTCGTTTTTCGGCGTAGACAGGTCGCAGAAAAATAGCTGGGTCAACCGCTTCTCGCTGCCACGCTCCCAAGTTTCAAACATAGCGTCCACGCAGGCGTTGAGCTTGCTGTCCTCAAAATCAGGGAGCAACGGATTGATAAGCCGCTGATCAAGAGCCAGCTTTCTGCCGTCGTTGGTGATCTTGAGCATATTATCTTCCTTGGCATCAACCATACCGTTTCGTACCCTTTCGGCTCTCTCCGCAAGCTCGGCTACCATCTGCTTTTGGATTTCAGAGGGCTTCACCGAGATATTGTGAAAGACCGCTTTCGGCACTGGCAGGTCAAGCATATCCGCTGTTTTGATGTCTGCGATTTCCTTAAACATCGCCATCAGCTCCGGCAAATTATAGAAGCGGGCAAAGCGTGTTTTGGCTCGGTATCCCGTTCCTTCGGGTGTAAGTTCTACTGCCGTAATGGTTTCTCCGAAAGTGGAAGCCCAGGCATCGAAGTGCTGCAAGTTGTTCTGAACAAGGGTGTTGTACTGCAAGTATCGCTGAATGGTGTAAAGCTCGACCATCGAATTGGAGATCGGCGTTCCTGTCGCAAACACTGTCCCACGCCCTCCGGTCAGCTCGTCCAAATACCTGCATTTCATAAAGAGGTCGCTGGACTTCATCGCTTCGGTTTGGGCGATGCCGCCTACATTCCGCATCTTAGTAAAGAGAAACAAATTCTTATAGTAGTGGCTCTCATCGATAAAGAGTCTGTCCACACCCAACTCCTCAAAGGTCACTGTATCATCCTTTTTGGATTGGTCGTTGAGCTTATCGAGCTTCTGCTTGACAGATTTCTTTGTGCGTTCCAGTTGTTTTACGGAGAAGGTATCTCCACGGTTCTTTTTCAATTCCGCAATGCCCTCCGTTACCTCATCAAGCTGCTGTTCGAGGATCGCCCGCTGCCGTTCAATGGACATCGGTATTTTCTCGAACTGCGAATGCCCGATAATGATGGCATCGTAATCGCCGGTGGCAATTCTGCCGCAGAACTTTTTGCGGTTCTTGGTTTCAAAGTCTTTCTTCGTTGCCACCAAAATATTGGCTGAGGGATAGAGCTGTAAGAACTCCGATGCCCACTGCTCGGTGAGGTGGTTGGGTACGACAAACAGGGATTTACTGCACAATCCGAGCCGTTTGGACTCCATCGCCGCCGAAACCATCTCGAAGGTTTTCCCTGCGCCCACGGCGTGTGCAAGCAGCGTATTCCCGCCGTAGAGGATGTGCGCCACCGCATTTCTTTGGTGTTCCCGAAGCTCGATTTCCGGGTTCATACCACTGAAAACGATGTGGCTTCCATCGTACTCACGGGGACGCAGGCTGTTGAATTTATCGTTGTAAAGGCGGCAGAGTCGTTCTCTGCGCTCAGGGTCAGACCAGACCCAATCCTGAAAGCCCTGCTTAATCAGCTCCTGCTTTGCCTGTGCGATTGCCGTTTCCTTCTTGTTCAGAATGGCTTTCTTTTTGCCGTCTGCGTCCTCTACATAGTCGAAGATGCGGACATCTTTTAGGTTCAGTGTTTCCTCGATGATCTTATAGGCGTTGATGCGCCCCGTACCGTAGGTACTGTATGCTTTCACATTGCTGCGGTCATAGGACTTACCCTCAATATTCCATTCGCCGGTGTAGGCAGAGAAGTGAACCTTGATGTTCCACTGTGCGTACCTCGGTGTTCCCAAGAATTCAAACATAAACTGTTCGACAATTTCGGTCGGCAGCCAAGTAGCACCAAGCCGAACGGCGATCTCGCTGGCGGTCAGGTCTTTGGGCTGCACCCGTTCCAGTGCTTCCACATTGACGGTGTAATCTTCGGGGTAAAGCTCTGCCGACTTTCTGGCGAGTACCAGCTTTTCCCGGACATTGCCGGAGAGGTATTCGTCTGCCATCAGGTACTTTGCCTGCGTGGAATTGCCGTACCCGTGCATCGGGTTCAGAAAGATAACGCCCTTCAAGTCTGCAAAGATTTCTTCCTCGGTCTTGCCGGTCAGCTCGCACATATAATCCATATCCACACGGGCTTTTTCGCCCATAGAAACGGCAAGTGCTTCACTGGCGGTATCTGTGGAAGTGACCGGGGTGTGTGGCTTGATGGTTCGCTTGTAGAATATATCCGCCTTGCGTTCAAGCTGCCCTTCATCGCCCAAGACCTCAAGAGCCGAGAGCAGAGAAAAGGAGCTGTCCTGCGAAAATGCGGAGATGTTGGCACGGCTGTTGATAAGTCCGTACTGCTTGGAAAAGGTATCATAAAGAGCGTTTAATCGCTCCTGCTCCGCTTTTATTTCCGAGTCGGGGTAATCCTCTGTCTGCAATTCAATCAGCGTTCTGACCGAATCACGGATGCGGATCATACCCTTTATGCGGTTCTCTGCGGTAGCCGATACCTCCACCGGAGCCATACGGCTGTTTTCTCGGAAGTAGATTTTATCGTCCAGCACCGTATAGGAGAAGTTACGGACGGTGGGATCTGCGGGAATGGAATTGTCCTCCTCTGCAAGCTCATCCTCCACCTCATATGCGGTCAGCTCACCGTGAATATTGGAAACGGCTTCGCCGAGTTGCCCGGCAAGGTCTGCCCCCTCGTAAGGGACGCAGGTGGCTTCGGGACCGAAACGCCCCGACACCATTTTCATCTCTCCGAGTATCATTTCGGGATGCTCAACAAAGTACCTGTTCATCAGGATACCGTTTTCATCCGTGCCGAGCTGTACCCAATCCGGCTCTATATCCACAATGCGGTCACGCTTTTGCAGAATAAGAATGTCCGAAACGACCTCCGTTCCGGCGTTACCCTTAAAGGTGTTGTTCGGCAAACGGATAGCACCAAGCAGGTCAGCTCGCTGAGCAATATACTTTCGGACAGCGGAGTTTTCCTTATCCATCGTACCCTTGCTCGTAATGAGCGCCATTACGCCGCCCGGACGGAGCTTGTCCAAGGATTTGGCGAAGAAGTAGTCGTGAACGAGGAACTTGTGCTTGTCGTAACGCTTGTCAGGAACCTTGAAATCCCCGAAGGGTACATTCCCCACAACGGCATCAAAGAAGCTGTCGGGGAGGTTGGTTTCCTCAAAGCCCTGTGCGGCGATAGAGGACTTTTGATATAACTGCTGTGCGATACCGGCAGAAACCGTATCCAGCTCCACACCGTAGATCTTGCTTTCCTTCATTTCTTCGGGAAGCATACCGATAAAATGCCCGATGCCGCAGGACGGTTCCAAGATGTTGCCCTCACGGAAGCCAAGCTGTTTCATCACCTTATACACGGCATTGATAACCGTTGGCGGCGTGTAGAAAGCGGTCAGAGTGCTTTCTCTTGCGGAAGCGTATTCCTCCGGCGTCAGGATGTTTTTCAGCATACCGTATTCGGTTCGCCAAGAGTCTGCCCGTTCGTCAAAGGCTTCGGGAATACCGCCCCAGCCCACATATTTGGAAAGAATGATCTGCTCGTCCGGTGTGGCGAAGCGGTTTTCTTCCTGACACTTTTTCAGAACGGTGATCGCCGCATAGTTGCGGTGGAAACGCTCCTTTTTGTTGACCTCCTCGACCTCGTGAGAAGCAAGGTCAAAGGTATGACGGTCTGCCATTGGGATTTCGGGATGAATATCAAAGGTCTGCACCCGGCTTTTCTTCGGATGCTCCCAAACAGGGGTAAGAGGTGCTTCCACCTGTGCAAGTTCTTCCTCGGAGAGATAAATAAGGTCGTCAAAGGACAGTGCTTGCAATCCCTTATCGGTCAGTTCTTCAAGCGAATCATACTGTTCACTGCGGACGACCTTGCCGTCTGCAAGAGTTTCGATACGAAAATCCACAAGATTGACCCTTGCCTGTATTTCGTGCTTGTCGTCCTCAGTCGTGGTGTAGGCAACACCCACATTGGCAAGGTCGGTGTAATCCGCACCGTCCTCTTGCTGGTATTCCTCACGGCAGAAATCATCAATAATTTGCTTCGCTTTATCCAGTGCAGTGTCCGTCAGATAGGGGCTGTCAATGATCTCAAAGCTCTTAGGCGGCGGATCAAGCTGTGTAATAAAGTCGTGGGGGATGGTGCTGCCGTCCTTGTCCTTATACAGAACAATGCTCATCGGCACACCATAGTAGTTTTCCTCCTTAATATCCTTCTCAAAGCTATACGGGCTGGTGTACTCGATGCTTTCACCGACCTTGCCGTCCGTGCCGAGATAGTCGATCCTGCCGATGGGTTTGGACTCGATGGGTGCTTCCTTCGTGGTGGAAACCACGGTGCGGGTAATGCGTTTACCATCCTCCAAAGCGTTGACCGCTACATCGTACCCTCTGTCGGTCAGCATTGTAAGGTAGGTTTCTAAGCGGTGCTGCGGAAATCCTACCATTGGGACACGGGTGTTGTGATCAACGGCACGGGTCGTCTGCGTCAAGTCAAGAGCAGTCCCGACGACCTCTGCGTCATCAGCATAGGCTTCAAAGAAATCACCCACCTGATACAGCAAAAGGCTACTCGGATTGTCTGCTTTGGTTTTAAGATACGCCTGATAGAACTCCGGCAAAGCAGCATCCTTTGGCTTTTCTCTTTCTGCCGCCTGTCTGATACGCTCCACAACGCTCTGCGGCAAGTCCTGCACATAGAAGGTGATCTCACCTTCGGGGGAGATGTGGGCAATGTTCTGATAGTCCCCATTGACCTCCACGGCACGGTTCCAAACGGTCAGTCCGTTGCCGAGATAGCCCATCCCGATGTCGAACTCAACCGCCTTTTCTTCGGGCTGTTTAATAGCGACCTTCAAATGGTCATTCAGCGGGTTCTCCTGCACCTTGCTGTCGAACTCAGTTCTCGTCATTTCCTTGTTGAAAAGCGGAAACTGCGTATCATAGAGCATCACACGCTCGTCATCAAAGGACAGGATTTCATATTCGTTTGCGCCGAGATAGACGGTGCTGCCGAGGTGGTACTCATATCGCTCATTTTTCGGCTCTGTCTTTTCTGACGGTGCGGTAGACAAGATTTCTCTGTTCCTTCGTTCCTCGGCAAGCTCTGCACGGCGTTCTTCCTGCCTTTGCAGCCACTCAGGGTACTGTGCCTTTTCCTTGGGGTTCAAGTAACGGTCGAGTTTTATCAGCTCGGCAATACGCTTCTCCACCTGACTCCATTTCAGGTCGATATGAGGTTTATCGCTTCCGATGCCTTTAGAAATACGGATGCCCTTGCCGTCGTGCTGTTCGTCAATTCCTGCGCCGGTGATAGCGGGATAAACGCCGCCCCAGCCGTATTCATTTTTCAGAAAGTCGGCATTTTCCTTTGCAGACAGGCTCTTTTGGAACTGCTCATAGATTCGCATTTTTCCCTCAGAGATGCCGCTGCCACGGGTGAGAACAGCGTCGATGATCTCCTGAGAGAAAGTAAAAGCAGAGGGCTTTCGTTCCTCTGCTCCTGCTGTCATCAAGCTCAACTGCCCGTCAATGGACGGCAGCGGCTTCATCGTGTCCTGCAACTCCCCAAGCAGCCGCATCGCTTCAAAATGCTGGGCAATTACGCCCCAATCATAGAAGCTCTGTGCCGTGCGGGAGAGATAACTGCCCTCCCAAAGCTGCAACACATTCTGATAGGTCTTGTAGCCCACACGCCGTCCATCGCTCAGAATGACCTCGGTATAGTCGTTGTTGAAAATGCGCTTGATATAAGAAATACGGGCGTTCTCATCAGCGGTAGCTTCAAAGAATGCCCGTATCTCGTCTTTGCTTGCCTTCAGGTGCGGCGTGGTGCCGAGGATCTCACGAACGGTATCGTCGCCGCCAAAGAACGGCAGGCTTTTATCCTCGTGACTTCGGTCGTAATAGTCTAAGCGAAGATTACCTCCGCCATCACGATCTCCTGAACCCGGCTCCGGATACTGTTCATCTTCCGAACCCAGCTCATCATATCCGTCGCTTTCAGATTCTCCGTCACGCCCTCCGACGCTGCCATCTGCTCCGTCAGCATCTGTTCCATCTCGTTCGCTCTGCGCTCCGTGTCGTTCAGATGCTCGTTCAGGGCGCAACTCGTCAGCAGGTTGTAGTAGCGTACCTTGTGATGCTCCTTCAGGAACTTCTTCCGCATCCGGGCGTACCTGCCCATCGACAGCTCCGGCTGCTCCGGCATTGTCAGATCGGGGAGCAGATAATCCCCCTGCATCGTGTAAGTGATCTCGTTCATCATCAGGACTCCTTTCGGTTTTTTCTTTGCCTACATTGTAATCGGCTTTGGTTTTCTCTGCAATTATGCGATTTTGGCGGTCGAGGGCAAGAATGGTGCGGGAAATCTCCGCAAGTCCCATCTCCGCAATATCGCTGGTGGCATAGCCGAGGGCGTTCAGCGTGGCAGGCGTCGTAAAATTCACCACATCCCGAAGATCATCGGGTTCAAAGTATTCTCCGGCTTCAATGCCCAGGCGGGTCATCGTCATATAGGCGACGCTGTTTCGCACCGCTGTTTTGAAAATGTGGGTGATTTCTTCTTCGGATACGCCGTCCAAGAAGCTGTCTTTCACGCTGTAGATCAGATCGGGGAGATAGTCGGGGATGTTGTCCTCTACGGCGTTTCTTGCCGCCGACTCGATGGCAGCGGCAAGGGTTTCCTTGTCGTTCAACTCTCCGAAGGTGCTTTCCAGCGTGTCGATCACTTCTGCCGTGTATTCGTCCCGCATTTGCCAAATGGGAACTCTGCGGGAAAAGCGGCTGGGATGCGTGTCGGAAATATCAAAGTAGTGGACAAGCCGCTGGCGGCGTTGGTCGGCATCCTCAAAAACGGCAATGCCGTGTGCTCCACGATTGACCCATCGCCCAAACTTTTGGTTCCAGTCGTCGATCTGAAGAACGGCGGTGGCGTCCGGTCGCTGTGCGTGAACCAAAAGTTGCTCATCAAAACGCAGACGGTAGTTGTAGCAGGCAGAGCGGAGAAACGCTTCCCAGCTTGCGGGGCTTGCAACAACCGTTTTGCAGGTTCGGTTATACAGCTCAGAAATGAAGTCATATTTTCGTGCCATCGGCGGACACCTCCTTATCGTTCATAGTCTTTGGGCTTGATGGCTTTGCCGTTCTCATCATAGCTCTTGGGTTTGGCGGCAATGGAGTCCCACCGGATCATAGAACCGGCAAGCATCGCCTGCTCCTGTGCCTTGCTGACACCCAGCTTCTCATTGAACTTATCTTTAATTGCTTCGTTCTCTGCACGATTCCCGTCGTTAAACCTTGTGGCGGTATAGCCCTTTTGCCAGCGGTCGATTTGAATGACTTCGCCGGTAGACGGGAGTATGGAATAGCACATCGGAGGCAAGGGCGGCTCCATTGGAGCGTAGGTACAGCCGCCTTGCTCCATACGCTCGGCAAACTCGCAAATGTGAAAGAGATTGCGCCCAACCTCTGTGTGATAGTTGTCAATATAGCGGCAGGGATAGCTTTCCGTCTTACCGTCACGGTCGGTCACAATGATGCGCTCTCCGTCCGGGATACGGAACAGCTCCTTATAGTGGCTGTCAATAAAGCGAATATCCCGGTTGGCTTCTTCGATGTGCTTGTCCAGCCATTCCTTTACATAGCAGAGGCAGTAGAAGTTATAGTCGCCCCTCGTTGGATTACAACGAAGCACGAACGCATATTTCTCGGTATCTGCTCGGAAGCCGAACTCAGTGGTATAAGCACCCTGCATTTCGCTTTCCTTGTTCTCACGCCCATAACGCACCATCTGAGAACGGCTTTGAAGCAGTCCGTACTCCTCGGAGCGCAGGGCGTTGATTACATCGTCCAAGTCCCGCTTGAACTCATCGCTTTTCCATTGCGGTCGGGTATCAAACCAAGTGGTATAAAACTGATCGCCGCTTGAGCCGAAGTCCCCACGCAGATAACCGATATTGCCTGTCTGCCCTTGAAGCTGCGAGCTTTGAGCGTAGGTGTATTTGCGTTCGGGAACGGTCAGCGGTCGCAGTGTGAAATCTGTCATTATCTTGCGCCCCTTTCTTGCGGTGTTCGTTGTTTCGGGATGTCAAAGCCGTAAACGGCGGCGATCTCATCCCCAAGTCGCCGGGTCAGCCGGGTAATATCGGCTCGTGTGGCTTTGCCGTGATAGATTTTATCTCTCAGGTTCTCCATCTGCGTTTCGGAAACGCCGTCTTTGAACACACGGTAGAGATAGTGATTTGTGCCGTCGTGGTGAGTAGCATCGGCACGAAGATCGCCGTATTTATCTACATACCATTCGGTATAGTCGGTGTCGGCATACAGACAATCTCGGATGTTGCCGGAGGGGATGTCCTTGTAGCCCATCACTCTGCCGTTCCATCTGCCGATGTCGCCAATGACAATGATCGGCTGGGAAAGCTGAACATTCAGGTTGACTCGCTCATCGGAGAGGTAGTCGTAATTGGTTTCCTCCATCCACTCATAGAGTGCCTGCTCATCATTCGGGTCGGCGTCCAGTTCATTCGCTTCAAGGAACTCCTTGTAGTCCTCTCGCCAGTCGTCCACATCAAGGCTTTGGTTGCTCCAAATGATGTGGCGGTCATTCGCTCGTGTCGCTTGGCTCATCCGTTTCACCTCCCAAGTAGGAGAAAAGGCGGTTCTTTGCGACCTGCTCCTGAAGCTCAGTGATGACCGTCATATCCGGAACGGTCACATCGGGGATTTTCAGGATCGTCGGCAAGGTCAGCGCCTTCAAGTCTTTTTCGGTTTTACAGCCTGCGTCAAAGAGCTTTGCCAGCACCTTCATTTTCTGCTGCAAGCCCTGTTCGGCTGCGGTTTTCTTTGTTGCCATAGAAATCTGCCTCCTTATCGCTCGTGGTCTTTTCCTTGAATTGTGCGGCTAAAAGCAGCCGCTTTTTCTTTTGCCCAATCAGGCATACGCTCTGGCTTTACTTCACCCAGCACATCCATACGCTCATAGCGGGTATTCTTGCCGTCATAGAGATTTTTGCAAAATACGGCGCTGCCACGACTGTTTGCCGAAGCGCCGAAGCCACCGGTCACAAGGAAAAGCTGTCGATCTGCTCTTTGATACTCCGGCTTGAGGATTGCCGGGTTGATGGCAATGATTTTGCCGTTGATGTCGTTCTTATAGTGGTCGGGGATGCAGTCCGCTTGGGTGATAACCGTCACGGGAATATCCAGCTTTTCAACCTCTGCCCGAAACCTCTCGGCGTCTTGCTTGATGCGCTCTGCAAAGAACAGCGCTGCATCAATGTAGTCGTCACCAACAGCACACTCGGTAAACTTTTCAAATATGTCGTTGCGCTCTCCGTAGCAGCAGAGGAAGCGTTCTCCGTTGCTATCCTGCTCATTCTCGGCAAGAATGATTTCACGGGAGCCGATATTCACGGCGCAGAGGACGGTGTAATCACCGACCTTTCTCTTTTCATTTTCCATAGCCGTTACCTCAGAGAATGCCGATGATGATAACCATACTGTCATCGTCAGGGTTTGCGCTGCGGGAATATTCAGGGAAAAGCGACTGCACACGCTGCCTTGCTCTGCGGATGGTTTCAAAGCACGGCAGTCCGTAGACTTTGTAGTTGAACGCAAGGTCACAGAGGGGCTGTTCACCGGCTCGCAAGAAGTTTGCATAGCGGTTGTAGTAGTGCATAATAAGGATCATATCGTCGAACCTTGCTCTCGGACAGTCCTTCAAGATAGAAAGCACACGGCTTTCCACAGTTTTCTGTTGATTCATTGAATCCCTCCTTCGGGTAGTAGAAAAGGGGCGGAGTTTTTGCTCCGCCCCTCGGAAAATCAGCTCACTTCTTGTTTTTCGATCTGATCTGCAAGAAGATAAAGCCGCCGATGATAAAGGCTACCAGTACGATAGCCACGATGGTTTTAGGTTCCATTAGTTACGATCCTCCTTCTTCTTTTTCTTGAATCCGATAACGCCGCACACAGCGATGCCCACTGCGGACAGTCCTGCAAGGGCATAGAGCAGCGGCAGATTGGTGGTATCGCCGGTCTTAGGCGTATCACGCAGAACATTGTGCATCTCCACAATGGTAGTGGAGCCGAGCTTGACCGTTGCCTTCTTGTCGGCAGGGAGGACATACATCGAAGAAGCCGAGTTGCTCACCTCGGAAATGGTGTAGTCCCCGATGCGAAGCCCGTCAACGAAGATCTCACCCTTGTCGTTGGTTTCAAGGATAATGTCATAGCCATTTGCACCGGTAATGCGGAAAGCGAAGCCCTTAACCTTGCCGTCAGAGGAGGTCTTGACGATTTTCAGGTTGCCACGCATAGCATCATTGACGAAGCCGACACCTGCCTTGTTCTCCACCTCGTAGGTCTTGCCGTTGGTGTCGATCATCACTTCAAACACGCCGGTATCAAGGACAAAGCCCTCCGGTGCTTTGGTTTCCTTGACGAAGTAGCGACCGTAGAACAAGTCGTTCATACTGTATTCGCCCTTTTCCTTTTCGGTCAGTGTGCCGAGCAGCTCATCACCGCTGTCCAGCTTGCCGTTTGCGTTACTGTCCTTGTAGACCTCAAAGGTCGCTCCGGTCAGCTTATTGTCAGGATATTCGGAATCCACCTTGGTCAGATGGATGTTTCCACGGACATATTTGTTGACGATCTTGATCTCCACGACCTGACCGTCTGCGCCGATGGTCACGGGATAGATGGTATCATCCAGCACGAAGCCGGCGGGCTGTTCGATCTCACGGACATACCAAGTGCCGTAAGGAATGTTCTCAAAAGAAAAACTACCATCTTCGGCAGAAGTGGTAGTCATCAGAGCGTTTTCCTTTGTAAACTCGCCGTCATCCGTGCGAAACAGCCCAATCATCGCACCGCCGAGAGCGTTGCCGTCCTCATCAACCTTCTTGCCGGAAACCGAACCGTAGATCAGATCATTTTCGATTGCCTTGCCGTCGTTAGCGGCAATCTTTACAACTGCCGTTTCCTGACCGGCATACCCAAAGGTTACGGGATACTTGGTATCGGACAGCATATAGTGACTGTCGGTAGCAAGCTCCTGCACATAGTAGCTTCCAAAAGGAAGGTCAGTCTTGATTTTCGCCGTTCCGTCCTCATTCAGCGAGATGATCTCAATCAGACCGTCTGTGGGAATGGAAGTGCCGCTGGCAGATACGATCTCCTCGGCGGCAAACAGCCCAAAGGAAATGTTCTTCATTTCACCGTTATTGCCAATGCCGAAGCGCTCATTCTTCTCGATGGACTTTACAAGGCTGATTTCCACCTTCTGACGCTCGTTCTCGAACGAAGTCGCCGTTTCCGTTACGGCAACATTCTGACCGGCGTAGACAAGCTCGACACAGTGGGGTTCCGGGTTGAGCACCATCCCGTGGGGTGCTGTGATCTCACGCACCTCGTATTTGCCGAGATAGAGTTCACGGCTCACCGCTGTGCCGGTTTCATCGGTTGTAACGGTGTCTACGACCTCGCCCTTATGATTTCGGACAGTGCCGTCCTGCGTGATAATATCCTCAGCGGCGACGATCTCATAGACCGCACCGGGAAGTCCACGCTTTTCATACTGCGGCTGATAGATGGTGGGCAGTTCGTTTCCGCTTTCATCAACGCCGCCGATGACGGAAACGCCGAAGAACACCTCGCCGGTTTTTTCCACGGTGATGGTGCCTTTCTGTGCCATATTGGGCTTATCCACTTTTACTACCGTAACCCCGCTTTCTTCTGTGGAATTATCCTCCGTGACATCGAAGTACACAGGCGTTTCGTCGAGGACATAGCCGTAGGGAGCCTGTACCTCGACAATAGAATAGCCCTTGCCGTAGGGCAACTTCTCCGGCGTGACAAGGAAACCGTGCGCATTGGTGTAGAACACATCAATAGTGGTGGGCGTCGGATAAGTGAAGGTCATTGTCACGGGATTGCCGTCCGGGTCATAAATCTTGAATCCCGCACCGGCGTAAGGAATGGTCTTTCCGGTTTCTGCGTCCTGCTTCACGATCTTGATGAAGCTGTTAAAAGGTGCATTGTTGATAAGGTAGCGATAAGTCGCTCCATTCTGAGAAATGAACACATCAAAGTCGGGCATCAGCTCGCTGCCTTCCCAGCCGGATACCTGATGCACGGTGTAGATGCCGTAAGGCATATCCTTGGTCTGGGCAAAGCCGTTTTCATCACAGGTGAGATAATCACGCTCGGTGTCCTCGGCAACCTCGTAGCTGCCTGCGGCTTTCAGGTACACAGCAAACTCTGCGCCGCTTTCGGGCGTTTCAATCTGCGTATCACCGTTATCGGTGTGCTTGATGATGGCGATATTGCCCTTTACGACCTGCTCGGTCACATCATTTGCCGTCTGATTATGCTCCACGGTATAAAGCTGCGGCTCTGCACCGACCTTATGAACGGTGGAATCAAGCAGATAACCCTCAGAGGGAGTGATTTCTCTCACCGTCCAGTCGTTATCGCAGATATACTCCTTAGTAACGAACTGCCCGTTTTTGTCGGTGGTGTAGGTATCAACAAGGGTTTCGCCCTTATAGATGCCGTAAACAGCACCGGCAAGAGAAGCATCACCCTGCGCCGTGCCGGTTTCGGCATCGCTCTTGGTAACGGTCACGGAAAACTTCTTCAAAATATTGAGGAAACTACGGTTCGTGACCTCGTTCCAGTGGATAGGCGCAGACTGCGCTTCGGGAATGACATAGCGAACGGCAGTGTCCACTTCCTCCACCGTATAAGGAAAAGAGCCGGAAATGAGGACATCTTCAAAGGTCGCCACGCCGTTTTCATCGGTCACGGCATACTCGTCTACGGCAATGCCGGAGAGTGAAGTGCCGTAAAGGTGAAAGGTCACGCCCTCGTTGAGATTGTCCTCCGAGGACTTCACGATCTGCAAATCTCCACGCTTGAGCTTGTTGTTGAAGTTTACGGTAGAAACCTGACCGGAAACCACCGTCACACGGCGAGACTCCTGCGGCTCATACTTGTCGTAATCCATCTCGGTCACGGTGTAGACACCGGGCATCAGGTTGTCGATCTGAATCTCGCCCTTGGCGTTGGTCTTGACGGTCTGATTGACGCCATTGCCGGTAACGGTGAAAGTAAGGTTGTCTACCTTTCCGTCCTCAGAGGTCTTGATGATCTTAGCAGAACCGTAGGATACCTTCAGATTGAGAAATGCCTGCACGGGGTCATTGACCTCTTGGGCGTAGCTGATGACATCCTGAATACCGCTTCCGGGAGCGTATCTTCCATCCGTCCAAGTAATAATTCCTCGGCGGGTTGAACCGGTCTTATTTGCAGTAATTCTTACGCTGTCAGAGGGTGCGGTAGCCGCCGTAATGACGAGCTTATTTCCGTTGACGCTGAAAGAAATGCCATCCTCATTAGCGGAAAAGCTGTAATCGGAAAGCACACGGTTGTGGTCTGTCAGGGTAGCGGTGTAACTGCTACCGTCCCATTCCAACTCCACGCTCTGCGCTCTGTTCGGGTTTTTTGACATAAAGCTGGGGATGGCAGAGTGACGCTGAACGCTTGCTTCAATACTGTCATAGTAATCGCAAAACAGGTCATACAGCGGATGGGCAGTGCTGATAACGCCCTTAACAGCATCGTAGCTACCGGGGCTTACATAATCGAAGTCCTCGTCACGCTCACCGACAACGGTTTCCCAAATGAGAACCTGTGTTGCCATAGCTTCCGCCAGCGTTGCGGCATCAGCGGGGTTCTGTGAACGCCACGAGGTGCTGATGGGTCCCGTGTAGCCGTACTGCATAATACGCCCGATGAACAGCTTCATATCATAGGGGGAAATGGTGCTGTTGATGTCTGAGGGCAGGTTGTCCCAAAAGGTTTCGTCCTTACTGGTATAAGTGTCGCCGGTATCCTGCTGCACTCCCGGCTCAATGCAGTAACAGATGTTACCGTCATACGAGTGCATTGCTCGAATGGTAGTGTACTTGGACTCACCGGAATGCCAGCCGTTCATATACCGGAGATTGGGATGCCCCCAAGTACCGCTGTAATCAATATTAGCATCGCCGCTTCTCGGAAAAGAAACAAGGTAGACCTCTGCTCTTTCTCCTGCGGCATAGGCAGTAGTTGTGCCGATCCCCACAAGGGCTGTCAGGCACATCACGAGGGAAAGCAGTCCCGCCATCCCTCGCTTGAAAAGGTTCTTTTTCATTGTGTTTGTTACCTCCTTGAAAACGAAAAACGCACCGTACAATGACGATGCGTTTCGGGTGAAATGTGTTTTGTTGTTATGCGTAGCCGATATAGATTTCATAAGAGCCGCTTCCGGTCTGCTCATACCAAATCCACACATCGGTGATGTCGCCGTCCTTGGCATATCGGTCGAGATAGCCACGAATATCTCGTTCGGTGTATTTGCATTTTACACCTGCGGCGATGGGGTTATCCCAGCAATACACGGCTCCGCTGTCAAGCACAAGTCCGATGCTCTCAGCGTAGCTCTTGGCAAAGCTGATCCAGTAGTCAATGTCAAAGACCGGCTCAGTAGGTTCTTCTTTCGGCGGTTCCGGTGGCGTCGATTCCTCAGTTGCCGGAGGTGTGGGCTGTTCTTTTTCTGTCGGGGCAGCGGTTTCCGGTCGGCGTTCGGACTCGTCTGTTTTCTTTTCAGGTTCGCTTGGCTGTGATAGCACTGCCGTGCTGTGGTCAGCCTGATCGGGAACCTCTGTTGGTTGGGTGGCACTTTCCGATACGCTTGCCGGGAACTCTGCGGCACGGCTATCCGTTTGCGATTCTGTGCTTTGGGGACGGTCAACCTCTGTTTTCTTTTCTGCCTGAGCCGTTTCTGATTCGCTGGGGACGATGTTACTGTCCGAAGAAGAAATAGGGTCAGGCTGTTCTGCAATATGTGAGGTGTTGTTGCACCCCATGGTCAGACACAAAAGGACAATGAAAAAAAGAACTGCGATTTTGGATTTCATAGGCTTCACTCCCTTCGACAACATTCTACCCGATGAGAACTGCTCCGACAAAGGTGCGTTTTGAAGCGTAACTTTTTATCATACCGCCAAAACGCAGTTTTCCGAATTGTGCGAACTCCGTTTGCTCTTAGATAGATTTAGCTTAGAAAGATAGAGATAAATCAGGAGATAGTTTATTTCGGATAGTCTGGAAGTTCTCAGGGGTTGGAGTGTGAGGAAGGGGACGGCAGGAAACATACTCCGTGTACCTATCGGCTGTCACGCTCTGCCCGCTGACGAAGAAAGCGACTGTAATGCTCCAGTGCTTTGACCACATAATCCTCCGTTTGGCTTACGGGGATATTTTTCGGGATCAGACTTCGCACCTTGTCCCCACGCAGGACGATCTTCTCCCGCTGGTTTGGTTTCTCCTCGCCCATAATAGCGGAAACAACCTCCGGCGTGAGTTTTCCATCTGTGAAGAACTTCCGCATACGAATGGTCTGATCGTGGGACGGGGTGCATTGGTTCAGGTCGATTTCATCAACCACCGCCCGCTGGCTGTCCTCGTCCAAATAGGAAAGCTCCACCGCAGGACGCATTTTAATTTTGCCTTCGTCCACAAGGTCGAGCAGTTCAGGCACAAGGTTTGTCAGGCGAATGTAGCGACGGATCTGTTCACGGCTTTCTCCGACTTCATTTCCAATCGCTGTTACGCTTAGAGCGTCTTTCCCCGACAACTTCTCCACCACTGGTGTAGAAGTTAAATCTGTCCGCTTCCCTTGGCGGCTCATCGCTTCCAGCCGCATTTTATAGGCAAACGCCTTTTCTGAGGGAAGTATCTGCGACCGCTGGTAGTTGCTCTCCACCATCAAAATGGTGGCGGCGTCACGGTCAAGGTCTACCACCTCGCAGCGGAGCGTTTCAAATCCGGCAAGCTCACAAGCCCGTTTTCGCCTGTGACCGGAAATCAGCTCGTATCTGCCGTCCTCTTTTTGACGCACGGTAGCCGGAGTAATGACTCCTCGCTCCTTGACGCTCTCCACAAGCTGTATCATATCCTCGTCGTCCCGTACCTTAAATGGGTGGTCGGGAAAATCGTCGATCAGCTCAAGGGGAATATCTCGGATTTTACTGAGCTTAGCATCATCCCGTTCCTCTTGCGTAGAGAACAGCTCATCGAGTGTGTTCGTGGGAAGCGTGAAGTCGCTCTTTCTGCCTGCCATCGGCTAACACCTCCTTCGTAAAATCCGTGTAAGCCTTAGACACGGTGCTGCTCGGCTCATAGGCGTATATGCTTTTCCCTTTAGATGAAACTTCGGCGGCTTTTACGGCAATGGGAATGGTCGTCCGGTATATCCTGATCCGACAACCGAAGTTCTCTCGCAGCGCTTCTACCGTACTTTTAGCAAGATTGGTTCTACCGTCTACAAGCGTGAGCAGAATACCGTCGATTGTCAGGTTCCGATTGGTATGCTTCTTCACCTTGGCAATCGTCGATAAAAGCTGCGTCATACCTTTTGCGGGGAGATACTGTGCCTGCACGGGAATAATTACGCTGTCTGCCGCAGTCAGAGCATTGAGCGTTATCATACCGAGGGACGGCATACAATCTATCAGCACATAGTCGTATCTGTCCTTCACTTGGCTGAGATAGTTTTTCATCACGCTCTCTCTGCTCATTGCAGTCACAAGGCTCATCTCCAACGCTGAAAGGTCAAGGTTTGACGGAACAAGGTCAACCTTTTCTTCGTGGCTGAGAATGCCGGAGAACGGGTCTTGCTGTTCTTCCCGCATTACCGCTGATAGCTTATTGGAAAGGGTCTGCGGCAAGCTGTCCGTGTCCTGCCAACCGAGGCAGGTAGTAAGGTCGCCCTGCGGGTCAGCATCCACGAGAAGTACCTTTTTGCCCTGCATAGCCAATCCAATGCCACGCCGCCTTTTTGGTTGCATATCGCTATGGTTTTACAGTTTGGCATTTCGCTTTTCCTCCTTCTTGTTAGATTTGGATCGCTTGATCCACCAAAACACAGGAAGCGGAGTCCTGTGCTTTGGTGGTCGCATTTAACTCGATCTCATCCCCCAAATGCGTAAAAGGAAATCAACAGGCGTTCGGCTGCTGACCGAACTCATAGGAATCTCACCTCTGCCGGGTACTCCGCCAGCCCCATAGGGAAGTATCATTGTCCCTGAATCGTTTCATCGCCTTATCCGTAGCAAGCGGATATTTCAGAATGGTTCGGAATCGCTACCAACCTTGCTTTCCGTGATAACCCTTGTGGGCAGGAAGTTCGTGGCGCACCTTCATCCGGCTGGGGCTTTCGCCCCCGATCAGGAAAGTACCTGTTGAACATTTTTTTAACCCCCTGAGCGAAAAAATTCAAAAAATTTTTTTGAGCACGAAAAAAGCCGCTGATTTCATAGTGAAACCAGCGGCTTGATTTGCGGTGTATTCAGCTGAAAATGGGCAAAAAATAACGGTCACACAATCCAAAGGGACTGTGTGACCGTATTTATATCAGTTGTTTTGCCTACGCTACTGCGTCAACTTTTTATTGGCGCTGTTCGCGGATGGCAGCCTGAGCGGCGGCGAGGCGGGCAATGGGCACGCGGAACGGCGAGCAGGACACGTAGTCCAGGCCGACCTTGTGGCAGAACGCGATGGACGACGGATCGCCGCCGTGCTCGCCGCAGATGCCGAGCTCGAGATCCGGATTCGTCTGGCGGCCGAGCTTGCAGGCCATCTCCACGAGCTTGCCAACACCGTTGACATCGAGGTGCTGGAACGGATCGTTCTCGTAGATCTTCGTATCGTAATACGCACCGAGGAACTTTGCGGCGTCGTCGCGGCTGAAGCCGAAGGTCATCTGCGTCAGGTCATTCGTGCCGAAGCTGAAGAAGTCCGCCTCCTTGGCAATCTCATCGGCCGTGAGCGCGGCGCGCGGGATCTCGATCATAGTGCCGACGTGATACTTCATATCCACACCGGCATCTTTGATGAGCGCGTCCGCCGTGCGGACAACGACGTCCTTGATGAACTTGAGCTCCTTGCGCTCGCCGACCAGCGGGATCATGATGTACGGCGTGATCATCGTGCCGGTCTCGGCGCTGACCTTGAGCGCCGCCTTGATGACGGCGTTGGTCTGCATTTCGGCGATCTCTGGATAAGTAACGCACAGGCGGCAGCCGCGGTGGCCCATCATGGGGTTGAACTCATGCAGGGACACGACAACATCCTGCAGCTCGTCAAACGTCATGCCCATCTCCTGCGCCAGCTCCTCAATGTCCGCCTTCTGGGTGGGCAGGAACTCGTGCAGCGGGGGATCGAGATAGCGGATGGTCATCGGGCGGGTGCCCATGATGCGGTACATTGCCTCAAAGTCGCTCTGCTGGAACGGCTCGACTTTCGCCAGCGCGACCTTGCGCTCCTCTACGGTGCGGGCGCAGATCATCTCGCGGACGGCCTTGATGCGGTCCTCGGCGAAGAACATATGCTCGGTGCGGCACAGGCCGATGCCCTCGGCGCCGAGGTCGACCGCCTGCTGCGCGTCGCGCGGGTTGTCGGCGTTGGCCTCGACGTTCAGGCGGCGGGCAGCGTCGGCCCAGCCCATGAGACGGTTGAAGTTCTGGTTGCCGGTGGCGGCGACGGTCGGGATCTGGCCGGCGTAGATGTTGCCGGTGCTGCCGTCGAGGGAAATCCAGTCGCCCTCCGTGAAGCGGTGGCCGTTGATCTCAAAGACTTTATCTGCATAGCTGATGTGGACGCTGTTGTCATTGCCGCAGCCGGAGACGCAGCACGTGCCCATGCCGCGGGCGACGACGGCCGCGTGGCTGGTCATGCCGCCGCGCACGGTCAGGATGCCCTGCGAGACCTGCATGCCCACGATGTCCTCGGGGCTGGTCTCAAGACGGACGAGCACGACCTTCGGCATGGTCTTGCTCTTGACGGCTTCCTCGGCCTCCTCGGCGGAGAACACGATCTGGCCGCAGGCGGAACCGGGAGACGCGGCAAGGCCCTTGCCGATGGCGTCGGCTTTCTTGAGCGCCTCGGCGTCAAACTGTGGGTGCAGGAGCGTATCGAGCTGCTTGGGCTCAACGCGCAGCACGGCCTCACGCTCGGTGATCATGCCCTCGTCGACGAGGTCGCACGCGATCTGCAGCGCCGCCTGCGCGGTGCGCTTGCCGTTGCGGGTCTGGAGCATGTAGAGTTTGCCGTCCTCGATGGTGAATTCCATGTCCTGCATATCCTTAAAGTAGTGCTCGAGCCGGTTGGCGATGGCGACGAACTCGTCATACACCTCCGGCATCTGATCCTGCAGGTGGCTGATCGGGCTCGGCGTGCGCACGCCGGCGACGACGTCCTCACCCTGTGCATTGATGAGGTACTCGCCCATGAGCTTCTTCGCGCCGGTGGCTGGGTCGCGCGTGAAGGCCACGCCCGTGCCGGAGCGGTCGCCGGAGTTGCCGAACGCCATCTGCTGGACGTTGACAGCGGTGCCCCACTCATAGGGGATCTCGTTCATCTTGCGGTAGACGTTCGCGCGCGGGTTATCCCAGCTGCGGAACACAGCCTTGACGGCCTCGATGAGCTGCTCGTTCGGATCCTGCGGGAAGGGCTTGTGCTCGTTGTCCTCGTAGATCTTCTTGAAGATGACGACGAGCTGCTTGAGATCGTCGGCATCCAGATCGACGTCGTTCGTGACGCCCTTGGCGGCCTTCATCTTGTCGATCTCTTCCTCGAACAGGCTCTTGGACACGCCCATGACGACGTCTGCAAACATCTGCACAAAGCGGCGGTAGCTGTCGTAGGCAAAGCGCGGGTTGCCGGTCTTCTTGGCCAGACCCTCAACGGACGCGTCGTTCAGGCCGAGGTTGAGGATGGTGTCCATCATGCCGGGCATGGACTGGCGCGCGCCGGAGCGCACGGACACCAGCAGGGGATTTTCCACGTCGCCGAGCTTCTTGCCGGTGATCTCCTCAAGACCCTTGACGTGCGCAAAGATGTCCGCCTGGATCTCCGCATTGATCTGACGGCCGTCCGTATAGTACTGCGTGCAGGCTTCCGTCGTGATCGTGAAGCCCTGCGGCACCGGCATACCGGCCGCCGTCATCTCCGCCAGGCCGGAACCCTTGCCGCCAAGTGTGTTGCGCATCGCGGTCTTGTCACCGCCGAATGCCTGACTTCCTTCGCTGAAATAATACAGATACTTTTTGCTCATTCCATTACCTCCAACTGTTCGATTTTCGCTGGGATACGTTTCCGTTCTATTTCGTTTATATTATATCAAATCACCCCCTTGCGGTGCTATAACGAATGTGCGCAAAACTGTCCAAATCTTCACAATGTGCGGAAGCGGTTTTTATACAGTTTGCAAGAGAATGCCCAGATTCGTAGAATTTTCCGAAATCAAATACAGAATTTATGAATTTTCGTGAATGATGACGGGCAAGAACTGCAAAAAATGATGCGCATCACTTTTTCTCCCACTTACCTGTCCGGTGACACAGTTTAGCAATTTTCGCAATCCGGATGCATTATAACTGCATTGCAAAACATTAGAGTAATATGCAGCTTCTGTGAGCAACACGCAAAAAATGGCTTTCCTTTCGTGAGGTTATGTGTCATAACATACACAACGACAGTTTTCAAATTTGCGTCTGTTCTGCGTCATTCGCCAGCGCTTGTGATGATGATGAAGCCATTAAACATTTTTATACTTTGGAGGGGGAATCATAATGAAACACAGCAAACGATTTCTGTGCCTGCTGCTGACGCTCATTCTGGCGGCAAGCCTGTGCGTCTTTCCGGCAGCAGCCACAGACCAGACCTGCCCGAGCAGCAAGGACGACCCGGTCGTGTTCGTGCACGGTCTGATGGGCTGGGGCCAGCGCGCCGGCATCAACGCCATGCTCCCCTACTGGGGCATGACCACCGGCAGCCTGACAAGCTATCTCAACTCGCTCGGCTATGAGACATACTCAGCCACCGTCGGCCCGATCTCCAGCGCGTGGGACCGCGCGTGCGAGCTCTACGCGCAGCTGACCGGCACGACGGTCGACTACGGCGCGGCGCACGCTGCAGCGCACGACCACGCACGCTACGGCATCACCTATGACCGGCCGCTCTTTGACGGCTGGGGCACGCGCCGCGCCGTCAACCTCGTCGGCCACAGCTTCGGCGGCGCGACGACGCGCCTGTTTCTCGAGCTGATGGCAAACGGCAGCGCCGAGGAAGTCGCGGCGGCTAAAGCCGCCGGCACCACGCCGAGCCCGCTGTTCACCGGCGGCAAGAGCAGCTGGGTGCACTCCATGACCGAGGTCGCAGCACCGCATAACGGCACGACCTTCATCGAGTCCAACGGCACGATCATGGACGTGTCCACGAACCTGGCCGAGACGCTCGCCAAGGGCTTCGGCATCACGGAGCTCAAGAACCTGCTCGACTTCCAGCTGGAGCAGTTCGGCATTTACAAGACCCCGATGAGACCGTGCTTGAGACGCTGCAGCGCGTGTTCAGCACCGACTTCATGTCGCACAACGACAACGCTTTCCTCGACCTGACGATCGACAAGTCGCTCGAGATCAATGACGGCATCGGCATCGAACCGAACGTCTACTACTTCTCCTATGCCGGCAACCAGACCGTGCAGGACCCGGTCTCCGGCAACTACATCCCGTCGGCCAGGATGTGGACGCTGTTCTACCCCGGCGCATACAACATGGGCAAATATTATGACAAGTATACCGCCGGCGGCTTCTACATCGACAAGAGCTGGCGCCCGAACGACGGCATGGTCAACACTGTCTCCGCCTTCTACCCCATCCACAGCGACGGCACCTGCCTGACGAAGGACGGCAAGCAGGGCTGGACGAATTACGACGGCTACTCCAACATCAATTTCCAGCCCGGCATCTGGTATGTCATGCCCGTGCAGTCGTTTGACCACATCCAGTTCGTCGGCGGCATGCTCAACGGCAGCCTCGTCAAGACGCGCGCACTCTACCGCGGCATCATGGAGGACATCTACAGCACCTATACCACCGCGGCGACCGGTACCGCCTTCCCGTTCACGGATGTGCCGGCCAGCCGCTGGAGCTATCCGTACATCAAGGAACTGTATGAGGCCGGCGTCGTCAGCGGCACGACCGCCACGACCTTCGAGCCCACCGGCAGCGTGACCCGCGCGCAGTTCGTGACCTTCCTCGCCGGACTCGCCGGTGTGAACGTGTCCGCTTACCAGTACGGCCCGTTCAGCGACGTGCCCGCAGACGCCTGGTACGCGCCCTACGTCAACTGGGCGCTCGCCAACGGCATCGTCAGCGGCACGAGCGCCACGACCTTCGACCCGAACGCGACGATCTCGCGCCAGGACATGGCCGTCATGCTCTATAACTACGCACAGCGGTATGACGTCACGCTCAACGAGCAGACCGTGACGCCCTTCACGGACGAGAGCGCCATTGCAGACTATGCGCTGCCCGCCGTGCAGACGCTGCAGCGCGCGGGCGTCATCAGCGGCATGCCCGACGGAAGCTTCCAGCCGTACGGAACCGCTACCCGCGAACAGGCCTGCACCATGCTGTGCATGCTGTAAATCCCCGCTTTGCAAACGTCCCCCGGCCCAAGGCCGGGGGACGTTTTTTGTATGCGCACACAGGTGTCCGCGCTGCCGTGCGACAGATACAGTCACGTGTCCAAAAATCTCACACGCGAACGAATCTGACACAATATCTTCTGCGTTACCAGGATTGCAAATCGGCGCGGCCGGAATTATAATACTCAAAAAATAGAAGCGTGCTCCGGCGCGCCGGAAAGGAATGTGCATACACCATGAAAAAGCAAGAAGTTTTTGTGTCTGCTGCTCGCACTGGTGATGGCCGGGAGTCTTCTGCTCCTGCCGGCGGCCGCTGCGACACGCAGCAGTCGGGCGCCGAACGCTACCCGACGGTTTATGTCCACGGCCTGATGGGCTGGGGCGAACATGACCAGATCTATTCCGCCGTCCCCTACTGGGGTCTGTCGACCGACCTGATGCCGTATATGACGAGCAAGGGTTATGAGAGCTACGCCGCCTCCGTCGGCCCGCTCTCGAGCGCGTGGGACCGCGCGTGCGAGCTCTATGCCCAGCTCACCGGCACGACCGTGGACTACGGCGCGGCGCACGCCGCCGAATACGGCCACGCGCGCTACGGCGCGACGTATGACAAGCCGCTGTTTGAAGGCTGGAGCGCAAGCAAGAAGATCAACCTCGTCGGCCACAGCTTCGGCGGCGCGACGATCCGTCTGTTCCTCGACATCCTCGCCGATGGCTCTGCAGAGGAGCAGGCCGCAGCCAAGGCCGCCGGCACGGAGGTCTCCCCCTTCTTCGAGGGCGGCAAGGCCGACTGGGTCTATTCCCTGACGACGCTGGCTGCCCCGCACAACGGCACGACCTTCCTCGAGTGCTGCGACAACATGGCGCAGTTTGCGGCCGAGGCCTCGACCGCGATGGCAAGCTGCTGGGCATCTCGGACTTCAAGGGCGTGTATGATTTCCAGCTTGAACAGTTCGGCTTCTACCGCAAGGACGGTGAGACCGTGCTCGAGGCGCTTGACCGTGTACTGCACTCGGACTTCCTGTCGCACAACGACAATGTCTTCCGCGACCTGACGATCGACCGCGCACTGGAGCTCAACGACGATATCGAAATCCAGCCCAATGTCTATTACTTCTCCTACGCCGGCGACAAGACGCGCCAGAGCAGCGCCACCGGTGAGCGCACCTCGGCCGTCGACATGACGCCGCTGTTCGTGCCGTTTGCAAACAGAATGTGCAGCTATTATGACCAGACGACTGCGGGCGGCTTCCGCATCGACAAGACCTGGGCACCGAACGACGGACTCGTCAACACCGTCTCCGCCCTGTATCCGACCGACAGCGCCGGCCGCTGCCTGACCAAGAGCGGTCAGACCGGCTATATCCAGCAGGACGGTTACTCCAACGTCAGCTATCAGCCCGGCGTGTGGAACGTGATGCCTGTGCGCCACTATGATCACGGCAACTTCATCGCCGGTATGCCCGTGCCCGATCTGGCCTCGCAGAGCGTACCGGCGCTGCGCCAGTTCTACCTGAGCCTGATGGACAATCTCTCCCACGTGACCGCGCCGACGCCCACGCCGACGCCGGGCACCGGTCTGCCGTTCACGGACGTGCCGGCCAACCGCTGGAGCTATCCGTACATCAAGCAGCTCTATGATGCCGGCGTTGTCTCCGGCACGAGCCCACGACTTTCGAGCCGACCGCAACGTCACGCGCGCGCAGTTCGTGACCATGATCGCCGGCCTCGCCGGTGCGGACGTGTCCGGCTATGCGTCCGGCCCGTTCGACGATGTGCAGGCGGGCAGCTGGTACGCGCCCTATGTCAACTGGGCGGCTGCGAGCGGCATCGTCAGCGGCACGAGCGCCACGACATTCGACCCCGCTGCCGAGATCTCGCGCCAGGACATGGCCGTGATGCTCTATAACTACGCGCAACAGGCCGGTGTGCAGCTCGAGCAGACGACGGCCACTCCCTTCACGGACGAGAGCAGCATCTGCGCCTATGCTCTGCCCGCTGTGCAGGCGCTGCACCGTGCAGGTGTCATCAGCGGCATGCCCGACGGTAGCTTCCAGCCGCAGGCCACCACGACGCGCGAGCAGGCCTGCGTCGTGCTGTGCGCGCTGTAAGACAGCTTTCAAATCCACCGCATTGCCCTCCCGGAGCCGTCCGGGAGGGCTTTTTGCACGCTTGCACAACCTTTCCTTGTAATTTCCGCCACGGTCATGTACAATATATCTTGCAGCTGTTGATTTAGCGATTTTAAGCGTGAAATTGGCGGCAAAAAATCCGGGGGAAAGAAGAAAAAGAATTTATGGACAATGAACTGAAGAAAAAGTATGGCCTTCCGACGGCGATCGCACTCGTCATCGGCATCGTCATCGGCAGCGGCGTGTTCTTCAAAGCCGAGAAGATCCTCACCGCGACCGGCGGCAACCTGCCGCTCGGCATCCTCGCCTGGGCAATCGGCGGCCTGATCATGATCATCTGCGCGTACATGTTCTCCATCCTCGCCACACGTTATGCACACGTCAACGGGCTCGTAGACTACGCCGAAGCGCTCGTAGGCAAGCGCTACGCCTATTACATGGGCTGGTTCACAACGTTTATCTATTTCCCGGCCATGACGTCCGTGCTGGCCTGGGTCAGCGCGCGGTATCTCGGCGTGCTGTGCGGGTTTGACATCACGGGCGGCCCGGTCATGGTCCTTGCGTGCCTGTTTCTCGTCGGCAGCTACGCGGTCAACGCCCTGTCTCCGATCCTGGCGGGCAAGTTTCAGGTGGCGACCACGGTCATCAAGCTCATCCCGCTGCTGCTCATGGGCATCGTCGGCACAATCGTCGGCCTTGCCAACGGCACAACGATCGAAAACTTCACCACCGTCGTCACGACCGTCGAGGGCGGCAACGGCCACGCGCTGTTCACCGCCGTGGCGGCAACGGCCTTTGCATATGAGGGCTGGATCATCGCCACGAGTATCAACGCCGAGCTCAAGAATGCCCGGCGCAACCTGCCGATCGCGCTTGTCATCGGCACGCTCATCGTGGCCCTGACGTACATCCTCTACTACATTGGCCTGTCCGGCAGCGTCTCGAATGCGGAGATCATGGCCGGCGGCGAGGCCGGCGCCAAGCTCGCCTTTGAGAAGATCTTCGGCCGGGCCGCCGGCGTGGGTCTGTTCGTGCTGGTCGTCGTGTCGTGCCTCGGCACGCTCAACGGGCTCATGCTCGCCGCGACGCGCAGCCTCTACTCCGTCGCCGCACGCGGCAACGGCCCGAAGCCGGAGGCATTTCTCGGCATCGACCAATACACGAACATGCCGGCAAACTCCGCCATCGTGGGCGTGCTCATGTGCGCCGTCTGGCTGACATATTTCTACGGCGCCAACCTCACCGAGGGCTGGTTCGGCCCGTTTTGCTTCGACTCGTCCGAGCTGCCGATCATCACGCTCTACGCGCTCTATATTCCGATGTTCCTCAACGTCATGCGCCGGGAAAAGGAGCTGAACGCTTTTCACCGCTACGTCATGCCGGTGCTGTCGATCGTGTGCTGCATCTTCTTCTGCGTCGCGGCCGTTGTGTCGCATGGCAAGCCGTGCTCTACTATCTGATCGTGTTCGCGGTCATCATGGCGCTGGCCATCCCGTTTTACCGTCAGGGGAAAGAAAAGACCTGACGCTCCACGTTTTCGAGGGCGGCGCTTTTGCGCCGCCTTTTTCGTTGCCCGCGCGCCGGGTTTGTGGTATACTCGCGGCAGACACCGAAATGAGGCGACGACATGGACATTCTCTATCAGGACAACAGCATCCTCGTGTGCATCAAGCCTGCGGGCGTGCTGTCCACGGACGAGCCGGGCGGCGTGCCCGAGCTGGTGCGTCAGGCGCTCGGAGACCCGAAGGCCTGCGTGCGCACCGTGCACCGGCTCGACCGTGTGGTCAGCGGGCTAATGGTGCTCGCGCGCACGCCGGCCGCTGCGTCGAAGCTCTCGGCGCAGATCCGCGAGCACGACTTCGGCAAGACGTATCTGGCCGTCGTGCACGGGGAGCCGGATGCGCTGCAGGGCACTTACCGTGACCTGCTGCGCCGCGACCCGAACGAGCGCAAGACCTACGTCACAGACAGGATGGCCAAGGGCGTGCAGGAGGCTGTGCTCGACTACGATGTGCTCGGCACGCGCGCGGAGCTCTCGCTCGTGCGCATCTATCTGCAGACAGGGCGCACGCATCAGATCCGCTGCCAGTTCTCGTCGCGCGGTCTGCCGCTCTGGGGCGACAGGAAGTACAGCACCCTGCCCGATGACGGGCCGATCGCGCTCTGGTCGCACTGCCTGCACTTTGCCCACCCGGAAACCGGCGAGGTGCTCTACTTCGAGCAGCAGCCGCCGGACTGCTATCCGTGGGACCGATTTACCGAATTGGACGACTGAAATTCCCCGCGCTGCCGCGCGGGGAAAATTTTTACGCAAATCAACGCCGTTGTCCTATAAAATGTCTTGCGAACGACACTATGTCCCGATATAATGTACACAAATTGCCGGTTACTGTGAGAATTTTTAATGCGGAAACAATCACTTGACTGGAGGTTATTATGAACAAAACGCGCAGATTTTTGTCCCTGCTACTCACGCTCGTGCTCACGCTGAGCCTATGCGTGATCCCAGCTGCCGCCGCGAATACCAAGGCCCGCTCAGACGACCCGGTCGTGTTCGTGCACGGCCTGATGGGCTGGGGGCAGCGCGACAAGATCAACCGCATCATGCCCTATTGGGGCATGACCACAGGCAGTCTGACAGACTACCTCTCCTCACAGGGCTATGAAACGTATGCCGCTTCCGTCGGCCCGATCTCGAGCGCATGGGATCGCGCGTGCGAGCTCTATGCGCAGCTCGTCGGCGCGCGCACGGATTACGGCGTCAAGCATTCTCAGGACTTCGGCCACGACCGCTACGGCATTGACTACGAGCAGCCGCTCTTTGACGGCTGGGGCACAGAGCGTGCCGTGAACCTCGTCGGTCACAGCTTCGGCGGCGCGACCACGCGTCTCTTCCTTGACATCCTCGCCAACGGACGTCCGGAAGAGGTCGCCGCAGCCAAAGCCGCCGGTGTCGAGCCGAGCCCGTTTTTCCTCGGCGGCAAGGGCAGCTGGGTACACTCATTGACCGCCATCGCCGCACCACACAACGGTACGACGTTCATTGAGACCTGCGGTGACTACGATGGTCGCAGCCGAGCTCGCCACCTCGATCTCCAAGGCGCTGGGTCTGTCCGTATTCAAGGGTGTGTACGACTTCCAGCTCGACCAGTTCGGCATCCGCAAGGACGACGGCGAGACCTTCTCGCAGGCGCTCGAGCGCGTGCTGCACTCGGACTTCCTCTCGCACAATGACAACGCCTTCCTCGACCTCACGATCGACCGCGCGCTCGAGATCAACGACGACATCGGCATCGAGCCGAACGTCTACTATTTCTCCTACGCCGGAAACCAGACCGTGTCGAACGCGGCCGGCGACAGCTTCTCCCCCTCGCCGGCTATGTGGGGACTGTTTCACCCGGGCTCGGCGAAGATGGGCAGATACTATGACCGCTACACCGCCGGCGGCTTTTACATCAACAAGCGCTGGCTGCCGAACGACGGCATGGTCAACACCGTCTCCGCCCTCTATCCCACCCACAGCGACAGCACCTGCCTGACCGACGACGGCGCGCGCGGCTGGAAAAACTACAACGGCTACACCGACACCACATTCCGCCCCGGTCTCTGGTATGTGATGCCCGTGCAGACGCTCGATCACATCCAGTTCATCGGCGGTATGCTCAACGGCAGCATCCTCAACACGCGCGCGCTCTACCGCGACATCGTGCAGGACATCTACAGCACCTATCCATGACGGGCGCGCACTGCCCGGCATGACCCAACAGCAGAAGGGACGCATCCGCTTGGATGCGTCCCTTTTTTCGTGCGCGCCAAACGCTGTTGCGCACTGCACACGGCGCCGGGAAATGATCGGCAGGTTTTCGTCAAAATGTCTTGCAATCAACAAATTCCGCAAGTATAATATAGACACATTGCCAGTTATGTGAGAAGGATGAACCTGTGAAAACAACAAGACAAGGGGGTAAACCATGAAAAAAACACGTCGACTTTTGTGTCTGCTGCTCACGCTGGTACTCGCGCTGAGCCTGTGCGCCATCCCGGCCGCCGCGGCAGACGACCAGACCCGCTCAGACGACCCGGTCGTGTTCGTGCACGGTCTGCTCGGCTGGGGGCAGCGCGACAAGATCTACCGCATCATGCCCTACTGGGGCATGACCACCGGCAGCCTCACAGACTATCTGGCCACGCAGGGCTATGAGACCTACGCCGCCTCCGTCGGCCCACTCTCGAGCGCGTGGGACCGCGCGTGTGAGCTCTACGCACAGCTCGTCGGCACACGCACGGACTACGGCGTCAAGCATGCGCAGGACTTTGGCCACGAGCGCTACGGCATCGACTATGAGGCGCCGCTCTTTGACGGCTGGGGCACAGAGCGCGCCGTGAACCTCGTCGGCCACAGCTTCGGCGGCGCGACCACGCGCCTGTTCCTTGAGATCCTCACCAACGGCTGCCCGGAGGAAGTCGCCGCGGCCAAGCCGCCGGTGTGGAGCCGAGCCCGTTCTTCCTCGGCGGCAAGGGCAGCTGGGTGCACTCGCTGACCGCCATCGCCGCGCCGCACAACGGCACAACGTTCATTGAGTCCAACAGCGACTTTACCAAGTTCGCCGCCGACCTGACCACGGCCGCCGCCAAGGCGCTGGGCCTGTCGTCGCTCAAGGGCGTGTATGACTTCCAGCTCGACCAGTTCGGCATCCGCAAGGACGACAACGAGACCTTTGCGCAGGCGCTCGAGCGCGTGCTCAAATCCGATTTCCTGTCGCACAACGACAACGCCTTCCTCGACCTCACGATCGACAAGTCACTCGAGATCAATAAGGGCATCGAGATCCAGCCGAACGTCTATTACTTCTCCTAGGCGACCAGACCTCGACTGATCCGCGCACCGGCAACCACTATCCCACCGTGTCGGCCATCCCGTCGAACGGCATGTGTGCGCTGATGATGCCCGGCTCCGTCAACATGGGCAAGTACTATGACAAGTACACCGCCGGCGGCATCTACATCGATCAGAGCTGGCTGCCGAACGACGGGCTCGTGAACACCGTCTCCGCCCTCTACCCGACCACGACGGACAAAAACACCACCGAGTGCCGCAAGCGGACGGCACGCAGGGCTGGGTCAACTATGACGGCTATTCCGATATCGCCTTCCGTCCCGGCATCTGGTATGTCATGCCCGTCACGCGCGCCGACCATATGCAGTTTGTCGGCGGCATCGCCAACAAGAGCATCGTGCAGACGCACCTGTTCTATCTGAACCTGATGGACGATATCTACAGCACCTACCGCGCCGTGCAGCCGGGTGAAACACCCTTCCCGTTCACGGATGTGCCCGAGAGCCGCTGGAGCTATCCGTACATCCGGCAGCTCTATGACGCGGGCGTCGTCTCCGGCACGAGCGCCACGACCTTCGAGCCAACGGCCAACGTGACGCGCGCACAGTTCGTGACCATGCTGGCCGGGCTGCAGGGCGCGGACGTGTCCGCATACACGTCGGGTAAGTTTGCTGACGTTCCGGCGGACGCCTGGTATGCGCCCTACGTCAACTGGGCGGCCGAAAACGGCGTTGTCTACGGCGTCTCGGACACCGAATTTGCGCCGGATGCCAAGATCTCCCGGCAGGATATGGCCGCGATGCTCTACCGCTACGCCGGGCAGTTCGGCATCCAGCTCGGCACCGGCAATCCGGCCATCACGTTCACGGATGAAGCCGACATCGCCGACTATGCCCTGCCCGCCGTGGAGGCGCTGCAGCGCGCCGGCGTCATCAGCGGTATGCCGGACGGCAGCTTCCGCCCGCGCGACACCGCGGCCCGTGAACAGGCGTGCGTCATGCTCTGCCTGCTCTGAGGTGCCAAACAGGACAACAAAAGGACGCATCCGAATGGATGCGTCCTTTTGCGCAAATAACAGAAAGAGAAAGCAAAGAGAAAGAGGTTCCGAAAATCAGGGATGCGGCTTGCCCTCACGGTAGTTTTTCATCACGTCGCGAAACAGCTCCCCACTGGTCGGCGGCGTCCAGACGATCGCGTTGGCGCCCGCGCGGATGGTGGCACGGATGCTCTGCTCATCCGCGCCGCCGGTCGCAATGATTGGGTAATCCGGGAAGCGCTCGCGGATCTCGGCCACGATCTCCGGCGTCTGCGCGCCGGCGGCCACGTTCAGGATCGCAGCGCCGTCCTCGACGCGGTGGCGGTAGTTTGTGTCGGAATTGGCCACCGTGACCACGACCGGCACATCGACGCTGCTGCGGATGCGGTTGAGGATGCGGCCCGGTGTCGGCGCATTGACGACCACGCCGGTCGCGCCCTGCATCTCGGCGTACATGGCGAGGTTCACGACGCGCTTTCCCGTCGTCAGCCCGCCGCCGACGCCGACGAACACCGGCAGGTCGCTCGCCATGAGCAGCGCCTGTGTGATGATCGGCTGCGGCGTAAAGGGATAGACCGCAAACACCGCGTCGGCATTGACATTGCGGATGATGCTCAGATCGGTCGAAAAGACCAGCGACTTGATGCGCTTGCCGAACACCATGATACCGCTGCACGCATCGATCACGTCCGGCACGCGCAGCGCAAACTGGCGCAGCGTGCCGTCGATCGGTGTGGGCATCTGCGGCGCAACGTGCACGTCGCCCGGCGTCGTCACCTGACGGTCGGCAGCGGCGGACGCATCGTCCGCCCACCCCGCCGAGCTGCAGCGGCTCATGATCGACGGCGGGATAGGTCAGGACCTCCTGGTCCTCGGTCATATCAAAAATGAGATCACGATCTTTGCTCATAGCAGTACCTCCTTGTTATTTTTGGGAGTATATCTTGACTTATGCAGGCAGTTGTGCTTTACTGAGGGTCAGAAAAGCATGATTTGGCCTGTGGATAGAAACCAAAGTTTCGTTTTTGATTAACGTAACTTTGGTATAAACTATTTCTACCGGTTTGTCAAGTCTTTTTCTGAAAAAAATTAGAAAACTTTGCTTTCTGGAACGGGAGGCGTTTTCATGGGCAAAGACAACGACGAGGCCGCCGGCGGCTTCGGCAACGTGTTCCGCGACCGGCTGACCTATCTGATGAACGGCAACAATGTGTACGGCAAGCCCGTTAACACGCAGGAGCTGGCAGATGAGATCGACATCAGCCGCCCCGCCGTGCGCAATACCTCAAGCCCAACGACCGCCGCGAGGTCACGGTGCCGTCGGCGCTGGTCGTGAGCCGCATCGCGCGGTATTTCCACACGACGCCGAACTTCCTGCTCGGCTTTGACGAGGCGGCCGACGACGCCGATGCGCAGCGCGCCGGCGAGAGCGACGTCTATAACGCCCTCGGCCTCAGTCAGGAGGCCATCGACGGGCTGCACCGGCTGCGTGCGCAGGCCGTCACGGAGCCCAGGGCCGCCGAGCTGCTGCGGCTGCTCGACAAGCTCATCTGCAGCTACGCGCACGAGGCGGATAAGCTGCTGTGATCCGGACAGACGACACCCCCGACCGGGCATTTTCCGTCCGGGGGTGTCTGCATACTATATTCTCTAAAAATATATGAACAAACGGCCGCGCAGGTTGACCTGAACGCGAAAAAAGCGTATGATGTAGTGTAACTATCCTGTGAGAAAAAGAGGAAAAACTATGCAATCAATATCGCCGCAGGAGCGCCCTGCCCCGCGCTGGCTGGCCGGTGCACTCATCGGCCTGTGCACAGCGCAGCCGCTGCTGGATGTGCTGTCGTTCTGGACGCAGACGCTTGGCCGCGGCACGAGCATTTCGCTTGCACTGCGGATGCTTTTGCTGGCCGCTGCCACTGTGCTCGCGTCGTGCTCTCGGAGCGCAAACGCGCCTACCTGATCCTGTGCGGTGTGCTCGGCGCTCTTCTGGGGGGCGCATGTGCTGGCCTGCCGCCGCGTGGGCTACGCCGCATCCCGTGTCCGACCTGATCAACTTTATCCGCGTTGCACAGCTTCCGGTCTATACCTTCGCCCTCATTACGCTCTTTCGGCGCACGCCGCGCTTTCTGGACGTGCTCGAGGATGCCTGCACGATCAATCTGTACCTGATCGCGCTCATCACGCTCGTGTCCGTTGTGACCGGGGCACAAGCATGCCCACGTATGCGAAGTTTCACATCGGCTGGTGCGGCTGGTTCTGGCTGCCCAATTCGCAGAGCGCCGTGCTCGGCGTGCTGACCGTGATCTCTCTGCTTGCGGCCGTTCGCCGCGGGAAGCTCACCGCCGCCGTGATGCACTGCATCGTCGGCTTTGCGCTGCTGTTTTTGCTTGGCACGCGGCTGGCCTATGCCGAGATCTTCGGCATTGCCGCCGGTGTGTGCGTGAGCATGGCGCTGACCCGTCAATGGAACGTGCGCGCGCTGGCCGTCGTGCTTCTGTGCGCCGCTTTGTGCGGCGGGCTCTATCACCAGAGCCCCATGTACCGCAACCGGCAGGCTTATGCCGAGAGCGTGAGCGAGCAGCAGCAGTCGGCCGGTGAGTTGGGCGCCTCCGAGCAGGAGACGCGCGATGCGCTCTACCGGAAGTATCAGCGCGTGGCCGTCGAGCGCTTCGGCCTGGAAAAGGTGGAGCACGCATTTCACAACTCCACGGACATCTCCGTTATCGGCGACATCCGCCTGACAAGCTCGTCTACTGCCGGCTGCTCATGGCAGAGCTGCCGATCACGAGCCGGCTGTTCGGCTTCGAGCTGGAGGCAACACGCTGCCAGGGCGCCATTTTTGACGCGGAGAACGATTTCCACGGTGTGTACTATCTCTACGGTCTGACGGGTCTGGTGCTGATGGCCGGCTTCCTGCTGTATTTCAGCGGGCGTGCGCTCTGGCGCATGCTGCGCGAACCGCGCCGGTACCTCACGCTTCCGGTGTGCACCTTTGGCATGGCGGCGGTGATCCTGATCGTCAACGCCTACTTTCGGCCAGCGTTCTCCGGCGGCCGAACGCCTCGTTTTATCTCTCCGCCGCACTGGCCGCGCTCTACTGCCTGACGGCACGCGCCGGCGCTGCGCCGTCCGAAAAAGAGGTGTCCGCGTCATGAGCCAGAATCAGAACAAGCGCACCCTGCGCACCATCGGGTTGGTCGTTGCAGTCACACTGCTGACCAAGATCCTCGGCATCGTCCGCGAGGCGCTGCAGGCCGGCGTGTTCGGCACGCAGACGGCCTTTGATCTCTATACGATTTCCTATAACTATACGATCTACATCTTCACGACCGTCGCCTACGCGCTGTGCATTGCGGCCGTGCCCGTGATCTCACGGCACCTCGCCGAGGACCGGAACAAGGCCTTCGCCGTAGCCGGGAACCTGATCTGCGTGAGTGTGCTCGTGAGTGCGCTGGTCGTCGTGCTGCTCTCGATGCTGATCCGCTTCGCGCCCGTCGGCCACTGGCTCGGCGTGAGCGACGCAGACCTGCCGACTCTGCGGATGTATCTGCAGATCTGCCTGCTGACGCTGCCGCTGATCGTGGTCATCTACCTGCTGGTCGCCGTGTTCAGTCCATGGAGCATTACACGCTGCAGGGCAGTCTGAGCCTGCCGTACAATCTGCTGCTGATCGTGTTTCTCGTGCTGTTTTCCAGCAGCGAGCGCGTGCTCGAATATGTGCTGGTCATCTGCTTTGCCTGGCTGCTGCAGTTTGCAATGACGATCCCGTGTATCGTGCGCGAAAAATTCCGGCTCATCCCCGGGCTGCACTTCCGTGATCCCGATCTCAGGCTCTTCGCCCGCACGACGGTCGTGACGGTATTCACCACGTCCATCTTCCTGCTGTGCTATCTGGCAGACTCCAATACCGTGTCTGCATTCGGCAGCGGTGCTGTGAGTGCCGTGTACTACGCGGACAAGCTCTTCACGCCCGTCGCAACGACGCTTATCTACAGCATCAGCGTTGTGCTGTTCCGAAATACAATCTGACCTATTCGCAGGTAAACGCGCAGGAGTACAAGCGCTATGTCGGCGGCACGGTAGAAAACACGCTGTTTGTTATCCTGCCGTTCTCGGCGCTGTTTTCCGCCTTTGCCGTGCCGATCATCCACGTCCTGTTCGAGAGCGGCAACTTCAACACCGTCTCCACCCAGATGACCAGCAGCGTGTTCGCCATGTACGCACTGGGCATGGCGGGCTTCTGCGTGCTGGACCTGATCAACAAGGCATACTACACCATGCATAAGACGCTGACGCCGCTGCTCATCAATGCCGTGGTGCTGGCGCTGAACATCGCGCTCAACCTCGTGTTCCGGCACAGTCAGAGCTGCGGCCTGATCGCGCGGACGACCGCCGTGTCGCTGACCGTCGGCGGTGTCATTGCGCTCGTCTGCTTCTTCCGCGACACGCGCGGCAGTCTGCGCACCGGCAAGCTGCTCAAAAACCTCGCCGCCGCCGTGCTGACCGGCATGGCGATGTGGGCGTGCGAGAGCCTGCTGTACCGCCCGGAGCTGAGCAAGCTCCTGACCCTGCTGGAATTCTGCGCGCTCGGCCTTGTCGGCATCGGGCTGTACGCCGGTATCTGCTGGCTGCTGCGCGAGCGGGAGGCACTGCAGACGATCGTGCAAAAATTTAGAAAGCGTGCGTGACTATGAAACAACACCTTCACTCTTATCGTCTGCTGCTGATAGCGGCAGCCATCTGCACTCTGGCGGCCTTCTGGCTGCTCGGCGCCCGGATCGGTGTTGAGCAGACGCAGCGGCAGGTCGACGTGGTCATCAGCTACGAGGACACCGTCCGGCTGGCGAACGCTTCCGGCGTGCCGGTGCAGGACTGGCTGACGCAGCTGCCGATGCCGGCGTGCGCAAGCTGCTCGTCACCCCGGACGAGCAGGCCGACCCGACATCGTGCGCGCCGCGCAGGATGCGGGGCTCACGCTGGCGCAGGCCGGCGGCCTTGCACAGGGCGGGACCTACTTCTTTGCCGCGCGGTATGACACGCTTGCCGCCGCGGGGCAGACCGGCGTCGACACCGATACCGAGCCGCTGGCGCAGGCGCAGGTGCTCGACGCGCTGCGCGAGAGCGGCAGCACGCTCGTGCTCATCGAGGACAAGAACCAGACCGGCTGCGTCCTGCCGGACGGCTACACGCTCGACGGGTACACCGGCAGCATGGTCAAGGGCTTCTGGCTCAACCAGACATTCCGCGCGCGCTATCAGACGCTTGGCTACAGCGGCGCGGAGGAGATCGTCAATATGCTCTACCGTGCCGTCGTGGACCGCGGCATGACCGTGCTGTGGCTCACGCCGCTGACGGACGCCGCGGGCGAAACCGTCGCGCAGCCGAGGTGTACACACAGCTGCTGCAGGATCTGGCGCAGCGCCTCGCGCCGGCCGGCTATCAGTACGGCGGCATCACCGGCATCCCGGCCAAAACGGTCAGCCCCGTGCTGCTGGCACTGTGCGGCATCGGCGTGTTCGCCGCAGCGATCGTGCTGCTGGGCGTTTTCGTGCCGCCTGCGCGCCCGCTGGCTGCGTGCGCTGCTGTTCGCGCTCGGCTGCGCGGAGAGCGCGGGCGGCGCGCTTTCTGGCGCCGGAGCTGCAGAGCACTGCACTCGCGCTGCTGGCTGCCATCGTGTTCCGTGTCTGGCCGTCGCAGTGCTTGCAGCCATGCTGCGCGAAAGCGTGCAGACGCGTCCGGGCATCGGCCGCTACATCGGCATGACGGCGCTCGGCACAGCTATCACGCTCTGGGGCTGCTGCTACATCGGCGCGATCCTCAGCAGCTCGGAATATCTGCTCGTGCTGCGGCTGTTCCGCGGTGTGAAGCTCAGCCAGCTGGCCGTATACGCCGTGGCCATGGTGCTGCTGGCAGCGGCGCTGCTGCACACGCGCGGCTGCTCTGTGCGCGAGGATCTCGAGACGCTGCGGCAGGAAAACAGCCGGCACTGGCGACGAAAGCTGCTGTGCCTGCTGCTGATCCTCGCCGCCGTCGGCACGGTGTACATTCTGCGCACCGGCGACGGGATGCTGTCCGTCTCCGTCGGCGAGCAGCGCGTGCGCAACTGGCTGGAGCGTGTACTGCTGCTCCGGCCGCGCACAAAGGAATTTCTCATCGCCTACCCCGCCATCGCCGCGGCCTATTGCTGTGCCGCGCACCGCAGCCGCCTGACCGCGTGGCTGTTCGGCGTGTTCGGCGCGATCGGCTTTGCTTCCGTCGCCAACACCTTCTGCCACATTCGCGCGCACTTTCTCGTTTCGCTGCTGCGCACCGGCATCGGCCTCGTGCTCGGTCTCGTGCTCGGTGCGATCGTGCTGCTGATCCTACGTGCCTGCTGGCCCATTCCCTCCGGCAGCACACAAACAAAGGAGTAAATTCATGCGTCAAGAAACACACACGTCTCCGGCGCACTTGCGCGCCATCTGCCCACGTTTGTCATCGTCCTCATGGCGATCCAGCCGCTGATGGACATTCTGTCCTTCTGGACGGACCGGCTCGGCATGAGCAACACCATCACGCTGCTGCTACGCTTTGCCGTGTTTGCCGTTGTGTGCGTGCTCGGATTTGTCACCTCGCGCGCAAGAAGGTCTACGGCATCGCCGTCGCCGCCTGTGCCGTGCTGCTCATCGGGCACTGCATCTCCTGCTTCATCGTCGGCTACCAGCGCATCGTCTACGACCTGACCAACTTCGTGCGCGTCGTGCAGATGCCGCTGTTCGTGCTGTGCTTCATCTCCTTCCTGCGGGCGAACGACAAGTGCGGCCGTGCGTTTGAGACCGGCCTGCTGCTCGATTTCTGGATCATCACGGCCTCCGTCATCGTGAGCGTGCTCACGCACACCTCCTCGGCGACCTATCAGTCCACCAACGTGGGCATCCTCGGCTGGTACTCGTTCGGCAACGCGCAGAGCGCGATCATGAGCATACTTGCGCCCATCGTTATCCTGCTCTGCTACCGCAGAAAGAATTTCCTGCTGTTCACGGTCACGAGCATCACCGCACTGGCGCAGCTCTATCTCATGGGAACGCGTCTGGCATTCTTCTCGATCGCCGTCGTCGCGCTCGGCGTGCCGATCGTGCTGGTGCTGACTGGCAAGGCCCGCACCTCCAAGCGCTACATCGCCGTGCTGGTGCTCATCCTCGCCGTGCTGTGCTGCGCGACCTACAAGCAGTCGCCCATGTATATCAACCAGAACCGCTACAATGAGGCCATGAGCTACAAGCAGAATGACGCCAACGTCATGATCAAGCGCGCCGAGGGCAACAAGGACGGCACATCCACCGTCACGCCCGGGGAGCGCTACCACGCCCTGTGCACGATCTATAATTTCTACTCGCCGAATATGTGCCGGCGCTTCGGCACGGCGCGCGTCATGTCCGCCTACGACTACTCCGCGCAGGTCACGGACATCACGGCGACCCGCCACCGCAAGATCGTCTTCTGCGAGATGCTGCTCGACGAGCAGCCGTTCACCTCCCGCCTGTTCGGTATGGAGCTCGGCCGCATGGCCTTTGACGGCGAGATCTACGACGTGGAAAATGACTTCCACGGCATCTGTTTCCTGTACGGCTGGGTGGGGCTGGCCATGATGGTCGCCTTCATCGGCTATTTCCTGTACCTGATCATCAAGTGTCTGATCAGAGATTTCCGCAAATACTTCACGGTAGAGGCCGGCGCCTTCGGCATCGGGCTGTGCCTGTGTCTGGTATACGCCTATTTCACTGCCGGCGTACTGCGGCGGCCGAACGCCTCGATCTACATGTCGGTGCTGCTGGCCGTGGTCTATTACCTGACGCAGATGCGCAGCGAGCAGCCGGACGCACTGCCGGACGGAGAGGAGAAACGCGCATGATATTCAGTGTTGTCATCCCGGTCTATAACGTCAAGGACTACCTGCCCAAGTGCATCGACTCCGTGCTGGCGCAGGATTTCACCGACTATGAGGTCATCCTCATCGACGACGGCTCGACCGACGGCGAGAGCGGCGCGATCTGTGACCGCTATGCCGCGGCGCACCCGGAGCGCATCCGCGCCATCCACAAGCCGAACGGCGGCGTGGGCGAGGCACGCAACGTCGGCATCGAGGCCGCACAGGGCGAGTACCTGATCTTCATCGACAGTGACGACTACATCGCCGCCGGCATGTTCCGCGTTCTTGCCGACGCCGTCGCCCGCTTCGGGAGCGACATCATTGGCTTCGGCGCGGCGCTGGAAGCAAACGGCGTCGTGGTCAAGGAGCTCGTGGATCCCCTGCCGGCCGACCGCACCTTTACGCTTGCCGACACGCCCGAGCTGATGCAGACCATGCCCTCTCCATGGAGCCGCATCTGGCGGCGCAGCCTGTTTCTGGATTCCGGTGTGCGCTACCCGGCGCGCATCTGGTACGAGGATCTGTGCACATCCGTGAAGCTGCTGGCATTGGCCAAAAGCGCCGCCTTCGTGCCGGACATCCTGTATTACTATGTCGACCGCACCAACTCCATCACGCGCAACACGAACACGGCGCGCAACGCAGAACTGTTCACCGCGTTTGACAATCTCCTCGGCTGGTACCGTGAAAACGGCCTGTTCGAGCGCTACTACAATGAGCTGTCGCGCCTGGCGGTGGATCATGTGCTGCTGGCAGCCTCGGTGCGCGTGCTGCGCGTGGATCCGCAGAGCGAACTGCTCGACCGGTTTCAGGACTATGTGCAGGCGCAATTCCCGGACTACATGGAAAACCCGTACCTGCAGACGCTCTCGCGCAGCCACAACTGATCCTGCGCCTGCTGCGGCAGCGCAAATACCGCACCGTGCGGATGCTCTTTGCCGTGAAGGACAAGCTCGGCTGAGCGCCCGGACTGGAGGAAGCTATGAAATTCAGTGTCATCATTCCGGTCTACAACGGCTGGGAATACCTGCGCGAGGGCGTGGACTCCGTGCTGGAGCAGACCGGGCGCAGACTTTGAGATCCTGCTCGTGGACGACGGCTCGACCGACGGCGAGAGCGGCGCACTGTGCGACACGCTCGCGCGCGAGCATCCGGACTGCATCCGCGTGCTGCACAAGCCCAACGGCGGCGCGGGCGACGCGCGCAACGCGGCGCTCCCGCTCGCGCAGGGCGACTATGTGCTCTTTCTCGACAGCGACGACAGCTACACGCCGGAGGCGTTCGCCGTGCTGTCCGCCGCACTGACGAGACGCAGGCCGACGTGTGCTATTTGGCCTGCGCATGACCGGCGACAATGACGGCGCGGTGTTCACCGACGACCTGCCGCTGCGCACGCCGCTGACGCTTCCGGAGACCCCTGCCCTGCTGCTCAACCGCCCATCGGCCTGCATCGCGGCGTGGCGGCGCACCCTGTTCACGGACACGGACATCCGCTTCCGCGCCCGCGGCTGGGGCGAGGATCTGTGCATGACGCGCAAGATGCTCACGGCGGCAAGGTCCGTTGTGATCCTGCCGGACGTGCTCTACCTCTACCGGCAGCATGAGGGCTCCGTGACCAAGCGCGCGCTCGACGCCAACGCCGAGATCATGGACGCGATCGACGATGTGCTGACGTGGTATCAGGCGCGCGGCCTGTTCGAGCAGTACGAAAACGAGCTCGGCAAGCTCTGCGTAGACAATGTGCTCTATGATGCGTCCGTGCGCATTCTCAAGGCACAGAGCACGCACCCGCTGCTGCCGCAGCTGCTGGACTTCACCGCCGCACGCTTCCCCGACTACCGGCACAACCCCTATCTGAAAGGCTATCCGGCGCGCAAGAAGCTGGTGCTGTCCCTGCTCGGAAAGCAGCAATACCGGGCCGTGCACCTGCTGTTTGCCGCCGCCGGACACTGACACTATGAAGCATCACAATCAACTGCGTTCCGGCTCTCTGCTCACGTATGTGCAGATGACGCTCAACATCATCGTCTCCATTGCCTACACGCCGTTCATGCTGCGCATCCTCGGCAAGAGCGAATACGGCCTGTACTCCACCGTCGCCTCGACGATCGCCATCTTGTCTGTGCTCAGTCTCGGCTTCGGCGGCAGCTACGTGCGCTACTACATCCTCTACCGCAAGGAAAAGGCGGACGACAAGATCGCGCGGCTCAACGGCCTGTTCCTGATCGTGTTTTCCGTCATCGGACTAATCGCGCTCGCGTGCGGACTGTACCTGACGCTCATCTGGAGATGGTATTCAAGACCGGCCTGACGGACGCCGAGTACCACACGGCGCGTATCCTCATGCTGCTGCTGACGGCGAACCTCGCCGTAAGCTTCCCGATGAGCGTGTTCAGCAGCATCATCAGTGCGCAGGAGCAGTTCGTGTTCCTGAAGTCAACGGAGATCCTGCGCACGGTCGTGTCCCCGCTCGTGACGCTGCCGGTGCTGCTGGCGGGCTACGGCTCGATCGGCATGGTCGTTATCACGGTGACGATCTCGGTGCTCGTGGACGTGCTGCGGCTGATCTACTGCTTCGGCAAGCTGCACATCCGGGTCCTGTTCCGGGGCTTTGACGGTGCCGTGCTCAAGGACATTGCCGTGTTCTCCGGCTTTATTGCCATCAACATGGTCGTCGACCAGGTCAACAACAACCTCGACAAGCTCATCATCACGCGCTACTGCGGCACCGCCGCCACGGCGGTCTACGCCGTCGGCCAGCAGCTGCACACGTACTTCATCTCGTTTTCAACGGCGGTGTCGTCCGTGTTCACACCGCGCATCCACCAGCTCGTACAGGATAACAAGGACGACAAGGCGCGCCTGCGCTCCGTGCTCACGGAGCTGTTCGTGCGCGTCGGGCGCATCCAGTTTCTGATCCTGTCGCTCGTGTGCACCGGCATCATCTTCTTCGGCAAGCCGTTTATCTATTTCTGGGCCGGGCCGGGCTATGACGATGCGTACATCATCGTGCTGCTGCTCATCATCCCCGGCATGGTGCCGCTGACGCAGAATCTCGGCATCGAGATGCAGCGCGCGCAGAACCTGCACAAGTACCGCTCGATCATCTACGGCGCCATGGCCATCGGCAACCTCGCCATCAGCATCTGGCTGTGCCGGTATCTCGGCGCGATCGGCTGCGCGATCGGCACGGCCATTGCCGTTGCGCTGGCAAACGGGCTCGTGATGAACATCTTCTATCAGCGGCGGCTGAACATCGACGTGACCGTGTTCTGGAAAAACATCGGGCGCATGGCGCTCGGCCTGTTGCCGCCCGCCGCGTGCGGCGTGCTGATGATGCGCTTTGTAAACCTCTACAGTATTCCGGTGCTGCTCGGCGGCATCGTCGTCTACACGGCTATCTACTGTGCCTCCGTATGGCTGCTGTCCATGAACGGATATGAAAAAGCCCTCGTCGGCGGTATGGTGCGAAAGGTGCTGAGAAAATGAAACAACGCTTGAAACACCTGCTCGTGCGGCTGCTGAGCCTGCTGCCCGGCAAGCCGGTTATCCTGCTTGAGAGTGCGCCGCCCCTCGGTGACAACACCGGCGCCCTGTATCGGACGCTGCTGGCCCAGGGCTGGAACGACCGGTACCGGCTCATATGGGTCGTTCCGGATCCGGCCGCTTTCCGGCACGTGCACGAAAAGAACGTGTCCTTTGCCGGCACGCAGGGAAAATGGGCACTGCTGCGGCTGTTCTGGCTGCGCGCCCGCGCCGCCGCCATCGTGGACTGCAACGGCCAGATCCAGACGCTCCGGCCGGAGACCGTGCACCTGTATCTGACGCACGGAAGCCCGCTCAAGAGCGTGCACGACTACTATTTCTGCGACCCGACGACCGACTGGGCGCTGAGCCAGGCGCCGTTTTTGACGCTGTCAACAGCTATGAATTCCACATCCCGCAGGACAAGCTCGTCACGCTCGGCTTCCCGCGCAACGATGAGCTGTTCACGCAAAAATGCGACCTGAAGGACATCTTCGGCGCGGAGTTTGACCGCTTCGTCGTCTGGTATCCCACATACCGCCAGCACAAGAACAACCTCGTTGCGACGACGGACATCTCTATCCCCGTCATCCATGACCCGGCGGCGGCCGCGGCCGTGAACGAGGCCGCGCGGGCGACGAACACGCTCGTGATCGTCAAGCCCCACCCGGCGCAGGACCTCGCGCACATCCGCGCGCTGGAGCTGAGCCACCTCCGCTTCATCGACGACGGGCTCTTTGCCGCGCACGGTATCACGTCCTATGAATTTCTCGCCTGCACGGACGCGCTCATCACGGACTATTCCTCCGTGCTGTTTGACTACCTGCTCACAGGCAAGCCCGTGGGCTGACATTCGAGGACATTGATGCCTATGCCAGACAGCCGGGCTTTGCCATCGACCCGCAGCCGCTGCGCGAGAGCGCGGCCATGCTCGACACGCCGGACGATTTCCGGACGTGTTTTTTGAGCAGCTTGCATCGGGCGACGATCCGCTGCGGACCAAGCGCCTGCAGCTCACAAAGCTGACCAACCAATACACAGACGGACACTCCGCCGAGCGCGTCGCCGCGTTTCTGGCCGAGCGCCTCCGGGAAAGGGAGCACACATGAGACGCGTCATCACTTACGGCACCTTTGACCTGCTGCACTACGGACACATCAACCTCCTGCGCCGCGCCAAGGAGCAGGGCGATTATCTGATCGTCGCGCTCAGCACCGACGAATTCAACTGGGAGCAGAAGCAGAAAAAGAGCTACTTCTCCTACGAGGACCGCAAGCGGATGCTCGAGGCGATCCGCTATGTCGACCTCGTCATCCCGGAGGAGAGCTGGGACCAGAAGATCACCGACGTGGACAAATATCACGTGGACGTGTTCGTCATGGGCGACGACTGGAAGGGAAAGTTCGACTTCCTGAAGGACAAATGCGAGGTCGTCTACCTGCCGCGCACGCCCGAGATCTCCACGACGAAGATCAAGACCGACCTGCACACCTGAAGATGCACAAGATGCCGTCCGGCAAACGCCGGGCGGCATCTTTTCCTTTCCCGCGCCATAGAGTGGTACAAACTGCGTCGGGAGGTCGCGCGCGTGCACACACATCGCAGACTCATCGTCAACACCGCGCTCATGACCGGCTCGTCGATCGTGATGCGCTGCATTGCGCTCGTCTTTCAGGCGTGGCTCGTCGGGCACATCGGCGCGGCCGGCATCGGGCTCTATCAGCTCGTCCTGTCGGTGAGCGTGCTGTTTGCAACCTTCGCCATCTCCGGCATCCGCTTTGCCGCCACGCGCCTGATCTCCGAGGAGATGGGGCTCGAGCGCGGCGCGGGCGTCACGGGTGCGATGCGCCGCTGCGCGTGCTATGCGCTGTTTTTCGGCCTGTGCGCGGGCACGCTGGTGTATTTTCTGGCTGAGCCCGTGGGCTTTCTCTGGATCGGCGACGCGCGCACGGTGCGCTCGCTGCGCATCACGAGCATCAGCCTGCCGTGCATCGCGCTCTCGGCGGTCATGGACGGGTACTTCACCGCCTCCGGCCGCGTGTGGAAGCCGACGCTCGTGCATCTGATCGAGCAACTGGTAAGCATCACGTGCGTGATGTGGTTTTTGTCCCTTGCGGCCGCCGGCGATCTCGAGCAGAGCTGCGCCGCCGTCACGGCGGGCGGCGCGTGCGCAGACGCGGTGTCACTGCTGCTGATGACAGCGATGTACACGCTCGACCGGCGCAAATATCGCCGCGGCGGCGACACCGTACCGCACCTGACGCGGCGGATGCTTGCCGTGGCGCTGCCGCTGGCGGTGTCTGCCTATGCGCGCACGTCGCTCACGACGCTGGAGCACCTGCTCATCCCGCGCGGGCTCAAAAGCTCCGGCCTGTCGGCCGACCGCGCGCTCGCGGGCTACGGCATCGTGCACGGCATGGCGCTGCCGGTGGTGCTCTTCCCCTCGTGCCTGCTGTATGCGCTGGCAGATCTGCTCGTGCCGGAGCTGACGACGGCACAGGTCTCCGGCCGGTGCGGGGACATCCGGCGGCTGGTGCGCACGCTGCTGTACCGCTGCCTGCTGTTGCGTGCGGCACGGCCGTGCTGCTGCTGGCGTTTTCCGGGCCGCTCGGACGGCTGATCTACCACTCGGACGACGCGGGGCGCTACATCCGGCTGCTCGCGCCGCTCGTGCCGGTGATGTATCTCGACACCGTGACCGACGGCTGTCTGCGCGGGCTCGGCCAGCAGACGCGCTGCATGGCCATCAACGTGCTCGACGCCACGCTCGGCGTGGTGCTCGTGTGGGTGCTGCTGCCGCGGTTCGGGCTGGCCGGTATCTCTTTGTCCTGTATTTCAATGAGTGCGTGAACTTTACGCTCAGCTTTACACTGCTGCTGCGCACGGTGCGCCGCATCTGCGGCGGCAAAAAACCGCCGGCAGGCTGATGCCTGCCGGCGGTTTCGGGCTATGTACTGAGTCTCAGTGCTGCGGGGTGGGGTCCTTCGACTGGACCTGCGGCTGGACCTTGTCCTTCTTGCGCAGCTCCGGGAAGAGCAAAAACTCCACGCGCTTATACAGCAGATACGTCAGCGCCGAGTCAACGATGCCCTTGATGAGGTTGAACGGGACGACGGCGAACAGCACGAGCGTCGGCACACTGGTGATGCCCTTGTTCACGGCCGTGCCCATGGCGACGATCTGATCGATCGGCAGGTGGAACAGCTCGGCGAACTTCGGGATCAGGTACAGGGCGTTGAAGAGGCTGCCGAAGACCGTCATGCACAGCGTGCCGACGGCCATGCCGATGATGGCGGAGCGGCGGGTCTTGTGGTGGTGGTAGATGACAGCGGCGGGAAGGACGAACGTGCAGCCGACGACGAAGTTGGCAAAGTCGCCGACGAAAGCCGTGCTCGTGCCCTTGAGCAGAAGCTTGAGCAGCACCTTGAGCAGCTCCGTGGTGACACCGGCCACAGGGCCGAGATAGAACGCGCTCATGAGCACCGGCAGCTCGCTCAGGTCCATCTTATAGAAGCCGGGCGCGAAGAACAGCGGGATCTCGAGCAGCATCAGCACGCCGCCGAGAGCGGAGAACATGGCCACATAGCTGATGTTGCGGCTGCGGCTGCGGCGCTGCAGATCGTGGCAGACCGTGCGCTCAAACAGATACGCAAGGCCGAGCAATGCCGCGAACACAAGCGCGCAGACACCGATAAAGGACAGGTTTTCTTTCAACATGACAAAGCACCTCCATGGAATGAAAAACACCTGAAAGAACATGTCCTTCAGGCGCTGCGAACTTATGGAGGTCCGTAACATCTTCTATCATCCAGACTATACTGTCGGTATCGGAATTGCACCGATTCAACCACATTCGGCTCGCGGACTATCACCGCCGGTCGGGAATTACACCCTGCCCCGAAGACATCTCGATTCAGTTGTTTAACTACTGTCTGCATTATAGCACAGTGCCCGGAGATTGCAAGCACTTTTTTCAGGAAAGGTTTGACAGGCGCTTTTTTGTCGCGTACAATGGATGCCAGCACCGAAAAGGAGACTGCCGCCATGCCTGAGCGCGAACACACCTGCTGCTTCACCGGATACCGCGAATACAAGCTGCCCTGGGGCAGTGATGAGAATGACCCCCGCTGCCGGAAACTCCAGCAGCAGATCTTTGACGCCGTGGACGCCGTCTATGCCGACGGCATCCGCCACTTTATCTGCGGCATGGCCAACGGCTGCGACCTGTATTTTTTCGATGCCGCGCGCTATCTGCGCCTCAGTCACCCGGAGGTCACGATCGAGGCGGCCATCCCCTACTCCGGACAGGCCGACCGCTGGCGGCCGGAGCTGCGCGCGCGCTATGATTACGACCTGCGCCAGTGCGACTATCAGACGCTCGTGCAGGAGGCGTACACCGCCGGGCTGCATGATGCGCCGCAACCGCTACATGGTCGACGCCTCGCGCATCCTCATCGCCGCGTTTGACGGCCGTCCCGGCGGCACGGCGCGCACGCTTGAATACGCCGCACTGCGAAAGCTCGAGATCATCCAGCTGCCGATCGACCGCGCGCCGGTCGGGATATGATATATACCAAAAAAACACGGAGAACGAAAAATCGTTCTCCGTGTTCGTTTTTGGGATGCTAACAGGCCTCGATCTCTTTGATGTTATATTCGTTGCCTGACACCAGATAGGTATGCTCGCTTTTACAGTGCGGGCATATTTTTGCGTATTTTACCGTGGGATATGTCTGCTTGCAGTCCTCGCAGAAGGTCACGGCGGGAACGGTCTCGATCTTCAGCTCCGCCTCTTTCAGATACTGCGATTTCTGGATCGCCCACTGCCAGCAGTCCGTCAGATAGTACGGAATGATGCCGCTGACCTCGCCGATCTCCAGCGTGACGCTGGCGACCTTGGTCAGGTGGTTTTCCTCGACGACCTGCTCGACCTCGCGAATGACATAGAACACGGTTCCGAGTTCATGCATGGGTATGTTCCTCCGGCGGGTTTACTTCGCGCACTTTTCCTTGATGTCCTTGATGGTGAGCTTCGCAGCGCGCTTGACCATGTGCGGCAGGATGGCCTTCATCTTGTCCTCGGTGCGGTACATACGGCTGGCCTCCGGCATATCGCGCTGCAGGTGGATCGCATCAAACTCGCAGCGGGTGGTGCACAGGCCGCAGCCGATGCACTTGTTCTGGTCGACGACGGACACGCCGCAGCCGAGGCAGCGGGACGCCTCTGCCTTGACCTGCGCCTCCGTGAAGGTGATGCGGTCGTTGGAGAAGGTCTTGGCCTTGCTCGCGTCGTGCGCGACGGTCTGGCGCGCCGGAGCGTCGAAGCAGTCGATGGGCAGGACGGCGTTGCTCTTGTCCAGCTCGTAGAACTCGCGCGGGTCACGCGCCAGCGTCAGGCTCTGACCCTCATGCACGAAGCGGTGCAGGGACACGGCGCCCTCGCGGCCGGCCGCGATCGCGTCGATGGCGAACTTCGGACCGGTGACCACGTCGCCGCCGGCAAAGACGTCGGGCTGCGCGGTCTGATACGTCACACCGTCGACCTGGACGGTGCCGTTGCGGTTGAAGGCCATGGCCTCGGGCGCGATGCGGCCGAGGTCGACGCGCTGGCCGATGGCGCCGATGACGGACGTGACCTCGATGGTCTCGAACTTGCCGGTGCCGACGGGCTTGCGGCGGCCCTTCTCGTCGGGCTCGCCCAGCTCCATGATCTCGACCTTGATGGCCTTGACCTTGCCGTTCTCGCCGAGGATCTCGGCCGGAGCGCTCAGGAAGCGGAACTGCACGCCCTCTTCCATGGCTTCCGCGACTTCCTCCGCGTCCGCCGGCATCTCGGCCTGGCTGCGGCGGTAGATGACGTAAGTATCCTTCGCGCCGAGGCGGATGGCCGTGCGGCAGACGTCCATGGCGACGTTGCCGCCGCCGATGACGGCGCACTTCTTGCCGATGCGCGGCTTCTTGCCGAGGTTGACCTTGCGCAGGAAGTCCACGCCGCCGTACACACCGGAGAGCTCTTCGCCCGGGATGCCGATGGGCGCGCTCTTCTGCGCACCGATGGCCAGATAGAAGCCCTTGTAGCCCTGCTCACGCAGCTGATCGATGGTGAGATCCTTGCCGATCTCGACGCCGCACTGGAAGTGGACACCCATCTCCTTGAGCACCTCGATCTCGGCGTTGACCACGTCCTTCTCGAGGCGGAAGCTCGGGATGCCGAGGGTCAGCATGCCGCCGGGCACCTCGTTTTTATCAAACACGGTGACGTTTTCATAGCCCATGTTCGCCAGATAGTAGGCGCACGACAGGCCGGCCGGGCCGGCGCCGATGATGGCGATCTTCTCCGGGTACGGATCGGCGATGCCGCGGTGGGTGATGACTTTCGGGATGTAGCGCTTGTCGGCCTGGAGCTCCTGCTCGGCGACAAACTTCTTGATCTCGTCGATGGCGACGGCGCGGTCGACGTTGCCGCGGGTGCAGGCTTCCTCGCAGCGGCGGTTGCAGATGCTGCCGCAGACGGCCGGGAACGGGTTATCCTGCTTGATGAGCTTGAGCGCGTCCAGATAGCGGCCCTGCGCGGCCAGATTGATGTAGCCCTGCACGGCGATGTGCGCCGGGCAGGCGGTCTTGCAGGGTGCGGTGCCGGACTCGTGGCACTGCTTCTGGTTGTCGTCCTTATAGTTCGGGCTCCACATGTGCTCGCCCCAGTGGTTATCGTCCGGCAGCGGCTGCTTCGGATAGGTCACGGGGCCGGTCTTGGTGCACAGCTTCTGGCCGAGCTTGGCGGCGCCGGCCGGGCAGACCTCGGCGCACTTGCCGCAGGCGACGCACTTCTCGGCGTCGACATGGGCGCGGTAAGCGGAGGCGGACATATTGGGCGTGTTGAACAGCTGGCTCGTTCTCAGCGCGAAGCAGGAGCCGAGCGCGCAGTTGCAGATGGCAAAGATCTTATTCTCGCCGTCGATGTTCGTGATCTGGTGGACATAGCCGTTGTCCTCGGCGCGCTGGATGATCTCCATCGCCTCTTCATAGGTAATGTCGCGGCCCTTGCCGGTCTCGCGGCAGTAGTCGGCAAACTGGCCGACGGCAATGCACAGCTCGTCCTGCAGCTCGCCGCAGCCCTGCCCCTGAATGCGCATGGCGTTGCGGCAGGAGCAGTAGCCAACGCCGATGTGCCCCTCATACTTCTTCAGCCAGTGGGAGATGTGCTCGACATCGACCGACTCGTTCGTGGCCGGGATGGCCTTCTCGACCGGGATGACGTGCATGCCGACGCCAGCGCCTCCGGGAGGCACCATGCAGGTGATCTTCGTCAGCGGCAGAAACGACATGCGCTCGAAAAACTGCGCGATCTCCGGGTGCTCCTCCACCTGCTGGAGGTTCATGTTCATCAGCTCGGCAGAGCCGGGCACGAAGATCGGCAGCACCCACTGCTTGTGGTGATCCTCGTTCTCCCAGTTGTACTCAAGCAGGCCGATCATGGACATCTGGTCAAAGAGCTGCTCCACGTAGACGGGGTCCTTGCCGTCTTCTTGCCGATCTCGGCCGGGGTGGTCGGCACACGCACCTTCATCGCGAGCGCAAGCTCCGCCATCTCGTCGGTGACGACGCTGGCCAGGCCATAATACTCGGGCGAATCCTCGTCGAGCTTCGTCATGCCGAGCTTGACGTCCACACGGTCGGTGATCTTCTTGCCTAGTTTCAGGATCAGTTCTCTTGCCATTTTCAGGTTCCTTTCTTCCCCTTTAAATATTTTGTTTTCATTCCCTGGTTTGTGAATAGATACGCAATCTATTGTAGCACATCTCACACATACAATTCAATATGCAAATGGGCAACACATTGTTGAAGATTGCAAAATTCCGGTCAATTTCGCCTGCCTGTCTTGACATTTTCAACAGGCGGTGCTATGCTTTTTCATAACCATTTGGTCAATATCACGCAGATTCTCGAGGAGGAAACGGCAATGGCTCAGATCCGGATCCATGTTCTGCACTGTGGAAAGATCGGCGTCGCGCCGAACCTCCCGGCGAGCGGCCAGTGGCGCTGGCCGGCAAAGGCGGACGCGCGGCGGCTGAAGAACGATGCACGCATCTGGCTGCCGGTGTCGACGTATCTCGTGGAGCACCCGAAGGGGCTGTTTCTGGTCGACGCCGGTCTGCCGCGCACTGTGAGCCCGACCGGGGTGGAGGACCGCGCGGCGCAGCTGCGCATGTTCGGCCGCGGGTGGTACACGCTCGTACACAGCGTCGTCGCACCGGGACAGTCGATCGGCGAGCAGCTGGCCGCGCGCGGCATCCGGCCGCGGGATCTGGACTATGTGCTCTTTTCCCACCTCGACCCGGATCATATCGCCGGCATCAGCGAGGTGCGGGGCGCAAAGCGCCTGCTCGTTCCGGAGGAGGAGTACTTCTGGTCGTGCCGCGTCAACCTGCGCTACACCTCGCGCAGGCTGTGGATCGACGAGCCGCCGGAGCGCTTCTGGTACCGCGTGAACCACATCGGGCCGGAGAGCCGCTCCTACGACCTCTTCGGTGACGATTCAGTTCATCTCGTGCACGTCGCCGGGCACACAGAGGGCATGTTCGCAACGCTCATCCGCAATGGTGACCGGTACGTGCTACTCAATGCCGACGGCGCGGCAAGCCCCCGCTCGTGGGCGGAGGGCACGGTGCCCGGCATCTGCGAAAACAGCGTGCGCGCCAAAAAGGCACTCGACTGGATCGGCAGCATGAGCCGCGATCCCGCGTGCGTGGCGTCGCTGTGCAGCCACGATCCCGATATCGCACTGCAAACGATCGAATTTTAGAATAGATACATTCATTTTTTCTAATGCGTATTCCGCACTGCTTTTGTGGATTTTGGGGTTGACAAGCGCAGGGAACTGCGTTATACTGCGCTCGTTTCCACAGGAAACCGTGATTTTGAACGAAAGGAGACGCGTCGTATTATGAAGTTTGCTCAGACGAACAACATGATGATGGCTATGATGATGTACATGCCCGGCTGCATGTGCATGTTTCGTCGTGCTCGAAAATACGACTCGTCTTGTGTTCGCTTCCAATAACGGCTGATTTTCCATACCAAGCCGTATCCGCAGAGGCCGGAAGACAACGAGTCTTCCGGCCTCTGTTTTTTTGTTCCGAAAAATTCATTCTGCGAGGGAGAATCCACCATGATCGAAATCGAACATCTCAACAAGACCTACCCCTCTCCAACCGGCGACATCCACGCGCTGCGGGATGTGGACCTGCGCATCGATGACGGGGAGATCTTCGGCATCATCGGCCTGAGCGGTGCCGGCAAGAGCACGCTCGTGCGCTGCATCAATCTCCTCGAGCGGCCGACCTCCGGCACGGTGCGCATCGACGGGCGCGACATGACGCAGCTCAGCCGACGCGATCTGCTCAAGGCGCGGCAGGACATCGGCATGATCTTCCAGAGCTTCAACCTGCTCGAGCAGCGCACGGTGCTGCGCAACATCTGCTTCCCGCTCGAGATCGCGGGCGTCAAGCGCGACAAGGCGCAGGCGCGCGCCGAGGAGCTGCTCGAGCTCGTCGGATTGTCCGACCGCGCGAAGGCCTATCCCTCGCAGCTTTCCGGCGGCCAGAAGCAGCGCGTGGCCATTGCCCGTGCCCTGGCGACGCGGCCGAAATACCTCCTGTGCGACGAGGCCACCAGCGCCCTCGACCCGAACACCACGCAGTCGATCCTCCGCCTGCTCAAGCAGATCAACCAGACGCTCGGCGTGACGATCGTCGTCATCACGCACGAGATGCGCGTCATCGAGCAGATCTGCCAGCGCGTGGCCGTCATCGACCAGAGCTGCATCGCCGAGATCGGCAACGTCAGCGATGTGTTCACCCACCCGAAATCCGACATTGCCAAAGCGCTCATCCTTCCCAAGAGCCCGACCGAGAACCTCCCGCCGTGCACGGGCAAGCGGCTGCGCCTCGTCTTTGATGGCAGCTGCTCCAACGAACCGGTCATCTCGCGCATCACGCTCGAGTGTCACGTGCCGGTGAACATCCTCTTCGCCGACACCCGCATCGTCGAGGGCAGCATCTACGGCCACATGGTCATCGACCTGCCCGACGATCCGCAGCAGTTCCACGATGTGCTGCGCTGGCTCGAGCACAACCACATCTCTTATCTTCAGGAGGTTTAAGCCATGTCTGAATTGCTCATCAAGCTCTGGCAAAACGGCATCCTGCAGCTCGGCATCTGGGAGACCGTTTACATGACGCTCATCTCTACGTTCTTCGCCTATCTCATCGGCCTGCCGGTCGGGCTCATCCTGCGCATGACCGACCGCGACGGCATCCACCCCATCGGCTGGCTCAACCGCACGCTCGGCATTATCGTCAACGCCCTGCGCAGCATCCCGTTCATCATCCTCATGGTGGCCATGCTTCCGGTGGCAAAGTTCGTCGTCGGCACGAGTCTCGGCAACCGCGCCGTGATCGTGACGCTCGTCATCGCCGCCGCCCCGTATGTGGCACGCATGGTCGAGTCCGCCGCCAAGGAAGTCAACGCCGGCGTCATCGAGGCCGCGCAGTCCATGGGCGCGTCCACGCTGCGCATCATCTGGAAGGTCATCATCCCGGAGGCCAAGCCCGCGCTCATCACCGGCGGCGTCATCTCCACCGTGACCATCCTCGGCTACTCCGCCATGGCCGGCACGATCGGCGGCGGCGGCCTCGGTCAGATCGCCATCACCTACGGCTACCAGAAGTATGACGATCAGATCGTCTGGCTGTGCGTAGCACTGACCATTCTCATCGTGCAGATCCTGCAGGAGTTCGGCATGTACATCGCCCGCCGCACCGACCGGCGCGCCCGCACCTGACAGGAGGTGCACCCCATGCATCTGCACTATCCCGCGCTGTTGCGCGTAAACATCCGCCGCGGACGAATGTGCCGCTGATAAACTGCACATTCTATCATCCGAAACCACACAAATTCTAAAACAAAAATATAAAGGAGAAACTACCATGAAAAAGATCACTTCCCTCATCCTCGCCCTCGTGCTGGCGTTCTCACTCGTGTCTCTGAGCGCCTGCGGCGGCAAGGCCACCGATGACAAAAACAGCGATTCCGCCGATGACAAGGTCATCACCGTCGGCGCCAGCGCCACCCCGCACGCCGAGATCCTCGAGCAGATCAAGCAGGCGCTTGCCGACGAGGGCTACGAGCTCAAGATCGTCACCTATGATGACTATGTCCTGCCGAACCAGGCGCTGGCCGACGGCACGCTCGACGCAAACTACTTCCAGCACAAACCCTATCTCGACAGCTTCAACGCCAAAAACGGCACGAGCCTCGTCTCCGCCGGCATCATCCACTATGAGCCGTTCGGCATCTACGGCAACGGTGTCACCGACCTGAAGGGTCTCGCCAAGGGCGCGACCATCATCATCCCCGCCGACGACAGCAACGAGACCCGCGCCCTGTTCCTGCTCCAGCAGGAGGGCCTGATCAAGCTTCCCGATGACGCGGACGCCGCCAAGGGCGTGAGCACGCTCGACATCGTCGACGACGGCGGCTACAACATCGTCACCGTGCAGGCCGACACCGTCCCGGCCCAGCTCAAGAACGCGAGCGCCGGCACCATCGCCGTCATCAACGGCAACTACGCTGGCCGCCGGTCTGAAGATCAGCGACGCGCTCGCCACCGAGAACGCCGACGGCACCGCCGCGCAGACCTACGCCAACATCATCGCCGTGCGCGCCGGCGACGAGAACAGCCCGAAGACGCAGGCGCTGCTCAAGGCGCTCAAGACCGACGCCGTCAAGCAGTACATCGCCGACACCTACAACGGCGCTGTCGTTGCAAGCTTCTGAGTGATCTCTCCCCCCTCTTTCTGAAAAACGCACGAATCCCCCGGCTGCTGCCGGGGGATTTTTGCGCCTGTCAGGAGGCGTTATGGGCATAGCTGTTGTCGACCAGGCGGTCAAAGTCCACCCAGCCGGCGTGCTCGAGCACGCCCGCCGTCTCCATGACGGTCTCAAGCCGCTCAAGGGACGACTGCGCCATGACCGGCGTCGCGTTCCACGCGTCGATGTCCTTGTAGCGCTGCACGACCTGCGTGAGCACGGACACGTCCGTGTCCGGAAACTGCGGGGCGATGATGGCGGCGGTCTCGGCCGCGTCGTGCTCCGGCGATCCATTTCTGCGCGCGGGCAATGGCGTTGGTAAAGCGCTGCACGATGTCCGCATGGTCGTTTATGTACACCTGCGAGGCGAAGTAGGCCGTGTACGGGATCTCGCCGCTCTCCTGCCCGACGGACGCGAGGATATACCCCTTGCCCGCCTGCGCGACCTCGGTGGCCGTCGGCTCAAAGAGCGTGACAAAATCGCCGTTGCCGCCGGTGAACGCCCCGGCCATCATGTTGAACTGCACCGTTGTATCCACGGCGGCGTCCGTGCCGGGGACGATGCCGTTTTGCCGCATGACGTATTCGAGCGTCATCTCCGGCACGCCGCCCGCGCGGCCGCCGATGACGGTCCTGCCGCGCAGCAGCTCCCAGGAAAACGGCACATCCTCTCGTCCGACGAGGAACGACCCGTCGCGCTTCGTGAGCTGGCCGAACACGACCGGGTGATCGTCCTTGCCCTGATTGTACACGTAGATGCATGCCTCCGGTCCGGCAAGACCGATGTCCGCCTGCCCGGTGAGCACCGCCGTCATGACCTTGTCGGCGCCGCCGCCGTTGCTCAGTTCGATCTTCAGACCCTCATCCGCGAAAAAACCCTGCTCCAGCGCCACATACTGCGGCGCGTAGAACACCGAATGTGTCACCTCGCTCAGGCGGACGGTGGCCGTCTCCTGCTTGCCGCAGGCGCACAAGGCCGCCGGCAGCAGCACCGCCAGAACCCCACAAAGAAACCGTTTCATTGCGTCACTCCCAACCGATTTTTGAATCCCTTCTCCAGCCACAGCACAAGCTGATACATCACCACGGCCGCCGCCGCAAGCACGAAGACGGTCGCCATCACAAGGTCCATGTTGAACACCTGCGACCCGTAGACGATCAGATAGCCGAGACCGGCTTTGGACACCAGAAATTCGCCCATGATGACGCCGACCCACGACAGGCCGACGTTCACACGCAGCGTATTGAAGAGCGTGGCGTAGTTGGCCGGAATGACCAGCCGCCACAGGATCTGATGGCGCGTCGCGCCGAGCGTCTGCATCAGGCGGATCTTCTCCCGATCCGTGGACAGAAAGCCCACGTGCATATTCAGGATCGTGACAAAGAGCGAAATTGCGACCGTCATGGCGATGATCGAGCCCGTGCCCGCGCCGATCCAGACGATGAACACCGGCCCGAGCGCCGTCTTCGGCAGCGCGTTGAGCACGACCAGATACGGGTCGAGCACGCGCGAGAGCAGCTTGCTCCACCACAGACCGATGGCGATGAGCGTGCCGAGCAGCGTCCCGAGCAGGAAGCCCGCCACGACCTCCAGACACGACGTGCCGATGTGCAGCCACAGCTCGCCGGAAGCCTGCAGCGCCACGAGCGTGCGCACCACGCGCGACGGGCTGCTGACGATGAAGGCGTCCACCCAGCCGCAGCGCGCCGCGAGCTCCCACAGCCGAGAAACACCGCCAGCAGCAGCACCTGCAGCGCCAGCACGACCGACGGCGGCGGCGCTGCGCGCGCAGATAGGCCGCGCGCTGCGGGGAGGGCGACCGTTCAGGCATTGACATCCAGCTCCTCCCATATTTGATTGAACAGCGTCTGAAATTCCGCCCGGCTGCGCCGCTGCAGCGGCGGCACGGCACGCAGCGCGCCGAGGTCATGGATGGCCTTGACGGTCGCGGGGCGGTGCGTGAGCACGACGATGCGGTCCGAGAGGCTGATGGCCTCGGAAATGTCGTGCGTGACGAGCAGCGCCGTCTTGTGCTCGCGGCGGATGATCTGCGCGATGTCGCCCGACACGGCCAGCCGCGTCTGTAGTCCAGCGCGGAAAACGGCTCGTCGAGCAGCAGCACATCCGGCGATGTCGCCAGCGTGCGGATGAGTGCGCAGCGCTGGCGCATCCCGCCCGAGAGCTGGTTTGGCAGCTTGCGCGCAAAGCCCGCGAGCTGATACTGCTCAAGCAGATCATGTACGCCCTCGCGCCGCGCGGGTGTGTTCTCGTGCCGGATCTCCAGCCCGAGCGTCACGTTGCCCCAGATCGTGCGCCAGTCAAAAAGCTGATCGCGCTGGGGCATCAGCCCCGCCTTCCCTGTCGGCGCGCGCACGGGCTCCCCGTCGACGAGCACCTCCCCGCCCGACGGATGCTCAATACCGGCGATGAGCGCCAGCAGCGTGGACTTTCCGCAGCCGGACGGCCCGACGATGCTCACAAACTCGCCGTCGGCCACGCCGAAGGTCACATCCCGCAGCGCCGCCACCTCGCCGTCCGGCGCCTGATAGGTCAAGGCGGCGCGGCGCAGCTCGATTTTCATGGCGTCTCCCCCTTTGCTTGCGCCAAATCGCTTTCTCCTCAGTGTATGCCCAAGGCGCATGGTGCGTGCAAAGCACGAAAAAGCACGCATCCGCAAGATGCGTGCCCTTTCTGTCTTCTGTTTTCATCCGCTCACGCCGTCGCCTTCATCGCACGCTGGAGCACAGACTGCAGCGGCTGATTGTGCGACCGGCAGATACGCCCGAGCCGGTAAAGGCAGGACGGATCGCGCGTGATGTGGTTCACGCCCCAGTCGCACGACAGCGTCGCCTGAAAGCCCATGCCGCGCAGGACCTGATCCGTCCGGTCGCTGTATTTGCCGTAGGGGTAGGCAAAGGTGTCCGGTGTGCGGCCGGTATGCTCCGCGAGCTCATCCTGCAGGCGCTGAAGGTCTGCGCGCAGCAGCTGCGTATACGCCGCGTCCGACTCGCCCCGGTTCTGCATGCAGCCGTGCCGCTCGGATGTGTAGGCGTGCAGGTCGTAGGAGTGGTTCTGCACCTCGACGAGACCGGAGGCGAGCATCTCATTGAGCTGGTCCCATGTGACGTGCGCATAGTCGATGCTCTCGCTCGGCCACTCGGTGAAATCGTCCGTGTTGCGCCCGAGCAGCGAAAAGACGATGCGCGCCGCATATTGCCGCAGCAGCGGCAGCACATAGACGTAGTTGTTGTAGTACCCGTCGTCAAAGCTGAGCACGATGGGCTTTTCCGGCAGCGGCGTGCCGTCGCGCACGTAAGCGATGACGTCCGCCATGACGATCGTCGTGTAGCCATTGTCGGCCAGCCATTTGAGGTCCGTCTCAAATTCCCACGGCTGGATGGCGTCCTTGCCGGACTTGTCGGGCTTCACCTCATGATACATGATGATCGGCAGCAGCACGGGATCGGCAGCAGCGTCGGTCTCCCCGGCGGCATAGGCCGCGAACGGACAGAACACGAACAGCACCGACAGCACGACGGCCATCACGCGCTGGGGAACCGGCAGCACCTGGCGCACAGTACCCATCTCCTCTCGTTGGAATTGGGGTTAGTGTGCACCAATACGCCGGAAATCATGCGTGCGCCGCGCGTTTTTCCACCGCGCGCTGCACACATTTGACGAGCTCCACGACCGGGATGACCAAGACCGCGAGCCCCATGGCCACGGCATACTCGGCGGCGGAGATGGGCGTGAAGTCAAAGGCGTTGGCCAAAAACGGCACATAGATGCACAGCGTCGTGAGCGCAAGGCTCGCCGCGGCCGCGCCGACGAGCGCCCAGTTGGGCGTGCGCAGCGTGAACATACTCGCCCGGTGCGCGCGCATATTGAAGCTGTGGAAGATCTCCGCCATGCTCAGCGTCAGAAACGCCATCGTCGTGCCGTCGGGCGAATTCGTGACCGTCCAGACGCCGTACTCCATGTAGTGGCCGATGAAGAACGCCGCCAGCGTCAGCAGCGCACACATCACGCCCTGATACACGCAGTCGAAGCCGACGCCGTGCGCGAAGATGCTCTCTCGCGCGCTGCGCGGTGGTCGGGACATGATGTCCGGCTCTGCGCGCTCCATGCCGAGCGCCAGCGCCGGGAAGCAGTCGGTGAGCAGATTGATCCACAGCAGGTGCACCGGCTCAAGGATCGTAAAGCCGAGCATCGTCGCGGCGAAGATGCTCAGCACCTCGCTCATGTTCGAGCCGAGCAGGAACTTCACGGCGCGGCGGATGTTGTCATAAATGCGCCGCCCCTCCTCGACCGCGCCGACGATGGTGGCAAAGTTATCGTCGGCGAGCACCATATCGGCCACGTTTTTCGTCACGTCCGTGCCGGTGATGCCCATGCCGATGCCGATGTCCGCCGCGCGGATACTCGGCGCGTCGTTGACGCCGTCGCCGGTCATGGCGGTGATGAAGCCGGCGTCGCGCCACGCCTGAACGATGCGCGTCTTGTGCTCCGGCTGCACGCGGGCATAGACGCTGATGTGCTGCAGGCGGCAGCGGAACGTGTCGTCGTCCATGGCACTGAGCTCCGCGCCGGTGACGGCCTCGTCGCCGGGGCCGAGCAGGCCGAGCTCACGCGCGATGGCGCTGGCGGTGTCCACATGGTCGCCGGTGATCATGATCGGGCGGATACCGGCGCTGCGGCAGTCACGGATGGCGTCCACGACCTCGGGACGCACCGGGTCGATCATCCCCGCCAGGCCGAGAAAGCACAGGTGCTGCTCGAGCGCTGCGGGCGACGTGTCGCCCGGCAGCGCGTCATACGTGCGCATGCCCGCTGCCAGCACGCGCAGCGCCCGGCCGGTCATGTCGCGGTTATGCGCGGCGATCTCAGCGCGGTGCGCGTCCGTCATGGGCACGGCCTGCCCGTCGATCCAGATGCGGTCGCACAGCGGCAGCAGCACATCGGGCGCGCCCTTGGTGTACTGCACGACGGAGCTGCCATCCGTGTGCAGCGTGCTCATCATCTTGCGCTCGCTGTCAAACGGTGCCTCGGCCACGCGCGGCAGCTGCGCGCGCAGCGCGCTCGGCGACAGCCCCTGTGTGACCGCCCAGCGCACGAGCGCGGCCTCGGTCGGTTCTCCGGTCACGGTGTCCGTATCCGGGTCGTGCACGGCGTCGGCACACAGCGCCATGGCCGTGGCGAGCAGGTGCTCGTCGCTGCCCGCAGACGCCGTGACGGTCATGCGGTTTTGCGTGAGCGTACCGGTCTTGTCCGTGCAGATGATCTGCGCGCAGCCGAGCGTCTCGACTGCCGTGAGCCGGCGGATGACCGCACTGCGGCGGCTCATGTTCGTCACGCCGATCGACAGCACGATCGTCACGACCGCAGCCAGCCCCTCCGGAATGGCGGCGACCGCAAGACTCACGGCGATGAGGAACGTGTCGAGCACGACGCGGCCGCTGATCGAGCCGGCGCGCAGCACGCCGACCGCGAACACGATCGCGCAGATGCCCAGCACCAGCCACGTCAGGATGCGGCTCAGCTGCGACAGTCGCAGCTGCAGGGGCGTCTTGTTTTCCTTCGTCTGCGTGAGTGCGTCGGCGATGTGCCCCATCTGCGTCTGCATACCGGTCTCGGTGACGACGGCGCGGCCGCGCCCGTAGACGATGCTGCTGCCGAGGTAGAGCATATTGCTGCGGTCGCCGAGACCGATCTCGCCGTCGGCTGTGAGCGCGTCGGCGGATTTTGACACCGGCACACTCTCGCCGGTCAGCGCAGCCTCCTCCGCGCGCAGGCTGGCACTCTCGATCACGCGCGCGTCGGCCGGTACGGCGTCGCCCGCCTCGAGCACGAGCACGTCGCCCACGACGAGCGTCTCACTCGGGACGGTCACGAGCTTGCCGCCGCGCAGCACGCGGCTGTGCGCCGCGCTCAGTTCCTTCAGCGCGGCGATGGCCTGCTCGGCCTTGCTCTCCTGATACACACCGAGCACTGCGTTGATGATGACGACGAGCAAAATGATGATGACATCCGCAAAGCTCTCGTGCGCATATGCGCTCGTGACAGCCGAGACCAGCGCCGCCGCAAGCAGCACAAGGATCATCGGATCGGCCAGCTGCTGGAAAAAGCGCTTCACGAGCGATGGTTTCGGCGGTTCGGTGAGCACATTGCGCCCGTCGCGCGCAAGGCGCGCGGCGGCCTGCTCTGGTGTGAGACCGTCGGGCGTGCTGTCGAGTGCGTGCAGGGTGTCCGATGGCGGCTGCCGGTAGTATTCCACGGTTTCGTCCTCCTTCAAGTGTCAGATATAGTTTCCCCGGAAATGAAAAAAGAGACCTACCTGCCCTATGGGCAGATAAGTCTCATCATTTCAGACCGAGCCAGATCCAACGGATCGGTTGTTGGCCGGGCCGCGCGACAGATCGCGCCAATTACTCCCTTATCGGTCTCCATTGTATGCGATGGCGCGCGGGAAAACAAGTGAAATCTGCGCACAGCTCCGCATCTTAGCGCGTACTTAACGTTTCGCGCTCCGGCGCCAGATCTTCTGCGCCTCCGCAGCCGCAATGAGCTGCTCGCGAAAGTCCGGATGTGCGATGGAGACCAGCGCCTCGGCACGCTCCCACGTGCTGCGCCCGGCGAGATTTACCACGCCCTGCTCCGTCGCCAGATAATACGCCTGTGCGCGCGGGGACGTGACGATGTCGCCGCCGAAATGCGGCAGGATGCGCGAATGGCGCACACCGTCCCTGTCCGTGAAGGTGGACGTCATGCAGATGAACGCCTTGCCGCCGCGCGCCATGGCCGCGCCCGTGAGAAAATCAAGCTGGCCGCCCGTGCCGCTGATCTGGCGCAGACCGGAGCTCTCGGACGCGACCTGCCCGTAGAGATCGGCCGCGATGCAGCTGTTGATCGACACCATGTTGTCGAGCTGCGCGATGACCTCGGGCGCATTGACATAGGACAACGGCGCGGCGATGACGCCGGGGTTGTCGTCCACCCAGTCATACAGCCGCTTCGACCCGAGCGCAATGCCGAGCATCCCCTGCCCGCGGTGTAGCGTGCAGCGGCGGTTCGTGAGCACGCCCGCCTCGTGCAGCTCGAGATACGCGTCCGAGCAGAGCTCGGTGTGCATGCCGAGGTCGCGCAGGCCGGACTGGGCCAGCAGCTTTCCGAGCACGGTGGGCATGCCGCCGATGCCGAGCTGAACGGTCGCCCCGTCGCAGATGTGCGGCAGGAGCAGGTTTGCGATCGCGGTGTCCTCCGCGCTCGCCGGGTGCTCGGGCGGATCGGAAAACGGCGCGTGCGCCACCCTCAACGATCATGTCCACGTCAGAGATGTGGATGACTTCGTCAAAGCCGCCACGCAGCCGCGGCAGATGCTCGTTGATCTCCAGAATGACGATGTCCGCCTGCTCGAGGATCGCGCGGGACACGCCGGTCGCCGCCGAGAGGTTGAAGTACCCGTGGCGATCCATCGGCGTGACGCACGCCATGGCGACATTCACGGTGAGAAACTGCCGGTAATACCACGCAAGGTTGCGGAAGATCATCGGCGTGAAGTAGCACAGGCCGCGGTCACACAGCCTGCGCTCATACGCCGAGCAATGCCATGTGTGGTAGAGAAAATGCGTCTGCTCCGGGTCGCACTCGACGATCTGCAGCGGGCCCATGCAGAGATTGCCGCGCACCTTCACGTCGTGCAGCTCGTCACGCCGGGCGGCAAGCGCCGCATCGAGCAGCGGCGGGAAGCCGAGCCCCGACGTATAGTCCACCCAGTCGCCGTTCCTTCACGGCACGCACCGCCTCGGCGGGCGTGCGCAGCTTGCTGCGGTATTCGGCCTGATAGTCCATCGTCGCTCCTCCTAGAAGATCTGATCTTTTTGCACCGGCGTCTGAAACAGGCGGCAGATCTCCGCGTAATCGTCCGTCTGGCCGAGGATCCACATGAGCTTTGTGACCACGGCCTCGCTCGTCATGCTGTAGGCCTCGATGAGCCCGAGCTCACGCTTGGCGCGGTGACCGACCTGATACACCTCCATGTCGCTGCCCTCGTGGGGGACCTGTGTCGTCATGACGATGACGCGGCCGGACTGCACCCAGTCGCGTACGGCGTTATAAAAGCTCTCGTCGCCGTAGCACGGCAGGCCGCCGACGCCGAAGCTCTCGATCACGAGCGCGCGGTAGTGGGCCTTGAGGTAGTCGAAAATGCCGGCGTCGATGCCGGGGATGAGCTTGAGCACGAACACGCCGGGATCGAGCCGGTCGTAACTTTGGCAAGCCTATGACATGCTCTGGGATGTAATACACGACCTGCCGGCCGCGCAGGATGGCCGTCTCGGGGTAGTCGATGCTCGAAAAGGCGTTGTAGCTCTTCGTGCGCATCTTGCGCGCACGGGTGCCAAGGATGACCTTGTGGTCAAAGACAATGTGCACGCCGCACGCACCGTCGTCGCAGGCGTAGAGGAAAGGCGCCGCGCAGGTTCTCGCGCGCGTCGGTGTCCTGATTGAAGATCGACTGCTGCGAGCCGGTGATGACGACGGGCTTGGCGTTATTCTGGATGAGATACGAGAGCGCGGCGGCGGTGTAGGCCATCGTGTCCGTGCCGTGCGTGAGGACGAAGCCGTCATAAGCATCGTAGTGCGCGCGCACGCACGCCGCCATCTGCAGCCAGTCGCGGCTGTTGATGTTCGTGCTGTCGCGATTCATGAGCTGCACGGTGTCGATGCGGCACAGCTGCTCGAGCTCCGGCACCTCGGCAAGCAGCTCCTCGGAAGTGAGCTGCGGTGTGAGTCCGTCGGCCGTCGCCTTGGACGCGATCGTGCCGCCGGTGGCGATCATAAGAATATGCTTCATATCAGTCTTTCACTTTCTTCCAGTAGTCGAGCGATGCAAAGCCCCGCTCGAGCTGCATCGCCGTATACTCCTCGCACACGCGCGCAAGCTGCCTGCGCCCCGCGTCGCCGAGCGTGAAGGAAAAGATCCGCTTCGGGTCGGCGTTCACAACGTGGCGCATGGCGGCCAGCGTCTCCGGCAGCAGCGGCGTGACGGCAGACGAGCTCGCGCCCCGGCACTGCGCGCAGTACACCGCGCCGCCGCGCGGGGAAAACCACGGCTCGTCCGGCTCCGCCGCACCGCACTGCGCGCAGCACGACAGGTCCGGCTCATAGCCGGCCAGACACATGAGCCGCAGCTCGAACACCGCCTTGATCTGCTCCGGCGGGCACAGCGCGCGGCTGAGCGCATAGAGGCTGTTGAGCCCAAGCTGCAGCACCGGCGGATCGGGATACTCCTCGGCGGAGACGGTCTCAAGGAGCTCAGCAAAATAGCTCCCGAGCGCAAACGCACCGAGATCTGCGCGCAGGCCCGAGAAACTCCTCGACCGTGGACGCCTCGTTGAGCGTGCGGCGGCCGCGGTTTTCAAAGATCGTCATGTCCGAATAGGTCAGCAGCTGCGTCGCCGCCGTGATGCGGCTGCCCTTGCGCAGCGCGCCGCGTGCGCGGACGGTCATCTTCCCTCGTGCTGCGTGAGCACGGTGAGGATCTTGTCCGACTCTTTGTAGCGCACCTCGCGCAGCACGAGACCTCGGGTCGTAAGAAACATCGTATGTACCTCATCAGGCGGGGCGGCGGACGGTCGCATCCGCCGCAGACTCATCGGTCGTCTGCGCCAGCGCGTTTTGCGCGGCGCGGTAGTAAAGGTAGCCGAGCGGATCACCGGTATCCGCAAACAGCTGCCAGAAAAACATCGTCCTGCACAGGAAACCACCTCGCTGCGCATAGTGTCTGCACAGCGGGGTGGATTTATGGCTGGTAATAAAGGGTCACTGGTCGGTAAAGCCAAAATTGCGCAGCTGGGCGGCCGAGTCGCGCCAGTTTTCCTTGACCTTGACCCATGTCTGCAGGTACACCTTCGTGCCCATGAAGCGCTCGATGTCCTGCCGCGCAAGCTCACCGATCTTTTTGAGCATCGCGCCGTGCTTGCCGATGATGATGCCCTTGTGGCTCTCCTTTTCGCAGTAAATGGTCACATCCATGTCGATGATGCCGTTATCGCGCTCGGAAAACTTGTGACCTCAACGGCCGTGCCGTGCGGGATCTCCTTATCGAGGCACAGCAGCAGCTTTTCGCGCACGAGCTCGGCGCAGATCTGCTTTTCGGGCATATCGGAGATCATATCATCCGGGAACAGCTGCGGTCCGGCACGGCAGCTGCGCAGCTCGTTTAAGAGCTCCTCGAGCCCGTCGCCGTTCTGGGCAGACACCGGCACGATCGCGCGCCACGGCAGCGCCTCGGAATAGGCGGCGATGACGGCCAGCAGCTCCTGCTTTTCGACCGTGTCGATCTTGTTGATGACGAGCACTGCCGGAGCGTTAGATGTGCGGATGCGCTCGATGAGGGCGTGCTCCTGCTCGCCGACGGAGGCGATTGGCTCGACAACGAGCATCACGCCGTCAACGTCCGCCACGCTCTCGCGCACGACCTGCACCATGTAGTCGCCCAGACGGTTGCGCGGCTTGTGAAAGCCCGGCGTGTCCATGAGGATAAGCTGCGCGTCGCCGCGGTTGACGACGGCGCTGATGCGGTTGCGCGTCGTCTGGGGCTTGTTCGAGACGATGGCGATCTTCTCGCCCAGCGAGGGCGTTTGTGAGCGTGGACTTGCCGACGTTCGGCCGTCCGCAGATGGTGATCATAGCGGTTTTGGTAATCATTCGTTTCTCCTTATACGTCCAGCAGACGCATGATCTCTTTTTCGCGTGCGCGCATGCGGCGCTTGTCCTCGCCCTCGTCCACATGGTCATAGCCGAGCAGGTGCAGCACGGAGTGCACGGTCAGATAGCTGACCTCGTGCGCGAAGCTGTGGCCGTAGGTCTCGGACTGTTCGGCGCAGCGCTCCATGGAGATGACCATGTCGCCGAGCATGGCGCGCTCGGTCTCGTAGTCCCACTCGCAGGCGTCGGGGTCGAACGCGCCGGGCGTGAGCTCATTCATGGGAAACGACAGCACATCCGTCGCCCGGTCGACGCCACGCTGCTCGCAGTTGATGGTGTGGATGGCGTCATCGTCCGTGAGCGTCACATCGAGCTCACACGGGACGCTCACGCCCTCGGCCTTGAGCGCAGCGGCGGCTGCGCGCTTGACGTAGCGCTGCGTGTCCGGGAATCCCAGGCCCGGCGCGTGCGGGTGATGGTGATCTTGACCTGTGTCATGCTTTTTTCCTCACAGTCGTCTTGCGCGCGGCGGGCTTTTTGGCCGCGGCCGCGGCGTGTTTTTCTCTCTGCTTATCGTCCTGCTCGTAGGCGGCGATGATCTTCTGCACGAGTGCGTGGCGCACGACGTCCGCGCCCGTCAGGCGGCAGATGGCGATGTCGTCAATGCGGTCGAGGATGCGCAGCGCCTCCTTGAGGCCGGACGGCTTGTCCGACGGCAGGTCGATCTGCGTCACGTCGCCGGTAATGACGACGTGTGAGCCGAAGCCGATGCGCGTCAGGAACATCTTCATCTGCTCGCGGGAGGTATTCTGCGCCTCGTCGAGGATGATGAAGCTGTCATCGAGCGTGCGCCGCGCATATACGCCAGCGGCGCGACCTCGATGTTGCCGCGCTCGAGATACTTCGCGTAGGCGTCCGCGCCGAGCATCTCAAAGAGCGCGTCGTACAGCGGGCGCAGGTAGGGGTCGACCTTGTTCTGCAGGTCGCCGGGCAGAAAGCCCAGCCGCTCGCCCGCCTCGACCGCGGGGCGCGTGAGGATGATGCGGTTGACGCGCTCGGCGCGAAACGCCGCGACCGCCTCCGCCACGGCGAGGTACGTCTTACCCGTGCCGGCAGGGCCGACGCCGAGCGTGATCGTGTTTTGCTCGATGGCATCCAGATATGCGCGCTGGCCAAGCGTCTTGGCCTTAATGGGCTTGCCCTTGGCCGTGATGCACACGACGTCGCCCGCAAGCTCCTGAATCTTCTGCTCCCTGCCCTCGCGCACGAGGCGGAAGATATAGCGCACGTTCTGCTCGCCGATCTCCTCGCCCTTGGCCGCCAGCGACAGCAGCCCCGCGATGGCCTTTTCGGCATAGAGCACGTTTCCGCCTCGCCGGTGATGTGGATCTGCTCGTCGCGGTCGGTCACGCGCACATTGTATTCGGTCTCGATCATCCGCAGGTTCTGGTCAAACGACCCGAACACGCTGATGACGTCCTCCATTCTGTCGACTTCCATGGTTTTTTCAATCATCTGCTGTAGTCCCTTCCCCGGCCGGCGGCCGAAGCTGTAAAAATTCCGCGTCCGGCGTCGCCTGCGCGCGGCCGATCTCCTGCTCGCACTCGGCCGTGAGCGTCACGGTCAGCACACCGCCGGTGACCTCCGCCGCCGTTTCATAGGAAATGATCGCGCCATCGTCGCCGATCGTCTCGCGCAGCTGCTGCAGCAGCGCCTGCTCGAGCACCGCGCGCGCCGTGTCCTCAGGTACCGGCGCGTCCGCCGTCCGATACGGCTGCACGCGCTCGCGCACGAGCGAAAACGGCAGCGAACACGCCCCGGATCGCAAAAGGATATTCACAAGTGATTTTATCACATTCCGCGTCCGAAATTCCACTGTTTTGATAAAAATTGATCCGCTTTTTCCCCACGCGCAGCGCCCAGCGTGTGTGCGCGCCGTGCGCGGGCTGTTTTTCGCTCCGTCAGGGCGATCTGCCCCGTCAGCTCCTGCCGTGTGCGCGCACGGATATCGGCACGGGCGCACACCGGGAGCACACCGCCGCCGAGGTCATACACCGCGCCGGACACGAGCACGTCCCCCGGCTCCACCGCCGCACCGGGCGCGACGCGTGCCTCGCCGGCATAGACGTCCATGCTGCAGGATGACCCCGGTCGCGGAGGCGTAGATGCTCACGGGTGTGTCGTCGGGCGTGATGTCCGGCAGCGGCTCCTTTTCGCGCACGATCACCTCGGCGCAGCTGCCGTGCACGTTCACCGTGAGCCAGCGCAGCTCCGGCAGGCGCAGGACCATGTCGTTGCGCACCAGGTCGTTGGAAAGCGCCGGCCAGTACGTGCCCGGGCGCACGCCGCACTCGTCCAGACAGCGCAGGATCTGCCCGGTCGTGAGCGTCTCATTTCCGGTCACGTCGATGCGCCAGATGAACAGCGACGATGTCAGCACCGCAAGCATCAGCAAAAGCAGCCCCGCACACGGCCCCGGTAGCGCGCCGCACGCCGCAGCAGCTGCGGCAGACCGCGGCGGTAGAGCGTTTTCACCGTGCACTGGCAGCGCCGCGCAAGCGCCGCGGCCGTCTCCTCACAGCGCACGCGCACCGTAAACGCAGTGTATAGGCGTCCACCGGCTCGGACGCCGTACACGCAATGCCCGCATCCGCGCACGCATTGAGCACGCGCTCCGGGTGCACGCCGCACACCTCCAGCCGCACATAGCCGCAAAGCGCCAGGATCCACCGCGTCAAACCCATCACCTCACGCAAATTCGGCACACACGATCGTGCCGGAGATCAGCAGCGCCGCGCTGTCCATGGCCACGAGCTGCAGATCTGTGCCACGCATGCACACCCGCGTGCGCCCGCCGTCAACCACGATGCACTCATGGCTGTATGCGAGCAGTCCGCAGTGGTTTTCCACCAGCGCACGCGCCGGCCGGTCACGGTCAGCTTCGGCACACCGGTCACGGATTCCGCCGGCATAATCCAGCCGCTCCGCGATCTCGAGCGGAATGTCTGACAGCCGCTTCACCGGCTCACCCCCCTCGCTGCAAGCCAGTTTATGCGCCCGCAGGCAAGTTTAGGCCGGGACAGGCATACAAATGCACGAGAATGTATTTCCGGGAGGGATGCCGGTGGAAGGCAAACGGAGCAATTACATCGCGCTCGCGGCAGCGCTGGCGGCACTCGGCGCGCTGCTGCTGTGCTCGCAGGCGGCACTCGAGAGTGCACGCGCGGGGCTGGGACTCTGCGCGCAGATGATCGTGCCGTCGCTGCTGCCGTTTTTCATTCTCTCGTCGCTGCTGCAGCAGCTCGGGCTGCCGGGCATCCTCGGCAGATGGCTCTCCCCCGTGACGCAGCGGCTCTTCGGTATCGGCGGCGCGGGTGCATCGGCACTGCTGCTGGGCGTAACGGGCGGATATCCGCTCGGCGCGGACGCCGTGGCCCGGCTGCGGCGCAGCGGCGCGCTCACACGCGAGCAGGCGGAGCGTGCGCTCGCATTCTGCAACAATTCCGGCCCGGCGTTTCTCGTCGGTGCGGCGGGCGTGGGCGTGTTTCACAGCGCGGGCTATGGGCTGCTGCTCTACGGCGTGCACGTGCTGTCGGCCATACTCGTCGGCATGCTCTTGCCCCGCGCAGCGGCGGTCCTGCCGGAGAGCGCGCGCAGATCGCGGCCGTGTCGCTCTCGCAGGCGCTGCCGGAGGCCGTGCGCAGCGCCGTGCGCGCGGTACTGACGGTCAGCGGCTTCGTGGTCACGTTCAGCGTCGTGACCGGGGTGCTCGACGCCTCCGGCCTGCTGCCCGCGCTGGTGGGCACGCTTCTGCGCGGCTCGGACTGGAGCTGCACTTTGCGCGCGCGCTGTGCACGGGTGTGCTCGAGCTCGGCACAGGCATCGGCGCGATGCAGGGGCTGCGCCGACGCCGGAGGATCTCGCGCTTGCGGCCTTTCTCACCGGCTGGGGCGGCGTATCCGTGCACTGTCAGACGGCGGCAGTGCTCGCCGGGACAGACATCAAAAGCGCCCGACACACGGCGGGCGCCTGCTGCACGGAGCGATCTCCGCACTGTGTATGTGGGTTTTGGCGAACCTTCTTTGAGCTCACACCCCGGCAAACGAGAACACGATGCCGACCACGGCGGACGCCGCGATGTACACGATCGGGTGCAGCTTTTTCGTCGGCTTGACGACATTCGTCAGCACCCAGATGACGGCTGCGAGCAGCAGCCCTTCCAGAAAAACAGATCGTGAATCGGCCGCTGGCCCGAAAGGTACTCTCCTGCAGGAGCGAGATGCGCACGACGGAAAAGCCCGCCGCCGCGATCAGCCCCGCGGAGGCCGGACGCAGCCCGTAAAAGGCGTGGTCAACAAAGCGGTTTTCCCGGAACTTTTTCAGGCACGAGGCAACGATGAGGATGCAGATGACCGCGGGGGTCACGAGGCCCAGCGTCGCGACGAGCGCACCGGGAACGCCGCCCGTGATGTAGCCCACATACGTTGCCGTGTTGACGCCGATCGGGCCGGGCGTGGACTCCGACACCGCGACCATGTCCGCGATCTGCTGATAGGTGAACCAGCCCGTGCGGTCGGACATGTCATAAATAAACGGGAGTGTGGCGAGCCCGCCGCCGACGGAAAAGAGACCGGTCTTGAAAAACTCCCAGAACAGGCGCAGATAGATCATGCCTTACGCGCCTCCAGTTCCTTGATCACGATGCCGGCGAGCGCAGCCGCGAGCACATACAGCACCGGCGAGACATTCAGAAACACGCTGCCCGTGAACACGAGCAGGAAGATCAGAAACGTCTTCCAGTCCACGACGGATTTTTTCCACAGCTTCACGACGGCGTTGAGGATCAGCACGCACACGCACACACGGATACCAGCGAACGCGTTCTGTACGGCAGGCAGGTGCGCAAAGTTCTGAATAAAAGCCGCGATGATCATGATGATCACGAGCGACGGGAACACGACGCCCAGCGTGGCAAAGATGCCGCCCCAGACGCCCGCCTGCTTCTGCCCGACGAACGTGGCGGTGTTGACCGCGATGACGCCCGGTGTGCACTGGCCGATGGCGTACCAGTCCATGACCTCCTCCTCCGTCGCCCAGCGGCGCTTTTCCACGACCTCGCGCTGCAGCGCGGGCAGCATGGCATAGCCGCCGCCGAACGTCGTCACACCGACGACGGCGAACGCGCCGAAGAGCCCGAAGAGCTGCTTGAGTTTCTCTTTCATAGCGATCCCCTCGAAGAGCCGACCCTCCGGCGCGAAAGCTGCCGGAGGGCCGGTGTATGTGGGATGTTCGATTCAGCCGCGCAGCGTCTCAGCAAACTGCGCATAGCGCTGCACGCGCTCGTCGCACTCGGAGCGCGTCGCACCGACGCCAAGGATGTACACCTTGATCTTCGGCTCCGTGCCGGACGGGCGCACGATGAACGAGCAGCCGTCGTCCAGCTCGAAGTACAGCACGTTCGAGCCGGAGATGGGCGTCTTGTCCATCTCTGCCGAGCCCATGACGTACACCGAGCCGTCCTGATAGTCGCGCATGCGCACGACCTTCGTGCCCGCGATCTCCTGCAGCGGCTCGCGGCGCAGCTGCGCCATGAGTGCGCGCATCTTCTCCAGACCGTCGAGCCCCGGCATGACAAGGTTGAGCGTGCGCTCCCCGTAGAAGCCGTACTTCTCATACAGCGCGTCGAGCGCCTGCGCGAGCGTCATGCCCTGCTCGAAGTAGTACGCCGCCATCTCCGTGATCATCACGCAGGCGGTCACGGCGTCCTTGTCGCGGACATAGTCACCCATCATGTAGCCGTAGCTCTCCTCGAAGGCGAGCACGTACTGATACGAGCCGTCGCGCTGGTACTCGGCCAGCTTCTCAGCCATGAACTTGAAGCCCGTGAACGTCTCGTCAAAGTGGATATTATTCACATCGCAGATGCGGCGCACCATCTTGGACGTGACGATCGTCGAGAGTGCGGCCGCGTTTTCCGGCAGCGTACCCTTGCGGATGTGCGCCGTGATGATATAGTCGAGCAGCAACACGCCCATCTGGTTGCCGGTGATGGTGTGGTACTCCCCGTCCGCACCGCGCACCATGACGCCAACACGGTCGGAGTCCGGTCTGTGCCGAGGATGAGGTCGCTGCCGACCTCCTTGGCGAGGTCGACGGCCAGATAGAAGCCCTCCGGATTTTCCGGGTTCGGGCTCTTGACGGTCGGGAACGTGCCGTCGAGCACCATCTGCTCCTTGACGGGAATGACCTGCGTCATGCCCAGCCTATGCAGCGCCTCGGGCACAAGGTGCCAGCCCGCGCCGTGAAACGGCGTGTAGACGATCTTGAAGCGGTCTGCCACGCGGCGGACGACGTCCGGGTCGATCGGCTGACGCAGGACGTTGGACAAGGAAGGCCTCGTCCGTCTCCGCGCCCATGAACTCCACAAGGCCCTGATGCACCGCATCGTCAAAGTCCATACGCTGGATATCATTGAAGATGTCCAGCCGCTCCATGTTCTTGGCAATGGCGGCGGCGTGCTGCGGCGGAAGCTGCGCCCCGTCGGACCAGTAGACCTTGTAGCCGTTATACTCTTTCGGATTGTGGCTGGCCGTGATGTTCAGGCCGGCCGTGGTGCCGTAGTGCTTGACGGCGAACGACAGCTCCGGCGTCGGGCGCAGGGCGTCGAAAATACGCACGTGGATGCCGTTGGCCGCCATAACGCCCGCGGCCTCGTGCGCAAAGCGCTCACTGTTTACGCGGCAGTCAAAGCAGATGGCGATGCCGCGTGCACACGCGCTCTCGCCCTCGGCCTTGATGACCTCCGCGAACGCCTGCGTGGCGTGGCGGATGACGTGAATGTTCATGCGGCGGCAGCCGAGCGCCATCTCACCGCGCAGGCCGGCCGTGCCGAACTCGAGCGGGGCGAAAAAGCGGCTCTCGATCTCTTTTTTGTCGTCGCGGATGGCGTTGAGTTCTTCCCACTCCGCATTGGAGAGCGCGGGGCTGTCGAGCCAGCGCTGGTATTCTTCCATGTAATTACGCATCGTCGTCTCCTTCCGTCAGCGCCGAGGCGCAGCCTTCCCGGAGTGCCTGCGCATCGGCAAGCAGCGTCTCCGGAACCAGAATTTCCACTCCGTAACCGGACATACCTAACATGATCTTGCCAAACTGACCGTCCCCGGGATAGTTTTTCAGGCAGGGGATGCCATAGGCCTCCAGCATATTGACCAGCAGCACATCGTCCATATCCATACCCGTACACTTGGTCAGCATTGCCGGTGGCACCAGTTCGCCGTCCGCATCGCGCGGCCAGCGCTTGAGCAAATCGCCGGGAAGCGATCTGCCCCACTCTGCTTTCAGCTCTTGCGCCATGGTAGTTCTCCTATGTTCTATTTGTGATATTGCGTGCCCGCGTTGATCGTGCACGCGCGGTAGATCTGCTCGGCGAGCATGACGCGCGCCAGATGGTGCGGAAACGTCATCGGCGACATACTCAGCCGCAGCGACGCCTCGCGCTTGAGCTCCTCGTCCAGGCCGAACGACCCGCCGACAAGAAAGCACACCTTCGACGTGCCGCCCGCAGCGTAACCGGCGAGCTGCTGCGCGAGCGCCTCGCTCGAGAGGAGCCTGCCCTCGACGCACATGGCCATCACGGCCGCCCCCTTCGGGATGCGCGCGCGGATGGCCTGTGCCTCTTTTTCCAGCGCGGCGTGGATCTCTTTTTGTGACGGGCGCTCGGCAGACGCTGCTCCGGCAGCTCCACCAATTCGAACCGGCAATAGGCACCCAGCCGCTTGGCATATTCCGCGAACGCGGAGATATAATAGGTCTCGCGCATCTTTCCGACGCACACGAGGGTTATCGACAGCATACGCACGCCTTTCCCGCCGCAAGCACGAGCGTCGTCTCGGCCGGCGCGGCATACAGCTCCGGCTGCGTGCCGGGCTGAAAGCCCGCCGCCGCGAGCGCAAGCGAAACGGCCTCGAGCGCGGCGCGCGGGGTGTTGTTCTCCCGGCTGAGATGGCCGAGGATGAGCTGCTGCGCCCCGTTTTCCGCGAGGTATACCGCGAGCGCTCCGGCGCTTTCATTCGACAAGTGACCGTGATCGGACGCGATGCGGCGCTTGAGATAGATCGGGTAAGGCCCGGTACGCAGCAGCTCCGGGTCGTGGTTGCCTCGATGACGGCACAGTCCACACCGCAGAGCGCCGCGCGCACGGTGTCCGTCACAGTACCGAGGTCGGTACAGAAGCCGAAGCACGCCGACCCGTCGAGCCGGTAGCCACAGCTACCGGCCGCGTCATGCAGCGTGGCAAACGCCGTCACACGCACGTCGCCGAGGAAAAACGGCGCATCCGGCGCGATCTCATGCAGGCATTCTGCCGGCAGCTGCGCACGCAGCGCAGCACACACGGCAGGCAGCGCATACACCGCCACGGGGTCGGCGCAACAGCACCGCAAGCCCTTGACATGATCGGAGTGTTCGTGCGTCACGAGCACACCCGCGAGCGCGTCCGCCGTCACATCCTGCGCCGAGAGTCCGGCACGGATGCGCCGCGCGGAAATGCCGGCATCGATCAGAATATGTGTCTCGCCGTCGGACACGAGGGCGCAGTTTCCGCTCGACCCGCTGGCAAACAGTGCAATGTTCATTCGGCCGCGGCCGCCGCGCACTGCTCGGCCCCGTCGCGCTCGAGCACGATGTCGGCCCCGATGCTGCGCAGCTTGCCGACGAAGTTTTCATAGCCGCGCTCGATAAAGCGGATGTCCGTGACCACGGTCTCCCCGCAGCGCACAGGCCCGCAATGACCACGGCGGCGCCGGCGCGCAGATCGCACGCCCGGACTTCCGCGCCGTGCAGGCCCTCCACGCCGTTGATGATGGCGGTGCAGCCGTCCACCTGCGCGTCCGCGCCCATACGGCTGAGCTCCTGAATGTACTTGTAGCGATTGTCGTACACGCCCTCGGTCACGACGCTCGTGCCGTCGGCCAGACACAGCGCCACGCTGATCTGCGGCTGCATATCCGTCGGGAAGCCGGGGTACGGCTGGGTCTTGACGTTTGTATGGCGCAGGCGGCCGTTGCTGCGCACAAGCACACTGTCGCCGCCCTCGACGACGGTCACGCCCATCTCGCGCAGCTTTGCGCTGATGCACTCGAGATGGCGCGGGATCACGTTCGTCAGGAGTACTTCACCGCCGGCAGCGGCGCAGGCCGTCATATACGTGCCCGCCTCGATCTGGTCGGGGATGACGCTGTACGTGCCGCCGTGCAGACGCTCGACGCCCTGGATACGGATCGAATCCGTACCGGCGCCGCGAATGTCCGCACCCATGGAGTTGAGGAAGTTGGCAAGATCAACGATGTGCGGCTCACGCGCCGCGTTCTCGATCACGGTGCGGCCGCGCGCAAGCGTCGCCGCGATGATGATGTTCATCGTCGCGCCGACCGAGACCTTATCCAGATATACCTTTGCCCCATGCAGGCGGCCGTCGGGCGTGTCGGCATAGACAAAGCCGTTTTTCACCTCGACGTTCGCGCCCATCGCAGTCATGCCCTTGATGTGCTGGTCGATCGGCCGGACGCCGAAGTTGCAGCCGCCGGGCATGGTCGTCTTGGCCGAGCCGAAGCGGCCGAGCATCGAGCCGATGAAGTAATACGACGCGCGGATCTTGCGCATCAGGTCATACGGCGGCTCGGTGAAGCGCACCTGGGTACAGTCGATCTCAACGGCGGATGGGCTGAGGTATTCCACACGCGCGCCCAGCCCCTGAAGGATCTTCAGGAGCATATCCACATCGCTGATCTGCGGCATATTCTCGATCCGGCAGACACCGTCAACCATCAGAGCCGCCGGGATGATCGCCACGGCCGCGTTTTTCGCGCCGCTGATCTCGATCTCCCCGTGCAGGGGTCTGCCGCCATGTATCACATATCTATCCAAACTATTTGACACCTCTCATGCTGCGAAAGCAGAGTGCAGCTCCGCATCTGTGACCGGGCGAATACGCTCCGTGCGTAGCTTGCCCGATTTTAGCGGAACCTAACGATGAATTATAGCATGCTTTTCGCGGAAAAGCAATCACAACCCGCCACTTGCCGCCTCGCCGCGCTCGCGCGCGAGCAAAAGCTGCGTTTTCAGCAGCGCAACAGTTGTTTTCCCGTCACAGAGTTCACCATCCAGCGCCATCTGCACCAATTCTTCCAGCGGGTGCCGCTCCAGATTCAGGAATTCTCCGGGGTCAAGGTGCGCCGCACCGTGGTGCAGATCGCGTGCAAGGTAAATGTGCAGCACCTCCTGCGAGTAGCCGGGGGAGGTAAAGTTCGCGCCCAGATACTGCAGCCGCCCTGCGCTGAGTCCCGTCTCCTCCGAGAGCTCGCGCGCCGCGGCCAGCTCCGGCGCTTCTCCCGGCTCGAGCTTGCCGGCCGGCAGCTCGAGCAGCGTGCGCGAAAACGGATAGCGGTACTGCCGCACACACCAGACCGTGCCGTCATCCTCCAGCGGCAGCACCGTCACGCCGCCCGGATGCTCCACGACCTCGCGCTTGGCCAGGCTGCCGTCGGGCAGACGCGCCTCGTCGAGCCGGACGTTGACGATCACGCCGTGATAGCTTGCGACGGTCTTGAGCTTTTCTTCGATCAGTTCCATGAACCACCACTCCTTCTTCTCTGGCATGATACCATATTCCTGCGCCGATTGCCATATATTTTGAGTAGCGAAACGCGTGCTCGAACGCTATACTGAATCTAACCGGACTCCCGTCCGGAAACCGACACCAAGGGAGGCCATTCCCATGCTTGTGGAAACCGCAGACGCCGGCGCCGTAGCCATGCGTTTCAGATCCGCCGCGTCGGCCGCGCTTCGGTTCGCACCGCCGCCGACAGTGACCGAGACGCACGGGCTCGCGCCCTGGACAAGTATGAAAATCGAACTGTTCGTCGCCGAAAAGGAGGTGCTGCTCATCGCCAGACCCATTTCTGACCCGCCGCGCCGGTTCCGCTTCCGCTCGTTTGCTGACCTGACCGCCGCGCTGGGCTGTTTTCCGGCCGGGCTCGACTCGGACGTGGTGTACATAGACGGCAGCTGGGAGCTGTTCGTGCGCGCCGAGGACGAGGTGCTGCCGAACGCGCTCTTCGAGTTCGGCGAACCACTGCCGTGCACCGAGGAACTGTACGCACATATCGGCGAACACGGAGACGTCGTCGCCCGCCGGCGTAATGCCATTGCGACGCTTCGGCGCTATTTCTGCTGATTTCGCTCTTTTCATTTGCCGCCGGATGTGGTAAACTATATCCACGATTTCGCACGAAGGAGGTCCCCGCCATGCCGAGAGCCAAGGGCGTCAAGCAGGTCGCGGCCAACCGCAAGGCCCTGCATGACTATTTCGTGCTCGAGCGGTTCGAGGCCGGTGTGGAGCTCTTCGGCACCGAGGTCAAGTCCATCCGCGCGGGCACGGTCAATCTGAAAGATTCGTTCTGCACCGTGAAAAACGGGGAACTGTTTGCCTACGGCATCCACATCAGCCCCTACGAGCACGGCAGCATCTACAACCGCGACCCCGACCGGCCGAAGCGCCTGCTCATGCACCGGCGGGAGATCACGAAGCTCTACGCCCGCACCAAGCAGGACGGGCTGACGCTCGTGCCGCTGTCGCTGTATTTCAAGGACAGCCGCGTGAAGGTGGAGCTTGGCCTGTGCAAGGGCAAAAAGCTCTACGACAAGCGCGACGCCGATGCGCAGCGCAGCGCCAAACGCGAGATCGACAGAACGATAAAGGAGAAAAATTACTGATGAGCAATCCGATTGTCACCATTGAAATGGAAGACGGCGGCATCATCCGCGCCGAGCTCTACCCGGAGATTGCGCCGAACACCGTGCGCAACTTTGTCAGTCTCGTCAAAAAGGGCTTTTATGACGGCGTGATCTTCCACCGCGTCATCCCCGGCTTCATGATCCAGGGCGGCGACCCGACCGGCACCGGCATGGGCGGCCCGGGCTACAGCATCGAGGGTGAGTTCACGAGCAACGGCTTCAAAAACGACCTCAAGCACACCCGCGGCGTGCTGTCCATGGCCCGCGCCATGGATCCGAACTCCGCCGGCAGCCAGTTTTTCATCATGCACATGGACGCTCCGCACCTCGACAAGCAGTACGCTGCGTTCGGCAAGGTGACCGAGGGTATGGACGTGGTCGACGCCATTGCGCGCACTCCGCGCAGCATGTTCAACGACAAGCCCACCCACGAGCAGAAGATGAAGACCGTCACGGTCGAGACCTTCGGCGAGGAGTATGCCGAGCCGGAGACCTGCTGAGGGAACAAACACATCGGCAGTTTCGTCTGAAGATTCAGAATGCGTTCCTGCCTGCACCGCGCTCGCGGTGCAGGCGGCTGACGCACCCGACATCCTGGGGATGTACCGGTTTCGACGGGGGTGTGGAGGCAGGAATAGCGGGCGGCGGCGCCTGACCGCCATAAAACGGGCATCTTATAAATTAAAGAACAACAACGAAACTGTTCTTCTCGCTGCTTAAATAGCGAGCGTTCCCGCCGGGAGGACCACGGCCCGGCAGCGGAGCGTCGATGAGTGGTGAACGTGCGCACGCTAAGCTTTGCGCGTGCCATGCATCATGAAGCTACCAGAACAGAGCAAATGGCAAGCACAGAACCATCAATGACCGAACAGCATACATGCAGCGCGGCGGCTCTGCCGGAGAGAGCCTTTCTTCCGGCCGGACCGCAGTGTCCCGGACGCCATCCGGAAAGCGGCGCCGCAGGATCTGCAGGCGCTCTTTTCTGCGCCCGTGCGCTTGTGGCACAAGCTGCCGCGGTGTGTAAATACGCGCAGGAGGGCTGCTGATATGGAGCTTTCTTCGTTGTTCCTCGCGGGAAAAGGGAGCGCCCTGACCTCCTTCTTCTCGACGGCATTTCTCGTCGTGTTCCTGCCGTTTTGTCTCGTGGTGTACAGTCTCATGCCGCGGCGCGGGAAAAAATACTTCCTGCTCGCCGCCGACTGCGCCTTTTTCTGGCTGATCAGCGGCAAGCTGCTCGTGTACCTGCTTCTGACGGCGCTTTCGATGCACTACTTCGGACTGTGGCTGGACAAAATACAGTCGGAGACGAAGCTTCTGCTCGCGCAGACGGAAAAAGCCGAGCGCAAGACCGTGCGCAAGCGGCAGCAGGCCGTGCAGCACCGGATCCTTTTGCTGGCCGTCATTTTGCACATCGGCGTCCTGTTCGCGCTCAAATATTCCGGCTTCGCCGCGACGAATGTCAACACGCTCCTGGCGCACCTGCACATTCCTGTGCAGCTGGCGATCCCGAAGTATGTGATGCCGATCGGTATCTCCTTTTTCACGCTGCAGGCACTGTCCTACATCGTGGACGTGCAGCGCGGCGTCACAAAAGCGGACACGAATCTGCTGCGTTTGACGCTGTTCATCAGCTTCTTCCCGCAAATCGTGGAAGGGCCGATCTGCCGCTACGACCAGACCGCGCAGCAGCTCTGGGACGCAAAGCCAATCACCTACGAGAACCTGACGCTCGGTCTGCAGCGCATTGCCTACGGCATGATGAAAAAGATCATCATCGCCGACCGGCTCAACCCGCTCGTGAGGAATGTCTTTAATAACTACACCGACTTTGACGGCGGCGTGATCGCACTGGCCGCCGTGTGCTACACCGTGCAGCTGTACATGGACTTTTCGGGCTCGATGGACGCCGTCACCGGCACGGCGCAGATCCTTGGCGTCACAATGCCGGAAAACTTCCGACAACCGTTTTTCTCCAAGACGATCTCGGAATTCTGGAAGCGCTGGCACATCACGCTCGGCACCTGGTTCAAGGACTATGTATTCTACCCGGTCGTCACGCTCAAGCCGCTGGAAAAGCTCACTTCCGCCGCCCGCAAACGCCTCGGCAACCACTACGGTCCGCTGCTGGCGAGCGCCGTCGCGCTCTTTTGCGTGTGGTTCTGCAACGGTCTCTGGCACGGTGCCGCGTGGAGCTATCTCTTTTTCGGCATGTACCACTTCGTGCTGATCCTCGGCGGCAACATCATCGCCCCGCCGGTGCGGGCCGTCAACGCGCGGCTGCACATCCGCGCCGAGAGCTTCCCGTACCGTCTGCTGCAGATGCTGCGCACGACGGTGCTGGTCATCATCGGCGAACTGTTTTTCCGCGCAAACGGCCTGCGCGCAGGTATGCAGATGTTCCGCACCATGGTCACCGGATTTGCATTCCCCGTCTTTGACGATGCGCTCTTCAAGGCGCTCGGCATTGACAAGTTTGACCTCATGATCGTTGCTGTGACGCTGCTGATCGTGTTCGTCGTGAGTGTGATCAACGAAAAAGGCAAGTCCGTGCGCACGCTGCTGGCACAGCGCCCTGCTGCGATACGCTGGGCGGTCTTCTACGCGCTCATTTTGTTCATCATCGTTTTCGGAGCATACGGAAAGGGCTACATTCCCGTCGACCCCATGTATGCGAATTTTTAGGAGGCACGCATGTCCCGTTTTCTCAAACATACGCTCAGATGCGTCGTTTTTCTCGCTGTGCTGGCGCTTTTGCTGACCGGCGTGTCGCAGCTGGTGCGGCCAAAAAACAACACCAGCAGCGACGGCATCCATGACCCCGCGGCCAACGGCATCCTCGGAGAACCGGACAACACGATCGACCTGCTCATCCTTGGTGACAGTGAGAGCTATTCCGCCTTCATCCCGATGCAGCTGTGGCAGCAATACGGTTACACGGCCTACTGCTGCGGCACATCCAGACAGACACTGTACTATTCGGAAGCGTTCTTGCACAAAGCCTTCCAGAAGCAGTCGCCCAAGCTTGTGATCCTGGAGACCGATGTGATCTACATCGACTTTTCGTACGGCAGTATGCTGCTGCAGGAGGCCGGCGACCTCTTCCCTGTGTTTTCCTACCACGACCGGTGGAAATCTCTGAAGGCAAATGACTGGCGCATGACCGTCAATTACACCCACACCGAAAATGCCAAAGGGTATCAGCTGCGCTGCAACGCCGCTCCGGCGGACGCCAGCAATTATATGACGCCATCGGATGCCTACGCTCCCATCCCGAAGCGAAACCGCGCCTATGTTGAGCGCATCAAGGCCTTCTGTGACGAAAACGGCGCGCAGCTGCTGCTCGTCAGTGCGCCCAGCACGCTCAACTGGAACATGGCGCGTCACAACAGCACGCAGGCATTTGCCGATGCGCTGGGTATCGGCTTCCTCGATCTCAACACCGCACACGAGCAGGTTGCGATCGACTGGAACACGGACACCCGCGACAAGGGTGACCACCTGAATTATTTCGGTGCGCAGAAGGCCACGAACGTGCTCGGTGCGTATCTTGCCGATACCGGTCTGCTCCCGAGCCATAAGGATGACCCGGCCTACGCCGACTGGAACACGCAGTCGGACGCCTTCAGCCGGACAGTCACCGATGCGCTCGCAAAAACGTAACGACACCTCCGTTTCAGACAGAAAAAAGCCTGCGGTTTCCTCGGAAACCGCAGGTTTTTTCTTTTTTGCTGCGCCTCACGCGCCGCCGTTTGCACCGGAGAAGGTGCAGAACTTTCCCTCGCGCGCGTATTTGCGCAGGACGCCGGCCATGGCCGCAAGGTCGGCGGGCTTGGTCGCCAGAAGCTCATGCCGGGTCTTGGCCAGCTCCTCCGGCGTCACGCCCTTGAGCGCGCGCACGCACTGACTCTCGCACACGCCGGCGGGATCGAGTAGAGGGATCGGTCGTATTGACCGCGCCGATGATAATGTCGTCGAGCGGCATGCCCTGCGCCGCGAAATTCTCGATGAAATCGGCAACCGCAGAAAACACCGCGCGCGTATTGTCGAGGTTCGGGTCACGATAGGAGTAGCAGAAGATGTCGCCGCTGCGGCGCACGTTCATGCCCGTGCCGTAAGCCCCGCCCTGCACGCGCACCATGTTCCACAGGTAGCCATAGCTCACAAGTGAGGACAGCACCGGGCACGCGCCGGAATAGCTGCTGCCGAGGGCGTAGAGGTTGTGTCCCAGCGCGCAGAAGCCCACATCCGCCGGGATCTCGACCGCACAGGCGGCCGCGTCATAGCGCTTGTGTGCAGCCGTCGCGCCGGGCGCGCCCTGCGGCAGCGCGGCGATCAGCCGGGCAAGCACACCGGCATCGAGCGCGCCGGAATAGCCCGCGAAGAGGCGGCTCGTGACAAACACCTTTTCGGTGAGCGCGGCAAGCGCGGCGCTCACCTGCGCGCCGTTTTGCGCAAAGCCGGCAGCCAGCGCCGCAAACCAGCGCACAAAGTTCTCGCCCTCGAGCGTCTCCTTGAGCGCAGCACCGGCCGAAAACGCCGACAGCGACTTGGTGACGGCGAAGGTGTGGCCGTTCGAGATGAGCGACTGGCGCATGAAATAGTCGTTTTGCATGACGGTCTCGCCGATGCGGTCTGTCTCGTCATAGCGCCCCTGCGTGAGCAGCTCGCGCAGAAGCTGCACCGCCTCGGCCGCGTTTTCCTCGAGCATGCTTGCCGACACGAGCAGATACGGGTGCACGTGCTCGGTGTCCCCCTGCTTCTGCAAGCAGTCCACACGCAAAAAACAGCGAGCCCAGCAGCGCCTTGACGCGGGTTTGCAGCACGTCCGCAGGGCAGGTCTCCGTGCGCAGCTCGCCGAAGCAGGTGCTCAGCACGTTGAGCATGCACAGCTCCTCGTCCGTGAGGTCGGAGACGTCAAAGTACAAATTGAGGTACACGATGCCGTTCGTATCGCCCGAGACGTGCAGCGTCCGGACGCCATTGACCTCGCCCGGCTGCGTCTGCACAGGGGCGACCGTCTGCGGCACATCCTCAAGGCGCAGGTGCGGCAGGCTCATGAGCGCCTGCGCGCTGTCCTCGCTCTGCTGCCACTGCTGCATCCGCCGGAAGGCCGTGTATGCCTCGCTGCGCTGACCGGCATCCCACGCGGCGGTGGCGGCGGCGAGCCGCTCGGATTCACGGCGGGCGTCATCCTCCCCTTTCGTGAGCGACGGCAGCACATAGAGGGTGCACAGGTCGCCGCTCGAGCCGAGCAGGTCAGACAGCAGGCGCTCAAAATAGCCCGCATGGATCTTTTCGCGCAGCGCGTCGAACACGGCGGCGTTGTCGATATACGCCAGCGGATCACCGCCGTAGAGCCAGCTGTCAAACGCGCGGCAGGCGAGCTCCACGCCGTAGGGCTCGGTAATCTCGCGGTTGGTGAAGGCAAAGCGCTCGAGCGACGCCGAGAGCGCCGCATGGTCGAGCCCGGCTGCGAGCATATCGCGCGTGACCTCCGCCGCAAGGGTCTTGACCTTGTCAAAGGCGTCCCTGGTCGTGTTGCGCACGATGAGCGCGGCGCTCGGCTGATAAATACCGTCGGAGATCTCAAGCGTCACGTCCTGCGCGAGACCGCGCTCAAGGAATGCACGCTTGAGCGGCGCCTCATTCGAGCCGGTGAGATAGTCCGAGAGGATCTTGGCTGCATAGACCGTCTCCACATCGTCATAGCGGCACAGGAGTCTGGAGAGACTCATGTGGCAGAGCGTCTCCTCGCCGGGCATCGCCTCATAGTACACCGTGGCCTCGCCCGTGCGGGGCTGCTGCACCGTGAAGTCAAAATCCGGGGCGAGCAGCGTGAACACGAGCGCGCGCGCGTGGAGCAGCGACGAAATGGCCGCGCCGCCGAGCAGCACCTGCAGCGTGCTCACGACAGACTCCTTGGCGATGAAGCCGGAGATGAGCGCCGTGGCGCAGCGCCAGTCGCCGAAGCCGAGCGGCCGGAAGATCGGCGCGATCAAGTGCCCAATGAGCGCAAGCAGGCTCTCGGCGCTGTCGGCAACAACGTTCAGGCGCGTGTCAAAGCTCTGCAAGAACCAGATGATGATCGTTGCGAGGAAGATGACCGTGAACGCGCGCTGGAGGAAGTCCTTTGCCTTCTCCCAGAGCAGCAGCGCCACGCTCTTGAGTCCGGGCATGCGGTAGTTCGGCAGCTCCATGACAAACGGCACAGGCTTGCCGCGAAAGGCCGTCTTGTTCATGATGAGCGCCGCGAGGATGCCGATGAGGACGCCGAGGACATACAGTCCCAGCATGACGAGCGCGCGGTAGCGCGGGAAAAACGCCGCGGTGAAGAACGCGTAGATCGAGATCTTCGCCGAGCAGCTCATGTACGGCGTGAGCAGGATGGTCATTTTCCGGTCACGGTCGGACGAGACGGTGCGCGTGGCCATGATGGCCGGCACCGAGCAGCCGAAGCCGATGAGCATCGGCACGACGCTGCGGCCGGACAGGCCGATCTTGCGCAGGGGCTTGTCCATGACGAAGGCCACGCGCGCCATGTAGCCGGTATCCTCCAGAATGGACAGGAAGAAAAACAGCGTCACAATGATCGGCAGGAACACGAGCACGCTGCCGACGCCGGCGAACACGCCGTCAATAATGAGGCTGTGCACGACGGGGTTGATGCCGTAGGCCGTGAGCGCCGCGTCCACGACGCCGGTCAGCGCGTCAATGCCGAGCTGCAGCAGGTCGGACAGCCACTTGCCGACGACGTTGAAAGTGAGATAAAACGTAAGCAGCATGACGAGCAGAAGCATCGGCATGGCGGTATATTTGCCCGTGAGGATGCGGTCGATCTTCATCGAGCGCGCGTGCTCCTTGCTCTCGTGGCACTTGACCACGGAAGCGGCCACAACGGCCTCGATGAACGTATAGCGCATATCGGCAAGCGCCGCGTTGCGGTCGAGCCCGGTCTCGTTTTCCATCTGCACGATGCAGTGCTCGAGCAGCTCCCGCTCGTTTTCATCGAGCTCGAGCGATGCCGCAAGGTCGTCGCCGCCCTCAATGAGCTTGGCCGCGCAAAAGCGCGCCGGCACGCCGATGCGGTCGGCATGGTCGGCGATGATGTGCACGACCGCATGGATGCAGCGGTGCACGGCGGAATCGTCCGAGCAGAAGTCCGTCACCTTCGGCAGCGTGCGGCTGCGCGCGACGCTCAGCGCCTGATCCACGAGCTCGGACACGCCCTCCCCCTTCGCCGCCGAAATCGGCACGACGGGGATGCCCAGCGCATCGCTCATCTTCTGCACGTCGATCGCGCCGCCGTTGGCGCGCACCTCGTCCATCATGTTCAGCGCCAGCACCATCGGCACGCGCAGCTCAAGCAGCTGCAGCGTGAGGTAGAGGTTGCGCTCGATGTTCGTGGCGTCAACGATGTTGATGATGCCGTCCGGCTTCTCGTTGATGATAAAATCGCGCGAGACGATCTCCTCCTGCGTGTACGGACGCAGCGAGTAAATGCCCGGCAGGTCGACGACGGAGCAGCCCTTCTCATCGCGCATCTCGCCCATTTTCTGATCGACGGTCACGCCCGGGAAATTGCCCACGTGCTGGTTCGAGCCCGTGAGGGCGTTGAACAGCGTCGTCTTGCCGCAGTTCTGGTTGCCGACAAGTGCAAAGATCATGCCGACACCCCCTCGACCTCGATCTTCTTCGCCTCCTCGATGCGCAGCGTCAGCTCGTACCCGCGCACGCGGATCTCGATGGGATCACCCATCGGCGCCACCTTCTGCAACGTGACGCGGGTACGGGGCGTGAGCCCCATGTCCAACAGCCGGCATCGCAGCGCGCCGTCCCCACCGACCGCTGTGATGACTGCTGAGGAACCGATCTTCAATTCATCTAGTGTCATTGCCATTGCCTTTCTGTGTGAATTCATTTCCCTAACGAAAAAGCTAGCACGGCGGGCACGATTTTGTCAAGAGCGTGACAGGAATTTCCGAACTTTTTGACGAAAGACGACGAAAAAACACCCCGGAGCGGTAAAGCCGCTCCGGGGTGCCCCGTTAGGTTTTGGAATGCTTACAGGTTGGAACCATCCTTACGAATGCTCGATAACCGTCTGGTCCTGGGGAGCACTCGGCTCTGCCGGAACACTCGGCTCCGCCGGAACACTCGGCTCCGCCGGAACACTCGGCTCCGCCGGAACACTCGGCTCCGTCGGAACACTCGGCTCCGCCGGAACACTCGGCTCCGTCGGGACGCTCGGCTCCGTCGGCTCCTCGGGCGTAAGCGGGAGGACGTTCATCACATACATCGCCATGATCATCGCGAACTGTTCGCGCGTCGTCACGCCCTGCGGATCGAGCACCGTCTGGTGATCGACGACAGCGCCGGAGATCAGGCTCTCGGCGACCGCCCAGGTCATGGGCTCCTTCGCAAAATCGGAAACCTTGTCCATGTCCGTAAACGCGGACAGATCACCGTACACGTCCACATCGCAGCCCTTGAACATCGCATATTCATGCAGGATCGTCGCAGTCTGTTCACGCGTTGCATCGCCGTCCGGGTCAAACTTGCCGTCGCCGATGCCGGCCACGATCTCGTTCTGTGCCGCCCAGATCACCGCGTTGGTGTACCATCTGTTGTCCGCAACGTCACGGAACGGATTCTCCCCGGTGACGGCGGGCTCACCCTCGAGCGTATAAAGGATCTTGACGATCATTGCGCGGGAGAGCTTGGTCATGGGCTCAAAGGTCGTCGCGCTCGTGCCGAAGAAGAGCTTGTGCGCAACGACATAGTCGATCGCATCGTGTGACCAGTAGTCGGTCGACGGCATGTCGCTGAAGATGTAGCCCGGGCAATGCTGATCGCCGGAGCACGGGATGCGCAGCGGATCCTGCCGCTCGCAGACCGTGCAGTAGCCGCCGACATAGTGGTGCTGGCCGGAATGCGCTTCGAACCTTCCAGCGTCGTGCCGCACACAGAGCAGACGATGCCGCCCGCCGTGCCGTCCTTCGTGCAGGTCGCCGGAGTGATCTGTGTCGCCTTCGGCGTGTGCGGCTTCAGCGGAACCACCGTCTGTGCAACGAGGTCTCACCGCAGACGGAGCAGTGCTTGCCTTCCGTCAGGCCGGTCTGCGTGCAGGTCGCATCCTTCGCCGGGTCGATCACTTCCTTGTGGCCAAGCGCCGGGATCACTTCCTGCGCCGTGAGCACTTCACCGCAGACCGAGCACCTGCTGCCCTCGGTCAGGCCGGTTTCTGTGCAGGTCGCGGCTTTCGCCGGGATCACTTCCGGCGTGTGCGGCTTGAGCGGGATGCTCTCAAGCATAATGTTTCCATTTTCGCAGGTGTAGGTGCGAACGCCGTACTCGGAGCAAGTCGGCTCCTTCGTCACAACACCATTGTCCCAGGTGTAATTAAACTCTGCGCTCATCTTCGCAATGCGCGCGGTCAGCCAGGTGTTGAGATCCGTGACGGTATCGGTATAAGTCGTACCGCTGGGCCAAAAATGATTGTCCGAGCTCGGCTTGCCGACGCGGACCAGCGGCCACTGGCGGTAGTTCATCGCGGCGCTGGCCGAGATGTGATCGTAATACCCCTGAACCTTACCGTTGTCGCCGACAAGCGCCTGCGCCTGTGCAAGGAAGGTGTTGTGATAGTAGTTGCTCACCGCAGCGCGGAAGCCGGGGATCTGGGTGAGTGCCTGGACGAGGTAGCGGCCGTTGATGAAGGTGTTGTCCGACGTGATCACGCCGGACCAGCCGCCGCCGCCAGTCAGCTCCATGTCCCAGACGGGGCCGGCGTACATGAGGCCGTCCACGTCCTTATAGAAGAAGAACGAGGAGTAGAACGCGTCCGAGTTGCCGGAGAGGTACTGGATCAGGTAAGCCTGAACCAGTGAGTTCAGATCGCAGTACTCATAGTAGTACTTGCCGGTCTGCGCGTTGTAGCCGGTATAGTTGCCGTCGGCATCCTGCGCGTAGACGGCGTCTTCAAACTCCTGATAGTACTCGCTGATGTAGGCCATAGCGTCCTTGCCGCACCACTCGGGGCTCTTGACATTCATCGCGGAGCCCTTGCCGGTGATGAAGCCGCTGGCCTCGTCATACTTCGGATTGTAGCTGTCGTCGAGCTTCGTGCCGTTGAGCTCCAGCAGGTAGCCGCCGGTGATGTTCTCCGGCTCGGTCAGGCCGGTGGTGTACTGGTAAGTCTGGCCGTACTTGTTCTCGGCCAGTGCCGTGGAAGCGTTCTCACCGTAGCCGGGGTTGAGCCTCGTAGGCTTTTTCCATGTCAGTGATGTTGACGCCCGTCTTGTTGACGGAGTTTTTCTCACTGACGATGTATGTGCCGCGATACACGCCGTCGTAGTACAGATCCACCCAGTCGGTGCTGGCCGTGTACGGCATGCCGAGCGACTTGGCAAGATCCTTGAACATCTTGTCGCGCATGAGCGTTGCGTCGTGGGAGCCGGCGAGCAGCGTCCAGGTCTTGACCTTCTCGCCGCAGGCGATCAGGTCGGACTTGCCGTCGAGTTTGATCTGGTAGGACTTCTTCTCGGCGTTGGTGAAGGTGGTGTTGCCGCGCGCCTTGAGCTGCGTGAGCGCACCGTCATACACGGTGTTGCCGTCCTTGTCCACGACAAGCAGCTTGCCGGTCGCGATGTTGGACTTGCTGGCATCGACAAAGTCTCTGCCCTGTGTGGCTGGATCGTCACTCGTGATGTAGAGCGCGTTGATATTGGCCGACTGTGCGATGTGCACGAGCCGCAGCCTTCTGGCCGTTGACGAGAACCGCAAGGTCATACAGGCCGTCCTGCACATCCGCCAGCTTGGTGACGTTCACGGCAGCACCGTCGAGCGTCTGCGTGCCCTTGGCACCCTGCAGCTCGATCTTGAGTGCGTCGCTGCTGTGCGTCGTGACCGTCAGGGCGAGCTTGCTCAGCTTCGCGCTGGCCGGCAGGAACAGATACTGATCCGCACCGGACTGCAGGCCGGAGATCGTCTGTCCGTCGACCGTCGCACAGATGTCCTTGAACTGCTCGGACGGCGCGAACTGGTCGGCGTTGAGTGTCGTTGCGCTGACGACATTGGAATAATGCTGAGAATTGAACCAGGTGTCGCCGACCTTCGTGCAGCCGTATACACGCGGAAGCTGTACTCCGTCGACGGGTTCAGGCCCGTGACCACAATGCTGGTCTGCGCGATAACGTCCACCTTTTCCCACGTGGTGCCGCCGTCGCTGCTGATCTCCACGCGGTAGTTCTCCGCACCCAGCGCGGGGCTCCAGCTGACGGTCAGACGCTTCTGGCCGACATCCGTCACCGCAACGCCGGAGACGACCGGCGGAACGATCTTATACTGTGCGGACACGATGCCATAGTAATCGCCCATGCCGCGGATCGTCACGACGCCATAGCCGACCTTGGTGTTGTTGGAATAGGAAACATAGCCGTCAACACCCGCGTCGCTGGTCTTGACTGTCAGCTTCTGTCCCTCGTAGGTGGCCTCCACATAGCACGGCGTGCTGCCGCCGTTGTAAACGGCGTCATATGCCTTGACTTCCGCCTTGGAGATGTCCCGGCCCACGAAGCCGCACTTCGTGCAGACATGGTTATCATCCCACTTATGTGCCCTCCGGCCAGAGAGATGCGCCGTGCGTCGTCTCGCCGCAGGTCTTGCAGGTGGTCTCCAGCCAACCGTACTTCGTGCAGGTACGGGTGTCGACCGTCTCGGTCACGTGGGCGATGCCGTCATCGCCGAAGTGGTGCATCTTCTCGCCGATCTGCTGCCAGCCCTTGACATAGTCGCCGGCCAGGAAGTACATCTGCTGCTCGGTGCCCTCGACGGTCATCCAGCCGGTGTACTGCGCGTCCTTGACGTCGATCAGCTTGCCGCAGACCGCACAGGCAGACTTGCCATTCTGGTAAGTCGTCAGCTGGTGGCCCTTCGAGCAGCGGGACTGCAGCGTCGTGGAATCGACCACACGGCCGTCCTTGCTGTCGTAAGCGGTGATCGTCATTTCCTTGCCGTTGGCCGTGACGTACATGATCAGGCCCGCATAGCCTGCTCTTTGTACGCGAACGAGAAATCGGAGGTCATCTTATAGTTGATGTTTTTGGACTTCTCGCCCAGATCGCCGCAAATGAAATAGGTCACGCCGTTTTCGGTAACGGCCGCGCCGTCCTTGGCCATGATGCGCGCATAAGAGTGGTCATGGCCGGAGAAGACCACGTCGATGCCGGCAGCCTCTGCCGCGGCCGGGATCTGCTCATGGAACCGCTCGCTGCCGCCCTTGGCGTTCGTGTAATACGGCGGCTGGTGGATGGACAGGACCTTCCACATGCAGGTGCTCTGCGCCGCGTCCTGCTTGAGCCATTCACAGGCTGCGCTCAGGTCGGCGCCGTTGTTGATCACGGCAACATAGACATCGCCATACTCCATGGAGTAGTAGTCCTTGCCCGGGAGCTGGAGGATGCTGCTGGCGGTACTTCCGCTGAAGTCGCCGTAGTACTCATGGTTGCCGAGCGTGTGGATGAAGTCCACGTTCGGGAACGTGTGGTTAAACGCCTCCTGCATCTCGGCCCACATGGCGTAGTTGGCGCCGTTGTCGACATAGTCGCCCGTCTGGAGGCCGAAATCGACCTGCTTGCCCTTGACGAGATCGCCGAGCTTTTCGAGCATCGCGATGCTCTCGGCATCTTTGCTGCCTCACGGTTGCCGGTCATCTGCGTGTCACCCATGACGACGAAGGCCGTGGTGTCCTGCGCAGCGGCGCTCGTGCGGAAGTAGTGTGCAGCTCGGACCATGTGCTACCGTCGCCGACCTGGAACTCATAGTCCGTGCCGGCCGTCAGGCCCGTGAGCTGAATGGTGTTGACATAGGCAGCCTGTCCGGAGGTGGAGAAACCTGTGAGCGTGCAGTTGCCCTCCGCCGTCTGCCAGGCATCCGCGCCCTTGACACGGTACTGCGCGACTGCCTTACCGCCCGTGCTGAGGCCGGACAGCCAGCTGATATTCTGGTTCGTGCTGCTGCTCTTGGATGCGTTGAGATTGACGCCGGTATAGTCCGTGCCGGCAGCGTCCGCCAGAACGGTGACCTTCGTCGCCTCGGCGACACCCTTCGTGCCGACAGCCGTGAGCGTGCAGACCGTGCCGGCTTCCTTGGTCTTCATGGCATCGGTCTGAGCAGACCGTTGGCATTGGTCTTGCCGATCTCGCGCCGTCGAGCGACACGGTCACACCGGCGGCGGGACTGCCGTCCTTTTCATAGACTGCGATCACGCTGGACATGCCGACCGCCTGCGGGCCGGGCTGGATGCTGTAGTATGCCGACAGCGGCAGACGCACCGCCGCCTGGGCCGCCGTATAGGCCTCGCCGTTCGCCGCGGTGAGCGCGATGTTGGACACCGTGTATGTGAACTGGTTGACCGCTCGTGTCCAAGCCGGCGTCAATCTTGAAGGTCAGTGTGGCCAGCTCGCCCTCGACCGGGGCCGCCGACTCAAGGTGCAGCGTCAGCATGGCCTTCTTAAAGCCGGTCTTGGTGTACTCCAGTTTTCCGGTCACGCCGTTGGCATAGGTCACCGCCGGCTGACCGATGTCATCGTTGAGGTTGAGCAGCGTGATGTCTGCGGACTTGACCTTGCCGTCCGCCGCGACCGTCAGCGTATAATCGCTGCCGAGCGGGACGAAGTCCGAGCCGCTGACGCTGACCGTGGCCGCATCCGGCAGCGTGTCGCCGGTGACGATGAAAGCCATGGTCTTTTCCACCGTGTTGCCAAACGTATCGGACACGGACACCGTCATGGTGTGCTTGCCGTTTTGCAGCGTCAGGCGGACGGTCGCAGCCGTGTCGGAATTATCCGACCCGATCTCATTGCCGTCGATTTTAATCGTCGTTGCCGTCGCATCGATGCCGGAGCGGTTCTGACCGTCCACATCGTCATACGAAGCGACCGCTTCGATCGAGTTGGTGTTGATGACGGTGGAGCCGTCGCTCGCGAGCGTCTGGCCGTTGATCGTCATGTCGTGGATGACCGGGTTATCCAGGTCATCGAGGTTTGTGCCGTAGACGGCGCGATAGTTATCGAAGTAGATGGTGCCGTTGCGCCGCCCAGCGCCCGCATGTTGCCGATCGAACCCGGCTGATACGACAACCAGAACACACCTGCGCCAGGAAGAATGCTCAGCGGGTGCTCATCTTTCTGATATTGCCAAATGTCCTGAATATTTGCCGAGCAGTACATCCACCCGGTCCAGTCGATCGTGCCGGGGCTCACCATTTGCGTTCTTATGCGTCAGCGGCAGGTTTTTATATACGTAGTCGCTGCCATCCCAAACGTCAGGTCTGCATTAATCTGATAGCGCGGCGTACCTTCCGGTGCATAGATCCAGACGCCGATCTCCGTGGGCGTGCCCTCGATCTGGATCTGGTCGCCGCAGTAGCGAACATAGAAGTTGGCATTTTTCGAAATATCATAAGACTCGTAGTCATAGTTCAGCTCCATGGCGTAGTCGCCGAAGCGCACCTGACCGCCCTCGGCCGCCGTCGTCATCTTCAGGTCGCCGCAGAGATACTGCTTCAGAGTGCCATTTGGCCAGAGGTAATAGGAATAGCCGTTGGCATGGAAGATGTCCGCAGCCGGAACTTGTGTATCGTAGTTGCCTGTGAAGCGGTAAGGGGCAGAGATCTCCGCTGTCGTCGGGTTGTCGGAATACGTGCCGCTGGTATAGACCGTGATCGGCGACACATTGCCGATGTAGCCGCCGTTAGGATTCGTGCCGTTATCCACATAATCGGATTTGCCCCAGTGGTAGTGCGCGCAGGTCTGGCGCTGGCCGTTGATGGGCTCAAAGTCCATGAGCGTCACCGGCAGCTTGCCGATCTCCACACCGACCTCCGCCGTCTTGGCGCGGTCGTTTGCGTAAGTGACCGTGACGGTCGCATTCATCGTGCCGCTGCCGGTACCGGCCACGAACGTGTTGCCGTCCATGTGGCCGACGTCCTTATCCGACACGCCCTCCGTCTTGGACTTGATCGTCCAATCGAAGTCACCGGCCTTATAGACAATGTCCATACCGTTGCACTTGGCAACCAGGCCGAGATCGGATGTCGCGCCAAAGTCCAACGAGACCGATGTACTGCTGAAGGACACGTCCGTGACGTCCGCAATCTTCACGCTCGTCGTGCCCTTGACGGTGCCGTCCACAAGCAGACGGGCCGTCACATCGCCCTTATAGTTCTTCGCGGGCGTGAACAGACCGTTGGCGTCGATCGCGCCGCTCTTGGTGTCCGCGACCGTCCAGGTCACATTCTCCGGGAGCGCGGCCTTGCCGCCGTTTTTATCCACACCGATGGCCGAGAACTGGATCTGGCTGTTGGGCGTGTAGATCGTATTGTTCGGGGAGAGGGAGGCATGATCGAACACGCCGTCGTTCTCCGCCGTGGAGACCAGCAGCAGGGCGCTCGAAACCGTGCGCTCCACGCCGTCGGACGGGCGGTTGCGAATCTTCAGCTCCGTCGTACCTTCGCGCTTGGACGCCATGGTGGCGGAGCCGCCGCCATCGAGGTAGATCGCGTTCACAACGCCCTGTGCGGCCATGAACTCCGCGAGCTCATCGATCGTCATGCCGACGGAATACGGGCTCTGGCGGCCGTCGGCCATAAAGGTCACGACCGTGCCGTCGGCCTTGATGCCGATGCTGTTGACCGGGATCAGGTCGCCGCCGTTGTACTGAACCTGCCCATCCTTCACCAGATAGAACGGGCCGGAAATCGCCTCTTCCACGTCGGAGCAGTCCACACCGGCGTCACGGATTGCAAACGTGCCGTCCTTCAGCACCGCGAAGTATGGCTCATTGGCAATGCCGTTGTTCTTCTGGACAACATTGCCCTCCATGATGAGGTAGCCGAGCGGCTGCGCCGTCTGCATATTGAAGAAGTCACCATTCGTGGCCATAATGACGTTGCCGCCGGTGGCCTTAGTGTAGTTGGCAGCCTGCTGCGTCGTTTTTTCCATGCTCCAGGTCAGGCTTGCCGCCTTATCCTTGCGGGACGCGGGCGTGCTGCCCTCTGTATAATAACCGTTGTACGAAGCCTTGAACGTTGCCTTCGCACCCGGTGCGATCGTCGTCATAAAGCCGGCGATCTGTGCATTGCCTTCCCTGGTGTTCAGGAAGATGTCAGATTCTGTAACGCCGTCAACCAGCGTGTAGTCCGTCTGGCCGACAACGATTTTGTTGCCGGCGGGCTTGAAGGGGGCTACAGTGTTCGCAGCCAGCGCCTGCGGGGCAATGAGTGTCAGCGTCATCAGGACGGCCAGCACAAAAGCCCAGGCTCTGTTCGCGAATCGGGTCGCTTTCACGACTCACATCAACTCCTTTTCTGTGTTTTTCTCTCTAAATTTGTCAGTTCAATATGTTAAAAAAAGAAGAGATGAGGTTTTCCCATCTCTTCTTTGTGCTTTAGGGACCTATGATTTGTCTATTAGCAACCGAAGTTCTGATAGAAAAACATTGAATTGAGCACAGACTATTTACTCAACTTCCGCAAACGCGTTGTACAGGAACTCAACAGCCTCCGCGCGGATGCAAGCGTTGTCCGGGCTGAACGTGGTACCATCGTTGGTGCCGACAGTCAGGCCGTTGGCCCATGCCCACTGCACTTCGTTGTAGTACCAGGCGCTGGCCGGAACGTCAACGAACGGCATATCAGCGGTTGCACCGTCCGACAGCAGACGGGCGATGAAGCTGATCATCTCAGCACGGGTGCAGACCTGGTCCGGGCTGAACGTGCTGCCGTCATTCGTGCCGGCAACGATACCTGCCTCGTAGGCCCACAGGAGAGAATCCTCGTACCAGTAATCGTCGCTACCAGACTCCGGAACGTCGGTGAACGGAACGGACTTGATGGTCGCAGCCGGCTTGCCGACAGCGTTCCACAGGAACTCGATCATCTGGGCGCGGGTGCAGGCGGTGTAGGGCTCAAAAGTCGTCGGGGTCGTGCCAACGGTCACACCGTTCTTGACAGCCCACATCACGGAATTGTAGAACCAATCGCCCTCGTTCACGTCAATGAACTTCAGTTCGGGCTCAGACGGCTGGCTCGGCTGAGAAGGCTGAGACGGCTGGCTCGGCTGAGAAGGCTGAGACGGCTGGCTCGGCTGAGAGGGCTGAGACGGCTGGCTCGGCTGAGAAGGCTGAGACGGCTGGCTCGGCTGAGAAGGCTGAGACGGCTGGCTCGGCTGAGAGGGCTGAGACGGCTGGCTCGGCTGAGAAGGCTGAGACGGCTGGCTCGGCTGAGAAGGCTGAGACGGCTGGCTCGGCTGAGAGGGCTGAGACGGCTGGCTCGGCTGAGAGGGCTGAGACGGCTGGCTCGGCTGAGAAGGCTGAGACGGCTGGCTCGGCTGAGAAGGCTGAGACGGCTGGCTCGGCTGAGAGGGCTGAGACGGCTGGCTCGGCTGAGAAGGCTGAGACGGCTGGCTCGGCTGAGAAGGCTGAGACGGCTGGCTCGGCTGAGAGGGCTGAGACGGCTGGCTCGGCTGAGAGGGCTGAGACGGCTGGCTCGGCTGAGACGGCAGGATCGGCGCGGTCGGGTCATCCGGGGTGGACGGCGCGGTCGCACCCGACGGTGCCGACGGCATCGACGGGGTAGACGGCACAACGGCCGCCAGAGCAGTCGTGGCGAGCAGGCAGACTGCCACCAGAAGCGTCAGCACGATTGTCAGGGTTCTTTTCTTGGACATGCTTTCTTCCTCCATAAAAATTTTTTGGTTGCAAATTCTTGCCTTCGACAACACGATTGCCGCATTTTGAAACTAGGTAGAATTTAACACGGTCATCATATCACAACGTATCGTATTTTGCAACCCCATTTTGGACAAAAAACGAAGTTTCCCGCGGTTAACTCTACCCGCAAGGGTAAGTAGAAACAAAACCGCGGCTGCAAAATGTAAATTACGGAAAGCATGCACATTTTCCCTGTCGATTTGGTTTGACACACGCTCGCACATACTTTTATAATTAGATCACCCTGAAGTGCCGGCGGCGGATGCCGTTTTGATGCCGAAACAATGTAATTTTGACCCGAAGGAGGCGGTAGCATGATCCAGATCCTGATCGTGGACGACGAGAAACCGATCTGCGACCTGATCCAGATGAGCCTGACCCGCGCCGGCTATCACTGCATGTGCGTGTACGACGGGCTGGCCGCAGCGGATATTCTGGAGCGGAATGTATTTGACCTCATTTTGCTCGACGTGATGCTGCCGAACGCCGACGGCTTCGAGCTCATGGAATATATCCGCCCGCTGGGCATCCCGGTCATTTTCCTGACTGCGCGCGGCTCGGTCGACGACCGGGTGCGCGGCCTGCGCATGGGCGCGGAGGACTATATCGTCAAACCTTTCGAGGTCGTGGAGCTGCTCGCGCGCGTGGACGTCGTGCTGCGGCGCTACAACAAGACCGATGCCGTGATCGAGATCGGCGGGTTGCGCATCGACACGCGCGCCATGCAGGTCTGGCGCGGTGCAGAGGAGATCAGCCTGACGCACAAGGAATATGACCTGCTGCTGTTTTTCGCGCGCAACCCCGGCACTGCACTCTACCGCGAGACGATCTACGAGCACGTCTGGGGCGGCGAGTACAGCTACGGCAGCAAGACCGTGGATCTGCACATCCAGCGGCTGCGCAAAAAGGTCGGCTGGGAAAACCGGCTGCTGGCCGTGAACAAGGTCGGCTACCGGCTGGAGGTATGAGCGCATGAAGTTTCGCGCAAAGCTCACCATTGCCATGGTGCTGCTGCTGTCGCTGACCTACGGCATCGGCGGCAGCCTCATGATCGCGCAGTCGTTTTCCGCGTCGATCGACCGCGAGCGCGATGCCGCCGTGCAGACCTACCGCATGGTCGTGGACGTGCTGGATCTGCTCGGCGACAACGCCTCGCCCGGCACGGCGGCCAACACCGTCGCGCTCGTGCTGCACAAGCTCGGCAGCGGCGGGTCGAGCACGGCAGCGCGCATCCGATTCGGCGCACAGATGACCACAACGGGCGACACCGCGCTGCTCGACGCCGCGCCGGAGCCGTCCGACGGCGGCGACGGGCTCACGCGCATCGTGCGCACCGGCAACGGCCGGCACTACCTCGTGCTCGGCGCCACGGCCGACGGCACGACCGTCCAGCTCGCGTTCGACGTGACGGAGACCTATACCGTGCGTCAGACGCAGCAGCGCGCGTACCACACGACGTTCGTGATCCTCATCGCCATCGGCGCAGCCGTAGCGTGGCTCACGTCCTATCTGCTGACGCGCCCGCTCGGCACACTTTCCCGCGCGTCGCGGGAGCTGGCGCGCGGCAACCTCAGCTACCGGGCGCCCGTGCGCTCGCGCGACGAGGTGGGGCAGCTGGCATCCGACTTCAACCGTATGGCCGGGCAGCTCGAGCAGAACGTCAACCGCATTCAGGAGAACATGGCGCTGCAGGAGCGGTTCATGGCCGACTTCTCGCACGAGATGAAAACACCGATGACCTCCATCATCGGCTATGCTGACCTGCTGCGCAGTCAGGTGCTCACGCCCGACGAACAGATGGACGCGGCAAACTATATCTTCTCCGAGGGCAAGCGGCTCGAAGCGCTGGGGCTGAAGCTGCTGGACATGCTCTCGCTCGACCAGTCGAAACTCCAGCTCGTACCCGCGAGCCCGGCCGACCTCGTGGCAGGGCTTCTGGAGCACCTCAAGCGCGTGTACGCCCAGAAGGGCATCGCCCTGCAGTACCGCACGGCGGAGGGCATGTGCTTTCTGGAGCCGGACCTATTTAAAACCCTGCTCGTCAACCTCATGGACAACGCCCGCAAGGCGCTCGACAACGGCGGCTACATCTATGTCTGGCAGGAGATGCTGCCCGACGGCTGCCGCGTGCGCGTGCTCGATAACGGCCGCGGCATCCCGCCGGAGGCGCTCACGCACCTAACGGAGGCGTTTTACCGCGTGGACAAGTCGCGCTCGCGCGCACAGGGCGGCGCAGGCCTTGGTCTGTCGCTGTGCAATGAGATCGTGCAGCTGCACGGCGGCACGATGCAGTTTGAGAGCCGCGTCGGCAACGGCACGGTCGTGACCGTGGAGCTGAAAGGAGGCCGCATATGAGACCGTGGATGCGCACTGCACTGGCGGTCGCGCTCGTGCTGGCGATCGCGGCGGGCGGATTTTTCCTGCCAAACCTTGTGGCCGCGCGGCTCGACCGCGCGGATCAGGACACGGCGTTTTCCCTCAGCACCGGCGACGAGCAGGGTCCGGCCACCGTTCTGCGCCGGAAACTGACCGACGGCATGCAGAACCTGTTTTACGGCGCAGAAGAGCCCGTCGAGCTCGACGAGAGCGCCGCGGCGCACACGCTGGCCGAGATGACGCAGTACGCGCAGGACCTTCTGGGCGCGCTGGAAAAGGACAGTGCGCTGTTCGGCGGCGGCTTTTCCGTGGAGGAGGACGCGACCGTCCAGTACGCGAGCTACGGCAACGGCTTCGTCCTCTGGGGCATCGCGCTGAGCAATCCGCGCGGCGATACGGCGTCCTTCCTGCTCGATGATGCGACCGGCTGCGTGCTGGCGCTCAGTTATACGTTTTCGGACAGCTATGCCTTCCAGATCCGGCAGAACGACCTGTGGGATTACCTGCTGCGCGTGTTTGAAACCCGCGTCGGCGCCACGGTCGCGGCCGCGCTCGGCGTGCCGTACGACGAGGTGCAGATCCCGATGCCGGAAGCGGCGAAAAAAATGCTCGGTCTGCGCACAAGCGGTGGAAACACCGTTCCCCTGCAGCTGCTCAACGCCGGAAACGAGGGCAGTTACAACGACGGCATGGACAACAGCATCACCGACTACCTGCAGTTTTATGACCCGGACGCCGACACGGCCTTTTCCCTGCCGGCGTGGCGCGTGGAAAACACTTTGTATTTCAACGCACAATGATGCCGTTTCGATGCCAAAGCGTTGCCGGACGGATCACAGTCTCCGCTAAGATGAGGTCATACCCGCTTCGCGGAGACTTTTTTCGTCAGGAGATGTCCATCATGCAGATACAGGATCAGCCTCACATTGGCGTGCTCGGCGCAGACCCGGCCGCCATCACACAGTTCCTGCGCCGCGTGCAGGCGCTAGGCGGAGAACACGCCGTCCTGCTGCCGCTGAGCCCGGCGGCCGTGCCGGACTGCGAGCCGTATCTGTGCGGAGCGTCCACACAGCCGCCCCTGCCGAAGCTGCGCGCAGCGGCGGAGGTGCTGGCCGCCTCCGGCTGCACGGTCATCGCCGTGCCGGACAGCGCGGGCATTTTCTGCGAGCAGCTTACGGCAGCCGTCGGCATCCCGGTGCTGGGCACCGCGGGCGCCGCACTGCCACAGCTCGTCGGCAAACTCCGGCAGCGCGCGAGCGTGCTGTGTACGCCCGGTGTGCGCGCCGCCAATGTCTACGGTCTCGCCGCGCGGCGCTATGGGCTGCACTGCGGCTACCCCCGACGCGCCCGTGCAGGCGCTGCTCAGCTGTGTGCAGCCGGAGAAAGCGTGCAGTGAGCAGGTGCTGCGCTCGATCATCGAGCTGGAGCTTGCCCGCGGCAATGACTGCGTCGTGCTTGACAGTGCACAGCTATGCGCCGCGTTTGCGCACTTCGGGCTCGCCGCACGCTATCCGCAGGCGGCCGACGGCATGGAGCTGCTGGCACAGGCCGCGCTGCTGCAGAGTGCTGCGGCGGCCGGCGTCCGCCGCGCATAAGACAGGAAAGCGGCTGCGCGCCCCGAACGGGGCGCGCAGCCGCTGTTTATCCGATCGTAAATATCTCCTGCGTATCGATGTGCCCGTCGTGATCCGTGCCCGGCGGGTTGTCGGGCATGTCGTAGACATAGGTCAGCCGCCCGCCGTCGAGCATCAGGGACGTAACGGTGTAGGTATCGGCATAGCTCACGGAAAACGCCCCATCGCGCCAGACGACACGCGTGCGTGTGACGGTATCCGTCCCGTCCGCGAATCGCAGCGTGTGGCACAGCAGCCCGCCGTCGCGGCAGACCTCATAGAGCGCGATCTCAGCCGTCTCCCCTGCCGCGCGTACGTCCCAAAAGGCGGTCACCGCCTCCGGATGCGCGACCGGGTCGGCCGCGTCCACGTGCACGGCTGTGAGCCCTGCATCCGAGAGCCGCGCCACTGCCTGCGCGATCTGCGCATCCGTAAGATCGACGCCCACAGCCGTGCCGTCGCCGACCGCCTGCACAAGCGGCTGATACCGCTGCGCCGCCGCGACGGCGGGGTCGGCCTGCGCCGCTGCCTTTTGCCCGCAGGCCGTCAGCAGCAGCGCGGCCAGACACAGCAAAAGCCACAACATCCGTTTCACGCGCATCCCTCCCGTCATGTTTTGAAAACAGTGTACACGAAAAAATTCGGCATTGCAAATTTCGCCGCATCTGCTATACTGACGGCAGATATATGCCGTAAGATGCTGCCGGGAGAGCGCTGCGGCCGCCGAAGGAGTGACACTCTCAGGCAAAAGGACCGGCGGCTGACGGAGCTCTGGAGAGACGATTCCGCACCGAAGAAGCAAGGCCGCACGGCCAATCTTTCAGGTAAAAGGACAGAGTACACACCTGCACCATGGCAGGGGTGTACTCTTTTTTCGGAGGTCATGACGATGGGAACCTTTCTCTTTCTGCTTGAACTGGCCGGGACGGTCGCGTTCGCCGTCAGCGGCGCGGTGCTCGGCATCGAAAAGCATATGGATATCTTCGGCGTGGGGCTGCTGGGCATCACGACGGCCGTCGGCGGCGGCATCCTGCGCGATCTCGTCGTGGGGCTGACCCCGCCGCGCGCGTTTCAGGACCCGATCTATCTGCTCGTCGCACTCGGCGTGTCGGTCGTGCTGTTTTTCCCGTTCGTGCGGCGCATCATCGGCCGCAGCAAGCGCGTGTTCGACGCGCTCATGCTCATCATGGACGCGGCCGGCCTCGGCATCTTCACGATCACGGGCATGAACACCGCCATCACCCTCGCCGGGTGCACGGATCCGCTGCTGCTGGTGTTCGTCGGCCTGCTGACCGGCACGGGCGGCGGCGTGCTGCGCGACGTGCTCGCCGGGGATATGCCCTATATCCTGCGCAAGCACATCTACGCCAGCGCGTCCATTGCGGGCGGCATTCTCTATCTGCTCCTGCGGCAGGTCTGGCAGGGCCCGGGCGCCGTTTTGACCGGTGTGGTCGTCGTCGTTGTGATCCGCTGCGCCGCGGCGCACTTCGAGTGGAACCTGCCGCGCGCAAAAACCGTGTGGAAAAGCGACGAGTGATGTGCTAGGATAAAGAAAAGAGTTCGCAAGACCGGAGGTCATGACCATGGCAAACATTCCAGCGCGCGCATGCCCGCTCGCAAAAAAATGCGGCGGCTGCCAGCTGCAGAACCTGTCGTATGACGAGCAGCTGCATCTCAAACAAGCGACGGCCATCCGCCTGCTCGGCCGCTTCGGCCACGTGGAGGAGATCATCGGCATGAAAGATCCCTACCACTACCGCAACAAGGTGCAGGCCGCCTTCGGCGTCAACCGGCAGGGGCAGATCATCTCGGGCGTGTACCAGTCGGCCTCACACCGGATCGTGCCGGTCAGTGACTGCATGATCGAGGACACGGTCGCAGACCGGATCATCGTCACGATCCGCGGCCTGCTCAAGAGCTTCAAGATCCGTCCCTATGACGAGGACACCGGCCGCGGCACGCTGCGGCACGTGCTCGTGCGGCGCGGCTGGCGCAGCGGGGAAATTCTCGTCGTGCTCGTGACGGCGCACGGCATGCTGCCCGGCAAGCGCAACTTCGTGCGCGCGCTGCTGCAGCGGCACCCGGACATCACGACCATCGTGCAGAACATCAACGCCGGGCAGACAAGCCTCGTGCTCGGGCCACACAGCGAGGTGCTCTATGGCCCGGGATATATTCATGAGCAGCTCGGGGACTTCACGTTCCGCATCTCGCCGCGCGCGTTTTACCAGATCAACCCCGTGCAGACAGAGGTGCTCTACCGCACGGCGCTTGACTACGCCGGGCTGACCGGCAAGGAAACCGTCGTGGACGCCTACTGCGGCACCGGCACGATCGGCATCTTCGCGAGCCGGAACGCCGCGCGCGTGATCGGCGTGGAAAACAACCGCGACGCCGTGCGCGACGCGATCAGCAACGCGAAGGCGAACCGCGCGGACAACGTCCGCTTCTACACCGCCGACGCGAGCGACTTCCTGCAGGACATGGCCAAGGCCGGCGAACACGCCGACGTCATCATCCTCGATCCCCCACGCGCCGGCAGCGACGAGCGCTTTCTCGCCGCCGTCACGGCCGTCGGGCCGGAGCGGGTGGTGTACGTGTCGTGCAATCCGGAGACGCTCGCGCGCGATCTGGGCTATCTCACCCGGCACGGCTACCGCGTCACGCGCATCCAGCCGGTGGACATGTTCCCGCACACGGAACATATCGAAACTGCCGTGGCATTGGTCAAAAATCCGTAAATGAAGCAGTACATTGTACGATTTCTGAAGACGAGGTTTCTCGTCATATTTGGCGGCGCCACGCTTTTTTATGAGCTATTCTTTTTTGCACTCCTGTGGTGTAAGACCGCTGTTGATGCCCTGCCCTCCGCGCTCTGGGTCTACGTGCCCGCTCTGGTATGGTATCTTCTAGACATTCTCCTGACTTTCCGCTTCCGTCGGATCATCCGGTATCAGGAGCGTCTTTTTCATGTAAAATTCAGCAACACAAATGCAGCCGCATTGTACACTGGATCCAACACGTTTCTGTCGGACGATTGGCTGATCTTTTCGGGAAGATCCGCGTTTTGCAGGCAGTACATCCAACGCATTTCCATCGTGACCGCGCGAAGGAGCATGGGCAATGACTACCGGCTGAAGTTATACACGACGGACGGAAAAACGTATCTGCGCACCATAGATTCGCATACAAATGCAAAAAAATACAGCGCTGGTATCACGGATAGCCTTGCTCCTATCGAGACCGCCGTGGCACTGGCACGCACGGACAGCAGAACATAAGAAAGGAAAACACACCCCACTATGAACTTCATTCAGAAAAACTGGAAAGGCATCCTCGTGTGCCTCGTCATGGCCGTGCCCTGCTGGCTGCTCGGGCAGCGGTTCCCGATCGTCGGCGGCCCGGTGTTCGGCATCCTCGCCGGCATGATCATCACTCTGCTCTGGCACGACAAGAGCGCGGCGCAGCCCGGCATCTCCTTCGTGTCGAAAAAGGTACTGCAGTACGCTGTCATCCTGCTCGGCTTCGGCATGAACCTGTCCGTCATCTGGCAGACCGGCAAGCAGTCGCTGCCGATCATCCTCGTGACGATCACGACGTCGCTCGTCGTGGCGTGGCTGCTGCACAAGCTGCTGCACATTCCCGGCAAGATCTCGACGCTCGTGGGTGTCGGCTCGTCGATCTGCGGCGGTTCGGCCGTCGCGGCGACCGCATCCGTCATCGACGCGGACGATGAGGAAGTCGCACAGGCGATCTCCGTCATTTTCTTCTTCAACATGCTCGCGGCCATCTTCTTCCCCGCGCTCGGCGCGCTGCTTGGCTTCTCGACCACAAACGGCGAGGCGTTCGGCATCTTCGCCGGCACGGCCATCAACGACACGTCGTCCGTCACAGCTGCGGCCTCCACATGGGACTCGCTCTACGGCCTCGGCAGCCAGACGCTCGACAAGGCCGTGACCGTCAAGCTCACGCGCACGCTCGCCATCATTCCGATCACGCTCGTGCTCGCCTTCGTGCGCACGAAGCGCGCCAAGACCGACGGCACAAAAAGTGAATTTCAAAAAGATCTTCCCGATGTTCATCCTCTACTTCCTGCTCGCGTCTGTGATCACGACCATCTGCGTGAGCGCCGGCGTGTCGGCAAGCGTGTTCGCCCCGCTCAAGACGCTCAGCAAGTTCCTGATCGTGATGGCCATGTGCGCCGTTGGCCTGAACACGAACATCGTCAAGCTCGTCAAAACCGGCGGCAAGCCGCTCATCATGGGCTTTTGCTGCTGGGTCGGCATCGCGGGCATGAGCCTGCTGATGCAGCACGTGCTCGGCATCTGGTAAGACACGAACAAAAACGGGCGGCAGCCGGAGCTATTCGGCTGCCGCCTTTGTTTTATGCTTCTTTGCCGTCGCGCGGCAGCGTCACGAGCATGACTGTTCCGTCCGCGCCGCTGCGCTCGATCTGCACCGTGCCGCCGTGCAGCGCGGCGATCTCCCACACGAGCGACAGACCGAGCCCGACGCCGCCATGCGCCCGGCTGCGCGACTTGTCCACGCGGAAAAACGGCTGGAAAACGCTCTCCCGGTATGCCTCCGGGATGCCGGGACCGTGGTCACGGACGCGGATCTGTACATTCCCGTCCGCCTCGCTGACCGCGATGCGCACCGCCCCGTCCGGCCGGCCGTAACGGATGGCGTTTTCGGTCAGGTTGAACAGCAGCCGGTACAGCAGCGGGTCGCTGCCGGTGAGCACAGCGCCGCCGTCGGCCTCCAGCGCGATGCACTTGCTCTCTGCAAGCGGCGCGAGATCGGTGAAGATCTCCTCGATCATGGGCGCGAGCTCGACCCGGTCGTCACAGGGCACGGTGCGCAGTTCGCTCATCTCCAGCAGGATCTTCGTCATCTGCGCCATACGCTCCGTCTGCTCCTGCAGCAGGCTCAAAAACGCCGCCGTTTCGGGCGTGACGTCCGCGTGCTCGGCAGAAAACAGCTCAAGCTGCGCCTGCATCAGCGCAAGCGGCGTGCGCAGCTCGTGCGCAGCGTTGCCCGTAAACTGCCGCTGCGCCGTGAAGCCCGCGTCCAGGCGGTCGATCATGCCGTTGAACGAGCGGCTGAAGCGCTGAAACTCCGGCAGCACGTCCTCGCTGACCTTGCACTGCGCCAAATTGCCCGGCTGAATACTTTCCACCTGCGCTGCAAAGCTGCGCAGCGGACGCAGCGCGCGGCCGCTGACAAAATACGCGAGCACGCCGCCGATGAGCGTGACCGCCGCCGTGATGTACCAGTTCGTGACGCCGAAGGCCGCCTGCGCGCCGCTGATGATGATCGTCAGCTCGTCATCCGGCTGTTTGCTCTGCGGGTCGAAGGCGTCGGGCGCACCGGACTCGATCTCACCGTAAGCCGAGATGCCGCTGCCGATCGCGTCCATGTACCGCTTGCCGGAATAGCCGATCAGGCAGTTCATGAGCACACACGTCACGCCGATCAGCGCCGCCGTCATCAGCGTGATGCGCCACTGCAGAGATAACCGCTTCATGTCTGCTCCTCCATAACATAGCCCTCGCCGATGCGGTTGCGGATGGGGTCATAGCCCAAGGCGGCGCGCAGCTTTTTCCGCAGTGCGGAGATATGCACGCGGATGGAGTTGCCGAAGCCGTCCGCCCCGCTGTCCCACACGTGCTCCAGCAGCTCCTCCTGACTGACCGGCCGCCCCTGATGCAGCAGCAGGTATTCGAGGATGCCCGTCTCCTTGCGCGTGAGCGACAGTACCTCGCCGCGCACGGACGCCTTGCGCGCCTTGGTGTCAAACGACAGCTCGGCGCAGGTCAGGACCACGTCGCTCTGCGTAAAGCGGCGCAGCGTCAGGCTGCGGATGCGCGCCGCGAGCTCATCGAGGTGAAAGGGCTTGGTGAGATAGTCGTTCGCGCCCGCATCGAGCCCCGCCACCTTATCGGCGACCTCGCAGCGCGCCGACAGGATCAGCACCTTGGTGTCGCGGTCACGCTCGCGCAGCGTCCGGAGCACCGTCATACCGTCCTCGCCGGGGAGGTTCAGATCCAGCACGACCAGATCAAAGCGCTCGACGGCGAGCATCTCCGCGGCGCTCTGTCCGTCATAGCAGCAGTCCACGCTGTAGGCAAGCCGCCGCAGACTGCGCGCGATCGTGTCGCAGAGCGCCCGTTCATCTTCCACAATCAAAATATGCATACCATTCTCCTCGTGCGTATTTACGAATGTCCGACTTCGTTATATGATAACACAAAGGCATAAAATCTCTGTTAAGTTTCCGTTCTTAACGAAGATTTTATCTGCGCCATGGTATCATGGGGCAAACAGAAGGGAGTGATCCGGGTGTTTCGTGCGAAGAAAGCCGTTGTGCAGGTTCTGCTGATCGCTGCAGGCATCGCCATGGTGTGCTTCGGCGCGCTGCGCGGTGAGGCCGGCGCCGTACTCAGCAAGGCGATCCGGCTGTGCTTGGAGTGTGTCGGCATTGGATAAGAAAAAACAGTCTGTATCCCTGCTCTTGAGCCGGTTTCGCGGCTGGATCCAGGCGGCGGCGACGCTGCTGACCAACATCCACCTGCCGAACTTCTTCAAGGGCGGCATCTATCAGGGCAAGGTCAAGAGCGTCTGCGTGCCCGGCCTGAACTGCTATTCCTGCCCGGCGGCATCGGGCGCGTGCCCGATCGGGGCGTTTCAGGCGGTGGTCGGCTCGTCCAAATTCCGCTTTTCGTATTATATCACCGGCATTCTGATCCTGCTCGGCGTGCTGCTCGGGCGGTTCATCTGCGGCTTTTTGTGCCCGTTCGGCTGGCTGCAGGAGCTGCTGCATAAGATCCCGGGCAAAAAGCTGTCGACAAAAAAGCTCAGGCCGCTGACCTATTTGAAATACGTCATCCTGCTGCTGGCCGTGGTGCTACTGCCGGCGCTCATCGTCAACGACGTGGGCATGGGCGACCCGTATTTCTGCAAGTACATCTGCCCGCAGGGTGTGCTGGAGGGTGCAATCCCGCTCGCAGCCGCAAACGAGAGCATCCGCGCGGCGCTGGGCGCGCTGTTTACGCGCAAGCTGATCATTCTGATCGCGGTCGTCGTTTTGAGCGTGCTGTTTTTCCGCCCGTTCTGCAAGTGGATCTGCCCGCTCGGTGCGTTCTACGCGCTGATGAACAAGGTCTCCCTGCTCGGCATTCAGGTCGACACGAACAAGTGCGTCTCCTGCGGCAAATGCGCGCGTACCTGCCAGATGGACGTGGACATCACCAAGTCTCCCAACGACACGGAGTGCATCCGCTGCGGCAAGTGCATCCGCGCCTGCCCCACGGAGGCCATCCGCTTCCGCTATGGCTTCGGCCTCACCGGAAAATCTACCAACGGCGATCAGAAGGCAAAAGACAACCAACAAAATACAACGGAGGAATCATGATGAAGAAAATCACAAAACTTGTGACGCTCCTGCTCGCGCTCGCAATGGTGTTCAGCCTCGCGGCGTGCTCGTCGGGCAAAGGCAAGGACAAGGCGGACGGCAGCACCGACATCGCGGCCCTGATCGCGACCGAGCCGAACAGCGCCGACGAAGCGGCCAAGCTCTATCAGCAGCTCATGCAGAAGGAAAACGACATTCTCGCCGCAAACTCCGACCTCTGGAACAAGGTGTTTCTGTCTGCCAACAAAAACAGCCCCATGATCGAGGACGGCACGAACTACGGCGACTTCCTGCTCGCCACGATCGAGAGCGCGAAGGACGGCTTCTCGGCCGACGAGCTCAAGACGCTCAAGGCCGGCGCCGAACAGATCAAGGAGATCGAGGGCAAGCTCACCATCCTCGAGCAGAAGTATCCCGGCTGCGGCACGACGCCCGGCACAGGTGACAGCGTGAGCGCGGAGGAGGCCGGCATGACCGCCTCCGGCAGCGACCTGATGAAATTCCCGAGCTTTCAGGGTAAGGACCTCAACGGCAATGACGTCGACAGCAGCAAGCTCTTTGCCGGCAACAGCGTCACGGTCGTGAACTTCTGGTTCACCACCTGCAACCCGTGCGTCGGTGAGCTGGCCGACCTTGAGGCGCTCAACAAGGACCTCGCCGCGAAGGGCGGCGCGGTCGTCGGCATCAACTCCTTCACACTCGATGGCGACAAGACCGCCATCGCCGAGGCGAAGGACATTCTGGCGAAAAAGGGCGTGACCTACTCCAACCTCTGGTTCGCCTCCGACAGCGAGGCCGGTAAGTTCACCGCCGGTCTGTACTCGTTCCCGACCACGTACGTCGTCGACAAGAACGGCAACATCGTCGGCCAGCCGATCGTCGGCGCGATCACCGCACCCGATCAGGCAAAGAAGCTCAACGAGCTCATCGATCAGGCGCTCGCAAGCAGCAAATAACGGCCCGAGACAGCATCCGCCTCGACGCGCCCTTCTGACGGAAGGTGCGTCGGGGCGGATATTTGCTGTCTGTCAGAGCCTGACGTCCTCAAGCCGATGCAGCTGCTCGAGCGCAACGCTGCCGCCGCTGATGACAAAGCAGACCTTGTCTGTCCTGCGCAGCGGCAGCTGCCCGCACAGCGCAGCGCCCATGCCGATGGCGGACGACGGCTCACACAGCAGCTTGCCATCCAGGAGCAGCAGCTTCATGCCGCGGAGGATATCATCATCCGCCACGGGCGCAAAGCCGTCGGTGTTCGCCGCCACATATGGGAAGCACACATCTCCCGGCATCTGCGCGACGAGCGCGTCTGCGACCGAGCGCTTTTGCTCCACCTGCACCGGATGCCCGGCGCGCAGGCTCTCCGTATAGCGCGGGAGCATCTCCGGCTCTGCACCGTAGACACGCACGTGCGGCGCGAGCGCCTTGACCGCCGTGGCGACGCCGCCGATGAGCCCGCCCCCGCTGACGGGGACGACGAGTGCATCCAGCGCCGGGCACTGCTCCAAAATTTCAAGCCCGACCGTGCCCTGCCCCGCCATGACGAACGGATCATCAAACGGCGGCACCATCGTCGCGCCGCGCTCGGCACAGAGCCGTGCCGCAACGTCAAAGCGCTCGGCAGCGTCACACAGCACGAGCTCCGCGCCCAGTGCGCGGATGCCCGCCTGCTTGACGGCCGGGGCCGTGCGCGGCATGACAATGCACGCGTGCGTGCCGAAGCGCTGCGCGGCATAGGCCACCGCGCGGCCGTGGTTGCCGGACGAGGCCGCGACAAAGCCGCGGGCACGCTCGGCGTCCGTCAGGGCGAGGATCCTGTTCATCGCACCGCGCAGCTTGAATGCGCCCGTGCGCTGCATGCACTCGGCCTTGACATACACCTCGCAGCCGAGGGCATCGTCAAGCGCCGGCAGGCGCAGCAGCGGTGTCTGCACGATATAAGGGGCAATGCGCGCATGCGCCGCCCGAATGGTCTCCAATGTCATAGTCATGGGAACGCTCCTTTCTCAGCAGTCCCATTGTAACGCAGCGGTCGCGCGTTGTAAAACCAAATCTGCGTGGCCGCCGCGCTTGACAAGGCCGGTCGAAAAGGGGCATAATCAGAGGCAAACGACCCGTTCATTCCCACGTAAGGAGGGCAATACCATGTATGATCTTGACCGCTTTCTCACCGCGCAGAGCCGGGACTACACCACCGCCCTGCGCGAGATCCGCAGCGGCCGCAAGCGCAGCCACTGGATCTGGTACATTTTCCCGCAGGTCGCGGGCCTGGGCATGAGCAGCACGTCGCAGTACTACGCCATCTCCGGGCTCGACGAGGCGCGGGCCTACCTGCGCGAGCCGACGCTGCGCGCACACCTGCTGGAGGTCAGCAATGCCCTGCTCGCGCTCGACGAGAGCGACCCGTCGGCCGTGTTCGGCTTTCCGGACGACCTGAAGCTGCGCTCGAGCATGACGCTCTTCGCAGCCGCCGCACCGGACGAGCCGGTGTTTTCCGCCGTGCTCGACAAATTCTTCGGCGGGCAGCCCGACACGCGCACGCTGCAGATCCTCGGCCTGTAAGGAGGCACGCCATGGACAACCTGACTGAAACGAAACTCACATCCGAGAAAATTTACAGCGGCTGCATTCTGGATTTTTACCGCGACACCGTGCGCCTGCCCAACGGCGGCACCGCGCCGCGCGAGCTGTCGCGCCACGTGGGCGCGGTATGCATCGTGCCGCTGCTGGACGACGGCCGCGTGATCGTCGAGCGGCAGTTCCGCTACCCGGTGAACGAGGTCATCACGGAGATCCCCGCCGGCAAGCGCGACAGCCGCGACGAGGCACCCGAGGCCGCCGCGCGACGCGAGCTGCGCGAGGAGACCGGCATCACGGCGCGTGAGCTGCTCCCGCTCGGCCCGTTCTACCCCGCCGCCGCGTACTCGGACGAGGTCATCTGGATGTACCTCGCCCGAGGCCTGACCTTCGGCGAGCAACAGCTCGACGACGACGAATTTCTCAACCTGCAGGCCGTGCCGCTCGAAGAGCTGGCGCGCGACGTGCTGGCCGGGCGCATCCCGGACGCGAAAACGCAGGCGGCCATCCTGCGCGTGTACTGTATGGAGCACGGCTACGAGCCGAAATAATGAAAGCTGCACGCGGCGGTCAAACGACCGCCGCGTGCAGCTTATCTCACCGGGCTATGCTCAGTGCCGGTGGAACAGGCCCTTTTTTTCATACGGGGCGCAGGCGTAGCCCGTGAGCTCGTAGCCCGTCTTGGCGATGACCGGGCGCAGCTCCGCCTCCGGGATCTCCGTCTCGGAGAGGATGACCGTCTGACCCCGGCTGTGCGAGGATGTGACCTTTCTGACCGGGAACGCATTGCGCACCGCATCGTTGATGTGGCTCTCGCACATGCCGCACATCATGCCGTCGATCCCCAATGTGATCTGATACATGGAAATACCTCCTTGAAAAGCCGGCTGGTTAGATATATTTAACCTAACCTGCATGATAGCACCGCCCTGCTCGGGTGTCAAGCCCTGCGGGACAGAAAAAAGCGGACTTCCGGATACAGAAGTCCGCTTCCTTTTCATGTATCGATTTACGCATTCGGGAACACGACGCGGATGGTCGTGCCCATGCCGGGCGTGCTCTCGAGCTCGATGCGGCCGTGGTGATACTGCACGGCGTGCTTGACGATCGACAATCCGAGGCCCGTGCCGCCGGACGCCTTGGAGTGGCTCTTATCCACGCGGTAGAAGCGCTCGAACACGCGGCTCTGATGCTCCGGCGCGATGCCGATGCCGGTGTCGGCAACGGTGACGCTGCTGCCGTCGGCGTCGTGCGCAACGGTGATGTCCACACGGCCGCCGTCACGGTTATACTTGATGGCGTTGTCGCAGAGGTTATAGACGACCTCGTAGAGCAGGCGGCAGACGCCGGGAATGACGGACGGCTGGCCCGTGACGCTGACCGTGACATCGCGCGCGGCTGCGGCGTCGTGCAGGTTCTCCGCCGCCTCCTGCGACACGGCGAGCAGGTCGACCGGTTCCGTCGGCATAGCGTCGCCCTCATCGAGCTGGGACAGGCGGATGATGTCGTCGATGAGCGTGACGAGGCGGGCGGCCTCGGCGTGAATGTGGCCGACGAAGCGCGGCAGGTCGTCGGGCTTGACCATGCCGTTTTCGATCAGCTCGGCGCTGCCGATGATGCCCTGCAGCGGCGTTTTGAGCTCGTGCGAGACATTCGCCGTGAACTCCCGGCGGTTGCGCTCGGCAAACTCCTGCTCCGTGATGTCGAAGGCCAGGATGACCGTGCCGAGCAGCTTCCCGTCGGACGTGATGCGGCTGATGTCGAACTGATACACGCGGCCCGCGCGCTCGGCGCGCACCTCGCTGTGGCCGTCCGTGACGGCGGCCTGAATGGCGGCGCTGATCTCGTGGCTGCGCTCGATGGTGAGAAAGTCCCTGCCCACGCACTGCGCGTCCGCACCGAAGAGCGTCTGCGCCGCAGCGTTGATGCTCAGGATGCTGCCGTGCTCGTCGAGCAGGATGAGGCCCTCGCGCATGCTGCCGGTGATCTGCGTGAACTCATCGGTCTTTTCGCGCAGCTCGCGCAGCTGCGTCTGGATCTCGACGTGCTGGCGGTAGATGCGCTTGAGCAGCGGGGAGAGCTCCTCATAGGCATCGTTGTCGAGCGGGTGCTCAAGGTCGAGGCTGTTGAGTGGGTCAACGATGCGCCGCGACAGCCGCCTGGCCAGCAGGCCCGAGAGGATGAGCGCCACGATGAGCACGATCAGCAGCGGCTGGATCATGCCGACGGCGATCATGCCGACCGTCGCGCGGCTGATGGAGATGCGCAGCACCGTACCGTCGTCCAGGCGCTGGGCATAGTACATGGTCTTTTCCATGAGCGTCGAGGAATAGCGCGTGCTCTCGCCGGTGCCGGTGGTCAGCGCCTGGCTGACCTCGGCGCGCGAGGCGTGGTTCTCAAGGCTTTCGGCGTCGGTCCTGGTATCGTACAGGACGCTGCCGTCAGCCGCGATCCACGTCAGGCGGCAGCGGTCGGCCGTCAGCCGGGACAGATAGTCCGTGCCACCGTCCTCAACGGCCGCCGCGGCGAGGCTCAACTCGTCGCGCAGCTGGTTTTCCTCCACGCCGCCGAAGTAATCGTACAAAAAGCCCATGATGATCAGCAGGCTCGCCAGCAGTACGCACCCGGCCACGAGCAGGATCGATTGAAAAATCTTTTTGGTCATGTCGTTGCCTCCATGCGGTAGCCAACATTGCGCACCGTTTCGATCCGCCGTCCGTAGGGGCCGAGCTTCTGCCGGAGCGTCCGGATGTGCATGTCGACCGTGCGGGTCTCACCGCAGTAGTCCATGCCCCATATCTCCTGAAAGAGCTGGTCGCGCGTGAACGCCATGCCCGGATGGGACAGAAACAGGCGCAGAAGTTCAAATTCTTTATACGTAAGCGCGACGCGCGCGCCGTCGACCGTGACCGTGTGTGCGTTCAGATCCACGACGAGCCCGCCGCTGCGCAGCAGATGCGCAGCCTTTTCCGGCTGGCAGCGGCGCAGCACCGCCTTGACGCAGGACACGAGCTCCATCACGCCGAACGGCTTGACGAGGTAGTAGTCCGCGCCGAGGTCGAGGCCGCGGATCCTGTCATACTCCGCGCCCTTGGCCGTGGCCATGACGACCGGGATGGTACGCAGCTCCGCAGACGCCTTCATGCGCTGCAGCAGCTCGATGCCGTCCACGCCGGGCAGCATCACGTCGAGCACGACCAAATCGGGCTTCTCCGTCTGGAGCGCGGCCCAGAACGAGACACCGTCGGCAAAGCCGCGGGCGTCAAACCCCGTGGACGAGAGCGTATAGACCTCAATGTCGCGGATGCTGGCGTCGTCCTCCACACACCAGATCATGGCTTAACCCTCCTTGTGCACCCCGGTGACCGAGAAGATCACCCACTCGGCGATGTTCGTCGCGTGGTCGCCGATGCGCTCGAAGTATTTGGCGATCATGAGCAGGTCGAGCGCGTACTCCCCGTCGTCGGGGTGGGCGGCGATCTTGTCGATCAGCCGGCGCTTGACCTCGTCGAAGGCATTGTCCACGACATCGTCCTCGGCAATGACCGTCTCTGCCAGCATTGTATCACGCTGAACGTAGGCGTCAACACTTTCCGTGACCATATGGATGGTCGAGCGGGCCATTTCGCGCAGCAGATCGTCATTTTCCGCCGAACGGCCGGCGAGAAACTGGATGATCTCCGCAATGTCCTCGGCCTGGTCGCCGATGCGCTCCATGTCCGTGATCATCTTCAGCGCGGCCGAGATCTGGCGCAGGTCGCGCGCGACGGGCTGCTGCTGGAGCAGGAGCTTGAGGCACAGCGACTCGATGTTGCGCTCCTTCTGGTCGATCTCGGCATCGAGCGGCGCGACCTTCTTTGCCAGCTCCGGATCTGCCTCCGTGAGGGCCTTGGACGCGAGTGCGATGACCTCCTCGCACAGTGCGCCCATCTCGATCATCTCCTTGTTCAGGAGCGCGAGCTGTTCATCAAACCGGCTTCTCATTAGCCAAACCTCCCTGTGATGTAATCCTCTGTGCGCTTATCCTGCGGCTGCGAGAACAGCTGCTGCGTGTCGTCGCACTCGACGAGCTCGCCGAGCAGGAAAAACGCCGTGCGGTCGGAGATACGCACCGCCTGCTGCATGTTGTGCGTGACGATGACGATGGTATAGTGCTCTTTGAGCTCCATGGCCAGTTCCTCGATCTTCGAGGTGGAGATGGGGTCGAGCGCGCTCGTCGGCTCGTCCATGAGCAGCACCTCCGGCTCGACCGCGAGCGCGCGGGCGATGCACAGGCGCTGCTGCTGGCCGCCGGAGAGGCCGAGGGCATTTTTCTTCAGGCGGTCTTTCACCTCGTCCCAGATAGCCGCGCCGCGCAGGGACTTTTCGACGATCTCGTCGAGCTTCGCGCGGTTTTTGATACCGTGCGTGCGCGGGCCGTAGGCGATGTTGTCGTAGATGCTCATCGGAAACGGGTTCGGCTTCTGAAAGACCATGCCGATCTCGCGCCGCAGCTCGTTGACGTCCGTGCCGGCGGCAAAAATGTCCTGATCGCGGTAGCGCACATCGCCCGTGATCTTCACGCCCGGGATGAGGTCGTTCATGCGGTTGAGCGTTTTCAGCAGCGTCGATTTGCCGCAGCCGGACGGCCCGATGAGCGCCGTGATGCTCTTTTCGGGGATGTTCATACTGATATCGTGCAGCGCCTGATGGTCCCCGTACCAGAGGTCCAGGCCCTGGACTGTCATAATGTCACTCATAGACTTCTTTTCCTCCTGAAGTATCGCTCAACGAGCGTGGCCGCGCCGTTGATGAGCAGTGTAAGGATCATCAAAATGGCGGCGATGGCAAAGGCCACATCGAACTGGCCCTGCTCCTTGGCGTAGACGTAAAGCGCGACGGTGAGCGTGGCGCCCGCGCTGCTCAGCCCCTCAAAGAAGCCGTTGAGCGCGTGGGCAAAGCCCGCTGTGAACAGCAGCGCGGCCGACTCCCCGAGGATACGGCCGACAGACAGGATGCAGCCGGTGATGACGCCGTCCACGCAGCCGGGCAGCACTACGGTGCGGATGACGCGCCACTTGCCCGCGCCGAGACCAAAGGCACCCTCGCGGTAGCTCTGCGGCACGGTCTTTAAGCTCTCCTGCGTGGTGCGCATGATGGTCGGCAGGTTCATGATGACGAGCGTGAGCGCGCCGGCCAGCAGCGATGTTTTCATATTCAGAAACTGGCAGAAAAACAGCATGCCCACAAGGCCGTAGATAATGGACGGGATGCCCGAGAGCGTCTCGGCCGCATACTCAATGGCGCCGATGAGCCGGCGGTTCGTGGCGTACTCGGTCAGGTAGATGGCCGCGCCCACGCCGAGCGGCAGGACAATGAGCAGCGTGGCGATGACGATATAGAGCGTATTGAGAATGTCCGGCAGGATGCCGATGCGGTCGGACAGGTAGCTCGGCGCGGTGGACAGCAGCGTCCACGACACGTTCGGCAGGCCCTTGATGAGCACATAGGCGATCAGAAACAGCACGAGCGCCGCCGTGATGACGGCCGCCGCGCACATGAGGATGCGCATGGTGAGGATATAGGCCCTGCGGCCGCCGGAAATGGCTTTCTTTTTCATTTGTCCACCTCCTTATTGCGCTTGAGGAAGAAATTGAGCGTGGCGTTGATGAGCATGATGAACAAAAACAGCACCAGCGCGATGGAAAACAGCGCCTGCCGCTGCAGGCCGCCGGAGTAGGACATTTCGCTCGCGACGGCGGTGGTCAGAAAGCGCACGCTCTGAAACAGCGTCGGCATGTTCGGCACGTTGCCGGACACCATCATGACGGCCATGGCCTCGCCGATGGCGCGGCCGACGCCGAGCACGACGGCAGCGGCAATGCCGCTCTTCGCCGCCGGAACGGAGACCTTGAAGTACGTCTCGATCGGCGTCGCGCCGAGTGCGAGCGACGCGTCCTCATACTCGGGCGGCACGGCCTCGAGCGCGGTGACGGATACCTTAATGATCGACGGCAGGATCATGATCGCCAGCACGATAATGGCGGCGAGCAGGCTCGCGCCGTCCGCCAGGTGGAACACCTTGCGGATGCCCGGTACGAGCACGAGCATGCCCACAAGACCGTAGACGACCGACGGGATGCCGGCAAGCAGGCTCACGGCTGATTCGAGCACGGTCTTGAGCCGTGGCGGAGCGACCTTCGCCAGATACACGGCCGTCAGGAAGCCCAGCGGCACGCCGAGCACGATGGCCCCGGCCGTGCCGTATACACTTGTCAGAATGAACGGCAGAATGCCGTACGACGGCTCTGCCGCCGTGGATGCCCACGTCTTGCCGAACAGGAACGGGACGAGCCCGATCTGCCGGATGGCGGGGATGCCGGAGACGATCAGGTACACACTGATGAGCAGCACACACCCGACGGTGATGAGGCCAAGGAGCAAAAACACGCCATGCACGACCGTCTCCAGAACTTGAGATCTCTTTTTCATATCAGCACCTCTGTATATGCGAAAGGCGGCTGGTCTCCAGCCGCCTGTACGCTTGTCTGTGGCTCAGGCCACCGGGACTGCGCCCGCCGCGGAGATGATGGACGCGGCGTCCGCAGAGGTCGCGAAGTCGAAGAACTTCTGCGCGGTCTCGCTCAGGGCAGCGCCTTCCTTCGTCACAAGGACGAACGGACGCTGCACGAGATAGGTGCCGTCTTTGACGGTTGCTTCCGTCGGGGCCACACCGTTGACGGTCAGGGCCTTGACGCTGTCCTTGATGGCAGCCAGGGAGGCATAGCCGATCGCGTTCGGGTTCTGGGACACGGTGGTGATGACATCGCCCGTGGAAGTCAGCTCCTGACGGTACTGGCAGGCGTCCTTGGTCTCGGTGATGGACTCGAAGCCGTCACGCGTACCGCTGCCGGCCTCGCGGCCGATGAGGACGATCTCGGCATCCTCGCCGCCGACATCCTTCCAGTTGGTGATCTCACCGGTGTAGATCTTGGCGATCTGCTCCAGGCTCAGATCCTTGACCGGATTCTGGGGGTTGACGATGATGGCGATGCCGTCGAGCGCAACGATGGTCTCCTTCAGGCCGGAGGCCTTCTCGTCGTCCTTGAGCGCGCGGCTCGACAGGCCAATGTCGCAGCGGCCTTCGGAGACGGCCTGGATGCCGGAGCCGGAGCCAGTCGGGTTATAGGTGAAGGTCGTGCCCGAGTTTGCCTCCATGAAGGATTCGCCCAGCGCGCCGATGACTTTTTCCATCGAGGTGGAACCGTCGGTCGAGACTGTGCCGCCGGTGGTCGTGCCGTTGTCATTCGCCTTCTGGCCGCAGCCCGCGAACAGCGAGAGCGCCATGACGGCAGCACACAAAACAGTGATGATCTTTTTCAAGATGAAGTGCTCCTTTCGAACTTCAATTTTGATTCTGGTTTTTTGTTCCCTACGCTTCACAGAATACGCAGGGGATGTAAAAACGAAAAGAGCGCTTATGTAAAATGCGTGTAAAATTGTAAAATACCGCAGCGATGCGTAATTTTCTCTTTGTTTATGAACAATTCTAGGCATATTGTATATAAACGGGCGAATCCGGAACATCCGTCAGCGAATTGTGAAGAAAACTGTGCAACTTTTTATCCCCCCCAGGGTGCTTACGCGGCTGCTGCCCGTCCGGTATACTGGTGGCAGCGCTCCGGAAACGGGGCAAACAACAGAAAATGAGGATGGAATGTATGAAAAAACGCAACATCATCTGCCTGCTGCTGGCAGTCCTGACGCTGCTGTCCTGCGCAGCCTGCGGCGGGAAAACAAATACCGGCGACACTGCCGGCACCCGCACGATCACAGACGGCAAAAACCGCACCGTGTCCGTCCCCGAAAAGGTAGAGCGCATCGTGTGCGTCGGTGTCGGCGCGCTGCGCTACAGCTGCTATGTCGGCGCGGCTGACCGCGTGGTCGGCGTGGAGGACTATGAGACCAAGGCCGGCATGAGCCGCCTGTATAACTATGTGAACTTCGACAAATTCAAGGACCTGCCCGTCACCGGCACGAACGGCGAGCCGTATGTGGAGCAGATCATCGACGTCGCGCCGCAGGTCATCGTCATGAGCGCCTATGCCTCATGCGACGCAGATGAGCTGTCCGGCAAGACCGGCATCCCGGTCTTTGTCGTGCCCGGCAGCGACACCACGCTCGACGATGCGGCCTATGAGACCATCCGTCTGCTCGGCGAGCTCTACGGGCTGGAAACGCGCGCGCAGGAGCTGACCAAGTACCTCAAGGGCATCCAGACCGACCTCGACACGCGCACGGCCAAGATCGCAGACGATCAGAAGCCGTCCGTCTACGTCGGCGGTGTGTCCTTCAAGGGGCAGCACGGCTTTGAGGGCACGGAGGCCGGCTACGGCCCGTTCGCGCTCATCCACGCCAAGAACCTTGCCGACACGACCGGTCAAGCCGGCGCGTTCAACATTGACACCGAGCAGGTGCTTGCCTGGGATCCGGATGTGATCTTCCTGGACTTCAATGGTATGCCCCTGATCAACGAAGATTATCAGGCAAACCCCGCTTTTTATAACAGCCTCACCGCCGTGCGCAGCGGCAAGGTCTACTCGCAGATCTCGTTCCGCTCCTGCGCCTCCAACCTTGAGACGGCGCTGGCCGATGCCTACTACGCCGCCTGCATGCTGTATCCGGAGCAGTTTGCAGACATTGACCCCGAGGTCAAGGCCAGTGAGATCTTCACGGAGCTGCTCGGCTCGAACCCCTATCCCGATCTGAAGGAGGCCGGGTATGCATTCCGCGCCATCACCATCGGCGAGTAAGCCGCAGATTTCCGATTACACCCGCATCCGCGCCAGAAGCATCCGCTTTCTGATCCTTCTGGCAGCGGTGCTGGCGCTGGCGTTCTTTCTGTCGCTGCGCGCCGGGTCATACAACACGCCCGCTGCCGAGCTCATCCGGGGCATTTTCGGCCGCGCGGCGGACAATAAGATCAACCTCGTCATCCGCAACAACCGCCTGCCGCGCATCTGCACCGCCATGGTCTCCGGCGCGGGGCTCGGGCTCGCGGGCTGCATTTTGCAGGCCGTGCTGCGCAACCCCCTCGCCTCGGCCTCCACGCTCGGCGTGTCGCAGCGCAACATTCGGCGCAGCCGTCGCCATCATCGGCCTCGGCCTGAGCACACGGGCAGCTGGGCCATCCCGCTGTGCTCGTTTCTGGGTTCGCTGCTCGTCGCCGCCGTCATTCTCGGCCTGAGCCGGTTCAAGCAGGTCTCCTCGGAGGGCATCGTGCTCGCGGGCGTCGCCATCAGCTCCATGCTGACCGGTGCAACCACGCTGCTGCAATACTTCGCCGATGAGGTCGCGCTCTCGTCGCTCGTGTTCTGGACCTTCGGCGACCTCGGCAGCACGAGCTGGCAGTCCCTGCGCGGCATGGCGCTGGCTGTGCTGCTGCTGATCGTCTACTGCTATCTGCACCGCTGGGACTACAACGCCCTGCTCTCCGGCGAGGAGACGGCGCTGAGTCTCGGCATCAACGTCCAGCGGCTGACGCTGACAAACGTTGTGCTCACGTGCCTTGTCTGCTCGATCATCGTGTCGAATGTCGGCCTCATCAACTTCATCGGTCTGGTCGCGCCGCACATCGTGCGCATGGTCGTCGGCAACAACTACATCTACCTCATCCCCGGCTCGGTGCTCGCGGGTGCGGCGCTGCTGCTGCTGAGCGATCTGGTCGCGCGCGTGGTCATCATGCCCGTCATTTTGCCGATCGGCGCGCTGACGGCGTTCCTCGGCGGCCCGCTGTTTTTGTATCTGCTGTTCAAGGGGAGGCGTCAGACATGATCCAGTGTCGACCACCTCTGCTATCACTACAAGGGCGGACGCCCGATCCTGCGCGACGTGAGCTTCGAACTGGAGGACGGGCGCTTTCTGGCCGTGCTCGGCAACAACGGCGTCGGCAAGAGCACGCTGCTCAAGTGCATCAACCGCATCCTCACAGCCGACAGCGGCAGCTGCCGCATCGACGGCGAGGATCTGCTCGCGCTCTCGCACCGCGAGATCGCAAAGCGCGTGGCCTTCGTCGCACAGCACGTGCCAGACACGCAGATGACCGTGCACGACATGGTCATGCTCGGCCGCCGTCCCTACATGACCTGGGGCGTGACGGAGCACGACCACCACGTCGTGCACGATGCGATGCGCTATCTGAATCTGGAGGATATGCGCGGCCGGTTTCTCAACCAGCTCTCCGGCGGCGAGCGGCAGAAGGTCATGCTCGCCCGCGCACTGGCGCAGGAGCCGACGCTCCTGCTGCTCGACGAGCCGACCAGCAGCCTCGACATCCGCAACCAGTATCAGGTGCTGCAGATCACACGCGACCTCTGCCGCGAGCAGGATCTGACGGCGATGATCGTCATCCACGACCTGAATCTTGCCCTGCGCTTTTGCGACCGCTTTTTGCTGCTGCGCGAGGGCGAAGTGTACCGCTACGGCGGCGCGGAGATCTTCGATGCCGACGCGCTGCGCGACGTCTACGGCGTGACGGGCAGCATCGTGGACGTGCAGGGGCAAAAGCTCGTACTCATTGACGATGAAGAAAAGGAGAAACTATCATGACCAATTGGGAAAAATGCGTTGCCTTTCACGGCCACGCCTGCGGCGGTCTGACGATCGGCTACAAGGCCGCGTGCTACGCAGCTGAGCTGCTGGAGCTGGACTTTTCCGGTGATGAGCAGGTTGTGTGCATCGCGGAAAATGACGCCTGCGGCGTCGACGCCATTCAGGCGCTGCTCGGCTGCAGCGTCGGCAAGGGCAACCTGCTGTTCCATATGCGCGGCAAGCAGGCGTTTTCGTTCTACAACCGCACCACGGGCAAGTCCGTGCGTCTGGTGCTGCGCGACCGTCCGGAGGGGATGACGCGCGAGGAGTCGTTCGACTACTTCCAGGCGCAGGAGCCGGCTGACCTGTTCGACATCAAGCCGGCGGCCATCCCGCTGCCGGAGCCGGCCAGGCTGTTTGACTCCTACCCGTGCGCGTGCTGCGGCGAGACGACCGGCGCCAACTGGATCCGCCTCGTCGGCGGGCAGAAGCTGTGCCTCGACTGCGCCGGGAGCTACGACCGGTTCGATGTATAAACGCAGAAAGATCCCCGGCTTCCGTTTCGGAAGCCGGGGATCTGCATTTCAGACATCGTGGCCGCGCAGCAGCGCGAGCTGGTAAAACGCAACGGCGCTCGCCGCGGCGACATTGAGCGAATCGACCCCGTGCGTCATGGGGATGCGCACCGTGTAATCGCACGCAGCGATCGTGTCTGCTGCCAGCCCGTCCCCCTCCGTGCCAAGCACGATGGCGAGACGCGGCACGGCGCGCAGGCGCGCATCGTCAATGCGCAGCGAATCGTCACGCAGCGCCATGGCCGCCGTGCGAAAGCCGAGCGTGTGCAGCGTCTGCTGCCAGTCGGTGTCCGCGGGCAGATACGTCCACGGCACCTGAAAGACCGTGCCCATGCTCACGCGCACGGCGCGGCGGTAGAGCGGGTCGCTGCCCGCCGACGTGAGCAGCACGGCATCGACACCGAGCGCCGCCGCCGAGCGGAAGATCGCGCCGATGTTCGTCGGGTTCATCACATTTTCCAGCACGGCCACGCGCGCGGCGTTCGTGCACAGCTCTGCCACAGATGGCAGCGCCGGCCGGCGCATGGCGCAGAGCATACCGCGCGTGAGGTGAAAGCCCGTCAGCTGCGTAAGCACCTCGAGCTCGGCCGCGTAGACCGGGATATCGTCCTCGGGGCAGCGCGCCAGAATGTCACGCGCCTTGCCGTCGATATGGCGGCGCTCCATCAGAAACGACACCGGCTCGCATCCCGCATCAAGCGCACGGCCGATCACGAGCGGGCTCTCGGCGATGAAGAGGGCGTTTGCCGGGTCGGCGCGGTTGACGAGCTGGTTTTCCGTCAGGCGGGCGTACACGTCCAGCTCCGGCGCGGAGAAGTCCGTGATGTCATAGATCTTTGCCATAGCTGCATCTCTCTTTTCGATAAGGTCAGCTCATTATACCCGATTTTTCACGCGCACGCCACCGCTTTTTTCCCGCCGGTGTATGCCCCGCCGCGCCGGTGGGCATACTGGCTCTGAGGTGATATTTATGCAGTTGACCCCAAAAGAGGCCAGTTTACTCAAAGATCTCAAAGGGCAGGAGCAGCTGTGCGTGGACAAGTACAACCGCCACGCCGCCAGCGCCAATGACCCGCAGCTGAAAAACCTGTTCGAACAGATCGCGCAGGTCGAGCAGCAGCATCTCGACGCGATCACGCAGATGGAGGGCGGCACCGTCGCCGCCCCGGCAGACTCCGCGACCGTGCCGACGACGTTCACGGCGACCTACAACAACACCGAGACCCCGCAGAAGCAAAACGACTGCTACCTCTGCTCGGACGTGCTCACGATGGAAAAGCACGCCTCGCACCTGTACGACACGTGCGTGTTCGAATTTCGTGATGCCGACGCACGCAGCGTACTCAACGACATTCAGGCGCAGGAGCAGCACCACGGCAAGGTCATCTATGACTATATGAACACCAATGCCATGTACGCCTGACACCATCCAGAAGGCTCGGGGGCGCCGCTTTCTGTCTGCGGAGATCACTTGCAGAGCCCGTAGCTCCCGGCCAGCTTCCGGAACGCCGGGAGCGAGC